>ERZ1673740.6-NODE-6-length-502024-cov-41.018523_pt1 | contig 502024 bp, 366 predicted proteins | sample MGYA00580221_ERZ1673740 | MGnify/ENA primary metagenome ERZ1673740 (study PRJEB41218, sample SAMN15661786) | gut metagenome | host: Homo sapiens | place: Canada: London | collected 2015-08-20/2019-03-30 | study: EMG produced TPA metagenomics assembly of...
CTTAGTCAGCGGTCTGCAAAACCGTGTACGGCGGTTCGAATCCGCCAGGAACCTCAAGCAAAGCTCCGAAACTACTGATAATAAAGGGTTTCTGAGTTTCTTGTTTTTGAGGGGGCGCAAATAGGGACGCAATTATGTTATTTCTACAAGTTCGAGAACATCACTACTGGAACGCTGATTATAGAAAAGAACTATATTGTTATCAGTACTTTTCAAGGAACTCTTATAAATAATCCCATCTATTTTTCTTCCATTAGGTAATCTATGAATATATCGCAGGTACTCTGTGAATACTTGAGAAGGTATGTAATCTATGTGAATACGGTCATCTCTTTCTATTCGTTTCGTAATTTCCCGATTAAATGAATGTAGAAATTCGATGCCTTCCCAATCTTTTCCTATCCAGAAGCTTGGTTTTGGGAGCTTAGTCAAATCTAGAACTATCAAATTCTTTTTTAGATTGAATTTTCCTATAACATATTTTCCTGTACCTTCTCCATCTGGACTACTTTCAACTATTGCTGTCTTTTTGTCAAAGGCTCCATAAAACATAGATATGCCTGCTGGACTCATACGGCTTTGCTTTGCCTTATTATCTGGTGAAGATGTTATTTCATCAATTTTATTAACGGTTTCTCCTTCGTTAATAAATCTGCATCTATATAACTCTGTACCAGCACTAATGTTTGAGTAGAGATTGTGTGCAGTAATTTTGGCTCCCAATTCAGTAAGAATATCCATCAAGCCATTGTCATTTGAAACTTCCTCTCCCGTAAATTCTGGTCTTTTGAAGAAAGTGAACCGTTGTTCATGCTTTACCATTCTTTGGAATGTCTTCCACATAAATGATAGTTCTTGACTTTCAGACATCATATAAGGTGTATGCTGTATCCATTCATCATTTATAAAGCAGCTTTCCATATCGTTATCGAGTACTTCACTATCTGTAGTTAAGTTTATATCATAGAAAAGTTCTTTTGTACTTTCATAATTATGGGCAAAGGAAGGGGTCACATAGCATCCTACACGCTGAAACCCAGGGATTCTTTCTTTGTCATCGTCAAAAAATGAACTTGCTAAATACAAGCCTTCATCACTTGGATTGCCATAATAGGACATAATCTTATCGACTATATACCCCATTAAATGGTTTAAGTCAATAACTTTTTTCTTTTTACCGCAATAGCTACATGTTCCTGATATTGAATTTTTATTAATGTATTGTTTCAAATAGGAATCATCAAAGTGATTTGCACAAACATATTTTTCTTTCAATTCGGGAAGGCTATATCCCCGTTCTTGACTTTCTATCCAATCTTGTTTAATTCGTCCCATATTGTATTAATATAATGTAATATGGCAAAAGTAATTTTATTTTCGGAAGATTCAAACGATTAGTGAATTAACTTATTCTGGACAGCCTGCTTGAATGCTAAATTAAGGTGGTTACTTTCGCTTAGCAAGGTTTTCTCGATTAATACTACAAAGTATTCGCCCTGGAATTGAAAATGCCGTAGCCGGCTTAAAAAATGACTTTGTCAAGAAATCAAAAAAGCTCCACTATCTTTTAGTTATTCTTTGGCAATTGGGCTATATAGCATACCTACCAAGATATAGGTCAGTATGGCGTTGGGTTGTTATTAGCATAGCATTTCCTTTAGAAGCGTCAGCATACCACTGCATATACAGTGCTTCCTTCTTTCTGGTAAGACTACCAAAGCCCATAATAGCCAGATTGTAGTGTCTGGTCACTGCATATGATAGTTCTTCATAGTCTACTCAATAGGAGTGAGGACTATCACGTACCATTCTTTACGCTTGTTCTACAAAGTTTCGATATTACGATTGCACTTTCTCCTTCTCAGTAGTGCTTCGGTTGCGTATTCCACCATTTACAAAGGAAGCGTAATAGCCACGACCATAATTCTGGAAGAAGTGTACATTGGGCTCAACGTTTCAACTATTAATGAATAGTGATTCATCTACAATACACTAAGGTATTCTATTTCACCCAAGGGGTACACTATATAGGGGGTTATCTATATTGTCAATACTTCACTGTATATTGTGTTATAATATAGGGTTACTTTTCTAACTTATTAAGAGATACTAATTATTCCATAAATTACCCCGTAGTAGGGGTAAATTGAAGCTCTCCGAGCGACTTTTCCGAATAAGGAATTTTTCAATATCTTTTTTGAAGTCGTTTATATTATACGAATGACGGTCATAGTATTTATCCAATACTTTGAGGATTGAGGTATAGGCTTTGCTTCTTACGCTTTTAATATCTTTAGGCTCTTTTTTATCTTGAGAACGTAAATCTCGATACTCCTCGACAAAACACTCAAATCCTAACTGCTCTAATCCAGCTATAATATACTTATCCTTTGTTGTAGGTTTTGCATTACTATAATCCAACTGATTGTAGAAAACAAATTTTCCGACTTCTCTTGTCCAGAACTCATACAAATCATAGTAATTATCAATTAGGTCTCCAATGGTTTCTATATGCCCCATTTGATGACTTTGAAAAGAACTGTGAAAATTGAGTGTAAACTCTATCCTTAGCATATTATTCCCGCACTTTCGCATTCGGGCAAAGGCTTCATCTCTTCGCTCTCTTTTCTTCCAATGGGAATTCTTTGCAATCTCTATGTCTTTGGCATAGAGTTTCACTCTTTTGTTTTCATTTTTCTGCTTACCTTTTGTTTTAAAATAGAGTGTTCCTTGGTCTATACATTTATCATCTCGTTTTAGTGACGAATATGCAACCACCATATGAAGTATCTCTTTGGCAGGATAGCTCATGTTAATATTTGCCCCTATCTCACATTGAGTAAATTCAGCTTTGCGAATTTCTTCATAGGAAATATTAAAATCTTTAGCTAAATTGCGAATAGTCTGTTCAAATTTATCTTTGGTTAGGTCGTTAAAAGTCGCTTTATGGTAGGCTCGCTTGCGAAGGCTTCCAACAATATTTACAGTATTAGTTCCTTTGGCGTGAGCAACCTTTAACGAATGTTTGTCAAACTTCGTCTTGTTAGCAAGTCGATAATTGCCGTATTCCTTTTTATCTGGATGTTCAAATACTTCTTCAGAGGTTTCTCTGCAATTATCAAAATTCCCCGAAAAGTCTTTCAATGTTATTTTTATACTATCTATCATTAGCCATATTTTAACAGCTTCAAAGATAGTTGTTTTTGTATTAGAACTCAACTTTCACCGTTTGTTCTTCAATAGATTTTGCTTTGGATTTCTTTTTAACCCAAGTTCCTTTCTTGGAACTGTAATAGATTCCGTTCTTTTTAAGTACTTTATCGAAAGCCTTTTGAGATTCTTCGTCTTCCATTCCTGTGCAATTCCAGTCTGTCTCATCGTCCCAACCTGTGCTTGAATTGAAATAGTCATTCAAGTCAACTACTATTTCGCTATCTGTTTTCTCGATATTGTTTGAATTGGATTTTTCCAAATATTTATCAATTTCTGATGCTAATCCTTTGGTGTTGGTTTTTATCGTGGCAAATAAAGAATTACTGATATTCGTAATGTTTGCCGATAAATATGAATTAAAATCATCAACATATTGAAGATATATTGTGACATTATTGGCATTCTTTTTTTTGTCGTTTTTGTTTGCTCCTTCTGTAATTTTATCAACAACATTGTTGAATTTGACAATCATAGTTTTCTCTGTTTCTGTTTTGCCAGTGGAAATGTCTATCTTATAGTTATCGAAAGGAGACTTTGAAGGTAAAGTTGTTTGAACCTTTGATAATAAATTTCCATTCTTGTTGAAAGATGGTAGAAAGGGGGAAATAATGGCGATTAATAAGCCGATAGCTATAATGCCCCAAAGTATATTTTCTTTCTTCATTGTCATTTTCTGTATAAATCATTAATGGTTTTTCCTGTGGAATTGTGAATGAGTGGAGCATTATCCTTTTCTTTCAGCCTTTCTTGTTCTTCTCTCATATTTGCACGTAATTTTTCCTCTTCAAAGATTTCTTTTCGTCTATATGCATCGGATGGCTGCAATGCCATGATAAGCAATGCAATGAAAATGATTAGAGTAAATATTCCCCATGTCCCAAATACATACTCTAAAAATCCAGAAAGATTACAAATTATGAAAGATAAAAATGTCCAACCCCAAAAGCTACGCATTTTAGATGAAGCAGCCCAACCGATTATGAAATGGGGGAGCAGGGCTATCAATAGAATGATTGCTACAAATGATATTACATCCATAAATATAATATTGAAGTTCTTCGTAAGCAACCGATAGAAGAGTTATTCAAAGAAGAAGTGGGCTGCCGTCCATTTCCAGTAAGGTATCGCCAAACACCTGCACGCAGATAGACGAACAACCCACCCTATGATGAGTCATTCGTACCAAAGCGTGCACTTTTTAGGTTTAAATTGGCGATTTTAACTGGAAAGGCACTTCTTATTTTCAAAATCACGTTCCGAAGAACACTACAAAGATAATAAGACTTTTCGTCTCTACATGCTATCTTATTCTGTTTTTCTACATAAGCATAATCTTTCTACGGTTTGTTTTTACGTGGAGTTCGCTTTTTGCTCGTTAATAATTCCTTGACTTGAAACAGGTCTACCTTTTGTGCGGAATATTCAGCAAGACTTGAACTCCATTTGGTATAACGTTCGGTTGTTTTCGCACTACTGTGTCCCATATAATTTTTAAGGTCATTCAGTGGTATACCTTGTATAATTGCCAGAGTGGCAAAAGTTCTTCTTGAGGAATGGAAAGTGATATGTTTGTCTATATTCGCTTTCTTAGCAAGTTCTCTCAAAGTCTTATTTATCAGTTCCTGTGGATATGTATGAAAGATTTTTTTGTTACGTTCAACATTATCAATATTCCCTTCAGGTGCATACATTAAAACTTCTTCTGCCAATGGGAATATTGGTACGGATACACACTTTTTTGTTTTAATTGCTACAAAGCTCAGAATAATCGGTGAGCGTTCTACATCCAAATCCCCCCATTTGACCGCCAAAGCATCTCCAATTCTTATCCCTGTGACACAAGAGAATAAGTACATCAATAAAACTCTATATTCGATTGACTTCTCTTTTACTTTGTTAATCAAACAAAACATTCTCCTTAATTCATCAATTTCAAGAAATATATTATTTTCCTTATCGTTTGGAATGGCTAAATCAAGTGTCTTATACGGATTCTTAATTGGAATCCTCAAATCTTCTATATATCGGATAACTGCTCTGATATGCTTGATTCGATTACGCCTGCTTCCTTCTACAGTTCCTTTGTGGTTCTTAGTTCCTCTCTTAATAAGGTATTTGTCAAAATCATCAAGTAGCTTCTTACTGATATCTATAATTCGTATCTCTTGACGAAATTCTTTAAGCGACCTCAATGTGGTCTGGTAGGTATTCCAAGTACTTTCTTGGATTTTACCTATTTCCCTCTTTTTTGATATGTATTCTTCAAAGTAATAATAGAAAGATTGGTTTTCTGATTGATTATATTTTTTCTGTTTCCCAGAAACAATCTCTTTTAGTAGCTCCTTAGTAATTTCAACCCCATTTACTTCGGCATTGCGAACTTCTTTCTTGATACGATTCACTTCCTCTTGAAGTATAATATCTAAACCGTCAGAATTTAATATACGCTGTCCTACCTCGTCCCATTGCTCTGGAGAACAATTGATACCTAATGAGAACTTCGGTTCTTTCTTATCTATTCTTTGAAATCGTATGCAAATGGGCATTTTGCCATCCTTCTTTTTTTTATCAACACGCAGGTATAATGTTGGTTCTTGTATTTTGATAGCCATATTTTTACATTTTTCTGCTAAAATAGACATTATTACTTAATTTTCACCGGAGAAAGTACTAATATCTTTTGCTGATTCTTTTGCAATGGAGAGGTCATATTTCAAATATCGCTGTGTCATATTGACTGACTTATGACCCAAATACTTTGATATTTTATATATATCGACATTGTCTATTACAAGCAGCGTCGCAAACGTGTGGCGGCTTGAATGGTAGGTTATGTGCTTGTCAATTCCTGCAAGTTTTGCCTCCTTGCGTAATGCTTGATTAACGGTAGGTTCTGCAAAATTATAGAAGACTTTTTCATCGCTACCAATCAGCTTACCATTATTTGACCTTTCCATTAATATATCACGAGCCATTGGAAATAATGGTGTTATTACCTCTGTTTTTGTCTTAATCATCATTCTTCGGATAAGACAGTTTGCAAAGTCAATATCTTTCCATCTTAAATCCATCGTATCAGAAAAACGTAAACCGCAGAAGCAAGAGAACTGATACATCTTTAGTATTTTGTATTCTTTGGAGCTTTTGTCAAAACGTTCTGTATACTCCATGATGGTGTGTAACTCTGACTTATCAAGGTATACTTCCTTTACCTCCGAACTGGGAATTTTAAACCATCGATAAGGATTATCAACTGGTATATTATGCTTTTGTATATCAAGAATGACCGTTCTAAAGTTCTTGTGCTTGGGATTTCTACCACCTGGCGAGTTACCATTCACTTCTCGCATGTGGTCGTCGAATTGCTCAATGAATGATAATGATATGTCACTGATTCGGAATTCGGCTTTGAATTCTTTCAGTACATTAAACGTGGTCATGTAGACACGGATAGTTTCTGGATTTAAACCTTCTTTGCGCTTGCGTTCTACAAATTCAAGATAGTAATCATAGAACGAACTGTTTTCAGGTTTTATTTTCTTCTTTCCTGAATAATAGTCTCTCACCAAATCCAACGTCAATTCCTGCCCGTCTGCCAATAAACGGTTTATGTATAGGTCTAACTCCAATACCTTCTTATTAAGCTGTATTAGCAATGCTTTATTCTTTGGCTCATTTTTTTTTATGTCCCAATGCTCTTTCCATACATCAAGATTTGTAGGAAACTTGGTATCTTTGAATCCAACCCGTACTCTTAGATAAATTGGATATTTGCCATTTCGCTTTACTGGCTTATCAGTTCTTATGCATTTGCAAATAGAGTATTCTGCCATTATTGTTAATAATTTATCTGGTTCACATGAGCTAAGTTAGCTGGCATCTTCCAAACGGCAAAATATTTCCTTGCTTTTTAATTAAAAACCGTATATTTTGTAAAATATATTATTGTTTTTGTCTTCTAAATTGTGATAATCTAAATTTTCTGTAGTGATTCTGGTTATAATCTCTTTCGTGTTTTTCGTTACTTCATGCAAATCTTCTATAGAAGGGGCAATAAATGGTATTTTCTTTATATAATTAGAAGAATTATTTGTAGATGAATTGATTGTTCTGATGAGTATGTTGCAAGTAGGAGAATTGAAAAATGCCAGTAGGTAGTATAAGAAATTTTCGTTTTTAGGAAATACTCCAACGATAGATTGGTCAAACAATCTATTATTAATTAAAGCGGCTGTTATAGAAGATGAACTAACCATAGGTATACCAATGCCTTGCTTGAAATAAAAACTCGAATTTTGATATCGAGATTTTTTATTTGTAATATAGTGATTTACATTTTCTTTGGTCCAAGACATAAACCACATATCGCTTTTCCAATATTTAGTATTTCCACCTTTGACTATCGGTACATAATACTTGCCATTTGCCAATCCCATTAAGTCCCGATAAGAACAGTTGTATTGAACTTTGTTACAATCAACAAGCTCATAGTGTTTGCTATTTTTTATGTCCCTGTTTAGAACTTTTAAAAAATTCTTATCATCACCAGAGTAAAACCCTGTTACACAATCGCATATATCACCAATACACACGTTGTTGTTATTTATGCAATTTAATACATGTTCATTTGGGTTAATCACGAATGAATAATCACGATTGGTAAATATCTGATTTTGAGATAAGCTTACTTTGGAAATATTAGATAAATTGTTTTTAAGTAATTCGTCTACAGATTTGAAATTACTATATATATTGAATTTGTTGTTAAGATTTTCTTCTATGATTGAATTCTTTTTTAAAGAAATTATCATTAAATTAGCATATCCAAAATTTACATTAGGAAAAAATGAAGAAGGGAATAAAGAGATTTCTGTTATCATTGTATTGGTAAGAATGTACTTTCTTACTTGTTTATGCATATGTACATTTAGCCATGTATCTGGAATGATAAAAGATAATTTTCCTCCTTCCTTTAGTAGGTTTATACTATGAATTAGAAATAATGTGTAGCTCTCTTTGGCATACAATCCATTAAATTTGTCTTTTAGTTGTTTTCTTTCTTCAATTTCACGCCATGCTCCATATGGTGGATTGGCTATTATGGCATCATAAACTCCTCCTTTTACGATATAATCATCTAATGTTGTATCTTTTAAATAATCAGTTTGTCTAATTTGGATGCTTTTGCTTTTTCTATATTTTTGGAGAAGCATTTTTACGGAATCAATACTTAACTCCAAAGCATCTATTGAAATATTAGGGAATAGATTGATTATGCTGTCTATAAATACACCATCTCCAGCACAGGGTTCTAGAATACGTTCAGAACCATTCAAATTTAGTAACTTAGTCATATAAGTCACTATTGAATTTGATTTTGTATAATAAGCTTGATATTTTCGTTGATTTTCTACCATGTGAGATATTGTAATAAATTATTTATCCTCAGATGGGCTACGAAATCTTGAGATAAATCGTTTTCCCAATCTATGTTATTATCTATCCATTCTTTTATATTATATCCAGAATACTTATATATTTCAACATAAGTATCTGCACCAGAATAAGCGTTCCAAATACCACTATTTTTTAATGTGTTGAAATAATTGTTATTTTCCATTGATCGAACAAATAGCAATGGGTTGTAGTTGTCATTTAAATCATGATAAATTTGAGCTACCAGTAACAGTCTATTTGTATTTCCTTTTTCATTGGAACCAAATCCACTCTTAAAATCCACTACATATTTTTCTATTCCGATTTTAAAATGTAAGTCCAAGTTCATTTGAATTTCTCCAGATGTAACCATTTCCCATACAGCTAGATATGAATTTATAAGGCTTTCTTTTTTATTGTCTAAGATATCTAGTTCATTTATTTTGTTAGTAAACTCACTTGTCACTCTATTTTTTATATCAGAGAAAGAAGGGGGAGTAAACAACTCTAAGTCATTTATTGGATATTCAAATGCAAGCTTACAGAATGGCTCCCATAATTCACCTATCCTTCTTGAAAATGCCATATATTCATATGCCCAAACTGAATTTCGAGTTTCAAGCATGACAACATAATTGCAGTATGTTATCATTAATATACACTCTAAAAGCTCTATTTTAGTCCAGTTTTCCTCTGCTGCTTTCTTCTTTGTTGCTAAAATAAGTTCTTCTTTGCATGATACTAATTTTGAATTTAGTATTTTTGCTTTGCCTTTATGGTCTAATTTCTGATTCAATATACTTTTTAAGTTTTCAGATTCACTACGAAAATAAGTCATCAACTCATTTTTTGCATTTCTAGTATTCCTTGTTATATCCATTGTGAATAGGTATTAATTCTATTCGCAAAGATACACATTTTATCAGAATCATGAAATTTAGTGCTTAAATAGCTTTATGATAAACCTATCTACAATATTCATTCATTATTCATGAGCTAAGTTAGATGGCATTTTCCAAACGGCAAAATCTTTTGGGAAATTTCGATAAGAAAAAAGCTAAAATTTAACATTGCCATTGTTTTTCAGTGGCAAAACGGGGGCGCAAACAGGGGCGCACTATTTTGAGTTCTCCAAATCTTAATCTTTCATTGGATTTTCGAGGTATTTGTAACCTACTAAATTCCATTGGTATAAAATTCAATATGCTGATTGTCAGTAACACAAGTCTTCCGCCAGGAACCTCAAAATGAACAAAATGCCCTGAGTAGAAATACTCGGGGCATTTGTTGTTTATTGACCTTCAGTAACTTAGCTACCCTGCCATTTGGGTGAAAAATCGTGCGAGTGTAGACCGAATGTAGTCCGAGCCTCCTAAAACGATACGATTGTAGCACATGAAAAGTATTAATTTTAGGTTTTTCCCTATCAATAATTATAGAATTCACCAGTTAGTTCTCATTTTCCCATATTACTTTTGTTACAAACCCAAAGAAATACGCCATGAAAAAGATTCTATTTATCCTATTTACAGTTCAGTCTGTTTTAGCTCCCCATATAACGAAGAGCTATAGTGTTAATTCTATCGAGGATAGTTACGAATATTCGATAGTCAATCAAGAAAAGAAAACAGTCAAAAAAGACATTTTAGGCAATACGATTATTGAAGATGATAATGGTAATAAGATTACGATTAAAAAAGATATTCTGGGAAATATTATTATTGAAGGTAATAATGGTGATAAGATTACAATCAAAAAAGACATTTTAGGAAATATTACTATTGAAAACAATAATGGTAATAAGAAAACTATTAAAGAAGATATTTTAGGGAATACGATTATTGAGGACAATAATGGCAATAGGAAGACTGTCAAAAAAGATATCTTTGGCAATACTATTATTGAAGACAATAAAGGGCACAAGCAGATTATCAAAAAGGATATATTTGGAAATTCCACTATCGAAGACTATTAGGTAGACATTCTTTTCCATCTTGTTTTCTTCCCTTTCGGAAAAAAGTATCCATGAACCCTAATTGTTCATGGATACCATTCCGTTCGCATGGCTGAATATTCCTTGATCAATCAGCAATTGTATAGTCTGTTCCGTTACCATATCTAGATTGTTTCCTTTCCTACTGAAACCGAGAAGTTGGGAAGTCAGCCGTTTCAGATCTTCAGTCGGCATAGATATCTGTTGCTCTATGGCATAGCGGGCGGCGCTCATTACTTCTAGGATTGGAATATCCAGAATATCGCGTTTGGAGTTGATGCGGTAAAAGTCGCAGTCTTTAGCTTTCTCTTCATCTTCCCAGTAAATTATAGTATCTCCCGATAAAGGGTCTTTATATGCATCTTCAAGAAGATTGTCGATAAATACCTGTAAACGGGTGGTAACCCTTGTTAGATTCCAAATTCGTAATATTCTTTTATATAGCAGAGTATTTGTTATGGGTTGTTCAATCTTGACTATTTGTTGAAGTTGTTTTTTAACTTGATAGGAGGAAGCCATTACGGTATCGATATCTGTACTGTAGCCTATATCGGGCAAGTCAGCAAATATATATTCTCTTTCTCGATTGTTCACTAACTCTACAACAGGTTCATTCTCTATACTGAATGTTTTCAGAACATTATTCTCTATCGGAAGAGGAGGCTGTTCTTCTACTTTTGTGTTTTTTAAATCTTCCAGCTTTTTGATAATGCGCTCCACGACGTTCTCCTTATGTTCAAACCAGTCGACGGACCATACACGCATTACATTCCAGTGGAGCATCTGCAAAACATTCGGTTGTACTATTTCACGGTCCCTTGTAGTCTTGGTTTCATAATAGTTTCTGCCGTCACACAATATCCCTAGAATATATGTATCCGGTTGCAATGGATTGACAATCGCTAAATCCACCTTAAAGTTTGACCGTCCTACCAGAGTATCCACTTTATAACCACGCTGAGTAAGTTCCTGTGCAATTAAAGTAATAAGATTACTTTGTTGCAGGTTCTGTAGTTGGATGGCCGGAACAGGTGAGGTGCCGCGTTCTGCAAATTCAAGGAACCTCTTTAAGCCTTCCACACCTTTGGACTTTGTACGTTTCAAATCTATTTGTTCGGAGCGTAAGGTTGAGAAGATAATCATTTCATAACGTGCACGCGATACGGCTACATTCAGACGACGTTCGCCACCTTGATTATTCAATGGTCCGAAATTCATAGATACATTACCATTCCTGTCCGGGCCGTATCCTATAGAGAAAAGAATAATATCCCGTTCATCACCTTGCACATTCTCCAGATTCTTGATGAAAATAGGTTCATTACTTTGGAAAGCTTTTTCTTCCAATTCGGGATATTTGTTCAGTTCCTCAATGAGCATATCTTCTATCAAATTTTGCTGTACTTGGCTGAAAGATACGACGCCTATGCTTTTTTCAGGAACTTCAGGTGTACGTAGCCGGTTCAGTATTTCTTTCACAATGGCTTCAGCTTCGGCATGATTGCTGCGTGTACGTCCTTTATCATATGTACCATCTACCTGAACTAAACGTACTTTTGAAACTCTGTCATCCACAGAAGGAAAAGTATATAGCTTTCCATTGTAATACTGAGAATTACTGAAAGCAATCAGACTTTCGTGTTTGCTCCGATAGTGCCAAGTCAGATAACGGGATGGAATGGATAACGAGATGCAATCATCCAGAATGCTCTCCATATCGTCAAATTCAGCTTCTTCCTCGTCTACTTGTGAAGAGGAGAAGAAACTTGTCGGAGGCATTTGCTTGGGATCACCTACTACGACTAATGCGTTGCCGCGGGCTATTGCACCGACTGCCTCGCTGGTAGGCATCTGTGATGCTTCGTCGAAAATAACAAGATCGAACTTCTCTGCATCCAGATCGATATACTGAGCCACTGATATCGGACTCATCAACATGCATGGACATAGCTTGGGCAACAGAGTTGGTATCTGGTCTATAATTCTCCGGATAGATGTGCCGCGTCCTCCATTTGAAATGTTCCTTTTTAGAATTCCTATTTCGGAACTGGAGGCGGCTTCCATTGTTAGTGATGGTATTCTGGCTGCTAATCTACAGTATAGTTCTTTTTTACTCAACTCCTGAAAATCGATAGTCAGTTGTTTGTATTTACTGATCATTTCCTCAAATAGCAACCCGTTGAAAAGGCGTAAAGTTTCGTTCGCATCAACGGTTTTTAGAGCTAATTGGTGATAAACGCCTTTCATATACGCATTAGAAGCTTCCGATCCGCTTTTATGCTTATCTGTTATATAGTTGATAACTACGGTTAAATGCAGAGATTCCAATTCTCTCTTACGGATGCACCATTGTCCCCAATCTTTAATCTTATTGAAGTGAGTTAACCAGGTATTCAGTAGAACCGGTAGTTTCACTTCAAGATTATTATCCGGCAGTTGTATGTAGCATAAACCTTTTATTTCATTGAGAACCGTATTCAACTCGTTGGATGTATCGATTAGTTGCCTGAATGTATCTTTATTAGACTGTTGGAATGCGTTCCAGTCAATACTGATTTTATTTGCAAATTGATTCAGAACTTCTGCGAATGGCTGTTGAACGATTGCTGCGTATTCCGATAAAGTGTTGTAAATTATCGGAAGATTCTTAAGTATAGAATCAATATCATCCCATTTCTCTTTGCTCTTTCTTCCTAAGAAGCCGAAAGAAGATGATAATTCGGAAGATTGTTCTTGAATGATCTTATTATTCTTTTGATAAGCATTGAGCTTTTCTAACAGGCTTGGTATTTGTGCTGCCTGCAAACTTATATTGTAAAGTCTGAGCTTTTTCAGATAAGAACGTTTGGCAAAGAATTTAGGTAAGAACCATTTCAATTCGATAGCTTTCCATTCTTGTTGGAGGGCAAATGCATTTTCTCCCAGAATTTGAGGTGCATACTCTTTACCCAGTTCAGCTTGTAACTGATCTCGCTTACGACCGGACAGGATAATATCTTTCCATTCTTCTATCAAGTCGGTATTACCACCCATTTCCAATAACGTTTTATTCAGATATGGGATGGATAGAAGCTGGTTACATATCTTGCCCATCCAGTTGATCCCATCCCAATTATCAGGTATCGAGATTCCCAGACTATTTGAAAGCAACTTTCTGTTAGCGGTAATCGAGGTGAATAAATTAATAAAGCGCCTGATTCCGGCTTGTAATTTCTGAGAGCTCTCTATGGAAGTATCGTATGGCTCCAGTCCCTTTAACGGGTGATCTTGCGGATGCCCTGTTATCTGAAAAACTGTATCCAGTTCCTGGATATTTTCGCAAAAGTCTGTCAGTTGATTTTTGGTGATAGAGGGAAACAGAGAAAAGTCGATAGACAATTCATCTCCCTGTATCGATAAGTAGTTTGTAATGCAATCATAAAGAGAAAAGCCGGAAGCATGGGGATGATGCAATGCTTCCATATAATCGATTAATTTCTTTCTACGCTCAAATAATTGCTTTGAAGTGCTTTCAAACTCGGCTGGAGACTGAATGTGAATGACTTCTATAGCCTTCTGAAGCTGAGCTAGAAAATGAGATTTAGTGACCTTATTAGAATGTAGTTCCAGACAGAACGGATCTAATCCTATCTTAGTCAGACGGTTTTGTACTACAGAAAGTGCCGCCATCTTTTCTGCTACAAACAGCACACGTTTTCCTTTGTACAGGGCATTGGCTATCATATTGGTAATGGTCTGTGATTTACCGGTTCCCGGAGGTCCATGCAATATGAAGCTCTTTCCTTCTCCTGATTCAATAACGGCTTCCAGCTGCGAAGAGTCAACATCAACAGGGATGGCAAAATGGATAGGTTCCAGATTTCTGTCTATTTCTCTGGCGTCAATTTCCGGAGTCGTATCCTGCCATTGAATACGATTTTCCATCAGACTGGCTATAATGGCGTTCTCTTTCAATTTGTCTGCATTGGTATGAATATCGTTCCACATGACAAACTTGTTGAATGAGAATAGCCCCAACATCGATTCTTCCACTACATCCCAACCTTTCATATTACGAATGCAGGTACGAATCGTAGCGAATATCTTTTTCACGTCTACGCCACTATCATCTTTTGGCAACGGATTCAACCCGGAAAGATTAACACTGAACTGTTGTTTCAATAGTTCGACGAGAGTTATGTTCAATATAATTTCTTCGTCTCTGGTACGGATAATATATCCACTTGAACCTCCACGACGCACAATGTCTACCGGTAACAATAAGATAGGAGCAAAGCGTGGTTTCACGCTCTTAGGAGACTCATACCACTTCAGTATTCCTAAAACGAGGAACAGTGAATTGGCACCATTTTCTTCGATGGCGGTTCGCGATGTACGGTATACAAATTTGAGTGAGTTCTGAAGTTCGCTTTCGGTCAGATAAGAACGAAGTTTTTTGTTTCTCAGCTCGCTGATTACTAATTCTTCCAAATTCTCTTTCCATAAAGAAGAATCATAGAGCCCTGTCTCACCCGGTTCTATTTTACTTTTAGTAGGGCTGGATAATATCTGGTAGTTTTCTCCGGCTTGCAGATGATCTTCCAGATGATCAATTTCGAAAGATATGAATGGTATAACTCTTCTACCAAGCCGGATGTTGATCAGATTATTGCGTAGAGAAAAGTCCAGTAGTTTTCTTTCCCAAATAATCTGCTTGGTTATTTCATCCTTGCTGTCCTCCAGTTTTATTTCATACCGGTCCAGTCGGTGTATTCTTTGGGTTACATTCTCATGTTCTATTCCACTGTTTTCTATTTGCCATTCACCGTTATGGTTTATGCGTTGTGGTAATGGACGGATTTTATCCAGTCTGCACCTATATACATCAATAAACAGCTCGAATCTGTTTTCTTCTTTGAGTTCTCTCTGAGCCATTGTAGCAGCTTCTTCAAATGAAATATTTTGAGAAGATGCCAGTGCGGTTGTCTCTACTAATACAATGTCGCTGATGCCATTTGCACTCCCTTTGAGTAGAAAGGAAGCATCATCGCCTACGGTTTGATGATAAATATCTTCTGTAAGCCATGCACCTACCAATATATGTCCTTTCAACAAGACTAAAAGAGAATGAATGCCATTGGCTTCCAGACAGGAAGCATAGAGTAAAGTCAGGTCTATACATGTACCTAGTTTGCTGGTGAGTACATTATCTACCAAGCGGATACGCTGCCCCGAAGTTTCAAAGCTGGCTGGAACTGTAGAATATATTAAAGACTCAGACCGGAGAGCTTCATAAATAGCAGCTACCTGTGCACGTACTCGGTTGGGGTCCTGTGTCTGATACTCGTCTAAGGCAGAGTTTCCGGTCCACTTTTCGAGGAATTGTGAGGCTTTTACGCTTATTCTTGAAAGTATGGGATGATTGGGAGTAACAAATGTAGCTAAGAGTTCGGGCATAATCCTGGAACCGGTCCACTGATCGTATGCCATCAGTTTGATGGGAAATGTTTGCTGATGGGCTGTCTCACCGGAAATCGTAATAACCAGATGAAAGATAGTATCGATGCCTTCTGTCAATTCGATTAATTTTCCACTTTCAGGTGATATTTCCAGGTTGTTGATTTGAATGTTCTGTCCGTGCGGAATGACTTCGAGAATACTCTCTGAGTACTTAATTAGTTCTCCATCTATCGAAACTTTGATATTGTTCCAATCGACTTCATCACTGTTCATTAGTTCGCAGAAATTGCATGAAGGTACATGGTTGTGTATCATTGCATAATTGATGCATGGCAGGTATTCCAGGTGGATTGTTCCATTGAAGGTGCCTGTAATTGTGTTGTCGTTTCCCATTGTTGTTATAGAATTTAACTGATAAAAGAGGTGATCCCATAATATCATTCCCGGATTCAAAGTTATAAATATAATGCTAATAATCTATACTTTATTTATAATTTAGTGAGATATTTGTCGCTTATTTAGTTCAAAAAGGATTCACCCTATTGTTCATTGTGCTGATTTTTGTGATATTTGCAACGCCTTAGAACAAAAATCACTGTTGAATTGTTTAATAACTGACAAATTTTATATCTATATGTATATTACTCTCATTGTTTTATTCCTTTCTGCGATATTCTTTATGAGTGGCAAAGTGCGTTCGGATTTGGTGGCGCTTTGTGCTTTGGTGTTACTAATTATATTCGGTATTCTAACTCCGGAGGAAGCATTGACCGGTTTCTCCAATTCCGTCGTGATCATGATGATAGGATTGTTCGTTGTGGGCGGTGCCATTTTTCAGACGGGTTTGGCGAAGATGATCAGTAGTCGTATTCTAAAATTAGCCGGTGACAGCGAATTAAAGCTTTTTATTCTTATTGTACTGGTGACTGCCTTCATCGGTGCTTTTGTCAGCAATACCGGAACGGTAGCTTTGATGCTTCCTATTGTTGTCAGTATGGCTATGGGGACACAGATTAATGTCAGTCGCCTACTGATGCCGCTTGCATTTGCCAGTAGTATGGGAGGTATGATGACACTTATCGGTACACCACCGAACCTTGTAATTCAGGAAGCACTGACTTCTGCTGGATATGCGCCCCTTACTTTTTTCTCATTTACTCCTGTCGGACTGGTTTGTGTAGCTGTCGGATTGGTGATACTGATTCCGTTGAGCAAAATTTTCCTGACTAAGAAAGGCGATAAGGATCGTAAGGGCAAAAAGAATAAATCACTGAAAGAGCTGGCAGGGGAGTACCAATTGTTCCAGAACTTGTGTCGGGTACGAGTGGAAAGTAGATCCCCTTTAACTGGAAAGACCATACAGGAACTGAGTATTCCACAACGTTATAATGTGGGTATAATGGAGGTTCGCCGTCAGTCATCTTCTTCGCGTCGTCATTTCTTTAAGACGATGAGCCAGGAAATGGCTGCTGCTGATACCATTATTCAGGAGAATGATATTCTGTATGTACTGGGAGATTTTACGAATGTGGAGCGCTTTGCAGAAGAAAATACATTGAAGTTACTGGATACGCATGATGCAGAAGGCACCGTAGAATCAAAGAGTGATGAACTTGAATTCACGGAAATCGGTATTGCTGAAATTGTATTGATGCCTGCTTCTAACCTGGTCAATAAGCCGGTAAAGGATTCTGGTTTCAGAGAGAAATATGGGGTGAATATTCTGGGTATCCAACGCAAACGTCAGTATATCCTAAAGAATTTGAAGGATGAAAAGATGCATTCGGGAGATGTGCTGTTGGTGCAAGGAACATGGGAGAATATAGCGCGTTTGAGTGAAGATCCCTCTGATTGGGTAGTACTTGGACAACCGCTTGCCGAGGCTGCCAAAGTAACCCTGAATCATAAAGCACCTGTTGCCGCCATTATCATGTTGGGAATGGTGGTAATGATGATGTTCGATTTCATCCCTGTCGCTCCGGTAACGGCAGTAATGATTGCAGGTTTGCTGATGGTGCTTACCGGCTGTTTCCGAAATGTGGAAGCGGCATATAAAACTATTAACTGGGAAAGTATTGTTCTGATTGCCGCTATGTTGCCTATGTCGTTGGCGCTGGAAAAGACCGGAGCTTCCGAATTGGTGTCCCAATCGCTGGTAAACGGGCTAGGTAGTTACGGACCTTATGTGTTATTAGCAGGTATTTATTTCACCACTTCGCTGATGACTATGTTTATTAGTAATACGGCTACGGCAGTACTTCTTGCACCGATTGCGCTTCAGTCTGCCATACAGTTGGATTTGAGTCCGTATCCGTTCCTATTTGCTGTAACTGTGGCAGCCAGTATGTGTTTTGCTTCTCCGTTCTCGACTCCGCCCAATGCATTGGTGATGCCTGCAGGACGTTATACATTCATGGATTATGTTAAAGTAGGTTTGCCTTTACAGATAATTATGGGAATTGTGATGATCTTTGTGCTCCCGTTATTGTTCCCGTTTTAAAATAACTAAAGTATAAGATCGATGAAAGTAGTAAAGAGTTTGATTTTTATCTTGTTTGCCCTTTGTAGTTTATCGGGCAAAGCACAGGAAGTAGCTGCCGATAGCACCGGCTACATTGTAAGAGTAGGGGAGATGGCTCCTAACTTTACCATTACCCTGACAGACGGTAAGAAAGTTACCCTTTCCGAACTTCGTGGAAAGGTAGTGATGTTACAGTTCACTGCCAGTTGGTGTGGGGTATGCCGCAAAGAGATGCCTTTCATAGAAAAAGATATCTGGCTGAAACACAAAGATAATTCAGCATTTGCTCTTATTGGTATAGACCGTGATGAGCCGTTGGACAAAGTGATTGCATTCGGTAAATCAACCGGTGTTACTTATCCTTTGGGATTAGATCCGGGTGCAGATATCTTTGCCAAATATGCGCTTCGTAATGCCGGCATTACTCGCAATGTACTGATTGATAAAGACGGACGCATTGTGATGCTGACCCGCTTGTACAATGAGGAGGAATTTGCCGCATTAACGAAGAAGATAGACGAAATGCTGGCAAAGAAATAATAAACAGAAAGTCCGGGTTGACCTTATTTCAAGGTCAACTTGGCTAAATAATCGTAGTGCTTTCCCTCTTTTACCAATTCCGCTTGGAAACCATTTTCGGCTGCATAAAGACTGAGTGTCTGGAAATCAATGTAAAGCCAGTCGAATGACCCTCCCAGAATGTCCTTATATTGCATCTGGAAGTCTATTTCTCCATAATAGTCACCTGCCAGATCGATCACAAAACTTCCGTCTTCTTCCTCAAACAGATAGCGCAGATCACTGGAGTCCATAAAGATGCAGCCGCTGGGTTGTAGCAGTTGCTTCATTCTTTTGAAGAAGGCAGGCAGGTTCTTCAACTTACCGATGATTCCAGAACCGTTCATCAACATTAATATTGTGTCGTATGTCTCTTGGAAATGTTCATCGAACAGATTGAGTAATGTGGCATGCCGTACACCGCGTTGTTGCATTACTTCTACTGAAAGCGGTGAAATATCAATGGCATGTACATCTTTGCCTGCTTCCTGCAAGGCAAGACTATGACAACCGCTTCCGGCTCCCACATCCAGAATCTTTCCCGTAGCCAGTTGCAGGGCGGTACGTTCCAGAAGAGGCATCTGCTTTTCCATGCGAAAAAGTTCCTTTACCGGAATTTCATCCTCATCGAACTGTGAGGAGAAAACCCGTAGTCGTTCGGCCTTGTGTCGTTTATAATAATCTGCAATAGCAGTACCCATCGGATCCTTGTCAACAGAAAGCAGCGTAGTGTTCATTCTATTCAATCTTTAAAAGTTGTCCGCAAAGATACGAAAAATGCAGTCTGTTAGTAGAAAAAAGCTATCTTTGTGGTCAATATATGGATAAAGCCATACTTCGCACTGGCTTATAAATGTAATAGTAATAGAAACCGAATATGAGTATAGAAGATGCAATAATGGGCGGTATCGTCTTTAGAGGAAAGAAAGACAAACCTAAGGAAGATGGAAAGGTGAAAACTAAAGCCAAGAAGAAATCGTATATTACCGGGAAACATGGTTCCGGTGCTGCCAAGATGAAGGCGGATATACGAAAGAAAAGGGCAGGTCGTCATAAATAAGATGATAAGATGGTAAAATGATAAATGGTAAGATGAGGAAATGTAATCCTATCATCTTACCATTTATCATTTTACCATTCTTTCATCATTTTGCCGGAAGCACCTCTATCCAGTAATCATCCGGATCATGGATGAAGTACAATCCCATAGCTGTATTTTCAAAGCATACCCAACCCATTTCTTTATGGTATTGGTGAATAGCTTCATAATCACCGGCAACACGGAAGCATAAATGGCTTTCGTTCTCTCCAAGTTCATAAGCTTGCGGATGATCTTTCAGACAAGTCAGTTCCAAGAGGAAACCTGTGCTGTTATCTGTCAGATAAACCAATGTGAAGGAGCCATTTGAGGCTTCTTTACGATGATGTTCTTTCAATCCTAATGCCTTTTCATAGAAAGCAATACTACGTTCCAGATTGGTAACGTTGATATTAAAATGATCGAATTTAGCTTTTATTTCCACGTAATTAGTGATTAGTAATTAGTAATTATTTAACGAATGCTTTCAGAATTTCACCCACATACATGCGTGGCTGACCTTCCATCGGAGTTTGTGAAGGCATCTTCTTACATTCCAAAACAACTGACGGTTCGGTTTGGTTTGCCGGATAGAAACGAACGGTGTAAGTTTCTGCCGTCTCCATCTGTTCGTAAGGCTGGTCGGGAGAAAGGAAGCTGAAAATAACAGGCTTGCCTGATGATTTGCCCAATGAACCACCTGCGTTTGCTGTCATCATGGTCATGTTGAAAGCATCCGAGCCGATTACAAGCACTAACTTGCCCGCACCCATTTGGATGGCATTTGCCGGCAATTGATCCGGAGCTACTTCTTTGTAACCGGGCACTGTACCTGACGTTGCAGGAGTAGCCGGGGTGAGCGGAGTGGCGGGGATTACTGTGACTTTGCCGGTTTCAGCCGGAGTCTTCACTTCAACTTCTGCTTTTGGGGCAATTACTATCGGACCAGAGTTTACAACACTCTTTTCCTCTTTCTTAGCTTCCTTTTGCTCAGCTGCTTCGGCTGCTTTCTTAGCAGTGCTTGCACTGAGGGCTTCGGCTGCTCCAAGGGCCAGGTCGTCTACAAAGTCTACTGTTTTTCTACGCCATTTGGCAAGTCCGCGCACCAATTTGGTTTTGGCCTTGTTCAGTGCGTACTTGTCTACTATCCATTCTTCTGCCGTATATTTCTCTTTGCCTTCGCGATAGTTGAAACGGATTTTCTCTACTTCCATCGTACACTTCTCAGGTGCACAGACAACTGAAAGCTGATAGAGTATCTTTGTACGGTCCAGAGAAAGCGCACTCGAACTGAATACGATCCATTCATCTCCCGTGCCTACGATTTGTCCTTCTTCCGGATTGGTGTAGACTACGCGACTGGTGTTCGCATTTTTCTTCAGCCGCGCTTCCATCCAAGCCTGCATGCGTTTGAAGATTTCTTCCTGCGACATGCCGGGAATGCTGAATTCTTTGGTGAATACCACCTTTCCATCTACTTCGGGTACTGCACCTGCCAGATACTTGCTGTCGTCATCTTTATCTTTATTGGCGTCTGCAAACGCTGTGGCCGGCAGACAGATGCATAACAGCATAAAAAGAAACTGTGTCAAATTTTTCATAATGCGTATGTTTTATTGAGTAATATCGAAACTTTCGCCCCTACGGGTAATGGACAGGAAACGGCAACCTTTGCTTTCGGCAAACTCCCGGAAAGCATTTCCGCCCTTGTATTCCTCGCTGAAGTGCATAGGAACAAAGATAGCGGTTTTTATTCGTTCCACGAATTGTTCCGCACCTCTCATATAGTCTTTCCCGATGCGGTTGTCCACTGGAAACATGGCTACGTCTACCGAAGGGGCGGTCTGCTGGAGGTACTTCACCTCGGCAAGGAAGTCGCCTTCAGCTTTCCGGATTTCCTGTGGGGTGGACTCTTCACTCCAATGCCAGTTATTCAGGTCTCCGGCATGGAACAGCCGGATGCCTTGCAGGTCGATCAGAAAAGAGATGCCCACGTCCGTGGAGCCGAATGCTTCGATACGGATATTCGGGTCTTCGTACACATCACCTTTATTTATATAGGTGGCATCCTCACGTGTGGCGCGACGATGTTTCAGGATGTCCTTGGAGAAGATGTAGTGAATATCCGGACGCTCGACCTTCCATAAAAGAACTTCGCGATTAAAGTGGTCGGGGTGAAAATGGGAAGAGAGTACATATAGTTCTCCGGGTCTTCCCAACAGATAGTCATGAACGATACCTTTATTATATTCCGTTTCAGAGGAATCTTTGTAGTAATCGATAATGACTGTCACTCCGTCCGCTTCAATCGCGAAGCCGCTATGGTAAATGTAATCAAGTTTCATGCAAGGATCAATTTATAGCGCAATATTACGAAAAACGCTACACAAACCTTGGCTTTTAGCTGTTATTTTTATCTAAAAGACTTACATGGGCACTTCCATCAGCAGGATATGCGAGTCTTTCAGTGTTTCCAGCTCAAAGCTGTGAGTGTCATATACACCCATGCCGTCACGGCGTGAGAGTACAGTGTCGTCCACCTTCACTTCACCTTCGATCACGAAGATGTACACACCCGCGTGCGACTGGTGCATGTGATAGCCGATCTTCTTGCCTGCTTCTATCTCTCCGATGGAGAACCATGCCTGTTGCAGCATCTTGGCAGGAGCGTCACCGTCCGGTGAAACAATCAACGCCAGTTCGTTCTTGCGCAGCAACGGGCGGATGTCATAATCCTGATAGGCAGGTGGTGTATTCAGCTTCTCCGGCATTACCCAGATTTGTAGGAACTCTACCGGTTCGGTGTCGCTGCCGTTCATTTCGCTGTGATAAATACCGGTACCGGCACTCATGGTCTGTATGTCACCCGGCGTGATGGATCGGCTGTTCTTCTGGCTATCACCATGTTTCAGCTTTCCTTTCAAGGGGATGGAGATAATTTCCATGTTTTTATGCGGGTGGGTGCCGAAGCCTTTACCTGGTTCTACACGGTCATCGTTCAGTACGCGCAGGGCACCGAAGTTCATACGGCGCGGGTTGTAGTAGGTGTCGAAACTGAATGTATGGTGACTGTCGAGCCAATCATATAGAGCACGTCCACGGCTTTCCGCTTTGTCTATTACTTTTTTCATAATTAATTCCTTTCTTTTAAATGGTTGATATGTTTAGATAACAAACTGGTTTTGAAAAAGTTTATGGTCAGATGTTATCCTCTGCTTATTGCAGATTCTTATTGTTAATTTTATATCTTGACTTCATTTTCCAAGGCTTTTCCGCTTGCAAAGTCTTTGATATTCTGAAGTGTGGTAGTGGCGATATTCTCCAATGCTTCACGGGTGAAGAACGCCTGGTGTGAGGTGACGATGACATTGTTGAAGGAAAGCAGACGCGCCAGTACATCATCATCGATGATGCGGTCCGACTGGTCTTCGTAGAAGTATTCGCCTTCTTCCTCGTACACATCCAGTCCGGCAGAACCGATCTTCTTGTTCTTCAATCCTTCTATCAGTGCGTTGGTATGAATCAGTTGTCCGCGTCCGGTATTGATAATCATTACGCCCTCTTTCATCTTGCTGATGGAGTAGTCGTTAATGAGATATTTGGTCTGCTCGGTGAGAGGGCAGTGCAGGGAAATGATGTCTGAACTGTGGTAAAGTTCGTCCAGCGTGGTGTACACCACTTGGTGCTCACGGGCAAAGTTATAGTCGGGGTATAGGTCATAAGCCAGTACGTTCATGCCGAAGCCGCGCAGAATCATAATAAGTTTCTTGGCAATCTTTCCCGTACCGATGATGCCGACCGTCTTGCCGTACATATCGAAACCAAGCAGTCCGTGCAGAGAGAAATTACCGTCTCGTGTACGCCAGGTGGCACGGGGGATTTTCCGGTTCAGCGACAGCATGAGGGCTACGGTATATTCTGCTACGGCATAGGGCGAGTAGGCGGGTACACGTACCACTGTGATACCACAATCGGCAGCCGCTTTCAGGTCTACATTGTTATATCCGGCACAACGCAATGCCAATAATTTCACGCCATTGTCCGCCATCATATGGAGCACTTCCGCATCTGCGGTGTCATTTACAAATATGCAGACGGCATCTACATTTTGCGTTAGTATCACGTTGTGTTTATTCAGATGACCTTTGTAATAGCGGAGTTCAAAACCGTATTCTTTGTTCTTATCATTGAACGAAGCCTCGTCATAGGGCTTCGTGCCGAAAAAAGAAATTGTATATGCCATAGTTTATGGAGTTTTTAGAATTTATCGTCTGTCAATATAACACACGCGTGGCTAATAAGGTTCATTGGCGACAGTTGACTACGATATTGTGGATAGTTGTTGGTGACTGCGGATTATCTCAGTTTGGTGAGTCTTGTTCATAACGCTGCGGAAAGGAAATAATTTATCATTTCAAATAGTTTGTTTGTTTTGATTTTTTGATGTCGAAGAGGCGTTTTGTAAATGGCTGATTATCAAATGTATTACGATGGTGGTATCTCAGTATACGACTGAGGTAGCCTAAGTATCATATTGAGGTAGCCTAAGTATCATATTGAGGTAGCCTAAGTATCATACTGAGATACCCTAAGTATATGACTGATCGCACAATTATTCTGTTGTGTAAATATTTATCATAAACGCATGAAATGTTTATCATACAGGGTCATCGTTTTGCCCATAACGGACGGGTTATGAATATAATTTTAGGCGCGGATTACGCGGATTACACGGATTAATGGCTGCGCTATCACACTATATTACAGGAAAAGAATCCGTGTAATCCGCGTAATCCGCGCCTAAATCATTATCAGCATTAGTTCATTACTTTTCCCTTATGAGCAACGGATATCATCTATCTTTTTTTTCATCAGTTTCATTAGAAACAGTTTCTATTTTCAATTAATTATTGGTCTGATGCGACATTTTTGCACAAAATGCTTTCAGCCGTGCAATATTATTGTAACTTTGCGCCCGCTAACAATTAAAAAAGATTTAGATGAGAAAATTTTCGTTGATTAGCCTTATGTTGCTAATCGTTTCAACTTCAACTTTTGCTGGAGGTCTCCTTACGAATACAAATCAGCATGCTGCTTTTCTTCGTATGCTATCCCGTGGCGCTACAACTGAAATAGACGGTGCTTTGTCCAATCCGGCAGGTCTGGCGTTTTTACCGACTGACGGCTTTCATATGTCTTTGAGTATTCAGAGTGCTTTTCAAACAAGAAATATCGATGCTTCGTGCGAAGGTTTGGGGCTGAATAAGTATTATGAGGGTAAGGCATCTGCTCCTGTCATTCCCAGTTTGTTTGCCGCTTATAAGACGGGTGACTGGACGCTTTCCGGCTTCTTCGGCATCACCGGTGGCGGTGGAAAGGCTTCGTTTGATGATGGTCTTCCCATGTTCGATGCTATGGTGATAGGCGGATTGGGAGCCCAAAAGATTCCGAGCAATGCCTATTCGCTGAAAAGCTACATGGATGGCAAGCAGTACATTTACTCTGTACAGTTGGGCTTGACTTATAAGGCAACAGACTGGCTTTCTGTTTTTGCAGGTGGTCGCATGAACTATTTCACCGGTGGCTATCAGGGTGCATTAAATGCCAGTGCCGCCACTAATTTGCCTTTGCCTACCGGAGGAACGATAACTACCGGAACAGAACTTATCGGCATCGATTTGGATTGCAGCCAGACCGGATGGGGATTTACTCCGGTTATCGGTTTGGATGCCAAGTTGGGCAAGCTGAACATTGGCGCAAAGTATGAGTTCATGACTAATTTGAATATTGAGAACTCCACTAAAGAAAACTCGCTTCGTATGATTGGTGCCGCTGAAAGTGAATTGGCGGATTACAAGCATGGTGTGAATACTCCGAATGATATCCCTTCCATGCTATCCGTGGCTGTTGCCTATGAGTTCATACCGGTATTGCGCGCATCTGTGGAATATCACTTCTTTGATGACAAGAATGCAGGAATGGCCAATGGCAAGCAGAAGTTTCTGACAAAGGGAACAAACGAGTATCTGGCAGGTATTGAGTGGGATGTAACCAAACAGCTGACAGTGAGCTGTGGTGGTCAGATTACAGATTACGGATTGTCTAACGATTATCAGAGTGATACCAGTTTCTCTTGTGATTCTTATACTCTGGGCTTTGGAGCCAAGTTGAAGTTAAGTGAAAGAGCTGCCTTGAACGTTGGTTATATGTGGACTACCTATGATGACTATACTAAAGTGTCTCAAAACTATAATGGTACCGGATTGAGTGGTACAAATGTTTATAGTCGTACTAATAAGGTGTTCGGTCTTAGTATTGATTACAGGTTCTGATTTCATAATTACTTCTAATATGATAGAAGAAGCCGTCTCGAACATTGTTTTGAGGCGGCTTCCCTGTTTATATATCTGATTAGAAAGAATATTGTACCAACAAATTCATTCGGTTGGCATGGTGTGTTGAATTACTGAAATCTGTACGCCAGCCACGGAGGTATTCGGCTCCTACCTGCATGTTTGGAGTGACATTCCAGAATACATTGGCTACGAGATACTGTCCGTAGCGATAACTGCTTGGTTGATCGTTGGGATAACCATTCTCAGAATATAATCTGGACATACTATATGTGCCGGATACGAATATTTTCGGACAGATATTATACTGTGCCCCGGCAAACCAGCCCAGCATAGGCAATGCCTGCATCTTGCCTTCTTTTTCAGGATTGGGAACGATGTCCACATTCAGATTGCTTATATCATTCAAATATTGTCCGATACCTTTTCCGTAAGTAGCTTGCCCGAAGATTTCCCATTTCTTACTGAGATTGAACGAAGTAGATGCCTGTACACCCCATCCGGTAACATCGGACGCATGATTGCTGAGCGTGCTGGTATACGTCATGCTGCGCACGATACCACCCACACGAAGATGGCTGTTAGCTCCCCATCCATATTGGGCGTAAGCGGTGAAGTCCGGCATACGTTGTTGGGCTACGCTGAGTTCGTCATTCGTGGCGCCATCTACGCTTGGCACTTCGATAGATGCATGGAAACGCCAGTTTTTCAGACCTTTGTAAGTGTAGGCAAGTTGAGTGGCACGGTAGAAAGTTGCACCATTGGGGCCTTGGAAGTCGATAGTGGAAGGCAATGCAGCCAAATCCATGAACCCACCATAAGTATAACCCACCGTTACATTACGGAACGACATATAAGCATTTCGCAACTGGAATACCTTATCTCCGCCACGGAAGTTACCGGCAGTATATACAACGAAATCGCCCAGCAATTTAGTATGCCCTACCAGTTTCAGGAAGATGGTGGAAGTACTTGCATCCATTTGGAACTGGTTCTTTACTTTGCTGGCATTCGGAATGTAGGCAGGGATGAAGTCCATGTTGTCCACGATGCCGCCAAAGTCATATTCGGCAGTGGCACGCACATATCCGCCGATACCAAGGGCGAATTTCCCTTTTTTATCCATCAACAGGAAGCGGGGAGCTTTAGGATCGTGGATGTACCTGAATTGCGATTCGTTCATGATACGGACGATCTCGTCGCCTGCCTTGTCGATGGTAACCATGACGATGCCGTTAGGTGCTTCGTCATCAATAATCACTTTTTCTTGTGCTTTGGCTATGGACGGAATGAAACCGATGCCGCACAATAGAAACATTACTTTTAAGATTGTCTTCATTATTAAGTTAGGTTTTGGTGAATGCCCTTTGAACAACTTAAATTAGAAATGGTTTTGCGGTCAATGGAAGAAAATGTATCTTTGCAGCCGATTTAACGATCTTATGATGCCGTGAATAGCGGTCGTGTATTCTAGAACACCACGTAAAAAACAGGATTTATGAAGCAAAAAGTATCTGTACCCTTTATGCTGCTGGGTATTCTATTTAATGTTTGTCTGATTGCAGCTAATCTTCTTGAAACTAAAGTTATCCAGGTTTTCGGTATTACCGTTACCGCAGGGTTGCTGGTTTTCCCTATTTCTTATATTATCAATGATTGCATTGCTGAGGTGTGGGGCTTTCGTAAAGCACGTCTCATTATCTGGAGTGGTTTTGCTATGAATTTCTTTGTGGTGATGCTTGGATTGATAGCCGTAGCATTACCGGCTGCACCATTTTGGGAGGGGGAGGCTCATTTCAACTTTGTTTTTGGGATGGCACCGCGTATTGTGGCGGCGAGTCTGACAGCTTTTCTGGTTGGTTCGTTTCTCAACGCTTATGTCATGAGCCGCATGAAAGTGGCAAGTGGTGGACGGCATTTCTCTGCCCGTGCCATCTGGTCCACTGTAGTGGGGGAGACGGCAGACTCTCTAATATTCTTTCCTGTTGCTTTCGGAGGAATTATTGCCTGGCCTGAATTGCTGGTGATGATGTGTATTCAGATCGTATTGAAATCCCTGTATGAGGTGCTGATTCTTCCGGTTACTATCCGTGTTGTGGCGGCTATTAAACGTATTGACGGTAGTGATGTATATGATCAGGATATCTCTTACAATATATTGAAAATCAAAGATATTTGAAGTAATGATAAATACTGTAAATCAGGAGTTAAGCGAAGCGATAACTTCCTTTAACTCCTGATTCGCATTAATAATGAATAGTTGTGAATAAAGAAGTTGCATTAGTTGTATTCAGTGGTGGACAAGATTCTACCACTTGCCTGTTTTGGGCAAAACGTGAGTTTAAGAGAGTAGTTGCTTTGAGCTTCCTGTACGGACAGAAGCATGAGAAAGAGGTGGAACTGGCACGGGAAATAGCCCGTAAAGCTGATGTGGAGTTTGAAGCAATGGATGTGTCTTTTATCGGTAAGTTGGGGCACAACTCACTGACGGATACAACGATGCTTATGGATCAGGAAAAGCCAGCCGGTAGTTATCCCAATACATTTGTGCCGGGACGTAACCTCTTCTTTCTAAGTATTGCTGCTGTATATGCCCGTGAACATGGTATCAATCATATCGTGACAGGAGTGTCGCAGACTGATTTCAGCGGATACCCTGATTGTCGGGATGCTTTTATCAAGTCGCTCAATGTTACATTGAACTTGGCTATGGACGAGCAGTTCGTAATTCATACTCCATTGATGTGGATCGACAAAGCGGAAACCTGGGGATTGGCAGATGAATTGGGAGTGCTCGATCTGATACGGAACGAAACATTGACTTGCTATAACGGGATACAGGGTGATGGCTGCGGGCATTGTCCGGCATGTAAGTTACGTCGTGAGGGATTAGAGAAATATTTAAAGCAGTTAAGTATTTAAAGGAATTATCGCTTCGCTTAACTCCTGATTTACATTAAAAACAAATAGTTATGACCGAATTAAAAGATCAACTGTCCCTTTTGGGGAGAAAAACAGAATATAAGCAGGACTATGCTCCTGAAGTGCTGGAAGCTTTTGATAATAAGCATCCCGAGAATGATTATTGGGTACGTTTTAATTGTCCGGAATTTACCAGCCTATGTCCTATAACCGGGCAGCCAGACTTTGCGGAAATCCGTATTAGTTATATTCCTGATATAAAGATGGTGGAAAGTAAAAGCTTGAAACTTTATCTGTTTAGTTTCCGTAATCATGGCGCTTTTCATGAAGACTGTGTGAATATTATAATGAAGGATCTTATTCACCTGATGAATCCTAAATATATTGAGGTAACAGGACTTTTTACTCCGCGTGGTGGCATATCCATTTATCCTTATGCTAACTATGGACGCCCGGGTACGAAGTATGAGGGCATAGCTGAACAACGATTAATGAATAGAGAATAAAAAGAGATAGGGGTGATTTTTCGGAACACCCCTTATTTATATGAATATCACTTCTTGATTATTACCAGTTCGGTAGCTTTCAGGATTTCCCCACCTTCAATCTTTTCTTTGATACATGTTACTTCTACACTGTCCTCCAGTAATACACTGGAAACTTTATCCGGATTGGCATCCATAGTGCTGATGTTTATTGTATCACCTTTTCCCGTAATCAAGGTGATATTATTCATTGTAGCATCGTAAACTATTCCATTGAGTACTTGAGGGTGATTCTCTTGTTTACAAGAACTGATACTTCCCGCAAAGAAAGCAAGAACGGAGAGATAAATTAACTTTTTCATATATAATAGCTTTTCGTGATAATTGTTGAATGCAAATATAAAACTATTTCTAAGAGAATATTGATAATCATAAGGAAAGTCTTTCTTTTCATGAACTAAATGCTGCTTTTCTGTGTTTTAATACAGTCAAGTTATGCAATCATGAGAATACTACATATTAGATATCTTTTACTTATTTTCCTTTTATCTTTCTCAGCTCTGGCGTCTGCCGATGATAAGAAAGAGAATTCTGGTACCGATTTGCTGATTATCAGTAGTTATGTATCGGGTGCCCCATGGAGCCAGACTATCATTTCACATATCATGCAGAAGGAATATGACCGGAAGGATGTGAGTATGAATGTGGAGTACATGAATATCCTGACGATAGAAACTCCTGAGATACTGAACCAATATAAAGAAAATCTTTTTTCAACTTATGGTAACAACCCGCCTAAAGCTGTGTTGATGTTGGGAAATGCTCCTTTGATATTACGTGATGATATGCGTAGACACTGGGGAGATATACCTTTGATAGTATGTGCTGAAAGTAGATATATAGGGCCGGATTCTACTTATATGTACAATCAGATTATTCCATATAAAGATCGTATCTACTTGAAAGATCTGCGTAATGAGTATAATATGACTTTTCTTGCTGCACGTGCTTTTATACCGGAAAGTGTCCAGTTGCTGCGTCGTATGATTCCGAAGATGAAGAGTTTACTGTTAATAGGTGATCAGACTGACCGTGACATTGATTATGACCAGCAACTCTCAGAGTTGATTAACACTGAATATACAGATATTAATTATAAGTTTTTATCGGCAGGTGCTTGGAGTCCGGAACAGTTGTTGGATACATTGCGACAAGTGGTTCCGGAGGAAACCGGTATTTTGTTCGCTTCATGGTTCCACAAACGAATGTTTGCGGGCAATATGCTTATGATGGCAAACTCTTATAAGGTGATTGCCAATTCTACATTGCCTTGTCCATTTTTTGCATTATCTTCTTCTATTTCAAGTATTGAAGAAGATGGGACTATAATAGGAGGGTGTGTATATGATATGAACCTGTACTGTGAGGAAATTGTGAAGATGATTAATGCTGTAGCTGATGGAAAACAGGCACGGGATATCCCGTATTATGATCCGAAGCCTATGGTTCTTTTCAACTATCCTTATATGGTCGATTTTGGTTTGTCTCCTAAAAATTGCCCTCCGGGAACCATTTACTTGAATGCTCCTCCTACTTTCTTTGAAAAATATCGGTCTGCCTTGGTAGTAGGAAGTATTGTTTTATTGTTGGTTGTTCTCTTTTTCCAACTTCGGCGAAATAAGATTTTGGAACAACTTCAGTTGGTTGAACAGAATCAGCGCTTCACTCACTCCAAAATGGCTATGGCATTGGAGGTTGTTGATTTACTACCCTGGCAATGGGATTTACGGACGGATGAAATCACATATAGTTCTTACAAACCAATAGAACAGGGTAAAAAAGAAGTTTCGGAAATGACCTATACGACTGATATTAACGACTATCTAACTTTTGTTTGTGAAGAAGATAGAGAACGTATCCGACAGGTTTTTAAGGATGTACGCGCTAATAAAGTTGATAGAATAAAGGAAGAATATCGCGTCCATCGTCCAGGTAAACCATATGATTCGGAAGACTGGATGGAAGCACGTGCTTTTGTTGAACAATATGATGAAAAGGGAAACCCCTTGATCGTGGTGGGATCATCATTGTTTATTACAGAACGTAAAATAGCAGAACGCGAACTGATTGCTGCCAAAGAGCGTGCGGAAGAATCCAACCGTCTGAAATCTGCCTTTCTTGCTAATATCAGTCATGAAATCCGCACTCCGTTGAATGCAATTATTGGCTTCTCCAGTATATTGGCTATGACTGAAGATGAAGAAGAGAAGAAGGAGTATGTCAGCATCATAGAGAAGAATAATGGAATCTTGCTGCAACTTATCAATGATGTTCTGGATTTATCCAAGATTGAGGCTGGAGTTCTTGATTTGTATTATTCGGAATTTGGATTAAATGGAGTGTTAGCAACTTTGAAGGGAGTTGTTGAGTCTCGTTTGCAGGATGGGGTTGATCTGATTTTTGAGCCGGGGATGCCGGATGATTATGTTGTTTATTCAGAGAAAAACAGACTTCAACAATTGGTTTTGAACTTCCTGACTAATGCTTGTAAATTTACATCGACCGGCAGCATTCGCTATGGCTATGAAGTGCGTGACAAAGACATCTATTATTATGTAACTGATACGGGAACTGGTATTCCGGAAGATAAACTCCATCTTATATTCGAACGTTTCATCAAGTTGGATAGTTTTAAACAGGGCACCGGTTTAGGTTTGCCTATTTGCCAGCTCATTATTCAGAATATGGGAGGCGAAATCGGAGTGAATTCTAAATTGGGAGAAGGTTCTATATTTTGGTTTACGCTTCCCCTCAAACCAAAACAGTAAGAGGGGATAACGTTGCTTCTATATGACAGCTTTATTTTCAATTAAGTTCTTCAATCGAACCAAGGCTTCGATATAATAATAGTCTGCATAAATGATGGCGGCATCTATTTCTGAATTATTCGGCAAGTGTCCGGTGGAGTGGAGGAGGAATGCCGGCTTGCTTTTGCCGCATTGATACTTGTCCGAACTCAGGCTTGCCAACATTTTTATAGCTGCATTCTTATATTCTTCTCCTTTTTTGCCGGGCAGGTAAGTGGAGAGTTCCAGTAAAGCCGATGCGGTTACACTTGCAGCGGAGGCATCACGTGGGACATTCGGGATATTGGGGTCATCAAAATCCCAGTAAGGCACATAGTCTTCCGGCAATCTTTCTAAATATACATCTGTTACTTTCTGTACAAAATCCAAATATCGTGGATCTAATGTTTCCCTGTAGACTACTGTATATCCATAGATAGCCCACGCCTGTCCGCGCGCCCACATGGTATTGTCTGCATATCCCTGATGTGTAACTCCTTTTATGAAGTCGCCCGTCAAAGTATCATAGACAGCGACATGATAGGAAGTGTAGTCGGGACGGAACTGATATTTCATAGTTTTATCGGCGTGCGATACGGCTATATCTGCCAGATATGGATTTCCTCCGTTCTTGGCAGCCCAGAAAAGCATTTCCAGGTTTATCATATTATCCATGATCGTATTGTGTCCACCGAACATTTCTATATTGCGTGGCCATGAAAGTATGGTACCTACACGAGGTCTGAACAAAGTTGCCAGTGAATCTGCTGTATCCAGAATCACTTGTTTGTATTCCGGATTATGTGTCAACCGATATCCATTGCCGTAGCTGCAAAAGATCAGAAAACCCAGATCATGGTCGTATGCCGGAATTTGTGACAGGAACTTCAACGGTTCGGTGAATTTCTCTGCTTCTTCCTTTATGGTTGCTTTACCGGTATATTCGTAATCATACCATAAAACTCCTGGCCAGAACCCACTGCACCATTCATCCTTTGTTGCTTTTCGGCAATGCCAGGTGTTGAGGCTGTCCATGATGTTACGGGGCATCATCGAGTAGTCGATAGTACCTTCTGCCGCTTTTAGTTCTGTTAAAGTGCGTTGTACCTGGGCGTCACAGTAATCCAGCGCCTCATATACATCCACATCCATTCCTTTCTCGGGCATGTTGCAAGCTGTAAACATGCACAAGCATGCACCGAACAGTAGTTCTTTTGTTTTCATATAATCAGTCTTTTTATTTATCTATGTGAAACCAGTCGGCATCTACCCATCCCCGTTCCTTACCATAAGGAGTGGTACTGAATAATCCTACTTTGGCACCTATCCATTTTCCCTGGCGGGCCGTGAAAGGCATACCTATTGCTTTATATTTCTTACCATCTAGGCTGTAATAGAAGTGGCAGATACCGCCTTTCTCTATTTTTACCCGTAGATAGATATCTCTTTCGTAGTTGGGAAACAAACCTGCTTCGTACTTTCTGCTGGCAGGTAATTCTGCCAGGCGAGTGACTGTTTCGGGTATCTTTTGCTCTGCATCCTTGCAAGTCACTTGTTTCAATATAAACTTATCGCCCTCTTTCTCTACTCCGAGGTAACAATAGTCCCAGCCCATTACAATCAATCCGGATTGCTGTCCGTCCATTTTGGCGGAAACTTTTAGTTTGGTAGTTGCTGTGAACTCTTCTGCCATGAATTTCTGCAATAAAAGGTTCGGTACTTCCCAGAAATTCACAAAATTTTCGGAGAGAATATGTCCGTAAATACGGATGAATCCCAAGTCGGAAGTATATCCGAATGTATCCTGATAATTGGCATGCCATTCCCATTGTAGTCCTAACTGACGGGTATTGAACTCGTCACTGTCCGCAGGTGTTTCTACTGGGTAATTCTTGCCTACATTGGGCTTTTTATAACGGGTTACGGGTTCGCCACAACCATCGCCGTCCTTATCTTCTCCAATTACAGGCCAGTCGTTTACCCACTTCATCGGGTTCAGATGAACGACACGCCCATACATGGCTTTATCCTGAAAGTGAACGAACCAGGATTCCTCTGTTTGCGTATCAACCCATGCGCCTTGGTGGGGACCATTGATGTCGGTAGAGCCTTGCGCCATGACAATCTTCTTCTCATAAGGACCGTATATATTCTGCGAACGCAATACTAACTGCCATCCGGTTGCTACTCCGCCTGCCGGAGCAAAAATATAGTAGTAACCATTTCGCTTATAGAGTTTGGGACCTTCAATTGTATGGTTGATTCCATCATTACCATCAAAGACCAGTACCGGATCACTGATCACTTTTGTTCCTTCTGCATTCATCTCACAAATTGTGATAACACTGTTCAGTGCGGCACGACTTCCTGCCCATGCGTGTACCAGATATACTTTTCCATCTTCATCCCATAGTGGAGCAGGGTCTATCATGCCACGGCCGGCTTTTACCAATATCGGTTTCTCCCATTCTCCAGCCGGGTCTTTGGTCTTTACCATGAAGATGCCATGATCCGGATCTCCCCAATAGATATAAAACTCTCCATTATGATGGCGGATGGATGGTGCCCAAACACCTTTTCCATGCTGGGGAGCATTGAAGAACTCGATGGGTTCTATCTGTTTCAACGCATAGCCTACATATTTCCAGTTAACCAGATCTTTGGAATGGAGAATGGGCAAACCGGGAGCACATCCGAAGCTGGAAGCCGTCATATAGAAATCTTCACCTGCCGCGCAGACATCCGGATCGGAATAATCGGCATGCAGCACCGGATTGATATATGTGCCATCCTTCTGGTCAGATACCCAGGCTTTGGATACATGTTGGGCTTCCGCCTGCCAACAGGCAGCGTATAGCAATGTAGTAAGCAGAAATATCTTTTTCATCTTTTTAGTTACCTTTTTAAAATATCCTGAAAAACAAAGATTTTACCTAAACAAACTCTTACCTTTATCTACTGAAAATAATCTTAATGTGTTATTTGCCTATTAATACGAGCGAATCTGTTTATTCACTCAATGAAATATCATATTTTATAATCTTTCTCCTTTGTACTTTTTATACTTCTTCATTTCCTGCCTGTCTATAGGTACCAGTCTTATGGCAGCTCCACCACTGGGTTTCAGCTGGAACTTCATAGTTTGTGAAGCGTTGACAAGCAGATAAGTACATTTTACCTGTGTACTTGTTTTTATCTTTTCTCCCCCATCCGTATAGATGCAGGCGAGGTAATTCTTTTCTTTATCGAGGAACGTGAGAGGTATTTCTTCTTCAGAACCTTCATTGTTGGTCATTGCTGCAACAAACCATTCTTGGCCTTTTCGGCGTGCCATTGTTATGTTTTTGCCGGGAGCGCCATCCAATACTTTCGTATCGTCGAATACAGTTTGTAAGTGCTCAAACCATTCCATTTCCGGTTCTCCGTGATAGAACGATGGTTTGTCATACCAGAAGATAGTTTGCAGAGGGCTGTAGAACACGAGGGATGCTGCCAGTTGATGAGCATGAGTCGTTTTCAGCCGTTTGTCGAAATAACAGATCGTATAGTCGGCTGCACCGTTTATCATACGAGTGAAGGGGAGCGTGACATTATGAGTTGCATCGGGAAATTCTTCGTTTCCACAAATGCCTTCCTGAGTTAATAAATTCGGATAAGTACGGCTGAAGCCTGAAGGGCGATATTCATCATGTATATTCATCAGCAGATGATTCTCTGCTGCCAAGCGAACCATGTCGTGCATCCAAGTTGCCCAGCGATGGCTGGCGTATTGTACGAAACCGGATTTCACTCCGACAATCCCCCATTCGCGGAGCAATGGGAAAAGTTCACGCATTTGCTTCATGAGTGCATGCTGGTTTACGTACACCCAGATACCAACTCCTTTTTCCTTACCATAAGCTATAACACGGGGCATATCCAGTTTGGCAACCACTTTTGTGGCATCTCCGTCATGTGAAGTACAGGGCATATACCATTGCCAGTCGAAAAGCATATACGGGATATTATGTGCTGCACAGAAGTCGATGGTTGCAATAGCTCCTTCGGTTGTGATAGTTGTTTCGCGCATAATCTTGCCTGGTTTTACCCATGCGGCGGCATCGGCAATTTCACACGGCGGATTCAGATTCTGGATGATATCATTGTGTTCCAGCAATTCACCCGGTTTGTCGGCTGCCATGACTATCTTCCAGGGAGTGGCATAATAAGTCACTACATCCACGGGGCTATACATTACAGAAGTCAGTGTATTCTTCTTGTCTGTGGAGGCAAGGTATTTGGTCAGACACCAGTCGTCAACATCAGCATCTGCCAATGCGGCCCATTTACCATTCGGGAGTTCCAGCGTAAGGGCACGTTCTACCGGATGTTTGATATCATCAATGTTCAGGTACTCAAAGAAAGCCTGTGCCCATTGTTCGGTCCATGCTTTTGTACCTGCCGGTAAGGCGTATTCTGTGAGATCACCTACTACTTTATGAAAGATAGCCTTTGGGTGTTCCGGGAAGAAATAGCGGAAAGCTACTCCTTCATTATAGGCACGCACCTCAATGTTGAGCCGGTAGCCGGAGTTATCTTTCTTGGAGAGATAAAGGGTGCCGGTCCGGTAATGATCGCGTACACTGCTACGTTCACCGTAAAGTGGCTGCCAGGTGATGTCTGTTTCGGGTTGGTAAGTCACAGAGTCCACTTCCAGATTGTCCATCCAGCAGGCAGGCTGTTTTAGGTTTCGTGCTCCCAGAGCCATTTCCCATATCCGGTTGTCCAGTTCCAGCCCGGCACGTGATTCATTGACTACAGGTTGTGATTTGTAATCTACCCGATAACAAAGTTCGTTTGCCGCAGGTGAAACCTGCTTCTGGTAAAATGCTATTTCATGTGTTCCGTCAGGAGATGTCAGCTTCAGTTCCTTGCCATTGTCTGCAAAGAGGGAAGGAGTGAGAACTAACATAATAATTGCTGAGCCGATAGTCTTCATATCTTCGTATTTATTGTTTTTATATAAATACGATTTGGGATATGAGGATACTCAATGTATTCTATCTTTTTAGGGAAATAATGTTCGAGACAGTTTGTGAAATGACAGGACTTCCAAAAAATGACGAGAATCCATCTTCCTTTTGTGAACTTCCCTGTACATGGGCTATGAAGAATCCATATACCCGGTCCTGTTTATTGATCCATGGATAGGCGCCGGCCCAACCCGGTGAACTGATCTGATAGGCTTCTCCTGTTGCTTCATCAATAAGTTCCCGCCATTCTCCCAAACCATATATGCCAGTATGATATTTTTTCAGTGCACGTTCCACATATTCACCCGGATGAACTTCTGCATTTCCCACTTGGTTTGCTTGCATTTCATGTATGGTTTCGGGTTTCAGTAGTTGCTTTTCTTCAAATACGCCATTGTGGTAGATCATATCAAGAAAACGCATGTAGTCGTGCAAAGTGGTACAGAGACCTCCACCCAACATGGGAGCGTGTCCTCCATCTGTATTCACGGGCGTGAAATGGGAATTTTTCATTCCTAAAGGTCGGGCTATTAATTCCTGAAATAATTCCTCGAATTCTTTATTCATAGCTTTTTCTGCCATCCGGCCGGCTATCTGCATGGCAAGTCCGCCATATTCAAAGCGGGTGCCGGGAGTGAAAACCGTGTCAAGCGGAAGAATCTCCATGATTGCCGAATCCAGATGATTGTAATTGTCTACGCGTGGTTCCGGCAGATAAGGGCGGACACCCGATGTGTGCGAAAGCAACTGACGTAAAGTAATCATTCCTTTTATGTCGTTTTTAAATTCAGGAATCCATTTCTTTACACTGTCATTCCAGTCCAGTTCGGTGCAGTCTACCACAGCTCCGATTACTGCGGCGGCTACCCATTTTCCGGCAGAGGCTACATAGACTTTAGTGTCAGGGGTAACGTCTTTGTAGTTTTTCTGAAAGATAACGCTATCGTCTCTGACTACACAGATTGAGGCTCCCGGATAGTATCCTTTATTCATCCATGAGGTGATAATGGAATCAAGTGGTGTAAAATCATAATCCGCCTGCCGGTTATCGGCAGGACGGCATGATGTGAATGACAGATAAATACCTATGAGAGAAACTATAATAATAATTTGTTTCATTTTTACTTTTCTATTAAATCCCAGTATACAACGTAACGTTGGTGATGTAAGTCATACAGTGGCTTTAAAACATTGCCCTGTGATGTTTTAAATATCAGTTCCTCGCCTGTACGCTGTAAACTGTGTCCGGGGTGTTTCCGGTCTATTTGTAAGGTGGTATTCAGCTCAGCCGGAATATGATAATTGTAAGTATAGTAATCATTGTATAATGCCGGATCAGAGAATGGTGCCGGAGATTGCATACCTTCTGTTCCCGATTCACCGGCCAATACCAGCGGTCCGTATAGCAGGGCCCCCTTTTGTGGATTGTCTGGCGTTGTTTCCAATTGCAGGCTCATCGGATAATTAGCTTCAATGCGATCACCGTCTTTCCATTGGCGGGTTACGGCAATGTATGATCCCGGTTTCTGTTTTACCGATACTTTTTTTCCATTGACGTTTACTTTCACATTTTTACTCCATGATGGATAGCGCAGATAAATCGTAGTGGTGACAGGTTTGTCCGTTTGGATGGTCAATGCAGTGTTCTCTTCTGCGGGGAAAGCTGTTTCCTGGTGCAGAGTTATTCCTTTCGCTTTCCAGTTTACTTCTGACGGGATAAAGAGGTTTACGTAGATTCCCTGGTCATTGTGATAATAGATAGCTTCTCCATATTTAGCATGGTTTTCGAAACCACTGCCTACACAACACCAGAAGGAATTCTCCCGGGTACTATAAACTTTGTGAGAACCGGAGAGCAAAGGCAAGAAATAGGATACCATTCCTGTTTCAGGATCTTGTTGTCCAAGGATATGATTATAGAGTGCACGTTCGTAGTAGTCAGCAACTTTGGCATCTCCTGTCCAGCAAAACAGGTGGCGACTGAGTTTCAGCATATTGTACGTACAACAAGTTTCACCGGTATATCCGGTCAGATGTTTGGATAATTGTTGTGGATCGAAATAATGCTCTTTATCACTGCTGCATCCCGGTGCAAAGGTATGATGGTCTATCATGGTATGCCAGAAAAAATCAGTCAGTTTCCGACTGTCATTATCCTGCGTCAGCTCGTAGTTACGTGCTTCGGCAAGAACTTTTGGGATAAAGGTATTCGTGTGCTTGGTTCCTAAATCATCGCGTTGTTCTTTCAGCGGATCGATAACATCATTGTGATAGAAAAATTCAGCAAGCCATTGATAACGCTCGTCACCGGTGATGGCATAAAGATTATAGAAAGATTCGTTCACACCGCCGAATTCATTCCGTATCATCCTTTTCCGCGTGGGTTCATCCAGCGGTTTAAGTTTATTATAAGCCCAGTCGCCCATGCGGGTAACTACTTCCAATGCTTGTTTGTTATCTGTATAGAGGTATTGGTCGATCAATCCGGAGAAGAGCTTGTGTAATGTATACCAGGGTGCCCATACACTTGTCCCACGTATGTTCCGATTGATCAATTCTTCCGGATATGCACTGAGATACCCGTTTCCCAAAGCTGCCTGTACTTCTGCCAGACCTGTAACAAGACTGTCACCTTTCAGCTTGAATATTTCACTTCCGGTAGATGCGTACATGAGCGCATAGGCTGATAGTAAATGCCCTGTTGTATGTCCGCGCAGTTCGCAGTCCAGTGATTCCCAGCCGCCTAGTTTCTTTACGGTCATATATCCACCTTCACGTCCGGCAAATACTCCGGCGTTGTTGCGGAAACTGTGTAGCAAACGATTGGTTGCTATAGAAGTCATCCAAACAGAATCACGCATCATATTGTCGCGAAAACGGCTTGGTAATAAACGCACGTCTTTTAAGTCGAAACTCTCTACCTGTATCGGCGCTGTTGTCACTTTTTTCATTTTTCCGGCATGTTGTCCGGGATAAATGGATTGAGCGGAAAGGCCGGTTGATAGAGCCGCACAGATTGTCATTAGGATTAAACTCTTATTTCTCATAACTTTTTTATTAATTCTTTCTTTATATATACGAAGTAGAGGGATATATTACTCAAAACCCGTTAGAGGAATTTAAAACTGTATAGCGAGCTATTTTCCTATTACGACTGAGGATAGTTCCCACTAGGACTGAAGGTATTTCCCACTAGGACTGAAGGCACTTCCCACTAGGACTGAACTCGTGTTCCACTACGACTGATCTTAGTGGAACACCAAGTGCGTTGTCACACAGATAGTTATGCTTTTTGCTGCACTTCTATATAGTTCATATCGGAAAAGAACAAAAGTGATTAGTGTTTAGTGATAAGTGATTAGCGCCATTCGGTATATTATTTTTTAGACGCGGATGACGCGGATAACGCGGATTTAAAAGGCTGCGCTATAAAAAAATAAAAAAAGATCCGCGTCATCCGTGTCATCCGCGTCTAAAAGATTATTTATCATTTAGTTCATAACCGAAAAGAAATGAACTAGTCTTGTCAGCGGATTACTTTATATTTTTTAGTGTAAGAATCGAAAATGGATTCATGAGCATTGCGCACATAACTCCCATATCCGATGAACCATTCCAATATGTTTTTGGAAACTGCGGGGTCAGTTCCTTTCTTATAAGAAAAAGCAAGTAAATATGCGTCTGTATCCCAACCGTTCACATTGGTGCAGGAATTCCGGTGCATAATATGCCCATCTGCCCGTGTGTTTAAATAAACATCAGTTATTTTGTCACCTTTAGCAATACGGACACCTTGCAGATCGTCTCCTTTCAGGCGGGTTACCTGAGGAATATTTTTACTTGTAGGAGAATCTTTCAAGATGATTGCCGTTATAAACTTGACACTTTGTGCCTTTATCGGATAGGTTACCGAATAATACGTTTCCATTTCGTCGGTCTTCTTTGCTTTGGGACCTTGGTGAGCTTTCAGTTTCAGGTTATAAGGGAAATCATGTTCGAAGTCGCTTTCTGTCAGATAATCCGGCCATAAAGGGCGTATATCCACAGCAGCCTGTTGGTTGACGACACTCAAATCAATACCATTTTTCCTGCTTACTCCATCCGGGTGAAAAAGCAGACTGAATGTACCGTCTTCATGCGAACAGACATCATCAATAACCAGTATTACATCATCTATCCACAAAAAACTACGGTGGTTTTTAGAAAAGTAGCGGGAAGTAGGCCCGGTCACGTTGGCCAGGATGTATTTGATATTTCCTTCGTCTGTAAGATGATGCAAAGAACCATCGAGCATCGAACCTTTGTACTGTTGCTCTTGAGGCTGGGCCTGTCCATTAAACAACAGTACATTATGGGCTTGGCTATGGAAGAAATATTCACGATACCACGGATTGGGATACCAACAGTTTCCGCCATCCTTAATTACTTGTTGTCCATTATGAAAAAGGATAAATGAACCTGCGTCTGCATGAGAGTGATTCCATGTATGTCCGCATTTCACTCCTAACAGGGTTGTGTTTTTCTCCCAAGAAGTACGCATCATACTCCAACCCATTCTTTCATATACCACAGATAGCGACAGGGAAGGTTGCATTGGAGCCGCAGATAAATCGGGAGTGTACAATAATCCCATGGGTGTATCAGTTGGCATACTTTCTTTGGCCTGGTTTTTCCGTACCTGTGTGAGATACCATAACATATCCGTTTTCTGAAAACCTAATGTCCAAAGTAATTTCAAGACTCCTTCACCATTGGCAGCAATGTTGCTGTCGCCAAAATAAAGGGAAGGAAGATAATCACCGTCGGCAGGATAACAGGTATACATAAAATAATCTGCTGCACGCTCAAATAGCTTCCTTTCCGGCCATTCTGCCCGGGGATTGAAATTCTGCATGGCAAGGCGGAAGGTCAGGTATTGGGTGAGCCCGTAATTGGCATAACTCACACTTTCGTAATAAGCTCCATTATCGAAGTTAGCCGGTTTGTTTTGTAAGATATCTCCTTGGAAATTAGCCCAGTCTGTTGTTGCTCTACTTACCATATCAATCCATTCGGCAGCTTCGGGAATTTCGTTGCTGACGGCCATGGCAGCGATTCCGGTCATGGCAATACAGGATACCCAATAGTTGTGCCCCATGGAATTGATTGCATGGAAACGTGTTGCCGGTGATAGCCAATCGTGCAGCGTCGGACGGATTCCTATTTTGTAAATGGCTTGTGCCAGCTCTTTCCGTTCTTCATCTGAGAGTTCGTTATAGATAGCATCGAAACCGATAGCCATTTGATGATTGGCATGGGCGGTACTTAGCAATGAAGTCCAGGCAGGTTCCCGATTCAGCATATCCTTTGCTTCGAGGGTTTCTTTTCCACCTGTCTGCCGGATTGATTCTTTGATCTTATCTGCATATCTTTTTTCGCCTGTCACCTGGTATGCCAATGCCAGATATTCCAACTTGCGGTAAGGATTTTTTTCTTTCAAGGCTTCCCTGGCTACTTGTTCTACCTGGGCATAATTGGCTTTGACTTCTTTATCCGATTTAAGTTGTTCTTTCAGTGTCGCTATCCGATCGGGGGTAAAGAACAGATAGGGGTGTTGTTGCTGCGCCCGGATTGAGAAAACCAGGGAACAAAACAGAATGAGCGTCAGTACATGCTTTCTTTTATTTCTCATAATTTCTTTGTTAATTCTTTCTTTAGTATATACGAAGGAAAGAAATATATTACTCAAATATCTTCCAGCTTTTCAAATGAGCGAATCCATTCCACAATTACCGGTTCATTGCCGATATTCCCAAAATTGAGAATAAGAGTAATGTTTGTTGGTCTTTCTGTGAAGTGCGTTCCATTATTTGACAGATAGTCTGTAATCTTGAATACATAGATATCTTTTCCTATCTTTTTAGCCTTATCCGAATCTAACTTCCAAAATTCCGGAGCACTGGCAACGCTATAGCTTAATTGTAACCAGTCTTTATTTGCGGATGTTGGAATTTTGGGTGCCTTTATAGCAATATACGGATAGTTTCCTGCCTGGTAGGAAATCCTTTTCTTTTGCATATTTACTCCGGATGATACAAATGACATTAGATTATCCACCTGTTTATAAGAGCAATTGGCGAAAGTCCATCCTTCCAGTTGGGAAAGATCCTCATTTATTTGTCCGGGAACTTTCCTTTCATTTAAGTCTTTTCCCAAATAGAACAGCAGGCTGCCGAAGCCCGGGTTATCACAAGTAAATCCCGGTCCTTCAGGACGTATCATGCCTAATACAATTTGGGTATATGGCATTTCTAACCCTTTGCGTTCAACATAGTGGTTGTAGGCTATTTCAAATAATGAGCGGAAACGTCCCATTCCTTCTTCCCCTAACGTAGTCCAGTTTGAATATTTTCCGGTTATATCTTTCCAGGTAAAGAAAGGTACTTCATAGCCCAGATTGGATTTGGCCAGGTATTCATAACCTTTCATAAGGCGATTATCCAAAGCGCTATACAGGTCTCTGCCTTGTGTCCAGGCTATTTCGGCAATTTCCGAGAGGCATCCTAACCCTAACATGGCATGTTGCTGGTCACGTCCACTTTCCTGTATCTGGCCGGATTCTGCTACGTAGTTGGGAAGAGTTCCATTATCATGGCCTTTCAGAAAAAACTCTATAGCGTCTTCATACAACTTCTTATCGTTCAGAAATACTCCGAATGCCATTTGTGCCTTAGTTACCGCAATTCCCCAGTTACCGTTGGTGTAAGGTTTGGTATTGTAGAAAGTAGTAAGTATCGGCTGGAATACATCTCGGAACATACTTTCTACTTTGGGTGTATCTTTTGCATCCCATCCGTTAGTATATTTATCTGCTGTATATGTATATCTCATGATTTCTGCTGCGTTTACCAGCATAAATCCTTGAAGGCCGGCACAAAGCGGATCGTCCGGACCTTCTATTTTCTTTAGGGTACTTGCATACGCTCTGATAATCTCCATTGCTTTGTCTGCATGAGGTTCTTTTCCTGTGACTATCCAAAGAATGGCATTGTAGTAAGCTGCATTAAAATCTCGTTCACAAGGATCTTTGGTATAACCATATCTGCCGGCACGGCTGATAGTTTCGAAAGGTCCTTTTATGCAATAATCAGCTTTTCCCTCAGGCATTCCTCGCATGATGTTAAATGAACCGTAAGCCGGTTGTATCTCATTTCTGACAAGTTCCCGGATTCTTTTTAATGAAGATTCAGAATGGAGTAAGCCCGGATGAGTAAACTCTTGGCTGTTTATATTCAGCATATAAAAGAGAAGAATAAATAACGGAATAAATTTCTTTTTCATCATATTCTTAAAATAATAAGGTTAATACATATTAGATAGAAGTCAATATGTATATAGCGTATTTACGTGCCGATTTACCTAAAGCGACATCGCACTTTTTAGTTTAATTATGAAAAACAATTCTGCGTATAATGCATCATGAGATTAAACTAAGTTTTAGTGAGCAAAACTATACATTCTATCAAAAAAATCATTAAGTTTGTCGGACTTCTTAGTAATAATAAGGAGAAAATGATCGATTTTTATGAATGTATGAAGGACACATATTATTATATAGGGAGAGTTGCTCCATTTGTCATTCGTTATTTATTTATGGTGATAATGTTGTTGTTGCCATTATCTCTGTATTCAATCCAACAGTCTCCTGTTTTTCGTTCTGTAACTGTATCTGAAGGTTTATCCCATAATACGATAAATGCTATATATAAGGATACCCGTGGTTTCGTATGGTTAGGAACACAGATGGGATTGGATCGTTTTGATGGGGTAAATGTGACGACTTATCCTCAATTTTCCGGGAGAACTGTTTTTTCGATAGCAGAGACTGATTCTGTAAATTTATGGGTGGGTACAGATATAGGATTGATAAAGTTTAATCGTAAGACAGAGACGGTTGAACCGATTGTTTTAGATGGCAAATCTTTGTCTGTAAAAGTGGTTTTTGTGAGTAAGAAGGGGAGATTACTACTTGGTAGTTCACGTGGATTATTTCTGTATGAAAGTGGTGTATTCAGAAAGATTCTGCTGGACTCCAATGCCTTGTCTGCTGTGAATGGCCTAATGGATATTGTAGATGGAGAGGATGATAGTGTTTGGATCGCTTCAAATGGAGGATTGATCCATTATAATATGGAAACTGGAAGATCACGAGTGTTTGAGAATAATATTAGAGGAGGATTAAATTACTATAGTTGTCTGGCTTTGATGGGAAATACTATTTATTTAGGTACGGCAAACCAAGGCATGCTGAAGTTTGATATTGGGCAGGAAGTTTTCTCCATATATCCGCAAATAGGTAATGGATGTATTAAGGATTTGGTACCTGTAGGTAATGATACATTGTATGTAGGAACCAATGGAAGTGGTGTCAAAATTATAAAAGCATCTTCCGGACAAGAAATAACGTCAATAGAACATTCTATACAGGAAGATGCCATTTGTTCGAATGCTGTTTATTCATTACTGAAAGATAAAAATATCCTTTATATCGGTACTTACATGGGTGGAATGAGTTATACGCCTACGCGTGGGAATACCTTTTCCATCTATTCTTTTAAGGATAAATTTGATTCCCATAATCTGAATGTGCGTGCGTTCTGGATTGGTAAACAAGGGCGAAAAGTAATAGGTACCCGTGACGGACTTTATTATATTTCCGAAGAAGAGAATATAGTGAAACATTACACTATAAAATCTTCGATATTACGTTCGGATATTATTTTGTCGGTTAAACCTTTGGGAGAAGATTATTTGATAGGAACTTATGGTGGTGGCATGTATTTGCTGCATGCAGAGACGGGTAAACTGTCTTTCTTTAAACCGGATGATTGCTTCAGGCAAAATTCATTTACCGGATGTGAAAGAGATAAAGAGGGCAAATACTGGATAGGGAGTTCTTATGGGGTGTATGTCTATAATGAATTGACCGGACAGTATGTAAATTACAATAATAGAAATTCGTCTCTTGCCATAAATTCAATATTTACTTTAAAAGCAGATTCAAAGGATAGAATTTGGATAGGAACGAATGGAGCTGTTTTTTTGTATGATATGTCAACCGGTACTTTCAAGTCGGATGTATTTCCTGAACATATAGAACCGTTTACAAAAAGCATACGGTATATTTATGAGGATAATCATAAAAATCTATGGTTTTGTGACGATAAAGAGGGAGTTGTTAAAGTTGATGAGCATTTTACTAAATTTGAGCATCTGACAGTTGATGATTTCCTTCCCAATAATTCGGTCATGAGTATTCTTGAAGATCCGCATGATGGAGGACTGTGGTTTAGTACACAACGTGGTTTACTGTATATCAAAGATAATCATCACAAGATTTTCTCTCTTTATGATGGCATTCCCGGATACATATTTAATAACCCTGTACAGATTACAGATGATGGCTCTATTTGGTGGGGCAATGAAAGGGGATTAGTAAAATATACTTCTCAGCTTAAACATGAAAGAAAGGTAATTCCATTACCTCCTGCCATTACATCAGTAGCTGTTGCTGGTAGAATCCTTCAGACGGGAGATGAATTGTTGCCTTTTTCTTCTTCATTTATGGAGAAGATCTCTTTGCCTGCAGATAAGAATAATATTGCATTTACGTTTTCTGCCTTGAATTATGCTGTTGTAAATACGGATATCTATGAATATTTTTTGGAAGGGTATGATAAGGAATGGTTGACTCTGATGAAAGGCAATCAAGTAGCCTATATGAATCTTCCAGTTGGCAACTATGTTTTTAAAGTACGGGCGGTGTCTAATCCGAGTGCAGTTATGGCGGTTAAGGTGGAAGTTGTACGGGGACTTTCTTTCACCTTATGGATGGTGGTACTTTGTTTTTTAACATGTTTGGTACTTCTCTATAGCTATTATGCTTTGCTGGGTAAATATAGAAAAATGAAAGAGGATATGCGTGAGAATACAGTACAAGTCGAAGGAGTACAGAAGGAGAAGTATCAGAAATCCAGGGTGGATGAAGAAGAGGTATCACGGATAAAACAAAGGTTAACAGAATGTATGAATAAGGATAAGATGTATCTGAATCCGGATTTGAAGTTGCAGGATGTAGCGAATACTATTGGCTGTAATGCGGGAGATTTGTCACAGGTTCTAAATTTATATTTGAATATAAACTTTACCGATTATATCAACCAATATCGTGTGGAAGAATTTATTATCCGCGTGCAGGATAAATCAGCTTCCAAATATACTTTGGCGTTTCTTTCTGAGCAGTGTGGATTTAGCTCCCGGACATCTTTTTTCCGTTCATTTAAGAAATTGAAGGGTAAATCACCTGCAGAGTATATTAAGGAGAAAGATATCATTTTAGAAATATAACTTCCTGAAAAGAGTACCAAAATAATTTGGTACTCTTTCTTTTTATATAATTAAAATATTGAAATATAGCTGTTTATTGAGAAACTCGTTTCAGCCTTTAGGTTGGTACCTATTACACTTCTCAGAATGTCTGAAAAGAATTTCAACTTACTAATTTTGTTGTCGTTGAAATCAATTTGTTCATTTAAAAAGTGCTATATTATGAAACACAAAACCATTCTTTTGCTTGCTTCTTTATTTGTAGTGGGAATTGCTTGTAAGCAATTCGACCGGGAATTTTCAGTAAATACCAATATTGATTATTGTGAGGCCCAGGCTTTACGTACATTGGCCATTGTTCCTTCTGGCTCAGAAGGAGGTATTCCTAACTCGATCGATGGAGATGATGTTAATTGGCATTTCACCAGTCCCGGTTCATGGACTTCAGGTTTCTGGCCTGGTATTCTTTGGTATTTATATGAGAATACAAAGGATAATATGTGGAAAGTTGCAGCTGAAAACTATACTCAAAAGATTCTTCCTGTAACTCACAGAAAAGCAAGGAGCCATGATATGGGATTCATTACGATGTGTAGTTTGGGCAATGGATATCGTTTGACGGGTAATACGGAATATAAAGAAGGATTATTACGTGCAGCTGATTCTCTTTCAATTCTGTTTAATCCTGAAGTTGGTACTTTTCTTTCATGGCCGGGTATGGTAAAAAAGGAAAATTGGCCTCATAATACTATTATTGATAATATGATGAATCTTGAACTGCTATTTTGGGCTGCCCGAAACGGGGGAGAACGCCGTCTATATGATATGGCGTGTGAGCATGCCGATACCACAATGAAATATCAGTTTCGCAAAGATTATTCATGCTATCATGTTGCCGTATATGACACGATTACCGGACATTTTATAAAAGGTGTGACTCATCAAGGGCTGAGCGATAACTCCATGTGGGCACGTGGACAAGCATGGGCTATTTATGGTTATACTATGGTATATCGTGAAACGGGAGAAGTGCGTTTTCTGAACTTTGCCCGAAAAGTAGCAGATGCTTATTTATCCCGTTTACCGGAGGATTTAATTCCTTATTGGGATTTTGATGCTCCCGACTTGTCTTCTGGAGAACCTAAAGATGCTTCCGCAGCGGCTATTACAGCTTCTGCTTTACTGGAACTTTCTACTTATGTAACCGAGCGTGACTCTTCACATTATTATTATGACCAGGCAGAAAAGATGCTTGAAATGTTATCATCTTCTGCTTATAAGGCAGGAGATACAAAATATGCTTTTTTGTTACATTCGGTAGGTCATATGCCTCGTGGTGGAGAAGTTGATGCATCCATTATTTATGCGGACTATTATTATCTTGAAGCATTAATTCGTTTTAAGAGATTACAAGAGAAACGTTCTATACTGGCTAATTTATAAATACTTCCTTAATCTTATCTATTATGAATACACAATTGATGATTGCCGGATATTGTCCGGTTGGAAATTACTCTTTCGAGATAATTTATAAAAAGTATCACACTTTTTTCGTGCACTATGCTGAAAAAACGATGGGAGAGGAATTGTATGCTGAAGATGTTGTACAAGATGTATTTATCAATTTGCTACAGCAGACTAATTATTTTGTATCGGAAGGTGCAGTATTGAAATACATCTACAAAGCGCTTTATAACCGCTGTATTGATTTGATACGTCATAAGCAAATAGAACAGCATTATGAAGAAGTCTCTGGAAATGACTTTATATCTGCATTGAATAGAGATGGACACAATACTCTTTTGACAAAAGAATTTTTTGTAATAGTAGAAAATCGTATAAAAGGGTTACCTCCTAAATGTAAACAGATATTTGTAATGAAGTATAAGAATGAGTACTCTAATCCGGAAATCAGCGAAAAGTTAGGATTATCGATACGAACAGTAGAGAATCAAATATATATCGCCCGCAACGTGTTACGAGAATATGTGGATTCTTATCTATGTTCCTAAAAAAAATAGCGAAAATTATCTTTTGTTTGAGTGAATGAAAGTTTATTCCCGTTTAATCTATGTTCATTGAAGATATATTGACTAAATAATTAAATGTGATTTTTATGTTAAACTTAAAATGCATGCTATGAATAAGAAAGACAAATTCTTTATGCTTTTAGCATTGTCCTGTTTGCCATTAAGTGAAATGGCTGCAGAACAAGTGGATGGTATGGCTGTATCTCCTATAACTCAGGAGGTATTGCAGAATTCGGTTAAAATTACCGGAAAGGTAGTGGATGTTCAAGGAGAACCGGTTATTGGTGCTACAGTAATGGAAAAAGGTACCACCAATGGCATCATTACAGATGTTGACGGTAACTTTACATTAAATGTTTCTCCCAACCGGAAGTTGCAGGTTTCGTATGTTGGTTATCAGACTCAGGAAATTACAATTGGCTCCAATCGTACGTTGAGAATAACCTTGAAAGAGGACTCTGAATTGCTGGATGAAGTTGTGGTAGTAGGATATGGTACAATGAAAAAATCAGATTTGACAGGTGCGGTATCCTCCGTTTCTACTCAGGACTTAATGAGAAGTGGTAGAACGGATGCGGTAGGGGCTATGCAGGGAGCTTTACCGGGTGTACAAATCCAGCGTTCGAATAATAAACCGGGTGGTGAATATAATATTCTGATCCGTGGCTTGAATACAATTAGCGGGAGCACGTCTCCTTTAATAGTGGTAGATGGCGTACCAGGCGCATCTTTATCTAATCTGAATCCAGATGATATCGAAAAAATAGATATTCTAAAAGATGCGTCGTCTACAGCAATCTATGGTTCCCGTGCCACTAATGGTGTGGTAATGGTTACTACCAAAAGAGGAAAGATAGGTAAAGTTAAAATTGACTATAGCGGTTATGCCGGATATAGGAAATATACCAATATGCCCGATATGATGTCCGGTGAAGAATATGTGCAGTTGGCGCGAGAGGCGAAGAGAGCCGGAAATAATAATGAATATGTGGATGATAGTCAAATTTTTACAACCTCAGAATTGAAGGCCATTCAGGATGGTAACTATTTTGATTGGGTGGATGCGGTTTCCAAGCCGGCCTTTATGACGAATCATACCATATCGGCTACCGGAGGTAATGAAATGGCTACTTACGCCTTGTCTGCCGGATATTATTTTGAAAATGGTATGCTGGAACCTCAAGAATATTCCCGTTATAATCTTCGGGCAGTGGTAGATGTAAAGCCTAGTAAATACATGAAATTTGGTATTAATATGTATGGAACCCATTCTGTACGTGATACAGGTAATTCGGACCTGTTGCAGGACGCTTTCCGTTTACGTCCTACTTATCATCCGACTGACTTGGTGACAGGGGAGGAAATGTGGGCTTATTCCAATGGTCAATATAATGCGTTGACTACCATGAAGAATGAACTGAATAAAACAAAGAAGTACAATCTGTTAAGTAATATTTACTTAGAAGTCACTCCTATGCAGGGGTTGACATTGAAAACTACTTTCTCTCCGGATATAAATCTGGAGGAGATTGGCCAGTACAGAGGTAAATATACGAAGGCTAATAAGGGACAAAATAAGGCAACCAGTAATTATGCGAAAAACAGTTATGTGGATTGGGTTTGGGATAATCTTGTGAATTATAATTTTCAGTTGAAAGATCATCGTGTTGATTTGACCGGAGTATTTTCGATGCAGCAGTCACAGGATGAGAAGTTGAAAGGAATTGGCAATGGATTGTCATATAATTCTTTGTGGTACAATTTGGCTGGGGGATCGGCAAGCAATACTTCTTCTTCAGGTTTTACCAAAACAAATTTGATGTCCTATTTGGCACGTGCCAATTATGTGTACAAGGACAAGTATTTTCTGACTGCAAGTATCCGTTTGGATGGTTCGTCAAAATTGGCGGAAGGTAATAAATGGGGAAGTTTTCCATCGGTTGCTGTGGCATGGAGAGTGTCGGAGGAAGAATTTATGAAGAGTTTGTCTTGGTTGAGTAATTTGAAGTTACGTTTGAGTTATGGCCAGACTGGTAATGATAATGTAAGTGCATATCAGACACAGGGCTCTATTAGCGGAGCTAAATATTATACATTTGGTTCAAATGAGTCTATCGGCTATGTTCCCAATAATTTGCGAAATTTGGATTTAGGGTGGGAACGTACTACAGAGTATAATGTGGGTATTGACTTCGGATTATTGAATAATCGTATTTCAGGTAGTGTGGAATATTATAATCGTTTGACAGAAGATTTGATTATGAATAAGACAGTGCCTGTTACTACCGGCTATTCTTCTGTGAAAGCGAATGTGGGATCTGTCAGAAATGAAGGTTTCGAAGTAAACATTCATTCAGATAATATCCGTACCAAAGATTTCTCATGGAGAACCAGTCTGAACTTTGCCTATAACAAAAATAAGATTGTAGATTTGCAATATAAGGAAGATCTGACTTCCCGTGGACAATTTTTAGCAGGAATGAGTGGTGACTACAGTAATCTTTGGATTATCGGTCAGCCTATTGATATAAATTACAATTTGATGACATTGGGAGTATGGCAGTTGGACGAAGCCGAAGAAGCAGCTAAATATGGTTGTAAGCCGGGACAATATAAACCGTTGGACTTGAATGATGATGGTGTAATTGATGATAAAGACCGTGTGATTGATGGTAAACGTACTCCGGATTGGACAGGTGGTATGACTAATACATTTACATACAAGGAATTCGATCTGTCATTTCAAGCGGCCTTCCAAGCGGGAGCAAGAGCTAGAAACCAGTTTTATGTTTCGTATGCATTGGAAAACAACAATCTCAATTTTAATAACTTAAGAAAAGATTATTGGACTCCGGAGAATCCTACCAATGCTTCTGCGCAGCCTAGCAACATGGGTACTTATCGGAGTAAAGCAGGATCATGGGGAAATGCGAAGTCAGAGATGTCGCATACGATGTTCTCTAGTAATTTTCTTAAAATCTCATATATTACTTTGGGGTATACTTTCAAACCGTCAGTTCTTGAAAAAATGAAATTAGGTAATTTGCGTCTATATGCAACTGTTCAGAATCCATTTATTTTTTGTGCAAAGGATGTGGTTGATCCTGAACAGTTGAATGTCAGTATCAATACATCGGATGCAATGACTCGAAATGTGATTTTCGGTATTAATTTATCATTCAAATAATTAGGATAATATGAAAGCAAAAAATATTTTTACTAAAGGTCTCCTGCTGGCGTCTGTATTCGCAGTTTCGGGGTGTTCGTCTTTTCTAGATGAAAAAAATTGGTCCAGTCAGTCTGCCGAAGAATATTATGCTACGGCTGAAGGATATGAATCTCTTATAAATGGAGCTTATTCCACTTTAAAATCAGTATATAATACAACGAATTATTTTCTGTTGACCCAACTTGGGACGGATTTGGGAACTCAGAATGACGGTACGGCTACCAATGCATTAAATCAGTATACGGTGGATTATGCTAATGACAATGCTACTGTTTATAATCAATGGAAAGTAGTATACGAATCGTTGAAAAATGTCAATGCCGCTATTGGTCGCGCCGGTGCGGTAGTTACAAAAGATCAGGATCTATTTGATGGCATTGATAAGGGGGTATTGGCTCAGCGGGTTGCGGAAGCCAAGTTTTTGCGTGCTTTATATCTTTTTGAAATCGTGAAGAATTGGGGACAAGCTCCGTTGATTTTGGAAGAGCCGACTTCACCTTCTACAACTTCGCAATTGAATAGTGGTGCTGATTTTTACAGACAAATTCTGGCTGATTTGCAGGATGTCATGGACTCTTCTCTTCCAATGAAGCAGACTGCGGCTAATTATGGACGTGCCTCAAAAGCTGCGGCAAAACATCTTCGTTCCCTTGTTTATTTAACTCGCGGATATCAGAGTTATGCGGAAGATGATGATTTTAAAAAGGCTTATGATGATGCCGTAGATGTAATTAATAATTCCGGACATGCCTTGTTGGATGATTATGCAATGGTTCATCGTCAGGCAAATGAAGAGAACGATGAAATTATCTTTGGTATTAATTTCTCTGCCGGATCAGGATGGAATAATAATATTCAGACAGAATTCTATTTGTTTGTTTATCGTGAAGGTTGGACTGATTTGGGATTTTCTTCGATTTATTGTAATGATTATGCTTCTGTAATGCCGACCAAATATAGTTATTTATTATTCGACTGGAAAAAAGACAGACGTACGGAAGTTACTTTTATGAGCCCGTTGAATGGTGATCCGGCAACTTCTATAGATGGACGCGCTTATGGTAGAAACTGGTTTGAAAGTACGAATGGTGTGAATGTAGCAAAGGGGGATACAGTTATTTATTTCCCCGTTCCCGGGGAGAGTGGATATAAGCAATATACAGATGCTGAGAAAACAGCGGCCAATAACCGTGGGCGTTTTTTCTATAATTATCCTGAGGGAACGTATACTGATGCCGGTAATGATGATTATTATAAAACAGGTTATCAGAGCTTTAACTCTAAGTCACGCGCTTGGCTTCCTGTTTGGAAATTTAAAGATTGCAATACTCGTTATAACAGTTCAGGAACAGTCGAAAATGGAACTCGTGATATTTATTTGTTCCGTTTAGCTGAGACTTATTTAATTGCTGCTGAGGCTGCTGTTAAAATGGGAGATAATTCTAATGCTTTGTATTATATAAATCAGATACGTAAACGTGCCATGAATAATACACCGGAAAGTGGACTGCAAGAATATGCAGGTACTGTTACAGTGGATAATGTATTGGATGAAAGAGCATTGGAACTTTATGGAGAAGCACCACGTTGGAACGACCTGCAACGTACAGGAAAACTGGCTGAAAGGGTTTTGAAATACAACTGGGATGTTACAAATATTACAGGTGGATTAATCCAGACCCAATTAAATGAGACTACTTTTAAAAGTAAATATAAACTTCGTCCTATTCCTGTTACATGGTTAAATACTTTGTCTAATGGACAGGAACTTGGTAATAATCCTGGATGGGAATAGGTATAACAGATGACTGATATTTAGAGGACTATCTTCACAGACGAAGGTAGTCCTTCTTTTCATTTTCTCTTTTACTTTGTTTTATCTTTACCTCTTGAACTTCCAATTATACGATAAACATCAATGCGGAAAAGAGTTAAATATAGCTAAGGTCCTTTTCAAAAGTACGTTTTTGTACTTTTATCCCCCCAGCCCATCCGAGAACACATATAAAAGAAAAAGGGATTTAAATCTTTCTGTGTTGAGTAAAAACAAGCCGCTATACGTCTTTTAGTAAAAGATGATACATCAAAAAACAATAATTTACTAACTTTGAAAATATGAAAAGTATTATGGAAACATCATTGAAAAGAATTGTTCATCTGTTACTGTTAGCTGCATTGTCAATATTAACAGTCAATGCCAAAGTTATCAGCTATCCAGCTCCGAAAGGAGAGACTTTATCTTCCGATTATATGGTAGAGGTGGATGGCGTTTCGGTACCCGTTTATATGGCGAAAACACAGCATCATGATAAAAAATATTCGATTGCATATTTTGATTTCTCAGGAACAGTGACTGTTAAGATTAAGAGTAAACTATCTCTGGATCACTTGAATATATTACCGGATAAATATGCAATTCATCCTTCTGTTAATAAAGATATTGCTACTTTCCATCTGAACGAACCTTGTGATATATCTTTTGAGCCGGATGGTTGTAACAGCCCGTTGATTCTATTCTGTAATGAATTGGAAACAGATATTCCTTCAAAGAATGATCCGAATGTTATTTATTTTGGTCCTGGGGAACATAATCCTGAAAACGGTTTGATCAGACTGGGCAGTAATCAAACACTTTATCTGGCAGGGGGTGCGGTAGTCAATGCCGGTATAGAGGCTACAGGCGATAATATTACAATTTGCGGTAGGGGAATTTTAGATGGTTCCGATTGGGAACATAATGCCGGCCCCACTGACTATATGATAAATGCTAAGAACTGCAATAATTTGGTAATGAGGGATATTATCATAAAAGGTTCTTATTATTGGACTATTGTACCTCAGAATTGTGACCGGGTTTTGATAGATCGTATTCGTTTGGCAGGTTCCCGTGTAGGTAATGATGACGGTGTAGATCCTTGCAATTCCAGTAACGTGACGATTCGGAATTGTTTTTTTCGGACAGATGATGATTCGGTTTCTCCGAAGGGGATAACCCGTGCCGGAGGAGAAAGAGAATCAAAACCGGTTGAGAACATAGTAGTAGAGAACTGTGTGTTCTGGGTTGATTTTGCCAATGTATTTCGTATGGCAACGGAAAGCAGTTGTCCGGTATTTCGTAATTTAACAGCGCGTAATGTGGATGTGATTCATTTTCCTGACCGTGACCGTGTTCAGATATTCTGGTTGCATCCTACAGGAGAAATGCCAATGGAGAATTTGTGTTTTGAGAATATCAGGATTAATGGAGAAATTCCGTATAATCTGATAAAGCTGACACCTGCACTTCAGTTAGTGGGTACACGTCCGATAGAGAAACCCACTCCGAATGATATAAAGGTGGGACCTGGCAGACGTGGTCCCGGAAGTTGTGGTTATGGAGAATTTGTAGTTGTTCCTTCTTATGGTCCTTATATTCATAATGTAACTTTCCGTAATATTACCACTTATGGCAAAGAAAGTGATCGCAAGGCGGAAAGAGGAACCGTACTGATTCAGGGAATCGATGAACGGCATGATGTTTCCGGTATCATATTCGATAATGTCGAATACTATGGCACAAGAATAGGTGCTGATAGCCCGAATATACAAACTGGCGATTTTGTGAAACACGTACAATATGTAAAGTAATAATATAAAGTAGAATTCTGAAATGAAAAAATTATTTGTAGGAGTGTTATGGGTAGCTTTGTCTTTGAGTGTACAGGGCAAGGAGGTGAATATGACATCACCGGATGGAAAATACCAGTTTACGTTGAGTGATAGCGGTGGACAATTACATTATTCTTTGACCTGGAACGGAAAACAGACAGTAAAACCTTCCTTATTGGGAATTAATGCAAATGTAGAATGGCGGGATGGAGTTGAAATCGGAACTGTGGATAGTAGTCGGAAAGATACGATCTGGCATCCGGTCTATGGTGAAAGAAGTGAAATTAAAGACTGCTATAATGCATGGAAGATACTTGTCAATCGTCAGAATGGACGTGATAAGTTGATTCTTGATATCCGTGCCTATGATGAGGGAATTGCCTTCCGTTACCATTTTCCGGGCGGACAATATCTGAAGATTACAGATGAGTATACAGAATATACCATGCCCGAAGGTACTAAAGCCTATTTTACCCCTAAAGCTCAGACCCCGTATTCTTATCTGCCTCTTGAAAACTGGCCGGGCGAGTCGGACCGTCCATTGCTGCTGACACTGGCAGGTGGAGGATATGTCTGCCTGGCTGAAGCGCAAGTGGTGGATTATGTACGTACGAAGTTCAATGTGTCATCGACTAAAAAGAATACGATCATATCGGCTATGTATGGTCCGGTAGAAGATATTGCACCTTATTCTACTCCGTGGCGTGTAATCATGTGTGCTGACAAGCCGGGTGAGATTTTAGAACACAACGATATCCTGTTAAATCTTAATCCGCCATGTCGGATTAAGGATACTTCCTGGATTAAACCGGGAAAAGTGATGCGTGAAGTGACCTTGACCACAGAAGGTGGAAAAGCTTTGGTAGACTTTGCTGTAAAACGGAATCTGCAATATATCCACTTTGATGCCGGTTGGTATGGTTTTGAGTATGATAAGGCTTCAGATGCCACTACTGTAACACTTGATCCGCGTAGGAATCCGAAAATAGATGCACTGAATCTGAAAGAAGTGGTTGCTTATGCGAAGCAGCATGGCATTGGAGTTATGCTCTATGTTAATCAGCGGGCTTTGCAGCAACAGCTGGATGAGATACTTCCTTTGTATAAATCATGGGGAATTTCTGGAATTAAGTTTGGGTTTGTGCAGGTAGGTTCGCAGGTGTGGACAAAATGGATGCACGAAGCCGTGAAAAAGTGTGCTGATTATGGGCTGATGGTAGACATCCATGATGAATACCGTCCGACAGGCTTTAGTCGTACTTATCCTAATCTGATGACTCAGGAAGGTATTCGCGGCAACGAAGAATTTCCGGATGCCACTCACAATGTTACGTTGCCTTTTACCCGCTTTGTAGCCGGAGCAGCTGATTATACAATATGTTACTATCGCCAGGACTTTGGCAGGCTGAATGTTGAAAAAGATAATTATGGTGTTCCCCGTTCTAAGTCCATCCAGACTACACCGGCGCATCAATTGGCCTTAGCAGCTGTCTATTACAGTCCTCTGCAATATATGTACTGGTATGATAAACCTTCGGATTCACAGGACGAACCGGAGTTAAAGTTCTTTGATGATGTGTACACCACCTGGGATGATACGAAGGTTTTACAAGGTGAAGTCGGTGAGTTTATTACTGTAGCTCGCCGGAGAGGAGAGGAATGGTTCATAGGCTCAATTACAAATAATGAAGCACGGACGTTGCCGGTTGATTTGAGTTTTCTGCCTGCCGGAAAAGATTATGTGGCTGAAATCTATACGGATGGCGACAAATCTATTCCTACACGAACGAAAGTCAGAGTCTCAAAATTCCGCGTCAATGCCAAGACTGTGCTGCATTTTAATCTGAGGGCTTCGGGAGGTTCTGCCATTCGTTTAGTGCCCGAGGTTACTAAGGATAAATCTTTGAAAACTTATAAACAACAGAAACTGTGATGAAACATGTGAAAACAAGAAATAGGGTGGTACGGGAAGTATCTGATAAGCATACTATGAATATACGAGTTTTGTTTTCGTTGGTATTTCTTATTGTAATCACGTTCACTGTCTCAGCCCAGACTGCCGTATGGCAGTGGGCTGTGCCGGTACGTAATTTTGCTAAACAACCGAAAAATCCTGATGCCAAAGCCTATTTATGGATACCAGAGAAATGTAAACACGTGAAAGCTGTGCTTGTGGCACAGCATAATATGGAAGAAATTTCTATAATGGAAGATGAGAACTTCCGCATTAAGATGGCAGAATTGGATGTAGTACAAATATGGGTTTGTCCTTCTTTCAATCATGGATTCGACTTTACAGATGGAGCATGGGAAACTTTAGAGGGTTTTCTGAAAGATCTGGCGTCAGTTTCAGGATATACGGAGTTGGCATCGGCTCCATTGATTGGTATCGGACATTCGGCAGCTGCCAGCTGGCCTTACTATTTAGCTGCATATATGCCCGACCGTACATTAGCTTGTATCTCAGTCAGTGGACAGTGGCCTTATGTACGTGATAAATGGCTGAATCTGGATATCTGGGGAGAGCGTAATATCGACTATATCCCATGTCTTGAAACAATGGGGGAGTATGAATCTGCACATACCTGGAGTAATGAGGGATTGAAGGAGCGGAAAGAACATCCTTTGTTGCCATTGAGCATGTTGGCTTGTCCTGCCGAAGGCCATTTTGCTTATTCGCCCGGTAAGGCTGAGTATATCGCACTTTATATAAAGAAAGCATTGCAATACGGGCATGTGGATCCTACTAAAACCGGTTGGCTCGCTGAGCGTTGGAAAAAGAATCAACCACCCACTTGTATGCCTGCGCCTGTAGCAGAATATAAAGGTAATCCGGATGATGCTTTCTGGTTTTTTGATAAAGAAATGGTAGAAGCTACTCAGGCTTATCAAGCCCGTTTCCGGAACATGAAGCCGCAGTTAGTGGGTGTCGTGCAAGAAGGTAAGCCGGTAGTTCAGCGTGACAGTCATTTGCAACTTCATCCGGTATTTCTGCCTCAGGGAGATGGAGTTTCTTTTCATCTGACTCCTGTTTTCCTGGATACGGTTCCCGGTGATAGTCCCCGCCTGAAGAATTGGACGGACTTGCCTGTAGGTACACGCATTGGACATGCAGCGGATAATTCCATTTGCTTTGAAATGATAACAGGCCCCGCAGTAATTCACAACCATACCTTCAAGGTCGAATGGAATCGGAGTATTTCCTGGGCATCCTCTAAGGCTGATATTGTTTTTGCTGTTCGTCATCCGGGAGATAAGGAATATAAACCGATTGTTCAGCAGGCGCAGATCACCATACCCGTTCGCAATATAGATGGAGTACCACAGAAAGTCTCCTTTGCTGCGTTGGCTGATGTCAAACGAGGAATAAAGTCTGTCACATTACAGGCTTCTTCCGACAGTGGCTTGCCTGTTGGCTTTTATGTAGAATCCGGACCGGCCAGAGTGGAGGGAAATCAGTTGATATTTACACCGATTCCTCCGCGTGCTGTTTATCCGGTAAAAGTTACGGTAGTGGCGTGGCAGTATGGCAGGAGTGGAGAACCTAAGATTCAAACGGCCGAACCTATCACACAAACATTCTATATTTTATAGCATTATCTGTATTGCGTGAATTTATTGTTTCAGAAATTCACGCAATGCAGCATTAAATGCTTCAGGTTGTTCCATGTTCAGCATGTGTCCGCAGTCTTCCAACACCTTTAGCTTTCCGTTCGGCAGATATTTCAGAATTTCCGGTTGATTGGAATAGCGGTTGTTGGCTGACTTGCCTTCCACGATTAAAGTCGGCACTGTGGGATGATTCTTTTTTATGGCTTCATAAGCATCCAGACCTGCAACTACCCGTACTTCTTTGTGTAATGGTTGCCAGGCATCCCAGTCATCAATCATTTCCCATAAAGGCTGACGCATCCTTTCTTTCCGGGTACCTCCCGAACTCATCAGCCCTTCAAACCATTCACGCTTCATGACGTCGACTCCTTTCACTTTCAGGGCGGCAATTTCTTCATCCCGTTTCAGAGCTTCTTCTTTGGTCATAGGTTGGCTAGGTCCTTTCGACTTACGTATATTTCCACTTGCAAGGAAAGCTGATGCCATGCGTTCGGGAAACCAACCTAACATATCGGCACCGATGAAACCACCTAACGACAAGCCAACTATATGTGCTTTCCGGATATGGAGAGAATCCATCAGTGTCACCAGGTCTTGTACATGGGTAAACTGATAATCTTCGGTCTGAGAGGAAGAAGCACCATACCCCCGTAAGTCGTAACGGATCACACGGTATTCTTTGGCAAATTCAGCGAATTGTTCATCCCACATTCTGTGATCCAGTGAATGGCCATGTACAAAGATTACAGGTTCTCCGCTTCCGGCTTCTTCATAATAGAGCGAGCCATTGCCAACATCGATGCGACCGGACTTAAAATCAGCCGTCTCTCCCGAAATGCGGAGTTGAGCATCTGTTTTATGTTGCCATACATTATGCATTAAAACGTCTGTGTCAGTTTTTCGGCTATCCACTTGTATACGGTTCATTTGCAGCTTACCTACATTTACGGCAATCACGGGAATACGTGGGTCCGGTTTTTCGGGCATGAACGTAGCGTCATTTACTGTGATATTCTCCACATTTCTGATGAACAATCCATAACTTGGCAGATTTCCCCATACAGTGGGCTGGGGATAACCCTTTTCGTCTTCCTTCACTTCTTTGAAAGAAGACCAGTATCTATTCCATTTCGTTCCGCTTGCTACATCGTGGCGTTTTCCTTCCATTGCCGGATCAGGCAGAAAAGCACCTTCCACCAGTCCGCCGCGATTCATGAAACGGATATTGTTCAGATATATGTTCTCTATTTTTGCATTCTCGATACCCGTGATTGAAGAACAGAAATTACCGGTTCCGTAGGCAGTAATATTGCTGATTTGGATATTTCGCATTCTTCCGACGGGAGGAACCGGTGCATCATCCGGGTACTGTCTTCCTCTATTGGCTAAGCGTATGTAAAGTGGACATTCAGTCCCTTCAATCAAAACATTATTGATGGTAACCCCATCCATTATTCCGCCGTCTACAATTTCTAATGAAATGGCGGTAATGCCACTTGGAGTTGATTTTAGAATCCGCTCTCCGCTATGACGGCTTGGTTTTACGATACAGTCGGAGATTGAAATATTCTTAAAGCCGCCCGTTGATTCTGTTCCACATTTAATGGCGTTGGCAAAGCTGCTGACAATACAGTTGCTGATAATTACATTTTCACAGGGAGCCGTACCCGTACTCTTCAATACGATACCATCATCGTCAGAGTCGATAATGCTGTTGGAAAGGATAAAACGGTGGCAACCGTCGATGTCTATTCCGTCATTATTGCCATTACTATGATTGTACACTTTTATGTGATCGATGGTAACATCTTCGCAATTCAAATAATGCTGATTCCAAAGTGCGGAATTTCTCATTGTAATACCTTCCACATGCACATCTTTGCATGAGATAAACAGAATGTTACGAGGCCGTCCGTTGCGGTCGCCGCCCAATCCGCTGATACGCCCTTTTCGTCCTTTTCCTTTTCCGTCTATCGTACCTTTTCCGGTAATACTGATGTTTTTTGCATCTACTGCATAGATGAGGGAAACCCAGCCACCGGCATCTTTTTGTGAACGGTAAGATGCTTGTGGTTGCACAGGAAAGTCATCGTAATTATCACTGGCATAGAGGTATGCCCCGCTTTCAAGATGTAGTTCTACATTATCTTTCAGGATAATCGTTCCTGATTTATAAATCCCTGAAGGAATGATAACCTTGCCTCCGCCTTGCCGGTAACAATTTTCAATAGCGGCATTGATGGCTTGAGTTTGTACGACAGAAGTGTCTTTGGAAGCTCCGAACTGGAAAATGTTATATTCCGTCGAATGTGCATTCCCTGTAAGATAACAACAGATGGCACATATAAATAGAAAATATGTTTTCATGGCTTATAATGTTTATTTCAATATATAGAAGTTTCGTTCCACCGGTTCAGCCGTCTGTACTTTGCCTGCAATACCGTATTGCCAGGCAACTACCGTTACTTTTACCGGAAATTTACTGCGGGGTGGGATAGGAGTGAATACAATTTGGTCTCCTTTTATTTCAGCCGGACCTTCTTTGATGTAGTAAGAGACGGGCAGTCCACAGTCGCTTGTGGCTTTTAAAGATAAAGAACCGCTTTCCGCTTTCACATCGGGTAATCCTGGAAATAATATATACTGCCTTTGTCCTTCCGTATTCCGGTAGGGGATGCGGATACTGACTTCTTGAACAGCACTTTTATACTTCCGGTCTCCTGTCTGGCTTGCCAACAGACATATATCACCGGTACGGCGCGGATTATTCATACCCATCCGATAGAAAGATACTATGAATGTGGTGTCATTTACCTTTTCTACTGGTCCACAGATGCGACTGATTATCGGTGTTGCATCTGCATGCTCATCAGATAGTTTGGTTCTCAGGGAATCCGTACATACGGCTTTCAGGTGGAAAGTGATTCCATCGGCTTCCGGATTGAAGCGGGGCTGTACACGTACATGCTGCTTCTTGTTGTATGTCAGTAAACTGCCGTTTTGCTCAAAACCCAGATATTGTTCTTTCTTTCCGCGGCTTTGTGTATACCGTGTTTCGGTCGCTTCCGCTATTTCACGGTCAAAATACCAGAAAGCATCGTGAGGATCACCTTTATATTGTGAATAGGGGGCGGCTTTGGCTCGCTTCTTCTGATCGGGATGCCAGCGTTCTGCCAGCCAGCCTTTGGTTGGGTTCACCGGATTCAGTTTTACTTTACCGTCTTTCGTTACTTCATCCGTCAGTCGTTGATTGATAGCTTTTTCCAGAAATAGAGCAATGTATGCGGCTGTTTCATCTGCCACATCGAAATGTCCCCGTCCTGCGTCACACAGAAATGAGATGCAACTTTCAGGATACATCATGCGGAAGGCCAGTGCCGGATTTACCCGGGCTTCCCACCATTCATATTCTCCTTCAATCATCAGTCCGGGTATTCCATCTATATTACGGGTACGTCCCCATTCCAGATTCTCACGCCCGTAGCCGGTAAGATTCGTACGCGGAGCATCGCCATGCAGGGAAATGATAGCCAAAGTGCGTTCCGGATTCCATGCTGCAAAGTTCCAAGGATAGGTAGCCATAGCCGAATGGCCTATGGGAACGATGGGGACATTTTTCAGTTCGCTATATCCGCTGACGTCTGCCAGGGAGATCATCATTTTCTCAAATATCTGTTGTGTGCCTTTCGATACATCCCATTGCTGATCGATACCGGGAGTTATCCATACAAAGCCGATTCCAAGCTTCTGCATCTTTTCGCGGAAAAGGGGATTATCAAAAAGAGTTTCTTCGCTCATATTGTGTTGTCCTACAATAATTGCTTTTATCTGCATACAGTCAGCGGGTATCCATAAGAAAGCCGTAGGATTCCGGTTCGTTTCATTAGAGACGAATCCGTCAAGGGGCACAGACCATTGCCATTCCCCTGCCCGCAAACAGGGAGAGAAGAACAACAAGAGGATGATCGAAAAAAGCAGTCTATATCTATTCATGTTTTTTTGTTTTTTACAGTATTAATACGAACGAGGAATAAGCTTCACTCAAAAATAAGGGATTTAAAACACTGATTCCACAAATCTTATAAGATTTATGGAATCAGTCTGTTTTTGTTATATTTCGGTGAGCCTTAGTATTCGTTAATAATCTTTTATTTAGAGGCTTCTTTCAGTTGTTCCGTCAACTTATCCATATCTTCCGGGCTGGCTGCCGATGGGAATTGTAGTTCTCCTTCTTTATTGACAATGGCGTAATGCGGGATTGACAACATACCGTTCCGCCCGAACTTCTCATAAATTTCCATTTTGAAAGCCTCGTTGATGATGACATGCTCTCCTTTTAAGTTATAGTGCCCTGTCATTTTTTTCCAGAGTTCAGCTTTCTGGGGAGTATCGATGGAAACATACAATAACACGATATCATTTTCAGCAGCATATTTCTGCAAAGGTTTGATGTGTGCAAACGATGCACGACAAGGACCGCACCAGGTAGCCCATACGTCGATAAAGATCACTTTACCCGGGTATAAGTCAGTAATTTCCTTAAAGGTGCGTACACTGTCCGTATTCAATATATGAATATCTTTCGGAAGTTCGGCTTCATTGAACGCTTTGTTCTTTTGTATCGCTGTTTCTAATTTCGGCATTAGCACGCTTTGGGGATATAGTGTCTTGAATTCCTCATACAATGCAGGAATACCAGTTGCAAAATACTCACGGCTTTCATCTTCCAGAATGAGAAGTCCCATTGCAGCCTCCTGTACCCGGCCTTGCAGATTTGTTTTATACCAATCGAATAACAGTTGATTGCGTTCATTGTCATCATTCGTGCGCCTTTCATGTTTCATGAAAATATCTATGCCTGCCATATTCGATACGACATCTGCAAATGCAGGAGAGAATACGCTTTCAGCCTGACCGACGTTTGCAAAATCCAACATCTGGGCGTAAGCGTCGTCCCATTCCTTCTTGACCGTTTCGGAACCTCTCCGGTAGTTACCGAAATACTGATTCATATATGCCATCAAAGCCTGTATACGTATATCTTGTATGGCTCTTTGTCTGAGCTGATCGGCCACTTCTGCCACTTCGTTTTCTAATGTAGTAGCGTAGTCTGTCAGCTTTTGATATACGGATGAGGCAACCGTGTCCTTGCCGACGTTAAAGATATCTCCCCGGCGTGCACGCAGATTAAATACGTTTTCATTCAGATCAGCCAGTTTCTTGAGTATTTCATTTTCTTTCGTCAAGCCGTCAACCGGGTTTAGTTCATTGGATTTGGAAGCATCGATATCGAGCGTCTGTTTTCCCGGAGCAAGATAGATACTACCTAAGTTTCGCTCACCATATAGAAAAAGGGTCAGCTTTTCGTTCCCGTTTACAGGTAAGGTAATCTGATACGTACTGTCGGCATTTAAGCGTAAAGTATCAATCTTGTTCGGTAAGTAAATGCCATCTGTAGTGATATTATATACAATGGGAGCGCCGGATGTATTCGTTACTTTGCCTTCTAAAGTAATATTCTTCTGGGTACATCCGCTCAGGAGCATAGTGGTTGTTATGCCGCCAAGGCATAAAGATTTGATGAATTCCATTATTTGTTTTTCATTTGGTTTATAATCTGAGACGCTAAAATAGTGATAAGGTTACATCGGGACAATTATTTTCTGTTATTTCTCCGTGATTGTTCATTTTATCTTAATCCCTTTTATAAAATCATTGGTTACTATTCCTTTCAAGTCCTTCATCCGTTCTCCATTGATTACTACATTTTCAAACGTCACGTTTTGCACGGTTCGTTCTTTGTCCAGTCCTTGAATCAACGATGGATTTTCTCCTATGCCTGTATATGTAATATTTCTGAAAGTAATGCCTTCAATGCCGCTTCCCGGCTGTTTATCATATTTCTCGTTGAAACGTACTTTTACATAAAACAGTCGTCCTTCCTGAATATTCTCTACCCGGATATCTTCGAAGAGAATATTACGAACCTGATTCTTATCACCACAATCCACTGTCATGCAACCTTGATAAATCGGGTCATCCTCGTCATGTTCCAGGATGTCGATGTTACGGAAAGTCAGATTCTCTATCACTTCTCCTGTCGGCGAGTCCGGATCGCCATGACTGCCTACATTGATGGGATGTGCCACATCTGCCCAAAGAATAGAATTTTGCACGGTAATATCAGATGAACCTCCCCACCAGTTCCAGCGGTGATTGTACAAAGCAATGCAATCGTCCGAATTGCGCATAAAGACATTGTCGATAAGTACCTGACGGCAGCACATCATATCTATACCGTCACTCCATCCTTTACAACTGAAGGACTTCAGATTTTTAATCGTAATTCCTGTGGAACCACCTCCAAATACGGTATAATGGTCCGGATTCACTACTGTAATGCCATCTATCCATATATTTTTGGAATCAGTGATTTCAATGCCCCGTACAGCGTGGTCTATGATTCCCCGTCCGATGATGCGGACATTCTCGGCTTTGTCTACCACGAGTTTTGCCTTGACCACAGCTCCGGGGGCCAGATATACGGTTGTATTACTTGGTATCCGTATCTGATTGTTGGGTAAGTCTTTGGGGCGGTGTGTGCCCGGACCGAAATACATTACTCCTTTAGTTTCTTTTTCATATTTTTCAGTCTCCATCGGGTTGGCAAAAAGATGCAGGTTGTGCAGTCGGTCACCATTAAACTCAATGGAGAGATATTGTGGCTTTTCCAGAGTGAAAAGAATGGCGTTTTGTATCTGCTTGTATTCAATACCTTTACTCAAAGGGCGTATGGCTACTTCGCGCACAGTGCCATTGTTCTTCTTCACCATTACTTCTACGGGACTTCCCATATCAAATTGCACCATGGAAGCATCCTGCACTTTGTCCATATCTACCTGTACGTTGTATTCGAACAAATCTTTCCATTCGCCGCCGGGGATGCGTACGCGTACGGTATAGTCATCATTGTGCGGCATCCCGGTACTCAGTGTACCGGGATAAGTCACTAGTTGTGCCTGTATGGACAAGCAGAAGAAGGCTGATAAGATAGTTGTAATAAATTTCATTGTATAATCGTTTTTTGAATAATTTTCTTCATATCTTGATTAAGATACGAATTAAGGTAAAGTATTACTCAATACATAGAAATTCATCATTTTCATTGAATCACTACTTTATTTAGCACCGGTGTCATGATGAATGTAAATTCATAATCACCATACGGTAACATGAACTCCGGTTCTGGAAGTGCACTCCAACTGTCTATGCAAGCCAGTCCCATCTGGGCTTTATCAATCAATACATTTGTCAGATCGGCTTTTTCTACTTCCTCAGAGTGTCCTTGTTGTTTTTCCAAACCTTCGTCCAGTGATTCGATTGTGTAGTGCAAAGCAGAAGCTGAAAAAGGAGCGTCAGCTACGAACTGCAATCCATTTCCACTTATATTCAACTGTCTCCACCAGCGGATATCCGTTTTTGTGCCATTTTCTTGCGGACGGATATAAGGAGAGAATTGCTCATCAACAGTTTGATTGTAAATGCCTAAATCCGTACAATGATTACGATTACTATAGTTTTCCATTGGACCACGGCCATAATAGGAAATATTTTCAAATGACCTCGGCATAACCAGTTGCATGCCGAAGCGGAACATATTGGAAACGTTGGCCGCCTTGTCCGTTATCATTTTTTGGTTTACCTGAACCGCTCCTTGGTTATTGATGGTATAAGTGATATACAGTTTAGCAGAAACCTGTTTCATCTCATATTCTGCTGAAATAACCGCTTGATTGTCTACAATGTTATTTTTCAGTGATATGAGTTTGATATCCGGATTCTTCCATGCATTATATTTCAGTTGCAATTTTGCTCCATAATCATTGTCGGTAGGTGCCCGCCAGAAATTCGGGGTAAGTGCGGCACCGTCTTTAATCATGTCCAGACCGTTGACAATGTATTTATCCATATAGCCGGTAGATCTCTTGAATCTGATAAGGAAGTTCTCACCTTTTACAATCCAGTGGCGGATATTCGTATCGTTTACCTGAGGTGTGATTACGGGGATATAGTTTTCAGTAACATTCTTCAGCTTCATTTCAGGAGTTTTGTATGGATGTAACACTAATTGGTCTTTGGCAACTATGTGCCCGACAGGGATCAAGCCTTCGCGATCTTTTTGTCGGTATCTGACATTCAATAACCATTCTCCGTTCTCATCGGTTTCTCCCAGCTTGAGAATGAGAGATACTGTTTGCAATGGGGCTACATTCAGTTTTTCTATACGTCCGCTACGTATGGCTCTGCCGTTGTTCAGCACTTCCCATTCCATATAATAGGCAGACAGATCACGGAAGAAATTCTCATTGTAAATATTGATTTCACCTTTTGACAGATCCCCCGGAGTGGTCCAGATGTTCTGATAGAAATATCCCACTTCATATACATGCGGATTGGGGATGCGGTCCGGATTGAGTAAACCGTTGTCGCTATAGTTGTCGTCACCGGTTTTAATCGTATCGAAATCACCATCATAACCATAGATCATTTTGCCACTTTTGCCTGTCCAGTGGGGTGACTGATCTATTAGATCCCAAATAAATCCACCTTGGAATTTCGGGTATTTACGGATAAGATCCCAATATATTTTAAAGTCACCTAATGCATTTCCCATTGCGTGAGCATATTCACACATGATCATAGGTTTCTGTTTACTTTCGTCTTCACAATAACTGATGCACTTGGAGTAAACGGGATACATCGGGCAATAAACGTCAGTGTTGCTTCCTGTGTCATAGGCTTGTTCAAAATGCACGAAGCGACTGGGGTCTTCTGCTCTCACCCATTGATAACATGCTTCAAAGTTCGGTCCATCGCCACATTCATTTCCCAATGACCAGAAGATAATGCTCGGATGATTGAAGTTGCGTTGTACATTACGTTGATTACGTTCCAGATGTGCTTTCCTATATGAATCCACTCTTGCCAATGAAGTCTCTTTGAATCCCATTCCATGTGATTCCAGGTTAGCTTCAGCCACTACATACAAACCATATTTGTCACACAACTCATACCAGAAACTGTCGTCCGGATAATGGCAGGTACGAACGGCATTTATATTGAACATTTTCATTAATTGAATATCCTGAATCATACGTTCCCGAGAGATAACATATCCGCCGTCCGGGTCCATTTCGTGACGGTTGGCTCCTTTAATAAGTATTGGTTGTCCATTTACCCAGAGTTGTGCATTCTTCATTTCTATCTTGCGGAAGCCTACTTTTATGGGAACAACTTCTGTGATTTCTCCATTTTCTTTCAGAGTAGCCCGAAGCGTATAGAGATAGGGAGTTTCCGCACTCCATTTATGGGGATTTTCAAGTTTCATAATGGTAGATATATTGCCGTTACCTTTTACTTCGGTTGCTGTCACGGTCTTGCCTTTTGCATCAAGCAGTTCCAGAGTTACCAGGTTATTTCCTTTTAGATTCAGATCAATAGCCAGTGTACCGTTTTTGTATTGACTATCTAAATCCGGGGTTACACGTAGGTCTTCAATACGTTTTTTATTGCGTGAATAGAGATAGCAATCGCGTGCAACACCATGATACCGGAAGAAGTCCTGATCTTCCAGATAACTGCCGTCGCACCAGCGGAATACCTGAAACGCTATGAGATTTTTCTGTCCCGGTTTCAGGTAAGAAGTTAGATTGAACTCAGCTTCCAGCTTGCTGTCTTCACTATAACCGACAAACTTTCCATTCACCCATAAATAGATGTTTGAAGAAACCGAACCGAAATGCGCAATGATATCTTTACCTTTCCAATCAGACGGAACGATTATTTCCCGACGATAGGAACCTACATGGTTGTTCTCCACAGGTACTACGGGCGGATTATTCTTACACCAGCCTTTCCATAATTTCCAGTCGAAACCTACTCCCGAATAGAGTGGAACATCATATCCGTTCAATTCCCACATTGCCGGAATAGGCAGATCATCCCATCCTTTGTCATTATACCCTATCTTCCAGAAATCAGTCGGACGAGCGTCCGAGTCTTTTACCCAACGAAATTTCCAGATACCGTTTAAAGTCATAAAGTTGGCGGATTTTTCTTTTACGGCTTCTGTCGCTGCTTCAGTGCTTTCATAAGCAAAGAAGTTGGTATGCATCGGAGCACGGTTTACGGCATTGATTTCCGGGTCTTGCCATTCTTTGAAAGTTTGTGCATCCATTGTTGTTAAACTGATTAGAAAGAATCCGATTAAAAAAAGTATTTTCATGATAATTCAGTATATATTAATAAATGGTTTACTTTTCATTTAGCAGTTATTCTTATTACAGTAAATGAATATTGTGGCATTTTATAAGAGAATTTTTCTCCGATGGCAAGGTTTCCATTTACAGGTATGGCTGTTTTAGACCTTATATCACCGGTGAGTATGCTGGTTGATGCTATCGGGTTGTATCCCTGAAGTGAAGGCAGATATAAATTAGTGTTGACGCTGATAGGCAACAGATTGACCAATTTTATAATAATGTCACCTGTTTTTGATTCACGTATCACCGATTGCCCTATGCGAAGATTCACCTTGCGATCTTGTTGATCGGTATTTAGTTCAGCGGGAATATATTCGTCACCACTATTTTGCCCAAACATTCTTTGAGTATAATAGCTTGCTGTAGGGTGGACTTCAGAGTTATTGAAGTATATAAGGTCCGGATTCCAATGAATATGTCCTTCTTTAGCGAGTAAGGGAGCATAACTTGTCATACATACAATATCTCCATTTCGCTCCAGGTTGGTCATGTGGAGGGCTTCGGCAAGGGCACTCTCTAAGCTTGTTTGTGAATGGCTATAACTGCGTGCCGCCCATTCACCGAGATAAACTTTCGACTTTGAACGATCATAGTGGTCGTAAAAGTTCTGGTTATAAATATACCATCCGGTTGGACGATAACAGTGCTCGTCAACAATCGGTACCTGCAATTCTGTGGCGTACTTCCATCCTTCTTCGTAGTCTATTCCCTTAATATCAGGACCGGCAGTGCCTATGATAGTGATGTCAGGATAATACTCTTTTACTACATCATATATCATTTTAAATCTGATTTTAAATTCTTCAGAGATCATATCTTCATTACCCAGGCCGATATACTTCAGATTAAAGGGTGCAGGATGTCCGGCATCAGCACGTATTTTGGCCCACTTTGATGTTCGGGGATTTCCATTTGCCCATTCTATTAAATCAAGTACATCTTGTATGTACTGTGGCATTTTATCCATAGGGATTCCACCTTGTTGCCCTTCTGAAAAAAGTTCTGGTAGGTCCGATTTCATTTTACCACTTTCAATTAGAGACTTGTGCAACAGACCGGAGTTTTGGCAACTTACACCTGCTGCAATAATAGGTAGAGGTTCTGCTCCGACATCTTCACAAAACTGGAAATATTCGAAATAACCCAGTCCACGTGTCTGATGATAATGCCAGATATTGGGCAGATGTCGGCGTTCGTGGAGTGGTCCGACAGAGCCTTTCCAGTCATACATATTATCAAGTCCGTCACCGTGTGCAAGGCATCCACCGGGGAAACGGATAAAGCGGGGCTGAAGATCAGCTATAAGCTGTGCAAGGTCACGACGAAGCCCGTTTTTACGCCCTTTGAATGTATTCTGTGGGAAAAGAGAAATCATGTCGAGTGCATAAGTACCTGTTTGCAAAGGCATTATTTCGAGTCGGGCATCAGTATCATCAGCAGTAGCAATAAGTGTACATGTCTGCTGTTTCCAATCTTTTGCATTGAGACTGATTTTGTTTTGGGCTATGATATCTCCGTTTTTAGATACTATTCTTACTTCTGCAAATTCTTTCTTTGCGCTAGAATGAATAGAAGATACGAAAAGAGAGAAGTCATATTTTTCTCCTTTTTTCATATATATGCCGTCGAATCCTGAATTTATGAGAGTTCCGCCAACCTGTGTCACATCAAGTACTGCATAAAACTTGTTATTAGGATGTATCGGTTTTATATCTGTAATAGTAAGTGAGGCGCCACTGCTTGTACTCCAGGCGTAATCATGTGTCCAGTTCTTTTCTCGTGCAAAACTGTCTTCACAGTATTCAAAATCTCTGTTTTGTATCAATTCGGCATAGAGTCCTCCATCGGCAGCATGACTTAAATCTTCGAAGAAGACTCCAATGAGCATGTCAGATATAGGTTTGGCTTTTGATATATCGGTTTTTATATCTACGTTGACAGGTTGGAGATTCAGAAAGCGTGCGTTGTCATGTTCGGCCCGTTCATTGTATTCCGCATTCTTAAAATCTTCATATTGGAAATGATTTATTACAGCCTGCATTTCATTATAGCCTATTTTCACTATGGGAGAGTGCTTTGTGGCTATTTGTTTTTTCTTTTCAAAATATCTCTGCCTTTCCCATGTGATGAGATTTTCACTCTTTGCTTGAGCGTAAATCTGTCCGCTTTTGCTTATTTGCCACGTGGCAAGATATTCACCATCGGCAGTACGTTCAATGCAAGGGTTGATCATTGTCTTCCATGATCCCCAGTCACTTCTGATCACAGTACGTCCGTCACACAACATTTCCCAGTTTTCTCCATCTGAACTCCATTTAAGTTTCATACCCGAACGTCCTGTATTATGTGTTTCTGCAAACGGCATAATATATACGGAGTCTGGTTCCTCGGCCATTGCTGATGTCACCATAGCAGCAATGGCTATAGACACAATAATTAGTTTTGGTTTCATATTATTGGGGGGTGAATTGTTACAATGTAGGGGTTATTCTTTTTATCTTGCCATCCTCATCAAATTCCATTTTATCAATGCACACTTCTCTGTGGAACCCGGCTTTTCTGCCCATTGTTACGGCATCCGGAAACTTGAATCGATGGTAAACAATCCGCCATTCATCTTTACCCGGCAATTGCATAACTGAATGATGTCCGGTAGCAAAGATTCCCTGATCCGGTTTCTTGCAAAGGATAACCTGGCTTTCGGACGGCTCAATAGGTCCGACCGGAGATTTGGAACGTACATAACGCACTTCATAATCCACACTTCTCGTGTCGTTTTTCGACCATGTGAAATAGTAATACCCATCTCTATAGAATACATGAGCGGCCTCGCTGTAATAAGTGTCGTTCTTTATCAACAACCGTGTTGTATTGGGTTTTACGGATATCATATCATCATTCAGTTCACATACAGCCATGTAATAATTTCCCCAGTACAGATAAGTCTTGCCACTGACAGGATCGGTAAAGACATCCGGGTCTATATTCTGTCCTCTGGTCATACCCTTGGGGCGTTCTTTATCAATCAGAGGTTTTCCGGAATCTACAAAAGGTCCGGTCGGATGATCGGCGATTGCTACTCCGATTTGTTGCTCGGCTGTATAATAGTAATAATATTTGTAACTGCCGTCCTCCTGTTTCTTTTCAATGATACAGGGAGCCCATGCATTCTTTTGGGCCCATGATACATTCTTCAGATCAAGGATAACTCCTTCTTCTTTCCAGTTTAGAAGGTCATCGGAAGAAAAAGCCTTGAATAGCGTACTGCCCCAGTTCAGTATCCCGTCGGTAGTCGGATAGATATAATATTTTCCGGTTTTCTTCGAATACATCACTTCCGGATCTGCATAGAATCCCGGAAATACCGGATTTTTCTTTATGGATGCCGTAGAGACATATTTCCTTTTGTTCTGTTTCCAGTACTCCTCTAATCTTTCCACTTCCTCTGCTGTCAAATGGATGACTGCACCATGCTTGGGCGATGTAAAGTTAGTCGTTTCCATCACCCCTTCATTGAAACGTCCCAGATTTTTAAAGTTAACAAAGTCTGAAGTCTCGATGAAAGCGAAGTTGTGCGGATTGACGCTGTACACATCATACATCAGTACCCATTTGTCTTCTCCGATACGCTTCCAAACATTGGGAGCTTCACAGGCTTTGGGCTCTAAATCATACCAACGGGGATCGAATGTATAATCGCCGTTAGCTATATTCGAAACCGCATGCTTTATACCTGCTTCTCCGTCATGGGCTACGTAAAATAAGTGATATTGATCACCTATTTTCGTGATGTCTCCATCAATTGCCGAAACTTTTTCGTTGGGATATTCAAATAAAGTCCGTGGCAATGTCTCAATGGTGTCGAATTCATCATTCACATATACATAGTATAGTTTATTCGGTTCGTTCCTGAAGCGCATTGTGAAATAAATCATCAGTTTTCCTTTCTTCTCGTCAAAAGTTATTTCGGGCGCCCAGGCACAACCTATTTCACTAAGTCCTGCCGACATCTGGTCGAAGCATATGTTTGTACGTTTCCAGTTTATCAGGTCCCATGACTTCATCAATACCAGTCCGCGGTTATTTCCCCAGCCGTACTTTCCGTCCCGTTCCCATTGGGTTTCCCGGTAGCCGTCCCTTTGGGCAAAGACATGTAAGTCCGTCATAGCCATGTAGAAAGCCCCATCCGGTCCACGATAAATATGTGGGTCACGAATCCCCCTTTGATAGGCAATCGTATCTCCGGCAATTACGGGTTCACCATCATTCAAGGCGGTGAAGTTATATCCGTCATGGCTCACAGCCATATATAGACCATGTGTCTCGTCTTTATGGAAAACCATCAGATACGCACTCATATCTTTTTCTTCCGGAATGGCATTCCTGTAGCGGAATTTCCTGAATCCCGCATTTCCTTTGCCGGCGGAAAGCAATCCGATGCGCAACGCATAGAAGCCTTTATAATTGTTATGATGCAGTTGGGAGACATCTATATTCTCGGCTAAAGTGTTCCATTCTTTACCGTCTTTGCTGACCATAACCCGCATGATGTTTCCCTGATTTTGAATTTTGGCAAAGAAGCGTTTGCCTATCTTGTTGGGAAGTCCGAAGCTCTTTTCTGCATTTTGATGGATGGTAAAGCTTTTTCCGTCAGAGGTGATTCCGGCGTAAGCTTTTTCATTGTAATAGAGAATCAGACCGGCTGTATTTCCATTTCCTGTGTTTACCTCCACCTGTGTTTCATAATTCTTGTCTTCAACGGTAGCCAGCAGAAGGCGGGCATCGGCGGGAGTTTTTCCTTTAGCATTCATCCACAGTGTTTGCTGTTTGAATTTCAGGGATTGGGGAGCATATTCTTTCCAGAATGTCCATTGCAGTCCGAGATCCGGCCCATTGAAATCGTCAGATAATTCTAAACCATGTTTGATTTTCTGTTTGGGAGTGATCGGGGTAGCTGTCGACTTGGTGCGATACCAGCCATCCTGTGTCCATTCAATTGGTTCGATAAGCGTGGAACGTCCCAGAGTGTGATACCCTTTTGCATACGCATGATATACAATCCACCAGTTACCGTTTACATCGTCAATCAGTGTACCGTGTCCCTTCGACCACCAGTTATCCGTTGCACTGTAAGTATGTATCACCGGATTATAAGGAGAATTTTCCCACGGCCCTGTGACATTTTTCGAACGGGCGGAGACCACCATGTGGCTAGTTGCTGGACCTGCTGTTCCTCCTTGGGCGGAAGTCATGTAATAGTAGCCGTTCCGATAATTCAGTTTGGGCGATTCCAGACACATACATTCCGTATCCCATCCTTTGGGGTATATCCAACCCTCGTATACTTGTTTTTTTTCTCCGATGGTGCCCAATCCGTCATTTGTAAGCTGAATCACTTCTCCTTCGTTCACATATAAGTAGCGGTTTCCGTTCTCATCGACAATGTGCCCTGGATCTATGCCATGTACTTTCAGGTCGGTCGGTTTGCTCCACGGACCTTTGATGTCATTGGCCCAGATCACCCAGTTGGTACCTCCTGCGGGATAATAAATGTAGTATTTCCCTTTATATTTCAACAGATCGGGAGCCATGGCAGAACCCTCGTATTCCGGCATTACCCGACATACGGGTTCCCAGTTCATTAAATCCCGAGAGTGCCAGATCAGGAATCCCGGTGCATAATAAAAGGGTGAATGAGTCATGTAATAATCTTCCCCATCGCGCATGATGGAGGGGTCAGGATAATCGCCCGGCAAGATTGCTTTTGGATATTCCTGTGCATCCGTCCGGGTTATCAACAAGGTCAGAAAAACAAAGAATAAAAGTTGTTTCATGATATTTATATTTATGTTACGTTTGAATCCGGAGTTACCTTACGCTTATTTTGCGCTCCTTATTTTGTTAATACGAATAAGAATAAATTGCACTCATTCCAATTTGAAATTATGCCGCTATAATTCGTTTTACCTGAAGGAAAGTGTATCTTTGATACTATAAATGTGGGTAGGAGGATGAGTGTTATGCTTATTTTGTTCGTACTACATTGAAAACATCCATGATAAATACTATGATGAAAAAGATATTATTGATAGTGGCATATAGCCTGATTGTTTTATATGTATCTGCCCAAAGCACATTGCCCGAAAGATATGTACCGTATATTGTAGATGCAATTTATACATCGGACGATCATGTTCGAACCAGTGGAAAAGGAGAATCTCTCACTTACCGGATGAAAACGGATACCGTTCCGCAATTGTTAGTTGTGCAGTATTCCGGTGAGAATAAGCCCGGAAAAGGGGAGAATTTCTTATTTAATATATCTGTCAATGGTACCCTCTTGTATACTGAAGGGCTCAATCGTAACCGGCACGGACTATTTGAAGTGGTATATCCCATTCCGGCGGAAGCATTGAAGAACGGAAATTCTGCACTTGTCCGCTTTGAAGCGTATGATCAGTCGGCATCTATAGGCGAGATTTATGCAGTTGCCATTGTCCGCCAAAAGCTGAAAACCGGTTTATTTGCTGATAAACAGAATTGGCAAGGGCTTACAAACGATTGGACTTGTGCTTCCGACGACACTTTTATCTATACGGAGCCTGATGGCCCCCAACATCCATATACTGACAATTCCGTGATCGACCTGATGTCTTATTATGGTCTTGAACTTAATCTGAAGTTATCCGGCACAAACGATATACCCGTTGAAATACTTGTTTCAAGTAATGCCCTGAAGTTCGGAGAACCGGAGAAAATAGACAATCCGTTTGATACCCGTAAAATCCGGTTAACCTTACAAAATCAAAAGAATGGTGCCGGCAGATTATTTATTCCTTTTTCTGTCTTTGATACTCCGAAAGCCTCACAGAGCACTATACGGCGGATTAAATCCATTGCTGTTCGTCTTTTCGGAAAGCATGGCGGTAAAGTGAAATTACTTTCTACCCGTCTGATAGAAGGAAACTCGGTGAAAGTAGTAGCCGACTCTTATTCCAAATCGGGAGAAGCCGGAGAAACAGTTGTCTATCCGGTATGGATTACTAATTGTGAATCAAAATCACAAACAGTTTCTTTTTCTATCCCTAAATATGGTTGGGAAGCTTTTCCGGTTACAGTAGAACCGGCACAAATAGAGTTGGCACCGGGTGAGAAACGGAAAGTGGAATTACAGGTGGTGGTACCGCCGGGTATTCCCGCCGGAGGCCGTGAAAAGCAGGTACTACAGATTTTACCTTCTGCCAATCCTGCTGCTGTGCAGACATCAACGTTTACCACTTTGCGCAGTATGCCACATCCGTTTACAATCCATACGACGGAAGGATGGGAAGAAGTTCGCGCGAAAGCGGAAAAATATGACTGGGCTATGGAGCGCAAAAAACGTTATGTGCAGGATGCAGAACGTTGGGGAGTGCCTTCACGTCCTCCTTATGCTGCTAACAGTGACGGTATTCCTTATTTATGTGCGACCACTCATGAGTACGGTCTGATGAATAATGCCATTGCATGGCAGTTGACGCGTAAAACGGAATTTGCCCATAAGGTAAAGCAATTCCTGCTGATGATCAGTGATTATCAGACCGGTTTCCCGCTAACCCGGAAAGCTTCCAACCAGGCAAGTGTACAGGAAGGGCACTTCTTTCAGCATCTGGCGCAGGCTTATGATCTGATTATGGATGCCAATATCATGAACAAACAGGAAAAGGCTCAGATAGAATATACTTTCCGGCTTTATATCGACCAATATCTGCGCTACAAATCAACGGGCGGAGCTAACTGGGCGGTTTCCCAATTGACGGGAGTCTTTTTCTGCGCTTTAGCCATACAGGATTTCAACCTGGTGGACGAAGTGCTTTACGCACCTTCCTGCCTGATGGATAAGTTCCGCACTTATACAATGCCCGATGGATGGTGGTATGAGTGCACGGTCAGCTATAATCTTTGGGTCGCGAGCGAATATATACAAATAGGGCTGGCATTGAATCCTTTCGGATATTCCCTGCTGACGGAGAAATTCCCCGTTGATTATAACCTCACTCCAGAGTATGAGAAAGTCGGGGCCAATGAACGTGAAGAGAGCCGTAATCTTCATCATGGACACAGTTTCCGTATTCGCGGCCCCATTCACCAACCTTATGTCACTATCAAAATGATGTCGGATGCCCTTTTGCCTTTCCTCGATTATCGGGGCTGGATATTCGGAATCAATGACGCCACTGAACGTGAAGTGGGTGGCGACAGTTTTGAGATGGCGTACTATGCTTTCCGTGATCCGCGCTATGCTGCTTTCATACGGATGTCTCCCGGGCGGAATGATTTGATCTATGGTGTACCCGAGTTGCCCGAGGTGGAGCCGGGAGATGTCCGGGGAGCTTATGCTGACAATGCAGGAGCATTAATGTTGCGTTCCACCCAGCAGGAGCCGCGCGAAAAGATACAGGCTGTTTTGAAATATGGAACACACGGTGGTTATCACGGACATTTTGATCGTACTGCCATGCTTTCACTGATGCGTTATGGGCGTAGTTTCTACAATCCGGAGATGGTGTGGTATAGCTATGCTCCTTATATGTATAATTTCTATGTACAGAGCAGTATCTCCAAAAACATGGTTACTGTTGATTTGAAGCAGCAGGAAACAGATGACAGCAAGCGTAGCCTGTTCTATACAGGTGATTTATTTCAGGCCGGTTGTGTGGAAGGAACTGCCGCATGGAGTTATCCAGCTTATGGCGGACTGCGGCACAGTATGCGTGGACCGAGGGATTTCAAAGAGAAAACAGAGTGGGAAGCCCGTTATTTCCCCGTACCCGAAAAGCATCCCGGATTCGGAGTGCTGACAGGATTTACCGAACCTGTCTTTCAACGCAGACTGATGGTTGTGACGGACGATTATGTAGTTCTTGCAGATTATGACAAAAGTACAGAGAACAAGCAACACCGTTTCGATCTTCTTTTTCAGATAAAAGGCTTGTTAGGATTGTCCGCCGATAAGAAAGAGTTCATTTCCCATCAGGCACAATTGGATACCGATGCCCTGAGTGCCGCACCGTTAGTAACTGATATCAATCAATATTCCGTAACCGGAACTCTGAAAGCCAGTTTCCTGACCAAATTCGGTCCCGAAGCTGATAACCGGGGAACACGTATGTACGGTGAGTCGGGTAATCTCTACATGGATATTTATAATGCTTGGCCTAATATCCAACGGATTGCTTATACCGGACGTGCTCCCGAAGATCACGGAACGCAGCGCAACCTGAAGTACATGGTAGAGGGAGATGGTAAACTACTTGCCGAAGGCAGCTTCGGTGCCTGGATTCTGGGTGAAGGAAAGGTGGATGTGGATATTACGGGTATCCGGAAATTAACACTGTCTTCCGCCACTCAACATGCCAACCGCTCTAAAACTCTGTTCTGGGCAGAAGCTGTCTTGGAAACGAAAGACGGTAAACAAATCCGTCTTGCCGATCTTCCGGTTGTCAAGAACAACGTACAGGATAATCCTTTTGGGAATACTAAAGACTATGCCGATGGTCGTATCAATATCAGTGGAGAGAACTACAGTTGGGGGCTTCCTGCCGAACCTGTGAATGCAGGTTTTGAAACGCCTGCCCAATATACCTTTGATCTGGATGGACTTCAGGCTATCCGCCTGAAAACAGTTATCGGCGGAGATTATCCTCTGGGTGATGAGGCTGAAAGGCGTATTACTTTCGGGGTACGTATGGACGCTGCTCAGGTCCGTTATCTGACTGTCATAGAGCCCTTTGAGAAAGAGAATAGTGTACATTCTGTATTTGCTCCTTCGGCGGACGAGCTGATTGTGATACTGAAAGACGGCAGGGAACAACGGCTTTACTTTTCAGGAATGGAAGAGGAGGGAGGTGCACCTACTGTAAGGATGGAGGAATGGAAAGAAGGGGTACTGTTGCGTAAAGAACGTACAGGCTGTAATTGAAAAAAAAGAATACGGAGCTCATCGCGGGCTCCGTATTCACGAGATGAAAAGGATTGGAAAAAACGGGTATGTATATATTGGTTAGATGAGGGTCTTATTCTTTTTTATGATAAAGAAGTGATAAAGAAAAGGCCAAATTCCCCCTTTCCCGGATATCTTATTCTCATAATCTTTCATCATTTTCTCATGAATTTCAAGGATTTCATGTGTATAATTCATCATTTTCTCTAAGTTCTCTCCCAGTTCTGTTTCCCGTCGGGCGTGCTTATGAATTTCCTCTAATAAATCATCGTTGACTTTTTCCAGACGGGCTTTTTCTTGATAAAGCCAATTCAAATGCTCTTTTCGCACTCGTTCCATCATGGTATCATCAGGATAAGATTTTAGTGAATTAAATTCGAGAGCTTTGTCAAGTTCTTCAGTATCTATCAGTGGGTCATTGTCTTCATAAGGTTCTGTGCCTATAGAAGAGCATGTCAGATAACGTAACCTAATCCATTCCCGGATTTGCTCTTTCGGTATGCCGTATTTCTCAGCTACTGACTTTGTAGATAACCAATTAGCCATATAGTGTTTGATTATAAGTTTAAAATCATTCCCTATACGGCTATAATGGCTTTATATTATAAAGGTACGGGGCATTACTCTATCCCTAAGGTCAGGTATGTAGCGCACCCTTAACGCAGGAAGAGTAAGCCCGTACCAATAACTGATACAGGCTACGCTCATCCGGTCGTTAGATACAAATCGCTACATTTTAACCTAACCGAAGGAGGACATGATATATGTTAAAATATCATCATGTCAAATAGTTCAGTTGCAAAGATACGCCTTTTTTCACATTTAACAACGAAATCATGGATTTGTTTCTCCATTTTGCGTAACTTTTTATTCAGTAACGCTTAAAAAATAACTTGGTACATAAGCAAGTGCGGCGAGTAAGTGCATAAATGATAATTTAGGGGACAAGGGAACAAGTTGACAAGGGGACAAGGGGCTGCGCAGTGTTAGGCTGCGCGGTGAAATGATAATTATTGTTACGCGAAGTATCTTAAATTCTCCTCCTCTCGGGAATTGCTCTCCCCCGATAACGGGGGAGTCAGAGGGGGTGGAGTACCCGTAGGGGGAGGTGGTAGGTAAAACAATAAAATACCTATTCATAATAAGATAAAGGAATTTTTCTCTCACCTACCACCCCACCCGTTGGGCACCCCTCCTCCAACTGGAGAAGGGGAATTGAGATAGTCAGAATATCAATAACTACACTCCTAAATTATCATTTTACAGCGCAGCCTAACACTGCGCAGCCCCTTGTCCCCTTGTCAACTGATTACCTTGTCAACTGCGAAGCTTCGCTTCGCTAAATTATCATTTATGTACCAACTTATTTTTTAAGCATTACTTTGTCTTTTGAGTTTTTTTGCGATTTATCGGTAATTTTGTATCGCGCTCAATGACATCGAAAGGAATTTCGCTCTGCTTGATGGCAAAAAGTGACTTGATAACATCTTTCCTGAATGAAAGGAAATACTCGATGTTTTTTTTGTTTTCTTGGAAAAACGGCATAAAAGCGTCTATTTTCCTTGGATAAGTGGAGTAATTGTACTAATTTCGTCTTGGAAAAACGGCAAGCGGGTGCTTTTGTCGTTTAGGATAAACTGTAGAAGCCATGCTGAAAAGAAAGATTGACCATTACATTAAGCGTTATTATGAGACCACTCGTAATGCTTTGCTGATTACCGGCGCGCGTCAAATCGGTAAAACTTATTCTATCCGGCAATTTGGAAAGTCGTTCAAGAGTTTTGTTGAGATAAATTTTATAGATAATCCTGAAGCTGTAGACGTTTTCAAAGGTGCAAAGGGTAGTGCGGATATACTATTTCGTCTGTCGGCCATGACTACAATTCCACTGATTAAAGGTGAAACACTCATATTTTTCGATGAGGTACAGAAGTGTCCTGAGATGGTTACAGCCATCAAATTCTTAGTAGATGAGGGTTCGTATCGTTATATTTTGAGTGGATCATTGCTTGGTGTAGAGCTGAAGGATTTGCGTTCGGAACCTGTGGGATATATGGGAATCAAAGATATGTATCCCCTCGATTTCGAGGAGTTTATTTCGTGTGTGGGCATTAATGATAAAATAATCGACTCTCTGCGTAATGCTTGGGAAAGTCGCGTGGCAGTGGATGAGTTTGTCCACTCTAAAATCATGGAATTATTCCGCTTGTATCTGGTTGTGGGTGGTATGCCTGCTGCCGTGAGCAAATATATCGAGAGTAATAATTTGCAAGCAGTAATGGCTGTGCAGCAGGATATCATTCGTTTGTATAAGCGTGACATTGCTCAATATGATCCTGATAACAAACTTTATATAGAAGAGATTTTTAATCTCATTCCGCCTGAACTCAATGCCAAGAATAAACGGTTTATCTTGAAAAAGCTCAACGAGAATGCCAAGTTTGAACGTTATCAGAACAGTTTTCTTTGGTTGAAAAATGCGGGTGTTGCATTATCTGTTTATAATGTGGAAGAACCTAAGATACCCTTATTGCTCGCTCGCTCACGCAATCTGTTCAAACTTTTTCAGAACGATATAGGTTTGCTCGCCGCTCAATACGCCGAAGGTATTCAGTTGCGAATTATCAGGGGGGAGAAGAATATTAATTTTGGTTCCGTATACGAGAATGCGGTTGCTCAGGAATTGGTGGCGCATGGTATAGATCCCTATTATTATAACAATAAGAAGCGAGGCGAACTGGACTTTGTCATCGAACTTGATGGTAAAGTATTACCCATCGAGGTGAAGTCGGGAAAGGATTATGAGGTGCATCGTGCTCTGTCTAATATCATGGATTGTAAAGAGTATGATCTTTCCGAGGCTGTAGTGTTCTGTAATGATAATCTGCGAGTGGAGGGCAAATTAGTGTATGCTCCCGTTTACATGGTGATGTTCCTTGAAAAGAATAATGTGGCGCCAACTTATTACAAGGTCGATTTGTCGATGTTACAATAACCTCATTTTTCCTTTGGTTTTGATCTAAAATAACCCTGTTTTTCCTTTGGCTTTAGACTTTATTCAGTACTTTTGTATTGAATATTAAATGTTTGTCTATGTTTCAACGATTAGCTCTTACAGCCCTTCATCGGTGGGGCGAAAAGGAAGGACGGAAACCTTTGGTTTTGAGAGGTGCGAGGCAAGTGGGAAAAACTACGTTAGTGAAGCTCTTTGCCCGAGAGTTTGATGTTTTTATTGAATTAAATCTGGAAGAGAAGGAAAATGCGCGCCTGTTTGCCGGGGAAGTATCGTTTGATGATTTGCTGGCAGGTATCTATGCCAAGGCAGGTGTCAGGATGGAAAATAAACGAACTCTTATCTTTATTGATGAGATTCAAAATGAACCGGAAGCGGTCAGGTCTTTACGCTATTTTTATGAGAAACGTCCTGATCTTCATGTGATAGCCGCCGGGTCATTGTTGGAGAGTCTGGTGGGGAACCATATTTCTTTCCCTGTAGGGCGTGTGGAATATATGGCTTTGCATCCATGTACCTTTACCGAATTTCTGGGTGCATTGGGCGAAAACGTTTTAGTGGAACAAATAGAACGATTGACGGTTCCACAGTCGGTGCATAGCTATGTGATGGACTTATTCAGGAAATATATGATTGTGGGCGGATTACCCGAAGCGGTGGCGAACTATGCGAAGTACAAGGATTGGGTAAGGCTGAATGATATTTTTAATTCGTTGATAGCTGGTTATAAAGATGATATTGAAAAGTATGCAAAAAAGAACAAAGAACAAGATATACTCCGTTACATCTTAAATTACGGTTGGGGATTGGCGGGACAACGCTTTCAGTTTGCCAAATTCGCAGGTTCTTCCTACAAGTCGTCCGAGATGGGGGATGCCTTTAGGATTTTGGAGAAAACGCTTTTACTGGAACTTGTTTATCCTTTAATTTCCACCTCGTTTCCTATTCTTCCGGATTTAAAGAGAAGTCCTAAGCTGTTGTGGTTAGATACGGGATTGGTCAATTATGTGGCGGAAATGCAGGAACGCCTATTGTTCACTTCTGCAACGGACGAACTGTGGAATGGAGACATAGCCGAACAAGTGGTGGGGCAAGAATTGTTGGGGGCATCTGTTACATTTGGTACTAAACGAATGTTTTGGGTACGCGATGCCCGTAATTCGCAGGCGGAGGTTGATTTCGTTTATAAGTTCAAGTCCCGTTTATTACCGATAGAAGTGAAAACGGGAGATAATTCCCGATTGCGCTCTCTGCATCAATTTATGGAAGAGTCGAAAGAGAATATTGCCATACGTTTGTGGAACGGAACGTTTTGCTCGGATGAAATACGGTTACCTTCCGGGAAACAATATACGTTGTATAACCTTCCATTTTATTATGCAGGACAGCTTGAAAGTTTCCTGAATGATAAAGTGGAGTAGGAGTTGAAATTTTAATAATTATTCTCAAAAGACTGCTTTTCATCCTTGCTTCCGTTGCAGCTCTATCATCACTTCATCTACCACGTAGAGGTCGCCCATAAGATATAAGCCGGAAGTTTCGTCATGCAGGTGTTCGCAAGTGTCACTTTCATAGAAGATGTCGAAAGCACGTTCCGGTTCTATATTGAGACGCTTTGCCAGTAGTACGGAAATCCGTCCTATACGATTCCATAGAATAATGTCTCGTACGGTGATATCATCATTTATTGAGGGTTCTTGCTTTGGAGTATTAGGGATGTTGTTCATGGTTGGCCTCCTTTCTGGCGAGCTTCGTTGTTGAGGAATTCGCAGCCTATATAATGCAGGCATTCGTCCGTGAGGGACTGGTTGAGCAGACATATTTGATTATTAGGTTGATGCTGTGCCAGTCGTCCGATGGCAGTATTGATATCCATAAGTCCGAGCATATAGAGCTGCACAGTATCTACCACACGGTCGTCCGCTACTCCCCCTTCTATGTAATCGTATTCTTGCCATAAGGACTCCCCTGAACGGCATCCTACAATGAAGTCAAGCCATTGTCGGTCGTAGGCTTCGAAGCGTAGGCAGCGATAAGTCGCATGGATACGATCAGTGTCCAGCTCGTAGATGTTGAGCCATTGTGGTAGGTGGGCGTTGACAGGGCGTACAGTCCAACTAACAGCTTGCTCCCGTAAGTTAGTAACATAAAATCCTCGCCCGAAATCAAGATTAGAACGTCCGGCGTTACAAAGAGGCTGACTGACGGGGCATGTGGCTCCGTGATAGACGGTTAGCATGGTTTGTTTTCTTTTGGTTCGATACCTTGTTGCGCCTCAAGACGTTGAACTGCCTTCACAATGTCCTGTGTGACGTATTCACGACTTTGTGTATGTAGCGGATCCAACTGATGGGCTATCTGTTGGATCAGTCCTATACGCTTCATTCGCTGGTACATTTCCCGGGCTGTACATCCCAGCCGCTTAGCGGCACATTCTACGCAGAGGGCGGCAAAGGCGAGGCGACTTTCGGTTTCGGTGAATTCAAAATTTCGTTCCATACGTATATTTCCCTTTCTGTTCTAAAACAACAGCAAAGATAGTACGGTAGAAAGCGAAAGCCAAGTATTTAAGCAAGTTATTCTGCATTTATTGCAAAAAAGTTCAGCCCATTCATATAAGAGTAAAAGCTTCAATAGTAATTGAGAGGTTGGCAATGAAAAGATTTTCGATAGTTGTCAGCACTCCAGCACTAAGACAGCTAATGTGCAATAAAACAAATGGTTGTCTTGTGATGACAACCATTGTTACCAGTGCTGACAAACTGTTTATCAGCACTGTTTTTCCGACATATTTACGCATTTTCTGATTTAATCTCCTGGGATTCACCACGTACATACACTTTATGCGAACCACGCCCAATTGTGCTCAAATATCCCTTTTCCACAAGCAAATTGAGGTCATTCAGCGCTTTATTCTTCAAAAGTCCTGTGATACTGCTGTAATCTTTGCGTGTAATGAAGGGATGCGTCTCCAAAAACACCAGTAAACGGCGGTAACGCTCGGCACCGCCAAGCTCCGCACTCTTACGAAAACCATATTTGGCACGCTCCACAAAACCGGCGCACCGCTTGCGGAAATCGGGCGATACGCGGAAATGCACTTTGCCGAAAAAGATAGTCTGCGCGTGGATCTCTTTCGGGTCCATCACCGGACGCCCCTTCAGGCCCGCCGAGAAGTATCCCATATTCCCCAACTGAACATGATGTCCTTCGGATAAATAAAACGATACCCGATCCTCTATTGCTGCCAACAAACCATTGATGTCACCGGGACTGAAACTGGACATTCGGGAAATGTCACTAACCAAACGCTCTGTGTCAATCGTACCTTTATTCACGATGCGTGGATACAAAGGTTGCAATTCGCCGTCACCCTTCGGGTTAGGTCGTCTTTGGAAATCATACTGTGCTGCCATTGTTTTTTGTTTCTGTTTAAAGGGTTAATACTGTTCTTCCCAAGTGATTGAAAGCTACAACAAGGCAGAAAAATGTGCAGATAGTCTGTCGTTTTTGTACTTTTGGCTTAGGATAAATGTTCTTATGCTTAGTCTAAAACTTCGTCTTGCAATTGCGGGTTGTCCGGTGGGCAGTTGCAGGCTGTTCAGTTCCCATATCGAAACCGTCGGGTCCGCAATTGCAGGATGAAATTTTAGACTAAGCAAAGATACGAAATAAATAAGGCAAAAGCAAGTATTCTCTTAAGTATTCGTTAATTTTTCTCATGCATTTAGGAGGGTAATCTTTAAGGATGAATAGAAAAACAAAAGGCATTTATAATTTGTTTGCAGCGTATATTATGCGTACCTTGCAGCCGCTAAGGAACAACCCTTATTGCTCAATTATTTCAAAAACATATACTGATGAAAATAACTCTTATCAGAGAAAGCCGGGAGAGTGGAAAAGAAACCCTCAGCACCTGCGAAGCTGACGCATGGATAGACCGGATAAAAACAGAAACCAAAGAGGAACACGTCACAAGATTGCGCTCTATGCTCCTTTATACGAATCCTGACAGCGGAGGATACTACGAACACATTGACAAGTTGCCGCGCATTTATCCCTCCGTGGAATTCGGAAGAAGCAGAAACAACGGGCGAAAACTGAAACACTACAACGGCATAGTGATGTTGGAGGTAAACCATCTGGCCGGATTGTCCGAAGTGGAGCTGGTGAAACGGCAGGCGGCTTTGTTACCACAAACCTGGGCAGCTTTTGCCGGAAGTAGCGGACGAAGTGTGAAAATCTGGGTGAAATTCGCCCTGCCGGACGGGAATTTGCCGGTGAAAGTAGAAAATATGGAATCTTTTCACGCACATGCCTACCGCATGGCCGTGCAATGTTACCAGCCCATATTGCCGTTTCCCCTCACGCTGCGAGAGCCTTCTATGACACAAAGCTGCCGCATGACAGTGGATGCATATCCCTACTTCAACCGGCAAGCCATCCCTTTCTGCCTTGAACAGCCCTTCGGTATGCCCGGTGAAGAGACTTTCCGGCAACGCCAATTGACGGAAAAGAACCCATTGTTAAGACTGAAACCGGGTTACGAAACCTCGCAGACCTTCACATTATTATTTGAAACAACCCTCAGCAAAGCACTGAATGAAATGGAAGAATGGAAACGAGGCGATGACTTGCAGCAACTGCTGGTGTGTCTGGCAGAACATTGCTTCAAGGCAGGCATACCGGAGGAAGAGACTGTACGCCAAGTCATGATACACTATTTCAAGCAGGCGGACGAACAAACCGTGCGGACAACTGTCCACAACCTCTATCAGGAGTGTAAGGGGTTCGGCAAAAAGAAATCTCTGACACCGGAACAGGCTATCGCCTTCCAACTGAACGAATTTATGGAACGCAGATACGAATTCCGCTTCAACGCTTTGACGAACGACCTGGAATACCGGCAACGGGACTCCATTCATTTTTATTTCAAACCCGTAGACCAACGCGTAAAAAACAGCATAGCCATGGATGCCCTGCAAGAAGGTATCCGTGTGTGGGACAGGGATGTGAACAGGTATTTATCCTCTAATCGCGTACCGCTTTATAATCCGGTGGAAGACTATCTCTGCAACCTGAGCCGTTGGGACGGAAAAGACCGCATTCGCGCGCTGGCCGACCTTGTGCCCTGCAACAATCCTCATTGGAGGGAACTTTTCTACCGTTGGTTCCTGAATATGGTGGCTCATTGGAGGGGGCTCGATAAGTTGCATTCCAACAGTACATCTCCCCTATTGGTAGGTGCGCAGGGTTTTCGGAAATCCACCTATTGCCGCATCATTCTTCCACCCGAACTCCGTTTCGGCTACACCGACAGCCTGGACTTCAAAAGCAAACGGGATGCAGAACTATACTTAGGGCGCTTTATGCTGATCAACATCGATGAATTCGACCAGGTCAGTATCAATCAGCAGGGATTTCTGAAGCATTTATTGCAAAAGCCTGTTGCCAACCTGCGCAAACCGTATGGCAGCAGCATACAGGAAATGCGGCGATATGCCTCGTTCATCGGGACAAGCAATCAGAAAGACTTGCTGACCGATCCGAGCGGCAGCCGCCGTTTCATCTGTATAGAAGTGACGGCACCGATTGATACAAACGTAACCATCAACTACCGCCAACTCTATGCACAGGCGATGGAAGCCATCGTAAAGGGCGAACGTTATTGGTTTGATGATGCCGATGAAGCTATTTTGCGTGAAGCGAACCGGGAATTCGAGCAAATGAGTCCGGTTGAGCAGTTATTCCATTGTTATTTTCGTTCACCGGAGGAGGGAGAAGAAGGCGAATACTTGTCCCCCATGCAAATATTGGAACATCTACGGAGTAAGAGTAGGGATATAAAGCTGACAGATAGCAATGTAAATCACTTCGGAAGAATATTACGAAAGAACAACCTGGAATATAAGCGAACTTGCAAGGGTATTGTATATCGGGTGGAAAAGTTATAATAATTTATTTTTTAGTGTGACGACAAACGGTTTGTCGTCACTTATCACAACGGTTGCCATTATACGGCAATCGTTTCTGTTTCAATAGAATAAATGGAGTTGTGCTGAAGTGCTGACAAACTATGCAAACTTATTATTGAAAAACCTGAGGGAGCCACAGGGCTTGATAATTCCTCCCTTCCTTTTTCATCGATAAAAAGCTTCTGTTAGTCGATTTTTCTATTTATGGATTAAACTATATCCCGGGAATATTGTCATAGATACGTGTTTCATAAATAAAATGGAATTAACTCACTTTTAAATGAATAGAATTATGAAGAAGCAAATTTTAAGTTTGGCCCTTGCCCTGTTTCTGGGAACGGCTGTAGGTATGGCACAGGAAAACAGAGGCGAACGTCCTGATCCGTCAAAACGCATCGAACAGATGGTAACTGATCTGGGACTGAATGAAACTCAGGCTAAAGAGTTTAAGGCAGTAATGGAGGAGATGAGACCAAACAGAGATGCTTCGGGCGAAAGACCTTCACGCGAGGAAATGGAGAAGAAGCGTAATGAGGCAGATGCGAAACTCAAAAAGATTCTGACGGACGAACAGTATAAAAAGTATCAGAACATGAGGCCTCAGAGAGGACAGAGAAGAGGGAAATAATCTTCTATAAGATATTCTTCATCCGCAGATGACGCGGATGAAGAATATAGGTTATTTACTGAATGTAACCTCTTCCGTATGCTCACCCACAAAGATACGTGCCATATCTCCAGTTTTATACCATTTAGGTTTCTCGGGCATATCATCGTAAATCACTTCACCGTTTATCGTCAGGTTTTCGAAACGAATGTTTTTCACTTTCCGTTCTTTGTCATAACCGATAATCATGGAGACTTCCGCATCCTTTCCCGTATAAGAAATGTCTTTGAACAGGATATTCTCAATGCCTCTGCCGGGTGCCTTGCAATATTTTTCGTTGAAGAAGATACGGAGATTGACCAGTTGTCCTTGTCTGAAGTCTTCTATCCGGATATTTTCAAAGCGTACGTTCCGTATCAGGTTGTTGTCTCCGGCGTTGATGGCAAGACAGCCCTGATAATCCAGTTGCTTTTCTTTATGATCCAATATATCTATATTGATATAATTCAGGTTTTCCAGAATCTCAGGATTTTCCACATTTCCATGGATACCGATGAAGATGGGGTGAGCTACATCTGCCCAGAGAGTAGAGTTCTGCATAGTGATGTTTTTGCAACCACCGGTAAAGCCCATACGGGTGCCGTAGACCGTAGTGCAATCGTCCGAATTACGACAGAATACGCCATCGAACAATATATTGTTACTGGCAAAAACATTCAGTCCGTCGCCCCAGCCATAGGAACTGATAACTTTTAAATTGCGTATCGTTATGCTGTCCGAGCCTCCGGTGGGACATTGCGTTGTGATCAGACCTTCTACCAATACATTTTTGGAATGGACGATACGAATTCCCGCCCAGCGTTCCGGAAGGACCAGCCCTCTGCCCAGTATCTTCACATCTTGTGCATCGACCACTTGAATACGCCCTTTTATGACTGCTCCCCCTGCCACGTAAACGGTTTTTCCGGATGGAACATTCAGAGTGTCACCGGGTAAATGGTGCACTCCCGGTCCAAAGTAAATCAGATTACGGTCTTTAAGTTTTCTGGGTTTGTTTTCGTCTATCGGATTGGCAAAAAGATGGAGATTGTGGAAGATATCTCCATTGACTTCTACCGATAGATTGCGTGGACGATTCAACTTAAAGGTCATGGTATTGTTGGTTATTGTAGGAGTGATTCCATAGGAGAGAGGACGTACTCTGCCACTTTGAATCGCTCCGTGATTGAAAGTAACTGATACCTCGACCTCACCTGAAAAGTCGAAATAACTCATTGAAGCTCTTTCTACATGATGTTTGATATTCCGCACTTCATCTACTTTGACAAGGTATGTGTCAACCGGTTTCCAGTCTTTTCCTGTTTCCCGTACTTTCACTGTGAAATCATTCATTAAATCAGCCCCCTCCGGTGCCGGATAGGTGACTAACCGGTTCTGCGAGTTTGCATAGTGGATGGTGCTTAATAAAACACCTGTGATAACTATAAATTTGCTCAGTTTCATTTTTATGGTATTCTCAGTGAGATTAGCTCTTATGGTAATAGCCTGCAATATACATTTTAAAATGTAATATTGCAGGCTGATGATTTTTTATCTTATTTTTTACTGATGCTGGTCAACAGAATCATATAATGCTTTTTACTTGCATCCGTATCGGCAGGACGATAATCGGTAATCTGTCCGATACCGGCAAATACAACATCTGTTACGTCTCCCAAGGCTTTAACCTTTGCCGCATCTTCTTCGCGGTCAACAATAAATACGCATGGAGTTATTCCCCATTCGGTGGCTGCGCCTTCCACGTATTCGGTCAAGACGTAATAGGTACCGTCATAAGTGACTTTAGCTGTACGTTTCGCAACTTGTACGAATTCATCTGCTGTGATATTAGGTTCGCCGGCTTCGTCATCACTGCATGCTGTAAACAGTAATGGTAGCAACAACATTCCAAGAATAAATTTTATAGTTTTCATTGTTCAATACATTTTAGTTATTATTCATATTTACCATCCCGGATTTTGTTTCAATTGCGGATTCAAACGAATCTGTACCAAAGGAATGGGAGACAGATAATCGCGCTGGCTGAAAAGCAGGTTGCCTGCCAGTGTAGCAATGGAACGTCCATAGTCGGGATCATTGGGGCCGCTTCCTTGATAGATGCCGTAGAGCAACGGATATTTTTCAGGATAATAACAGGGTTCGCCAAAGTAAGTGGCATCATTTGCTTTTTCTGTTTCGTAAGCCGTGCCAAGAATATGACGACCCAATTTCTGGCCTCTGAGGTTGATGTGTGCAATACCCCAGCGCTTCAGATCGTCAGAACGGAAACCTTCGCCAAAGAGCTCACAGGCACGTTCGCGACGAATTTCATCGAGCATATTCATCTTTTTGCAGATTGTTTTTCCCGTAGCGTGATCAAACCAGCCGGCATCCCATACATTGGCGATCAAGGCATTGGTGAGTGGAGCTACGCGGGCACGGGCACGGTTCTTATTAATGGATTTATTCAGATCCTCATCGGAAATGGTTCCGCCGTTCAATTCGCAAGTTGCTTCCGCATAAATCAAGTGCACTTCGGCCAGACGGATGAGCGGATAATCGGCAGATTCGGTATTTTGTGGTCTGTTGGCACCTTCGATCAGGAACTTACGGCTACCGTATGTGGCGGCTGTGGCATTTGTACGAAGAGTAGGCTTGAATATTCCGCAAGGACTGCCATATGCAGGATCTGAACCATCATACACTTCGTTATTTTTCGGGAACAGTGCTTCCGGATAAGGATTTCCGGTTTGCGTCAATTGGCGGCCATCTTCCGGACGACTGCTCCAGATGGTACGGTCAGGTATGGACATACAGCAACTGATGAAACGGTAGTCGCGATTGCGGAACTCACCTACAAATGTATCATAGCCGGCGAATTCAGGATTGTTTTGAGCATCGGACATATTGCCTGTATAGCTGATACGGATAGGTAGTCCGTTGCGGCATGGGAAAGACTCACCGAACGAAGCACTGATGTCCGTAGCCTGCCAGGTGATAACCGTATGAGATAAGTTAATACCTATGCGTGCTAAATTGTAGTCAAACTTCTGACTAAAAATGAATTCTTTATTTGTACTTTTACCTTTTCCCTTGAAGTTGGGAATGTTGCCATCTCCGTCGTCAATATTGAATAAATAGAAATAACTCAAAGAGTCGCATTCATTCCAAAGTTGGAAAGTACCGGATTCGGCTTCTTTAATTACTTCACCGGACAGTCGTTTGGCTTCGGTCAACATCTTCTCTATTGAGTAATATCCTTCGGGTTTTGCTGTACCGGCACCTACGTTACTGCCGTCTCCGTCTAAATCATAGTCGATGCTGGGAACATATTTCTCCCAGGTGGCTTCATAAAGTAATACTCTTGCCAGAAATGCTTGTGCGGCTTCCTGACTAACTTTGCCTTTGGCATTTTCTGCAATGGTGCTTTCTTTAGGCAGCATCGGGATAGCTTTCTCCAGATCGGAAATTATGAAGTGGGCTACTTCATAACGACTCTTGCGAGGACCGAATAATACATTTCCGTCTGTTACATTCAATACACGGTCTACAATAGGTACGCCACCGAACACTCTTAGCAGATAGAAGTGCTGCCATGCGCGGAAGAAATAGGCAGTACCTACAGACTGGGCAATGCCGCTGGGATCTCCTGAGTATTCTTCAGCTTTCTGCAAGAGGATATTGCAGGTGCGGATATGTCCATAAGGTTTGTCCCATTGGAAATTGCTTTCAGGTGCCGAGCCGCCTCCGTTAGAACCTAATCCTGAAATATCGAGCCCACGGTCCATGTTGCCGTAATTGGCTTTATTCTCATAGTTTTTCCATCCCTCTGTATTATAGAGTGCATTGGCGGCCTGTTCAAATTGCTGGGGAGTTTTGAAAACAATAGCTTCTGTTCCCTTATCCAGTGGCTCTTTATCAAGAAAATCACTGCATGAAGCTAATGGAAGTGCCATTGCGGACACTAATAGTATATTCTTTATTATCGTTTTCATATTCTGTAATTATATAAGTTTGTTTTTAGAATGTAACGTCTATACCGAAAGTCAGCAAGCGGCTGAATGGGAATGTCGTATTACCTCCTTCACCATTTTCCGGGTCATAACCATCTTTGATTTTTGTCCATTCCCACAAGTCATCACCAGAGAAGTAGACTCTTAGTTTGTTGAGGCCGGCTTTGGCAATCCATTGCTTAGGCAGTGAGTAACCTACAACGAGAGATTTCAAACGTATATATCTGTTTTTCTGTACACTGGCATCAATGTTATTATAGTTGAACTTGTTGAAGTTTTGATTACGGGACAGGATCGGATATTCAGCATTCGTATGATCGGGTGCCCATGTTTTCCCCATGAATGTATAATTCTGTCTTACGTAGTTTACGACAAACGGTGCATACACACTTCCACCTCTTAAAATAACCTGTTTGCCAACTCCCTGGAAGAAAGCGGAAACATCAATACCTTTCCATTCTAAACCGGCTTTAAATCCGAATGTCAGACGCGGAGATGTTTCACCTGCATAGTAAATGTCTTTGTTTGTAATGGCACCGTCACCATCCAAATCTACGTACCTGCGAGCTCCCGGGCGAAGACGTTCCAGATTGGTTTCTGACGGAGCCGGAAGAATATTACCGGCTTTAGGACCTGTATGATCTGCATTCCAATAAAACATTTCATAAAATGCATCCACTTCTTCCTGAGTTTGGAAAAGACCGTCTGTCTGATAAACATAAATCGCATTCAACGGTTTGCCGACTAAACGTTTTGAGTTATAACCTGGCTGAGGTATTTCTTCATTATTGGGCAATGTGAGGAGTTTTGTCCAGGCGTCGGAAAGAGAACCGCCGATATTGTATTTCACTTGCCCGATCTGGTCATTCCAATTCAAGGCTATTTCCCAACCTTTGGCACGTAATTTTCCGTCATTCAACTTCGGTGCTCCGGCGCCCAGCACTGCCGGATAGGATGTTGTGATAAACATACCGTCATTGGTCTTTATAAAATATTCCATTGTAGCTCTCAGCCGGTTGTTGAGGACTGCTACGTCCATACCGATATTATGGCTGTTTAGAGTTTCCCAGGTACGGTCGGCAGAACGCATACCATCTACCCAAAGTGAAGTATGCTGTGTAGGGGTGATTCCGAAAAGAGCTGTTCCCGTCTTGATTTCTGAGAAACGTTCGTAATTGCTGATTCCTTCTACACTGCCTGTTTTACCGTAGTTATAACGGACTTTTAAATCGCTCAGCCAGGGAATATCTTTCAGGAAGTTCTCGCGTGAGAGTCTCCAGAATCCGGAAACAGAATAGAAATTCTGCCAACGCTGTGATTTGTCCAGTTTGGAAGAACCGTCCCGGCGCCCTAATACTTCGACTGAATATTTGTCATCATAGATATAGTTCAGACGTCCCATATAGGATACGAATCCCCAGGAACCCTGTCCGCCTTCTGCTGTGTTATTGTCGCCTGTAATCCACACATTTAAGTCCGTTAAACCGGAGCCCGGATACATGGGCCCCATGTTGCGTGCAGCAACTACTTTCTTGGATGTTTCTTGTTCAGCAGTCATACCGATCATGGCGGAAATACTGTGTATATTTGCAAATGTCCGTTCATAATTGGCAAAGCCACCCAAAGTAACATTTTCCCATTTTTCGACGCTTTCGTTTAACGAACCCGGACCGTTTTTGCTACCGTTTACCGTACCGATCCAATCATAATAGGTTACCTCATTCTTTACCTCTGTCTTATTCCTTTGTGCCAACTTGTAGTTGCCGGATGCTACCAGGGATAATCCTTTTACCCATTTCGACAAATCAAGTGTGATCTTCATGTCTCCACGGAAGGTAGTCAGTGAATTGTCGATACGACCACCATACAGAAGACCTCCGATCGGATTACGGCTACCACTGAATGTATCATAAGGATCACCATTCATATTGAGTATAGGCCAGAGCCAAGGGTCCATCCAGCCGGTACCTACATCGGTAGAGGGGGTGGAAATATCACGCTTTTCATAAGCCATGCTCGTGGAGAATTTTAACAGTTCATTGGCTTGGTAATCAGCATTCAGGCGTGCACTATATTTCTTTTCGCCATCGTCCGCCACTTTTAGTTGTGACTGGCTGTCTGAAAAACCCAATGAAGCGTAATAATTGAATTTGTCATCTGCTCCGGAAATTGTTACCGTATGTTTATGCGAAGTGGCCTGACCATACAGGTAATCTTCCATATAAACATTGGGATCCCAGCGTTTGATTTTACTTCCATCCGCTATTGTAACCACTTTTCCTGCTCTGAGTGCATCAAACAGGTTTGAACCACCATACGACATGATTGCACCTGTATTGGGATCGATAATCGTCGGATCATCTTCCCACTTGCCTGTTTCCGGATTCCAGGCAGTAGCTTTTCCACCACCAAGAATCCAATAATTTACATTTTGATAGGTCTGGCGTGGATCTAGCATTCCCGGAGTACCGTAATTGGCATCCCAGTATTGTGCTTCAAAGAACATGTCCAGCCATTGTCTGTTATCGGTGAGGGGAGGCTGAATACCATTTGTAGTACGGCTGATAGAACCGCTATAAGCTATTTGCGCCTTACCTTTCTTACCGCGTTTAGTTGTTACCAGCACGACTCCTGCCGCTGAACGGGCACCGTAGATAGCAGCGGAAGCATCTTTCAGAACGGAGATATTCTCAATGTCATTAGGGTTCATAGCATTCAGTTCGTCCAAAGAACCGGACATACCATCAATGATGATCAGCGGACTGGAGTTACCGTTGATGGATATATCACCACGTATTTTCATGGCTGCATTTTCACTACCTGGACGGCTGGAAGTACGGGTGATCACCAAACCCGGAACTTCACCCTGCAAGGCAACTGTAGCATTGGAGATACCTTTGTTGGCAAACGCTTCTTCACCTTTAATCTGGGTAATAGCGGAGGTTAATGATGCCTTTTTCTGTGTTCCATAACCCACGACCACTACTTCGTCCAATAATTCAGAATCTTCCTGTAGTGTGACATTGATAGTAGTTTTATTTGTTATAGGAATTTCCTGAGTTTTGTAGCCGACGAAGGAAACAACCAATGTGCCTTTGGCATTATTTAAAATGAAATTACCGTCTATATCGGTTATTACACCATTCGTTGTACCTTTTATGGTAACGTTTGCACCAATAACAGGCTCTCCGGTGTTATCAATGACTGTACCACGTATGGTCCGTCCGTCTTGTTGTACTTCCTGCGTAATTTGTACGGCTGCATTGATATTATCTGTGAGAGATAACGTCGTCAGGCATAGAGCTGCCGCAAATATAAATTTCTTTCTCATATCATAAAATTTAATGTTTTCAGTATTAGATTTATTTTTCCGGGCTGAACACATTCACCTCGGAAATCATCACGAAATTGCTTGAACCTTTATCACTTTCAGCAAAAGAAACTTTGACATAACGGGCTGTGGCAGGTGATGGGAAACGGAATAATTGAGGGGTATCTGTATTCGGATCAAATGAATAATGTCCTTGTTCTTCCCAACCCCAGCTGTCCGGTTTATTTTTATCTACAGCTGCTGCATTGGAACAAGTGTAGAAAGTTTGTCCCTTATGAGTTCCGTTGTTTCCAAGACGTCTTCTGATGTCCATATGACTGATCTGGTAATCCTTTCCCATGTCAATAATAAAGAAGTGCGGATAAGCTGATGACGTTTTCCATGCAGTGTGCCAGAAAGTGGCGGGATCATTATCAAGCATGGTTATTACACGTCCGTTAACGGCGCCTTCACCTACCGTTTCTTGCGAACTATAACCAATTGTGCCATCGTTGGAGGAATCATTGTAATCAGGAAATTTCCAATCTGCTTTGGGTAATTTCTCCATAGTGCCTACCGCTACTTCGAAGGGGAACACTTCGGAAGCATTCTCTTCCGCATCTTGTGTAGTGACATTGATAACACAATCTTCACCCGAGAAGTAATTCACTGTTTCGTAAGTAAGAGGTACAAAACGTTTCTCCTTACTGCCGGCAGCAGCCAAAATTTTGGTACTTCCGGTTTTCGAAGGTGTACTTTTCGAATAATAGTCGAGCACTACATAAACCGGAGCTACTGATTCGTTATTCCAGCTTACGTTTACCCCTCCCGGTTGAGTTTCGATTTCTACGGTTTCGGCCACTACGGCAAAAGCAGGTGTATCAGGTTCGGCTGTTACTTCTACAGCACCTTTGTTGTTACCTTTGACGGAGCAGGAAAAGATGGAGAATGTAACCGGATCTGTATTGGCAAAACCACTGACTGTTGCTTTGGCAACCCCATTGTCTGCATTTTCCTTAGAAATGAGCTGGTATTTTTTCTCACCTTTCGAAGTTGTGTATTCTATTTTAGTATACATAAAACTTTCATTAGTAGGATTGGTCCATGTCAGGTACACTTCACCGGGGCCGGCTTCTGTTTTCACATTTGTAACTTTCTCCGGAGCTGCATTGTTAACTGAAATTCTACCTTCCACATCATCTCCACAGGAACTGAATATGGCAGATAAAGAGAATAAAATCACCGTAGAGAAAAGGGCTTTCCTTAACGGAAACTTTAGAAAATCTTTCTTCATAAACTATAAATTTAAAATTAACACTATTGTATATTATCTAATTAGATACATTGCTTGATGAATTCGCGTATCTCTCTGCGGCTGACGAATAGGTGATTCTCGACCGTACGGGGGGAAATGCTTAATTCAGTGGATATTTCGGAGATTGACTTTTCATCAAAACGACTCATTACATATATTTTTTTGCGTTGAGCGGTGAGAGTTTCCAATTTATGTCTCTCCAGAAGGGATAGTTCTTTGGCGATTACATGGCTTTCCGTTTCGTTCGTATAAGTAACTGCATGATCGTACAGATAAGAAGTAATTTCTTGTTTCTTATAGTAGCGGCGCAGATAATCGGTTAGTAAATTACGGGCTATCGTGAAAATGAAGAATTTCACAGTATCCGGACGAAGCATTTGTTTATAGTCAATAAGACGCAGAAATACATCCTGAGATAAGTCCTTTGCTGTTTCCCAATTATTAATCCTATAATTAATATAAGAACATACCGAATTATAATGTTCTTTGTAGGAACTGGTGATGAGGCAGGGCGATGTTACTTTTATGTCTTCCATGCTTTCGATTTTTGGTTTCACATTTTTCTGTTTATAGTATTTCTTTTGTCAAGAAGTATAATGCAAAAATAGATAACTGTAAACAGAGTAAAAACTAAAAAAACATGGAATCTGTATCAAACTTATGGAAGATACTATTTGAATATAATACTATTGATTATCAGGTTGATATGTCGGTATCACAAATGAGTGATACCGACCGGAAATAGAAAGGAGAGTTATTCTTTATCGTATTGCTGAATATATTCGTTGGGGGTTGTACCTGTAAACTTCTTGAAGGCACGGAAAAAAGAAGCTTTTGACTTGAAACCGCATTTCTCGGCTAAGGTTACCAGCGTATATTTTTTATGTTGTCCTTCACTGATGGCCTGCTTAAATTTCTCAACACGGTAACTATTGACGAAATCGTAATATCCCATTTTGAGATAGTGGGTGAATACAGCGGACAGGAGGTAAGTGGGATAGCCAATGGCGGCAGCAACATCTGATTGTTTTAAATCGACATTCAGATAGGGCTGCTGATCCTGCATATATTTCTTTAATGTATGAATGACGTCTCCGGCTTCTTCATCACTTAGTTTCACGTAGCTTTCAGTAGATGATGCCGGAATCTTAGTTTCTGGCTGGTCGAGATTTACCGATTCAACCGGTGTCGTAGCACTCACTATAGTTTTTCTTTTTCTGAATACGAAGATGAATATTGCTATCAGCAAGATTCCTGTAATAGTAGCGTAAGTTAACCATGACCGATCTTGCTTGATGCGGAATGACACACGGTTAACGGATTCCAGATCTAGAAATTTACGAATCTGAAAAACATAGTTGCCCGCCGGCAGATTAAAATAAGAAACCTTATCTTCATTTGCCAGTTCTATCCAGATAGAATCTTTTCCTTCCAGCATATACTCATATTTAATGAGTTCCGGACTTTCATATCCTAAGGATGTAAACCGGAAAGTTATGGTATTTTCATTGGATTTTAGTTTAATAACAGAATCGGCACTTAGTTTATAATCATTGGCATACAGTTTACCATTTACCTGCATTTCCGTAATTCGTATTGGTGAGGGAGTAAACTCTGCTAATGGATTTACCATAAAAAGCCCTTTTATGCCACATACCCATAATAACCCGTTCTTGTCTTTTGAGATGGGCGGCCCTGCATTGGCGGCAAGATCATTTATAGCTGGAAAGAAAGTAAAACGATCCAGTTTCTCATTGACCCGCAGTAGACCATCCCATTGTCCCAGCCAATAATATCCCTGATCGTCTTGTACGATACTGGGGCAAATCGGTGAGAGATACCGGAAATGATTTAATGATTTATCGGATATGAAAAGGCGGTTGTTTAGCTGGCCAAAAAAGAGTGTACCGTCTCTTCCTTCATATATATAACGGATAGCTTCTTTTCTGAAAGCTTCGGGCAGAATATTTTGGGTACATTTACCTGTGCTATCCAGAATGGCCAATCCTTTATCTGTACCCACCCAAAAGCGTTTGGATGAATCCTGATAAATGCCGTATACAATATTACCTGGCATATTACTGTTCGATGCATTATATTCTTTTACAGTTTGAGTTTGTTTGTCATAAGAATAGAGGCCGTCGGAAGTTGCCAGCCATAATTTATTGTTTTCATCTTCCAGAAACATGAAGATATCATTCGATACGCAGGTACGTGTCAGAGGTGTTTCATTGAATGTGCCTGTCCGAGGATCAAAAGCAGATAGACCACCGGCACAGGTCCCGATTAAAATCTCACCTCCATATTCATAAAAAGAGAATATGAGATTGGAACGCAGTTTACCACTCTTGTCATTCTGAACATTTACATAGTGTATTTTTTCGTTCTGTTCGTTTACGTAATAGAAACCTTCGCGTGTGCCGATGAAGCGATAGTCTTTTGTGGAGAGATGGCTGCGTATCGAGATGTCTTTTGATTTGAAGAGTCCTTTGTCGTATCGCCTGAAAGCCTCGTTTCTTTTTCTTAATAAATTCAGTCCCAGATAATAGCCTGTTCCGCACCATACATCTCCTTGGGATAGTAATATAGAAGATATATTATTGGACAGGAGATCTTGTCCCGGTTCTGTTCCGCAAATGGCAGAGTATATGCTTTTCCCATTGGTCAGTGACAGCAGGTAAATGCCTTGTCCGGAAGTGGCAACTCCTAAAATCCCTTTTTCATAAGTGAGGTTTGTTACTGGAACTTTAATGTCGTTCCAATAAGGAGCAAACGTTTGATGCAGTAGGTCAAAAGTTAAAAGACCTCCTTTTTCCGTACCGATATATAATTTATCTTTTACTTTAATGAAACATTTGAATTGTCCGCAAGAGGAGAGGGAGGAAGAATATTGCTTAAGTGCTCCGGATTTGGCATCACAAAGAACAATTCCATTGGTAGTCAGTAGCCAGACAGAATTAGGACTTTGTACTACGATATCCAGAATCCGATTATTTATGGAAAGAATGTTTTTTTCGTTGATCATGATATGCCGTAATTCTTTCCCGTCATAAATATAGAGACCGTTCACTGTTCCTATGTAAAGCCGATTCTCTTCATCTTTTGCTAATTTCTGAACAGAGAAATTTATTTCTTTGGCAAACATTCGCTCTAAAGTGAAATTATTGTGATTCATGTGCCAAAGTCCTTGCACTGTACCTACCCAAAAATCATGTTTGTGGTTTTCTATGAGTGCATTAACCAAAAAAGGGGAAGGGGTTATTCCTTCTTGCTTTTCCGTAAAATGATAGGGTAAGGTGTATTGTCCGTTTATTCGTTCAACGGTAAGCCCCGTACCGATCCAGATGAATCCATCTGAATCTTTATAAATGCAGTTGACACGAGTGTCTTCAAATTTGCATGTCGTTCCTTCGTTTCCGATACTATATATTGTGTAATTAGCATCTGACGCGAAGATATGGAATACTCCAATAAAAAATATTAAGAAGACTAATATGTGTTTTCTTAAGGCCATAGGCATTTTTTTTCTTTGTGGTATGCAAATTTAGTAAAAAAATGTATCTGTTAATGTCTATAAATGAAAAATATCTGTTTGAGGAGGTTATGTAGTTCTTGCGGTCTACCTAAATGAGCATAAAAAAACAGAGTAGTTTCGAAAATTTGAAACTACCCTGTTTTTTTATCAATCCTAATATGGAATTATTCGCGATACAGCATTAATGTTCCCCAACCCAATTGGTCGAAAGCGCCACTGTTTGTGCCGTAACGGCTTCCACCGTCCACACCACCTTCGGGACGCATTTTGTCGGCAGCCATCTTGGCGTACTTGTAGCCACTGCCCAACTTCTTCACTTTGGCGTAGTGATTGAAGAGAATTTCCCATCCCGGACGGAGGTTGCCACGGCCATTATCATCAGCTACGGCTGTATGTATGGCACCGTGGTTCTTGTCGGCGCAACTGCAATCAACGCAATATTCATAGCGGTTGAACGGCATCTGCTCTTTGGTTGCTAGCCAGGAACCGGCAGCATTCAGTTGGTCAGAGCCATTACGTAGATTGAAGAGAGCAGTATATTCACCCATTTTCATTATTGCGTTATCTTTTGCAGCAAAGAAGTCGAGTTGGGTCACTGTTGGATTACACTGTAAGAGGGTGTAGGCCATTTGACAAAGATTAGCTGTTACAGCTATTGACATCATGGCGTGGCCCTGGTCACGGCCGCTCTCCTGGTTTTGGGCTATCTCTTCACCGCTACCCAGAGGGTCGGAGAAGGTGCCCTGAATGAGTTTGCCAATATATCCGTTGCCTACTCCATTGTAGAAGTAGTTCACTATATAGTTCACCATTTCGTCGTCTTCATTCAGGATACCGATAGCAAGGTATGAACACATATTTACCAAATCCCAATTAGACCAATAGTGATCGCTGCAAGTACCTTGATGACGTTTCATGAAGTCAAGGTTTTTAGGAGCAAATACATCTTTCATCCATTTCTTAAAAGCTGTCACATCATTGGCCGCCCAACCGGCATAAGTTTGCATGATTTCACCTGCATTCGCAAAGGTATAACCTTGTGCACCTGCGGCAAGCATGTGGTTGGAATCATTTGAAGTAACTTCTTTGCAAACCTTCACCCAGGCATTCAGAATTTTGATGGAAGTATCGGCGTACTTCGTATCACCTGTCAATTTCCACAATAATGATAACTGATAGGCAGCGGCGGCATCACGCATCGCATTGCTGTAGTTTTCATTCGTCCCTGTTCCCGTAGCATCACCACGCACTATCTTTTCGGTAGGTGAAGGGGTGTAAGTAACATTTGTAAACTGACTGCTCTTCAGCAGATTGAATTCATCCTTTACCGCCTGTGGTGCGCTTCCGTTATCGAGCATTGTCTTCACACGTGTAAAGTCGGCCTCGTTGAACATGGCGCAAGGGTGAGTATAGGTGTATTTGGCGACCACTTCTTCATAAGGCATCTCCCAACTGTCGATATCTGTCGTTCCGTCTTCGATTTCACTGGAACAGGCTGTGAAGCCTGTTATCAGTGAGAGACCTAATGCGAATATTAAATTCTTTTTCATTGTGAGTATTCTTTAGAGTTATATTTTAGTTTCCGGCTGATATTTCAGCTTCAGCAAAGGCTTTTGCTTCGGCTATGCTCTTGAATGTGCGAATCCAGTAAACCGTATATTGACCGGTAGGCAGGTTCTCATTGTAAATGTCTGCTACCTTGATCTGGAAAGTATTGGCTTCTACCATACCATTGCCTAATGCCGCATTAATTGATGGTATATCATAATATATCAGATTCGTATTATCACTCAGAAGTTCTCCTACATGAGCTTTGTTGATATTTCCGGATTTAGTGACTAGATCTAATGTGTAAGCACCACCTTGCCCGATTCCTTTTCCGCCGACAGGCAATGTGGAACGCATGGCAAGTATCGGATAGTTGGAGAAATCAAGGTTTATGGGGACATTTTTGAAACTCAAGTCCGCACGTCTCATAGTAGCGTTTTGAGCACCGGCTGTAACCACCATTTTACCATTTTCTATCACATAGCTTGAATAATTCTGTCCGATTTTCCAGCCATCGAAATTATTCTGGCCATCCCAAATCACCCAACCGCTTTCTACGGTTACAGATACGGAAGCCGTCTGACCTGTTGCCTTACAAGTTGCCGTAATAGTAGCAGTTCCGAAACCCTTCGGTGTTACAACACCCAAATCTACCGTAGCAATGTTTTCGTCACTTGAAGTCCAGTCTACTGAACCTGTGGTAGCGTTGGCCGGTGTGTAAGCAACATCCAGCTGAACCGGGCCGCGAGAGATACAAAGCGGTTCTGTCAAAGCAGAGATAGAGACACTTTCTACCGGAATGTACTCTTTGATATTCAGCTCATAAGAAGCAGATACACCACTACGGTCGTGTGTGTAAGCTGTAATGATTGCCTTGCCCGGCGTCAGACAGTTTACCAGGCCATTTTCTGATACTGTAGCGATGCTTGGGTTACTGCTTGCCCATGTCAGATAAGAGTAGGTATGATTAGCCGGAAGGATGGATGCCTCCAACTGAATTCGGTCTGTCTCATAAATATCTTCTCCTTCTTTCGGATTGACCAACGTCATATCGGTAGCCTTTATGATTTCGGGTATTACATTGACCGTCACTGAGGCTGATGGACCGAAACCTATAGCGGGAGTCACACTAATGATAGCCGTACCTTCGGCTATACCGGTAATAGTACCTTGCTGTGAAACTTTGGCAACAGTTTCATCGGTTGACTTCCAGATAATGGAACGATCTTCCAGTTCTTCGGGAGCATCAATCGCAAAAACAATAGTAGAGTCCATGCCAATGGCAAGCGGCAGGTTTTCACTGACTTTAAACGTGATGCCGTTAATCAGTTTGGCTTCGGGCATGGCAGGAGTAAATTCTTGATCCTTATCACATGCAGTCAGAGTCATGCAGGCCGCCAGCATCCCAATGGATGCCCGGCTCAAGCCTTGATATATAGAATTTCTATTCTTCATGTTGTTATCTTCTTTTTATGAATGAAAAACATTGATTTATTCTCCCCAACCCGGGTTCTGTTTCAGATTCGGGTTCAACTGCAACTGGTCGGTAGGTAATGGGTAAAGATAGTGCTTATCTTCCCATTTACGTCCTGACTCCAGGATGATGAAACCGTCGCTGTTTCTTTCATTGGTAACGCCCGGCCATTTGTTCTGGAACTCTGTACCTGTCCATCTGATACCCAGGAAATCTTGCGGCATTTCCGTTTCAGCTGTCTTCCAACGTTTCAGGTCGTCTATACGGAAACCTTCGTTGAATAATTCAATGGTACGTTCGCGGCGAATTTCAGTTCTCATATCCAGATCGTGAGTGCTGGCAAATGCATTGGTTAGTTTAGGCATTTTGGTGTTGATGCGGCAACGAACCAAGTTGAGAGAGAGATTCAGATCTTCGTCAGAGATAGCTCCATCCCGTTCGAATACGGCTTCTGCATAGTTCAACAGAACTTCTGCGTAGCGGATGATGGGGTAGTCGTAGCTTTCATAGGTATCGTTCACATAGCGTTCGCAAGCCCATTTCTGATTGTTATAACCACTTCCTCCGGTAGGTACCAATCCTTTGATGGAAGCTGAGGCGCGGTCAACGGCATCACCTGTCCAGTTAACGCGTGAATTCAGGTTACTCCAAAAATATTCATAAGGTTTGCAGAGGGTATAAATCATACGGTTATCTCTGTTCAGGTATTCGTCCAAAATCTTCAGGTCTCCTTTATATACTTCCGATTTTTCAATGGGGAGTCCATCCTGGCAGAGATACATTGCAGCAAATTTGTGAGAGATCATTTGGGCATTTGCCAAACACTCTTTTGTGATATTTACACCGATAGGAGCCAACGCTTCGTCATGACGGCGGGAGAAAATATACTCCGTATTGGCGCTTTTCTGTAATCCGGCAGGGTTACACTTCGTATCTTCCAGGATAAACATATACTTTTGTGCACTGTCGCCTAAGATAGCAGGTGCAAACAGTGAGAAGTTTTTAGTGTTGATCACTTCCTTTGCTGCATTTGCCGCAATGTCCAACAAGTCTTTGCCACGAGCTGTGTTGCCACGGAACTTTTGCCATGTGCCTTCGTAGAGTGCTACACGGGAAAGCATTGCCCAGGCGCCTTCGCGACCTACACGTCCTTTTTCCACTGTGGAAGTGACGGGAAGTAATTCGGCGGCATCTTTCAGATCCTGAATGATGAGGTCGGCTACTTCGCTGCGGTCGTTGCGTGCTGCTTGCATTTCGGGAGCAGTAACATCAATCGGTGTAGTGACTACTATGACATTTCCAAAAAGCTGTAACAGGTCAAAGTAGCAGTAAGCGCGGAAAAACTTGGCTTCACCGATATATTGTGCGATGTCACTCTGATTTGCAAAACTCTCTGCTTTCTGTAAGAGGATATTTGTACGACGGATGCGATTGTAAGCATCGGTGTAGTTGCCGTCGGAAGCCGGTATGCTGTTGGTTCCGTTAGCAAATACATTTTTACTGCCTTTATCCATGATAAGGTCAGAACGCTTATCGGAGTGGGGGGCATCGTAGACGCTGTTTTTAAAATCGCGTGTCCAGCCATAGAACTGATTGGAGAATAACTTGAAGTCTGTAGCAGTCTGCCAATAGTTACCATCGGCAATCTGGTCTTTCGGATCCAGGTCGAGACAGGAATGTAACATACATCCTATTGCCAGTATCAAAATAGATTTAATTGTATATTTTTTCATTTTTGTCTTCAATTAAAAGGTTAAATTCAATCCAAAAGTTACAGTGCGCAGGAAAGGATAACGCTTGGAGTTGTCCACTTTACGATTTGCTTCCGGATCCCATCCATCATTGATTTTGCTGTGTTCCCACAAATCGCTACCTGTTACATATACGCGCGCCTTACTTAATATTTTTGTTTTGGCAAGCAGAGAAGCCGGAAGTGAATAACCCAGAGTTACATTTTTCAAGCGCAAATATGCTCCGTCTTCTACCGACCATGAAGAACATTGGTAGTTGTAGTTGTTAAGTTCGGACTGGTTGGTCAGCGCAGGGAAGAATGCACCCGGATTATCCGGAGACCATGTGTTGCCTATGTGCTGATCGCTCGTGTTCAGATAAACGGCACGCATCGGAATCCTCCATGTACTTTCCTCACGCCAGATAGTACGTTTGCCTGCTCCCTGGAAAACGATGGCAAGGTCAAAACCATTCCACTCCAGACCTGCATTGATAGAGAATTGTACTTTAGGATCGTCTGTACCCAGATATACCAAATCTTCTTCTGTCAGTTTGCCATCCTTATTCACATCTTCGAACATGTTATCGCCAAGGCGCAGATTGTTGAGTGTACCGATGGTACTGGTGTTTTTATACTTATCCACATACTTTTTCAGTTGTTCTTCTGTCTGGATCTTGCCACAGTAACGGAGACCGAATACAGAATTCAGAGGATATCCTTCACGGTCGGAGCGTACACCTGCTTTGATGGCTCCACTGCCACCGTTATCCACTAATTCGTTGGTGGTGTAGGTAAAAGTACCGCCGATATGATAGTTTACTTTTCCAATCTTATCCGACCAGTTGATCATACCTTCCCAACCGTGTGCCTTGAATGCACCGTAGTTTGCCGTGGGAGCTTTGTCACCCAGAATACCCGGGTAGATTACGTCGATCAACATATTGTCACTCTTCTTCCAGAAGATTTCTGCCGTACCCGTCAGGCGGTTGCGCAAGAATCCGAAATCAAGACCAATATTGTAGTTATGGATGCGTTCCCATGTACGGTCGGTACTCGGCAACTTACCGTTAGTATCTACATAAGAGATTTTTCCATTACCTATCAATGCACCACCACTGGGGGTGAAGTTGTATAACTGTGCACCGTCATAGCGGTCAACGCCACTCTGATTACCTACGCTACCGTAAGAAGCTCTCAGCTTTAGTTCGTCTACAAATGTCAGGTTCTTCATGAATGCTTCTTCTGAAATTCTCCATCCGGCAGAAGTACCCCAATAGAATACCCAACGGTTTTCGGGCTGGAATTTGGAAGAACCGTCGTAACGTCCCTGTGCTTCCAACATGTATTTAGAACGATAATTGTAGTTGATACGACCAAAGTAAGACATTACTGCCTCTTGCCATTTGGTTGATTTGTCATCACCGTTCTTCAGGTAAACAACATCTTTTGTGCTATTAGGAATTTCCAATGAGGGCAGTATACCTTCTGTATAGAGGAAAGTGCCTTCATACTCTTTTAGGTTATATTGCGATCCCACCATCACTTTTACATCGTGAACATCGGCAAAGATATGTGACCAGTCGATGTGTCCGGACAATGAGTAAAAGTCGGTACGTGAATTGGATTTGGAATACGAACTCTTGTCCTCGGTCGGATTGCTGCGAACCACGCGGTCACCTGCATAGTTATACCAATCAATAGCTTTACTTTGTTTATCACGGATGGCTGTCGATGTATTATAACCGGCCGTTACTGAAGCAGTCAGATCTTTCAGGATGGAGTATCTGAATGTCTCGCTGATGTTGATAGCAGATACTTTCAGTTTGTTGTCACCACCCAATTCACAATACCAGTTGGGTGCGCCCCATGTTCCCCATGCATAAGGCTTGCCATTAGCAGTAGCAGATGGGAAACCCGGTTGCTGTGAGTTGGTGGTCAGTGCCGAACCAATCTGTGTAGGTGCCACTTGATCCTGACGGTTGTAGGCTATCACTGACTCAATAGAAGCGCGGTTGGACAGTTTAAAGGTATTTGTCAAGCGCAGGTTATAACGATTATTATTGTTGTTACCCCACTTCAAGTTACTGTCATCATACATATAGCCTAAAGACAAACGGTATTTTGAGGCATCCGAACCACCAGCTATAGCAAGTTCGTGTTGCGTGGAAGCAGCTGTTCCCCACATGATATCCTGCCAGTTGGTATCGAAAAATACAAAGTCTGCTACGTCTGTGAAGGCATTACCAAAGGGATTTGTTGTATGGTCAAGATTGATATACTGATTTTTATACGCCAATGCTAGTTTTGCATAACGCATCCAGGTATCATCGTCACCGTAACCGTCATTGGTACGTGCATCTATCACGGAGGAAGCCCATTGTTCCAGACTCATCAGATGAGGAGACAGACCGATAAACTTACTTGTTACCGAACCGCTATAGTCTACCTGCACTTTGCCTGCCTGGGCTTTCTTGGTAGTTACCAATACTACACCACCAGCAGCTTTGCTACCGTAGATGGAAGCTGAAGCATCTTTCAAGAAGTTGATAGACTCAATATCAGAGGGATTCAACAAACGCAATTCGTTTACGCTTTCATATTCCACGCCGTCGATAATGACTAATGGACTGGTAGTGTTTTTTGAAACTGCACCGCGCAGACTCATGTTCCAGCTTTCATCGCCCGGGGCTGTAGAATTACGCGTGATAATGACACCGGGAACCTGTCCTTGCAATGCCTGTACAGGACTGGACATTGTTCCTTTATTCTCTAACATCTTCTGATTCACCACTGTTACCGAACCAGTCATTGTAGCTTTTTTTTGTGTGCCGTAACCCACAACTACCACTTCGTCCAGCATTTCCGAATCTTCTGCCAGAACCACTTTCAGATTGGTTTCATTTCCTTTTACCACAATCTCCTGTGACTTATAGCCTATAAATGAAACCACTAAAGTCCCTTTTGCATTACTCAGACTGAAATTACCGTCAATGTCGGTAATGCAACCGTTCGTGGTGCCTTTCACCATAATGTTGGCACCAATGATGGGTTCACCGGTAGCATCCACTACGGTACCTTTTACTGTACCGGCCTGCATAATGGCTTGTACCTCATTTACATTGGCAAAAGCCTGCTGCGGGCTACCTACACAGAGCGCAGATGCCATTGCTGCTGAGAATAAAATTCTTTTCGATGAGAATTTCAGAAATTCATTCTTCATAATTTATAAATTTAAAATTAACACTATTATTTCTATTGTACTCTAATTAGATACATTGTTTCATATATTCACGTATTTCTTTCCGGCTGATAAACAAATGGTTTTCGACCGTACGGCGTGAAAGGTTCAATTTGGCGGAAATTTCCGATGAGGATTTATCTTCAAAACGGCTCATGATATAAATCTTTCTGCGTTGTTCCGGAAGAGTGCGCAATTTGCGCTTCTCACAAGCCAGTAAATCATTGGCAACAATCTGGTTTTCCGTTTCATTGGTACAGGTCGTTGCATGATCATATATATAAGATGTTATTTCTTGCTTCTTATAGTGACGGCGCAGGTAATCGTTCACCAGATTGCGGGATATGGTGTAAATGAAAAACTTTACGGTATCCGGACGGAGCATTTGCTTATAGTCCATTAAACGCAGAAATACATCTTGGGCTATGTCTTCAGCTTCCTCTTTATTGTTTATCCTATAACATATATAGAGATAGACGGAGCGGTGGTAACTCGTATAAGAGTCAGCTATCAATTGAACGGATGTCATCTTTTTGTTTTCCATGCTTCAGACTTTGGTTACGTTTTACGTTAGCTTTACGATTGCAAATATAAAAGGTAAAAAACGGAAAACAATTTTTTATAGTGCTTAACAAATCTCATCTCATTAACTTAGACTGAAAACTAATTAATTTGTTGTAATATAGTGACTTAAGAATTTGAGACTCGTAGTATCAACTAATAATTTGAGACTCCGGAGGTAAGTTGGACAGAATATTCTTGCTGTTTATTGCAATAAAAATGCACTTATCTTTCGATATTCTGAAAGATAAGTGCAGAAAATGATGGAGTATATCTTAAATGCTATAGATTATTCGTCGTTATTCTTTCCGATGCTCCGGATATATTCATTGGGAGTGATGCCGGTAGCCTTCTTGAAATAGCGGAAGAAGGAGGCGCGTGAGCTAAAACCACAGAGTTCGGCAAGTGCTCCCAGTGTATATTTGGAATATTCGTCTTCGTTGATAAGACGCTTGAACTCCTCAATACGGTAATCATTGATGTAATCGTAATAATTACGGTTCAGATGTTGATTGAACAGATAAGATAAAGTATGTGCTGACCTGCCGAGCATGGTTGCCAGATCGGCAATTTTCAGATCCGGGTTCGTATATGGCTTATCACGATGCATCAGAGCCTCCAGCTTTTCTGTCAGGCGCTGACATTCTTCCGTGCTTATCTTATTGGTCTTATATTTCAATTCTACTGTCTTTTCTTGCTTTTCGGGTTCTTGCACATCTTCCGGAAGCTGGATTTGAATATTTTTCGTTTGCTTTGCTTTTCTTTTCCGCTGATAGTAAATATAGCCGATAAAAGCTAAAGCAATGGAAACGGCGATGATGCTCCACGTTTCTACAGGATAGGCAATGTGGACGACGGTACGTACTTCAGAATCTGGATTTCCGATATAGCGTAGCTTGAAAAGATAGTTTCCGGATGACAAATCATAATAAGTAATTTCCGACTTTCCGGTCAATATCTGCCAGTCCTCATCTTCACCTTCCAATTTGTATTCATAAGTCATATAAGCCGGTTCGGTATAGGTAAAACCGGAGAAGTGAAATGTCAGGTTGTTTTGGGAGGATTCAAGTTGTATTTCAGGGACTTTCCCACTCTCAACAACAGGATGAAGCGATTTCTTTCCGTTGACGTAAATATCTGTAATCGTCAGCGGATAAGTGTATCTTTTCATCTGATTATTTTGCTTGAAGTTCATATAAATCAGCCCTTTGGAATTTCCCATCCATATATTTCCCTGTTGATCCTGTACGGGAGGGCACAGTGTGAAAATAGAACTGGGAATACCATCAATGAAATTATAAGGAATAAAAGTTTCTTTCTTGTCGTAGCGGTAGAGTCCGTTATTGGTTCCTATCCAGAGCCATTTTTCGTCATCTTCCAGAATAAACATACCATCTTTTCCTTCCAGTTGTGTATCAGGTTGTAGCCTTCTGAAACGGCTCATGGAGAGATCGGATATACACATACTTCCTTTGTCCGGCAGGAAATAAAGATTATGGTCGGAGTCTTCATATACAACTCTGATCTTTTCTTTATGAATAAAGTTTTCCGGGAAGATGTCGGTTTTCAGACTTTCAGAAGAGGGGTCCCAGATGCACATGCCATTCTCTGTACAAATCCATCCTTTATGTGTGGAGTCGAAATAGATTTCGTAAACATTCCCTTCGGGTAATTTGGAGTTGGCACTGGTATATTGCTTGATTCTTTTCCCATCCTTATAACAATAGAGGCCCATTGAGGTACCTATCCACAATTGGTCTTTGTTATCCGCTTTTATACTGAAAATCTGTCCCCGCATGAAAGGTTGCGGTTCATTAGGTTCGAAGTCGTGAATAGTAAGATCAGCAGGATTGAATATGTACATACCCCCGCCATAGGTTCCGATATAATATTTATCCTGAAATTTATAGATACAGAAGATCATACTGGAACGCAATTCGGGAGATTTAAAGTTTTTGAAGCGTCGTTGCTCTTCGTTTATGTAGAATAGGCCGTCGCGGGAGCCGACTAATTTCTCATGCTCGGTAATTGCAATACTGCGTACGGGCATATCTTTGGAGTCAAAATACGGGAGATAACTGTAAGTAGAGAAAAGTCCGCTCTGGTACAGACTGTAATCCAATCCCAGTTGATAGAAACCTATCCAGATAAGCCCGTCACGATCCACTAAAAGGGAGTACACGGAGTTGGAACGGATACTTTCGTCTTTTCCCGGTTCGTGGCGCAAAGAGCGTAGAACTTTCATTTGTTTGGTAGAAATGAAATGTACTCCATTTCCATCCGTACCCACATACAACATATCTTTCCCATCACCGGACAGCGAAGATATCACATTGCATCCTACATCGATGAAGGGCCTGAACTTATGTGTTTGTGTATCGAAGCTGATAATACCTTGGCCCATCGTACCCAGATAAAGTACGTTGCCGATGCGGGTGATATTGTTGTAAGAGCAAAAATGTTTGTCTTCTACTATATTATGATAAGGGACGATTTTCTTGTCGGCAAGTGTCAGGGAATAAAGTCCGTCGTTGGTGGCTATCCAGAGAATGCCATCCTCACTAAGACTTAGTCCGGTGATGATATTAGAGGCTGAAAGGACATTGGGATCTATGAGCTTTTGTTCCAGGTTCCCGTTTTTATAGATAAACAGACCGGCCTCACTTCCTATATATAAAGTACCTTTCCCATCAGGTAGGAGCGTCCGGACGCCATAGTGTAAAGTTTCAGCAGCAATCGGTTCGAGAATATCTTTTTCGGTATTTACCCGCCAAAGTCCCATGCCGTTTCCCATCCATATCTGGTTGCCTTCCATTTCGGCGATAGCATTGACTCGCTTGATTTTTTCATTCGCTCCGGAAATCAGGAAATGTTTCAGACGTGTGCCGTCAAAACGTTCCAAAGAATTACCGGTACCTATCCAAACATAGCCAATGGAGTCTTTATAAAGTGCATTTACTACTAAGTCGGAAAGTCCTTCGGTGACGGACAGTCCCCGGAAGACAGAGGGGAGTGAATAGCCCGGAAGGAAGCCAAACAGCAGGAATAGCAGGATGATATATTTCGATATGTTTTTCACGATATGGTATCTTTCGTTTCTATACATTATGTTTCTGTACAGCAAATATAAGGAAAAAGAACGAAAATATTCGGGTTTAGGATGATTATTCGGCAGTCGAAGAGTCTTTGCTGACTTATTGGCTTGCGGACAGGGTACGGATCAGATACGGAGATGATATGGATTTGATGCTATTGTTTTCACTTCAATTCCATTTCCGCTGTATTGGCTTTTAGTTTATACGTCTTCTTTTTGATACTGATGGAGCAATCGGCGGATGCAGTGTAGTACCATGCCCCTTTCTTGAATTCCAGTAATATCTCTGCGGGAGTTTCCGCCTTGATAACTACATTCGGGGTACTTAGCAAAGTGCCATGTCCTAAAAAGAAGGTACAGTCATCGCCCTTTTTATTTCCCCATAAAGCATAGGTGGCTTGTGCACTCATTTTTCCACTGGTGCAGATATCCGTGGGGGTATCTGATGACAGGATATAATCTATACGTCCATCTTTTTGTACAACACATATGCTGGTGGCACTGTTTTCCGTTTTACTTTTTACTTCGGGGAAGCTTACTTCGGCAATGCAGCCGGGTTCTTTTACGGATGAGGGCTCATAGATAGCGACGAATGGTCGGTTCCAGGCTTCTCCTTTCTGGCGGGCTACAAATGTCAGGGTAGGCTGTTCTTTTATATTATATGGCATCCCCGGGGTACGGCTCAAACCTTCCGTCATGGGAGACAAGGCGGTGAAAACTTCCCGGTCCGTTTCTCCTTTCATCCACAAGTTCATTGAAATGTCATCCTTGTCGGGCATGGTAATGGTAAATGTAGCTTTTATATCTTTGTCGGTAGTAGCTGACTTTTTATCATAGATATAAGAATAAGCATAAAGGTGAGCACCGGCAAAGGCCAGTTCTTCGGTGGGTTGCAAATTCAAGTCTGTACCGTTTGTGCCTGTCAGTGTTAGGGTTTGCCCCAGATTATGATAGAAATAATCATGCATTTTATCACCACCACGTTCTTTCCGGCTGCGGAAAATATCTACATAATAACCGGTTTCCGGACCGGTAGTGACGATACTCATCATGCGGGTCTGGTCGGCACGACTTTCCGGTTCACGGAAAGAAACATCGCTATAGGTTACGGAAGTGAAAGCTTTTCCCGGTTCGGAAGAAACAGGGAAACTGGATTTAAGATCAAAGGAGTGATTACTTTTCATAACCGGGTAACTGGAAATGCCATCCACGCAAACCGTGTTATGACTGGGAAATTGAGAATAATATTCCAGATAGTCCAGTCCGCTGTATAAGTAAAGGCCGATTCCGGCATCGGGAGCCAGAACATATCCCTTACCATAAAGCTCCATGGATATGCCATTGGCATGCATGTGGTTTCCTTCACTGGCATTCAGAGATATCATAAGGCTGTTACGGGGATTCATTCCGTTTCGTTGTACCAGCCAGGAAACGTTCGGTGCATAGAAGAAGGGAGAGACATATTGTTCTATTTTTCCGGCTTCGATATTGGGATTCAGTTCCAATGGCTTTTCATCAAAGAAAGAACTGATGGAAACGGGGACACTTTTTTTGTTGTCTTTGGTTTTTCCCGCATCAGGATGGAAGCATTTCAGCATGGCAGTGAAATATTCTTCTTGCTCTTTCTTGCCGTTGTGCTGCGCGTTTCGTATCATGCGGGATATAGGATTGGTGTTCAGATATCCCGGGTGGGTATCACCGAAACCACAGATCATCCGGTTGGGGAACAAATATTGCGGAGTAGCGACTACCGCTTTAGAGAGAATCGGCATTGCTTTCACCAGATCATAATTCAGATTCCGGTCGAAGAGAGTAGCAAAACTGGTGTAGTCATTCAGTACTACATTGCTGTACCCGGGACATTCGGCCCAGATACCTGTTTTCGGATCGAAGCCATAATCGGCTAATTTAGTCAGACTCCATTGGCGAATACTGGAACGGTTGAGTACATAATCAATGTAATATTCGCGCCCTTTACCATCGGCATATTGCTTGTTGTTTTCCAGTATCATACCGATATTCATGACATAGCGAGCCTGCATCAGGTTCCAGTTATTGTGAGGAACACCGTTTGCAATGATATTGTCCGCCCATTTCTTAAAAGCTCCTGCGTATATATCCATCTTGTCGGCATGCCGGGTATTCAGGTAGTCATACAGGAAATCGTAAAGGGGAACGATATCATAAAGAATATCTTCGTGGATAACCTCGAAAGAACTCATTCCTACCAGCGTTTGCTGATGGCCGTGGTTGAGGTCGATAGGAACATTCCGGTAATAGATACCGGTCATATAGGTATCGAATACTCCGGCGGCAAGTTTTGCATATCTTTCTTCTCCGGTAAGCCAGTAAAGGAAGGCGGCATCACGGGCGATACCCATGATTTCACGGTTCAGGCTTTCGATGTTACGGCCGGTTTTAGAAGGATGTACACTCTCCATGGGGCGGCCGGGCAGGGCATTGTTACAAAATGTCACATTTCCTTCAGCATCGTCATCGTATGGCACTACATCTTCCAGACGGGGACGTCCGTGGGTGGCGAATGTGCCACGCGTACCGGTATAGCGAACGGTGGGTGCCGGTGCTTTTTCGCCTCCGGCATGGTCGAAGGTTTCACCTTTTATATATACATCCGTAGCATGAGACTTCCAATACATGGCAAGGCGCGAAAGTAACCAGTCCGGTTGGGCGTCTGTCAGGTTAGCATAAAGATCGGTTCGCTTTTTCAATTTCTCAAATACGTCTTTTGCCCAATCTTCTTTTTCTATCAGATTCAGGGTTTCACTCTTACCGTTACTGTCTGTCAGGTAACGTGGATGGCTATTCGGCAATTGCTTTTGGAAGGCGATTTTCACCTCCTGAGCTTGTAATATCCCTGAAAAGAGAAGACATATCAATAAACTAAGTACTTTCATATTCTATCAATAACATTAGGTGTTTAAAGAATATACGGATGAGGGTGGATAATTACTCAACGAAATTCTTCAAAGATAGCGCAAGACTGTATAAAAGATGTAATCATTATTACACTTTTTTAAAAATAAAGCCCCTACTTTTGTGAAAAATACTATTTCCTATGAAGAAATTGTCATTTATAAACAGGTTTTTACCTTCGTACAAATGGAAAGTGGCTGCGATAATAATTTGCGGTGTTGTGGTAGGCGGGGGAGGCTTGTTCATGTATTTGCTGAGGGCGCATACCTACTTGGGGGATGAGCCGTCAGCGTGCGTGAACTGTCATATTATGGCACCTTATTATGCTACATGGTTCCACAGTTCACATAGTCGGGATGCCACTTGTAATGATTGTCATGTTCCTCATGAGAATGTCGTTAAGAAATGGACATTCAAAGGGATGGATGGTATGAAGCATGTAGCTGCTTTTTTGACAAAGAGCGAGCCGCAGGTTATCAGGGCGCATGAAGCCAGTTCAGAGGTGATTATGAATAACTGTATTCGTTGCCATACGCAGTTGAATACGGAGTTTGTGAAAACCGGAAAAATAGATTATATGATGTCTCAGGTAGGCGAGGGTAAGGCTTGCTGGGATTGTCACCGGGATGTGCCGCATGGTGGAAGCAATTCGTTGTCATCTACTCCCAATGCACTGGTACCTTATCCCGAATCGCCCGTTCCGGACTGGCTGCAAAAGATGCTTAAGAAATAATGAAATAAAATCAATATACTTATGGAAAAGAAATTGAAGTCATGGCAAGGCTGGCTGCTGTTCGGTGGTTCGATGGTAGTCGTGTTTGTATTAGGATTATGTGTTTCCGCACTGATGGAGAGGCGGGCGGAATTAGAAAGCGTGTTCAATAACCGCAGGACTGTTATTACAGGCATTGAAGCCCGTAATGAAGTGTTCAAAAGTGATTTCCCCCGTGAATATCAGACTTGGACGGAAACAGCGAAGACAGATTTCCAGAGTGAATTCAACGGAAACATTGCAGTCGATGTATTGGAGCAACGTCCTGAAATGGTAGTTCTGTGGGCAGGATATGCTTTCTCAAAGGACTATTCGACTCCGCGTGGCCATATGCATGCGATAGAGGATATTACGGCAAGTCTTCGTACGGGTGCACCTGCTACTCCCGAAGATGGCCCGCAACCGTCTACCTGCTGGACATGTAAGAGTCCGGATGTTCCCCGTATGATGGAGGCTATCGGTGTGGATGCATTCTATAATAATAAGTGGGGAGCAATGGGTGATGAGATTGTAAATCCTATCGGATGTGCCGATTGCCACGAACCGGAAAATATGAACCTGCACATCAGCCGTCCGGCATTGATCGAGGCTTTTGCACGCCAGGGTAAGGATATTACGAAAGCTACTCCGCAGGAAATGCGCTCGCTGGTTTGTGCGCAGTGCCACGTGGAATATTACTTCAAAGGTGATGGTAAGTACCTGACTTTCCCTTGGGATAAAGGCTTTACTGTGGAAGATATGGAGGCTTATTATGATAATGAAGGTTTCTATGACTATATTCATAAACTGAGCCGTGCTCCGATATTGAAAGCGCAGCATCCTGATTATGAAATCTGTCAGATGGGTATTCACGGTCAGAGAGGTGTGTCATGTGCAGATTGCCACATGCCTTATAAGAGCGAAGGTGGTGTGAAATTCAGCGATCACCATATTCAAAGCCCGCTGGCGATGATAGACCGCACTTGTCAGACTTGCCACCGCGAAAGTGAAGAAACACTGCGTAACAATGTGTACGAACGTCAACGTAAGGCTAACGAAATACGTAACCGTTTGGAACAGGAACTCGCTAAGGCTCATATCGAAGCTAAGTTTGCATGGGACAAGGGGGCTACGGAAGATCAGATGAAAGATGTACTTGCCCTTATCCGTCAGGCGCAGTGGCGTTGGGATTTCGGTGTGGCTTCTCACGGTGGTTCTTTCCATGCTCCGCAGGAAATCCAACGTATCCTTTCACATGGACTGGATAAGGCTATGCAGGCTCGTCTGGCTGTATCAAGAGTATTGGCTAAGCATGGTTTTACGGATGATGTGCCGATGCCGGATATTTCAACCAAAGAGAAAGCGCAACAATACATTGGTCTCGACATGGATGCGGAAAGAGCTGCTAAAGAGAAATTCTTGAAAACAACTGTACCTGCGTGGCTGGAAAAAGCGAAAGCTAACGGTCGCCTGGCCCAGAAATAAAACAGAGATATGTGGATCAGACCGTGGGGATTTAAAGAAGGATGCCTGATAGGCGCAGGATTGTTGGTGACAGGATGGCTGCTACAGATTACAATTGGTGAAATAGATTGGAGTCTGTTTGCCTATCCGGTGAATAGCATTGTTCTGGTTTTATATATAGCCGGAATAGTTACCATGCATTGCCTGCGCAAACGTGTCTATTTCTTCGGTTGGATGAGTCATTATACATCAGCTGTCTCTTCTCTTTTATGGGTGGCGGGCATTACGGTGGTGATGGGACTTATCCGTCAGCTCCCTTCCGATCATCCGGCAGATATGCTTGGCTTTTCGCGAATGCTTTCGGCATGGCCTTTTGTATTGCTTTATATCTGGATGGTGACTGTACTGGGGTTGACCACGTTTCGTGCCGGATTTCCATTCAGATGGAAGAAGCTTGCTTTCCTTTTGAATCATGCCGGGCTGTTCGTTGCCCTGATTACGGCAACCTTGGGAAATGCCGATATGCAGCGGCTGAAAATGACTACCCGGATAGATAATGCCGAATGGCGTGCAATGGATGAGCACGGTAAATTGATAGAACTTCCGCTGGCCATTGAACTGAAAGACTTCACGATTGACGAGTATCCTCCGAAACTGATGCTGATTGATAATGAAACAGGACGTACATTGCCTGAGAAAGCACCGGAACATTTGTTGCTGGAAGAAGGTGTAACGGATGGGCAACTGTCCGATTGGCTGGTGACTATCCGGCAAACGATTCCCTGGGCGGCTTCTGTGGCTACGGAAGATACGGTGAAGTTTACCGAATTCCATTCGATGGGAGCCACATATGCCGTTTATTTGCAGGCTATCAATCAAAAGACGAAAACTGCAAAGGAGGGCTGGGTAAGTTGCGGTAGTTTTATTTTCCCATATAAAGCATTGCGTCTGGATTCGTTGACAAGCCTTATCATGCCGGAACGCGAGCCGCAGCGTTTTGCTTCTACAGTGAAAGTTTACACGGAAGACGGCAAACAGGTGGAAGATACGATTGCAGTGAACCATCCTCTGAATGTGGCCGGATGGAATATTTATCAATTGAGTTATGATGATACGAAAGGGCGTTGGAGCGATATCAGTGTGTTTGAACTGGTACGTGATCCGTGGTTGCCTGCTGTCTATACGGGTATTATCATGATGGTGCTGGGAGCTATCTGTCTGTTTGTTAACGCACAAAAAAGAAAAGAGGAGGACGCTGAATGACGTGGGATTATTTTGTACCGTTTTCAATTGCCGCCCTGCACTTCTGGGGATTCGGTGCCTTTGCCGCCTGGCGCGGAAGAAAACCGTATGTTGTTGGCGGACTTACCTTGATAGGACTTGCTATCTTCTTTTGCTTTATTGTGGGAATGTGGATTTCTCTGGAGCGTCCGCCTATGCGGACCATGGGAGAGACTCGCCTGTGGTACTCTTTCTTTCTTCCACTGGCAGGACTCATCACATACAGCCGTTGGAGGTATAAGTGGATACTCAGTTTCAGTTTTATTCTGTCACTGGTATTTATCTGCATCAATATCTTCAAACCGGAAATACATAACAAAACTTTGATGCCGGCTTTGCAAAGCCCGTGGTTTACACCGCATGTCATCGTATATATGTTTGCCTATGCTATGCTGGGTGCGGCTACCGTGATGGCTATTTATCTGCTTTGGTTCAAGAAGAAGCCGATTGACAGCCGGGAGATGGACCTATGCGATAATCTGACTTATGTAGGATTGGCATTCATGACATTAGGCATGCTGTCGGGGGCTGTATGGGCAAAAGAGGCGTGGGGACATTACTGGTCGTGGGACCCGAAAGAGACATGGGCGGCCGCTACGTGGTTCTCCTATCTGATTTATATACATTTCCGCCTTGGAAAACCTTTGTTACACCGTAAGGCCTTAATTTTACTTCTGATATCATTTGTTTTGCTGCAAATGTGCTGGTACGGCATAAACTATCTGCCCTCTGCACAGGGAGTCAGCATTCATACGTATAATTTAAACTGATAATCATTATGAAAACTACTTATTGGGCAATGCTTCTCATGCTTTTGCCAAGCATGGCGTATACGCAAACAACAGAAAAAGAGAATGAATTTACAATGTCCATCCAGATCAGACCTCGTGCAGAATATCGTAATGGTGCTTTGATGCCCCGTAACGAAGGAGAGGAACCTGCAGGATTCATCAATAACCGTGCACGACTTTCTATGGAGTACAAGCGTTCTGATTTGCAAATGAAAATCTCGGCTCAGCATGTGGGGGTATGGGGACAAGATCCGCAGATTGACAAGAATGGACGTTTCATCATGAATGAGGCATGGGCTAAACTGAATTTCGGTAAAAACTTCTTTGCACAATTAGGTCGTCAGACCCTTTCGTACGATGACGAACGCATTTTGGGCGGACTGGATTGGAACATAGCCGGACGCTATCATGATGCATTGAAACTGGGCTATGCCGACCCCAACAACCAATTGCATCTTATCCTCGCTTTCAACCAGAATGACGAGACTAAGATAGGTGGTACCTATTACGTGCAGGCCGGAGCACAGCCTTACAAGAATATGCAGACACTCTGGTATCACTATAAATCTGATTATACTCCCTTTGATGCATCCTTACTGTTCATGAATCTGGGACTGGAGACCGGAGATGCAGCAACAAAAGAATCCCATACCCGCTATCTGCAAACGATGGGTACTTATATTACTTATAAGGATAATGGCTGGAATGTGGACGGTGCTTTCTACTACCAGATGGGGAAGAACCTGAATGCAGAAAAGGTATCTGCCTTTATGGCAAGCCTGCAGGCCGCTTATGCCATTGACAAGACCTGGACCGTAGTGGCAAGTGCCGATTATCTAAGCGGAGACAGCGGTGACAGTGACAAGTACAAGGCATTCAATGTTCTGTATGGCACACATCACAAGTTCTACGGAGCTATGGATTATTTCTACGCATCCGATTTTAAAAACGGATATGCTCCCGGGTTATTTGACAAACGTCTGGGTGTACGTTTCCGTGCTTCCGATAAGGTGGATATGGACTTGAACTACCACCATTTCTCAACAGCGGCGAAATTGCCGAATCTGAAGAAAGCATTAGGTTCGGAAGTTGATTACCAGATTAACTGGTCGGTGATGAAAGATGTGAAACTCTCTGCCGGATATTCCTTCATGCGCGGAACGGAAACCATGAATGTCGTGAAAGGCGGTAATCACAAAAGCTGGCAAGACTGGGGATGGGTTTCAGTAAATATCAATCCGAGAGTATTGTTTGTGAAGTGGTAAAGATAGATAAAAGAGAATACGTATGGGGAGCTTCCTCATACGTATTTTTCTAATGATGGTTCGTCCAGAACACGGACTGTCTTTCCGTCCATCTCTATAATTCCTTCCTTTATCATTTTATTAATTTCCTTCGATAGTGCAGGGCGGGTTACATTCAGATATTCGGCAAGGGTTGCCTGATTGTGAATGATGTTGACTGTTGAAGAGTTCTTTTTCTTGTGTTCCAGCAAGTAGACAACGAAACGTTCACGCACTGTTTTTCGTGATAGGGTTTTCAGGCGGGATACTGTGCAGACATTACAATTGCCCGTGATGCAAAGAAAGTTGTGTAATATTTTAGGTTCCTCGCTGATAAGCTTAAACATGGACTCTTTACTGGCAGTGAGTAGGGTACTGTCTTCCATGGCAGTAAAGGTTGCCGGCAGCACTCCGTCTGAACTGAATAAATGAGGAGTAGCGAATGCACGTGCTGCAACGATATATTCTATCATGACTTCATTTCCCAATCCGTCAATAATATCTACCCGTAGTTTTCCTTCTAACAATACATATAACTTCTTGCAGAGTGTTCCCTGGGTGGCAATGATATCTTTTTTGTCTACCGAGTACAGGGAGATATCCAACCTGTCGAGCAATGAATGCTTGATGTTAAGGGGAAGGTCACGAAACAGCGGAATCTGGAAAAGTAATTCCTGATGTTTGTCGGTTAATGTTATTTTCCTCATTATATTAGGTAGTTGGTTGTACAAAGATACGATGAAAAAGTAGAATTAAAAGTATTTCTTCGAATTCTCCTCGTTAATAAACATTTCTTTTCCTTCTATTTGTATGCAGCCCTCATTGCTCAATTCAGATATGGCACGTGCCAATGACGGACGGGCTACCCCAAGTATATGTGCCACCTCCTGTTGGGAACCGATACCTCCATGCATCTTTACATAATTGAGTAATCTGGATTTCAGGCTTTGTAAGGCAAACTCGTTCAGTTTCTTGGATAGAAATAAGCTCCGGTCGGAAATCAACTTCAGGAAATTCTGCATAATGATCGGGTACTGGTGCATGAACTCCAGAAAAGCATCCTTATTCAGAATCAATACTTCCGAGGTTTCCAGGGTTTCGATATTCACCGGGAAACGGTTTTCGGAGGCGAAGATGAAAGCCGGTGCAAGGAGCTTCGGAGCACGGAGAGTCTCTATGGTGAGTTGTTTTCCTTCTGCACTGACCATTTGCGTACGCACTGTTCCATTGCACAGAATATAGAGAGAACGGTAAATATCTCCCTGCATGGCGATAAACTCTCCCGATTTATAAGATTTAAGGGTATGTTGGTGCAACAGAATGAACTTTAACAGCGTTTCTTCTGTTATGCCTCGAAATAATGGCATCTGTAATAATATATGTGGTTCCATTCTTTTTTAAGTTTTTTGTGATTGGGTGTAACATACGTGACAATTTACCTGCTATAAACTCTCCATCTTTGCACAAAGATAATGCAAATGTATTTTATAGATGCCCGATTACAATTAATTTATAGTATGGTAAATGATAATTTGTAAACCTGTTATAAAGATTAGGCGCGGATTACACGGATTACGCGGATTTTTTGATGAAATCGATGTAATAGCGCAGCCTTTAATCCGCGTAATCCGTGTAATCCGCGCCTAAAATTATCATTTATAGAACAACCTAATTTTGCATGAGTATTTAACTAAATAAAAAGAATAAGATGATGGAAGCTAAAATGTTTTGTTATCAGTGCCAGGAAACAATGAAAGGCACCGGTTGTATCTTGAAAGGTGTGTGTGGAAAAGAAAGTCATACAGCAAAGGCAATGGATTTGCTGATGTTCGTGGTACGTGGAATATCAGTCGTTACTGATGAATTCCGTAACGCCGGACATCCCGTAGCTGCCGAAGTGAACCGTTTTGTTGTGGATGCCTTATTCTGCACCATTACAAATGCCAACTTCGATGATGAAAGCATTCTGAACAGGGTGGATAAAGGTATGATATTGCGTAACCGTTTAATAGAAGAAGCCAAAGAAAAAGGTATTTCCTTGCCTGAAATCGACGAACTGCAATGGCAGGGTGGACGTGATGAGTATGCTTCCAAAGCGGAAAGCGTAGGTGTGCTGCGTGAGCCCGACATAGACCTGCGTTCCCTGAAAGAATTGATGACCTATGGTCTGAAAGGTATGGCGGCATATCTGGAACATGCCATGCGTCTGGGATATGACGATGCTTCTATCCATACTTTTATGCAACATGCTTTGGCCGCCACTGCCACAAAATCACTTCCGGCAGGCGAATGGGTGAAGATGGTGCTCCAGACCGGAGAATACGGTGTGAAGACTATGGCTTTACTGGATAAAGCGAATACCGAACGCTATGGCAATCCGGAAATGACAAAAGTAAATATCGGAGTAGGGAAGCGTCCGGGTATCCTGATAAGCGGCCACGACCTGAAAGATATGGAAGAACTATTGAAGCAAACCGAAGGTACAGGAGTCGACGTGTACACACATAGCGAAATGCTACCTGCTCACTATTATCCTGCTTTCAAGAAGTATTCCCACTTCGTAGGCAACTATGGAAATGCCTGGTGGAAGCAGCGTGAAGAGTTCACTACTTTCAATGGTCCTATCCTGTTTACAACAAACTGTATCGTCCCTCCGTTGGCAAATGCTGAATATAAAGAACGTATGTTTACAACAAATTCCACCGGATATCCCGGTTGCAAGTACATTCAGGCAGATGCCGAAGGTAGAAAAGACTTCTCCGAAATTATTGAGATAGCCAAGCAATGCCAGCCGCCTACGGAAATAGAACGTGGAGAAATCATCGGTGGCTTTGCCCATAATCAGGTGTTGCAACTGGCAGATAAAGTGGTGGATGCCGTGAAGAGCGGTACTATTCGTCGCTTTGTGGTTATGGCAGGTTGCGACGGACGTATGAAAGGACGTGATTATTATACCGAATTTGCCAAGGCGTTGCCTAAAGATACAGTCATCCTGACAGCAGGTTGTGCCAAGTATCGTTACAATAAGTTGCCTCTGGGAGATATCAACGGTATTCCACGTGTACTGGATGCAGGACAGTGCAACGACAGCTATTCACTGGCAGTCATTGCAATGAAACTGAAAGAAGTGTTCGAGCTGAATGATATCAACGAACTCCCGATTGTGTATAACATTGCCTGGTACGAGCAGAAAGCCGTTATCGTACTGCTGGCCTTGTTGAGTCTGGGTGTGAAGAAAATCCATTTAGGGCCTACGCTGCCTGCCTTCCTGTCGTCCAATGTGGCAAAGGTCTTGGTAGATACTTTCCAGATAGGTACCATCAGTGATGTGGAAGATGACTTGAAGATGTTCCAATTATCATAAATGATTAATAAATTCTGAAGTATATTCGGATGGATAATTCCCGCCCCTACGAGTTAATCATATCGTGATTAATTTGTAGGGGCGAATTATTATTTTAGTAGAATTCTTTTGAGTGGTCTTTGAGATTTACAACTTCCACCCCAATGTCTTTTCCTGTATATTCCATAGCTTGGCGTATAGCCCCTTATTATTGAGTAGTTCCTGATGCTTACCTTGTTCAGCAATACGTCCTTCCTCCAACACTATGATGTTATCTGCATTCTTGATCGTCTTCAGGCGATGGGCAATCACGATTACCGTACGTCCTGCAATCAATGTATTGATGGCACGCTGTACTTCCACTTCATTTTCCGGATCGAGTGAAGCCGTTGCTTCATCCAGAAGTACTACGGGAGCTTCTTTCAATATAGCTCGTGCGATAGAAATGCGCTGCTTCTCTCCACCGGACAAGGTACACCCCCCTTCACCGACCTGCGTATCATATCCTTTGGGCAATCGTATGATGAAATCGTGGCAACATGCTTTGCGGGCCGCCGCTTCTATTTCTTCGTCCGTAGCGTCGGTTTTGCCGAAACGGATATTGTTGCGAATAGTATCTTGAAACAGATACACATCTTGGAATACCATTGAGATATGGCTCATCAGCGATTCCGGTTCTAGGGTTTTCATATCTACTCCATTAAATAAAACCTGTCCCTGTTGCGGATCGTAAAAACGTGCGCATAGTTTCAGCATGGTGCTTTTTCCACTGCCCGAAGGACCTACCAGAGCGGTGAGTGTATTCTTGCGCAGTGTTACTGATACATCATGCAGTACCTGTTTTTTCTGATAGCCGAACGATACGTGATAGAAAGTAATATCACCGCTTTCCGGAGCTTCTTTACTTCCTTGCATTTCCGGTTCGTTCATCAGCGCCAGGATGCGCCCTCCGGCAATGGAGAAATATCGGAATTCTGCAAAGTTGGTCAGTGCCGAAGTCAGCGGATCGAAGACGCGGGAACCGACAACGAGGAACATAACGAACGTGAGCAAGGATAAATCTCCTCCTATTAATAAGTACGTACCACAAAGTATCATCAACGTCAGACCTGCCCGTATCAACGTTACAGAAAGTAGTATGAACGGGCCGAGTAATGCTTCCTGGCGGATACAGGCACGGCGTAGTTCAGCAAAGGCATTCTTCAGACGGACAAACTTGTCGCCCAGCAGATTATATGCTTTCATTACCCGTATTCCCTGCAAGTACTCTTCCAGGCGATTGCCTGCATTGATTTTGGCAGCAATCTGTTTGCCGCTCAGTTTGTATTGCAGGTAAGTACTGCCCAGCAATATTCCTACGGCAAGTGGCAGGGCTATAAACATGGCAACGGCCATTCGCCAATCTATCCATAGCAAGCCGAGGAAGGCAAGTACAGGCATCACCAGTGCACCCATCAATTGGGGCAGATGATGCGAAATACCTGTTTCCGCCATGGTAAAGTCTGTAATCAGCATGGACGAAAGATCACCCGGATCGCGGCGTGAGAGGAAACCCAATGAGAGTTTCCGCAAATGCTCTGCCAGGCTGACACGTCCTGCGGCACTCATTTCATAGGCACCCCGGAAATTGGCGCGGTAAGAAGCCCTTTCGGCCAATGCCATGACAAATACATACACTACAAGCAGGATAAAAATAGTCCAGAGCCGTTGAGTGTCCAGCGGCATTCCGCTGCCATCGAAAGCACGGAATATCACGTTGATCGCTTCGATAGACAGGCAGAATGGGACAATATTTACCAGGTTGGCAAGCATCGTGTAGCCCACAGGTTTGCGAAGGCGTTCGGTGTGCCCTATCGTAATATTTTCTATTGCATTCATTCTTTTACCTCCTTCTTACTGTTTAGTTCCCAGCGGAACGCATCCGTATAAGCGTCCCACATATTCTTATATAATCCTTCCGTTTTACTTAATATCTCGTGTTTCCCATGCTGTACGAGCTTTCCTTCGTTCAGTACGATGATTTGCTGTGCCGAAATGATGGACGAGAGACGGTGTGCAATGATGATAACCGTCTTATTCTGGATCAGATGTTGCAAAGCCTGCTGCATCTTATATTCATTTTCGGGATCGGCAAAAGCAGTCGCTTCGTCCAGCACCAGGATAGGGGCATTTTTCAGGATAGCCCTTGCCACACAGACACGTTGCGACTCGCCACCGGAAAGGTAGACGCCCTCATCTCCGATGCGGGTTTCGTAACCTTGCGGAAGGCTTTCTATAAACTCATGGCACTGTGCGGCTTTTGCGGCAGCTATCACTTCCTCGCGTCCAGCACTGGAGTTTCCTACCCGGATATTCTCATAGAGGGTATCAAAGAAAAGAAAGCTATCCTGGAAAACAAAGGAAACAATGTCCATCAACTTTTCGGTGGGAATATCTTTGATGTTGACTCCTCCGATCCGTATTTCGCCTTCCGCTACATCCCAGAAGCGGGGAATCAGATTGGCTACTGTCGATTTTCCTGAACCCGAAGGACCTACGAGTGCCGTAATTTCACCTTGGCGTGCTGTGAAGGTGATGTCGCGCAGCGCTTCGGTACGGGTTGTCTCCGCTTTATTCTCATAAGCGAAACTAACCTTACGGAATTCAATGTCATAACCGACGGGTACTTGCGGTGTTTGTGCTTCCGATACGGGCGGCTCGGCAAAGATACGATCAATACGTTCTACGCCCTCGTCTATTTCCCGTGTGCCCGATCCGAGGAACATCAGTTTATAAATAGGGGAGGCTACTCCGGGGCCCATAATAATAAAGAATAGATAGACAGCGGCTAATGCTAGATTTTGTGGCTCATGGCTCAGTAATAGTAAACCTATCGGCAGAATGAACGTAATAAGTGAGTTCAGTAATATGGTGAAGACCACCATACCGGGTTCGTATGTATCACATACTTTCAGTGCATATTCCTTATACGCCTCAATCTCACTATTGAAACGGCGGAATGACCGGACGCTCTGACCGAAGATTTTTACCACCGGCATACCGCGTACATATTGTACGGCTGAGGCGCTCATTCGTTCCTGTGTATCAAAGTAGATTTTAGTAAACTCCTGTGCCTTTTTCCCGAAGAAGTTGGCAAACTGTAATCCTATACTCAATGCGATACAGAATAGACATATCGCTGCCATCCATCCATTCAGGGAGAAGAAGATAATAAACATCAGAGTGACCGTAGCCAATACATTCACAAGGTCGGGGATGGTATGGGCAATGAAGTTTTCAATCTTTTCTACATTCTGTTCCATAATTTTCTTGATGCTTCCGGTAGATGTACCGTTCAGGTATCCTAACGATAAGCGTCCAATGTGTTCCGATAGCTTGATACGCAGTCCGTATAGGATACGGAAAGCTGCTACATGTGAGGCCATCAGTGCCGCATAAAGTAGCAATAATCCTCCGATCAGTCCGAAGAAGGCAAACCATCCCCAATATATCAGTATCCCGCTATCTATTTTTTCTAAGTCACTGGCGTGAAGCAGTAACTCCTGCAATACGCGGTATACCGACCAGTAGGGAACCAACATGCACGTAGCGCTTCCTGCCGACAAGATACCGGCCAGGATCAGCAACCCTTTCCGCTCGCCTGCAATCTCAAACAGGCGGGCGATTCCTTTTTTCTTTTTCAGTTTCTCTTTCATAATCTATTATACTTTTAAAAACGAACAATATTCAGATTCATTCAAAAAAAGAGAGAGCTTATATTTTCATAAGCTCTCTCCAACCAATTACTTCGAATGTGATGTATTCTGTGACTATCTGTTCCAAATTTTCTGTCCCGACTCGATGCATGATCAATTCCTCAAACATGGTGAACATCCATGCCGTGTGCAGGTGGATAGAAAAGTCGGTTACATTAATATTCATTTGCGGATGTTTTTCTTTCATATCTCTGAAGTACTCTTTCACAAGTGATGTGGAGCGTTCGGTGAAGTTCTCCTTGAAGTTTTCCAGTGAAGAACCCTGTGCATGGAAAAATAGCAATACCAACAATTTGCGATGCTTTTGTATCAATGTCATGTACTCTTCTATCACATATCGTAGGTATTCTGTGGAATACATCTCCATGATATCTGCTCCATAACGCCCGTGATGTTCGTGCAGCATCCTTTCGAATGCACTGATTACGGGCCGTACCACCGTACAGAAAATATCATCCTTGTTTTTGAAATAGTTATAGATATTGCTCAACCCTACTTGGGCTTCTTGCGCAATTTCACGCATGGAAGCCTTCGGAAAGCCGTTTTCGAGGAATACTTTTTCGGCAGCTTTCAAAATTTCTTTTTGTATGTCATCTTTAGGGTATTGCATAAGTTTTATTTCTCGACTGCAAAGTAGGGGAGAATCCGCGTTTTCTGAAATACCCATTAATGATGGTTTTTTGTTAGATTTTTATAAAAATCACAATTATTGGGTATTGCCAAGGTCACTGAAAGCATGCAACTTTGCGCGTATAATCTAACTATAAACTACTATATGGTGAAACTAACCAATCATAAAAAGGCAATTGACAGACCTTTAAGTTGTAAGAGATGGGGAATAATAGCTATTATTATTCTTTTTGCAGGTAGCTTATCTTTTTTACTGTACTCTTACTTTTCTCATGACGCTGATAATCCTCAGTGTAACTGTTTGCTATGTATGCTTAATCATGTTCCTGAAGAGGGAGAGTACATTTATAACCGCTATTTGATATTTATTAGTTTTATCTGGATTGCTGTGATCTTTGCGGCTGTCTTTTTAGTGAATTACTGCTTTGTAAAAAAGAACAAAAAGAAATAGTGTTCGTTTAAGTACCTACTTGTTATTATTTTTAATAACACAATACTCATATTTGGGTATTGCCCGCCTTTTTAACTCCCTCTACCTTTGCGCCAACAAAATTTAAGATAAAAGATGAGAAAATTAACTTGCTTATTCGCCTTAGGTTTCTTGCTTTTTAACAATACTTTACGGGCTAATGAACCTGAAAAAGTAACCTCAACAGAAGAGGTATCTGAAACTACGGCAAAGAAAGAGAGAATAAAACAGGTAACAAAAGATGACGACTACGAAAAGTTCCGTTTCGGTGGATACGGAGAAATGGTAGCAAAGTTTATGAATTACGGAACGAATCGTTTCTATGGTGGGGTCGATAACAGTGATCACCGCAATACCATTGCAATTCCTCGTTTTGTGTTGGCTTTTGACTACAAGTTTAATTCCAAGTGGATACTGGGTGCTGAAATAGAATTTGAAGCAGGAGGTGTAGGTATTGAAACAGAACTTGAGAATTCAGAAAACGGTGAGTATGAAACAGAAATGGAAAAGGGTGGAGAAGTTGCTCTTGAGCAGTTTCACATTACCCGTCTGATACATTCGGCTTTCAATGTTCGTGCCGGTCATTTGATTGTACCTATGGGATTGACCAATGCACACCATGAGCCTATCAACTTCTTTGGAACATCTCGTCCTGAGGGTGAAACCACAATTATTCCTTCTACCTGGCATGAGACAGGGCTGGAATTCTTCGGTTCTTTTGGTAAAGGATATGCGCGCTTTGATTATCAGGCAATGATTGTTGCCGGCTTGAATGCTGATGGATTTGGTCGTGATAATTGGGTTGCTGGTGGTAAGCAGGGACTCTTTGAACAAGATAACTTTACTTCGCCTGCTTATGTAGCACGTCTGGACTATAAAGGGGTACCGGGACTGCGTGTAGGTGCTGCCTTTTACTATTGTAATGACGTGACAGCCAATGCTGATAAGAATTATAAGTATAGCAGTGTAGGCCGCTCATCAGTGAAAATCTACTCTGCCGATGCACAGTATAAAAATAAATATGTTACCGCTCGTGGTAATATCATTTATGGTGATTTAGAGAATTCTTCCAAGATCAGCAAGGTTACTCTTTCCAATAACTCCAATTATTACCACGGTGCTATGCGTAATGTAGCTAAGAATGCCCTGTGCTATGGCTTGGAGGCTGGTCTCAACCTGAGTGCTTTCTTCTCACAGAAGAAATGTCCGGTTATTTATCCTTATGCCCGTTATGAATACTACAACCCGCAGGAAGAGGCAGAAGGTTCTGCCACAATGGAGAAACGCTGCCAGGTAAGCAAATGGACGGCAGGAGTTAACTGGTTTGCATTGCCGAATCTGGTTGTGAAAGCCGATTATACTACCCGTCATATTGGTACGAACAAGGTATTTGGATCGACTAAATATAACAATGAAAATGAATTTGCTATCGGCATAGCTTATGTCGGTTGGTTTACCAAGAGATAGTTCAAATAGGTATTTATAATTAATTTAATGTTTAAGTAATATGAAAAAGTTTTTTTATTTGTCGGCTCTTTCATTGGGCATGATGTGTTCCATTACGGCTTGTAGTGATGATGACACTACGACTATAGACGCTAAGAATCTTGACTATACGGCAGAGAATGCAAGTAGTTGGGGAAATTACATGCGAGTAGTTGCACAATTGTTGGTGAATGATGCTACTGCTCTTTATGATGACTGGGCGGTTAAATACAACGAAGGTGGAAGTTATGCAGATTTCTTTAAGAATCAAGATGCTTTGACGAGCGTTGAGCAGTTGATTGATGGCTGTGTAGACATTGCCAATGAAGTAGGTACTGCCAAAATTGGTGACCCTTACGATCTTTTCATACATAATAATGAAGAAAAGGCTTTGTATGCTGTAGAGTCATGGTATAGCTGGCATTCTCGTGAAGACTATCGTAACAATATCTATTCTATTCGTAATGCTTATTACGGAACACGTACAGGTGTTGTTAGCGAGTCATCTCTCTCAAAAGCAGTAGCTGCAGTAAATGCTAATCTTGATACTGAAGTGAAAAAAGCGATTGATGATGCAGCAGCAGCAATTTGGGCTATCCCGAGTCCTTTCCGCAACAATATCAATAGCCCGGAAGCAGTAAGTGCTATGGAAGCTTGTGCCACTTTGGAGGGAGTACTCAAGGGAAGCTTGAAGAATTGTATCGAAAGTATTGATAAAACAGTGTTGGCTGAAGTCGTAAAAAATTATGTGGATGTAGTTGTATTACCTACTTACTCTGATTTGAAAGCGGGAAATCAAGCTCTTTTCGATGCTGTTGAGACATTCCGTACTTCTCCCAGCAATGCTAACTTCAAGGCTTGTGCCACAGCATGGCTTGCTGCTCGTACACCGTGGGAAACCAGTGAGGCATTCCTTTTTGGTCCGGTTGCCGACAAAGGTCTTGACCCCAATATGGATAGTTGGCCGCTTGACCAGGATGGTATCGTACAGATACTGACTTCCGGTAACTATTCAGACTTAAACTGGGATGGTGACTATGATGAAGAAGATGATAAAATTGCCGGTGCACAAGCTTTGCGTGGTTACCACACTTTGGAATATTTGATCTTCAAAGATGGTGAAGCCCGTACCATTCAGTAAGATTTTTACTTGTTAGAAATAAGATTTTGCGGAAACAGCGGGATAATGAATATTCTGTTGTTTCCGCAACATCTGCGTTAAAAAGATAAATGTTAGTTACGTATTTTGCAATAATAATTCAATAACGAATGAATGGCTTATTAAAATACTCATTTCCAATCTGTTTTTCGCTTCTGGCATTGTTTGCTTGCGAAAATGATGGAATTGATGTGGATGATATAGAAGTACCTGCCGGCTTTGCCCTCTCTGCCGGTACTGCTACCAACTTCCTGACTTCCTCTTATGCTTATGACAGGTCTGCTGACTGGATAACAGGGGCATACGATAAACGTTTCACCCGTGGTGACAAATTGTATGATGATATCCGCACCAGTAGTAATGGAATAGGTGGAGGACTGGGACCGGTTTATGCCGGCTATTCTTGTGGTAGCTGTCACCGAAATGCCGGACGTACGCAACCTACTTTGTGGAGCGAAGGTGGTTCCGGTAGCTCCGGCTTTTCGTCTATGTTGGTTTATATTAGTCGTAAGAATGGGGCTTTCTTTCAGGATTATGGACGTGTGCTTCATGATCAGGCTATTTATGGTGTGAAGCCCGAGGGAAAACTGAAAGTGGAATATACCTATGAGACTTTCCAATTCCCTGATGGTGAGACGTATGAACTCTGCAAACCCAATTATTCTATTTATGAATGGTATGCGGACAGCATCAAACCCGAAGACCTGTTCTGTACGGTGCGTATTCCTTTGCGCCACGTAGGTATGGGACAAATGATGGCGCTCGATCCCACTGAAATTGAAGCTTTGGCTGCTAAAAGTAATTATCCGGAATATGGTATCAGTGGCCGTTGCAACTATATCTCCGAGAGAGGAGTGAGAAGTTTAGGCTTGTCCGGTAATAAAGCACAGCATGCCGACCTGACAGTGGAACTTGGTTTCTCCAGCGATATGGGAGTTACGAACAGCCGCTATCCCGAAGAAATCTGTGAAGGACAGGCACAAGTAAATCAAGGCAGTATGATGGGACTTTCTTATGCCCAATTGGATGTATCAACAGAAGAGATGGAGAATGTAGACCTCTACATGCAGAGCCTTAGTGTTCCGGCACGTCGCAATGTGAATAATGAACAAGTGATCAAGGGTGAGCAGAATTTTTATAAGGCGAAGTGCCATCTCTGTCATGTAACCACCTTGCACACAAAACCACGTGGGTCTGTACTGTTGAACGGAACTCGTCTTCCCTGGCTGGGTAGTCAGACAATTCATCCATACTCGGACTTCCTGCTTCATGACATGGGCTCTGAAATTATGGGCGTAGGACTGAATGACAACTATGTAAGCGGTTTGGCCCGTGGCAACGAATGGCGTACGACTCCGCTTTGGGGTATCGGATTGCAGGAAACTGTGAATGGTCATACTTACTTCCTGCATGATGGGCGCGCTCGTAACTATGTTGAGGCTATCATGTGGCACGGGGGTGAAGGTGAAGCATCGAAGAATCTCTTCAAAAAGATGAGTAAAGAAGATCGTGATGCTTTGATCGCATTCCTGAAATCATTATAAAACAAATAACGAACAATAAAACCAATAAGTATTATATAAGCAATTATGAAGAAATTAATTTTAATGGTTGTAATGGCTGCCCTTTCGTTGGCTGCTATGGCACAGCATGAAGAAGATACAGAAAACGGTGTAGTGTCACTTGCCGGAAGAGAGGGATTTACGATAGAAACCAAGAAGGGAGACTTTGTATTTAAGCCCTACCTGTTGGTACAGACTTGTGCAAATTTCAATTGGTATGATGATGAAGGTTTGGATAAAGCGTACAATCAGGATAATGTAGCTAATTCCGGTTTCTCAATTCCCTATGCTGTATTAGGCTTCACCGGTAAAGCTTTTGGTAAAGTAGCCTTTAATCTTTCTATCAATGCGGCTGCCAGTGGGGGAGCATTGCTTCAACAAGCATGGTTCGATGTACAACTTAAAAAACAGTTTGCCGTGCGTGTCGGTAAATTCAAAACACCTTTCTCGCATGCTTATCTGACAACGTTGGGTGAAACATTGTTGCCGCAGTTGCCGGTATCATTGACTTCTGCCGTCATTCTACCTTATTCCTTGAATGCGGTAACGCCTAATATCGGTACCGGTTTTGACCTCGGTGTTGAAATTCACGGATTGGTAGCTGATAAATTTGGCTATGAAGTAGGTTTATTCAATGGCACCGGTTCTTCTGTAAATACAGCTACAAAAACTTTGAGTGATGATTGGCATATCCCTTCTTTACTGTATGCGGGACGCTTTACTTATATGCCTAAAGGTGTGATGCCGTCCACTCAAGGTAATCCCAACCGTTTGAATGAAGATAAGATCATGTTCGGTGTATCGGCTTCAATCAATGTGGAAAGTGAGAATGAAAGTACCAATGATACCCGTGTGGGAGTGGAATTTGCCATGTTAAAGAACAAACTGTATCTGGGTGCCGAAGCATATTATATGAATGTAGGTTTCACGGATCGCCAGAAGATCAATGAAAGCTACAATTATTTGGGTGGTTATGTACAGGGCGGCTACTTTGTTGCTCCCCGTTTGCAGGCTGCCTTGCGTTATGACTTCTTTAACCGTAACGGTACCGGCGATGACGGATTTTTGAATATGCCGGCTGTGGGTATGAATTATTTCTTTAAGGGTTGTAACCTGAAACTCCAGGCTATGTACCAGTATATTGCCCGTACGGGTCACGATACACAGCTCGACCGCGATAATGATAATTTAGGTCTGGCCACTCATTCTGCAACAGTAATGCTGCAATATACTTTCTAAAAAACAAAGAGAGTCGTTATGAAGAAATGTATATTATTCTTTGCCGCTATCTGGATGACACTCTGCTTCTGTTCATGTGATGATGGAAGAATCTATGAGAAGGAGGTCAATATACAGCGTGGTGGACGTGCTATGAAGTTGACAGGTCGTTTCAGTGGCATCAGCAATTGGACGGATGATTATAGTGTCGTAGTGGCAGGCTTCAATGATAAAAGTGAATACGCCGTTATAACGAAATCACTACCAGTCAATGTAGCCGACGGAACAGATATCGTTATGACACTGGGAGGTATCAGTGATGATGTGAAATCACTCAAATTGTGTGTTATCAGTCGTTTGCGCGAATGTATTGTCGAGTTTAAGACGATGGAAGACGAAGAACTCACAGCCGTCACAGATACCATATTAATGGATGTGGGAACACTGGACGTGGGTATGTTCAGTTCCATCCAGTCACAGGTTTTCGATAAAAGATGTGTAGCGTGCCATGGGCAGACCGGTTCTGCATCGGGTAATTTATTTCTGACGGAGGGTAAGAGCTATCATGCGTTGGTCAACCAGCCGGCGCATAAGAATAGTGATATACTATTGGTGAAACCCGGCAGTGCAGAAGAGAGTTTTCTACATCTGGTCTTGAACAGGGCTGGTGATACGAGTATGAACCATACCGATATGCTGTCAGAAGATGAGCAACCCTTATTGAAACTGATAGATAATTGGATAAACGAAGGTATTTTTTTGAATAACGAGTAAATGATATTGGAAATGAACAACAAAAAACAACAAACCAACCAATCAGAGAATACATTAACCGAGATTTTTAAATATGAAGTAAAAGAAGGCGTTTCAGAGTTTCATGTAATGATTCACTCTACCCGGCCGGAAGACACTTATGAAGAACAATTAAATGCAGTGGCCAATGCCTACAACGATTTGCTTGCAGGTGAATTGAAAGGTGCCATGGCTGTGTTTAAACGTTATTTCCTGAGTGATACCGCCAATCAGGCTGACCTCCTGCTGGCTATCACTACCGAAAGTTCCGACTGTGCTCTTTCCGTGGTAGAGCAACCCCCTTTGGATGGGACGAAAATAGCTTTGTGGGCTTATTTACAGACCAATGTGCAGACACAAGTGCTGCACAACGGACTGTTTGAAGTAAAACACAATGCGTATTGCCACCTGTGGGGAGGCAGTGCTTTCAATCGTGCTGCTAATTCTGAATACCAGACCCGTTTGTTGCTGAATGACTACGTGATGCAGCTTATGGAACAAGGATGTAAATTGGCGGATAACTGTATCCGTACCTGGTTCTTCGTACAGAATGTGGATGTGAATTATGCCGGTGTGGTAAAGGCACGTAATGAGGTGTTTGTTACTCAGAATCTGACGGAAAAAACACACTATATTGCCAGTACAGGTATCGGCGGACGTCATGCTGATCCTAAAGTATTGGTGCAAATGGATACCTATGCTGTGGCAGGCTTAAAGCCGGAACAGATACACTTTCTTTATGCTCCTACGCATCTGAATCCTACTTATGAGTATGGTGTCAGCTTTGAACGCGGAACGTATGTCGATTACGGTGACCGGCGTCAAGTGTTTATTTCTGGTACGGCAAGTATCAACAATAAAGGAGAAGTGGTATACCCCGGCGACATCCGCAGGCAGACGGAGCGGATGTGGGAAAATGTAGAAGCCTTGCTGAAAGAGGCTGAGTGTACATTTGATGACTTGGGACATATGATTGTTTACTTGCGTGACATTGCAGACTATGCAGTTGTGAAGAGTATGTATGACAAGCGTTTCCCGGATACTCCAAAAGTATTTGTACATGCGCCTGTATGCCGTCCCGGATGGTTGATCGAAATGGAATGTATGGGAGTTAAGGCTTTGAAGAATAAGGAATATGCACCTTTTTAATTTGAAGAAAAGTCTCGTTTTCTTATATATCTGTCTGGTGGCTTTGCTCGCTGCGGTGACCTTTGTGGAGCATGTACATGGAACAGAGTTTGTAGAAAAGTATGTTTATCATACAGTTTGGTTTTGTTGTTTGTGGGGAGTACTTGCCGCATTGGCAGTTGCCGTGTTGGTTAAGCGGCAGTTGTGGCGGCGTCTCCCGACATTGTTGTTGCATGGCTCCTTCCTCGTTATCTTGGTGGGAGCCATGATTACATTTTCATGCAGCAAAAAAGGATATATGCATCTCACAGTAGGTACTGAGGTGGGAACTTTCATAGACCAAGACAGTAAGCGAGTAATCGAATTACCGTTCACCCTATGTTTAGACAGTTTTCGGGTGGAGTATTATCCGGGGACGGATGCTCCGGCAGATTACGTCAGCTATATTCGGGATGCGGAACCTGTTTCCATGAATCGTATCCTCTCTCGTCAGGGGTATCGCTTTTACCAGTCTTCTTTTGATGATGATAAAGAGGGGAGTTGGCTGTCGGTGAATTATGACCCGTGGGGAATAGGGATTACGTATGCAGGATATATTTTGCTGGGTATCTCCATGTTGTGGATGCTTGTCGGTCGCAGTGGGGAATTCCGTAGATTGCTCAGGCATCCGTTGCTTCGAAAAGGGGGAATGTTTGTGTGGTTGCTCATGGTTACGGGAGCGGCGATGCAAGCTGAAAACAGAAGTCTTCCGGCACTTGCACTCAGACAGGCGGATAGCCTGGCATCCAAACAAGTGATTTATCATGATCGCGTAGTACCTTTTAATACTCTTGCACGAGACTTTGTATTGAAACTGACCGGGAAATCTTCTTATGGTGGCATGACACCCGAACAGGTTGTCGGAGGTTGGTTACTTCGTCCGGAGGTTTGGCAGAATGAACCGATGATTTATATAAAGAATGCTGAACTTCGTCATTTACTCCGATTGCCTTCTTCCTATGCCTGTCTTACTGATTTGTTTGATGGACAAAACTATCGCTTGCAGGAATTTTGGAAAGGAGGACAAAAGCCACACATGAAAATGACTTCGTTGGAAAAGGCTATCATGGAAACGGATGAAAAGGTAGGATTGATACTGATGTTACGGAGTGGAACACTTATCCGTCCTTTACCGGAAGATGGGAGTATAAAACCACTGTCTGACGTAAAGGTGCAGGCTGAAATATTGTACAATCGCATTCCATTTAGCAAACTGTTGTTTATGTTCAATCTGACTGTAGGGATGCTGGCATTTTTCTATTTACTTTATTGCAGCATGCATCGTTCGGCAGGTAAGGCATGGAGTGTTTTTACAGTTGCACTTTATGCGGCATTTCTTTTTCAACTCTTTGGCTACTGTTTGCGGTGGTATATTGGCGGGCGTATTCCGTTGAGCAATGGATATGAAACCATGCAGTTTATGGCACTGTGTACACTTCTGCTTGCATGCATATTCCGGCGTCGCTTCTCTTTTACGTTGCCTTTTGGACTGCTTATTTCGGGTTTTGCTTTGTTGGTAGCTTATCTTGGGCAGAACAATCCTCAGATCACTCCTTTGATGCCTGTGTTGCTGTCTCCTTGGTTAAGTATCCATGTTTCTCTGATTATGGTATCTTATGCATTGTTTGCCTTTATGATGCTAAATGGATTACTGGCATTCTGCATAGGAGGCTGGCGAAAAAAGACAATCGATTCGGAGATTCAGGAACAGCGTAAGGTTCGTGTGGAGCAATTGATGCTTTTCAGTCGGTTGATGCTCTATCCGGCAGTATTTTGTCTGGGGGCGGGAATTTTTATTGGTGCTGTGTGGGCAAATGTTTCATGGGGGCGTTATTGGGCCTGGGACCCGAAAGAAGTCTGGGCTTTGATCACCTTTTTAATCTATGGTGCGGCATTCCACGGACAATCGCTTGCCGTCTTCCGGCAACCCCGGTTCTTCCATGCTTATATGGTGTTGGCTTTCCTTACGGTGCTGATGACTTACTTCGGAGTAAATTATCTACTGGGCGGTATGCATAGCTATGCCTGATTATCTTTCTATTTTCGGATGATATAATAAAAATGCCTACGGAATCCGCAGGCATTTTTTACAAAAACAACTAACTAAACACATGCAAAGTTAATCAAGCGCACCGGACTTTTCTTTCACAGTACCGTTCGCATTGCGCACATATATCATAACCTAACATTGCCCCGAGTATGAAATCTTCTTCGGGAGACAGCTTGTTCAGTGGCTGCCTTACCAAAAGACGGATTGCTTCGATGCATTCCTTGCGTCCAAAGAAAAGATTGATCCTACCGTTTCCTACCGGCTGGATAACATAGCTTATCTTTTGGTCTGTCAGGCGTTTCACGGCAAAAGCTTCATACTTCTTGTTTGTAGTATAAAGTACCATCTGGCGTACTCCTTTCTTAAATTCGTAGATGTGGTTCAGGAATACTTTCAATTCTACCGGGTTAATGTCAGATATTGTCATAAGGCTATGGAATAAGAGAAAATTATGCCAAGTGATTTTTTATGTCGCTCACCCAAGCGTCGATACGTTCTTCCGTCTTATCACTTTCGTTGATGTCATCAAGAGCGAGTCCGACAAACATACCGTCGATGACGGCAATAGAGGAGGAGAAAGAATAATCTTTTGCAGATACCTTACCAACGATGGTACAACCGGAATCCTTGATATCTTCGTATATGATACCCATGCCATCGCAGAATGTATCGCAATAAGACTCAGCATCACCACAACCGAACAGGGCAATTGTTTTTTCTTTCAGGTCTGATTCTTTCAACACTTTAACGCCATCATACCAGTCATCCTGCAATTCACCGTCACCCCAGGTGGAAGTTCCTAAAAGAAGAACTTCGTATTCTTTTACCATGTCGGCATTCATTTTGCTGACATCGATTACATCAGATGCGGGAACACCAAGTTTAGAAGCGATTGTTTCGGCAATGCCTTGTGTAGTTCCGGTTGAGGAACCATAAAATATTCCTATTTTCTTCATACTATAAAATGGTTTAATTTGTACGGTTGCAAAGTAACGGCATCAGAGGGGTTTATGAAATACCCACAAATAATGAAATGTTTCTTTGTAGCTAACCACTTATAGGTATGACTGAAAACAAATGATAATCCATTAAGAAATATAGAAGTTTTATCTATCTTTGCTGATGGATACTAAAAATAAATCGATTATGAACACTTTAGAATTGGAAGCTTATAAAGCGGCATTAGCTAGAGAAGTGTTGAACATCAATAACCAAGAGGTGCTCGATACAATAAAAGATATTATACAGAGAAGTGGAAATCTGACCAATGCTCCTTATCAGATAGGTGTCAAAGAGGCCCGAAAACAGTTGCAGGACTCCGAAAAGCGCTTTGATGAAGGGGAATACGTGAGTGAAGAGGAAATGGAAGAGTTTTATAATGCACTGCAATAATGAAAATACAATACGACATTGAAGCACGACGACAAATCGGTGAGATTTTCAAATATGGAAAAGTGAAATTTGGTACTCAGATTGCTCTGAAATATAAAGAGAAGCTCAGAGAAAAAATAAATACTTTAAAACAGAATCCCTTAATTGGCAATATTGAGTGGATGCTGACTGATGAAGAGCATGAATACAGATTTCTTTTAGTGAAACCTTACAAGATAATATACTCCGTAAAGGGAGATATTATAAGAATTCATCTTTTCTGGCATATTCACCGTAATCCTGATATTTTAAAAGATTATCCGATAGGAGTCTGTGAAGAAGCACCTCCTTATGGAAATATATAATTATTTACGGTTTTTCTTCAAATCAGGCAAAAACCAGGTAACCAATCCGAGTAACGGCATATAAGCGCAGACATTATAAACAGCTTCGATGCCGAACTTATCCGCCATATTTCCCAATACAGCCGAGGCAATACCTGCCACTCCGAAAGCAAATCCGAAGAATAATCCGGAGATCAGTCCCAGTTTACTGGGTAATAATTCCTGCGCATATAACAGTATGGCGGGGAAAGCAGATGAAAGAATCAGGCCGACACAGAAACTCATAATAATTGTGGCAAGCAAGCCGACATGAGGCATCAGCATACTGAAAGGTGCAGCACCGAGGATGGAACCCCAGATGACGTACTTTCTTCCGATACGATCTCCGATAGGACCACCCATCAGTGTTCCGATGGCTGTAGCCACGAGAAACACAAAGAGATAAAGCTGGGAGTCCTGCACACTTACTCCGAATTTATCAATCAGATAGAAGGTGTAATAGCTGCTTAAACTTGCCATATAAATATATTTGGAGAAGATAAGTATCAGCAGGATAGAAATGGAAAGAACCGTTTTCCCCATAGGCAAAGGCATCTGCATATGAGGTTGCAGGGCAATATGATCACGTTTCATCCGGGTAATGTATCCTTTGTACCATTTGCCGACAGGTATCATTACCATGATTGCTATTACCGATAAAATTGCGAATAATGCGATGTTGTGCCTACCATAAGGTGCTACAATTAAAGCTACCAGTAACGGACCCAATGATCCTCCCAGGTTTCCACCCACCTGAAACAGGGATTGTGCCAATCCTCTTCTGCCTCCGGAGGCGAGCGAAGTGATGCGGGATGCTTCCGGGTGAAGTACGGAAGAACCTATACCTATGGTGAATACTGAGAACAATACCCAATAAAGATTCGTGGAAAAGGCCAGATTCAACATCCCCGTCATAGTGAACAACATACCCATCGGTAGTGTCCAGGCAAACGGGCGCTTATCAAAAAATAATCCGAATACGGGTTGGAATACCGATGCGGACATCTGATAAACCAGCGTAATCAATCCGATTTGTGCAAAACTCAATGTCAAGTCCTCTTTGAAAAGCGGATATGTAGCGGTTATGACGGATTGCAATAAGTCGTTCAGACAATGGGAAATACTTAATGCGATCAATATCGGATAAGCTATCGAGCTTACCGGGCGTTGTGTATTCTGTTGCATGATGGTTGCGTCTCTAATGTAAATCGGGCGCAAAGGTACAAAATAAAATGATTAATACGGATGAGTAAACCAAAAGCATGAACCTTCTCCTTCGGTTGATTCCACTCCGATTTTTCCTCCCATCTGAGATACTAAACTTTTGCAGATGGAAAGTCCGAGACCGGTACCCTGTACAAAGGTATTGAGTTTCACAAACCGTTCGAATATGCTATCAATTTTCTCTTTGGGAATCCCGAAACCTGTATCACGTACATAGAATTTTATTTCGTGAGGTGCCGTCTGTTCATATCCTAAAGCGATAGTGCCTTGTTTCGTAAACTTCAATGCATTGTTTATGAAATTGGTTATGACCTGCATGAATCGGTTCTTGTCTGTATAAATATGGCAATCGGGCATATACTTCTCAAAGACCAGATCCACAGTTTCCGGCACTTTCATCTCCATCGATTTGATGATTTTCATGCAGCTTTCGTTTACATCCAGGTCAGAACGTACGAAGTCGAATGTTCCGGACTCTATCTTCGAAAGATCGAGAATATCAGAAACCAGTTGCAGAAGCAATTCATTATTTGTTTCTACTATTTTGATATATTCCTGGCGTTCTTCCCTGTCGTCTGTTTCTGCCAGCAGACTGGAAAAACCAACGATAGAATTGAGCGGAGTACGTATTTCATGACTCATATTGGCAAGGAAAGCAGATTTCAAGCGGTCCAGTTCTTCGGCTTTGTCACGGGCAATGATCAGCTTCTGTTCTGTCTCTTTCAAGGGAGTGATATCATAGTTGATACACAGCATTTCAATAACTCCATCCTGAGGACGATAATCCCTGACCATTACGTTTATACTGGTCCACGAATATTTTCCATTACCTCTGTTGATGCGTACTTCTTTACTTAAACTAGTGGCTTTCCCTTCTTTAACCTGACCTACAAACTGTTTCAGGACAGCGCAATCTTCCGGGTGAACATGAGAATACACTCCGATAACCTGAGGCATGGGAGTATTTTCTTTTTCACCCAAATTCCTGTACCATGTATTCTGGGCATACCCGTCTCTTGTCATTATATTAAAATGAGCAAACCCTACTTTGGCATAGTCACCTATTAAGAGGAACAGATGCTCAAACTCTTGTATTTTGGTGTATGCACTGGTGGTTTCTGTTGTATCTATATTGATAAACAGGTAATTGCTGAATTGATTCTGCGAATCGTAAAGCAGAGCCACTTTGGTTTGAAGATTGATAACATCTTTTCTTCTACTTGTGACGTATCGGTCGATTTTAGAAAAGTCATAATTAATAGAGAAGTCCACATTTTCTCTGGCACGCAATTTTTCTTTCACGTCTTCGGGGATATTGGGATTTTCAAACAGTGATACCCCCAATGCTTCCTTCATATCCGCCAAGCCGAATATTTCAAGTTCTTTATCATTCATATCTACCAGATACCCGTCTTTGTCGTAAAGCTCGATACCTACCGGCAGATTCTTATAAATATTACGAAGAATTTTCTCACTGTGATCCAATGCGCGGCGATCCTCTTTAGCCTGAAGTTCCGCTTTACGTAATTGGAGGCAAATGCTGATGATGTTTCCTAAAGAAGAAAACCATTGATGGTCGATGTTACTCCAGCTGCGGTGTGTTCTGACCATATCGATGCCCATATATCCCCATACCTTATCTTTCGATAGGAGAGGAACCACCATTACCGATTTAATGTCTTGCACCTCCAGGGTATCGCGGTAAACTTTTGCTTCGGGAGGCATATCATCCAATGTATTCAGAATGATTGATCTCTTTTCTGAGATTTGGCGATCCCACCAGAGAGAATCATCCCAAGGTACATCTTGCAGGAAATCCAGTTCCTGGGATATTCCTTCGGCTGTTGCTTCGTAAATGCAACTTTGTACTTTATGTTCCCGGTCTATTTCGAATATATAGGTACGGTCTCCTTTGGTTTGTTTGAGTAGATCTGCCAATATTTTATTGATGATCTGTGTAATATCATCCGATTGAAGAAAAGCGAGCAATGAATAAGAAAGGCTGTTTTGTTGATAAAGCAGGCTGTTTACCTGAAGAGAGTCTGTGCTTTCACTCATTTCTCCAGCCTGTTTGTCTATACATTGCAGATATCCTATCATATTTTTGTAACCCTCTTCGTCCGGTTGTTTGAAGCTGATTTTAGAATACACCCATATATCCCCATCTTTTGCCCGGATGGGGAACATTTGCTCATAGGTTTCTATGTTTGTGAGCGAAAAGTATTCATTCCTGAGTCGCCTCCGATGATCCTCCCGTATTCTTTTATGAAAATCTTCGAAACTGATCCGGTCGCTTTCAAGTCCGAGTAAGTCAATTATAAAGTCTGAACAAATATATTGGCGATTCTTCAGGTCCGATTCCCACCAACCCATTTTAGCCATTTGCGCAATCTGGCGATATTTCTCACAGTCAATATTTGGCTTCTCTTTCATATATCTTTTTGCTCCTGTTTTCTATCCTTTATTAAAATCTCAGTGGGCAAATATAGAGATAACTTTTATATTTTGAGGAATTTGTTGTCAAAAGAATGTTATTGCTTGCAGTATGGTACTTATAAAGGGCTTTGGGGGAACCGTTGAAGGAAGGAGGAGGATGAGTACAAAATAGGCGGTTTTTCGTCTTTTGGGTATGGCAATGAGTTTTCACCACAGAGTAACACAGAGTTTCACGGAGTTCTATTCTTTTGATTTCAAATTGATTAAACTCTGTGAAACTCTGTGTTACTCTGTGGTGAATTAATTCATAACCATACAGAAATGAATAAATAAGCTCCTTACTTATATAAATAATTAAGATAAGAATGAAAACTCCGTTTAAATTCCGAATATTCATAGCATCCTTACTGTTGTGGATCGTTGCCAACCCTACCTCCGCTCAACAGATACGTTCACTTCACGAACAATTTCTTCATCCTTCAGAAGAGGCAAAACCCTGGACGTTCTGGTATTGGATGTATGGTGCCGTATCAAAAGAAGGGATTACTGCCGATTTGGAGGCTATGAAGCAAGCTGGGCTGGGAGGTACGTATCTGATGCCGATTAAGGGAATTAATGAAGGAGCGCAATATAATGGAAAAGCACAACAATTGACACCTGAATGGTGGGAGATGGTGCGTTTCAGTATGGAAGAAGCCAATCGTTTGGGATTAAAGTTGGGTATGCATATCTGTGATGGTTTTGCATTAGCCGGTGGCCCTTGGATCAGTCCGGAGGAATCTATGCAGAAGGTGGTATGGAGTGACACAATCGTTGAGGGGGGTAAACATAAGGCGCTCCGTCTGCCACAGCCCGAGGCCTATGAGGGTTTTTATGAAGATATCTCTCTGTTTGCTTTGCCCATAAAGGAAGTACCGGATGAGATGCCGGCCCGAATAACATGTGTCAATATAGCTATGGAAGAGCATGCTGATTCTCCCAAAGCGGTGAATATGGATGCTGCCGGTGTTATCCGTTCTTCATATCCTTGTTATATCCAGTATGAATACGAGCGTCCTTTTACCTGTCGTAACGTTGAAGTGATTCTGAGTGGTAATAACTATCAGGCGCATCGACTGAAAGTGATGGCAAGTGATGACGGAGTGAATTTTCATTTGGTGAAACAGTTGGTTCCTGCCCGTCAGGGATGGCAGAATACGGATGAGAATTCAACGCATGCCATTCCTGCAACTACCGCTCGCTATTTCCGCTTCTATTGGACTCCTGAAGGGAGTGAGCCGGGAAGTGAGGATATGGATGCAGCCAAGTGGAAACCTAATTTGAAGATAAAGCAGTTGCGACTGCACCGGGAAGCCCGGTTGAATCAGTGGGAAGGGAAAGCTGGACTGGTATGGCGTGTTGCCTCGGCTACGAAAGAAGCGGAAGTCGGAAAGAAAGATTGCTATTCCCTTTCACAGATTATCAATCTGACCGATCAATGTAAAGCGGGTATATTGACAACTACTCTTCCCAAGGGAAAATGGAAATTATTGCGTATGGGGCATACTGCCACCGGACATACCAATGCCACTGCCGGAGGGGGAAAGGGGTTGGAATGTGATAAGTTCAGTGCGAAAACAGTGCGAAAACAGTTCGACAACTGGTTTGCACAGGCATTTCTAAAGACAGATTCAGACGTTGCACGCTGTGTATTGAAGTACATGCATGTGGATAGCTGGGAATGTGGCAGTCAGAATTGGAGTGATACGTTTGCAGCTGAATTCCGGAAACGTCGCGGATACGACCTGATGCCTTATTTACCGTTACTGGCGGGTATTCCGATGGAAAGTGTAGAACGGAGTGAAGAGATTCTGAGGGATGTTCGTACTACTATATCCGAGCTTGTTGTTGATGTCTTTTATAAAGTATTGGCGGATTGTGCTAAAGAATATGATTGTCAGTTCTCGGCAGAATGTGTAGCTCCCACGATGGTGAGCGATGGGTTGTTGCATTACCAAATGGTGGACCTTCCCATGGGAGAATTCTGGCTGAATAGTCCTACCCATGACAAACTGAATGATATGCTGGATGCTGTCAGTGGGGCACATATTTATGGAAAGAGTATTATCCAGGCAGAAGGATTTACGGAGGTGCGTGGTACATGGGATGAACATCCCGGAATGTTGAAGGCGTTGCTCGACCGGAATTATGCACTGGGGATTAACCGCCTTTTTTATCATGTGTATGTCCACAATCCATGGCTGGATCGCAAACCCGGTATGACATTGGATGGCATCGGCCTTTTCTTTCAGAGAGATCAGACCTGGTGGAATAAAGGGGCAAAGGCACTTTCTGATTATGCCACACGTTGTCAAGCATTGCTACAGTATGGACATCCGGTAGTAGATATTGCCGTTTTCACAGGAGAAGAGATTCCAAGGCGTGCAGTACTGCCGGACCGATTGGTTCCTTCTCTTCCGGGTATTTTCGGGGCGGAGCGTGTGGAAAGTGAGCGTATTCGTCGGACGAATGAAGGACAACCTTTGCGTGTGCGTCCTGTGGGCGTTACGCATTCTGCCAATATGGTTGATCCGGAGAAATGGGTGAATCCGCTTCGTGGTTATGCTTATGATAGTTTCAACAAGGATGCATTGCTCCGGTTGGCGAAAGTGGAAGATGGCAGGATGACATTGCCGGGTGGAGTCAGTTATAAAGTGTTGGTCGTACCGCTTCCTCGACCGATGAATCCGGAACAGGCAGAGTTGTCTCCTGAAGTAGAGAAGAAGATTAATGAATTGAAGAAAGCGGGCATATTGATTCCTGACCTTCCTTATACCGGAGATGACTTCTCGGCATACGGATTGGAACGTGATCTGATTGTGCCGGAAGATGTTGCTTGGACGCATCGTCGGGGAGAACAGGGGGATATTTATTTTATTGCTAACCAACGGGAAGAGACACGTACTTTCACTGCAAGTATGCGTATCTACGGCAGAAAGCCCGAATGTTGGAATCCATTGACAGGAGAAATAGACTTCCGGCCTTCGTATGAACAGAAGAATAATCGAACGGAAGTTACACTGACGTTGGCGCCGAATGAATCCGTATTCATCGTATATCCGACAGAAAAGAACTGTTTCAGTGATGAGAAGAGTTTACAGAAGCAACAGAAGGAGGGGAGTTATTCTGCGAAAGAGTTTTCGGAGGTTGCAGTAGAATTGGGAGAGTATACAGTGAATTTCATAACTAATGGCAGGACCGTAAATCGGAAAGAACTTTTCGATTGGAGCCGGGAGCAGGATGAGAAGATCCGGTACTATTCGGGAACAGCCGTCTACAGGACTGTATTCCATTGGAAAGACAAACCGGAAACAACTGTTTATCTGAATTTGGGAAAGGTCTGCAACCTGGCAACTGTCCGCGTGAATGGTGTGGACTGTGGAACAATCTGGACTGCTCCTTACCGGACTAATATTACGGCAGCTTTAAAGGAGGGTACAAATGAACTCGAAATAGAGGTGACCAATACTTGGGCGAATGCTCTCAAAGGAGCTGATGAAGGAAAAGCACCATTCAGCGGAATCTGGACGAATGCCAAATATAGGAGACAGGAAAAAACACTGCTTCCGGCGGGACTGCTGGGACCGGTTTCATTCCTTTCTGTAGGGTTATGAATTAATTCACCACAGAGTAACACAGAGTTTCACAGAGTTTAATCAATTTGAAATCAAAAGAATAGAACTCCGTGAAACTCTGTGTTACTCTGTGGTGAAAACTCATTACCTTTCCCGATATGAGTTATATAGGAGTGATGCAAAGAGCATAACTGTCTGTGTGGTAATGCACTTGCTGTTCCACTAATGTCAGTCGTAGTGGAACACGAGTTCAGTCCTAGTGGGAAGTGGCTTCAGTCCTAGTGGGAAGTGGCTTCAGTCGTAGTGGGAAGTACCTTCAGTCCTAATGGGAACTATCTTCAGTCGTAGTGGGAAAAGAGCTTATCACTGATAGATTCTAAGCTAAAGTAAATAACGGACTATAAACAACAAGTATCTTTCTGTATGTTAGCGTTAAGCTAATATCTGATAGTTTTTTGATACACAGTTCGGATACTTACCACTGGTATCTCGTTGTTTGGGCGGGCTTTGCCCGCTAAATTTTCATTTTATTGAGTACAAACTTCCCTCTTTTCCGTCTTCTCTTTACGGAATCCGGTTCTTCTCTTTTTGGGATGCTTATCCTGAACTCTGTGAGAACCCTAAATATACAACGATGAAAAACTTAATAGCTACAGCAGGCACTACACTTGCTATTTTTCTATTTGCAGTTTGCCTGTCAACTCATGCAGAAGTGCACCTGCCTGCCATCTTCTCGGATGGCATGGTTATGCAGCAACAGACCCATGCCAATCTTTGGGGGACGGCAACTCCCAATAAGAAAGTAACCGTCCGCACTAGCTGGGATGGAAAACTGTATGCCGCAACAGCGGATAAACAAGGTGCATGGAAACTAGCCGTTTCCACTCCCGAAGCAGGCGGACCTTATACTGTTACTTTTGATGATGGAACTCCGAAAGTTCTGAGCAATATTCTGATAGGGGAATTATGGCTTTGCTCCGGTCAAAGCAATATGGAGATGCCTATGAAAGGCTTTAAAAACCAGCCTGTAGAGAACGCTAATATGGATATTCTCCGTAGCAGGAACCCTGAGATAAGACTATTCACAGTGAAACGTACCTCTACGCTCACTCCGCAAAATGATGTGACAGGCTCCTGGAAAGAGGCAAGTCCGGCTACAGTGCGTGATTTCAGTGCGACAGCCTATTACTTCGGGCGGTTGGTAAATGAAATATTGGATGTTCCGGTAGGCTTGATAGTGGCAGCCTGGGGTGGTTCGGCTTGCGAAGCTTGGATGACTGCCGACTGGTTGAAAGCTTTTCCGGATGCAAAGATACCCCGGTCGGAGACAGATATCAAATCAAAGAACCGTACTCCAACCGTACTGTATAATGGTATGTTGCACCCATTGATCGGACTGACCATGAAAGGAGTCATCTGGTATCAGGGTGAGGATAACTGGAATCGTGCCCATACCTATGCGGATATGTTTACGACACTCATTAACGGATGGCGTACCGAATGGAAACAAGGTGATTTTCCTTTTTATTACTGCCAGATAGCTCCATACGATTATGGAATTATCACGGAACGTGGAAAAGAAGTAATTAATACAGCCTATCTCCGCGAAGCGCAGGCGCAAGTAGAGCACCGTGTACCCAATACCGGTATGGCCGTACTGCTGGATGCAGGGATGGAAAAAGGCATTCATCCTCCCCGTAAGCAAGTTGCCGGTGAGCGATTGGCGCTTCTTGCCTTGACAAAGACTTACGGGATAGAAGGGGTAAACGGTGAAAGCCCTTATTATAAAAGCATTGAAATAAAGAATGACACGGTCATTGTGAGTTTCGAACGTGCCGGCATGTGGATTAGTGGTAAGAACTGTTTTGAATCGAAGAATTTTGAGGTAGCGGGTGAAGATAAAGTATTCTATCCGGCTAAAGCATGGATCGAACGCAGCAAGATGCTTGTAAAAAGTGAGATGGTACCACATCCTGTTGCTGTGCGATATGGTTTTGTGAATTATGTGGAAGGAGATGTCTATTGTGACGGTTTGCCGTTAGGTTCTTTCCGTTCGGATGACTGGTGATACGTGTGAAATATGAAAAGAATTTATCTGATTATAATCCTGATTCTTGTTGGCGTGTCGGCTCTTTGGAGCCAGCATGCCAATGTTGTTTGGAATACCCCCAGTCGTAATTCTTCCGAATCAATGCCGTGTGGAGGTGGAGATATCGGTATGAATGTGTGGGTAGAAGAGGGGGATGTATTGTTTTATCTGAGTCGTAGCGGTACTTTTGATGAGAATAATTGTCTGCTGAAACAGGGGCGTTTTCGTATCCGCCTGTCTCCCAATCCTTTTAAAGAAACAAAAGAGTTCCGGCAGGAATTAATGCTTAATGACGGATTCGTGGAGATTTCGGCAGAAGGTACACAAATTCAAATTTGGGCGGATGTATTCCATCCCGTAGTTCATGTAGAGATTGTCAATGCCCGTCCCTTGCAGGCAGAAATCTTTTATGAGAATTGGAGATACCGGGACCGGCCGATCCGGAAAGGAGAGGGGCAACAATGCTCTTACAAATGGGCTCCTCCCCAGGGAGCAGTAACAAGTGCCGACACCATCCGTCCTCTCCCAAACTCTCAATTCTCCACTCTTAATTCTCCACTTATTACGTTTTATCACCGTAATCCGGAAGAGACCGTTTTTGATGTAGCAGTATCCCAGCAAGGTATGGATACAGTCAAATCCCGGTTGATGAATCCTTTAAAGAACCTGACGTTCGGAGGATGCCTGTCAGGTGAGAATCTGGAATATACCGGAATCTCAGATGCGGTATATGCCGGAACTGATTATCGGGCCTGGAAGTTTCGTTCATCGAAAGTATCCCGAAAACAACACTTTTTCGTTGTACTGCATACAGATCAGACGGAGACAGAAGAACAGTGGATACAAGACTTACAAGTCGGTCTGAGGAGAATAATGCCACATGGAAAGGTTTCTATGAAAGTGCTTTCGCAAGATAAGAAACAAACCCGCCAATGGTGGAACGCTTTCTGGCAACGTAGTTTCATTGTGGCAGAAGGAGAGGCTGGGGAGATAACCCGGAATTATACTCTTTTCCGCTATATGCTGGGCTGTAATGCTTATGGCAATGTTCCTACCAAGTTCAATGGTGGCTTGTTCACCTTTGATCCTTTACATATAGATCCGAAACAGGCATTTACTCCTGATTATCGGAAATGGGGAGGCGGCACAATGACTGCACAGAATCAACGTCTGGTATATTGGCCGATGTTGAAAAGCGGTGATTCTGACATGATGCCTGCCCAGTTTGATTTCTATAACCGGATGTTGAAGAATGCCGAATTGCGCAGCCGTGTGTATTGGCAACACGGGGGAGCCTGTTTCTGCGAACAGATAGAGAATTTCGGTTTACCCAATCCTGCCGAATATGGTTTTAAACGCCCGGAAGGGTTCGATAAAGGACTGGAATACAACGCATGGTTGGAATACGAATGGGATACCGCACTCGAATTCTGCCAAATGATACTTGAGACGAATAATTATACCGATGCGGATATCACTTCCTATTTGCCTTTGATTGAAAGTTCATTGACTTTCTTTGATGAGCATTATCGTATGCTTGCTTCCCGTCGTGGACGGAAGGAGTTGGATGGAGAAGGACACCTGATTCTCTTTCCGGGTTCTGCCTGTGAAACCTATAAAATGACTAATAATGCCAGCAGCACTATTGCCGCATTGCGGACCGTGCTGGAAACTTACGGACGGAAGAACGAAATGCTGGAAGTAATCCCGCCGATACCATTGCGTTATATCGAAGTAAAGGATTCTGCGAATTCCATAACTATGCCGGTGCTGAAACAAACGATTGCCCCAGCTAAGAGTTGGGAGCGTATTAATAATGTGGAGACTCCGCAACTCTATCCCGTATTTCCGTGGCGTGTTTACGGCATTGGCAAAGAAAAGTTGGAGGTTGCCCGCAACACCTATTTCTATGATCCCGAAGCGGTTAATTTTCGTTCGCATATCGGATGGAAACAAGATAATATCTGGGCTGCATGTTTAGGATTGACTGAAGAATCCCGACAGCTTAATCTGGCTAAATTATCCAACGGCCCGCATCGCTTTCCGGCTTTCTGGGGCCCCGGCTATGACTGGACGCCTGATCACAACTGGGGAGGGAGCGGCATGATAGGGCTTCAGGAGATGCTGTTGCAGACAAACGGAGAACTGATACTCCTGTTTCCGGCTTGGCCTCTAGAATGGAATGTGCACTTCAAACTTCATGCACCCGGTAAAACAACAGTAGAGGCTACTTTGAAAGAGGGTAAAGTGACAGATTTAAAAGTGTCACCGGAAAGTAGGAAGAAAGATGTGGTGATAATGATTCAAGAGACAAAATGATGATATGAAACTAAGAAATATGAATAAGAACTTGTTTTTAACTTTGTCAGCCTTTTTGTTTTTATTCCCATTATCAGGGAAAGCGACAGGAACTTACCGTCCCGAGACCTCAGTTGCCGGTTTCATTCAGCTTCCCGGAAGCGGACGGCAGGTATATGATTTCAATCCGGGCTGGCGCTTCTTCAAAGGCGACATATCTGGAGCGGAAACAGTGAACTTCGATGATCGTTCATGGGAAGTTGTCTCCACCCCTCACACTGTGGAACTAATGCCTGCTGAGGCCAGTGGATGCCGGAACTATCAGGGACCTGTCTGGTATCGCAAGCATTTCGTCGTTCCCGCAGAGACTAAAGGTCAACGGGTATCCATCCATTTTGAAGCTGCAATGGGGAAACAAATTCTTTATCTGAACGGAAAACGTATTCAGGAGCATATAGGCGGTTATCTGCCTTTCACACTGGACTTGACAACCTATGGAGTGCAAGCCGGAGACTCCTGCCTGCTTGCTGTTTTTGTAGATAACAGCGATGATAAATCCTATCCTCCGGGTAAGCGTCAGTATACCTTGGATTTCACCTATCATGGAGGCATCTATCGGGATGTATGGATGATTGCCAAATCCCCTATATCCATTACTGATGCCATCGAATCGCAGACAGTTGCCGGAGGTGGTGTGTTTGTTCACTTCGATCAGATCAGTGAAAAGAGTGCGCAAGTCTGTGTCAATACGGAAGTACAGAATGAAAATACCCGTTCTGAATCTGTGATTGTAGAGACGACACTGACAGATGCTGACGGCAAAATAATCAGGCGCATATCCGGTAAACTCTCCTTGCAATCGGGAGAGAAGAAAATAATCCGTCAGCAAATGGAAGTGAAGAATCCGAAGCTATGGTCGCCGGATACACCTTATTTATATAGAGTGCAGTCTCGCCTTAAAAAAGGTAATCAGTCCATAGATGGCGGAATCACCCGTGTCGGAATTCGTCTGGCTGAATTCCGTGGTAAAGATGGCTTTTGGCTGAATGGCAAACCTTTCGGTCAGTTGGTGGGAGCCAACCGTCATCAGGATTTCGCTTATGTGGGCAATGCCTTACCAAACTCCCAGCAATGGCGTGATGCCAAGCGTTTACGTGATGCAGGATGCACTATTATCCGTACAGCCCATTATCCGCAGGACCCGTCTTTCATGGATGCATGTGACGAACTTGGCCTATTTGTAATTGTCGCTACGCCGGGGTGGCAATATTGGAACAAAGATCTGCAATTTGGAGAGCTTGTCCATCGGAATACACGTGAAATGATCCGTCGTGACCGCAATCATCCTTCTGTTTTGATGTGGGAACCTATCTTGAATGAAACCCGTTACCCGCTTGATTTTGCTTTGAAGGCTCTTGATATTACCAAAGAAGAATATCCGTATCCGGGGCGTCCGGTAGCTGCTGCTGATGTACATTCGGCAGGAGTAAAAGAACATTATGATGTGGTTTATGGTTGGCCCGGTGATGATGAAAAGGAAGACAGGCCGGAGCAATGTATCTTCACTCGTGAGTTCGGGGAGAATGTGGATGACTGGTATGCCCACAATAATGATAACCGTGCAAGCCGCAGCTGGGGAGAACATCCGTTGCTAGTGCAGGCACTTTCTCTGGCTAAGAGTTATGATGAGATGTATCGCACTACGGGCCTGTTTATCGGTGGTGCCCAGTGGCATCCGTTCGATCACCAACGAGGGTATCACCCTGACCCATATTGGGGAGGTATTTATGATGCTTTTCGTCAGAAAAAATATGCATACGAGATGTTCCGCAGTCAGTCTTCAGCCAGTCTGCGGCATCCTTTGGCTGAGTGTGGACCCATGGTTTTCGTTGCTCATGAAATGTCGCAGTTCTCTGATAAAGATGTAGTGGTTTTCAGTAATTGTGATTCTGTCAGACTTTCTGTCTATGATGGAACAAAGACATGGACGAAGCCGGTGGTTCATGCCAAAGGTCATCTGCCGAATGCCCCTATTGTTTTTGAAAATGTATGGGATTTCTGGGAAGCTCGCAGTTATAGTTATACTCAGAAGAATTGGCAAAAAGTGAATATGATTGTAGAAGGCATTATAAATGGGAAAGTAGTATGCACTCAGAAGAAGATGCCTTCACGGCGTTCCACTAAATTGAGGCTATATGCGGATACAGGGAATGTGAATCTGGTGGCGGATGGTTCTGATTTCATTGTAGTGGTGGCTGAGGTGACTGATGACAATGGAAATGTGAGACGCCTGGCTAAAGAGAATATCGTCTTTACCGTAGAAGGGGAAGGAGATATTATTGGCGATGCTACTATTGGTGCGAATCCCCGTGCAGTGGAGTTCGGTTCTGCCCCTGTACTGATTCGTTCTACCAGAAAAGCCGGAAAGATCAAAGTGAAAGCCCGTGTGCTATTTGAGGGTACACAAGCTCCGACGGCTGCGGAGCTGGAGTTCGAAAGTGTTCCTGCAGAATTTCCTTTTTGTTATGAGGAGCGGGAAATAACTTCTGCGGCTGTGAGAACAAGGTTACAAAAAGATACAACTGACAAGAAAATACAGTTGACGGAAGAAGAACGCCAAAAGGTGTTGGATGAGGTAGAGCGTCAGCAGACGGAGTTCGGAACAAAAGAATAATCTAAAATAAGGGAGTGATAATTTTAGTCACTGTTAGAAAAAGCTTATCTTTGGATACATTTTATATCAACTGTTGTTATAAATGAAGAAACGATCTATTCTAATACTATTTCTATCGGTGATAGGGCTTACAAGCTTTGCCTATCCCAGCATGATTGTGGAACACTACACGGCCGAACGAGGGTTACCTAATAATATTGTAAACTGTACTTTAAAAGGTAGCGAAGGCTTTGTCTGGTTCGGCACTTGGTATGGCTTATGTAGTTTTGACGGCACTAAGTTTCGTTCGTACGATAATCGTGACGGATTCTATTCGGCTGACATTCCTCCACGTAAGATTCAGCGTATCGTAGAAGATAAAAATGGTTTTCTTTGGATCAAGACCATTGATCGCAAACTTTATCTGTTTGATAAGAAGCATGAAAGTTTTCATGCGGTTTATGACGATGTGAAGGAATACTCTGAAAATATTCAGATTATCAAGATTCAGACAACTGCGGATGGGGATGTCCTATTGCTGACCAAGGATAAGAGTCTGCTTCGTGCGCATACTGATAAAGAGGGCAAAATTACAATGAAGCAATTGCACGATTCACGCCCTAATATCAATCACTACGATATGCGTTTGAAACATAATGTGTTATGCGAGACTTCCGAATTTATCAATTGGGTGGGTATGGATTATCAGATACTTTCGTTAAGGAAAGGAGCGGGGTTGAAAGATAAGCCTGCCGATTTCATTCAGAAGAAGATAGCCGGTAGCCCCGACCAGTTCACCTGTGCATCTTATAACTCCAGATGCTTATGGTTAGGTGACCGGAACGGACATATTTATAGTATTGATCCGGAAAATGGAGTGGTCAATCGTTATGAAATACCGGGAATAGATCAGTCGGTCGTAAATTTGCTGGTAACAGAGACAGGGTTGGTCTATATTACTACAGGTGAAGGAGTATATGAATATAATATCGGTTATAAGCAATTGACAAAGTTGCCGCTTTCCATCGACGGGAGAGAAACAGGAACTATATTTATAGACAAATATGATAAAATTTGGTTTCAGGAAGGTAATAATGCATTGGTATACTATGATCCTTTAAATAAAGCCAATCGCCGCTTTACATTTCCTAAACAGAATTCCATAGGAAATTTTGAAATGCAAGATGCCGGTGAACAGGGTATGTTTTTTCTGACTCCGGGTGGAGAGATTCTTTTGTTCGACCGGGAGAAACTGGAGATGGTTCGTCTGAATCAATCAAAGCCTTTCGTTGATGATGCTCCCGGACAACTGTTTTTTCATCTATTGCTGGACAAAGACGAGATTCTCTGGTTGGCTTCTACAGATAATGGGGTGTACAGGGTTAACTTTCCCAAGAAGCAGTTCCAGGTACTTAAAGAAGTGTCACCGGTGCCGGTTGGTGATGAAAAACCTAATTCCTGGAATCAGGGGATACGCGCTCTGTATCAGGCAAAGAATGGCGATATCTGGGCAGGAACCCGTTGGCAGGCCCTTTATCGCCTTGATAGTAACGGACAGGTAAAGCAGGTTTTCTCGGAAAAGAATTATCTGGTGGGAGCTGTATATCATATCATGGAAGATAAAGATGGGAATCTTTGGTTCTCTACCAAAGGCAATGGTCTTGTGAAGGCTGAACCGGATATGAATTCTCCTCAAGGGTTACGCTTCGTACGTTATAAAAATGATCCTAAGAATCCGAATTCAATCAGTAGTAATGATGTGTATTTCACTTATCAGGATAGCCAGGGGCGTATTTGGGTTGGTTTGTTAGGTGGTGGTCTGAATCTGATCAGTGAAGCGAACGGGACAATTGCCTTCAAGCATAAGTATAATGGTTTGAAGCAATATCCGCTTTATGGGCTTTATATGGAAGTGCGTACAATGACGGAGGATAATGACGGACGTATCTGGGTAGGAACAATGGATGGTCTGATGTCTTTTGATGGTCATTTCACCAATCCCGAAGAGATTCAATTTGAAACTTACCGCCAGGTGAGTGAACGTTCGAATGTTGCTGACAATGATATTTATGTATTGTACAAAGATTCCGAATCACAAATCTGGGTAAGCGTATTTGGGGGAGGATTGAATAAACTGGTACACTATGATAAAGAAAGGCGGGTACCTGTCTTTAAATCTTACGGCATCCGTGAAGGTATGAATAATGATGTCGTAAAATCAATAGTAGAAGATAAAGACGGAAATCTCTGGTTTACTACAGAAATAGGATTGTCTTGTTTCAATAAAGACACCGAACAGTTCCGTAATTACGACAGGTACGATGGATTCCTGAATGTTGAGTTGGAAGAAAGCAGCGCGCTCCGTACTTTGAGTGGTGACTTATGGCTTGGTTCCAGGCAAGGTATTCTCACATTTTCACCTAATAAACTGGAAACGCAGAATATGAACTATGATACGCGCATAGTCGACTTCAAAATCTCCAATCGTGATTTGCGTAGTTTTCATGAAGATCCTGTATTGAAAGAATCGATTACATTTGCCGATGCAATCAGGTTAAAGTATAATCAGTCTATGTTTACCATTGAATTTGCTGCGTTGAACTTCTATAATCCCAATCGTGTGTTTTATCGATATATCCTTGAAGGATACGAAAAGGAGTGGCATTACAATGGTAAAAACCGTATTGCTTCTTACACGAATGTGCCGCCTGGATCCTATACTTTCCGGGTGGAAACAATAGATGAAGCCAATCCGGAGCTCGTTTCCAATCGTACATTGGCCATCACTATTCTTCCGCCCTGGTGGTTAAGTTGGTGGGCTATTGTGATTTATGTAGTCTTGGGTATTATAGCCCTTTATTTCAGTTTGCGTCTGGCTTTCTTTATGATTAAAATGAAGAATGACATCTACATCGAACAGAAGGTTTCGGAAATGAAGATCAAGTTCTTTACAAATATTTCTCATGAACTACGTACTCCTCTGACTTTAATAAAAGGTCCGATACAGGAATTGAGAGAGCATGAGACACTTTCACCAAAAGGTGTGCAATATGTGGAACTAATGGAGAAAAACACTAACCAGATGTTACAACTTGTCAATCAGATACTTGATTTCCGGAAAATACAGAATGGAAAGATGCGTTTGCATGTGTCGTTGATTGATTTTAATGAGTTGGTAGTCTCTTTCCAAAAGGAATTCCGTGTTCTTTCCGAAGAAAATGAAGTTAGCTTTACTTTCCAGTTACCGGATGCGGCTATTATGATATGGGCGGATAAGGAGAAGCTGAGTATTGTTATTCGGAACATCATATCCAATGCCTTCAAGTTTACCCCTTCCGGTGGCAGCATCCATGTAGTTGCCGGACTGACAGAAGATGGGGAACACTGTTTCCTGAGAGTGGAAGATAACGGGATCGGAATCCCCCAGAATAAGCTGACCGAGGTTTTTGAACGCTTCTCGCAAGGAGAGAATGCCAAAAACTCGTATTATCAGGGCACGGGTATCGGGCTGGCACTTTCCAAAGAAATCGTTAATCTGCATCATGGAATGATTCGTGCTGAAAGCCCTGAAGGAAAGGGAACCGTGTTTATTGTAGAACTATTGCTCGGAAAGGAACATTATCGCATTTCGGAAGTCGATTTTTATGTCAGTGACACTGAAACAGCTCCTGCCGGAGATGTGTCTTCTACTGATATCATGGCAGAAGAAGATTCCGAAGAACAGACGGAAATAGATGCTTCTTTGCCGAATCTTTTATTGGTGGAAGACAATAAAGACCTCTGTCAGCTGATAAAACTGCAATTAGAAGACAAGTTTAATATTCATATAGCCAATAATGGAGTAGAGGGATTAAAGAAAGTCCACCTGTATCATCCTGATATCGTGGTCACCGATCAGATGATGCCTGAAATGGATGGTTTGGAGATGTTGCAGTCTATTCGTAAAGATTTCCAGATCAGTCATATTCCGGTTATCATCCTGACCGCAAAGAATGATGAAGGCGCCAAGACGAAAGCAATCACTTTGGGAGCCAATGCTTACATAACGAAGCCTTTTAGCAAGGAATATCTGTTGGCACGCATTGATCAGTTGCTATCTGAGCGGCTGCTCTTCCGGGAACGGATTCGCCTGCAAATGGAGAATCAGAAAACAACGGAGGAAGATAGTTATGAGCAATATCTTGTGAAGAAGGATGTGCAGTTCCTTGAAAAGATACATCAGGTGATTGAGGAGAACATGGACGACAGCGATTTTAATATCGATACTATAGCTTCTGGAATAGGATTAAGCCGCTCGGCATTCTTTAAGAAATTGAAGAGCCTTACCGGACTGGCACCTGTCGACCTGGTTAAAGAGATTCGTTTGAATAAGTCTGTCGAATTGATTAAGAACACAGACTTGAGTATCTCGGAGATTGCCTTTGCCGTCGGATTTAAAGACTCGGGCTATTATAGCAAGTGCTTCCGGAAGAAATATAACCAGACTCCCCGCGAATATATGAGTGAATGGCGGAAAGGAGAGAAATAACCGATTACAAAATGTTTTCTTAACCGTCTTCTTAGAAAACCTATTAAGATTCGAAAGAATGAACAACATTAAGAAAGTATTATCAGTATGGATGCTGGCTATGTGCGTATTACCGGTGGCAGCACAGTATCCTGTCATTCCCGACTCGGTGAAAGCGAGAGCGGCAAAACAAGAAGCGGAGTTCGACCGGAAATCAGATGCGGCATGGAAGAAAGCCCTTCCGGTTGTTATGGAAGAAGCACAAAAAGGACGTCCTTATAAGCCGTGGGCTTCCAAACCGGAAGATTTGGTGAAAAGTAATATTCCGGCTTTTCCCGGTGCGGAAGGCGGAGGCATGTATACTCCCGGTGGGCGTGGTGGCAAAGTGATTGTGGTTACTTCTTTGGAAGACTCAGGGCCCGGAACTTTGCGTGAGGCTTGTGAAACGGGAGGTGCTCGTGTCATTGTATTTAATGTTTCTGGAGTTATCCGTTTGAAAGCGCCTATCAGCCTGCGTGCTCCTTATGTCACAATTGCCGGACAGACCGCTCCGGGAGATGGTATCTGTGTTACCGGACATTCTTTTCTGGTTGATACGCATGATGTCATAATCAGGCATATGCGCTTCCGCCGTGGTGCGCAGGATGTAGCTTTCCGTGATGATGCGTTGGGAGGAAATGCTGTAGGGAATATCATTATAGACCACTGTTCGGCCAGTTGGGGATTGGATGAGAATATGTCTATCTACCGCCATGTGTATAATCGGGGGGCGGATGGACATGGACTGAAATTGCCGACTGTAAATATCACGATTCAGAATTCAATATTTTCGGAAGCATTGGATGCCTACAATCATGCTTTCGGGGCTACAATCGGTGGGCATAACAGTATGTTTTGCCGGAATCTTTTTGCTTCAAATATCAGTCGTAACAGTTCGGTAGGTATGGATGGAGACTTTAACTTTGTCAATAATGTTGTTTTCAACTGGTGGAATCGCTCCATTGACGGTGGTGATAATAAGAGTTTCTATAACATTATAAATAACTATTTCAAGCCCGGACCTATCACACCATTGGATAAACCAATATCTTATCGTATTCTGAAGCCGGAAGCCGGACGTGACAAAAGTCAGCCGATGTCCTTTGGTAAGGCTTATGTAAATGGAAATATCGTCCATGGAAATGCAAAGGTTACAAAAGACAACTGGGATGGTGGTGTACAACTAGCCAATGAAGTGGATGCCGGAAAATTTATTCCGCAGATAAGGGTAGATGAGCCTTTCAAAACATCTCCTGTAACTATAATGGATGCTCAAAAGGCTTATAACTTCGTGTTAAGTAATGTGGGAGCGACTTTTCCGAAACGGGATGCTGTTGATACGAGAGTTATCAAAACAGTGAAGACTGGGAAAGCCATTTATGTGAAAGACGCTCCAGAGTTCATTTCTCCTTATGTGAAAAGACGTTTGCCTGCAGACTCTTATAAACAAGGTATCATTACGGACATCCGTCAGGTAGGCGGATTGCCCGAGTACAAAGGAGAGCCTATTGTGGACTCCGATGGTGACGGTATGCCCGATGCGTGGGAAATAGCTAACGGATTGAACCCGAATGATCCGAGTGATGCCGTGAAGGATTGCAATGGAGATGGTTACACTAATATTGAGAAATACATCAACGGTATGGATACGAAGAAGAAAGTGGACTGGACGGATTTGAAGAACAACTACGATACATTATCCAAACGGAAAAGTCTGCTATAAAAGTATGTGTAGAAAATAAAGTTTATTGTAATGAATATGCAATTGAGAACAATCCTTCTGGGATTATTGAGTATAGGGTTTGTGCAGGGATATGCGCAAACCTTTGCTTTACAGGTTAAGAATGAAGGAATTACTTACTTGAATGATGAACGGGGAAACCGGATACTTGATTTCTCCTATTGCGGCTACCATGCTTCTGGGCAGGATATTCCTTCTGTTGGTAATGCAGTGTTTGTACCCTGGAAGGCGGGTGATAATACTGCGCGAATCCAGCGTGCCATTGACTATGTAGCGTCATTGACTCCCAATACTTCCGGTTTCCGTGGAGCCGTATTGCTGGATCGTGGAGAATTCAGCTTATCCGGGGAACTTCGTATTTCCGCGTCCGGCATTGTTCTGCGTGGTATGGATAGAGAAAAAACTATTCTGCTAAAGAAAGGTATAGACAGAGGAGCACTTATCTATATGGAAGGAATAGATAATTTGAATGCAAAAGATACCTTGCAGGTTCTTTCAGCTTATGTCCCTGTGAATGAAAGGACATTACAAGTTGCCTCGGGCACTTCTTTAAAGAAAGGAGATCGGATAATGGTGACTCGCCCTTCCGGTAAGGAGTGGATTACCGCTTTAGGGTGTGATATCTTTGGAGGAGGTATCGGTGCTTTAGGATGGAAGGCGGGTGATATGGACCTGACATGGGATCGGACAATCAGTGAAGTAAACGGTAATCAGATCACTCTGGATGCACCATTGACGGTAGCATTGGATACTCAATATGGGGCTTCTTCTCTCATTCTTTATCAATGGAACGGTCGCATTCAGGAGTGTGGAATTGAAAATATGACATTGGTTTCCGATTATGACAGGCGTTATTCTAAAGATGAAGACCATTGCTGGACAGGTATTTCTATCGGAGAGGCGGAGAACTGTTGGGTGAGACAAGTGAGTTTCAGACATTTTTCAGGTAGTGCGGTTATTGTCCAGCGCACCGGATCAAGAATTACGGTTGAGGATTGTATTTCCCGGGAACCGGTATCTGAAATAGGAGGAATGCGCCGTTGTACTTTCCATACATTGGGACAGCAGACTTTGTTTCAGCGTTGTTATTCTGAGCAGGGCATTCATGACTTTGCTGCCGGATATTGTGCTGCCGGGCCCAATGCCTTTGTGCAATGCGATTCGTATGAATCGTTGGGATTCAGCGGATCTATTGATTCCTGGGCGTGCGGATTGCTGTTTGATGTGGTTAATATCGACGGTCATAATCTTACATTTAAGAATCTGGGACAAGATAAGAATGGAGCAGGTTGGAATACGGCGAATAGTTTGTTCTGGCAATGTACAGCCGCTGAGATAGAGTGTCATACTCCGGCAAAAGATGCGAAAAACCGCGCGTATGGGTGTTGGGCACAATTCTCCGGCGACGGTGAATGGGCGGAATCGAATAATCATGTGCAACCTCGTAGCATCTTTTATGCCCAGTTGGAAGCGCGTTTGCAGAAGAAATGTGCTGAGCGTGCCCGTATTCTGCCTAGAAATACAAGTGCAACGAGCAGTCCTACTGTAGAGGTGGCGATGGAACTTGCCAAAGAAGCTTATGAGCCACGTCTGACGTTGGAACATTGGATTGAGGAGAGGGAATTTGCTCCTTCGCTGTCAGTTGCCGGTTTGAAATCTATTGAGGATATTAAAGAGAAAAAGACAATTCAGGGCGAAACGCGAGACTTACCGGAAATGGTTATTGCAAATGGGCGTGTTCAAATGGATGGGGCCTTGTTGGTGGGAAAAAGCCGCACTACTCCTTGGTGGAATGGTAAGCTCAGAACCAACTATTTGAAGAAAGCAAGTCCGGCAATTACCCGCTTTGTTCCCGGTCGTGAGGGACTGGGACTGACAGACCGTATAGATTCAGTCGTCAACTTTATGAAGCGGAATAATATACTCGTATTTGACCAGAATTACGGACTTTGGTATGATCGTCGCCGGGATGACCATGAACGCATCCGTCGGCGCGATGGAGATGTATGGGGCCCCTTTTATGAACAACCTTTCGGACGTAGCGGTCAAGGCATTGCCTGGGAAGGCTTGAGTAAATATGATCTGAACCGTCCCAATGCATGGTATTGGGCACGTCTGAAAGAATTTGCGGAAAAGGGTAGTAGAGAAGGATTGCTCTTGTTCCATGAGAACTATTTCCAGCATAATATTTTGGAAGCCGGTGCACATTGGGTGGACTGTCCTTGGAGAAGCAGTAATAATATTAATGAAACGGACTTTCCGGAACCTGTTCCTTTTGCAGGCGATAAACGCATTTTTGTTGCGGATATGTTTTATGATATCAATCATCCTGTGCGACGTGAGCTGCATAGACGATACATTCGTCAGTGCTTGGACAACTTTGCCGATAATCCGAATGTGATTCAATTGACCAGTGCAGAGTTTACCGGTCCTCTGCATTTTGTACAGTTCTGGTTGGATGTAATAGCTGAATGGGAGGTGGAAACCGGTAAGAAGGCTAAAGTCGCTTTAAGTACAACGAAAGATGTGCAGGATGCTATTCTTGCTGATCCAAAGCGGGCAGCTGTAGTAGATATTATTGATATCCGATATTGGCATTATAAAACAGATGGCATTTTTGCTCCGGAAGGGGGAAAGAATATGGCTCCCCGACAACATATGCGCAAGATGAAAGTCGGGAAAGTTACTTTTACTGAAGCGTATAAAGCGGTAAATGAATATCGACGTAAGTTTCCGGAGAAAGCAGTCACTTTCTATGCACAGAATTATCCGGCTATGGGATGGGCTGTTTTCATGGCTGGTGGTTCTTGTCCGGTAATTCCTTGCAAAGATAAGGCGTTTCTGAAAGATGCTGCAGTGATGGAAGTAGAAGAAACTGACTCTGAGGATTATAAGAAAATGGTAAAATCTGGTATCGGAAGTATCATTTATTCCAATTCGGGGGTAGAGGTGCCTGTGCAATTGTCATCTGGGAAATACATTTTAAGATATATTCATCCTGATTCGGGAGAAATGGAAGTGATTAGTAAATCATTGAAGATTAACAATGTATATACTCTGAAAGTGCCTGATGGAAAAGAAGGTGTTTATTGGTTCCATAGATTATAGAACAGAAAATCCCGTTGAATGACCTTCAACGGGATTTTCTCTTTTTGCTGGTAATATCTAATAAAAAAGTGTTATAAAACATAGTACTTGTTTTTTCAATCCACAGATCAGATTTTACCTAGAGTTTGGGTTGATTCCCCATAGCTTTGCAACATCAAAATAACTGAATTAATGCTATGATGGAACAGACTAATAATTCAACCGAAACTTTACTTGCTTCTTTTCAAGCAGGAAATATGGCTGCTTTTTCTCAGCTGTATGATTTGCACGTACGTATTCTTTTTAATTATGGTTTGAAGTTGACCCTTGATAAGGAGTTGCTGAAAGATTGTATTCATGATATTTTCGTGAAACTTTATGTGAAGAAGGATGAATTAGGGACTATTGATAATTTGAAATCCTATTTATTCATTTCATTGAAGAATAAACTTTGTGATGAGCTTCGCAGGCGTATGTATATGTCCGACACGGCCGTAGAAGAGGTGAATGCGATATCATCTATGGATGTGGAAGAAGATTATGTGGAGGAGGAACAACAGAAGAATGATTTCTCATTGGTGAAACATTTATTGGGGCAGTTATCTCCCCGTCAGCGCGAAGCGCTTACATTATATTATATAGAAGAAAGGAAATATGAAGATATTTGTGAGATAATGGATATGAATTACCAGTCTGTACGTAACTTGATGCACCGGGGATTGACGAAGTTGCGTGCTCTGGTGAGTTAATTTAGGTAAAAGGGTTTTCCGATTGAGTACAGGTTCAGGGTAACAGCGTCCTATCTTTGTAAACGTTTAAAATAGGATGCAAATATGGTTTCTAAGGTAAGGGATTTTTTGATGGATGAAGGTTTCATTGAATATGTACTGGGTGTATCTTCGAAGCTGGTTTCTCAATGGGAAGCTTATTTCAAGATACATCCGGAATATATGGCTGCTGTAGAGGAGGCTAAAGCTGTTTTACTGGCTCCGGCTGACGTGGATTGTGAATTTTCGGAAGATGAATATGATGATTTAAAGGATAGGATTATTAGTAGTATATTTGATGTACATTGAAACAAGTTAAATATGTTTTTATGAATTTTAATCTCAATCGTATATATAGAATGGTGAGTTCATCCTCTTTGGGGAGTATTTGACATTGTAACTTTATGCAGTAATCCTGTTTTAGTGTGTGGTAACAGTACAGCTGATTACATGATACTACAAAGCAAATGCAGTGTTGTTGTATGATAGATGCGACATTACTGCGTATATGTAGTAATACCGCAAGGGTAAAAAGAAAACTTTATTAGTTTATGGTAATGCTTCAGTTCATTCGTTGGATGTTTTTATATGTACGATAATGGCACCATTTGCTCCGTTAGAACCATAGATACTGGCATCTTTCATCACTTCCACGTAGTCTACATCGTTTAAGTTAAGGCCGTCGAACGAGGAAACTATCACATTATCTATCACATAGACAGGGGTGGAACTAGCAGTAAAACTTCTGTTACCGCGAATATTGATATTCATAGTCTTGCCTTGTGTACCTTGTCCCGTGATTGATAGTCCTGGAACCCGTCCTTGTAGTGCTTCGATAACATTGTGATAACCGCTTTTCCGAAGTTCTTCGCCCGATATGATATTACTTACACCTGTATGTTCCCGTCTTCTGATATATCCGAAGCCCAAATCTATCAGTTCCGCATCTTCTTGGGACTGGATGTTTTCTTCATCAGCCAAACGAATTTTCATACTTTTTTTTCCGTCAACAGGTACTAGGTATAATTTTTTCTTAATTAGGATCTTTAAGGTATCATTCGGAAAAACATTTGTTAGTCCGAATTGTCCTTTCTTATTGGTTAATGCGTAGTCTTTCGAAGTATGTACGTATATGTGGGCACCTTTGATGGGCTTTCCTAAACCATCTGTCAGCAATCCGTTAAATGCTACTTTTCTTTGGGCGCTTATGTTCAATGAATATGAAAATAAAAATGCAATAATAAGTAGTAGTGTGTTATTTTTCATTTTATTTAATTCTTTAGATAAGGGTACCCTTTTCAAGTACCCTTATTGATTTTAATTAATAATGCAATGCAAATTATCTTACTTTACTATTCGACTAGACCACTGCCGGCCGTTGAACCATATCCATTGTCACCATATTCTTCTTTATTCAAGATGGTAGACAGGAATTCATAAGAAATCGGGCGATTATAATGATAAGGTTTAAATGATTGGGCAGCACGTTTGTTGTATTGATCTAAACGGGATTCGAATGCATTGTGACGTTTCAGTAAAGACCAGCGAGAGAATTCGCCACACAATTCGCGGGCATATTCATCAAAAATATCCTCTTCAGTAGCAGTTGTAAGTTTCCATGAAGATTCATTGGCTTGATCGCGTGCGGCACGTTTACGAAGTACATTCAGATATTCGGCGGCTTTCGTTCCATTTCCCAATTGCTGCTCTGCTTCTGCTGCCAACAAATAAACTTCAGCCATTCGCATAATGAACATGTCTCCAGTCTTTATTTGTAGGTTACTACCGTAGAATACCCCATTATATGACCAGTTGAACTTAATCAGACTTGGACAGGCGGATGAGGAGGTCAGTCCATTTCCTATAGCCGGAGGATTGGCAGCTTCACTTCCATTGTCTACATTACCATACGGTAAGTCGTTAGAACCAAATAAGTCATCTAAAACAACTACAGCATAGAGACATTTACTTTTATCCTTCAGTGGTTTATGAACAAACACGGTGTTGAAACGATTGTCATCTGGAGCAACAGGGTATGGTATGGCATAAACCTTTGTAGAACCAGCGAAACCTGGCTTCTTGGCTTCTTCCGCACTCTTCCCTATGGATAATAATTTGTTAGGATCTCCTGAGTAATCACCTTTAGGCCATACCTTGGCTGGATATTGGTTGCCTGCGCCATTAGAAGAAGCTATGGCATTGCAATCAGCATACGGATAAAGCGTTGAATCCGGATGAACTGTCTCATCTACTTGAATATCGTATTTTGTACAGATACTCTTATTCAATTTCTTTACTCCTGCAGAGTAGGGAACCCAACCGCACTGAACCATACTCCATTCGCAATATGCATATTGGAACGAGTATTCCCAACGTTTGTCCCATTCGGGATTGAAGCAATAAAGCAGATATTTGGACGGCATCCAGTTTTGACTGTTTAGGCGTCCGTAGAAGTAACCTTTATCGCCAGGCTTATGATTGCTGTTGAAGAATTCACTATAAGAGCCTCCGCAAGAATAGGCTGATAATTTATTGCCTTTACCGATATATTGCCAGGCAGTACTGCTTGCATCCGGACCGGCGGCAATCATTAATGCTTCCTTATTGGTTCTATTATTGGCGTCGGCCCACATATCGGCAATATCGGTGTAGAGATAAGCACCATAGGAAGAAGCGTTTTCAATGAGGTCTTTGGCAGTTTCGGCAGCTAATTTCCAATAGGTATTTGCATCTCCATATTTACTTTGTCCAAGACCGGCACGTTGTGCATAAACACGGGCTAGTAAACCTTTGGCTGATTTCTTTGTGAAACGTGCTCTATTTCCTTGATAAGGTTCTACTCCTAAATCTGGAATTGCTTCTGTCAAGTCCTTGATAATATGGTCGTAGATGTCTCTTTCTGAGGAACGTTCTGGATATAAGTCCACATCACCCGTTATACCAGCACTACTCTTGAGATTTAAAGTGACGGGTCCATAGTGGCATACTAAGATTGAATAATATAAGGCACGCAGTGTCTTAGACTCTGCTACCAGTAGTTTGATTGTTTCAGGGTCGCCATCATTTAAGTTAGTAGATTCGTTGATTACAGAGTTACAATTTGTAATCATCGAATAACACTGTTTCCACACTTTTTGGAATGTATTGTAGTTGGATGTTGGGTCTTCGTAATTAAATAACTGCTTATAGTTGGTTCCGTTTGATTTAGCAACCCACAAGTCGGTACCACCTTCTGCCAGGTATAGCCAGTCCATGGCAGTATATAGTTCATCGTTTAAGCAAGAATAGCTATAACTGTGCAATCCACTCCATGCATCGAAAGAGGTAAGAGACGCATCACCAGCACTAGGATTAAACTCATCCAAATCGCACGCATTAAGCATTAGACCCGCACAAGCCATTAATGCTATATTTTTGAATATTCTTTTCATATTTTCTGTCTTTAAAAATTAGAATGAAAGGTTCAAGCCAAACACTAGTTGTTTTGTTAGCGGGAAGTCCAATCCACCACCCATTTCTGGGTCGTAATCCTCCAGCAAATGACTGTTGGCAATAACCAATGGGTTGGTAATAGTTCCGTATACACGTAGATTGGTCAGTCCTATTTTGGAACAGAGACGTTTAGGCATGGTATAGCCTAATGTAATGTTCTTGATTTTGAAGAAAGAGCCGTCCACGTATGCCAAAGAAGTATAATATTGATCATCTCTCCAGTTGCGGCTGGCATTTAATGACGGGAAGTCGTTGGAGGGATTTTCAGGAGTCCAATAGTTGAAACATGAAGGGAATGCACCACCGGATGAGCTATACCAGGTAATAGGCTCATAGTAAAACATTTGCCCTTGGCGTAGATACATATAGATAGATAAATCGAAGTTTTTCCAGGTGAATGTATTTTGGAAACCTAGTGACCAATCGGGAGATTTATGTCCAATAATCTGCTTGTCATCGGCATTTACAGAATAAGGGTTCTCGGCATCATACCGGTTTGTTTTCCATGTACCATCTTCTTGTTCGAAGGATTTTTCCCAAACGCCATTGCTTATCTTTTCCATATTGGGTATTTCTACTTTTAAGTCACCGGGTTGTTTTCCGAATACGGCGGCATCAGCTTCTTCGCCATATTGCCATACACCTGCGATCTTGAAAGCGCGATATGACTGAAGAGCATCGCCAATATGTAAAGTATAGTCCCCATTCTCGATGAAGTCGGCAGCACCTTCTCCCAATGCTGTTACTTTTTCTTTGTTTTTGAAGAAGGTAACGGTACTTGTCCAATTAAAGTTTCTGCTCACAATGTTACGGGTAGTCAGCGTCAATTCTAAGCCTTTGTTCTGTGTTTTGGCTATGTTTCTGTTTATTTGGAAAACTGACGAAGCATTAAATGTTCCGTTGGTGGCCGGTACATTCTGTTTCCAAATGACACCTGTGGTGTTGGTTATGTAGTAATCTGCATTCAAGTCGATGCGGTTATTTAAGAAAGAAGCATCAATGCCAATATTTGTATTTTTTGAACGTTCCCACGTTAATTGTGGGTTACTGAGCTTTTGCGGGAAAGAGTATTGGGTAATCTGTTCATCTCCCAACCCCATGATACTTTGTGAGAGGATGGCCCAAGAGTCATAGGCGCTAATGCCGGCCGCACCTGTCTCTCCGTAGCCTATGCGAAGCTTTAAGTTATCCAACCAGTCGGAAGTTGATTCCATAAAACTCTCGTCTGAAATTCTCCAACCGGCAGAAAAAGCGGGAAAAGTGCTCCAACGGACATCTTTAGCTAATTTGGAGTTTCCATCGTAGCGCACAGAAGCGGAGAATAAGTATTTACCCAAGAATGAATAATTTAAGCGTCCTACAAAGCCCATACTTTTCCCCATGGAATATCCTGAACTGACAGTTTTATTTCCAACTGCGGCAGCCAAGTTTGTCCAATAATAAGTATTACTGAGGATGCCGACAGCATTTGAAGAAGAACTCTCAGATTGGCTATCTGAATATGTTGTTACACCTGTCAGCGTAAATTCATGGTCATTGGAAATTTTGAAATTGTAAGTCAGGATATTTTCCCATGAATATCCCCAACCGCGGCTGTTGCTTACCGAAGCTGATGTATATTGGGAGGTTTCTTCTTTACTGGCATTTAAAGCTCCAGTTCCTGCCTGGTCGTAGAATTGATAGGAACCATAACCAATGAACTTGTTAGTTGTATTGTAGTTTAGGTTCATACTCAAGCGAGATTCCAGACTAAGTCCTTTTAGTGGAGTGATACGGATGTAAGGCTGTAGATAGATTTTGAATTTATTTGCATTGTTGCGATATACATCACGATTTTGGTTAAGCAATAAGTTTACTTGTCTATTATCTTCAAGCACAGGATATTCATTTAATGAACCATCCTCTTTATATAGAGTACCGAATGGGTTAGCTCTCATTGCTTGAGATAGGTCACTGGATGTTTTCTCTTGCGTTGTATAAGAAGTTTGCATATGCATACCTGCTGTGAACCATTTGGTAACTTCCTGATTGATCCGGGCTGTTGAAGAATAAAGTTTATATTCATCATTTGTATACTGACCCTGCTCGTTAGAATAGTTCAGGGAGAAATAAGCCTGCGTCTTTTTTGTTCCTCCCGAAATAGAAAGAGAATAGTTTTGGGTGGAACCAGTCTGCATCATAGCATCTACCCAATCAATCGTATGACCGGCATTGACTGCATCTTGATAGATTTCATCATAAACAGTTCCATCATCTTCAATAGTCCCTGCCCATTTCCTTGCTTCCATACGTGTGTCAAGCCATCGTTGGGGGCTGTTCATTTTAGGTAAGGTGGACCATCCGTTAAATCCCAGATAGGTATTGAAGTTGACACTTAGTTTACCTTCTTCCCCCTTTTTGGTGGTGATAATGACAACGCCATTGGAACCGGAGGAACCGTAAACAGCAGTTGATGAAGCATCTTTCAATACTTCAATACTTTCAATATCGTTTGGGTTCAGTGTTTCATAATCGCCTGGCATTCCGTCGATAATAAACAATGGTTTGCCTGAAGCTGTGATAGAACGGTTACCGCGTAATTGCAGCGAAACGCCCGTGCCAGCCTGACCGGAAGACTTTGTAATATCCAAACCGGCTACTCTACCTTGTAATGCCTCCATAGGGTTGGCTGATGGAGTCAACTTTACAATATCGCTCTTGACAGATGAGACAGCTCCAGTCAAATCTCTTTTTTTCACAGTACCGTAACCCACTACTATCACTTCGTCCAAAGTTTTGGTGTCTTCTGTCAAAGTCACATTGAGATTGGGTTGAGCTTTCACACGTTGTGTGATGTAACCAATGTAGGAAATTTCAAGTGTTGTGCCTGCGGGCACCTTTATTGTGAAATTACCGTCAATATCGGTGATTGCACCATTACTTTGACTCCCTACTTGTAGTATGGTGGCCCCAATGATTGTCTCACCGGAAGCGTCCACTACTTTTCCTTTCACTACAATTTGTTGTTGCTGTGTTATGATAGATGTCGTCTGGATGCCAGTTGCAAAGGCGACATCAGGGACAACTAACAGACTTGTACACAGAACTGCAACGGAACATAATGGCCTGTATAGGTTTGACCATTCTGAGAAATGTTTTTTGTTTTGATACATAGTACTAACTTTAAAAAAATAACATTTTTTAGGTTATAATTCTATTTTGAATGACGTGATATTAATTAAATTGTAATCAGCTAATGAAGTTTTTTTTAATAAATCTTGCATTAGAAATTATTAAAATGTTCTCTGTTGTTTTTAAGTAAAAGAATTGATGATTACAGAATATGAATTCTTCCGTCTTATTGTAGAGTTTAAGGTTGACTTAACTTTCGCAGAAAAATATTCTTAGACTTTTTCTATTCTTTTTTCTTCTTGGGAACTAACGGTATTGTTTTTCTGCGAAAACTGAATAAGACTATGAATGGGAAAGAAATTTAGATTTAATTAATGGTATGAATAGACAAGTTGTTGTTAGTATTTATTTACTCCTTTTTATCTTGTTTCCAGCGAAAGCTCAGAATAGAGAGATAGCATGTAATGCGGATTCCGTTCAAGTTCTCCATCGCTATAAAATAGCTGTCTGTGACTGGATGATTTTAAAGCGTCAGAAGATTGGTTCATTTAAGTTGGTGCATGAATTGAATGGTGATGGTGTGGAACTGGACATGGGATCTCTTGGTAAAAGAGAAACATTTGATAATAAATTGCGTGATCCCCATTTTCAGCAACTATTTCGGGAGACGGCTCGGGAATTTCAACTGGAAGTTCCTTCCATTGCCATGTCCGGTTTTTATGGTCAGTCTTTTTTGGAGCGTGCCAATTATGAGGAGTTGGTTAGGGAATGTCTGAATGCTATGAAAGTAATGGATGCTAAAGTTGCTTTCCTGCCTTTGGGAGGAATTAAGGCGGGATGGGAAGGAGAGCCGGCGCTTCGGGCGGAAGTTGTAAAGCGGCTGAAGAAAGTTGGAGATATGGCTGCTGCCGAAGGTTTAGTTATTGGAATTGAAACCCAATTGGATGCCAAAGGAGATGTCAAATTGTTGAAAGAAATAGATTCCTTCGGTATTAAAATCTATTTTAAGTTTCAGAATGCATTGGAGAACGGGCGTGATTTGTGTAAAGAGCTCAAGATTCTGGGGAAAAAGAGAATCTGCCAGATTCATTGTACGGATACGGATGGGGTGACTCTTCGTTTTAATGAGAGGCTGGATATGAATAAGGTTAAAAAGACACTTGACAAGATGGGGTGGAGTGGCTGGCTGGTAGTGGAACGCTCACGGGATAAAGATGATGTGCACAATGTTAGAAAGAATTATGGGACGAATATTGAATACCTGAAGGAGGTGTTTCAGAAATGAATCTGTGAACCTTAAACATAGCATATATGAAGAACACAATTATTTTTTCTCTGTTTTGTTTCTTGGTGTGTTATTCTGTACATGGACAGACACAGAAACAACAAAGTGATAGCTTGCGTATGCGTATGGCATTCTCATCTATAGAAATTCCGAGTTATAAGAAGGAACTGGCTCTGCCACAGACATGGTTGATGAACATGTATGGAGATTATCCAGTGGATTTGTCCAGCGGACTTGTAGACATTTCAATTCCTATTTATGAAATAGAAACACCAAATCTGAGATTACCTATTACAGCCAAATTTCATGCGTCAGGATTAAGAGCTGATGAGCAGATTGGGACAATGGGGTTGCGCTGGATAATGAATGTGGATTGTATGGTAAGTAGAAAGGTGAAAGGATATCCGGATGATTGTTTTTATGGAAGTGCGACTGCTCCTTTTGATAATAGAGTGAATGATCCTAATTATCTGCCGGATTTGGCTACACTATATGGCGGAACAGCATATAATAAAGAATTGTATACTTCTTATGCTATTTCTCCTAATATATTACCCTATTTACCTAATTACTCCGGTCCGGCTTCAGTCTTTAAGGATACAGAGTATGATTTGTTTTCTTATCATCTACCTTCCGGAAAGTCGGGTAAGTTTATACTCCACGATAGTGCCGGGATAAAGAAAGCATATACGATACCTTATGAACCTGTCAAAGTAGAGGTTAAAAGAGTTAATGGACATGGACTTTTCAATCAGGTTGTAATCACAGACGAAAATGGTATAACTTATAATTATGGCAAAACTGTTATAGGAGATGAAGGGAATACTGATTCGCAACAAATAAATGGTGATCCGATAGTAGTAGGTTGGCATTTGAATGCAATTATATCCGCAGACAAGAAAGATTCAATTCTGATTGAGTATCAGAATTTATGGGGAATAAAAACTAAATATTGGCAATCTATGGATTATATTATCAGGGATGATCATAAAGCTCAAATTCCTATAGATTGGCCTCCGTATCCATATTATATAAGTGATTTTTTTAGTGAGGAGATCAAGTCTAACCCGGAAGGTTATGCTATACATTATTATGATGAACTACCTAGTCCTCATTTCAACCATTTGTCTAAGATTATTTTTAAAGGAGGCACCGTTCAGTTTTATTATAGTAAAATCTTTGATAGCCATTTTCTTTCATCAATGGAGATATCCGATACGAATAGTGCAAAAACTAAAAAGATAGAGTTTACATATCAGGAAGATAACAAGCTTGTGTTGATGAATAAGTTATCTTTTGTGGATATTGATAATACGAATAGTACGGAAAAAGAAACTTATCAATTTGTTTATTATTCTCCTGATAGATATTTCATTGATGATTATGAAGATACTCAATCTGATTGGTGGGGATATTATTCATACTTACGATTTGATGTAATAAAAGATACTATCAGACTTGGTGATCCTTTACATTACTATATGGGCTGTCCGCAAACTGCTATTATTGGAAAAGGACTGTATAATGATAAGAATTCAAATTATGTAAGTATGCTATGTGGAATGATAAAGTCTATCATATATCCTACAGGAGGGAGAACTAATTTCAATTATGAAAGTAATTTTTACTATAAGTGGGATGTTGGGAAAGAAGCATGCGGTGGATTGAGAATAAAGAGCATAGAAAATATGGCAGTAGATGGAAAATCAGAATTTAAAACTTATAAATATAATCCGCAACGTAATGGTTATGGTAGCATGTCTGATTATTTACAGCCACCACGACGTTATTCATATAAAGGAAAAAATTTCATGACGGAAATGAATGTATCGGCTAATTATGTTGAATCAGGTGGGAAAATTAGTATAATGTCGACAGATTATAAAAGGCACACATACTCTAATTTACTACCTACGCAGTTTTTTGATTTTTACACCAATATTGTTTATTATGACGAGGTTATAGAATATCAAGGTAGAGATGAAAGTCATGTGGGATATACCAAATATTGTTATAAAGTTCAGCTACCGCAGAGTATCGAATACACGCATAGCCCGGATGCATTCAGCTACATAAACCAATATAATTCCAAACAACTCATCTATGTATTGCCACCAACAGCAGATACTGGAGCAAAACTTTGGAAGAAGATAGTGTATAATGGTGATGATCAGGTAATAGAGGAAACAATCTGTGATTATGAAATATTTAATAAAGGTACGCTGTATGACATGCCGATAAAGAAATTCTGGGAATTTAAGACAGGGAATGTAGACATATATCATGCTCGAGACGTTGATTTAATAATGAGTGACCAACATTTGGAACAAGTTTATGGTTACATCAATCAGGAGTATAAACTGGATGCCATTCGTCTTTCCAAAGAGACAACAAAGAAGTACACTCCCCAAGGAGTGGTTACTGAAGTGAAAAGAATAGAATATGATCCTGCTCATTTACTTCCTGTAAAGGAAATATCTACCGGGAGAACACCGGCAGATTCTATTTCTATTACCTATAAGCGCCCTTATCATTACACTCAATCACCCTACACGGGAATGGTAAACAAGAATATCCTGAACACGGTAGTTGAAAAGAAAGTATATAAAAACAATAGTTTACTTGAAACTGGTACTACTAACTATAAACAGTGGTTTACCGATATTTATGCCCCTATGAACTTTTGTTACCAAAAACAGGGAAATAATCAGGAAGTACATTTAACTTATGAGTATAATCAGCATGGACAATTACAAGCTACCACAAAAGATAATTCCCTGAAAGTAGTGTACATATCCAACGCTTACTCTCAGCCGGTAGCTGTTATTGATCAAGCTACTTATAGCGAAGTGAAAGCTGCATTAGGCATTACGCTTATCGATAGGGTAGCCCGGAGTTATCTTGTATCGGACAATGATATGGTAAAACTAAATCAGTTGCGCCAACTCTTGCCCAATGCATTAATAACGACTTATACTTATAAACCATTGGTTGGTATAACTTCGTCTACAGAGCCTAATGAACAAACTACATATTATGAATACGATGGTTTGGGGCGCCTTAAAGAAATCTATATTAAGAATGGTAATCTTAAACAGGTCATCAATTCGTATGAGTACAACTTTAAATAGTTGATAGCGGGTTACTGACAAGAATAATGTTTACCTCTCATTAAATACATGAAAAATATGAAAGAATTGATATTTACCATATTGGGATGCTTTTTATCTCTTTCCTTTCAGGCACAAACATTGAGTTCTGATTGTAACCGCCCCAGAGGACGTGACCGTCTGATGAAACGTGTAGTACCCATTTGTGAAGCAGGAGAAGGTGGAACACAGCAAATTTGGGATTTTAGTGGATTGGAACTTCAGGATGCCAACTATGAATTGCAATATGTGGAACAAGGTGCCGATACTGTTATTGGTATAGAACACCGCACGATGTATTACTATCGCACTTCCGGTGATTCTCTTTTCTGTTTGGGATATGAAAACCCTACTACTTTAATTACTTATCAAAAGCCGGAGTTGCTCCTAACTTTTCCACTCTTTCAAGGTCGTGTAATGGCGGATTATTTTGATGGAGCAGGCAATTACTGCGAGCAATTGAACATTCGTTTGCGAGGTAAAAATTCAGTTGTGACAGACGCTTCAGGTATGTTGATATTGCCGGGTGGCGATACCTTGCAGAAGGTTTTGCGTACTTATACTCATAAACGTATCCATCAGAGAATGACTCCGCAGATAATCATGCCGGATTCTTTGCGAGAGAATATTGTTCCTTTCGTTCTGAATCGTGATAGCATTGATTATTTATTGACCAATGATTCCATTCGTTTGGAAACTGAAATCTGGCGCTGGTATGCCGACGGCTATCGTTACCCCGTTTTTGAAACAGTGAAAAGCACTGTTTATAAGTTTGGCAATGCACATGAGCATTTTGCAACTTCTTTTGTCTATTTGCCCGAAGAACAATACTATGATTTACCGTATGATACCGATAATCAGGAGAAACGGGACTTGACGGACAACGAGAATTGGGAACGCGAATGGAAAAATAAGGTTAATGACAAAGGAAGCATTAAAGGAGACGAGACTTTCAGCTATCATTTCCAACTGGATGATAGTGGCTATTTACATATCGGTTATGAATTGCGACAGGCAGGAGGAGTCGTTTTGATATTGTTCGACCTTCAGGGACGCCAGTTATCGACAATTCATCTTGCCAATCAGGCTATTGGGTACTATGAGGAGGCTATTTCTATGAGTCGTTACTCCCAGGGTGAATATCTGCTACGGATTTCAGCAGGAGATAAAATGTATGGAGAAAAACTATACTATTCAGGAAAGTAATTTGGAAATGAAGATTCTTTTCAGAAACTTACTCTCTAAACTTAGTATCAACGTATAATAATCAGTATATGAATAAGTTCTTATTTGCATTTGGATTCCTGCTCACTTTGTGTAACCCAATTTATCCGCAGGAAGCAACTCAAAACTATATACGTACCCGTGTTATGCTGAATGAATCGGGTAGTTCTTATATGGATGAGATTGTTTATTATGACGGTTTGGGACGTCCTTTTCAGACTGTTCAGAAAGGAATTACTCCTTCACTGCAAAGTCTAATTTCCTTACAGGAGTATGATGAAGTCGGTCGTAAGGGCAAAAGCTGGTTACCGGTAACTTCTGCATCCCATTATATGGGTTCTGCTGATGTCATCAGTAGTGCCCCCGGAAATTATAATAACGATTCACATCCCTATCACCAACCGGTTTATGAATCTTCCCCGTTGAATCGTATCATTCAGCAATATGGGCCGGGTGCCGATTGGTATAGCGGACATCCGGTGGCAACGGAATATCTGGCAAATACCACCGTTTCTCCACTTCATTGCATTAATTACTCCGTAAACAGCTCAGGCGGTTTAGTCAATAACGGTAACTATGTGGCTACTCAACTATATGTCACCAAGGTAACTGACGAAGACGGCAATGTAGGTTATACTTTTATTGATAAGCTTGAACGTACGGTACTGACTCGGCAAATGAAAGACAATATAACGCATGATACATACTACGTTTATGATGACTACGGAAATTTGTGTTTTGTCCTTCAACCGATGTATCAGGAGAGTACTAACCTTTCCCTTTATGCTTTTCAGTATAAATATGATAGCCGTAATCGCTGCATAGAAAAGAAGCTTCCCGGTGCGGACGCTATAAAATATGTCTACGATCTTGCTGATAATTTAGTTTTCTCTCAAGATGGAAATCAACGTGTGGCGAGCTTGTGGACATTTTATCTTTATGATAAGTTCCAGAGGCTGACAGTGAAAGGCGTATGTAGTAATACCAATACATCTTCGGCGTCTTCGAGTGTTGTTACCTGTACACGTGTAAACAGCAATACCGGCCTGGGAAATAGCGGATATACATCCAGTTTTAGTCTTACTTCTCCTGTAGCGCATCAGGTGAATTATTATGATACGTATGATTTTCGGGCGTTAACCGGGTTTACGAATGCAACTTATTTTCCTGTTGCTTCGGTCAATGCCAAAGGTTACCTGACGGGGAGTGTGACTGCTATTTTAGAAAGCGGCACAAAGCTTTATTCCGCTAATTATTACGATAAAAGAGGAAGAGTGACAAAGTCTGTATCCGGTAATCATTTAGGCGGATATGAAACAACGAATACCACTTACACTTTTACAGGTAAGCCTTTGATTATTCAACATATCCACACTATAAGTAAGAATGGTACTCAAGCGGGTACTCAAACGGAAATATATACTTATACGTATGATCATGCGGAGCGTGTAACTAAAACACAGTATGCCTTGAATGGAAATATCGTTACTCTTGCTACTAATACTTATGATAATTTAGGCCGGTTGTTAACCAAATCTCCTCATGGTTCCTCTATCAATAAACTAACTTATACCTATAATCTTCGTGATTGGTTAACTGAAATTAAAAGTGCTAAGTTTACTCAAAATCTATATTATAACACCGGTAATAATACTGCTTGTTATAATGGAAATATAAGTAGTATGACCTGGAAAAGCGGAACCGAATCCGCTACCCGTGGCTATAAATTTACTTATGATAACTTGAATCGTATGAAGAATGCTGTATACGGTGAAGGCGCTACCATATCTGCTAATGCGGGACGTTTTTCAGAGAATATCACAGGTTATGACAGGAATGGTAATATCACATCCCTGCAGCGTTATGGAAAGTCAAGTGGCACTGCTTATGGAATAATTGATAATCTGACTATCGCTTATACTGGCAATCAATTGAAATATGCGAATGACGCTGCTACCGATCCTCTTTATAATGGTGCATTTAACTTTGTAGACGGTTCGAACAGTACGGGAAATGAATATATCTTTGATAGAAATGGTAACTTGCAGCAAGATTATAATAAGAAGATATCGAAAATTCAATATAATCAGTTAAATTTGCCAAGTACGCAACAATTCACAAATGGCAACCGCGCGGATTATTTGTATGGCGCTGATGGTGTGAAACGTCGTGTAACTCATAAAACAGCGATTGCCAATATATCTGTGCCGATGGGGCAGATAAAGGAGTTGACAAGTGGTCAGGTTTCTCAGACTCATACAACTGATTATTGCGGCAATATGATCTATGAAAATGGGAATTTGAGCAAGATTCTTACGGAAGAAGGCTTTGTAACTGTCAGTGGAACAACGCCCACTTATCATTATTATTTAAAGGATCATCAAGGTAATAATCGTGTGGTATTGCACCAAAATGGAACCACTGTTGAGCAGGTTAATCACTATTATCCTTTTGGAGGTTTGTTTGGAGAGGGGACGGCTACAAGTAATCAGGCTTATAAGTATAATGGGAAAGAGCTTGATAGGATGCATGGGCTGGATTGGTATGATTATGGGGCGAGAATGTCTGATGCAGTTCTGGGAAGATTTATGAGTATTGACCCTTCAGCAGAATCTTATTATAATAATAGTCTATATGCTTATTGTGGTAATAATCCTATTACCCGAATTGATCCAGACGGTAGAGATTGGTATAAATATATAGATAAAAATGGAGAATGGAAGTGTGAGTGGCGTGATGATGTACATAATCAAGAGGATGTAGAGAGAATAAATTCTGAAGCAAAATATTTCGGATTAACATATAGAGCTGATGGAATGTACTATAGCCTATTTGGTCAAATTCTCAGTTTGAATACTAAAGAAGGTAAAGCAACGGAAAAATTGGATCAAGCAATAATTGAACATGTTGATTATTTAAAAAGGAGTCAGTCTGATTTTGAATCGAAAGAACAAATGACAGATTTTGATATTGGGGAATATGCTAAAACTTCTGCTTTAGGCTTAACCGAAAATATATATTTCAACTTTGAATATGGAACAACTAATGCTACAGGTACAGCTTATTACTATTTAATAGGAAAGGGATATAGTAATAAAGGAACTTTTGAAGGCTGGACGGCTGCAAATACGTATCTATATAATTCAAATAGGGGAGCTGGAAGTATGAAGGCAGGATATAATTTAAGATTTGTAAGAAGTGGAGGCTCTAATAAGAATTGGAATGCGAGAATTGTCTTTACTTCAGAAAGTGTAAAAGAACAATTGTATAATGTGTTTAGAAATTTATTTTATTATGAAAGTAAATAAAATATTTATAATAGTGGCAGTTAGTATTTTAATATTGCATTTTCCACTAATGGTTTATAGCAAATCAACTAATATAAGAACTGTTTTCCCCTATTTGGCAGATATATTAGACAGTTATTGTAGTTATTATCTTACTGGCCCCAATAATTTGAAAGAATTAGAAGAATTTACAGATGATATGTATGAGATTTTTCCAGATGAATTATTTTATTATAATATATTGAAAATAAAAACATTTCCTATGTTAGAGCAGAATATTGACGATTTGTATTTCGTGAATAATACATGCTTATTTAATTTGAGGCTCAAAGAAACTATTTTGTATTCATCTGATGATACTTTACCGTGCTGCTTTGATATTAATTTGGCTTATCCAGAGGAACGTTTGGCCATAATAATAAAGAAAATAAGATATTCTATGTATGCATTTGATCAAGCTGGAAAGTGTATCTTCAAGATACAACAATTACAGGAAAAGGTTTATTCTGAAATGAAAAATATTTATATAGAGTATAATGTGAATAAACAAAATATCGTTTTACTTGAATTCAATACGGATAAGGGATTGTCAGCTTATTGTAAAAAAGATAGAATAAATTGTGATAATGCTTATTTTGGAAAAATAGGCGATGTATTAGAACTAGTTTGTGAAGAGTATAAGATTAAAAAAATGATTTTCTATGTATTTAGTTTATTGTAATTCGCTTGCTTAGATAGGATATAGTATGAAGTATTTTACTGTAGATGATTCACTTGATGAATTGGTTGTAGGAAAAGATTTTCAGTTTATAAAGGGGGATAATCCAGAGGCTCCTGAGGCATTGATTTACTTCATATTGTTTCTAATTGTATAGACTGTGTTGATTTTAGAAAGTCATCTTTCATGGAATGTGACCTTTTTTCAAAAAAAAATATGCTGATGCTTTTGTCAGCTCTAAAGCGGACTTGTATCAACAGAGGAGTATAATTAAAAAGGAAAAAGGAATAAGTCGTACCATTTGGGGAGAGAGAATCGTGATGAATGACCATTTTGATAAAGAGCTTGATTTCTTTTCAATAGGGGTAATTGATGCTCATACATATATAAGTGAACGTTTAAAAAACGCCGTTGAAGCAAATGGTTTAATGGGGTGGGTTTTTACTCCGACTACTAAATTGGTTGTAGAGTAACTGTTTACCTGTATATATTTGGCATTTTGATATGTTATAACGGAAAATTGTTAGCTTTTTGTAAAACAATAGAGCCCCTTTATATTTGCCGCTTACAAGGAGTTAAGAGTTTGTCAGCAGGAAGTTAACTTCTTGTTGACAAACTCCTAACTTCTTGTCGACAATAAATGGACTTCTTGCATTTGCTTGATAATCAAATGTTAACTATTTTCCACCCCCCAATTGTACGCGTCGCACTGTCGAAGTTCACCCCGACCTTGACTATCTGTCTGCCATCCGATTGATAAGGAATGGCGTACTGTTTGCTGTCTATCTGAGTTAAAGCCTCTTCGGGGGTACCATCGAACTTAAACTCAAAGACGTAAATGGCATCTTTCATCTTTACGACAACATCCGCACGGCCGATGGCACTTTTCACTTCAGCGTCCACATATTGTCCCATTAAACGGAACAAAAGGTAAAAAATGGTTTGATAGTGCTTTTCGGTTTTGTTCTCCAAATCATTGGGAATAGAAGCAAAAAAGGAACGGGTACGCTCCAGGCAACTTTCAATATCGCCTTTGCGTAAATCGCGGATAAATGAAACGACATAGAAGGTGTTATTTTGCCCGGGAAGGTGTACGTAGGCAGGCAGCAGAGATTCTATAAATCCTTTGCGTACTTCTCCGTTGGGGTATGCCAACCGGTATATTTGGAAATCCGGATCATAACCTTTGATGGTGAGATAACCGCTTTGATAGAGCACTGGGATGGGACTTGTTATCCGTTCGGTCGGTGCGTCAAACTGTTCATCGGTAGCTTCTACACTTTCCAGTTCGCGCACGTCAAAATCCACTTCCTGAAGCAGGTCTATCAGGAAAGTGGGTGTACCTGTGGAAAACCAGAAGTTCTTATATTCTTTTGCATCAAAAGCATTGAACAAGCTAAAGGGGTTATAAATATCTTCGCAATGCTTGCTGAAGTGGTAACCGTCATATTGCTGCTTCAGATGCAAGCAAGCTTCATCGTAAGTTTCACCGTTTGCTTCAGCCATTCGAGCGATATCCGATTTCAATTGCGTCAGCAATTCCTGCTCGGTGATACCGCACAGTGCACTGAAGTCATCACGCATACTGATGTTTTTCAAGTTGTTCAGTTCACTGAATATACTCATCTGGCTGAATTTGCTGATTCCCGTAATAAAAAGGAAGCGCAGATATTGTCCCAAACCTTTAAGCGGACTGAAAAACTTGCGCATTTCGTTGCGGAGCTGTTGTTGAAGCGGAATATCTGAGTTGCTGTCCAGTAGTGGTGCGTCATATTCGTCAATCAGCACAGCTATGGTTTTTCCGGTCTGTTTGTAGGCTCTCAATATGATCCCCTGCAAACGTTCTGCTGAAGTTGTTTCTACTTCATCTTTTCCATAAATCTTTTCCCAGCGATGCAGGAAAAGGTTCAGTTGTCCAGTGAGATCAGTCAGTTCTGTGTATTTCGTCAGGCTGAAGTCTATGTGTAGTACCGGATAAACTGTCCATTCCTTTTCCAACTGTTCCATTGCCAGGCCTTTGAAAAGTTCTTTTTTTCCTTGAAAATAGGCTTCGAGCGTAGATATAAGTAAACTTTTGCCAAACCGACGGGGACGGCTGAAAAAATAAACTTTATCAGTATTAGCTAATCTGTAGACTAATTCCGTCTTATCAACATATACACATTGCCGGTTGCGCAATTCTTCAAAGTTTTGTATTCCTATCGGATAACGTCTGTAATTCTCTTCCATATCTGCTGATTTTTAGCGTTTACAGTTATGGCAAAGATAAGGCTTATTCTTTGAATTCGCGCATTTCTATTTGCAATATGTGATAGGAGAGGGGAAAATAGATAAACTTAATTCCGCAGTCACTATCTGGAGCCGATACTTCTGGTTGTAGTTTGCAAAGCTATCGGCTTTTAACTCCTGAGGCAACTTGTTTGACGCTAACTCCCTTTAAATCCTTGTTATAAGCGTGAATAAGAAAGTTGAATGATAGAGGAGAAACTTGATATGCCCCTTACTTTTTCCCCTAAAGCCTTAAGGTTAATGTTATTATGCTAGTAAGCATTCGGTCTTGTGCATTCCTCTTTGTTCCCTCTCCCCTAAGTAAAAAGCCTGAGATTTTTCAAATCCCAGGCTTTTTAGTAATGCTTAAAAAATAAGTTGGTATGAAATATGTCACAAATAAAAGTAACTTGGGTTCCCCACGCCCTCCGGATCTCTTATTATCGGGGGAGATAATTCCCGGGAGGAGAAGGATTGAGATAGTATTATTCATCATTTAGTTCATATCTTTTCACTTCATACGGGATGATAACTCTTCTAATTCCTAACAAAAGATATTCATGGTGGGAAAAAGTATTAGAATCCGTCTCTCTTTTTGTAAAGTCAATGGAAAAACCTTATATTCTCTGCTTACAGGAAGTTAACTTCTTGTCGACAAACTCTTGACTTCTTGCCGACAGAAAATGTATTTCTTGTAATCTTTTAATAATCAATGGTTAAGCATTGGCCTGAAAGAGTTGTTTTGTAATTATAGTTGCCCTGTATTTTACGTGCCCCTTCTGCTTTTCATCCCCTTCTGCTTTGCACCCGCTCTTACTTTACGCTTCCCTCTGCTTTGCATCCCCTCTTACTTGCTCTTACATAGCGTTTTCTTTACCTTCTAATGCTTTAATTTTGTGTGCCTACATCTGTGGTTTACGTACTTCACAACTGTGGGCGTGCTGCTTTACATATGTGAAGCACATGAATCACATATGTGGACATTCTAAAACATCGCTTGTCAGCGGAAGAAACATGGAGTGTAAGCAGAAGGAACATGGGTGGTTAGTGAAAGAAATACAGGCCGGATGACGCAAGATTATGACGTGTACTGAACGGACGAAGACGTATATCAAGCAAAAAGCGGCATACCTTCCATGCTTTTCTTCATAAAAAGGCATAAAAATAGCAGATTGCCAAACAGTCATTTTGAGCATCTTGCATGACGTATCCGGCAGATTATGAGTGATATATAGAGAGAGAGATTGGTGCAGGCAAATTTACCTACACTTTTTTTTATTTGCTGCCACCACCGCTCTAGCCCCGATGAATAAGGAGATGCAAGATATGAGTGCAAGCGTGCAGGTAAAAGTGTGTGTAAACTAATAGTAAGCCTCCTGAGTTCAAGTTGTAAATGCAGGATATCCGATGAATAAAGCTTTAAATAGGCATTTCTCTTTTTTTGTTCTTTTTAGGTGATTACATATTTTTTAGTTGTTCGTCTTTTGTATGTGAAAATACATATTGAGTCCAATCAATGGATTTTATATTTTTGAATTAAAATTAGTAAACAGATGAAAAAAGAAGAAATCTTTTCTGGAAAAACACAAGGCAAATATCTGAGCGCAGCGAAGATTATTTGTTTCTCTTTCTTGTTTTCGATTCCTGTAGCGGCATTTGCTGAAAGCGTGGTGGAAGTGCCTGCGGTAAGCGTGGTTCAACAGCAGGGAATAGTGAAGGGAACGGTGGTTGACGAACAAGGCGAAACGGTTATTGGTGCTAATATCAAAGTAGTAGGCACTACTGTCGGTGCTATTACGGATCTAAACGGTATGTTTAGTGTGAATGCACCGGTAGGGGCAAAACTTGAGATATCATTTATAGGATATGTAACTCAAGTGGTGACTGTTCCGGTAAGTAGGAGCCTTAAAGTAATACTAAAGGAGGATTCGGAACTACTGGATGAAGTTGTTATTGTCGGCTATGGTACGCAACGCGTGAAAGATTTGACCGGTGCGGCATCAAATGTGAAGATGGAAGATATTCCCGATATTCCTGGTACATCCATTATAGATGCTTTGGCTGGCCAGGTTATTGGGCTTTCAGTTACTCAAAGTGATGGTCGTCCTGGTTCTACAGGTTCATTTAAGGTACGTCAACCTATGAGTTTTGATGCTGATGGTAACTCTGGTAGCTTTAATCAACCATTGATTGTTATTGATGATGTTGTCCAAGTGGATGAAAATGGTGATCCTTCAATGACGGCTTTCAATATGTTAAATCAGTCGGAAATTGAAAGTATGACAGTCTTAAAAGATGCGTCTGCAGCGGTTTATGGTTCAAGAGCCTCAGCTGGTGTTATTCTTGTAAAGACTAAAAGAGGTAACGTGGGTGCTCCTAAGATTTCTTACTCTGGGAAATTGGACTTTGCTGATGCAGTAAGTCATGCAAAAACTATGAATGCTTATGAATTGGGTGTATTTACCAATCGTTTGTATAATCAGGCCGATATGGTGAATGGTAATGGAAATAATTCATACTTTAAGTATTCACTGGCTGAATTGGAGGCCATGAAGAACTTAAACTATAATTGGCTGGATGAAGCATGGCATTCGTCCGTTTCGCATCGTCATTCTTTGACTGTTAATGGTGGTTCGGAAAAGGTAACTTTCTTTGCTGGTATCAATTATCAGAAACAGGAAACAAACTTAGGTAATGTGCAGGATTATGACAAATGGACATTTCGTGCGGGTGGTGAGGTAAAAGTTGCTTCAGGTTTAAAGCTGTCCGCTACTCTATCGGGGTATAATAGTAATAAGGTGGGTAACAATGCTCAAGTCAATGTCGGAGCAGGTCCTTGGGGGAATCAGACAGCTTCCAGAGACTATGCCATGTTGAGTCACATGCCTAAATACATTCCTTGGGAAACTTCAATCTATGATGAAGTTAGTGGAGAAACAAAGACTTATTTTGTATCTCCATGGGGCGGTCCACAACTTTTGGATAACAGTACGGACTCTAAAGTAAGTGGTGCTCCTGTTTGGAACTATTTTGCAGAAGAGGCTTCTAAAGCAAGAAGCTATAATAAGACGAATGGCTATAGTGCTAACTTCTCATTGACGTATGACGTTCCTTTTATTAAAGGCTTGAACTTGAAAGGTACTTATGCCATTTCTTATAATAATTCAACCTCAGAGCAAGTAGGTGATTATTATAAGTTGGCTCGTGCCGGTAATACCAATAAACCGGATATGCACTTGCTAGGTGATTATACAGAATGGAATTTTATAAATTACGGCGATCCAAATGGAGAAAATATTGATAAAAAACCTCGCGTCAAGTATGCTAAGAATGGAAGTAAAAGTGAACAATACAGTTTTGCTATTTCTTATAACCGTACTTTTGGGCAGCATGATGTTTCGGCTACTGGAGTAGTGGAACGTGCAGAGAGCGAAGGAGATGATTTGTCGCAATTATATCAAGGTCTGGGAATGTCCTATGGAGGAACGAGTGCTACAGCCGGAACATTGAGCTCAGATGATACGGGCACTTATTATAGGAAATATGAAAGTGGCTCCCTTTCTTATATTGGTAGAGCAAGTTATAAGTATGCTAATCGTTATTTGGCACAATTCGTTTTCCGTTCTGATGCATCTACTAAGTTTGCTCCTGAAAATTATTGGGGATTCTTCCCGACAGGATCTTTAGGATGGGTGGCATCTGAAGAAAAATTCTTTAATAATAGTACTTTAGGGAAGATTTTTGATTTCTTAAAAGTTCGTTATAGCTTGGGTAAGACAGGTAAGGATAATGTAGAGGCATGGAGATGGTTGCAGATTTATAATATCAAGCCTACCGGTGGTATGGGGTTTGGTTCGCTGGGAGGTCAATATACTAGTGGTGCTAGCATTAATGGTACGGCTAATCGTAATATCAAATGGGATACTACTATCAAACAAAATATTGGTTTGGATATGAATATGTTGAATAATCGCTTGTCTGTTACTGCTGATTTTTATTATGACAAGACCAAAGACCTGATTATGACCATCTCAGATCCTGAAGAGCCTATCTATGTAGGCGCTAAGTTGCCTTCCATTAATTATGGAAAGAAAGATGCATGGGGTTTTGAACTTTCTGTAAGATGGAGTGATGATATCAAGCAATCATTGCTTCCATCATGGGGACCCATTAAATATTCTATTGGATTGGATTATGGAATTTCCTGGAATAAAACAGTACTGGGGGTAGAACCTACATTTGACTATCCTGCGGAGGCGGTTAATAGAACGGATTATACCGGTTATCGTGGTATGGGCGCTGAATATGGATTTAAAACTTGGAAACATACCAGTAGTGGTGATGGTATCCTCCGCAATCAAACTGATATTGATAATTATTGGGATTATTTGACCAAACTTGCTGAAGCGGCAGGCGTTTCTCCTAATTTCTTGGGTATTACGTCAAAAGAAAAAATGTATCCCGGTATGTTAGTGTATGAGGATATTGCTGGAGATATTGATACGGAAAATAAAACGATTGCCGGACCTAATGGTGTTATTTCCAAGGAGCATGGTGAAGACTATGCGAAATTAGCGGATAATCGCCGTCATGGCATCAATACAAAGTTGAGATTACAATGGGGGAATTTCAGTTGGTCAGCTCAGATTTCTACTACTTGGGGGGGATTCTTGGATTTTCGCGGTTCGCAGACTAAGACAAGTAGCTTTATGTGGAGTCAGTTCTCGTACATAAATGATATGTTTGATATGGATGATAATCCGAATGGTCGTTATCCGACCATGGCAGCCGGAAATGCGTATGGTGAAACTTCTGATTTCTGGCAAGTATCTGCATTTCGTATGTATGTACGCAATATGACATTCGCATATTCTTTTCCAAAGTCTATATTGAAAAAAGTGAATGTTGATGCACTCTCCATTAATCTGACAGGTAATAATTTATGGGATTTCCATAATCCATATCCAGATCATTTCGTGAATGTATATGATGGAATTAAGACAGGCTATCCGACTTTAAGAACTTGGAGTTTGGGACTTAACCTTACATTTTAATGATATGATTTCTAATATTTAAAATAGGCTAATATGAAAAATATTAAAAATATATTTCTAAGTGCAGTAGGACTGCTTATAGGGTTCTCTTCGTGTAGTGATGAGTTCCTGAAAGATAAAAAGGATTATAACAGAATGACTACTATCGATGTGTATAGTGATAGACAACAGGCTACTGCTGTGTTTGCTACCATTTACAAGCAAATATTGTCAAGATACAACTCTCCTCTTTGCGGCTCTGATCCTTTGATGAGACAAGATCAATCTACTGGTGGTAAGCAAAACATCTTCTCGGAAGAAATGACGGGTTGGAAAAGTGCAAACTATACAGGACAAATTACAAAGAATGTGAAAGCGGGAAATCATATAAGCAATCCTCCTTATTGGAATGATCCGCGAGATAATGTAAAAAACTTTAATAATTTCGAACGTTATACTTTATTTCCGACAATATATGTAATTAATGATTTTATTAAGGAAATAGACCGTTCGCGCTCCTTGATTGTTGATGATGAGTTTTGGGATCATCTGAAAGGTCAAGCTATGTTTGCCCGTGCATGGCTTTATTTTGATGCAGCTCGTGAGTGGGGTGGTTTCCCTTATTATTGTACAGAACTGGATATGCCGGAAAATGGTGATCGTTCTCCACGTATGCCTATGCAGGAGTGTATTGATAAGATATGTGCTGATTTTGAAGCAGCAGCTAAGTTACTTCCTGAAAGTTGGAAAGGCGAGAATTATGGGCGTTTTACTTCGGTAGCTGCTTTAGCAATGTCGGCTCGTGCCCGTTTATTCATGGCAAGTCCTATATTTAATGCAAACTGGGATGATCCGTCCAGTAAGCGCTGGCAAGTGGCATTAGCTGCCAATCTGACTGCTTTAGAAGCTGCTAACAAAGCCGGATATGGTACAAGCGTAACAGATATTGAGTCATGGGATAAAGCATTTTATAATTATAATGGAACGTTTAATCCGGAATCTATAATTACTGTTTTAATGAGTGATGATCCGTTAGTATCCGGGACTTTTAATAAGTGGGAAGCTAAGATTCGTCCGGGTGCTGTTGTCAGTGGTGAATCTGCAGGTGTTCCAGCTCCAGATGAAGTTTTGAAAGCGTTTCCCATGAAGGATGGTAGAATGGCTACTGCTGAAAATGGTTATGATGATGAAAAATTCTATCGTAATCGCGATCCGCGCTTCTATCGTACTTTTGCTTTTTCCGGTTGTGAATGGTCTTTAGCGAAAGAAAGTAAACAGATTTGGCTGTTTACTTATAAATATAGCGATAATGAAAGCAATATGTATCGTTACACTGACAGTACCAAAGGCGATGGTGGTGCAAAAGGAAAGAGCCGTGCCATTGTATGGAAGATGTCTAATCCTAACTTGGGAATAGGTGCGGAAGAATCCAGTGGAACTGATGTGATGGAATATCGCTATGGAGAATTGTTGCTGAATGTGGCCGAATGTTATGCAGCTCAGGGAAAAGCCGGTGAATGTCTGGAGTATTTAGGAAGAATCCGCTCTCGTGTAGGCATCTCGAATGCTAACAATTATGGTTTAGGTAATATTTCCGACCGTTATCAGTTGATAAAAGCAGTATTGAACGAGCGACAGGTTGAACTGGCTTATGAAGGTAAACGTTCTTGGGATTTGAAGCGCTGGTTACTGTTTGAGGGAGGTGCTGGATTTGACCCGAATATCGGTGGTGGCTACGATGCGGCAACTGGTAAATATGACCCTATTGCATCATGGGGTGCTGGTTGGAAAATTTATGATGGCAAAAATGGAAGACCTGAATATTCAAGAACAAATAATGTGTTGACTAAATTAGGATTAACTCCTTTGTCAGGAACTAAGCATACTAGTAAAATTTGGGGATATGATTTAGACAATGTACATGCTGTTGAGGAATATATTGGGACTGAAATTAATCACCCATTGCTTGATAATGTATTGTATACAGCTGTACCGGGTATTACAAGAAGTATGAATGAAGTCGATCGTAATGCAGCCTTTGACAAGCTGGAAGCATTCTATGACGGTGTAGGCATGAAGACTTATGATCCGATTGAGAAGATGGGGCATAAATATGGAATGGAATCCGGTTCAAAGGAGACAGACCAGAATTTCTTGTTTGCTTGGAGAGGTTGGTATTATATCTATCCGATTCATTATGATATGTATGATCCGGCAAAAGGTAATAGCTGGATTGAACAAACTGCCGGTTGGATGATAGAGAATAGAACTCCTTCCTGTCTTACCGTAGACGAACAAAACGGTACATATTATTATTGTACTCCGGAGGAATAATAATTCTTTCTGTTTACGATCTGAAGATTGAATCTGATGTAAAGGTTAGGTTCAATCTTTTTTATTATAAAGTCTTTTACTGCCGATTACAAAGGTTCATCTTTTTCGTCCTATTATTGATAATAATTTATGTATAATTGTAAACTATAAAAACATGATGAATAGAATTTTATCTCTCCTTACTTTATTCTTTTTTTCAGTAGTGGTATCTGCCGCGGATATAAAATTAAATACGAGAAATCTTCCGGCAAATGCTGTAACTGAAGCTCAGCAAAAGACAGCTAAGGTAATGGACAAACTTTTATTGGCCAATGATTCCATCCGTGAGAATATTCAAATCGTTATAACAAACCGATATCTGGAATTAAGGGAAATTCATCTGAATTATGATGAACGGAACAAGACGATTGAGGCGAGAGGATTACCTAAGGAAGTGGAAGCAGAAGAGCTGGAACGTTCGTACTATCAATATAACTCTGATTTATATCGCTCCCGCTTTGGCTATGAGGCTTGGCTCTCTTTCTACTTGAATGATAAACAAGTAGAAACGATCAAGGATGCTATGACCTACAATTTATTCCATATACGCTATGACGATTTTATGGATTTGTTACCAAATCTGACAGAGTCGGACAAAAATAGAGTGTATCATTGGTTGGTAGAGGCACGTAAGATGAAAAATAAATAGTTCTTTCTGATTACAATTCTTCTTTCTTATCGTCTTATTATTGTATTTTTGAAAAGCAATCGGACAAAACCAATAAGATAATGAAAAATAAACTTGTATTTTTGGCGGCCTGTGCCGTCACAGTGTTGATGCCGGCTACTGTTAAAGCTCAGTATCCTGGGATAACTAAAGAAGCTGGAGAAATCAGTGGAAAAATAATGTCTGAAGGGCGTCAGCGCTCGGATGAGGCATGGGCGAAAGCTTTACCTATTGTCGAGAAAGAAGCCAAAGAAGGACGTCCTTATATACCTTGGGCTTCCCGTCCGGACGATCTGCCTCAGGCTAAAATCCCGGCATTTCCGGGTGCAGAAGGAGGCGGTATGTTTAGTTATGGTGGTCGTGGTGGTAAGGTAATTACTGTAACCAATCTGAATGATCGTGGACCGGGCTCTTTCCGCGAAGCTTGTGAAGTGGGTGGAGCTCGTATCATTGTTTTTAATGTAGCAGGTATTATCCGTTTGGAAACACCGATTATAGTTCGTGCTCCTTATATTACTATTGCCGGGCAAACAGCTCCTGGTGATGGGGTGTGTATTGCCGGAGAATCTTTTTGGGTAGATACACACGATGTTGTAGTACGTCACATGCGTTTTCGTCGTGGAGAAACCAAAGTTACCCGTCGTGATGATTCCTTTGGTGGTAATCCGATTGGTAATATCATGATTGACCATTGCTCCTGCACTTGGGGATTAGATGAGAATATATCTTTTTATCGCCATATGTATAGCCCAGGTGAGGGTTATAAAGATGAGAAACTTCCAACCGTGAATGTTACGATTCAGAATACGATTTCAGCTCAAGCATTGGATACTTATAATCACGCTTTTGGTAGTACTTTGGGTGGTGAGAATTGTGCTTTTATGCGTAACCTTTGGGCTAGCAATGCAGGGCGTAACCCATCTGTGGGCTGGTATGGTATTTTCAATTTTGTGAATAACGTTGTGTATAACTGGGTACACCGTTCGATGGATGGCGGTGATTATCGTGCGATGTTTAATGTGGTCAATAACTATTATAAACCGGGACCGTTAACTCCGAAAGATTCTCCTGTCGGACATCGTATTCTAAAGCCTGAAGCTGGACGTAGCAAACTTGACTATAAAGTATATGGTCGTGTTTTTGCTGATGGTAATATTATGGAAGGGTACCCTGAAATTACAAAAGATAACTGGGCTGGCGGTATCCAGATTGAAAATCAGAGAAATACAGATGGCTATACGGAAAATATGCGTGCCTATGAGCCGTTCGCAATGCCTTATATCAATATTATGTCAGCCGGTGATGCTTATGAATCTGTATTGAAAAATGTAGGTGCAAATATTCCTTGCCGTGACATTGTCGATCAGCGTATTATACATGAAGTAAGAACTGGAGAAGTTTATTACGAAAAGAAACTTCCGAAAGATGCTTATGGTGATATGTGGGGATTGGCGGAGAAATCACAGGATGAGGACGGTCATTTCAAATATCGCCGCTTGCCGAAAGATTCATATAAGAAAGGTATTATTACAGATATTCGTCAGGTTGGCGGCTATCCTGAATATAAAGGTACTTCTTATGTAGATACTGACGGTGACGGTATGCCAGATGCATGGGAAACAGCCAATGGCTTGAATCCTAATGATCCGAGTGATGCTAATAAAGACTGTACCGGTGATGGGTATACCAATATTGAGAAGTATATTAATGGCATCAGTACAAAAAATAGAATTGATTGGACTGATATGAAGAACAATTATGATACATTGGCAGAGAAAGGAAAATTGATGTAATTATGAAAAAAATACTATTACTCTCAATCCTGCTTTGGACGGGATGGGTATCCGCTCAGGCCATTGACTTGGATAAAGAGAATCGTGATCCTAAATATGTAGAATCTATAGTTAGCCGTTCACAGAAAATAGTAGATAAACTTGGTATAAACGATGCAAAGGTTGCTGAAGATGTACGCAACGTTATTGCTAATCGCTATTTTACTTTGAATGATATTTATGAGACGCGTGACGCAAAGGTGAAGGAAATTAAAGAATCAGATCTGGTTGGTGAAGCAAAAAATAATGCACTGAAAGCTGCGGAAGATGCAAAAGACGCTGCTTTATATCGTATTCATTTTGCATTTCCTGCTGATTTATCTCTTTTTCTAACTGAAGAACAGATTGAGGCTGTGAAAGATGGAATGACGTATGGAGTTTTGAAGATAACCTATGACTCACATCTTGATATGATTCCATCTCTGAAAAAGGAAGAAAAAGCTCAGATTTATGCTTGGCTGAAGGAAGCTCGTGAGTTTGCGATTGACGCAGAAAATTCAGATAGAAAGCATGCTTTTTTCGGTAAATATAAGGGGCGTATCAATAACTATTTGGCTAAGCGTGGATATGATTTAACAAAAGAACGTGAAGAGTGGTACAAGCGTGTGAAAGCACGTGGAGGCTCTCTCTGATAATTAGGATAGATAAAAACTGGTTAGTTATGTGATGTGAAGGGTGGCTGAGAAGTCACCCTTTTCTGTGTTCTGATTTTTGGAATATGGCGAATCTTCCATTATCTTTGAGTACAAATTCGTCTTATTGCCGTCTCCTCTGTATACAGAATACGATATAAAAACAAAAGTATTATTTAGAAATGAGAAAATTAAGAAATACATTAGCTGCAATAAGCATTTTGTTCTTAGCTTCTTGTGGAGGAAACAAAGACTACTATATGTTCACCTCATTCCATGAGCCGGCTAATGAAGGTTTAAGATATCTATATAGTGAAGACGGCATGCATTGGGATAGTGTTCCCGGTGTTTGGCTGAAACCGGAATTGGGACAACATCAGCTGATGCGCGATCCTTCGATGGTACGTACTCCGGACGGTACTTATCATTTGGTTTGGACCACCAGTTGGAAAGGTGATTTGGGATTTGGCTATGCGTATTCCAAAGACTTGATTCACTGGTCGGAGCAACAAATGATTCCGGTAATGGCCCATGAACCGACGACCGTCAACGTGTGGGCACCGGAGATTTTCTATGATGATGAGGCTGAACAATTCATGGTGGTCTGGGCATCTTGTGTTCCGGGGCGTTTTGAAAAGGGTATAGAAGAAGAAAAGAATAACCATCGCTTATATTACATCACTACAAAAGACTTTAAGACGATATCCGAAACCAAACTTTTGTATGATCCGGGCTTCAGTTCAATTGATGCTACCATCATAAAACGTGCAAAGAATGATTATGTAATGGTGCTTAAAGATAATACACGTCCCGAGCGTAATCTGAAAGTTGCTTTTGCCGATTCATTGACAGGACCTTATTCGCCTGCATCGCAACCTTTCACGGAATCGTTTGTAGAAGGTCCCTCTGTAGAGAAGATAGGAGATGACTATCTTATCTATTTCGATGTCTACAGGAAGAAAATATATGGCGCTGTGCGTACCAGGGATTTTCGTAATTTTACGGATGAAACCGGAAACGTAAGTGTACCCACAGGCCATAAACATGGGACTATTTTCAAAGCCCCGGAATCGCTCGTTAAGGAGTTGTTGAAAGAAAGCAAGAAGAAATAATATATAAAACAGGAACAGATAATGAACAGCCCTATCAAAATACTTTTTGTTCTGGCAACTGGATGGCTGACACTAACGTCGGCTTCAGCACAAGACAGGATACATTACACTGGAACCGAACTTTCTAATCCCACCTATCATGATGGACAATTGTCACCGGTAGTGGGAGTGCATAATATTCAATTGGTACGTGCCAATCGTGAACATCCGGATGTGTCGAATGGTGGAGGATGGACTTATAATCACCAACCGATGTTGGCCTATTGGAATGGGCAATTCTATTATCAATATCTGGCAGATCCGTCGGATGAGCATATTCCGCCTTCCCAGACTTTTCTGATGACTTCTAAAGACGGATATAACTGGACAAATCCGGAAATCGTGTTTCCTCCTTATAAAGTTCCCGACGGATATACGAAGACTTCCCGTCCGGGTATGCAGGCAAAAGACCTGATTGCCATCATGCATCAGCGTGTGGGCTTTTATGTATCCAAGTCCGGCAGACTGATTACAATGGGGAATTATGGAGTTGCGTTGGATAAAAAAGATGATCCGAATGATGGAAACGGTATTGGTCGGGTAGTTCGTGAAATTAAGAAAGACGGTTCATTCGGTCCTATCTACTTTATATATTATAATCATGGATTTAATGAAAAAAATACCGATTACCCTTATTTCAAGAAAAGTAAGGATCGTGAGTTTGTAAAGGCTTGTCAGGAAATTCTGGATAATCCATTGTATAGAATGCAATGGGTGGAAGAAGCGGATCGGGAAGACCCGATTATTCCTTTGAAGAAGGGATATAAAGCGTTCAATTGCTATACTTTACCCGACGGGCGTATTGTCAGCCTTTGGAAACATGCACTGACTTCAATCACTGAAGACGGTGGCTATACTTGGGCGGAACCAGTGCTTCGTGCCAAAGGATTCGTTAATAGCAATGCAAAGATTTGGGGACAACGCCTGACTGATGGTATGTATGCTACCGTGTATAATCCTTCGGAGTTTCGTTGGCCGCTGGCTATATCGTTGAGTAAGGATGGGCTGGAATATACGACCTTGAACCTCGTGCATGGTGAAATTCCGCCGATGCGTTATGGAGGAAACTATAAGTCGTATGGTCCGCAATATCCCCGCGGTATTCAAGAAGGAAATGGAATTCCTGCGGATGGTGATTTATGGGTTGCTTACAGTGTGAATAAAGAAGATATGTGGGTATCACGTATTCCTGTTCCGGTACAGATACAAGCCTCTGCACATGCAGACGATGATTTCTCAAAAGCCGGATCAATAGCTGAGTTGACCGACTGGAATATTTACTCTCCCCTTTGGGCTCCAGTCACTTTAGACGGAAAGTGGCTGCGTTTGCAAGATAAAGATCCTTTTGATTATGCCAAGGTAGAACGAAAAATACCGGCTTCTAAAGAACTGAAAATCTCATTTGATCTACAGGCCGGACAAAACGATAAAGGTACTCTTCAGATTGACTTCCTGGATGAGAACAGCATTGCTTGTTCCCGGCTTGAGCTGACTCCTGATGGGATTTTTCGTGCTAAAGGCGGTTCCCGCTTTGGGAACCTGATGAAATATGAACCGGGAAAAAACTATCATGTAGAGGCTATCCTTTCAGTGACCGATCGTAATATTCAGGTATTTGTGGATGGTAAGAGAGTAGGATTGCGCATGTTCTATGCACCGGTATCTGCTATTGAACGTATTGCGTTCCGTACAGGAGTTCCACGAACATTTCCCACTGTAGATACACCGGCTGATCAGACCTATGATCTGCCGAATGCCGGTGACCAGGAGCCACTAGCTGAATACCGTATCGCCAATGTGAAAACCTCTTCTGTGGATAAAGATGCGACTGCTGCTGTTTTGAAGTATGCGGATTTTAGCCATTATGCAGATTATTTCAATGGTATGGAAGATGAGAATATAGCCCAGGCCATTCCGAATGCAAAGGCTTCGGAATGGATGGAAGAGAATATACCGTTGTTTGAATGTCCGCAACGTAATTTTGAAGAGATGTACTATTACCGCTGGTGGGCGTTGCGGAAGCATATCAAAGAAACACCTGTGGGATATGGCATGACGGAATTTCTGGTTCAGCGTTCCTATTCTGATAAATATAATTTGATAGCCTGCGCTATCGGGCATCATATTTATGAAAGCCGTTGGTTGCGCGATCCGAAGTATCTGGATCAGATTATTCATACGTGGTATCGGGGGAATGATGGCGGGCCGATGAATAAGATGAATAAGTTTAGTTCGTGGAATGCGGATGCTGTGCTGGCACGTTATATGGTGGATGCTGATAAGGATTTCATGCTGGATATGAAGGAAAATCTGGAAGCCGAGTATCAACGCTGGGAGTGCACGAACCGTTTGCAAAACGGATTATATTGGCAAGGAGATGTACAGGATGGCATGGAAGAATCAATTAGTGGCGGACGTAAGAAAAAGTATGCCCGCCCCACCATTAATAGCTATATGTATGGTAATGCAAAAGCTCTTTCACTGATGGGAATCCTTTCGGATGATGAAGGAATGGCTATGAGATATGGTATGCGGGCGGATACATTGAAAAGGCTGGTACAAGATAAGTTGTGGAATTCACGCCACCAGTTTTTTGAGACAATGCGTGCGGACTCTTCTGCGAATGTACGCGAGGCTATCGGATATATACCTTGGTACTTTAATTTGCCGGACACAGTGAAGCAATATGAAGTTGCCTGGAAAGAGATTATGGATGAGAACGGTTTTTCTGCTCCTTACGGATTAACTACTGCCGAGCGCCGTCATCCGGAATTTCGTACCCATGGAGTTGGTAAATGTGAATGGGACGGAGCAATCTGGCCGTTTGCTTCTGCCCAGACATTGACAGCAATGGCTAACTTTATGAATAATTATCCGCAGACAGTATTGTCCGATAGTGTGTATTTCCGTCAAATGGAATTGTATGTCGAGTCGCAATATCATCGCGGACGTCCTTATATTGGTGAATATCTGGATGAGGTGACAGGTTATTGGCTGAAAGGTGACCAGGAACGGAGTCGTTACTATAACCATTCTACCTTTAATGATTTGATGATTACCGGTCTGATTGGATTACGCCCGCGCCTGGATGATACGGTAGAAGTAAATCCGTTGATACCGGCAGATAAGTGGGATTGGTTCTGTCTGGATAATGTTTTATATCATGGTCGTAACCTGACAATTCTTTGGGATAAATATGGTGATCGTTACCATCGCGGAAAAGGATTGCGTATTTTTGTAGATGGAAAACAAGTTGGATATGCAGATAGATTGACGAGAATCATTTGTGAGAACGTCTTGAAATAATGGTTACTACTGAAATAGAAAAAAACGAATGATGTTTTTAAAAAGATATATTTTCTTTCTTCTTTGCATGCCGTGTCTGGCACAGGCAAAGAATATAACGGTCAGCCATCTCACTTGCGAAATGCAGGAAGGGCTGGTGCTCGTTGAAGCCTATCCTCGGCTGGGGTGGACCATGGAGTCGCCGGAGAATGGGACGAGGCAGACTGCTTATGAGATTGAGATTCGGGAAGCCTGCACCGGACGTACGGTTTGGAATACGGGAAAGGTCCAATCTTCACAAAGCCAGTTGATACCGACTCATGGAGCGAAGTTTCTCCGATTTAGTTTCTATAACTACATCTGGCGTGTACGGGTTTGGGATGAAACGGACGCACCTTCCGAATGGAGTCGAGAAGCAAAGTTTCGTTTAGTTCCCCAAGGTTTTTCTTCGGCTGAATGGATTGGGGCCATCACCCGTAAAGACGCACGCTTGCCCGAAGGACGGAAATTCCACGGAGGCGAGTTGAAGAAGCCGGAGGTAAAGGCGGCATGGGAAGACGTGGATACATTGGCAAAGAAAAGCATTTGCTTGCGTAAGACGTTCCGCACGGACAAAAAGATTGCGGAGGCTACCGCATACATCTGTGGCCTTGGATTCTATGAGTTCACCTTGAATGGGAAGAAAGTCGGTGACAGTGAATTTGCTCCCCTCTGGAGTGATTATGACAAGAGCGTCTATTATAATATGTATGATGTAACGGAACTGTTGCAGGAGGGCGAGAATGTGGCGGGAGTTTTATTGGGAAACGGGTTCTATAATGTGCAGGGCGGACGTTACCGCAAGTTACAGATCAGCTTCGGGGCACCGACTCTTTTATTCTCACTGCTTGTCAATTATGAAGATGGAACACGGGATGTGGTTTGCTCTGACGACAGTTGGAAATATGACTTAAGCCCCCTCACCTTTAATTGTATTTATGGAGGCGAAGATTATGATGCGCGTCGCGAACAAAAAGGGTGGAACCGGGCAGGTTTTAATGATGCGCGTTGGCGCCCGGTAGTGGTTCAGGAAGCTCCGAAGGGAACGTTGCGTCCGCAAATGGCGGCTCCGGTGAAAATCATGGAACGTTATGGTGTCCGGAAAGTGACGAAACTGCCCCCGGAACAGATTGCCTCTGCCTGTAAATCGACCAAAAGAACCGTCGACCTTTCCGCTTTCGTACTGGATATGGGACAGAACCTTGCCGGTTTCCCGGAAATTACCGTGCGTGGTAAACGAGGTCAGAAAGTTACTTTGGTGGTGGCTGAGGCTCTGACGGAGGAAGGAGCCTGTAACCAACGGCAAACGGGACGTCAGCATTACTACGAATATACCTTGAGGGGTGAGGGGGACGAGACCTGGCGTCCCCGTTTCTCATACTATGGTTATCGCTACATTCAGGTAGAGGGTGCCGTACTGAAAGGGGAGAAGAATCCCCGGAAATTGCCTGTTCTGAAAGATATTCAATCCTGCTTTGTTTATAACTCGGCAAAAAAGGTCTCTGCTTTCGAGTGTTCCAATCCGATATTCAACGCTGCCCATCGTCTGATAGAGAAGGCGGTTCGCAGCAATATGCAGTCTGTATTTACCGATTGTCCCCATCGGGAAAAGCTGGGATGGCTGGAACAGGTACACCTCAACGGGCCGGGACTTTTATACAATTATGACCTGACAGCTTTCGCTCCGCAGATTATGCAGAATATGGCGGATGCCCAACATCGCAACGGAGCCATGCCAAGCACCGCACCGGAGTATGTCGTGTTCGAAGGACCGGGCATGGATGCCTTTGCTGAATCTCCCGAGTGGGGAGGTGCTTTGGTCATTTTCCCGTATATGTATTACGAAACCTACGGGGACGATTCGCTGATTAAGAAGTATTACCAGAATATGCGCCGATATGTGGACTATCTCTCTACCCGCGCAGATAATCATATCCTTTCTTTCGGTTTGGGCGACTGGTATGATTACGGTGACTTCCGTGCAGGATTCTCCCGCAATACGCCTGTCCCGCTGGTGGCTACGGCACACTATTACATGATTGTCGAATATCTGATAAGGGCTGCTCGCATTGTGGGTAATGCTGATGATGTCAGGTATTACAATTCGTTGGCGAATGATATCGTGGTAGCATTTAACGAGCGCTTTCTGGATTACGATGCGGCGCAGTATGGTACGGGAAGCCAGTGCAGCAATGCTTTGCCGCTTTTTCTGGATATGGTTCTGAGTAGAGGCCATTCTGGAGGTTATGAAACGGATCGTCATCTGGAGCGCAAAGTATTCAAGAACCTGATAAAAGATGTGGAAGCACACGGCAATCGTCTGACTACCGGAGATGTGGGAAACCGCTATCTGATCCAGACATTGGCCAATTACGGAGCCGATGAACTCATCTATAAAATGTTCAACCATGAGGAGACGCCCGGATATGGCTTTCAACTCAAGTTTGGTGCAACGACTCTGACTGAGCAATGGGACCCTCGTCAGGGCTCCTCTTGGAATCATTTTATGATGGGGCAGATTGATGAATGGTTCTTTAACTCGTTGGTCGGTATCTCTCCGGACGTGAAGCATGGATACCAGAAGTTCAGAATCGCCCCGAAGCCTGTCGGTGATCTGAAATACGTGCAGTCATCTTATGAAACCCTTTACGGTAAGATAACTGTAGACTGGACCCGCGAGAACGGCCGGTTTAAGCTGAAGTTGTCCGTTCCGGTAAACACTGTGGCGGTGGTTACACTTCCGGGAGAGAAAGAACCGAGAGAGGTGGAGAGCGGGAAACATGAATTTGTAGTGAACGAACAACAAACTATAAACGAACCATAAACAACCATACTATGACCATGAAATATAGAATACTTCTTTGTTCACTCTTCTGCCTTTGTGCGGTTACGGTGCTTCGTGCAGAACGTGTAGATATGCTGAAAGCAGGAGCGAAGGTGGATGGAAAGACGTTGAATACCAAACTTATCAATTCTACCATCGACCGCCTGAACGCGAACGGTGGCGGTACCCTTTTTTTTCCTGCCGGCACTTATCTGACGGGAAGCATCCGGATGAAGAGCCACATCACTTTGGAGTTGGAGGCGGGAGCCACTTTGCTGTTTTCTGATAGCTTCGATGATTATCTTCCCTTTGTGGAGGTGCGTCATGAGGGAGTGATGATGAAGAGTTTCCAGCCTCTGATTTATGCCGTGGATGCGGAAAATATAACAATCAAAGGTGAAGGTATGCTGGACGGGCAGGGAAAGAAGTGGTGGATGGAGTTTTTTCGTGTGATGATTGATCTGCGCGACAATGGCATGCGGAATGTGAATAAGTATCAGACGATGTGGGACCAGGCAAATGATACAACGGCTATCTATGCTGAAACAAACAAGGACTACATCGGTACACTGCAACGTCGTTTTTTCCGTCCTCCGTTTATCCAGCCGGTTCGTTGCAAGGACGTGAAGATAGAGGGGGTGAAGATCGTCAACTCTCCGTTCTGGACGGTGAATCCCGAGTTCTGTGAAAACGTGAAGGTGAAGGGAGTGACCATTCATAATGTGCCCTCGCCCAATACGGACGGCATCAATCCGGAATCCTGCCGGAATGTACATATCAGCGACTGCCACATTTCGGTGGGAGATGATTGCATAACGATCAAATCCGGTCGCGATGCGCAGGGGCGCCGTCTGGGAGTACCCTGTGAGAATATAACCATCACTAATTGCATCATGCTTTCCGGTCATGGTGGTGTAGTGATAGGCAGTGAGATGAGTGGAGGCGTGCGTAAGGTGACTATTTCCAATTGCATTTTCGATGGAACGGATCGTGGCATTCGTCTCAAGTCCACCCGGGGCAGGGGAGGAGTGGTCGAAGATATCCGTGTCAGTAACATTGTGATGCGCAATATCAAGCAGGAGGCTGTGGTACTGAATCTGAAGTATAGCGGTATGCCTGCCGAACCCAAGAGTGAACGCACTCCGCTGTTTCGCAATATACATATCAGTGGAATGACGGTTACAGATGTCAAGACTCCTGTTAAGATAGTTGGGCTGGAAGAAGCTCCGATTTCTGATATTGTACTGCGCGACATCCATGTGCAGGGGGCCGGTGAGGAATGTGTCTTTGAGGATTGCGAACGCATCACGATGGAAGATGTCATGGTGAATGGTAAAAAGATGTATCCAAAGGAAGTCGATGAAAAGTAAACAATAATATATAGAACAATGAAACGTATTCTTTTCTCTGTGCTTTTTGCTGCATCTCTTTCGGCTGAAGCACAAACACAAACATTTGAAACGGCCTTTGCCCGCCCTTTGAACGAAGTTCTTACGGACATACAAAATCGTTTTGGTATCCGCCTGAAATACGATATTGATACGGTCGGTAAAGTGTTGCCTTATGCGGATTTTCGTATCCGTCCTTATTCAGTGGAAGAATCGCTGACGAATGTATTGTCCCCTTTCGATTATAAGTTTGTGAAACAAACTGGCAATATATATAAGTTGAAAGCTTATGAATATCCTCGGCGGACAGATGCTGACGGAGAGAAAATGCTGGCTTACCTTAATACGCTTTATGCAGATAAGGAAGCTTTCGAACTCCGTGCCGATTCTTTAAGAAAAGAAGTCCGGCAACGTCTGGGAATTGACCTTTTACTCGCACAATGTGTGGAGTCGAAGCCGATTCTTTCCAAAGTGAGGAAATATGATGGCTATACAGTTCAGAATTTTGCACTTGAGACGCTTCCAGGGCTGTATGTTTGCGGTTCTGTTTATGCCCCTAAATCGAAAGAGAAGCATGCGTTGATCATTTGTCCGAATGGACACTTTGGAGGAGGTCGTTATCGCGAAGATCAACAACAGCGTATGGGAACCCTGGCACGTATGGGGGCTGCTTGTGTGGATTATGATCTCTTCGGTTGGGGAGAGTCAATTTTGCAGGTTGGCAGTGCGGCACACCGCAGTAGTGCAGCTCATACCATTCAGGCGATGAATGGTTTGCTGATTCTCGACTATATGCTTGCTGCCCGTAAAGATATTGACAGGAAAAGAATCGGTGTGAATGGCGGTTCCGGTGGTGGCACGCAAACAGTTCTGCTGAGTGCACTGGATGATCGCTTCACGGCTTCGGCGCCGGTGGTAAGTTTGGCTTCTCATTTTGATGGAGGATGCCCCTGTGAAAGCGGTATGCCTATTCAATTGGCGGCGGGTGGCACATGCAATGCCGAATTGGCAGCAATCTTTGCTCCCCGTCCGCAATTAGTAGTGTCTGATGGTGGTGATTGGACGGCAAGTGTGCCTACACTGGAATATCCTTATTTGCAGCGTGTTTATGGATTCTACGATGCAAAAGATAAAGTGACGAACATACATCTTCCGAAAGAAAGACATGACTTTGGTCCTAATAAGCGGAATGCTGTCTATACATTTTTTGCTGAGGTGTTCGGCTTGAATAGAAATATGCTGGATGAAACAAAAGTCACCATCGAACCGGAATCCGCTATGTATAGTTTCGGTGAGAAAGGAGAACTTTTGCCGGAAAGCGCAATTCGTTCGTTTGATAAAGTAGCTGTTTATATTGACAAGAAAGCTTTTGCCCAATTAAAGTCGGATGCTTCTCTTGAGAAAAAGGCAATGGACTGGGTGGCTTCCTTAAATATGGAGGATGATAAGAAAGCGGGCTTTGCTGTAACAACTATCTATAATCATTTGCGCAAGGTTCGTGATTGGCATAATGAACACCCTTATTCCACTGTTCCGGAGGGTATCAATCCTGTCACTGGTAAATCTTTAAGTAAATTGGATCGGGAAATGATTGCCGATTCCGCCATGCCGAAAGAAGTTCATGAAAAGCTGATGAAAGATTTACGCAGAGTGCTGACGGAAGAACAAGTAGAGCAGATTCTTGATAAATATACTGTAGGCAAAGTAGCTTTCACTTTGAAAGGTTATCAGGCCATTGTCCCTGATATGACGGGGGAAGAAACCGCTTTTGTGTTGGAACAGTTGAAGCTGGCTCGTGAACAGGCTATTGATTATAAGAACATGAAGCAGATATCTGCCATCTTTGAAATCTACAAAACCAAGTGCGAACAGTATTTTAATGAGCATGGTCGTAACTGGCGCCAGATGTTCAAGGATTATGTAAATAAGAGAAAAGCGGAAAAGGCTCAGAACAAGAAATAAAAAAGGAAGCCCCGGAACTCTTATTATGATCTGAGTTCCGGGGCTTTTTTCTTATATTCAGATATATTCAGAAAAACCTTATCGAAGTTTTGATAAATCTATTTCCGCATATTTAACCCGCTGCCTTCTCCATGTATAAACAGCATGCAGCCTACCATCTTTTCCCTGAATAATACTTGGATAGGAATATTGACTGATAGGGCTGTTTTCCAATGTAAGCACAGGTTGCCAATTTATACCATCTTCTGAAATGGCTACACAGAGAGGAGTTCGAGGTCCTTTGGGAGTGCCGGGTAGTGTCGAGAAATTATTGTAGATGAGTACATGGCGACCGTCCTGTAATGTTACGGCATCCGTTCCCGAATTATTATTCGGAACATCCAGAAGCGTTACTTTGCTCCAGGTATCGCCATTATCATTGCTCCAGGCTGTGGCAATCCGGGCATTGCGTGTGCGGCACAATACTTGTAATCTTCCGTCTTTGTGCATCAGTATACTGGGTTGTATCGCATATATTGGTTTTGGACCTTCACCTTTGACGGCCTCGCCACCTTCCTGATCATCTACGTTGACACTTCCTTTTTTACGGTGCTGAGTAAGTACGGAAAGCTCCGCAGCCAGTGATTCCGTTGTCTTCCAGGTCTTGCCGTTGTCATCGGAAATTTCGAAATGAATGCGCCATCCCTTGCCACCTTCTCTGCTGGAAGGACAGATGATACGACCATTAATGTACTCCGGTTTATTCTTGATAGGACCGAGGAATCCTTCCGGCAACGGTTCACGTTTACTCCAGGTCTTTCCTCCGTCGCGAGAGCGCACGAGCCAGCCAGTCCAGTCGCCTACGCTCAAGCCTATTTTATAGAAGAGAATCAGATCACCTCCCGGAATTTGGAAAAGTACCGGGTTCCAGCAAGCTTTCCGGCGGGCAATCAGTTTTCCCCGGGCATTTGTCACAGGAGTACAAGTGGAATCAATGCCTGCCAAGGTTGCCTGCGCATCTTTTATTGAAAATACGCCGTCGGCAGCGAGTTGTGGAGAGGTCCATTCTTTGGCACCTTTCGGCTTGCGACACACCCAGATGCAACAATCCGGATTGCGCTCTTTGGTACCGCCGAAAAATGAAGCGACAAGATCCCCGTTTTTCAATTCTACGATGGTGGCTCCATGACATTCCGGGAAGGAGGCTTTCTCATATAGGAACTCGTCACTCAGGATAGCTACATTCCGGGTAGGGATATCTACACTGAAGTGATGCTTGCCCGAACCTACCATTTCTTTCCGCCCGCCGGGAAGATATACTTCGCCTGTAGTGTTGGCGGGGAGTTCAATGTCCCATTCCAGATGTGTCGGGGTCTTTTTCCACCGGCTGGTTATTTTTCCGTAGATGCTTGTGTAGGAGGCATCTACATTGCTTAGTTCCTGAATGTCAAAGGCAGGCTGGAAGATGATATGTTTATAGCCGGGCTTCCAACGGTCGGCACGGATGCCTGCCAGATTGTTGAAGCACCAGGGAAGCAGGTCGCCTAAGAGCATGACGTGATTTCCACTGTTCATTCCGGGATTTGCTTTGTCGCCATTCCAGAGTTCCCAGATGGTGGTGGCGCCTTGCGCGGCCATATATCCCCACGAAGGATAAGTCTTATTAGTGGCCAGAAGATAGGCGACATCGGCATGACCACGGCGGCTTAGTTCGCGTAGTAGCCATTGTGTACCGATGACTCCGGTGCTGATATGTCCTTTATTGGTAGTGATAATGGTAGCCACGGTATTCTTGGCAACTTCGTCCATGTACTGTTTGGGGACAAGTCCGAAAGCAAGCGGCAGAATATTGGCGGTAACCGTGTTGTTACCGTAGAAGATGCTGTCCGGATATAAAGTATGTCCGGGTACGAGGGAAGTACCTTCCTTCACATGAAGGAAACGTGCGTTGAAGGCATCTTTTATCCGGCCTTCCAGTGCTCCCCATTCTTCGGCTTCGGCGGTTAGACCTTGCAGGCTTGCAAAACGATGCATCAGTTGCAGGACTTTCAGATAGTAGGCGGTAGCTATAAGCGCACCATCCGTTTTGCGGGCAGGGTCATTGCTATGAATCATTTCCAAAGACTCGGGAGGTACGCACCAGTCACCGTATTTGTCTTTGGTAATAATGAATTCCTTGGTCAGGTAATACTCGCGGATATGAGATACCCATTTCTTTAAAGCCGGATAATTCTCTTCGATTGCGCGCCGGTCACCGTAGTTGGTGAAAAGCATGTCGCATACCAGGGGAAGGGTAGCCGGCCAGGTGACATTATCCGAATAGTAATTCCAGTAGGCCGGAGCTACATCCGGGATGCAGCCGTCCTCACGCTGTGCTTCACGAATATCACGTGTCCATTTGTTGTATAGGGCATGATTGTTGAAAAAGAGGCTTTCACCCCAGGAACCCATCGCGTGGTCTCCTAACCAAGGTTGGCGTTCGTTGCGTTGCGGGCAGTCGACGGGCATACCTTTGTAGTTACTGCGGATACCCCAAAAAGCATTGCGCAATACCTGATTGAGTGTTTCATCCGAGCAGGTGAAGGTCCCGGTATGAGCCATTTCGTCATCTACTACTTCAGCTGTAAAATCTTCGGTCTTGGCATTGGGATAACCGCTGATTTCCACATAGCGGAAACCGTGGTATACAAAGCGGGGAGCCCAGGTGGCATCTTGTGGTTCACGTCCGCTGACAACATATATATCCGTGCAATGTGCGTCGCGCAGATTCTTCGTAAAAATTTCGCCATCCGCTTGCAAGCGCTCGGCAAAGCGGAGACGGATACTGTCTCCTGCCTGGCCTTTGATACGAATACGTAGCCATCCTGCCATAGTCTGACCGATGTCCAAAATCTGTTTGTCTCCCTGTTTCCGGATAGAAACAGGCTTCAGGCTTTCCGTTACTTTCATGCCCGGCATCATTTGCGCACGCAAGGTTCCTGAGGGAATGCTGACGCGCCCGGCGGGTATCCAATTCGTATCATCATAGCCTGTCCGATTCCAGTCTCCTAATTCCTTGCGTGCATCGTATTCTTCACCATCGTACTCATTATTGCTGCGGATAGGGCCTTCGGTGGTTAGTTTCCAGGATATATCCGAGGCGATTGTCTGTCTGCTGCCGTCCGTATATTCAATAATCAGATTCAGACGTAGTTTGGGATAGCCAAAAGTAGGTATCTTGTAGGGTTTGTAATTCTGGCGCATGGTGTAGAAGCGCCCGTTGCCGAGGATGACACTGATGGCATTTTCTTTTTGGAGTTGGGGGGTGACGTCATACGTGTTGTACAGGATAGTTTTCCGGTAATCGGTAGGGGCAGGTGCCAGGACTTGTTCACCGATGCGCTGACCGTTGATAAAGAGTTCGTAAAGTCCCATTCCGGCAATGTGTACTGTGGCTCGTTTCACTTCTTTGGTCAGTGCAAACTCTTTGCGGAGGTAGCGGGCGGCAAGGCGGCTCCATTGTGTCTCGCTGTCACCGGGGGCGGGGTGGTCTAGGCCGATCCACTGCCCTTGCCAGTCTGCTTCATTCAGTAATCCCATACTCCAGAAGGCGGGTTCGCTCCAGTCGGTTTCATTAGTATGGGTATAGACTTTTACTTTCCAGTAGTAAGGGGTGTTACGCTTCAACGTTTCACCTTGATAAGTGATCCATTGGGAAGCGTCTGTTTTCACCTTGCCTGAATCCCAGCAGTCTCCTTTGCCTTGTGCCAGGAGTTCAGGGGAGGAGGCTACAAGAATATGATAGGCGGTCTGCATCACATTTTGTTCGTCCGATTCGATACGCCAGCCCAGACGGGGGTGGCGGATGTCGATTCCCAGTGGATTCTTCAATTGCTCTGTTCGCAGGTCGGTGACGCGCAAGGCTGCGTGTGCCGTACCAGCGAGGATGAGGAGGTAAAGTAGGGATATTAATATCTTCTTATTCATATTGATTACGTTATGATATTGAGTAATAGTTCAAGATTACTTTTTCTCCCATCGCTGTTGTGCATCGGGCAGTTCGTCCCATTCCTTATTTACATAGCCTTTACTGCTGTCCACTACAATCAAGATATGATCGTTTCCGCTGCTGTAGCCACTATCGTGCTGGAAATTGTGTATTCCGTTTTCAAACTCACCGATATATTCCAGTTTGCCGTCTTTGGTGGTATACCACCAGGCATTCTTTCTGGCACCGCTGATTTTGCTGAAATCTACTTTCATCGGACGTCCGGTGTAGTTGTACACCATCAGATAATCTTTGCCGCGTGTAGCGATGGCGCGGTCGTAGCGTTCCCCGTTTGTGCCGGCAATGATGGACTGGTCAGGTACACGTTCGAAAAATGGGAAAGTCAGCATCAGGTTTTTGAGATACTTCATTTGGTTGAAGCCCGGATTGTTCAGAGCATCGTACCAAGGTTCCTTTGCACCGTATGCACCGCCAACACCCGGTTTAATGAATTGCATGATGGAATTATTACCATAGGTATGTCCAAAAGAACCGGCAAAAACCGACCAGTAGGCATAACGGCGCACATCGTAATCTTTCCAGCGCAGTTCATTCTCATCGTGCAGACCGTGAGGAATTTCCTCGTAGATAGGTTCACCGTCAATTACGGGTTTCATGGGATTTGTGGCCATACTGCGTTCTACAAAGCGCCAGTTATCTTCTTCGGTATTCTCTTCGATTGGATAATCACCGTCACCGAAACGTTGCCCGTAGCGGCGATGCCCGCTTTGGAACATGTTGAAGTCCAGCCAGGGGGCGGCATTGAACCAAGTTGAGGAAGTGGTACGGCCGCGTGGGTGGAAGGTCATCAGGTGATTCTTGTCTATTGCTTTGATGGATGTGGCGAGAGCTTCCCATTCAGCGGTTTTTACGTCACCACGAATATCGCCTCCGATAAACCAGATGATATTCGGCTCGTCTTTATAGCGTTCGGCGAGGAATTTGCCGTAAGCCTTGGCTTGCTCTACCGTCATTTCTCCGCGACTCACAGGACTGCCCCAGATACAGACCATACCGATATAAAGTCCTTTCCGGGCAGCTGTACGGATAATGTAATCCATGTGGTCCCAATAGCCGTATACGCCTTTCTGATTGATGTTTTTGAAGTTATATCCATCAGTCATAGAATATTGTCCGTAGGTATTTATGGAGGGGACATTATTCAGGGTCTGAACTTGAATGACGTTATATCCCCGTTGTTTACATTGTTCCAGATAATACTCGGCTTCATCGCGGTTCAGACGTTGAGGTAGTAGCCATCCGGTTTCTCCTAGCCAAAAGAAAGGAGTGCCGTTTTCATGTTTCAGATAGCGACCTTCTTCGGAGACCATTAGTTTACCATTGTTCCAGGGGATATACGTTTTCTGTGTTTTCTTCTGTGCAGAGGCGGGCATTGCCATAGTCAGCAAAAGCAGAAGAAAAGGGATTAGTTTGAATGTTTTCATTGTTATTGATGTTATTATAATTGTTTGCTTAATCACTAATTCATTCGTTCATATTCAATTGCTGCCAATATGAACGCCCCTACGGATTTGGGATCATTTTCTATCACGGGTTCGCCAATATAATACTCGAACGAGCCGTCACGATACTTTCCGGAGTTCCCGCCCAGTCCGGCTACGGCACAACAATGGGTCAATGTGTAAGTGCCGTCTTCTTCAAGACGGGTGAACTCACGGATCATGCCGTCGAATGCTTTCTGTACAGGGGTGATGTATTCGTTTCCGATATATCCCTCATTGATGGCTTTAGCAAGTGTATATATGAACAGGGCTGTTGCCGATGATTCCAGATAATTACCCTTGCGTGCTCCCTGGTCGGTCACTTGATACCAGGTTCCGGATTGCGGGTCCTGATACCTCACCATTGCCTGTGCCAGGCCTTGTAGAATTTGCAGTACGCTGTCGCGTCCTTCGGTTTCCTGTGGCAAGTAATCCAATACATCCACTATGGCGGCTCCATACCATCCGATGCTGCGACTCCAGAAATTCGGTGAACAACCTGTTTCCCGGCTTGCCCATTTCTGCTCGCGGCTTTCATCCCATCCGTGATAATAGAGTCCTGTAGCCGGATCATAAGTCTTGCGGGCTATAAGCAGAATTTGTTTCACAGCTTCGTCTTGCAGGATCGGCTCCCCAAAAGTGGCGCCATATTGTGCCAGATAAGGAGAGGCCATAAAGATACCGTCCAGCCACATCTGGTGCGGATACCTCAGCTTGTGCCAAAAACCGCCTTCGCTTGTGCGGGGCTGCTCCCTCATTTGTTTGCGCAAGGTGTCCATGGCTATTTTATAGCGTTTATCTCCCGTCCGGACATAGAAGTCGAAAAGAATCTTTCCGGCATTGACGTTGTCTATATTGAATGAAAGATATTTCATGGTTCTGATGTGTCCATCGTTATCAATCAGACTGTCCGCATAGATTTTGGCATAATCGTAGTAAGTGCTGTCTCCTGTATGCTTCCATTCTTCGAGCATGGATTTTACTACAAGTCCGTGTGTATATCCCCAGCGCGGTTTGCTGGCCTTTTCAATCATCCAGGGTTCAGGAAAACGCTTCATTTCGGAGCGTGCCATACGCTCGCTCCATTTTTCGGTCTTTGGTTTTTGGGTGGTTGTGCAGGCCATGAAACAGGTAATTCCGCACACCGTCAGTAGTTTCAGTGAGATACGATTCATATAAGTTCAGTATTTAGTTTCCAATCAATGTATATTCTTGTCCTGCCCGGGTGGGCAGATCGTATAAATAGGTCTTTGCTATTTCCACTTTGTTCAATTTGGCTTCGGGGCTGATTAACGGTTGGGCAATGATGGGAACTGCATAAAGCGGGTTGGGATTCTCACCTTTGGCACGTTTCAGACCTTTGCCTGTCAACGGACTCGTTGAGCGAAGGCGGCAATTGCCTCCTTTATGGGATTTTACAACCAGACGCTCCACTTTCCCGTTTTTCCAGCTTAGTTCCAGCTCGAAACCTCCGCGGGCGATGATTCCTTTCACAGTTCCGTCCTTCCAAACCGTCGGTAATGCGGGTAGCAGATAGATGAAACCGTCATGGCTTTGCATCAGCATTTCGGCAATGCCTGCGGCACAACCAAAGTTTCCGTCAATCTGGAAGGGTGGGTGTGCATCGAACAGGTTGGGGTAGGTGCCTCCTTTCTTTTTTTCATTACGCACCAGGGTCAGTTGGTCTGTAATGAGCTTGTAGGCATGGTTGCCGTCGAGCAGACGCGCCCACAGGCAAACTTTCCATCCCATGCTCCAGCCAGTGGATGGGTCGCCGCGATGAATGAGGGAAGTGCGGGCAGCGTCGAATAATTCCGGGCTGCGGTAGGGAGATATCTGGTTGCTTGGAAACAGTCCGTACAGATGGGAAACGTGGCGGTGTACATCCTTCGGGTCATCCCAGTCGAACATCCATTCCTGCAACTGTCCCCAGCGTCCTACCTGCATGGGAGCCATTTCACGGAGGCGCTGTGAGAGTCGGGCGGCAAATGCCTGGTCTGTATCCAGGATGTCCGAGGCGGCTATGATGGCTGTCCAAAGGTCGAATATCAATTGATTGTCGAGGGTGCATCCGGCAGCTGTGGTAGACTTGCCGTTACTGCCCGAATGTACATTTTCGGGTGAGTTGCTGGGACAGACCACCAGCCAGTTGTGCGCAGGTTCTTTCACCATGATTTCGTCGAAGAAGCGTCCGGACTCTCTCAAGATGGGATAGACGGAGCGCAGGAATTCAGTGTCTCCGGTGTAGAGGTAACGTTCCCAAAGATGCCGGCAAAGCCATGCGCCGCCACTGGGCCATAAGCCTGACGGAGCTTTGTCTACTGCGCCCGTGATGCGCCATATGTCGGTGTTGTGATGTAGCACCCAGCCATTGGCGCCATACATGATGCGAGCGGTTTCCTTACCTGTTTCGCTGACTTCGCGTATCAGGCGGAACAGGGGTTCGTTCAGTTCGCTCAGGTTGGTGACTTCCGAGGGCCAATAGTTCATTTCCAAGTTAATGTTACAGGTATATTTGCTGTCCCAGGAGGGGAAAAGCTTATCGTTCCAGATTCCCTGAAGATTGGCGGGTTGCCCGTCGGGTTGGGATGAACAAATCAGGAGGTAACGTCCGAATTGGAAATAAGTAGCCACCAGATGTGCGTCATTGGTCTGTTTGAAGTTCTCCACGCGCTTGTCGGTAGTCACGTGTTCGTATCGGTTGTCTCCTAAATCCAGGGAGACGCGTGTCAGGTATCGGCGATAAAAGTCCGTATGGTTCTTCCGGGCTTCAGTGAATGAATGTGTCATAGCTCTTACCAGATAATCTTTGGCACGTTCGGCCGGATTGCCTGTGATGTCCTGATAGTTATTGAAGTTGGTGGCGATGGAGACGTAGACGATGGCTTCATCGGCTCCTTCTACTGAAAGCACACCGTCGGCACATGCCATCCGGCCGCCGGTGTTCCGGGCGGTCAGTCTTCCCTGAAACTCCACTTTGCCTTTCAGCCCTTCGTGCAGGGAAGATACGCCGGAAAGTGTTACGCAGTTTCCTTCTTCGGAAGTGATGACGACATCCTGATGAGGGGAGGTGAGTTGAGCGTTGAAAGTAATCCGCCCCGGACGGTTGGCGGTGAGGCGTACCATGATTACCTGATCGGTAAATGAAGTGATGGTTTCGCGCCGGTATTGCACCCCATCCACTTCATAGCGGACGAGGGTACGGGCAGAGTCGAGACTTAGTTCCCGGTAATAGTTCGTGTAACGGGTATGTCCGGGAAACGCGATTCGCAGGTCGCCAAAGCTTTGATAGGGCATTCCCGAATTGGTCTTTGCCATGACCTTTTCGGTGGCGAGCGTCTGTGCTTCCAGATATTTGCCGGCAAATACAAGGTCGCGTACCCGGGGAATGTATTCCAGTGCATTGGGGTTGGCGTTGTTGTTGGGGCGTCCCGCCCAGATGGTTTCTTCGTTCAGTTGTATCTGCTCCGTGGCGGGCGTGCCGTATACCATGGCTCCCAGACGCCCGTTCCCTAAGGGGAGGGCTTCCGTCCATACTTGTGCAGGGCGATCGTACCAAAGTTTGTATTCCTGTGCGGACAGGCGTGACTCCTGTGCAGAAATATTGCCCACGGATACCAGTACAAACAGATAGCCGAATAATCTCTTTTTATTCATCTTTTCTAATAGCTTTTATACTTTTAGAAAAGGACGGTTAAAGATAGCTTTTGTACCCAGCAAATAGGTGATAAAATGTCGTATTAATCCGGTCATTGCATGTAATAGCACTTGCTGGACCATTTCTTGTTGAGTACAAAACGCGCTTCATTGCGTCTCTTCTTTAAAGATATTGTATGAAATTTCAGATGATTCATATTCATGAGACAGATTAAACTGATACTTCTTTTAGCTTCCGCCTCCGTCACGGGAGCATTTGCACAGAACAACGGACTGACGGATATGAGCCGGAGCCGCTACGCCCGGATGGTGAACACCGGCATTGATGCCGTACATTGGACGGATGGCTTCTGGGCAGAGCGCTTTGATGTGTTCAGCCGCACCTCCCTGCAAAGCATGTGGAACACCTGGAACACGCCCGAAGTATCTCACGGTTTCCGTAATTTTGAGATCGCTGCCGGCATTTGCGAGGGCGAGCACTGGGGACCACCCTTTCACGATGGGGACATGTATAAATGGATGGAAGGAGTAGCCTCAGTTTATGCAGTTAACAAAGACCCCGAACTGGACAAACTAATGGACCGTTTCATTACTTGCGTCGTAAAGGCTCAGCGAACAGATGGATATATCCATACCCCGGTTATTATCGAAGAGCTTAATAAAGGAATCGATACTCATACTCTGGAAGAGCCGCATAAGCAAACAGTCGTCGGAACCAAGGTAGGATCCGAAGATGAGAAAGGCGCCTTTGCCAATCGCCTGAACTTTGAAACCTACAATCTGGGACATCTGATGATGGCCGCCATCATTCATCGTCGTGCCACCGGGAAGACCACTCTTTTTGATGCAGCCGTCCGTGCCACCGATTTCCTTTGTCATTTCTATGAAACCGCTTCCGCTGAATTGGCCCGTAACGCTATATGTCCTTCCCATTATATGGGGGTAGTCGAAATGTACCGCGCCACGGGGAATCCACGTTATCTGGAACTGTCGAAGAATCTGATTGACATTCGGGGGATGGTGGAAAATGGTACGGATGATAATCAGGACCGCATTCCTTTCCGTGAGCAGTACCGGGCGATGGGACATGCGGTACGTGCCAATTACCTGTATGCCGGGGTGGCGGATGTCTATGCCGAAACCGGTGAAGAGCAATTGATGAAGAACCTGACCAGTATTTGGAATGACATCGTTACCCGGAAAATGTATGTGACCGGGGCTTGCGGTGCCCTTTATGACGGTACTTCGCCCGACGGCACCTGTTATGAGCCGGATAGTATTCAGAAGGTACATCAAAGCTATGGTCGCCCTTATCAATTACCCAATAGTACAGCTCATAATGAAACCTGCGCTAACATCGGCAATATGCTTTTTAACTGGCGCATGCTGGAAGTGACGGGAGATGCCAAGTATGCGGAGCTAGTGGAAACATGTCTTTATAACAGTATTCTGAGTGGTATCAGTTTGGATGGAAAGAAATATTTCTATACGAATCCGCTCCGTATCAGTGCTGATTTACCTTATACACTTCGCTGGCCGAAAGAACGGACGGAGTATATCAGTTGCTTCTGCTGCCCGCCTAATACGTTGCGTACACTCTGCCAGGCACAGAACTATGCTTATACATTGGGTTCCGAAGGCATTTATTGCAATTTGTATGGTGCGAATACATTGACTACAAACTGGAGAGATAAAGGAGAAATTGCTTTGACACAGAAGACCGCTTATCCTTGGGAAGGCAATGTACGTGTAGAGTTTGACCGGGTGCCCCGCAAAGCCGGTGCATTCTCCCTTTTCCTCCGTATACCGGAGTGGTGTGAGAAAGCTATGCTGACCGTAAATGGAGAGCCGGTTCCGGTTGCCGCAAAAGCAAATACGTATGCGGAGGTAAAACGTACCTGGAAGAAGGGGGATGTGGTAGAGTGGGTGATGGATATGCCTGTCCGCCTGCTTGAGGCTCATCCGTTGGCGGAAGAAATACGCAATCAGGTAGTGGTGAAGCGCGGACCGTTGGTATATTGCTTGGAGAGCATGGATATGAGAGGTGGCGGAAGCATTGATAATGTACTGATCCCTGCTGATATCAAACTCATTCCAAAGAAAGTGACGATTGAAGGTAGTCCGGTTGTTGCTCTTGAGGGCAAGGCTCGTCTGATTTCATCCAATTCCTGGGAAGGGATACTTTACCGGCCTGTCAGTTTCGCCGGGAAGACGGTGGATATCCGTTTGATTCCTTACTATGCTTGGGGGAATAGGGGGAAAGGAGAAATGACCGTTTGGATGCCTCTGGGGAGATAAATACAGATACGCGTTGTTCGCGTATCTATAATCAAACATTATGTCGAATAGAAGAATCATACTAATAACTGCCTTGTCGCTCCTCACCTTTGTAGGGCATGCAGGCGATATTTGGGTTTCCCCACGTGGAAATGATCAGAATGATGGTACCCGCCAATCTCCGAAGGCAACACTGACCTCCGCCCTGCGTCAGGCACGCGAGTGGCGCCGGACAGGAGATAATCGTGTGCTGGGAGGCATCACAGTGTATATGGAGGGCGGTGTTTATTCCCTCTATGAACCGGTATTCATTCGTCCTGAAGATAGCGGGACAAAGGGTTCGCCCATCGTTATTCGCTCCGTTCGTGGCGAGGATGCCGTATTAAGTGGTGGTGTGCCTATCAGGAACTGGAAAAAACAAGGAAAACTATGGGTGGCGGATGTACCGATGTTCAATGGCCGTCCGCTGGATTTCCGCCAACTGTGGGTGGATGGACAGAAGGCCACACGTGCCCGTGATGTGGAGGACTTTGAGAATATGCATCGCATTTGCAGTGTCGACGAGAAGACTGAAACTCTTTATGTGCCTGCCGCCGCCGTTCGGCAGATTACGGATGGGAAAGGCGCGTTAAAGTCAAGATACGCCGAAATGGTACTTCACCAGATGTGGTGTGTGGCTAATCTTCGGATTCGTTCTGTGCAGGTTTTGGGAGATAGTGCGGCAGTCCGTTTTCATCAGCCCGAGAGTCGTATCCAGTTTGAACATCCCTGGCCACGTCCCATGGTAACGACCGATGGACACAATTCAGCTTTTTATCTGACCAATGCACGTGAACTGCTGGATGTTCCGGGAGAGTGGTATCATGATATAGATACCCGTAAACTTTATTATTATCCGCGTGAGGGAGAAAATATGCAATCAGCGGAAGCGATTGTGCCTGCTATTGAGACATTGGTGCAAATTGAAGGTACTTTGGATCGTCCGGTTACTAATCTTCGTTTCGAGCGGATCACTTTCTCATATACCACCTGGATGCGTCCTTCCGTAAAAGGGCACGTTCCTCTTCAGGCTGGTATGTATCTGACGGATGGGTATCGTATCGATCCGAAAATGAAACGGAATTACAGGAATCATCCGTTGGATAACCAGGGCTGGTTGGGACGTCCTGCGGCGGCAGTTCGGGTGGCTGCCGCTGGGGCGATAGACTTTGAACACTGCCATTTCGAGCATCTGGGCTCCACGGGGGTGGATTATGAAGAAGCGGTGCATGGAGGAATCATCCGTGGTTGTCTTTTCCGTGATATTGTGGGGAATGGTTTATTGGTCGGGAGTTTCTCCCCGGCTGCTCACGAGACACATCTTCCGTACGATCCTGCCGACCGTCGTGAAGTGTGTACACATCAACGGATTGACAACTGTTATTTTACGGAGACGGGTAACGAAGATTGGGGTTGTCTTGCCATTGCTGCGGGATATGTAAGCGACATCCATATCGTGCACAATGAAATATGCGAAGTGCCTTATAGCGGTATCAGCCTTGGCTGGGGATGGACTCAGACAGTGAATTGTATGAAGAATAATCAGGTTCATGCCAATCTGATCCATCACTATGCGAAGCATATGTATGATGTGGCAGGAATTTATACGTTAGGTTCCCAGCCCAAGACCTATGTAACGGAAAATTGTGTGCATAGCATTTATAAGCCGGGTTATGTGCATGACCCTAACCACTGGTTTTATCTCTATACCGATGAGGGTTCGTCTTTTATCACCGTCCGCGATAATTGGACGGAAGGGGAGAAGTATCTGCAAAATGCGAATGGACCCGGAAATGTGTGGGAGAATAACGGGCCGGGAGTGGATGCGGCTATTCGTGAACGGGCAGGGCTGGAAGAGGAATATAAAGACTTGAAGAATAAATGATAATTTATCGGCGAGAGAATTGTTACGCGGAAGTATCTTAAATTCTCCTCCTCTTGGGAGGAGGGGAATTGAGATAGTCAGAATATCAATAGCTACGCCGATAAATTATCATTCAACGAATCTGGAAATCTTAATTCAATATTATAGTAGAAATGAAAAACAGATGGATCGTAGTTTTGGTTGCCATATCATTGGCAACTTGCACTTTTGCCCAGACTTGGATATGGTATCCGGGCGATTATGAAATATGGTTAGGCAACCGGATGAATAACCGTCGTACGGAGCGGGGTGCTTTTTTTCCTCCTTTTTGGAAGACCGACAGCCACTATGTAGTCGTGGAATTCAGCAAACAACTGAACCTTTCCGAACCGGAAGAAATCTTCATTGCCGCTGAAGGAAAGTATAACGTTAAGCTGGATGGAAAACTCCAATTCGGTATGCTGGAAACCTTATTGCTTCCGGCCGGGACACATAATTTGAATATTAAAGTCTGGAATCAGTCGACTCCCCCTGCCATCTACGTAAAAGGTAAGACTGTAAACTCCGATGCTACCTGGCGTGTGACTTATGAAGACAAGGAATGGATTGACGAAAGCGGCAAAGCCAGTGACACCTCAGCCACCATCTATATGGATGCCGGCTGCTGGAACTTTGACGGAGCCACACAACTCCCTTCCCAATTCCGATTGATGCGGACACTCCATCAGCCCACCTCCCGTGCTACACAACCCGAAGGAGGCATCCTCTATGATTTCGGAAAAGAAACATTCGGTTACCTCACTCTGAAGAATCTCTCCGGTAAAGGCATCATCGACATTTATTACGGTGAAAGTCCGGGAGAGGCGAAAGACAAGGCATACTGCGAAACATTGGATAAACTGCAACTGGAAGCAGGACAAGTCACTGATCTTGCCATCCGCCAAACATCCCCGCTGTCCGGTATCGAAAACGAATATACCCTGGAAAACAGTAAGGCTTTCCGCTACGTCTATATCACTCATGAACCGGGGGTGCAGATAGGTGAGGTATCTATGCAGTACGAATACCTTCCCGAAGAATATCGTGGAACTTTCCGTTGCAATGATGAAGAACTGAACCGTATTTGGGAAGTGGGTGCCTACACTATGCACCTCACTACCCGTGAGTTTTTTATCGACGGCATCAAGCGTGACCGTTGGGTGTGGAGCGGAGACGCCATTCAGAGTTATCTGATGAACTACTATCTCTTTTTTGACAGTGAGTCGGTGAAGCGTACTATTTGGTTGCTTCGGGGTAAAGATCCTGTGACCAGTCATAGCAATACGATTATGGATTATACATTCTATTGGTTTCTCAGCGTCTACGATTATTACCTGTATAGTGGTGACCGGCAGTTTGTCAATCAACTCTATCCACGTATGCAGACTATGATGGATTATGTATTGGGACGCACCAATAAGAACGGTATGGTTGAAGGTATGTCCGGTGATTGGGTATTTGTAGACTGGGCCGACGGTTATCTGGATAAAAAGGGAGAACTCTCTTTTGAGCAGGTTCTGTTCTGCCGGAGTCTTGAGACAATGGCGCTCTGTGCAGGGTTGGTGGGAGACCGGACCAACCAACAGAAATATGAGAAACTGGCTGCTACCTTGAAAGCTAAACTGGAAACGACATTCTGGAATGCCTCAAAACAGGCCCTTGTACATAACAGCATCAATGGTGTTCAGAGCGATGCCGTCACCCGTTATGCCAATATGTTTTCCGTTTTCTTCAACTATCTGACTCCGGAGAAACAGCAGGCCATCAAACATTCCGTTCTTTTGAATGACAGCATCCTGAAGATCACGACTCCCTATATGCGCTTTTATGAGTTAGAAGCCCTTTGTGCGCTTGGTGAACAAGAAACAGTGATGCAGGAAATGAAAGCGTACTGGGGAGGAATGTTGAAAGAAGGTGCCACTTCCTTTTGGGAAAAATATAATCCGAAGGAAAGCGGTACGCAGCATCTCTCCATGTATGGTCGTCCTTATGGGAAGAGTCTGTGTCATGCTTGGGGAGCAAGTCCTATTTATCTGCTCGGCAAATATTACCTGGGAGTGAAACCTGTGAAAGAAGGCTATAAGGAATTCTCTATAACTCCGGTATTGGGAGGTCTGAAATGGATGGAAGGCAGTGTACCTACACCGAACGGAAATATACATATCCATATGGACCGGAAAATGATTAAGGTACGCGCAACAGAAGGCAAAGGGTATCTGACGATAAAAAGCTGCCGGCAGCCAAAGGCTAATATTGGAACTGTGGAAAAGATTGATGAGAATACCTGGCGCCTCTGGATAGATACTCCGGAAGAGAGAATTGTTAGCGGATTGAAGTACTGAAAGGCAGAATATGAGTACAAACGGATACTTATTGCGTCTTTTTACTATAAACTCAGGTTTGGCAAGTGTAGTGAGTAAAATTATCATTTGTAAACTTCTCTCAAAGTTTACCACACTTCAATATAAAGTAAAACCATCCTCTCCTCTTCTTTCGTAGAAAGAGAGAGAGTTATCATAAATAGAAATATGAGAAATATCAGATTATTCATGTTTGCGGCATGTACACTCCTTTTTGCAGCGTGCGGCAAGCAAACCGTGAAGATTATAACTCCGCCGGATGCGTCGAATCGTATTCTGTTTGGTGCGGAACAGTTACAAACCACTCTGGATAAAGCGGGCTATCAGGTTGTGATGCAACAGGGAGATACTATATTCTCCAACCCGGATGTCCGAACCATCCTGCTGACAGAAACCAATGATACGACTTTAAAGAAAGAAGGCTTTCAGATTACAACAGTCGGTAATCTGACGAAAGTATCCGGCAGGGATGGCAGCGGTGTCATCTATGGATGCCGTGAACTGATAGACCGTGTGAGTAGTTCAAAAGGCAAACTGAACCTTCCCGAGAAGCTGACAGATGGACCGGAAATGGTATTGCGTGGCGCCTGCGTAGGATTGCAGAAGATGACTTATCTGCCGGGTCACGGCGTATATGAATATCCTTATACACCAGAGAGTTTTCCCTGGTTCTATGATAAAGAACAATGGATTAAATATCTGGATATGCTGGTTGCTAATCGTATGAACTCACTTTATCTCTGGAACGGGCATCCGTTTGCTTCGTTAGTGAAGCTGAAAGACTACCCGTTTGCATTGGAAGTGGACGAAGAGACCTTCAAAAAGAACGAAGAAATGTTTTCTTTCCTCACGGAAGAAGCGGATAAACGTGGTATCTTTGTGATACAAATGTTCTACAATATCATTCTTTCAAAGCCGTTTGCCGAACATTACGGTCTGAGAACACAGGATCGTAACCGTCCTATTACTCCTTTAATTGCGGATTATACTCGTAAGAGCATTGCCGCTTTTATTGAGAAATATCCTAATGTAGGATTGCTTGTTTGCTTGGGTGAAGCCATGTGTACTGTGGAGGATGATGTGGAATGGTTCACAAAGACAATTATCCCCGGAGTAAAGGATGGATTACAGGCACTTGGACGTACAGATGAACCGCCTCTCTTGTTGCGTGCACACGATACAGACTGTAAATTAGTGATGGATGCCGCCCTGCCACTCTATAAGAATCTTTATACCATGCATAAGTATAACGGTGAATCACTGACCACATACGAACCTCGCGGACCATGGGCAAAGATACATACGGATTTGAGTTCACTCGGTTCTATCCATATCAGTAATGTTCATATTCTGGCGAATCTGGAACCTTTCCGTTGGGGGTCTCCCGATTTTGTGCAGAAGGCTGTAAAGGCCATGCACGATGTTCATGGCGCAAATGCCCTGCATCTTTACCCACAGGCTTCTTATTGGGATTGGCCATACACTGCCGACAAATTACCGGATGGCAAGCGGGAATTTCAGCTTGACCGTGACTGGATATGGTATCAGACCTGGGGACGATATGCATGGAACTGTCGTCGTGATCGTTCACAGGAAATTGATTACTGGAATCATCAGTTAGGTAAATTCTATGGTACATCTGATGAAAATGCCGGACTGATTCGTGAGGCGTATGAAGAAAGTGGCGAAATAGCACCGAAGTTGCTGCGTCGTTTCGGCATCACAGAAGGAAATCGCCAGACATTGTTGCTGGGTATGTTTATGAGTCAGTTTGTCAATCCATACAAATACACCATCTATTCGGGGTTCTATGAAAGTTGCGGACCGGAAGGTGAGAAACTGATAGAATATGTAGAAAAGGAATGGAAAAAGCAACCTCATGCAGGTGAGTTGCCTTTGGATATCATTGCCCAGGCTATAGAGCATGGAGATAAAGCGGTAGCCGCCATTGATAAGGCAGCAAATTCCGTATCTGACAATAAAGATGAGTTCGCACGTTTGCAGAATGACATGCATTGTTATCGCGAGTTTGCATATGCGTTTAATCTGAAAGTGAGAGCTGCCAAACTGGTATTGGATTATCAGTGGGGAAAAGATCTAAAGAATCTGGAAAATGCCATTCCTCTGATGGAGCAGAGTCTGGAACATTATCGTAAATTAGTGAAACTTACAGATGAACATTATCTGTATGCCAATAGTATGCAGACAGCACAACGCCGTATTCCTATAGGTGGAGATGGCGGCAACAATAAGACTTGGAAAGAATTGCTGGTACATTACGAAAAGGAACTGGAGAATTTTAAAGCGAACCTTGTTCTGCTGGAGGAAAAACAAAATGGAAAAGCAACTGCTGAATCGGTAGATATTCCGGCCTGGGCTTCCGCCAGTGTGAAAATTCTATCCGGTTATCCGACCGTTAAATTAAGTGAGGGCGCTTCCCTGTTTACTAATCTTCCGGGAAAGATAGAAGCCATGGCTCCTGAACTGGAAGGATTGAAAGCATTTCGTTTCAATGCCAATGAGCAGCGTGAAAAGGGAACAAGTATTACTTTTGAAACGGATGCGCCGGTAAAACTTCTGGTCGCCTATTTCAAGGATGACCAAAAGAAGTATGCCAAAGCACCGAAACTTGAGATTGATGCTTCGGCTAATGATTACGGTCAGGCCGAGCCGATATTGACGAATGCTGTTCGTATCAGTGGAATGCCACTGGTCAATGTACATGCATATAGTTTTCAGGCAGGCAAGCATACGCTGATGTTGCCGAAAGGATATCTCCAGGTTCTGGGATTTACGGATGCGGATATGAAGGCCCGTAATGCAGGATTGGCCGGAGACGAAGAAACAATGGATTGGTTGTTTTATTAATACTGAATCATGAGAAAACTATCACTGACATTCTTTTGCATGATATCTGCCCTGTCTGCTTTTGCTCAGCGTGATGTTGCGCAGGAGCGGATGGAGCAGATTTTCGAAGAAGCAAAAACACCCTATAAATATGGACTGGTGGTTGCTCCGGAGGATAATCACCATAAAATAGATTGCCCTACGGTCTTCCGTCAGGGAGACAAATGGCTGATGACCTATGTTGTTTATAACGGTAAGGGAGGGACAGACGGCCGTGGTTATGAAACCTGGCTGGCAGAAAGTGATAATTTGCTTGAGTGGCGCACATTGGGGCGGGTTCTTTCGTACCGGGATGGTGAATGGGATTGCAATCAAAGAGGTGGATTTCCTGCTCTACCGGATATGGAGTGGGGAGGAAGCTATGAACTTCAGACTTATAAGGACCGTCATTGGATGACTTACATCGGTGGAGAAGGAACGGGGTACGAGGCTGTGAAGGCACCGCTTTTTGTCGGTTTGGCATGGACGAAAGGAGATTTGTCTACTGCGCACGAGTGGGAGTCTCTGAATAAGCCCATTCTGAGTATCCATGACAAGGATGCCCAATGGTGGGAAAAGCTGACTCAATATAAAAGTACCGTCTATTGGGATAAGGATAAGACGTTGGGTGCCCCCTTTGTTATGTTCTATAATGCGGGAGGCCGCCATCCGGAAACAGGTCTGAAAGGGGAACGTGTAGGGATAGCCCTTTCTAAAGATATGAAAACATGGAAACGTTATCCCGGAAATCCTGTTTTTGCACACGAAGCTGATGGAACCATCACAGGAGATGCCCATATACAGAAAATGGGAGATGTGTATGTAATGTTCTATTTTTCAGCTTTTGAACCGTCACGGAGATACAAGGCTTTCAATACTTTTGCTGCCAGCTATGACTTGGTGCACTGGACCGACTGGACTGGAGAAGACCTTATTATTCCCTCTAAAAACTATGATGAACTGTTTGCCCATAAAAGTTATGTGGTAAAGCATGATGGAGTTGTTTATCACTTCTATTGTGCGGTTAATAATGCGGAACAGCGGGGGATTGCGGTTGCTACCAGTAAACCGATGGGACGTTCTGCCGTCCGTTTCCCAAAAACGGAGACGAAGAATCGTCGTATACTGACCGAATTGAATGAAGATTGGAAAACATGGCTGATTGATCATTCACAACCGGTGAATACTAATTCATTACAGCGTGATAATGCAATCAATTGTCAACTGCCTCACAACTGGGATGATTACTATGGTTATCGTCAGCTCACTCATGGCAATCTGCATGGCACTGCTATGTATGTGAAAGATTTTACTTTGGATAATTACCAATCCCGGAAGCGCTATTTTCTTCGTTTCGAAGGAGTAGGCACTTATGCCACAATTCAATTGAATGGTCAGGATTTTGGACGGCATCCCGTAGGACGCACGACATTGACCTTGGATGTGACCGATGCATTGAGGCAAGGTAGCAATCATCTGGAGGTAAAAGCTGAGCACCCGGAAATGATTGCCGATATGCCTTGGGTGTGTGGCGGCTGTTCTTCGGAATGGGGATTCAGTGAAGGCTCGCAACCTTTAGGAATCTTCCGGCCTGTGGTGTTGGAAGGTACAGATGAAATCCGTATCGAACCTTTCGGAGTACATATCTGGAATGATGAGAAAGCAGCTAATGTATTTGTCGATACGGAGGTTAAGAACTATGGTAAGACTACGGAAACGATTGAAGTGGTCAATAAATTGAGCAATGCGGATGGAAAGCAAGTGTTCCGTCTGGTTAGGAAAGTGACATTGGCACCGGGAGAGATGAAGGTAGTTCACCAGCACTCTCCTGTAGAGAATCCGGTGTTGTGGAGTACAGATAATCCTTATCTGTATAAACTGGCAAGCATGATTAAACGGGATACGAAGACTACGGATGAGGTATCGACTCCTTTCGGTATCCGTACCATCAGCTGGCCGGTGAAACGGAATGACGGAGACGGACGTTTCTATTTGAATGGAAAGCCTGTCTTTATCAATGGAGTTTGCGAGTACGAACATCAGTTCGGACAAAGTCACGCATTCAGCAGGGAGCAGGTGGCTGCAAGGGTAAAGCAGATATGTGCGGCAGGCTTTAACGGTTTCCGTGACGCCCATCAGCCCCATCATCTTGATTATCAGAAATACTGGGATGAAAAAGGTATTTTGTTCTGGACGCAATTCTCCGCACATGTATGGTATGACACACCGGAATTCCGGGAGAATTTTAAGAAGCTGCTTCGCCAGTGGGTGAAAGAGCGTCGCAATTCCCCCTCAGTCGTTATATGGGGATTACAGAATGAAAGTACATTGCCCCGTGAATTTGCACAGGAATGTAGTGAGATTATCCGGGAGATGGATCCGACGGCGCGTACGATGCGTGTCATCACTACCTGTAATGGTGGGGAAGGAACCGACTGGAATGTAATCCAGAATTGGAGTGGTACGTACGGGGGAGATGTCACCAAATATGGAAAAGAACTCTCCCGGAAGAATCAACTGTTGAACGGAGAATATGGTGCATGGAGAAGCATCGGATTGCATACGGAATCCGGAGAGTTTGAGGTGAACGGAACGTGGAGTGAAGATCGCATGTGCCGGCTGATGGAAACTAAGATCCGTTTGGCGGAGCAGGCAAGAGATAGTGTTTGCGGACAATTCCAATGGATATATAGCAGTCATGACAATCCCGGACGCCGCCAGCCGGATGAAGCTTACCGGAAAATAGATAAAGTAGGACCATTCAATTATAAAGGATTGGTGACTCCGTGGGAAGAGCCGCTGGATGTATATTATATGTATCGTGCCAACTATGTTCCGGCAGCCAAAGATCCTATGGTTTATCTCATATCACATACCTGGACGGATCGTTTTAAGGAGGGGCGTCGCCGGGCTACTATCGAGGCTTATAGTAATTGCGATTCTGTATTGCTCTATAACGATATGTCTGATGGGAAAGTCACTTTCCTCGGACGGAAGGGGAATAATGGAGTAGGAACTCATTTCGTGTGGGAGAACCGGGATATCCGCTACAATGTACTTCGCGCGGTAGGTTATTACAAAGGAAAACCTGTTGCGGAAGATATAATCATTCTGGAAGGATTAGAGCGGGCGCCTCGCTTTGATGCGCTTTATCAGGAAGCAAAGCCTGTACTGAAGGGAGAGGAGGGATATAATTACCTGTATCGCATCAATTGCGGTGGAGATGAATATACGGATAGCTTCGGGCAACTCTGGTCACAGGATAATCTGGGGTATTCCCGTTCATGGGCTGCAAATTTTGAAGGTCTGAATCCTTATCTTGCCAGTCAGCGTACGACGTCTGATCCGATACGTGGCACGCGCGACTGGACATTATTCCAGTCCTTCCGCTTTGGCCGTCACCAGTTGGAGTATCGTTTTCCTGTAGCTGACGGAATCTATCGTATCGAATTTTACTTTACAGAGCCCTGGCATGGTACGGGAGGAAGTGCTTCTACCGATTGTGAAGGTTTGCGCATATTTGATGTAATGGTGAACGATTCCCTCGTGTTGGATGATCTGGACGTATGGGCTGAAAGTGGCCATGACGGTGCATGCAAAAAGGTAGTATATGCCGTTGCGAAGCAAGGCCTGCTGAAAATACACTTCCCGGAAGTAAAGGCCGGTCAGGCACTGATTTCCGGAATTGCCATTGCTTCTGCAAATCAGGAACTGAAGCCGTCTGTGTTTCCGGCTTCTGACTGGAGTTGGGAGGCGTCAGATAAAGAGCTTTTGGTGAAGACTCCCAAGGAATTGCTTCCGGAAGATAAAAATGCTCGTGCCAGTGTGGCGTATGAGGCTGAGACAGCTTCTGTAAAAGGTGCTTTTACGAAGAGGGAGCATCGCAAACAGATGGGCGTCTTCTTTGGAAAAGGAAAGAAGAACAGCATCGAGTGGAGTGTTTCTACCGGATTGGCCCAAATCTACGCTCTCCGGTTTAAGTATATGAATACAACTGGTAAGCCGCTGCCTGTACGGATGCAGTTTATCGACAGCAAAGGTGTGACGTTGAAAGATGATATCCTTACTTTCCCTGAAACGCCCGATAAGTGGAAAATGGTGAGTACCACTACCGGAACATTCATCAATGCGGGCTATTATAAAGTGCTGCTTTCGGCGGAAGATATGAATGGATTGGCGTTTGACGCATTGGAGATTCAGTAAAGAGTACAAAATACATCTTCGTCCGTCTATCCTAATATTAATAGTGTAACGAATGAAGATATATACTTTACTCTTTGGTCTATTGCTCCCCATCCAGCCGTCAGCACAAACTGTGCATGACTGGGAGAATCACCATGTACTTCAAATCAACCGCGAACCGGCGCGGGCCGCATTTACTCCTTTCCACGCACAGAAGGGAGATTGTTCCATCTGTCTGGATGGAACATGGAAGTTTCGCTGGACACCTGTGCCCGATGAAAGAATTGTAGAGTTCTATCAGACGGATTTCAATGATAAAGACTGGGTCGGTTTTCCCGTACCTGCCAATTGGGAAGTAAACGGATATGGTACGCCGATATACGTTTCGGCAGGCTATCCGTTCAAGATAGATCCACCCCGGGTGATGGGTGAACCAAAGGTCGACTATACGACTTACAAAGAACGGAATCCCGTAGGACAATATCGCCGTTCGTTTCAGTTGCCTGCCGGTTGGGAAGCAAGAGGTCAGACCCTGCTTCGTTTCGAAGGAGTGATGAGTGCTTTCTATATCTGGATAAATGGAGAACGGGTAGGGTATAGCCAGGGAAGTATGGAGCCGAGTGAATTCAATATTACAAACTACCTGCATGCCGGAGAGAATCAGATCGCACTGGAGGTTTACCGGTATAGTGACGGCTCTTATCTTGAAGATCAGGACTTCTGGCGTTTTGGTGGTATCCACCGCAGCATCCATTTGCTGCACACACCCGATATCCGTATCCGTGATTATGCAGTGCGGACTCTTCCGGTTTCTACGGACTATCAGGATTTCATCTTGCAGATAGATCCTCAATTCAGCGTTTACCGAGGGATGACCGGAAAAGGAACTACCCTGCAGGGAGTATTGAAAGATGCTTCCGGACGAGAAATCGCGACACTGAAAGGGGATGTGGAAGATATACTTGACCTGGAACATAAAGCGGGCAGGATGAACGAATGGTATCCTCAACGTGGTCCCCGTAAATTGGGACGTATGTCGGCAACGATAAAATCTCCGAAAAGGTGGACTGCTGAAACCCCTTATTTGTATAAACTGCACCTGACTCTGCTGACTGCCGAAGGTGAAGTAATAGAGCAGGTAGAACAATCTGTCGGTTTCCGTTCAGTGGAAATACGAAACGGACAACTGCTGGTTAATGGAGCACTGGTTCGTTTCCGTGGGGTGAACCGCCATGAACACGATCCCCGTACGGCTCGTGTCATGAGCGAAGAACGTATGTTGCAGGATATTCTTCTGATGAAGCAAGCCAATATTAATGCGGTGCGAACCAGTCATTATCCTAATGTCAGCCGCTGGTATGAGCTTTGTGACAGTCTGGGGCTTTATGTAATGGATGAGGCTGACATTGAGGAGCATGGTTTGCGCGGAACCTTAGCCAGCACTCCCGATTGGCATGCCGCATTTCTGGACCGTGCCGTGCGGATGGCAGAACGGGATAAAAATCATCCAAGCATTGTAATGTGGAGTATGGGTAATGAGAGTGGTTATGGTCCGAATTTTGCCGCTATTTCAGCTTGGCTGCATGACTTCGATCCGACACGTCCCGTGCATTATGAAGGCGCACAAGGAGCCGGCGGTGAATCCGATCCGAAGACGGTAGATGTAATCAGTCGTTTCTATACCCGGGTAAAACAGGAGTATCTGAATCCCGGCATTGCCGAGGGAGAAGATAAGGAACGTGCGGAAAATGCACGTTGGGAGCGGCTGTTGGAAATTGCGGAACGTACCAATGACAACCGTCCCGTGATGACGAGTGAATACGCTCACTCCATGGGAAATGCTCTGGGGAATTTCAAGGAATATTGGGACGAGATATACAGTAATCCCCGTATGCTGGGCGGATTTATCTGGGATTGGGTAGATCAGGGTATCTACAAGACGTTACCCGATGGACGTATCATGGTAGCTTACGGTGGTGATTTTGGTGATAAACCGAATCTGAAGGCTTTTTGCTTCAATGGCCTGTTGATGAGTGACCGCGAAACAACTCCTAAATATTGGGAGGTGAAGAAAGTATACTCACCCGTGGAGTTGAGAGTGGAGAGTGGAGAGCTGAGAGTGACGAATAGGAATCATCATACGGATTTGTCCCAATATCGCTGTTTGTGGACGTTGTCCATAGATGGGAAGCAGAAGGATCAAGGAGAAATAACATTGCCCGAGGTAGCTCCCGGAGAAAGTGAAACGATCCCTTTACCTGTTTCCATAGCCGACATGAAAGCTTCGGCAAAGGCTACTTCTGACCTGCGTCTCACAATAAGCTTCATCTTGAAGCGGGATGCTCTTTGGGCAAAAGCCGGGCATGAAGTAGCATGGGAACAGTTCTGCATTCAGGAAGGCGCATTATTGTCTTCCAAACTTGAGAATAGAGGGAGACTGAAGGTAAGGGCAGATGAAGAACATTTATCCATCAGTGGGAGTGGCTTTTCTATTCAATGGGAGAAAAACGCAACCGGGAGCCTGACTTCCCTTACTTATCATGGAAAAGAAATGCTGGCTCATCCAGCTGATTTTCCTCTTCAGCCTGTAACGCAGGCCTTCCGTGCACCGACAGATAATGATAAGAGTTTTGGCAACTGGTTGGCTAAAGACTGGAGCTTGCATCAAATGGATAATCCTCGTATCAGTCTGGACTCTTTTAAGCATGAAGTCCGTGAGGACGGAGCGGTCATTGTCCGTGTTCAAACCAGGAATCGCTATAAAGAAGGTATGATTGTGACAAAGTTTCTTTATACTATCCTTTCCGATGGAACCATAGACTTGAAAACTACTTTCCAACCGCAGGGAATTCTGCCCGAATTACCCCGTTTGGGAATAGCATTCTGCCTTTCATCCGATTATAATACTTTTATCTGGCAGGGGCGTGGTCCGCAGGATAATTATCCTGACCGTAAGACTTCCGCAGCTGTTGGACTTTGGAAAGGATCGGTTGCCGACCAGTATGTGCATTATCCCCGCCCGCAAGATAGTGGAAATAAGGAAGAAGTGTGTCGCCTTATGCTGACCGACAGGCATGGCAAAGGTATTCGTGTCGATGCTGTGGAAGATGTCTTTTCTGCTTCTGCCCTGCACTATACCGCACAGGATTTATATAAAGAAACGCATGACTGTAATCTGAAACCCCGCCCCGAGGTTATCCTGAGCCTGGATGCCGCCGTACTTGGATTGGGTAACAGCAGTTGCGGACCGGGCGTACTGAAGAAGTATACCATTGATAAGAAGGAACATACCTTGCATATACGGATTGCTAGTACCGCCCCGGTATCAGTAACTAAGAATAACTAACACAATAATGAAAGTAACAATGAGAAACGTAACCACTTTATTATCAACCTTGGCATTAGCCACCACCCTGACTGCCCAGACACTTCCGCAGACAGAGCGGCAATACCTCTCCGGCCACGGATGCGACGACACAGTAGAATGGGACTTTTTCTGTACCGACGGACGTAACTCCGGTCGATGGACGAAAATAGGCGTCCCCTCTTGCTGGGAGTTGCAGGGTTTTGGTACCTATCAGTATGGAATTAGTTTTTATGGTAAAGCCTTTCCCGAAGGCATTGCCGGTGAGAAAGGAATGTATAAATATGAGTTTGAAGTTCCCGAGGAATTTCGTGGCAAGCAGGTCAGCCTTGTATTCGAAGCATCCATGACCGATACGGAAGTTAAGGTTAACGGACGTAGGGCAGGATCGAAACACCAGGGAGCCTTCTATCGCTTTTCATATAATGTCACGGATTTACTGAAATATGGCAAGAAGAACCTCCTGGAAGTAACAGTTTCCAAAGAGAGCGAGAATGCCAGTGTGAACCTTGCCGAACGGCGCGCCGATTATTGGAACTTTGGCGGTATCTTCCGCCCGGTATTTCTGGAAGTAAAACCTGCCGTCAATCTCCGTCATATTGCTATTGATGCACAAATGGACGGATCATTCCGTGCCAATTGCTACACGAATATCTCCGGTGACGGAATGAGTATCCGTGCACAGATTTTGGACGGTAAAGGGAAGAAACTGGCAGATACCACCGTACCCCTAAAAGCCGGAAGCGACTGGACTACTTTACAATTGAACGTTTCTGCCCCTGCCTTATGGACGGCAGAAACTCCGAATCTTTATAAAGCTCAATTTTCACTGTTGGATAAAGAAGGTAAAGTCCTGCATCATGAGACCGAGACATTCGGTTTCCGTACTATCGAAGTTCGTGAAAGTGACGGATTGTACGTGAACGGGGTGCGTATCAACGTGCGTGGTGTCAACCGTCATAGTTTCCGTCCCGAAAGCGGTCGTACCCTAAGTAAAGCGAAGAATATTGAAGATGTACTTCTGATGAAGGGCATGAATATGAATTCTGTCCGTCTGAGCCACTATCCGGCGGACCCGGAATTTCTGGAAGCATGCGACTCTCTTGGACTCTATGTTATGGATGAACTGGGTGGCTGGCATGGCAAGTACGACACCCCTACGGGAGTACGTCTGATTGAAGGCATGATAGAACGTGATGTGAACCATCCGTCCATTATCTGGTGGAGCAATGGTAATGAAAAAGGCTGGAACATTGAACTGGACGGAGAATTCCATAAATACGATCCGCAGAAACGCCCGGTCATCCATCCGCAAGGTAACTTCTCCGGTTTCGAAACCATGCACTATCGTTCGTATGGAGAAAGCCAGAACTACATGCGCCTGCCGGAAATCTTTATGCCTACTGAATTCCTGCATGGTTTGTACGACGGAGGTCATGGTGCCGGCCTGTATGATTACTGGGAAATGATGCGTAAACATCCGCGTTGTATCGGTGGTTTCCTGTGGGTATTGGCGGATGAAGGCGTGAAGCGCGTGGATATGGACGGGTTCATAGACAATCAGGGAAATTTCGGAGCTGACGGAATTGTAGGCCCTCACCATGAAAAGGAAGGCAGCTATTACACTATCAAGCAGCTATGGAGCCCGGTGCAGGTTATGAATACCGCTATCGACCGGAATTTCGACGGTAAACTCTCTGTGGAGAACCGTTATGATTATCTGAACCTGAACACCTGTCGTTTTATCTGGCAGCAAGTGAAGTTCCCGTCAGTAACGGATGCTTCCAATACAACTACACGAATTCTGAAACAAGGTGAAGTGCAAGGAAGCGATGTAGCAGCCCATGGAGTGGGAGTGGTGGATATCAAGACTTCTATTCTTCCCGAAGCGGATGCTCTTTTCCTGACAGTTATAGATAAATATGGGTATGAACTTTGGCGCTGGACTTTCCCCGTAGATAAACTGAATCGGGAAACAGAACAGTTTTCTGCATCATCCGGCCGTGCATCCTATACGGAAACAGAAAAAGGTATTACGGTAAAAGCAAACGGGCGTACTTTTGTCTTTTCAAAGAAAGACGGGCAGCTGAAAGATGTATCCGTCAATAACCGTAAGATTAGTTTTGCTAACGGTCCCCGTTTTATCGGTGCACGTCGTGCAGACCGTTCCCTAGATCAGTTCTATAATCATGATGACGAAAAAGCCAAGGCAAAGGACCGTACTTACAGTGAATTTACCGATGCGGCAGTCTTCACGAAACTGGATGTGAAAGAAGAGGGGGGGAATCTGATCCTCACCGCTAATTATAAACTGGGTAATTTAGATAAAGCTCAGTGGACAATTCATCCGGACGGCATGGCTACTCTTGATTATACCTACAACTTCTCCGGTGTGGTAGACCTGATGGGTATTTGCTTTGATTACCCTGAAGAACAAGTGCTCAGCAAGCGTTGGTTGGGAGCAGGTCCGTATCGTGTATGGCAGAATCGTATTCATGGCACGCAGTATGATATCTGGGAGAATGATTATAACGATCCTATTCCGGGTGAGACATTCACCTATCCTGAATTCAAGGGATATTTTGGCAGTGTCTCCTGGATGAGTATTCGCACGAAAGAGGGAACCATCAGCCTGACGAATGAAACACCTGATTCCTATATCGGAGTATATCAACCCCGTGATGGTCGTGACCGGTTACTGTATACACTTCCCGAAAGCGGAATTTCTGTTTTGAATGTAATTCCTCCGGTGCGTAATAAAGTAAATTCCACGGACTTGTGCGGTCCTTCTTCACAACCAAAATGGGTGGATGGCTCGCAAACGGGACGCCTTGTTATCCGGTTTGAATAAGACTTTGTAATTCCGGTTCAGGCGGAAAGAGATCAGCTCTTTGTCCTGAACCGGTAAGTAATATCATTCATTTCTCCTTGTACAATCTTGTAAAGCCGCTGGTTGGTTTGTTCAGACTTCAAGCCACCGCGGCTTTCTACGTAAGGCCCAAGTTTTATGTATTGGAAGTTCCGTATCGGGAATCCGTCAGGCAGTTCCTGCTTACCGGAATACCAACCCACTTTCACCGGGGCAATCTGCTGTTGCTGTAGAAAATTGGCAAAATACGCTACATCATAAGGATCTGCATCTCCACCCATAAAACAGACGCATGTAACAGCCTTTCCATACTTTTGTAAAAGTATGGAAAGGTTTTCTTCTGTCAGCGCTTCTCCGACATTTTGTTGCAGATAGGGACTATGGCAACCTTTACACCTGTTCGGACAGTTCGAAAGGTTGATTGCCAATGTCACCTCATCCGGTATCTCCTGAAAAACAATGTCGTAATCAGTGTACTTCAGCATAATATCTTCGGGCAGCCTCCTTTTGCCGGGCTTGAGAGAAATTGCTGATTCGTTTCATGTAGCCGATAACGCGGGTCAGATAATCCACGTTCTGGCTATGACATTCCGGACACTCTTTCAAGTATCTTTTGTCAATGTGGTTGCATTCGTTGCAGACCGTGTTAGGTATATTGAAAGTAAAGTAATTGCAGCCCTCAGTGGCGGCTACCCGAAGTAATTGCCTGTATTGCTCTTTGCTTAAGTGCTCTTCCAGATTCATGTGGAGTGCCGAACCACCCGTCAGATGCTCTATATACCTGTGTCCATGCATACGGAACTTATCGATGACGTTCAACGACTCATCCTCTACGATGTAGAAATAGCTGTTATAGCACTCGCGGAATGTCTGGAAACCGGCTTCTTTGTCCCATTTGGCATGTTTCACGCCTACATTCTCGGCCGGTATCATTTCGCAGTTAAAGAGTATATCTTTCGTTCGATATTTCTTATTGTATTTTTCAACTATTCCCAGAATCTCCTGCACAAAAGCTTCATATTTAGGATTATCGTTGATTTCAATTCCCATGAATTGAGCGGCTTCCACCAGCCCGTTTACACCGATTGTCAGATATTGGCGTCCCATATTGATGTATCCGGCATCGAACAAAGGCAACATTCCTTTGCTTTGCAGATGCTTTAAGTTTTCGTTATAGGCCAGTTGTACCTTGTGTACCAGATCTACTACCTCTTCAAGGAAGAAATGATAAAGCAATCCGGATTTCACTGCATGCTGGATGCAACGGTTCAGGTTGATAGTCAACACACTTTTTGATCCGGTAGATACGCCGCCTGCACCCAGGGTGTAACTAAATCCGTTATCCTGTATTTCATTACGTAAGCGGCAACAACTACTTAACGAGTCGGCATTATCACTCATATATGTAAAGAAAGAGTGTCCTTCCGCATACATTTCGGCCGTGAAGTCACCGTATTCCTTATCCAGTACATCTCCGTCTTTGGTCAGTAAAGCCATTGTCTCTACGGGGAAAGTAAGAACGGCTTTGGTGCGTTCCTTATTGAACCACTTCATGAAACGCTTCTGCAACCAGCTCAATGATTCCCAATGGGGAGCGTTTCCGTCCGGGAAGACGAAATGTTCGAAAAGGCTATTGAAATAATATTGATCATAGTAAGCTACATTCCAGAATACTGCCTGAAAATTCCGTGCCCCCGTAGGTTGATTGATGGAATATACGATCTGTTCAAAACAATCGGTGATTATTTTATCTATGGTCCTTTGTTTGGAGGAAAGGTCGGCAAGTTGTTCCGGATGTTTATAGTAATCCTCTCCGTATTCTTTTTCTATGAAATAATTCATATACATCAGAAATTCCGGTGTGGCACAGGCGCCGCTGAGCATACTCGATACGATAAATACCATATTGATGAATCCTCCGCAGAAAGACTTCAGATTGGTGGGTGCCGTGGAGTTACCGCCTACGGATGCGGTTCCGCTGATCAGCCACGGATACATGGTGATGCTTGCGCAATAATTGGCAAGATTGGTTTCATCATTCTTATATATGAAGTGTTGGTTCAGCAATTCGATGTAGCGGTCTGAAAGTTCCTTGCCGTACATGTCCTTCAGACGGTCAGTCAGCAAACGGCGGTTCAGACGGATGAAGTTCGATTTGGGGAGCTCGCCTATCAGTGTGGCTATATTTTTATTTTCCACATTGGCGTTAGCGTCATACTTGCTACCGGTGGCAGGGTTGGAGGCATCGCAGTAATCCATCAGGAAACGGAGCTTGTCACGTACTTCCCGGTCTTCCAGATGTTTCTGTCTGTATAGCATGAACGCTTTTGCTACACTGTAATAGTGTTCAGCCATCAGTGCAATTTCTACCTGGTTCTGTATATCTTCTACACTGGTTCCATCACTGATGTTCACGCGGCTGAGTATGTTGGTGATCACATCTTGTGTGGCAAAACTGCCGACAGATAAAAATGCTTTACTAATTGCGTTCTTGATCTTGTCAAGTGAAAACGCTTCTTTTTTCCCATCTCTTTTGACGATGAAAGTCTCCGAATTGATCATACCTGTAATTTAAGATTTAACAAATAAATATTCTTTGTTTAGTTAGCTATACTAAATCAAACGACAAAATAAGGAGAGTAAGTAATAAAATGAATCTTGGAGGATGCATTCTATCGCTTTTCACCCGAAAGCCTGAATGATTACAGATATCGGCAGGTCTTCTGACTTGTTTCCGTTGTGGCGCCTTCCCGGTCTTTGCAGGACCAGTGGCTAAAGAGTGCCACAATCTTTTCTCCACATGGTAGGGAGATGAAACTTACAGCTACGGGGATAGTCCCTGATTTTCACAGGATTCCCTTTTAATTCCATTTCACGCTTGCGGTGATTTGGAAACCGTTATCGCTGACAAAGTTAGAAATAAAATCTATAATCCAACGGATGATAGAAAAAAATATTCCCAGCTTATATTTTTTGTTTTAAAAAGCATCTCCAATGATAATTTCCACTATCTTTGCCCCGAATTGGTTTCGGATGAACATTTCTGTCATTTGGATTAAAAGGGAATCGGGTGTAAATCCCGGACAGTCCCGCTGCTGTGAAGCTCCATAACTTTCTTGATAAATACTTTAGCCACTGGCTGTGAATTGGAGGCCGGGAAGGAATCAGAAAGGGAGTCAGTCAGAAGACCTGCCATTCGTTAAAGTCTGTTGCTACTCGTGGGATTAGGGGAACAGTACGAACGTATAATTGTTTTAATTTAATTAATGCGAAAGGGATGCCTATGAAAAAGGTATGTCCGCGTTGTGGTGCAACCTTTGAGTGTATGCACGATCGGATTTTGTCATGCCATTGCGCTACGGTACGACTGAATGAGCAGCAACGTGCTTATTTGCAAAAGAATTACCCGGGCTGTTTATGTCATGACTGTCTGACGGCAGTCAAAGAGGGTATCGTTATGGATGTATGTGATGCACCCCTTTGTGATAAACAGAAGAACAATGATAAAAAAAGTATTGATTGCCAATAGAGGCGAGATTGCTGTACGTGTAATGCGTTCCTGCAAAGAGATGGGAATACGTACAGTAGCTGTCTATTCGGAAGCGGACCGTGCAGCAAAACACGTCATGTATGCCGATGAAGCCTGTCTGATAGGTCCGGCAGCTTCCAGAGACAGTTATTTGAATATAGAGAATATAATTCGTGCTGCCCGGCAGCATGAAGCGGATGCCATCCATCCCGGATATGGTTTCTTATCTGAAAATGCCGACTTTGCCCGTCGTTGCAAAGAAGAAGGCATTATTTTTATCGGGCCCTCTGCCGAAACAATGGAAGCGATGGGCGATAAAATCTCAGCCCGTAAACACATGATTGCAGCCGGAGTACCGGTAGTTCCCGGTACGGAACAACCCTTGCAGAGTGCCGGGGAGGCTGTGATGATATGTAATAAGATCGGCTATCCCGTGATGCTGAAAGCCTCTATGGGTGGTGGCGGAAAAGGTATGCGACTGATACATAGTGAGGATGAAGTAGTTGAGGCTTATAATACCGCCCGTTCGGAGTCTATGTCTGCTTTTGGTGACGATACGGTATATCTGGAGAAATTTGTGGAGGAACCCCATCATATTGAATTTCAGGTATTGGGTGATAATCATGGCAATGTGATTCATTTATTTGATCGCGAATGTTCTGTTCAGCGTAGAAATCAAAAGATTGTGGAGGAAAGTCCGTCTCCCTTCCTCACTCCGGAATTACGCAGAGAGATGGGAGAGAAGGCTGTAGCTGCCGCCAAAGCAGTGAACTATTCGGGTGCAGGTACTATCGAATTTCTGGTGGATAAGCACCGTCATTTCTATTTCCTGGAAATGAACACCCGTTTGCAAGTGGAACATCCCATTACGGAAGAAGTGGTGGGTGTGGACTTGGTGAAAGAACAGATCATGATTGCATCCGGTTATCCGTTGCATCTTAAACAGGAAGATTTGTTTCAGCGGGGACATGCTATCGAATGTCGTATCTGTGCGGAAGATACGGAGAATAATTTCATGCCGTCTCCGGGAATCATTAAGTTATTGGCTGAACCGAACGGTATCGGTGTCCGAATCGATAGCTATGTTTACGAAGGGTATGAGATTCCTATTTATTATGATCCCATGATCGGAAAACTGATCGTATGGGCCACCAATCGGCAGTATGCCATTGAGCGTATGCGCCGTGTGCTGTATGAGTATAAAATTACCGGATTGAAGACGAATCTTACTTATCTGAAGCGCATCATGCACAACCCCGATTTCGTAAAGGGAGAATACAACACGCTGTTTATCGAGAAAAACTCGCGTATGTTGCAGCGTCCTAACAGTAATAATGAAGAAATTGAGAATATTGCCATGATTGCCGCTTATATAGATTACCTGATGAACCTGGAAGAGAATTCTTCCACGCAGTCGTCTGATGGTCGTCCTATCAGTCGCTGGCGTGAGTTCGGTTTGCAAAAAGGAGTTTTACGTATTTAAAGAGGGAGGAAGTAGTTAATGGAAATACATATTGGAAACCGCGTTGCCGACGTGACGTTGGTCAGTAAAGAAGATAATAAAGTCCGGTTGAATGTTGATGGAAGAATCTACGATGTGGATATTGCCATGGCAGAAAACGGCAGCTGCTCCATCTTACACGACGGAAATTCTTACAATACGGAAGTCATCCGCGATGAAGGAGGAAAAAGCTATGATGTGAATTTGTTCTATCGCTCTTATCATGTGGATATAGCAGATACCCAGGTGAAATACTTGCGTATGCGAAAAGGAGGAGAAGAGAGACAGGACGATAAGATTATTGCTCCGATGCCGGGTAAGGTTATGAAGATTCCTGTAAAGAAAGGGGACCGTTTGTCGGCGGGAGATATTGTAGTGGTGCTTGAAGCTATGAAAATGCAAAGCAACTATAAGGTCAATTCGGACTGTGTAGTGAGAGAAATCTTGGTGGCGGAAGGTGATTCAGTGAGCAGTAACCAGATTTTAATGACATTGGATATTATAAATGAAGAATAAGTATGGAAAGGACAGAAATATATAATCAGTTTGAAGAACTTAATAAGCGTGCCTCGCAGGGTGGAGGCATTGATAAGATAGAAAAACAACATGCTGCCGGGCGGATGACCGCACGCGAACGCATAGAAGCCTTGCTGGATAAAGGGACATTCAATGAGTTGGACAAGTTTGTAAATCACCGTTGCACCAATTTCGGAATGGAGAAAAAACAAATTCCAGGTGATGGCATGGTGACTGGTTACGGCAAGATTGACGGTCGTCCGGTATTTGTGTACGCCTATGACTTTACGGTGCATGGTGGTTCTTTGAGTGAAACTAATGCAGCGAAAATAGTGAAAGTACAGCAACTGGCACTCAAAAATGGTGCTCCGGTTATTGCTCTGAATGACTCGGGAGGTGCCCGTATTCAGGAAGGTGTCGGCAGTTTGTCAGGATATGCTTCTATTTTCTATCAGAATACGATTGCTTCCGGGGTGATCCCTCAAATCTCAGCTATTCTGGGTCCATGTGCCGGCGGTGCCTGTTATTCACCTGCATTGACGGATTTTATTTTTATGGTGAAAGAGAAAAGTCATATGTTCATCACAGGGCCGGATGTAGTGAAAACGGTTACGCATGAAGAAGTGGACAAGGAAGAGCTGGGTGGAGCCTATGCACATAGCAGTAAGAGTGGCGTTACTCACTTCATGTGTAACACTGAAGAAGAAACCATGCTGGCCATACGCGAATTGCTCAGCTTCCTGCCTTCCAATAATATGGAGGATGCTCCGCTTATTCCTTGTACGGATGATGCCAGACGTCAGTCAGAAGAGCTTCAAACTGTGATTCCGGAAGACCCGAACATTCCTTATGATATTAAAGATATTATAGAGCCTGTTATGGATAACCAATATTTCTTTGAAGTGATGCCTCATTTTGCAAAGAATATTGTGGTGGGTTTCGCCCGTCTGAATGGTCGTTCGGTAGGAGTTGTAGCCAATCAGCCGGCTTATCTGGCTGGTGTGCTGGATATAGATGCTTCCGATAAGGCTGCACGTTTCATCCGTTTTTGCGACTGCTTCAACATTCCGTTGATTACCTTCGAAGATGTACCGGGCTTCCTGCCTGGCGTGACGCAGGAGCATAATGGCATCATTCGTCACGGGGCAAAAATCGTCTATGCTTATGCAGAAGCTACTGTCCCTAAAATTACCCTGATAACCCGTAAGGCTTATGGCGGTGCGTACATCGTGATGTCCAGCAAACAGACAGGGGCAGACATCAATCTGGCCTATCCGCAGGCTGAAATAGCTGTAATGGGAGCCGAAGGTGCTGTGAATATATTATATAGAAATGTTACACCGGAAGAAAAATCCGGTCTGATCCAGGAATATGAATTTAAGTTTTCTAATCCGTATCGGGCTGCCGAGCGTGGTTTTATTGATGAGATTATCATGCCTCGTGATACCCGGTATAAGCTGATTCAGGCGTTAGAAATGACGCATAACAAGAGTCAGAGCAACCCACCTAAAAAGCACGGCAATATGCCACTATGATTTAGTTATGTTTCAATGTGTGCGTCTCCCCGTAGAAGTGATTTCTCCGGGGAGACTTTAAACGGATTATATGAAGAAAAAATTATATATGCTTTAATTTATGGAACTATTGAAGAACCTTTTTGAAGGATACCCTGATCTTTGGGGTGGAGGAGTGGCTCATTCCGTACTGATCCTTTCACTTGTGATAGCATTTGGCATTATGCTGGCTAAAATCAAAGTGGCGGGAGTTTCATTAGGTATCACATGGATACTTTTTGTGGGGATTGTATTCGGGCATTTTGATATGACTCTGAATGAACACTTGCTTCATTTTATGAAAGAGTTCGGTCTGATCTTGTTTGTTTACTCCATAGGGCTACAAGTGGGACCCGGTTTCTTTTCTGCTTTCAAAAAAGGCGGACTTACCTTGAATCTGTTGGCTATGCTGGTCGTTTTTCTGGGAGTAGTCATCACGATTATATTACATTTTGTCACGGGTACGCCTATCACTACTATGGTCGGTATCCTTTCCGGTGCGGTAACAAATACTCCGGGACTTGGAGCTGCCCAGCAGGCAAACAGTGATTTGAACGGAATAGATGCCCCTGAGATAGCATTGGGATATGCGGTTGCTTATCCACTGGGTGTAGTCGGTATTATCTTGTCATTGATAGCCTTGAAATATATTTTGCGTATCAATACCAAGACAGAAGAGGCGGAAGCTGAACGTGGACTGGGACACATACAGGAACTTACTGTGCGTCCTATTTCGTTTGAAATCCGTAATGAAGCTATCGACGGAAAAAAGATAAAAGATATACGTCCGCTGATGAACCGTGATTTTGTGATTTCGCGTGTACAGTATCATGACGGGCAAGGAACGGAATTGGCTAATTCAGATACGGTATTGCATCTGAATGATAAAATTTTGGTTATCTCTACCCCTAAAGATATTGAAGCTATTAGCGTCTTCTTCGGTAAGCAGATTGATATGCAATGGGAGCAATTGGACAAGAAACTGATTTCCCGTCGTATCTTGATAACGAAACCTGAACTGAATGGAAAGATGCTTTCCCAATTGAAGATACGTAATAATTTCGGAGCCAGTATTACCCGGGTGAATCGTTCGGGAGTAGACTTGGTTGCTGCTCCGCAATTACAATTGCAGATGGGCGACCGTGTTACTATTGTTGGTAGCGAGCTGGCGGTCAGTCATGCGGAAAAAGTATTGGGAAATTCAATGAAACGCTTGGATCATCCTAATCTGATACCTATATTCTTGGGGATAGCGTTAGGATGTATCCTGGGTAGTACACCTTTTGTATTTCCGGGTATTCCCCAGCCGGTAAAGTTAGGATTGGCGGGTGGACCTCTTATTGTTTCCATTCTGATCAGTCGCTTCGGTCCTCAGTACAAAATGATTACTTATACTACCATGAGTGCCAATCTGATGCTGCGTGAGATAGGAATTTCCCTTTTCCTGGCTTGTGTGGGATTGGGTGCCGGTAAAGGATTTGTGGAAACGGTGATTTATGACGGTGGCTATGTCTGGGTAGGTTATGGTGTTATCATAACTATTGTTCCTTTGCTGATAGCCGGGCTTGTCGGACGATACGTCTTTAAATTAAACTATTATACGTTGATCGGAGTATTGGGTGGCTCAACCACGAATCCGCCCGCGTTGGCGTATTCCAATGATCTGACTTCGTGTGATGCTCCTGCGGTGGGATATGCCACTGTTTATCCGCTTACCATGTTTTTACGTGTGCTTACTGCACAAATACTGATACTTGCATTAGCTTAATTCCTAAACTTTAATTGAATCAAACATTTTCTCTTTTAGCTTGTTCTTTACTCCCCGTAAGATTATCTTTGCGGGGAGTTTTTTTATGTGAAAGAAAAAATGTAGTAACCAAGATGTATACAAATAAAGTAAAGAGAATAGCTGCCGTTCATGACTTGTCTGGTTTTGGGCGTGTATCCCTTACGGTTGTAATTCCGATTTTGTCTTCCATGGGCTTTCAGGTTTGCCCTTTACCTACGGCTGTGCTCTCCAGTCATACGCAATATCCGGAGTTTTCTATTCTTGACCTGACGGATGAAATGCCTCGAATTATTGCCGAATGGAAAAAGCTGGATGTACAATTTGATGCTTTCTATACAGGATATCTCGGAGCTCCGCGTCAGGTACAGATTGTTTCGGATTTTATTGATGACTTCCGCCAGCCGGACAGCTTGGTGGTAGTTGACCCCGTATTGGGAGATAACGGACGGCTATACACAAACTTTGATGAATCAATGATTCGCGAAATGCGCCACCTGGCAACGAAGGCGGATGTGATCACCCCAAATCTCACTGAACTTTTTTATCTGATGGACAAGCCTTATAAAGCAGATAATACGGATGAAGAATTGAAATCTTACCTTCGTCTTTTGTCTGATGCAGGCCCTCAGGTGGTTATTATAACCAGCGTTCCTGTTCATGAAGAGAGTCACAAAACCTCGGTATATGCTTATAATCGGGTAGGGGATCGATACTGGAAAATTACTTGTCCGTATTTGCCGGCCCATTATCCGGGAACCGGGGATACTTTTACAAGTGTCATAACCGGTGCTTTATTGCAAGGGGACAGTCTTCCTATTGCTTTGGACCGTGCCACGCAATTCATTCTTCAGGGCATTCGCGCTACTTTTGGGTATGAGTACGACAATCGGGAGGGTATTTTACTGGAAAAAGTACTGCACAATCTGGATATGCCTATCCAAAGCGCCAGCTACGAATTGATTTAAAATGTAGTTATGTTACTCGTTGGCGGAATTTATTTCTTTTTTTGGGTTATGAATTAATTCACCACAGATTAACACAGAGTTTCACGGAGTTATATTCTTTTGATTTCAAATTGATTAAACTCCGTGAAACTCTGTGTTAATCTGTGGTGAAAATTCATTACTATACCGAAATGAATAAATTCCGCCAACAGGTTTATGTTATTTGTTTGGAAGTGACGCTTTTAATAAGATAGGTACTTCTGCCGGTTCATTTGCCACTTGTATTCCAGCTGCCGTCAGTGCTGCAATCTTTTCCTCGGCAGAGCCGGAATTACCGGAAATAATGGCACCTGCATGTCCCATTTGCTTTCCCGGAGGTGCAGATTGTCCGGCAATAAAAGCTACGACAGGTTTTGTTACGTGCTTCTTTATATATTCAGCCGCCAGTTCTTCTGCGTTTCCACCAATCTCACCGATCATGACGATGGATTCCGTATCCTTATCATTCTGGAACATTTCCAATAGTTCACGGAAGTAAAGTCCTACTACGGGATCACCTCCCATGCCAATAGCGGTAGATTGGCCCATGCCGTTGGCTGTAAGATGGTAAACAATCTCGTAAGTCAATGTTCCGCTACGGCTGATCACTCCGACATTTCCTTTTTTAAAAACGTTGCCGGGTAAGATTCCGGCCAGGCTCTTTTCCGGAGAAATTAAACCGGGGCAGTTCGGCCCGATCAGCATGGCTCCTTTCAGTTGAGTGAAGCGATACGCTTTGATTACATCGAGGGTGGGGATACCTTCGGAGATACAGATAATCAGTTTGATTCCGGCATCTGCGGCTTCCATGATAGCATCTGTCGCATAACTGGCGGGAACAAAAAGAATGGAGGCATTGGCCTGTGTCTTTTCCACTGCCTCGTACATGGTGTTGAAAACGGGAAGCCCGTCTACGGTGCTGCCTCCTTTTCCGGGAGACGTACCACCTACCACATTCGTACCGTATTCTTTCATTTTCACAGCATGAAAATGTCCGTCTCTGCCCGTAATACCTTGTACCAACAGACGTGTCGATTTATCAATAAGTATGCTCATAATGTTTCTCCTTTCACAGATTTTACTACCATCAGGGTGGCTTCATTCATGGTTTCCGCTACCTGAAAGCGGTTACTGTCTTTTAATAGTTTCCTGCCGATATTTTCATTGGTTCCCGTCAGTCTTACAATGACAGGAATTTCCGTTTGCAATTGGTCGAAAGCCTGTATCAATCCTATAGCTACATCGTCGCAACGAGTGATGCCGCCAAATATATTGATGAAGACCGCTTTTACTTTCGAATCATTCAGCAGTATCTTCATGGCTTCAATCACCTTCACGGGGTTTGAACTCCCACCGATATCCAGGAAATTGGCAGGTGAACCGCCATATAACTTAATCATGTCCATGGTAGTCATTGCCAGTCCGGCGCCGTTTACCATGCAACCGATGTCTCCGTCCATACGTACATAGCTGAATCCTCTTTCTTTGGCTGTAGCTTCGAGTTGTTCCTCCGATGTAGGTTCGAAAAGTGAGTGTATCTCGAGGTGACGATAAAGAGAGTTATCATCGAACACCATCTTGGCATCAATGGCTGTAAGGGTACCTTTAGCCGTCAACACTAACGGGTTGATTTCAGCAAGCGAAGCATCGTTTTCCATGAAGGCTTTATAGAGATTCTGAAGGATGGAAGTCATACGCCTGGCTTGTTCCGCCTGGTCAAAAAGCATGAATGCAAAACTCTGTGCCAGATATTGGGGCAATCCTATCAACGGGTCGATATTATAGCGAATGATTTTCTCCGGAGTGTTGCGGGCTACTTCTTCAATATCCATTCCTCCTGCCGCGCTCATGATAAGCACTACTGAACGCGTGTTGCGGTCAATGGTAAAACTGACATAATATTCAGCTGCGATATCTACAGCTTCGCTGATTAAAATTCGGGTTACAGGAAAACCTTTGATGGTCATTTTCAGAATTTCCCGGGCGTGCTGTCTTACCAGTTCTTCACTGTCAGCCAGTTTTACGCCTCCTGCCTTTCCTCGTCCACCGGTCAACACTTGTGCTTTCACAACTACTTTGTCCACTTCTAACTGCCGGAAAGCTTTTACGGCTTCATCGGGCGTATTGCATAACACATGTCGTTCTACCGGAATTCCATACTGGGAGAAGATTTCCTTTGCTTGATATTCATGTACTTTCATGGATCATGGATTATAGATTAGTATATGTCTCTAACAAATAAGATGGCTAAAAAGTTGTCAAATAAGTGATTAAGAACGAAAATAAGAAAAAGGATCGTTTCTGGTGAATGCTATTTGTTATAAGAAAAATATGGTAATAGCGATAAAAAATGACGTGTATTATGAAAAAAACTTGTTTTATACTGTGAACTTTTCTGCCTTTTTGGTTAATTTTGCATATTAATCTCATATTTTAATATTAAACCGTTGGGATTCCTTGTCAGATTCGGAGTCAGGAACCCTTGGATGATAACACACGAACTGTGATGAACAGGAGAAGATTTTATCAACAGAGAAAAACCTCCATGCTGTTTGCCATACTCGTATTTTTTACTCAGGTATGTGTAGCCCAGGCATATAAATATATAAGTATGGAGGATGGTCTGGGCAGTCAGAAAGTTTATCGTATCCTACAAGATTCTTTAGGATATATGTGGTTCCTTACTCAGGAAGGTCCGGACCGTTACAATGGCAAGGAAATCAAACACTATGAATTGACGGATAAGGGACAGAAGCTCAATATGCAGTTTAGCCTGAATTGGCTTTACATGGCTGACGACGGTGTGTTGTGGGGAACTGGACGGAAAGGCCGCATTTTCCGCTATGAGCAGGGACGGGATCGGTTCGAACAGGTGTATATGCCTCCTTTACCGGAAAAGGGAATCTCTTCGCCGAATATTACATATAGCTATATGGATCATTCCAGACGTATCTGGCTTTGCAGTAAGGAACAAATGGCATTGTTCGATACCCGCACAGGAAAGATATCGCAATTATCATCCAGTATAATCAGTAATGTCACTTCTATTGCCCAGATAGATAGGGAAAACTTCTTCATAGGTACGGAGTCCGGGTTGTATCGGGCGGTATTGGATGAGTCTCGTACGTTACTTTTGTGTACACCGGCATATAATCTTCATGCACCGGTGAGCGAATTATTCTTTTCAGCTGCTTTGAAGAAATTGTTTGTCGGTACTTTTAAGCAGGGAGTGTGGATTTGTGATCTTGATACTTCTCAGGAAAATCGGTCGGATGAAACCCTTAGTGACGTGAATATCAAACGTATTATACCCTTTGGGGAAAGGGAAATTCTGATAGCTACTGACGGGAAAGGAATCTATCGTATGAATATTGATACATGTCATGCAGTTCCTTATATTGTAGCAGATTATAATATCCATAATGGAATGAATGGCAACAATATAAACGATGTGCATGTAGACCATGATGGTCGCATCTGGATTGCTAATTATCCCAGTGGAATAACCATCCGCGACAATCGTTACAGTGGCTACCGATGGACCCGTCATTCGGTTGGAAACCGTCAGTCACTTGTCAATAACCAGGTACATGATGTCATTGAAGATAGTGACGGTGACCTTTGGTTCGGTACCAGCAATGGCATAAGTCTATATAGTTCCGCTACGGGGGAATGGCATTCCTTTTTCAGCACTTTTGATCATGAACTGGAAGATAAGAATCATATATTCCTGACGCTTTGTGAAATCTCGCCCGGAATTATTCTGGCAGGTGGTTTTACCTCCGGTCTTTACCAGATAGATAAACGTGCCCTTACGGTTGACTATATTGCTTCTTCTCTTTTCTTTCATTTAGACCTGCGTCCCGATCAGTACATTCGTGACATAAGGAAAGATTCGGAAGGTAATATCTGGTCAGGCGGTTTTTATAATCTGAAATGTTTTGATCTTAAAAGTGGCAAATCCCGTCTGTATTCCGGCTTGAATTCTATTACCTGCATTCGCGAAAAAGACGATTCTTCGATGTGGATTGGCACTTCGGCAGGACTATATTTGCTAGACAAATTTTCCGGAAAATATCGCAGCATCGATATGCCTGTGGAATCTATGCATATCCATGCCTTGTATCAGGGAGACGATGGTGTGTTGTATATAGGTACCAGTGGTTCCGGGCTGGTGCTTTATAATCCCGAAGAAGAGGCCTTCGCTCAGTATTATACAGATAATTGTGCCCTTATATCCAACAATATCTATACAATTCTTCCTAAACCGGACGGGGATTTATTGCTTAGTACGGAAAATGGAATTGTTCATTTTTCACCTCGTAGAATGTCATTTAATAACTGGACGCGTGAACAGGGGCTTATGAGTGTCTGTTTCAATCCCGGTTCCGGTATTTTGCATAGTAGCGGTCGTTTTGTCTTGGGAAGTAATGATGGGGTCATTGGCTTTCCTTCGGATATGCACATACCGGTCCCAACTTTTTCTCCGATGTTGCTTAGTGATTTGAATATATCCTATCAGCCTGTATATCCTGGTGATGAAGGATCACCCTTGGAAACGGATATTAACGATACGAAAGTTTTGAAACTTAAATATGAACAGAATACTTTCTCACTGAGGGCTTCCTCCATTAATTATGACTATCCTTCTAATATTTTATACTCTTGGAGATTGGAAGGCTTTTATGATGAATGGACTACACCTTCTTCCAACGGCCTGATGCGTTTCACCAATATTCCTTCGGGTAAATATATGCTTCATGTACGTTCCGTATCTAACGAAGAAAAGTATAAGAGTTATGAACAGCGCAGTATGTTGATTATCATATCTCCTCCGTTGTGGGCGACTCCGTGGGCTATAGCCGGTTATATTATGTTAGCTGTTCTGGTGTGTGTGATTCTGTTCCGCATCATTACACTGAGGAAACAGAAGAGGATTTCGGAAGAAAAGACACGCTTTTTTATAAATACAGCTCACGACATCCGTACACCTCTGACTCTGATAAAGGCCCCGTTGGAAGAACTACGGAACAAAGATATGGTGAATGAGGAAGGTAAGGGCCATGTGAGCATGGCTCTAAGAAATGTGGATGTTCTTTTACGGCTTATAACAAATCTTATTAATTTTGAACGTATCAATACCTATTCATCACATATGTATATTGCTGAGTATGAATTAGGTACGTATGTGTCAGGCATTTGTGACACATTTCATGCGTATGCAAACATCAAGCATATCAGGTTGACTTACGAAAGTAATTTCCAATACCTGAATGTGTGGTTTGACAGGGATAAGATGGATTCTATCATGAAGAATATTCTGTCGAACGCCATGAAATATACACCGGAAAATGGGAACATATATGTCAGTGCATCAGAATATGAGGATGGTTGGGGCATTGAGGTGAAAGATACCGGAATCGGTATTCCCCGCAATGAACAGAAAGGACTTTTTCATACCTATTTTCGAGGTAGCAATGCCGTTAACTTGAGGGTTAGCGGTAGTGGAATCGGCCTGGCATTGGTGCATAGGCTGGTGCGTTTACATGGTGGAAAAATAACTATAGAGAGTACGGCGGAACAAGGTACACTGGTAAGAATCATTTTTCCTAAGGGGAACAAACATTTTCGTAAAGCCAGTATCATACCTGCAACTCCGGAGCGATCTATCAGCATGCCGGAAGTTGTTATTCCGGCACTTTCTGCCGTTGAGCCCAAGCAGAGTGATGCTTCTTCCCGACGTATCCTCATCGTGGAGGATAATGACGATTTGCGTATTTATCTGGTGAATACGCTTGGTGAGGATTATCTGGTGCAGTCCTGTCACAACGGAAAGGAGGCTCTTGAAATCCTATCCGAATTTAAGCCGGATCTTGTGTTGTCAGATATTATGATGCCGGAAATGTCGGGAGATGAATTGTGTGCCGCCATTAAGGGTAATATTGAAACATCTCATATTCCGGTGCTTCTGTTGACTGCGTTGGGTGATGAGAAAAACATGCTGGAAGGACTGAAGATAGGTGCGGATGATTACATGGCGAAACCTTTCAGCATCAGCATACTGAAGGCGAGTATCAACCGTTTGATTACCAATCGGATCTTATTGCATAAGAAGTATGGCAGTTCGGACTTTGAAACTGAAAAATGGCCGAAAGGGTGTCGGGATACACTTGACTGGAAATTCATAGCTTCCGTCAGGGAAAATGTGGAGAAGAACATGGCCGATCCGGATTTTACGGTAGATATGCTTTGTTCGCTTCACCACATGAGCCGCAGTAGTTTCTATAATAAAGTGAAAGCATTGACTGATTGTTCTCCGGCAGATTATGTACGTCTCATCCGTATGCAGTATGCTGCCCGAATGTTGAAAGAAGGCGAACACTCTATTACGGAAATAGCGGATATGACCGGGTTCTGCGATGCAAAATATTTCAGAGAGGTATTCCGGAAGCATTTCGGGGTCAGTCCGAGCGAGTATAGGGGAAAAGGGACGGCAGAAAAAGAAAATTCAGATTTAAAGCAAGATAATGATGGGAGTGTGTCAAAATGAAGTTTAGAATGCAAATTACATGAATTAGACAAATGATTCTTTTTTTATCCTTCTGATAATCAGAACTTATCTGACCTGTTGTTTGCGTAATTCATGTAATTTGCGTTCTTTTATTCTGTTTTGGCACATTCTCTTATATTGTGGCATTGACAAGTAAGTTGATAAGTACTTGTGAAAATCGGTTACGTTCGGTTTGTACATGGCACTCGGTAACTCCGGGAATAAATTTCAGGACAACATTCGGTTGTAGTCTGCGTCGTACTGTTCTTTCTACGTCTCTTGCCAGTCCGTTCAAGTTAACGTTCTGGTAATTGAAATCAAGAGTATTTGCCTCTATTTTCGACAGATCCAGAATGTCGCTGATAAGTTGTAGGAGAAGCTGGTTGTTATTTTCTATGATACTGATGAACTCTTCCCGTTCATGTTCATCCTCAGTGGTGGTCAGCAGGCTGGAGAAACCTATGATGGCATTCAATGGTGTGCGTATTTCGTGGCTCATATTAGCCAGGAATGCAGACTTTAGCCGTTCGGATTCCAGAGCTTTTTCTCTAGCTGTTACCAGTGCCTTCTCTTGTCTCTTACGTTCTGTAATTAATAGTAGCGAACCTACCAATGATATCGGATTGCCCTGCTCATCGTATTGATCTACTACCGCATTCGTTTCAAGCCAATCTGTAAATTTTCGTTTTTCCACTTCAGTAATGATGCGAAACTCTTCTTTGGCATGTTGTAATTTTCCGGATGCAAGATTCTTGTGTATCTGCTGCATACGTTCCACATCTTCCGGGTGCATTTTCTGAAAGTATTCGGAGGCCTTTATAATGTGCGCCTGAGGAGTGGACCCTTTTTCTTTAGTGAAATTCATGTGGGCCAGTATTGAAGAAGTTTGGAGCATAATAGGGGTTATAAGCGTTTGACTCCATGGGGCTCCTTCATTATAAGAGTTAATAATAAGTAGTCGATGTTGTTTGGGGACTACGGTTGCATGGGCAATGGATAAACTTAAGTGTAGTAAGACAAAGCAGAGGCTGATTATATGTTTCCAAGATAAAAAAAGTCTCATAATCAGATTATTAAGTATTCTTTTATATTGAATTAATATTAGATATTAATACAAAAATACAAAAGTAAGGTTTCTTATAATTGCTTTTTAACTCTATATTAATAAAGATTAACTATTGCGTTCTGTTATTGTTGTGAGTTATGGTTTTTATCATGCAAAATTATACTAACCATTCTGAGCTTCTGATAGGTCAGTTTTATTTTGTAGAAAATAAGGCTGTTTCTGATGAAGCAGCCTTATTCATTTTCGAGGGAGATTTATCTTACCCCTTTACACATTCATGGCATTGGCACTCAGTGCCCCTACTATAGCCGAAGCTACCGCAATCACAATTTTGAGAATTTTATCCCAGATTGACTTTTTCATATTCTTTGATTAAATGATTAGTGATATTTTAACCCAGCGGATTTTCATCCAGTCCTCCCTCGCTGCTACCGGATCCTCCCTGGTCACCGGAAGAGTTGCCACCTGACGAACTTCCGTCCTTGTTTACCAATGCCTCCAAATCGTAGAAGTCAATTTTCTGTCCGGCACGTGTTGCCGTCACATCCGGTCTGATGGTGGTTGATGGTCGGAAATTGATTTTCACGGCCTTAATGTTCTTAGCCGTGCAATCCTCCTTTTTCTCCACTCCGACGGTCCGCGCTGACAGGCTGAACACCCCGAAATCCTTGATGTTCACCGATTGTCCGCCATACAGCTTGTCAATCAGCGCCTCTACAAAGTTGGTGATTACACTTTTGATATCTCCCAAGGTGAGTGAACTTTTCTCCTTCATCACGTACGCCACGTCTTCCAGGTCGGCATTGTCCCCTAACGTTACCAGTTGCGGATAAAACTTTGCCACCGCATCCTCCTTTCGCGGATCTCTCCGCGGAATCTTTTTGAATGGTACTCCCATAATCAATCATTTTTTTAAAGTTAAAAAACAAGGTTATTTAATGATCCTTTTGGGAAAGCTGTCCGAATCCTCTTCTCATGCTTTTCTTAATTTGCTCTGCCATCATGGGCTTGCCGGAAGATTTTCGCTCTTTTCCCCTTTGGACATTGCAAATATACCCCGTTCTTTTCCCTTCCACTTTCCGCTTGAAGCTATTTGAGTTTGTATGAAAAAAAGAGAATCTAAATGAGAAGTAATACCTTCTTTATTCCTTTCTGTTGTCGCTGTAAATGAGTACCTTTATACCATGTGAATCACTAAACAACAAACTTATGAAAGAAGAAAACTTAGATGAAAAAGTCCCTGTCCGCGCTTATACCAAAGCCGACCTTGCCATGCTTTACAATCCCGGTGTATGTATTACTACCGCCCTACAACTTCTCCGCCGGTGGATTTATGCTAACAGGCAACTGATGTCGGAACTGAAGGAAGCGGATTATAACAAGAACCGCCATTCTTATCTGCCCCTTGAAGTGAAACTTATATTCAAGTATCTCGGTGAGCCTTAGATAGTTTGAATCCGGCAAATGAAAGATTTGTACTTTTTGTAAATAAAATGCCAATATATGTAACGGGTGATAAGATATGATGTAATGCTGTATTACATATATTCTTATCACCCGTTTCGTTATATGATAACTCACTTCCCGAATCCCTTGTTTACCTCATCATTCTGCAAGTCCACCACTTCATATTCGGTGCTTCCCTGTGCGTTCCTTCTCGTGCGGAATCTGTATTTCTCCAGCGACAGTACCAATGTCTGTATCGCCTGCCTGTTCACCTGTATCTTTCCGTAAATGGCAATCTTGCTGAGTATGGCTGCTGCGGGCATCCACTTCACGCAGGTGTCTTCGGGTTCCGGTTTCCGGAAATATACCAGCAGATTCTCCTCCACCGGATCTTTCATGCGGTGCATTTCGTTGTGCCGGTTCAGTTCGTCTATCTCTTCCCCTTCGTACCAGTATTGATATCCCCCGTTCAGCAACGCGTATGCCTGCGCATATATCCCTTCGTAATTGACGGGTGTTCTGTAATCCATCGAAATGACAGAAGAGGGCAGAAATCGTCTGTTTCCTCCTATATCCTGTAGGCACAGCCGGTTGTTGGTGCTGGCAATGAAGGACGCTCGTCGTATGAAGGATAGTGTCTGCATGTCGTATACTTTTCGTTCCGTGACGCTCTCCTGTGTGATGGTTCTTTTGAGTCCTGCCAAGTCACTGATTCTGGCTCCGTCAAACTCTTCCATATTGATGATGAGGTGCGTGCTTAGCATCAGTTGGTGGTCCTTGTTTTCCGGATTGGCCATTCCGTTCCGGTAATATTCCCTCCACTCAGGTGGCAACAGTCTTCGTATCCATGTGCTCTTTCCCTTTCCCTGCTCTGAGTAGAGTATGATGACGAGATGGTTCACCGCCTCGTCCTGCAATGCGCACGCCAGCATACCCACGAACCACTTTCTGAAACTTTTCTTCCAGAACTCCTGGTCTTCGGTCTGTACGGTTTCTGCCAGCTGTCCGATGTAATCGGTCACTCCGTCCCATGGCTTGAGCTTCTCAATGTAGTCCGTGAAAGGATTGAATTCCTTGGGATATGAAGAGTTTACAATCGCTTTCACGTAATCCAGCGAACACTTGATGCCTGCCAGTTGTAGTTCCAGGAATATGGCGTTGTAGCTTGTTGCTCTTACGGGTCGTAGCTTGCCTATCCATTTCTCTGTCTTCTCGTTGAAGTCGAGATACTCCAGTCGGTCCATTATAATGTTCCTTCGGAAATCATAATGCGTTTTCAGGAAATCGAGCAGCTGATGAATCGTGTCGGGCTTCTCCTCTTCCTTGCGCATGTTGGCTTCCGTCGTCCTGTCGGTATAGATGTACGCGTTGTGTATGGGCGCTGCCGCGTTGAACTCTTCACTGCCGAATTTTTCCTGTGCCAGACGCATGACCACTTCCTCTTCCAGGCCTTTCGTATAGCACTTGTTTCCCAGTGCGAAGATGAAGCAGTCCCGTTTTCCCGGTTCAAACTTTGATATCCTCTTCACCGCAAGCACCGCCTTGTTGAATTCCATCCTTTCCCAGGGTTCGGCTTCCGCCTTTCCGCCCTCCGGCTTATCACTCATCACTTTATCACTCACTGTCTTTTCACTTATCACCTTACCACTTATCACTTTTTCACTTACCGTTTTTTTCCTTCCTGGTCGTGGCTTTTCGGGTGGAATGATATCCGCCAGTGTCTCGTCCACCTCTTTCATGAGTTCTTCATTGAGGTACGCCTTTTCATCGAAAGACGTGAAGAATCCTCTTGATATGTCCTTCCCGCTTCCGTCGACTTCCACATCCAGCAGTTTTTCGTAATATTCCTTGCAGGTGTCATACATTATTCGGTGATGCTTCTCCAAGGTGGAGAAATCCGTCCCCGTTTTGGCAAGACTTTCTCTTAGAGTCGTGGCATACTTCGTGCGCATGAATACGAATATCTTGAATCCGTGTGCTTTGGGAGTCAGGAAAGAAGCCAGCGTGTTGGGATCTCCATTGATTTTCTCCCTCAGTCCTTCCAACTTCTCTTCAGGTTGGTCGTCAATATCCAGTAGGATGATGTGTGTATACCTTGTAATGCTGTATGCCTGCCTTTTCTCCCTGTATCCCGCTGTAACGGTATAGAAAGGCAACTGTTTTTTCACATTATTCGCCTCTTCCATCTTTCCCTGGCTGACGAGCAGCCTGATTTTGAATATCAGTTTTGCATGTATCCCTTTGGTGATGTTTTCAATAACTTTTCGGAGTGTTATTTCTCCCCGTACATTGCTGAATCCGCTGTATGCGGTAACTGGAATATTTTCCATTTGTTTTTAGTTGTTTAAATCTGCCTTATTGGCGGCACGAAATAGGGGATAATAATCTGAATGGCAAAAACGCCTTTTTAGTGAGAAAAAGCGTTTTTGCACAATTTTGAACGTTTATTTCTTTATTTTTACTTGCTCCTCCTTTTCCTGAAATTCTTTTCTCAGATTAATGATTTCAGTATTAATGCTTTTCAGAGCTAGAACTCCTTTTTCATGCTTTCCTTTTTCAAAGAGTACGATGTGCTCCAGTTTCTTTGCCAGATCCATCGTTCCTTTGATTCCTGCTTCTTTCTTGTGGTGCATAAGCATGTTTATCCATGGAGTGAGGAATTCCTTCCTTTCTTCGGCCCCGACCAGAATCCGTTCTCCAAACGCTTCATTTTCAACTAACAGGATATTGATCCTGTCTTCTTTCTTTTCAATTTCGATGTTGTAGCCATCCTTGCAGTTGAGTTCAATACTCAAGATTGTGTTTTTTTAGTCATAAAATCACAATTTTAGAAGTTAGTAATTTATTTTAAGTTTACTGTACGAAAGCAAAATTAACGGTTCTATCTGTAATATCTGTCATTCTTTTCTGTAAAAGTGAATATTTTCTGTTCTATGTGTTATACACAAAATGGTAAATAGGTATGGAGAGCTACTACCTATTACTTATAGAATGTGTGTAACAAGGTATAAAGAAAAAGTAGGAAAATACGCGCCTATGGGTGTGTATACGCAGGTACATTATTATAAAAGAAACTGTGGGATGAGAGATTGCCGGGACAGAAATGCAAGAATAATGAAATAGGGGATAGGATAGGAGAGCATGGATATAGTGTTAATAATGATTGTCGTAAATGATGGGTGTTTTTTAATCGTTCGTTTAATGTGCGCAAAGATAATGCCCAGAAATGAAACAACAAAATATTCTGATAAAGAAAAATGAAATATTTTCTTTTTGCCTATATATATTACTAGTATATAGCCTGTTATCTCTGAAATGAGATTGTGATTTTGCGATTACTTTCTTATTGAAAGAATCTTAGCATGAAAATAACTTTCCAACCTGTCTTTTAAACGAACGATTAAAAGACAATATATCTGTTTAATTAATTAGTTTATAGCTCTTTACCTGCTATATGTCATGGTAATGAACAACTACGGGAAATCAATGGGCAAGAAGAACACAAAACTTGCCATATCTTACATGAAGTGTTCGCAAGTGATTGAAATTCAAGTATATGCAAGAACTTCAAAGCCCCGAGAGAACACCCTTTTCTGAAATAACCCTTGAAATGGAAGCGGATAAAGAGATTGAAATATGGTACGCCATGCGTGCCACGTACCGTAGAGAGCCTGATGCTATGCGTCTGCTTGAAAAGGAAAAAATGGGTTGTTTCGTTCCCATGCAATACAAGATTAGCATAAAGAAAGGTAAGAAAGTCCGTGCTTTGGTTCCGGTTGTACATAACTTACTTTTTGTCCATGCCCGTCCTTCCGAGGTGAAACGCATCAAATCACAGGTAAGCTATTTGCAATACATTACGGATACCCGTAGTGGTCAGAAAATCATTATCTCCGACAGTGAGATGCAACGCTTTATTGCAGTAGCCGGTACTTACAATGACCATCTTATGTACTTCCAACCTGATGAACTGAATCTATCTAAAGGTACCAAAGTGCGTATTACGGGTGGTGACTTTGAGGGGCAGGAAGGTCTTTTTCTGAAAGTAAAAGGCGCACGTGATCGCCGTGTGGTCATCGAGATACAAGGTGTTATTGCCGTTGCGCTTGCTACGATTCATCCGGATCTTATAGAAGTAATCAAATAATTGACGATCAGCCGTTGCCATTGAACAGCTGATAAATCACAAATTATAAATCATAAATCATTATGTCTCTTTCTGAAGAAACACTTGCTCTTCAGCGTGCAGCGCACGATCTGATGTATTTAGGTATGGACGGTAGTCCTGTCTATAGTGACGACCTTTCCCGTCGCAACGGTGAAGTTTACCGCCTGACTACGGCTTTGTATAATTCCGGTATCAAAGGTTCTACAGTCGAAGAACAGGCGAACGTTTGTCTTGCTCTTCTGATGGGTTATAGTGCCTCATTTATTGATCACGGTGAAAAACAGAAACATATCCAGGAGGTCTTGGACTGTTGCTGGGATATTCTTGATGCTCTTCCTGTCTCGTTGCTGAAACTTCGTCTGCTCACCGCCTGCTATGGTGAGGTATTTGACGAGCCTTTGGCTGACGAAGGTCGTACTATCATTGCTTCCTGGGATTCTACATCACTCACTGCTGAACAGCAAGAAGCTATTGAGGAGTTCCAGAATGTGGTGGATAATCCTTATCCGTGGGAATATATTGATGAATAAAAGCTGCCTCTTAATAATATGGAAGTTCTAAAAACATTAATTGAAGGTGTTGTAATCATTGAACCTCGTCTTTTTAAAGATGGTCGTGGCTGTTTTTTTTGAGTCTTTCAATCAGAAAGAGTTTGAAGAAAAAGTTTGTAAAACGACATTCGTACAAGATAATGAATCCAAATCGTCTTATGGTGTCATTCGTGGATTGCATTTTCAAAAAACTCCTTTTGCCCAAAGTAAATTAGTCCGTGTAGTGAAAGGAACAGTGCTGGATGTTGCTGTTGACATAAGAAAAGGTTCTCCTACTTTTGGACAACATGTAGCAGTTGAGTTAACAGAAAATAATTATCGTCAGCTTTTTATTCCACGAGGTTTTGCTCATGGTTTTTCCGTTTTGAGTGAAGAAGTGGTCTTTCAATACAAGTGTGATAACTTTTATGTTCCCCAAAGTGAATGTGCTTTAGCATGGGATGATCTGGAGTTAAATATTGATTGGAGAATACCGGCAGAAAATGTGATTTTAAGTGAGAAAGATAGAGCACATCCTAATTTAAGAAATAGTGAATGGTTATTTGATTATTCTGAAATTCTGTATTGATATATTGAGGTTGAAAAATAAGTTTATGATATATACTATATGAATAGCGAAAACGAACAACGAGTTTTAGTAACAGGAGGAGCTGGTTTTATAGGTTCTAATCTTTGTGAGTATCTTTTGGCTCATGATTATAATGTTACTTGTTTAGATAATTTTTCTACAGGTAAAATAGAAAATCTACTTCCTCTGTTAAATGAATATCCTGATAATTTCAAGTTGGTTGTGGGGGATATTCGTTGTCTTTCAGATTGTCAGAAGGCAATAGAAGGTGCTGAGTATGTTTTACATGAAGCTGCATTGGGTTCAGTGCCTCGTTCTATAAAAGATCCGGGAACTACGAATGCTGTCAATATTGATGGCTTTTTGAATATGTTGATAGCTGCTCGTGATGCAGGTGTGAAGCGTTTTATGTATGCAGCCAGTTCATCTACCTATGGTGATAGTAAGAGTTTGCCGAAAGTAGAAGATGTAATAGGCCGGCCGTTATCTCCTTATGCTATTACTAAATATGTGAATGAGCTCTATGCGGATGTTTTTGCTCGCACCTATAATATGGAGTGTATCGGCTTGCGCTATTTTAACGTATTTGGACGTCGGCAAGATCCATTTGGGGCTTATGCTGCTGTAATTCCTCTGTTTGTGAAGAAGCTGATAGCTCACGAAAGTCCCGTGATCAATGGGGACGGTGAATATAGCCGTGACTTTACTTATATTGATAATGTCGTCCAAATGAATATGTTGGCGATGACTACTACTAATCCTGAAGCAGTAAATCAGGTGTATAACACAGCGTTTGGTGAACGTACTACTTTAAATCAATTAGTGGACTATTTAAAAGAATTTCTGAGTGATTTTGATTCAGAGATAGCTAATATTGAGGTTACTCATGGTCCAAATCGTTTAGGCGATATTCCACATTCCTTGGCATGCATAGATAAGGCGAAAAAATTACTTCACTATAACCCTAAGTACAGTATGCGTGACGGACTGAAAGAAGCTGTCAAGTGGTATTGGGAGAATATCTGATTGTTTCTCTTTCTTCTTTTTTTTGAATCATTTTAATTTTTATAAATACTGAAAATCTTATGGATACAGTAAAAATAGCCGTAATCGGTCTCGGTTACGTTGGGCTTCCTTTGGCCCGTTTGTTTTCAACTAAGTATACGACTATTGGTTTTGATATGAACCGTGCGCGTGTTGACGCCTTGATGGCAGGACATGATGCGACACTTGAAGTTTCTGATGATTTGTTGCAATCGGCAATAGCTAATGGTTTTAAATGTACTGCTGACATAGAGGATATTCGTGACTGTAATTTTTATGTCGTAGCTGTTCCTACTCCCGTTGATAAAAATCATAATCCTGATCTAACTCCTCTATATGGAGCAAGTACTACTGTGGGAAAAGTAATATCTAAAGGCGATATTGTGGTATATGAGTCTACAGTATATCCAGGCGTAACTGAAGATGAATGTATTCCAGTGGTAGAGAAAGTGTCCGGCTTGAGATTTAATATTGATTTTTTTGCAGGCTATTCGCCTGAACGTATAAATCCGGGAGACAAATTGCATACAGTAGAGAAGATTAAGAAAGTAACTTCCGGTTCTACTCCTGAGATAGGTAAGAAAGTGGATGAGGTATACGCCTCGGTTATTACGGCAGGTACTCATTTGGCTCCTACGATAAAAGTGGCAGAAGCTGCAAAGGTTATTGAGAACTCTCAACGCGATATTAATATTGCTTTTGTTAATGAACTTTCTAAAATATTTACCCGTATGGGTATTGATACGCAGGATGTGCTTGAAGCTGCAAGTACAAAATGGAATTTCTTACCGTTTAAGCCAGGTTTGGTAGGTGGACATTGTATAGGTGTTGATCCTTATTATTTGGCTCAATGTGCACAAACCTTTGGATATAATCCGGAAATTATTCTTGCTGGTCGTCGTATGAATGATGGAATGGGAGAGTATGTAGCTAATCAAGTAGTGAAGTTGATGTTGAAGAAAGGTATTCAGGTATTAAATTCTAATATTTTGATACTTGGCTTTACATTCAAGGAGAATTGTCCAGATGTTCGCAATACGAAAGTGATTGATATCTATAATTCACTGAAAGAATATAATGTGAATATCATGGTGTATGACCCGTGGGTCAATCCTGAAATAGTAAAATATGAGTATGAAATAGAGGTCGTTAATGAACTTCCTTTGAAAAAGTTTGATACTGCTATTTTAGCCGTTGCACATGATGAGTTTTCTCATTTTCAGGTGAAAAAAATGTTGAAGGAGATTAATGTTTTGTTCGATGTGAAAGGTACATTGGATAAGTCGATTATTGATGGGAGATTGTAAAGATAACTTTTTAACTCATCTAATTTTATTTGATAAATTAAAAGCTTTTTGTTGTTTTATAAATTTGTTGTTTTTATGAAGTTATTAAAAAAAGTAATAGATAAAATCAGAGATAAATTTCTTTCAGATGAAGAATATGCTCGAAGAATTGGGGTGAAAATAGGTAAACATTGCTATATTTCAACCCGTCGTTTTCCTTCTGAAGCCTATTTGATAAGTATAGGAGACTATGTACGAATAGCACCTAATACTATGTTTTTCACACATGGTGGATTGTGGTCTATACGAAAAAAGTATAAAGATAAAAATATTGATTATTTTGGTAAAATAATTATAGGTGATTATACTTATATAGGAGAAGGGTGTATGATTATGCCTGGAGTGACAATAGGTACAAATGTGATAATTGGAGCAGGGTCTGTAGTCACAAAAAGTGTTCCTGATAACTGTATGGTTGCAGGAAATCCTATCAAGTATATAGGTAATACGGAAGCATTTTATGAGAAAATAAAGTTGCATAATATTGGAACTTCAGGACTTTCATTTCAGGAAAAAAGAGAAAAACTTCTAAAATTGGAGGAGGATAGCTTCGTTGTGAAACCGTATATTAACTTTCTTCCTAAATAGAAGCATTTCTTGTTGCAGAATACGTGGTGACAATTCTTTTAAGTAGAATATGGATAAAGTATTATTTTTAAATAGGGCAACGGATATTTCTGTAAGCACAGTCTCAGCTTTTTTTTCTAAATTAATGAATAAAGGGAATATATCAACTTGTGCACAGTATCATTTTCCAAATTCATTTCATCAGAAATTATGGAGAATTCTTGGTCTTGTTGGATATAGTGGAAATTTGTGGTTGGGTGATTGGAAAAAAAATCTTAGTAGTTATTCTATAATCATTGTTTGCGCGACTAAAAACAAGGATGTAATCAAGTATTTGTGTAAAAACAAACAGCCTGGTCAGCGCATTATTCTATGGTACTGGAATCCTGCTTTTTGTTGTATAGATCCCGAATTAGTAAAGAATTGGGGATGTGAGTTATGGTCTTTTGATGCAAATGATTGTGACAAATATAATATGTTCTATAATACTACATATTATTTTAAGGATTTGCAATTGCCTAAATCTAAAAAAGAAAAGGTAGATGTTTTCTTTTGTGGCTTAAGTAAAGGTCGAAACAGCTTTTTGTTTACTATACAAAATAGGGTAGAGAAGATGCAATTAGTTCCTTACTTTCATATTGTTGATGAACAGCTTCCTATAGAAGAGCAGAAGCCACGTTTGTCTTATCAAGAAAACTTGGAATATATTTCTTCATGTAAGGCCGTATTAGACATATTGCAAGAAGGACAAGATGGTATGACACTTAGAGTAATGGAAGCTCTATTCTTTCAAAAAAAACTAATAACTAATCAGTTGTCTTTAGTTAAAGCAGATTTTTATCATCCTAATAATATATTTATCATAGGGAAAGATAATTGGAATAATTTGAAGTCATTTATGAGTACTCCTATTGTTCCTATATCGGAAGAAATTAAATATAAATATGACTTCTTTTCGTGGGTCGAACGTTTTGGAGAAAAAGTAAGCTTATGAAAGAATTAATATTAAATTTCTTTTCATTTGGCTTGGCAGTATCTCTAGAAAGATTTTTGTCGTTTTTGTTAATTCCGTTATATGCCAGTGTCTTTTCTGTGACAGAATTTGGTGTAATTGATTTGGTACAAACATTTATAGGGGTAGTGACTATTTTTTGCTTTTTGCAACTTGAAACATCTTTGCAACGTTTCTATTATGAATATGAAGGTGAAGACAAAAAGAAATTTTTATTTTCTATTTTTTCTTTGATTCTTTCAATAACGTTTCTACTTTCACTGGGAGTGGCTGTTTGTGCAGATTATTTAAGCAATTGGTTATGTGAAAATCAACAATATGCAATGGCTATTAGAATAGCAGCCATGCAAATGGTCTTTTCGGTATTATCTACTTTGACTTTGATATTATTACGGTTTGAGAAAAAAAATAAATTTTTCACTTTGGTAGTACTTGTCAAATCTCTTTTATTGATCTCTTTTGTTTATTACTTTGTTTCTGTGATGCATTATGGAATAAATGGTTTTTTTCTTTCTCAATTAATAGCAATAGCTTTATCGTCCTTGTTTTCCCTTTTTTTAGTGCGTAAATTATTCATTTTTCATCTGTCAAAGCCATACCTGAAATTGTCTTTAAAATATGCATTACCTCAGTTTCCGGCAAGAGTGGGTAGTGCGACTAATGCTTATGCCAATCGTTTCTTTATTTTAGGATATTTAGATACTTATCATATAGGTCTGTTCTCAATGGCATTAAAAATAGGCTCTATAATGCAATTAATACATCAAACGTTTATGATGGCATGGAATCAGTATATGTTCGAAACTTTAAAAAAGAAGAATCATAAACAAATGTTTATTATATTATACCGTATGACCGTTCCAGCTGTATTCTTCATTTCATTATGTCTATTTTTGTTTTCTGAAGAATTGATTGTAGCTTTTGCTTCTCCTAAATTTGTAGAATCAGCTAGGTATGTAGGTTGCATAGCAATAGCTATTGCCCTTCTAATTGTTAAGGAACTGGTTGATATCGGTCCTAAATATTTATCTAAAACCTATTTCTTATCCATTTCTTTTTTGTCGGCTTTGGGAGTAAATCTGATAAGTTTGTTTTTCTTGGTTAGGTATTTAGAACTGTCTGGTGTTGTTTTTTCAATGGTGTTGACAAATATTGTTCTATTGGCTTTGAGTTGGTTGTTTTCTTATCGGCTTTATCCAATAGAGTTTCCATACCGAACGTTGCTGTTTTCAGCTCTTCCTGCCCTTATAATGGCGATTACTATGATTTATGTGTCAATACCCTTACATTATAGAATAGTAATGTTGTTTTTGTTAGCTGGATATTATTCTTTGCTAATTTATAAAGGTGGTGTTCATTACAAAAAGACTATATGCTCTATTTAATGGTTTTTCTTTTTTCAGCTTTTTGTGTATATCAATATGATATAAAGAAGAAAAAAGCATATCAGGTACTATCTTACAGATTATTGTTATTAATAGCTATTGGAGTGGCTGGATGTCGATGTGTTGTGGGGGGAGATACAGTTCGCTATATGCGATATTTTGAAGAATATCCTTCGCTTTTTGAGGTCAATATCTTTTCTTATGCTTTATTTGATCCATTATGGTTGTTATTGAATAGTGCGATAAAAATAATTTGGGATGATTTCTTTTTCTTTCAGTTCGTGCATGCGATTTTATTGAATATTCTTCTTTTTTACTTGATAAAGAAATATTCAGGTTATAAGTTTACTGTTGTTTTCTTCTATTTTTCATATTTATATTTGTATTATAATATGGAAATACTTAGAGAAGCACTGGCTATTGCTATTTTTTTGTATGCTTTGCGCTTTTATAAAAGTGGAAATTGGGGAAAATATTACCTAATGGTATTTGTCTGCTTTTTATTTCATTCATCAGCTGTTGTTACCTTTTTTATTCCATTATTTCGTTATGTGAGATATTCATTTTTTAAAGTATTTTTGTTAATGTTGATTTCGATTGTAATATTCAATTATTTGTCACCTGTCTTAGAGGTACTTATGATGAATCCTATGATGGTGCAGAAATTTGAATTGTATAAAGATGCCAGTTTGAATACAAATGCCAAAATATTGCATATACTAATTTATGTTTTCATTCCTATGCTTGTAATATACATAAATAATACGAAGCTAAAGAATAGTAATTCTTGGGGGAATGAATTCTATATGACATACTTTTTCTTTGCATCATTGTCTGTAGGAAATACGGCTATAGGCAACAGATTTATGAATTATATTATACCTGTTCTGTTACTTTATTATGTGGAATTTTTATTTTTAGCCTTGAAGTGTTGTTATTTTAAAAAAGTGAAAGTATTGTTTTTTATTATAGCAGTATGTATGCCGTTAGGGTTGAAATTTTCAAGCTATTTTAAAGATACTTCGTATGCGGTTCCTAATACTATAAACTATTTTAGATGGTTTCCATATACAAATATTTGGGAGCGCAACGATGTGGAACAACAGCAAATTATTGAAGAACGAATAAGCTATGTGGATGCTTTAATGTTTTATTCAGACTGACAATTAAGATGAAAACTCTCTTTCTTATAACTACCTTGGACCAAGGTGGCATTGAAACCTATCTACTAAGATATTTGGAATACTATCAAGAACATGAAGCTATTGTGATTTGTAAATCGGGTGGTTTTGGAGAACTTTATCCCCAATATGCCCGAATGGTAAGAGTCTTGCCTATGCGCTTTTCTTATATTTTAGGAAAGCAATATTATAGATTTTATAAATTACTAAAGAATGAAGGGATAGATACGGTTTGTGATTTTACAGGAAATTTTGCAGGGTTGCCTCTTGGGATAGCTTGGTTGGCAAGAGTAAAAAAGAGAATTGTATTTTATCGTGGTTCTACAAATCATTTTAAAGAGACACCTTTTCGTTTACTCTATAATGCTGGTATGAGAAGATTGGTCTTGGTTTTTGCTACTAAGATACTCTCAAATTCAGTGGCAGCACTTGATTTCTTTTTTCCAAAACGTAACAGGATATCAGAACGCTTTGAGGTTATCTATAATGGAATGGATATGAAAAAGCTATCACAGCAGGGAAAGAAGCAGTTACTCCAAGAATTCAGTTTGCCTTCTGATGCTTTCATTGTGGGGCATACCGGACGCTGTAATGAGGCAAAGAATCATGATACTATTTTAAAAGTTGCTTCGGAACTTTGTCACAGGCATAAAGATATCCATTTTGTATTAGTGGGTAAGGGAGTGAGAGAAAAATATGAAATGATAGTTCAGCAAATGGGATTGGATGGACAAATTCATCTGTTAGGTTATAGAAGTGATGTACTTCGTATCCTTCCATTATTTGATTTATATTATTTCCCGTCTTTAACAGAAGGGCAACCTAATGCTTTGATTGAGGCTATGGCTACGGGATTGCCTTTTGTGGCTTCTGACATAGCTTCAATAAAGGAATCGGTTCCTGTAGAAATGTATTCTTTACTCCTTTCTCCTTGTGATGCAGAAAAGGCTGTAAAAGTAATAGAACGAATCTATAAAGGGGAGGTCAATAGAGATAAGTATAGGTGTAAGGAGTGGGCACAGAAATGTTTTAATGCGGATGACTTATTCGCTAAATTTAGAAAAGAGTTATAAGATTATATTCTATGGATTTAGTTTTTTGTACGGAAGCACGTTTGGTGCGTAGATCTTCAGGTTTGGTATATAGTATTGATGGAGGTCTTACGAATAATTTGTGGCAACGTTATTTGTGTAAATTTAATCATGTGTATGTGATGGCACGTGTGCTTTCTGATGATGATTGTCCAATAAACGATAAGTATTTAGCATCGAGTGAACGTGTTTCATTTATAGATTTGCCGTATTATTTGGGGCCTATACAATATTTAAAGACACGGAGAAAACTCAATAAGATAGTTGCAAATAGTTTAATGCCTGGCTGTGTTTATATTTGTCGGGTTCCTGGAGAAATAGGAACACTTGTGGCGGACCATTTGAGAAGATGTAAGGTACCTTATGGTGTGGAAGTAGTGGGAGATCCTTGGGATGTATTTGCCCCTGGAGCCGTCAGACATCCATTTCGTGTTTTTTTTCGCTATAGAGGGACTTATGATTTGAAGCGGACTGTTGTCCGTGCAGCCGCTGCTCTGTATGTTACGGAAAATCAGTTGCAAAAGCGTTATCCGGTGAACAATTCTGTATTTAGTATTTCTGCGTCAGATGTACAGATTAGTTCTCGGAATTTACCGTCCTCAGAAAAAGTCTTGTATAAGAAAGAAAAGTATAATCTTTTGTCAGTAGGTTCTTTGGAACAAATGTACAAAGCACCGGATGTGGTGTTGGAGGCATTGGCGTTATTAAAGGATAGAGGGGTGTATTGTAGGTTAACATGGTTGGGGGAAGGCAAAAATAAAGGAGAAATGCAAAAGTTGGCATCGGCTTTACATATTACTAATGATGTGAACTTTAAGGGAAATGTAAGTCGAGAAGAAGTGGATGAAGAATTGAAGAATTCTGATCTTTTTCTGTTAGTGTCACGTACTGAGGGGTTACCACGCGCCTTAATAGAGGCAATGGCTATGGGGTTACCATGTATTGGAACCCAAGTGGGCGGTATACCGGAGTTGTTAAATAAACAAATGTTAATTCGAGCTGGTGATTCATTGGCTTTGGCAAATAAAATTGAAATCTTACTGACCCACATAGATATGGCGAACAAGGAAGCAAATAGAAACTATGAATTTGCCAAAAACTATTATGATTCTGTTCTTCAGCAAAGGAGAGAGTCATTTTATCAATACCTTATCTCTATAGTGAAATGAATCCTTTCTCTTTTCAACATAAATTAGGACGTATAATTCTGTCGTGGATACAACACTACAATCATGAGAAATACTGGAAACGTCGTGCTGTTGTGACTAATCCTCAAGATAAGACAAATCTGTTGCTGAAGCTTTACTATCTTTATTATATAAAGAAAACTGATGCTTATCATAATTGCTCATTCGGTACTAATATAAATGCCGGTGCTTTTTTTGCTACTTCTCCGCATCTTCCTCATGGACCTAATGGTATTATAGTGGGGCATGATGTGTGTATTGGTGAAAATATAATTATATATCAACAGGTCACTATTTCTCAAGGGGGAGTTGTAATAGGACATAATGTAATACTTGGTGCTGGTGCAAAAATTCTTCCGAATGTATGCATCGGCAATAATGTAAAAGTTGGAGCAAATTGTGTGGTAGTGGAGGATATACCCGATAATGCTACAGTAGTATTACCCAAGCCACGGATTATATTGAAACAAGGATAACAGTGTAGATAAACTTTATACAAATGAGAAATAAAAAGTTGTTTTATATCGTAACTACTATTCCTTTATCATTGAATTTTTTTAGGGGACAGTTGGCATATTTAAGTAACAATTTTGAAATTGTTGCTATTTCTTCTGATAGAGATGCCCTTGAAAAATTTGGTGAGACGGAAGGGATTGAGACACACTGCATTCCGATGGTGAGATCAATATCTCTTCTGCATGATTTTAAAAGTCTTATAAAAATCATTTCTTTTTTTAGAAAAAATAAGCCGGATATCGTTCACGGCAATACTCCTAAGGGAAGTTTTTTGTCAATGATAACTGCCAAACTAACTGGTGTACCTGTAAGAATTTATATGTGTCATGGGCTTAGATACCAAGGATATAGTGGTTTTATGCGGTCTGTTTTAAAAATGATGGAGCGTATTTCGTGTTATTGCTCAACAGAAGTTCTTTGTGTGAGCAATGGGGTGAAAGCAATATTGATAACTGATAGAATTTGTAGGGTAGCCAAGCTAAAAGTGGTAGGAAATGGAAGCTCTAATGGTATTGATGTTACTAAATTTGATAGGAAAATGATTTCAGCAGAAGTCCTTTCCTCTGTTGCGGATTTGGATGATAAGTTCGTTTTTGGTTTTGCTGGTCGTATTGTGAAAGATAAAGGCATAAATGAATTGGTATCTGCATTTAAAAGAATAACTGATCTATACCATGATATGATTTTGATATTAATTGGTCCATTTGAAGACGATAATCCGATAGAGGAAAATACTAAAACTGAAATAGATTTGAATCCTTATATTCATTATTGGGGAAATCAAAAGGATGTCCGACCATTTATGTGTGCTTCAGATGTCTTTATCTTGCCATCATATAGAGAAGGTTTTGGTATGGTGCTTATGGAGGCAGGTGCCTTGGGGGTTCCATGTATAACAACGAATATTACCGGTTGTAATGAAATCATTCAAGATGGTGTGAATGGTAAGATTATTCCTCCACGTGATGAAAATGCTCTCTATGAAGTAATGAAATGGTTTTATGAGCATCGAAATGACGAAGTTAAGAAAATGGCGGAACGAGCCAGACCCATGATAGTGGAACGGTATGAGCAGCATAAGGTTTGGGAAGCGCTGTTGGCAGAATATCAATTGTTGTCTAAATGAATATGTATTCTTTCTTTTTAAAACGATTGATAGATTTTATAGTCGTTTTTGGGGTGTTGGTTATTATTTGGCCGATATTATTAATCATGACTCTTTGGCTACATTTTGCAAATAGAGGGGCTGGAGCTTTTTTTACTCAGGAACGTCCAGGCCAGTATGGTAAGATTTTCAAAGTCATCAAATTTAAAACGATGACTGACGAACGTGATGAAAATGGTGATCTATTACCAGATGAGAAGCGTTTGACAAAAATAGGAAAGTTCATCCGTTCCACTTCAGTAGATGAACTTCCTCAATTATTCAATGTCTTGAAAGGTGATATGTCCCTGATTGGTCCCCGTCCCTTACTACCCCAATATCTTCCTCTTTATTCAAAGGAACAAGCTCGCCGCCATGAAGTTCGTCCGGGTATTACGGGATGGGCTCAGGTGAACGGACGCAATGCTATCAGTTGGACAAAGAAGTTTGAACTGGACGTATGGTATGTGGATCATTGTTCCTTTCTGCTGGATTTGAAAATTATATTTTTAACAGTGAAAAAAGTCTTTGTACGCGAAGGTATCAGTTCTGATACTTCTGTTACCATGGAACCTTTTACTGGAAATAACTGAAATATTAGATAATGTATTTATATGGTGCCAGTGGTCATGCAAAGGTGATCATTGATATTTTACGTGCAAATAATGAGAATGTTGAAGCATTGTTTGATGATAATGAAGCGATCCATAGTCTTCTTGGTTATCCCGTATTATGTTTTTCGGAAGTCCGGGGACCACTGATAATCAGCATTGGAAGTAATAGTATCCGTAAGAAAATAGCAGAAAGTCTGAATGTGACTTTTGGTAAAGCTTTCCATCCTTCAGCAATTATATCTGAAGAATCTGAAATAAGTGAAGGCACGGTGGTGATGCAAGGCGCGATAATACAATCGGATGTCCGTCTTGGTAGACATTGTATAATCAATACCGGTGCTTCGGTGGATCATGAGTGCGTGATTGAAGATTATGTACATATTTCTCCTCACTGCACTCTTTGCGGTAATGTCTCGGTTGGAGAGGGTACTTGGATTGGTGCTGGTTCAACTATTATTCCAGGGGTGAAGATTGGGAAATGGAGTGTGATAGGTGCCGGTTCTGTTGTTACAAAAGATATTCCGGATAATGTTCTGGCTGCGGGTAATAGATGCAGAATTATAAAAAAATTATAATCGTTTTCTTTTAATCATATAGTTTAATGGACAAGAGAATTTATCTTTGCCTTGCTCACATGAGCGGCAAGGAGCAGGCTTTTATAAAGGAAGCTTTCGATACTAACTGGGTTGTTCCTTTGGGCCCCAACGTGAATGCTTTCGAAGATGAACTGAAACATTTTGTAGGACAGGATAAGGAAGTTGTAGCTTTGTCTGCTGGTACGGCAGCCATCCATCTGGGATTAATCCAACTTGGTGTAGGAGCCGGTGATGAGGTTATCTGCCAGTCGTTTACGTTCTGTGCGTCGGCCAATCCTGTAGCTTACCAGGGAGCTACCCCTGTGTTTGTCGACAGTGAGGAGGATACCTGGAATATGGACCCTGTTTTACTGGAAGAAGCCATTAAGGACAGAATCGCAAAGACGGGTAAGAAACCGAAAGCTATTCTTCCGGTTCATCTTTACGGTATGCCTGCCAGGATTGATGAGATTTGCGCGATAGCCGCTAAATATGATATTCCAGTGCTGGAGGATGCTGCAGAGGCTTTGGGCTCTGAGTTCAAGGGCCAGAAGTGCGGTACTTTCGGTACCTTTGGCGTGTTGTCTTTTAATGGTAATAAGATGATCACTACTTCGGGTGGCGGGGCTTTGATCGTTCCTGATGAAAGCACCAAGAAGCAGACGATGTTTTATGCTACGCAGGCTCGTGAACCTTTCCCTCATTACCAGCATGAAAAGATCGGTTACAATTATCGTATGAGTAATATTTGTGCGGGTATCGGTCGTGGTCAGATGACCGTATTGGATGAGCATATTGCGCATCACCGCCATGTACATGCTCTTTACGAGAATGCTTTTGAAGGTGTGGATGGTATAACGTTGAAATCTAATCCTGATGGTCGTTTCAACGCTAATTATTGGCTGTCTACTATTCTGATAGATCCAGTGAGGACTGGTACTAATTATGATGAGGTCCGTTGTAAACTGGATGAACAGGGAATTGAGACCCGTCCCTTGTGGAAACCTATGCATTTGCAGCCTGTCTATGCAACTAATCCTTGTTATGTGAATGGTGTTTCTGAACGTTTGTTTAATATGGGTTTATGTATTCCTGCCGGTCCTTGGGTGACGGATGAAGATGTGGCTTATATTGTAGAGCAAATAAAAGGCTGTTGTATGAAGTAACTTGTAGTTTATTGTAGACAGGTTTCTACATAATTGTGGAAAAAATACTCAAAATAGAAAAATATTTTTATGCCATTCTGGATGTAAATGTTTGATATATAGTGTTATCCTACTCTGAAACTAACTTTGGCATACGTCTTGCATTATATTATGTGAGAGCTAACAAGAAATGTTTAACTTAAACAATTAGAATTATGAAAAAGTTATTTTTAGCAGTAGCATTGGTAATGGGATTGGGTACTTCAGTGGCATTTGCTAACAACATGGTATCAGATGTTGAAATCGCAACGATGATCAACGAGTTTAAACCGATTGATGTAAAAGAACTCCCACAGGCCGTTCAGGATGCCATCAAAGAAAACTACTCGGAAGCCACCATCAAAGAGGCAGCCGTTGAAGTGGCTGAGGATGGAACCAAGACTTACAAGGTAACATTGGTAGATGCAGCCGGTACAGAGAATCCGGTCCTTTTCAATGAAAAAGGGGAAGTTCAGAAATAAGTTATGTACGCAATAAAAAAGGTGCTCGCATGGGCACCTCTTTTATTGTGTTTTTGATGTAATAGAAGTTAAGTATAATGATCTATAGAAAAGAAAAATAGAAAAAGATTGTTTATTAATGAAGAGCTTGTACCTTTGTAGTAAGATAAAGAATAAGACATTATGGGGAACTTGAAAAGGAATATAAAAAACAGCAGAATCTTAAAGAAGAATGTTGTAAATCTGAATGAGATATCAGGTACTCTTTCTAAAGAAGAAAAAGAAAAATTGATGTCTGGTAACGGATTTGTCAAAGTTCCTACAGAAGAACTGAAACGCCTTCGTGTTGATGTATATCCTTATGTAATGTAATAATGGAGATTCCCCATTATTCATACCATTTTGTCCAAAGAGTTGAAGAAGTCAATCCGATAACTACTTTTCTAAAATATAAATTACTTTATACTTTTAAATCTCCAAAATCTCACCAGTGGTACTGGGTGTGGGTAGAAGTTTATCAATGTGATTTTTATGCAGTAAAATTTCATCTTAAAGCCCATCGGGATAGCCCTAATAAGTATAGCTTGATGACGGGATTGAATGAAGCTCGTCCAGTAATTAATACCTGTATAGCTATTATGCATGAGATTGGGAATATCAATCCACATTCTTCTTTTGGTTTTATAGGAGCAAATATGCAGGATGAATCCGATGTTAACAAATTATTGAATGATTATTAGGATAATCCAATATTGTAAATTTCCTTTGTAGGAAATATATTGAGATATGGGTAAGTTTAAAGTATATAAGGAACAAGAACCGATACAGCAGAAAGCAAGTGAGTCTTTTGTTGCTTATTCAAAGATTGATCTTGGCATTGCTACGAGAGAACGGGATAATATAAAATCTGCTATTTCTGGTGAAGAATTATTGGATAGACTTCGCCCTCGTATAAAAGCCTTGTTTAAATGAAAGTTGCATTTGCATCATGAAAAAGTTATTTTTAGCAGTAGCATTGGTAATGGGATTGGGGACTTCAGTGGCATTTGCTAACAACATGGTATCAGACGTTGAAATTGCAACGATGATCAACGAGTTTAAACCGATTGATGTAAAAGAACTCCCACAGGCCGTTCAGGATGCCATCAAAGAAAACTACTCGGAAGCCACCATCAAAGAAGCAGCCGTTGAAGTGGCTGAAGATGGAACCAAGACTTACAAGGTAACGTTGGTGGATGCATCCGGTACGGAGAATCCAGTTCTTTTCAATGAAAAAGGAGAGGTTCAGAAGTAATAGGTCTTTATTAATATCATATTAAAAGGGGAGGGGCAGAAATTTGATTTACTCATATCTGCTTCCTCCCTTTTTGCTTTTATTTACTTTTGTGTTTTTTACATCGGTAAATTGGCGATTACGTCTTTTGAACTTACGGGTAATTTATCCTCTTGCCCCATATTTACGAATACTGTGGCGCAGAGTACTGTCCATTGGTCGCCATAAGTCATGGTACTGCTGTGGTTATAACCTAAACAATGTCCATATTCATGGAACATAGCTTGCCGCGCATAGTTGTGCGGATTAGATCCCAGCGGTGTTGCGTCAAAATAGACTCCGGTGTAACAATAGTCTGCCAATCCGTAGGTGGTACCTCCTCCCAGACCACCAACACCTGATACGCGACCTAATACGAGGCCTCCATGACTGCGGATTCTCTGGCGTAATGCATCCAGGTTGATGGCATTTCCTCCGTTGTCCTTCAGTTTGCCTTCGTATTTATTCATCTCTGTGTTAAACTCTTCTGAAGAGAACATGAAAGCCATATTGGTGGCCAAGGCTACCCCGTGACGACATAATAATGGATTCATGTGCCGCCAATAAGCGTGTCCGTTGTCGGCTGAATAAGCTGAGAAACGAATGAACCATCGACTGTCTATCTGCTCTATCTTCTTCATGTATGGATCTTCCGTCCGGATAACAAGCGTAACATCGTCACCGGAAAGTTCCGGTTGTGCAGGTATTACTATCTTTCTGCCGCTACTGGTGGTGAATGTTCGGTCAGAGCTTACGACGGGCAACGGGAAAGTGGCTTCCATGAAAGGATAAATTAGATCGAAATGTGCTAATTCAAGGAATTCGGTACTGATTTTATTGAATCGACATAAAATCGTCACATCATGAATAGCAACAGGTGAGAAGAATTTAACCAGAAATTGATGTTCATCCGAGATGGACACTTGTAACGGTGCGTTTACATAAAAGGAACGGCGCTTACTGTTATAGAAGATGTCTTGTGGCTCGTTGGCTAAAAACATTGTGTCGGTACGGAAGCGGGAGAAATCTTCTTCACGGATATAAAGCAACCCGTCCAGGCTTTCCGGGTGCCGGTAATCAATGCTGATGTGGGAGATACGACCTGCTTCGATTTTGCAGTTGCTGAAGCGGTATTTGTGTACAAACGATGTACCATCACTGCGGTTTGACTCGATCGTTACGAATCCGGAAAGTGCCTTTTTACTTGGCAATGAGTAAAATGAACGATTTTCCGTGATGTCATAAGATTCAATGCTTTCCGTACCGGAGTATTCACCATTTGCACTGAGACCGGCATATATTCCTTCGGCATCGTCAAATGTGATGTCGATTTTGCGTATAAAGCGCCACATATAATCGGACGAGACGTGCAGGTCTATATCAACTTTGCCTACGCATCTCTCCAATGTCACAGTCTGCGACTCCGCAGTTTGCTCTTTGCCAATGTGTACTTCTATTTTTTTATAGAAATAAACGTCATCAAGAGGGGCTTTTGCAACCTGATTCAATAACCAGATATCTGACAATTGCTCGGGTTCGTTGATAGTCGCCTTTGATTCCGGATTCATGGTGGCTAGGAATACAACCGTATAGTCACCGTATCCCAATCCTTCAATGGTCAGTTTGGAGAAGTCGGCCTCCAGCTTTTGATACAGCGGTTTGAGCATTTCTCCCCGATCATTGGCAATGGCATACCACATGCGGGCGATTTGTTCAGGTTCACCGTTGCGTGTCTGTATGGCAGAAGTGTCATCTTCCTGCAATCCAAGAAGAAATGTTACCTGACCGGGGGCAGGCGGCATGAGCCCGTATTCCTGCTCAAGTTCGCCTGAACAGTTGGTCAGTAGCAATGCCAGAAATAATAGTATGATTTTTGCAATCTTCATAGAATTCCTCCTTTATTTTTTTACACAACGTAAGGATGCAAATGCTTCCATCTGCAATTGTCTCTCGGCAATAGCAGTTGTTTCCTTGCCTTCAAACGGTAACCAGTAAGTCCATGCATAACCACCGGGACAGCCGTTGCGTTCGCTTGTCCATAACACGGCTCTTTTTCCGAAAGACGGATTATTGGTTGTAGACTTGTCACCTTTTCCACCTGCCAAAGGGATAATAAGGTAACGTCCGGTATCTTCAGAAGTAAATTTCACATAGTGTTGCGTTCCTGTTACACCGGTTGGAGTAGTCAGGGTTCCTTCGCCAACGTGGAGTGTAGCGGTTATTTTTTCTCCGTTTCCTGCTATATAAGTGCCGGGAATTTCCTGATTTTTGGGGAGAAGAGAGTTTAGTTCGCTGCGGGTTGGCACACGGTAACCTTCCGGACAAGGCATATGGGTATCGTTTTGCCAAGGTATGTCGGCTGTTTGATTACCCAGATTGTTTGAGGGGTTATATCCTTGCCAGGGGGTGTACATATACTTCCGTCCATACTGGAACAAACCACCGATACTGCTGACCCAGCCATTACGGTACATCTCTTCAACGGTAGCACCGTCTAAGGGATATACTTGGTCTTCCAGATCCCGGCTGCGTGCATTGAATGCCATCCAAATGCTGCCACCCATTTCAACGGTCTCGATCTGCTTGTCGCTCGGAGCCACACGAATCTCTACATAATCATAAGAGCCGCTTAGCAAAGCATTTTTTTAATGTACCAGAATTGTATAGCCCAGTCGGCCACTACCTTGTGCGGCCACTGATACATTGAATGCTGATATTATGCCTTCTGTCTCTTCAGATACCGACATCTCACTGAGATTCACCCCGCTGTCAGTGCCTTCAGTGGCTGATATATCAATTCGGGTGTCGGAAACAAATGCCAGTTTCATGTCACTGACTCCTGTGGCGGGTACCTCTACTATATTATTCTCATAATCCACAGTTATGCCTTCCGGGATTTTGGATTGGGAAGCATTAAGCAGGATACGATGCTCTGTATCGGGTTTCCCGATAATTGTTTCGCCTTCTTCCCAGGGTTTGATTTCGAAGATTCCTTCTACTGTGGCACCTACGTTGAGTACTGATAGTTCGTAAATCTTATTACGCTCTATACTTGGCAATTGCATCTTGAGACTGATGGGAATTTCATTGTATGTACCACGCAGGATGATATTAACAGGACGTTTGCTTTCGAAAATGCGGAAGATTCCCTGTTGTTCTCCACCGAAAGCTGGATCAAATTTTTTTAAGTAACTTACTGTTTTATCTGATGCGGAAGCGTTTTCAATGAACGGATATGTTTCAGCCGGAGCATCCTTTACGATTATTTCTTTGATTAATGTTTTGCTGTCTGCTGTAGTATTCAGGTCTATACGGGCTACACCGCGTTTCATGCCAACGTTAATTTCCTGATTGCTGCGTGTTTGGGGAGTACTTTCCAATTCAACAATTGCAGCCATAAAGTCAGGAGCTGAATTATTGTGCAGTTCTTCGCCGATGGTCATATTGCGGAATTCTTCTTCGGTAATACCTTCTTCCTGAACTGGAAGTGTCACTCCGGTGAGGAAGTATAGCCGTGATCCACTGAGTGCGGAAATACTGGACTGGCCATTGGATTCGGGGGTTAATTGTTGCGTCTTGTACAAGTTGCCATCGCTGAACTGGAAAACTGACACATCCCGTAATTCCTCAGAAGAATCTGAACCGGAAGTCGTAATTCCTTTCACTACTAATGAATAAGTTTGTTGTTTGCCTTCTCCCTCAAACGATGCGTCATCTGAGCAGGCGCCTAAAAACAACGTTCCCAGCAAGGCGGGAACAATGATTTTTTTGTAAGAGTGATTCATGTTTTTTGTAAAATGTTATATTGAATATTGATAGTTTCTTCGGACCTTTTTCCGAAAGCGGGTGCAAAAATATATAATTTTTCAATATGAGAATTCTTTAGTACCGGGTTTAAGATATTCTTCTTTTTATGAATATCATGTAGAAACATAAAAGTAGTTCGAAGTTTACAACTCGAACTGTGGGAGGGGGAGCAAATATCTATAAAGCGAATGCGGGTACCTTCACAGGCACCCGCATTTGCTTTTATGACTTATTCACTACAAAGCATTATTTTATTCTTTTGTAGCCATATGCTGGAAGTTCGTTTAGTTCTTCTTCGATGCGCAACAGTTGGTTGTACTTAGCCATGCGATCGGAGCGGCTTAACGAACCGGTCTTGATCTGCCCGCTGTTGGTTGCTACGGCGATGTCGGCAATAGTGGCGTCTTCCGTTTCACCGGAGCGGTGGGAAGTAACCGTGGTATAGCCGTGGCGGTGAGCCATTTCGATAGCATCCAGCGTTTCGCTGAGCGAGCCGATCTGGTTGACTTTAATGAGGATAGAATTGGCACAGCCCATAGCAATGCCTTTGGCAAGGAACTCTACGTTTGTTACAAACAAGTCGTCTCCTACCAGCTGGCAACGATCGCCGATACGTTCGGTCAGCTTCTTCCAGCCGTCCCAGTCGTTTTCGCTCATTCCGTCCTCAATAGAGTCAATCGGGTATTTATTAATCAAATATTCCATGTAATCAATCTGCTCATCTGCAGTACGCTTCTTGCCTTTCTCACCTTCGAAGATAGTGTAGTCGTACACTCCATTCTTATAGAATTCAGAGGATGCACAGTCCATACCGATTTTTACATCTTTACCCGGTTCGTAGCCTGCTGCTTTGATAGCTGCCATGATGGAATCCAGTGCATCTTCAGTACCGTCCAATGCAGGGGCAAAACCTCCTTCATCTCCTACGGCAGTGCTCAGACCGCGGTCGTGCAATACTTTCTTCAAGGCGTGGAATACTTCAGTACCCATGCGCAGGCCTTCACGGAAAGAAGGTGCACCTACAGGGCGGATCATGAATTCCTGGAAAGCAATGGGAGCGTCGCTATGTGAACCACCATTGATGATATTCATCATGGGGACAGGCATAACGTAAGTATTTACTCCGCCGATATATCTGTATAAAGGTATGTCGAGGTAATTTGCAGCAGCCTTGGCTACAGCCAAAGAAACGCCCAGAATGGCATTGGCACCCAATTTTGATTTAGTAGGAGTACCGTCCAGTTCCAGCATCTTCTTGTCAATGGCACGTTGTTCCAATGCCGACCAGCCGATGAGGGCCGGAGCGATGACAGTATTTACGTTTTCTACGGCTTTCAAAGTTCCTTTGCCACCGTAGCGTTTCGGATCTTTATCGCGTAATTCCAGTGCTTCGTGTTCACCGGTTGAGGCACCCGATGGTACGGCTGCACGTCCCATAACACCACATTCCAAAACTACGTCCACTTCTACCGTGGGATTACCGCGTGAATCGAGTATCTCGCGGGCTACAATCTTTTCAATTTTCATAATTATCTTCTTAATTTAAACAATAGTTTTCCAAGGATAATGCACTTTCAATGGCGTCGTCTGTCAGGGAGAAGTCGATCAGGCGTCTCAACTCCTTCAGTTCATCCGGATAGAGGGCGCAATAAAAGCCTTTTACCGGCATCCGGAGAAATATCTTGCGGGCGTTCTTCATGTCCTTGTTCAACTCTTGATAATATTCGCCGTCGATAGAGTTGATATATTGGCAGAAATGTTCGAATTCATCTTCCGTGAAGGTGAAGAAAAGATTGCCGAACTCTACATGGTAGGCGTGGCACTTAGTACAAAAGGAGATAAAACCGTTTGTTGTCCGCTTCAGTATTTCTTCCATAAGCTGATTTTTGTTTGCTGCAAAGGTCGCACAAATGAGGCGATGGGGCAATACCTACAAATAGTGAATATCCTTTTCGTGAATACTTATATATTGTTATTTGCAAATTATATCATATTGTCATCTATAACCTCGTATTCTCCCTCCTGCAATCTTTATTACTTTCCTTTTGTAATATCAAGTCTTTTTGTATCTTTGTTCCCGACCCCAAATCTATTACAAAATGAAAGTACTAACTATCCATGATCTGAAAATTATCAAGAAAAGGGCAGAAGGCACGCTCTTGCTACGCGAAGAAAGCAATGAGACGGTTGCGGCGCAATGCTGTGGGTTGGCATTGGGAACCGAGCATCTGCAAATTCTGATCTGTGGCGGTACAGGTTGCAAGGCATCCGACAGCCACATTATTGCTGAACGTCTTCAGCAAGCACTCGAGAGAAATAATATTGCCGACAAGGTGGACATTATCACTACCGGTTGTTTCGGCTTTTGTGAAAAGGGACCTATCGTAAAGATTATCCCTGATAACACTTTCTATACCCAGGTGGTTCCTGATGATGCCGACGAGATAGTCAGAGAGCATATTATCGGGGGACGGAAGATAGAACGGCTGCTCTACATCGATCCGAAGACGGAGAAGACCGTCAGTGACTCCAAGCACATGGATTTCTATCGGAAGCAGATGCGCATCGCTTTACGTAACTGTGGTTTTATTGATCCCGAAAACATTGAGGAATATATTGCACTGGATGGCTATATGGCATTGGCAGATAGTCTGCTCCATAAAAAGCCGGAGGAAGTGATTGACGTGATAAAACGTTCCGGACTTCGCGGACGCGGCGGCGGTGGTTTCCCTACCGGATTGAAGTGGGAGTTTGCCAATAAGCAGAAAGCCGACATGAAATATGTGGTGTGTAATGCCGATGAAGGGGATCCTGGTGCTTTTATGGATCGCTCCATCATGGAAGGTGATCCGCACTCCATTGTTGAAGCTATGGCAGTTTGCGGTTATTCCATTGGTTCTCCGAAAGGATTGGTTTATATCCGGGCAGAATATCCGCTGGCCATACAAAGATTGAAAATTGCTATTGCCCAGGCACGTGAATACGGGTTGCTGGGAAAGAATATATTCGGTACGGATTTCAGTTTTGATATTGAGATACGTTACGGAGCGGGAGCATTCGTATGCGGTGAGGAAACTGCGCTTATCCACTCTATGGAAGGAAAGCGCGGTGAACCTACCTTGAAGCCTCCTTTCCCTGCCGAAGCCGGTTATCTGGGTAAGCCGACCAATGTGAATAATGTGGAGACGCTTGCCAATATTCCTATTATCCTGACAAAGGGAGCGGAGTGGTTCTCTTCTATCGGTACGGAACGTTCGAAAGGGACTAAAGTATTTGCCCTAGCCGGTAAGATTAACAACGTCGGCTTGATAGAAGTGCCAATGGGTACGACACTGCGTGAGGTGATTTATGAAATTGGCGGTGGCATTAAGGGAGGAAAGAAATTCAAGGCGGTGCAGACGGGCGGACCTTCGGGGGGATGCCTGACAGAAAAGCACCTGGATACACCGATTGACTTTGACAACTTGCTGGCGGAAGGATCGATGATGGGATCCGGTGGTATGATTGTAATGGATGAGGATGATTGCATGGTTTCTGTATCACGTTTCTATCTTGATTTTACGGTGGAAGAATCATGTGGAAAATGTACACCCTGCCGTATTGGTAACAAGCGTCTGCTGGAAATGTTGAACAAGATAACCGAAGGACGAGGCACGATGAAAGATCTGGATGCACTCTCTACATTGGGAAAGGTGATAAAGGATACCGCCTTGTGCGGGTTGGGACAGACTTCACCCAATCCGGTACTGTCTACGCTCAATAACTTTTATGATGAATACGTAGAGCATGTGAGGGATAAAACCTGCCGGGCGAAGCAGTGCAAAGCATTGCTGACTTATACCATTAATCCGGAACTATGTATCGGTTGCCATCTTTGCTTTAAACATTGTCCGGCGGATGCCATTCTGGGTGATGTGCGCAAACCGCATGTCATCAATCCGGACAAGTGCATTAAGTGCGGCATGTGCATGGCACGCTGTAAATTCAAAGCAATCAATGTTGTTTAAGGGAACAAGGAAACAAGTTGACGAGGGGACAAGGAGGTTACCTCGAAGACTTGTTACCTTGTTAACTGTAACCTTGTAAACTGAAAGAAAATGGAAGAAAAACAAATAACCCTGCAAATAGACCGCCATTATATTACCGTGCCCGAAGGCTCGACTATCCTGGAAGCCGCACGGAAAATCGGTATAGATATACCTACCCTTTGCCATATTGATTTGAAGGGGACTTGCGTTAAGAATAATCCGGCTTCGTGCCGTATTTGTGTCGTGGAGGTGGAAGGACGCCGTAATCTGGCTCCCGCCTGTGCTACCCGTTGTACAGAAGGAATGGTGGTGCGTACCAGTACCCTGCGTGTGATGAATGCCCGCAAGGTGGTGGCTGAACTGATACTTTCGGACCATCCGAATGATTGCCTTACCTGTCCGAAGTGCGGCAACTGTGAGTTGCAGACTTTGGCATTACGTTTTAATATCCGGCGGATGCCTTATAATGGTGGGGAGCTTTCGCCTCGTAAGCGTGAAGTAACTTCGTCCATTGTGCGGAATATGGATAAGTGTATATTCTGCAGACGTTGCGAGAGTGTATGCAATGAAGTGCAGACGGTAGGCGCCTTGGGGGCCATTCGCCGTGGTTTCAATACTACGATTGCTCCGGCTTTCGATAAGATGATGAGCGATAGTGAATGTACTTATTGCGGACAATGTGTAGCTGTTTGTCCGGTAGGGGCATTGACGGAACGCGATCATACTAACCGCTTGTTGCTGGATCTGGAAAATCCGGATAAGGTAGTTATTGTACAGACAGCTCCGGCCGTTCGTGCGGCTCTGGGTGAAGAATTCGGACTGCCTGCCGGGACGTTAGTAACGGGAAAGATGGTGTACGCCCTTCGTGAATTGGGTTTTGATTATGTATTTGATACAGACTTTGCCGCCGACCTTACCATCATGGAAGAAGGTGCCGAGATATTGAATCGCCTGACACGTTATATGAATGGGGATAAATCTGTTCGCCTGCCTATCCTGACTTCCTGTTGTCCGGCATGGGTGAATTTCTTTGAACATCATTTCCCCGATATGCTTGATATTCCTTCTACGGCACGCTCGCCACAGCAGATGTTCGGTAGCATTGCCAAGACATTTTGGGCGGAGAAGATGGGTATTCCGCGTGAAAAGCTGGTAGTGGTATCTATTATGCCTTGTCTGGCGAAGAAGTATGAGTGCGACCGCAATGAGTTTAAGACAGATGGCAGTCCGGACGTGGATTATTCTATTTCCACCCGTGAGCTGGCACGACTTATCAGACGTGCTAACGTAGGTTTTACGCTACTGACGGATAAGGAATTTGATCATCCGATGGGAGCTTCAACAGGTGCCGGTGTCATCTTCGGAACGACCGGTGGTGTGATGGAAGCGGCATTGCGTTCGGTTTATGAGATTTATACCGGGCGGACATTGGAGAATGTGAACTTCGAACAGGTGCGTGGTCTGGCCGGTGTGCGCCGTGCGACGATTGATCTGGATGGTTTTGAACTGAAGGTGGGTATTGCTCATGGTCTGGGTAATGCACGTCAATTGTTGGAGGATATTCGCCATGGGCGGAATGAGTATCATGTGATTGAGATTATGGCATGCCCGGGTGGCTGTATCGGTGGAGGCGGACAACCGTTGCATCATGGCAACTCGGAGGTGCTGTATGCACGTGCCAATGCACTGTATCGGGAAGATGCACAGAAGCCTTTGCGTAAATCGCACGAGAATCCATACATCAAGACTCTGTATGAGGAATATCTGGGTAAACCGCTGAGTGAGACTGCGGAGCGGTTGCTGCATACGCATTATTTCAATAAGGCGATTGATTAACTTATTAAAACGAAGAAACTATGTCAGATATCAAATTAGCCTGTGACGTTGTCGAACAAGTGCGTGCTATTTGTGACAAGCATGGCAACCAGCCAGGCGAACTAATCAATATACTTCATGAAGCGCAGCATCTGCACGGCTATCTGCCGGAAGAGATGCAGCGCCTGATTGCTGCAAAGCTGAATGTTCCGGTGTCGCGTGTGTATGGTGTGGTAACATTCTATACTTTCTTTACGATGACTCCTAAAGGTAAACATCCTATTTCGGTGTGTATGGGAACGGCGTGCTACGTACGTGGTTCGGAGAAATTGCTTGAAGAATTCAAGCGCGTGCTGGGCATCGAAGTCGGAGAAACGACACCGGACGGGAAGTTTTCACTTGATTGTCTGCGTTGCGTAGGAGCGTGCGGACTGGCACCCGTAGTGATGATTGGAGAGAAGGTGTACGGGAGGCTTCAGGCGGTGGATGTAAAGAAGGTGCTGGAGGAGTTGGAGTAGCTTCGGTTATAAGGAAGCAGTTGCCGATAGCCTAAGGAGAGAGTTCATATATCGGGCAGTATAAGCAGTTATACCACCCGATATAATTTATTATATCAGACGGTATATAAACTCTTCCCTTAGTACACGATCTTGTTCAGTATGCCGTTGAGGTGGGCAATGGCTACTCCGTAGTTTGTCATGGGTATTTGTAGTGCACGTGCCTGTTCAATGCGACTCAGTACATACTTTCTATTGAACATACAGGCGCCACAGTGGATAATCAAATTGTATGGGGATAAATCTTCTGGAAAATCATTTCCGGAGACAATATCTATCTGCAATCTTTCACCTGTTCGCTTACGCAGCAGGTGGGGGATTTTTACTCTGCCTATATCTTCTGTCAGTGGAGCATGGGTACAGGCCTCGGCTATCAATACGCGGGATTGTTCCGTTAGTCGGTCGATGGCGGATGTACTTTCTACATAATAGTGTATATCTCCCTTGTATCCGGCAAAGAGCACGGAGAAGGAAGTGAGCCGGCTTTCAGCCGGTTTTTGTTCGTATACGGTGTGGAATACTTGCGAATCTGTGATAATTAATTTGGGGGGATTGGTAAGTGCGCATAGTGTATCTTTCAGCTTATCTGTGGTACAACTCATAACCAGGCATTTCTTGTCCAGAAGTTCGCGGATTGTCTGTACTTGGGGAAGGATAAGTCGTCCTTTAGGTGCCTGAAGGTCCTGGGGCATGACTAACACTACTACATCACCTTCCGCTACGAGGCTCCCGGTGATGGTTTGTTCTCCGAAATCGGCAGGTAACTTTTCCAGAATGGCGCGGTGGATGGCTTCGATACCTGTGCCGTCTTTGGCACTGACGATGATGGGAAGCTGTCCGCAACTTGCTTTTATCTGTTCTGCCAGTTCTGTCGTATTGGGGCGTGCGTCAGCTTTGTTCAGAAGCAATATGACAGGGATGCCTCGTTCTTTCAATCGTTGAAGCCATTCCTGTTCCTGTGCGTCTCCGGTTTCACAGAGTAACAGGGCGATGTCGGTTTTTCCAATTATTTTCAAGGTGCGTTCTACGCGCATTTCTCCTAGCTCGCCTTCGTCATCGAAGCCCGGAGTGTCAATAAGAAGGCATGGACCGAGTGGATGAATTTCCATTGCTTTTGTCACAGGATCAGTAGTAGTGCCGGGAGTGGGGGAGACTATAACGGTATCTTGCCCTGTCAAGGCATTGACAAGACTGGATTTTCCACTGTTTCGCCGTCCGAAGAGGGCGATGTGTAGGCGGTTGGCATTAGGAGTCTGATTCATTAGTCTCAATATTAAGGGGTTAATAAATGGGGATTTGATCATTTTAGGCGCGGATTACGCGGATTTCACGGATTAAAGGCTGCGCTATAAAAAATCCGCGTTCATCCGCGTAATCCGTGCCTAAAATCTGAAATCTCTTTTCCCTTCCTCTATCTCATGCAGGTTTCGCAGAGCTATTTCCCGGATTTTCGGATTCGGGATGCGTTCCATCTCTTCATGAATGAGGCGGATACCTTTCTCCCGGGTTTCGGGTGAAGCGTAATCTTCCAGATATTCTTTCAGAGTCATCAAGGCATTGGGCTGACAGCAATTTGCTATCTGTCCCCGCTTGACAAGAGACATGAAACGGTCACCTGTCCGCCCTTCACGATAACAAGCCGTACAGAAACTGGGGATATGTCCCAGATCGAGCAACCAGTTTACAACTTCATCCAGTGTGCGGCGGTCGCTGATATCGAATTGGGCCGAGTTCTCCTCTTTCGTTTCCGGTACGGCATATCCGCCTACGCTGGTACGTGAGCCGCCACTGATTTGTGAAATACCTAATTCCAATACCTTACGTCGTACAGCTTCCGATTCACGGGTAGAAATGATCATTCCGGTGTAAGGCACTGCAATGCGGATTACCGCAACGAGGCGGCAGAACATTTCATCAGAAATGGCATTGGGGAAATCTTTTGTTTCAATATCATCCGCTGGGCAGATACGGGGTACACTGATTGTATGCGGTCCGACACCGAATGCCGCTTCCAGATGTTCGGCATGCATCAATAATCCTACGAAATCGTATCGATAGGTATTCAACCCGAATAATACACCTATACCTACATCGTCGATACCACCTTCCATGGCACGGTCCATAGCTTCGGTGTGATAGGAATACTTGCTTTTAGGGCCTGTGGGGTGCAGGGTCTCGTAATTCTCCTTGTGATAGGTTTCCTGGAAAAGAATGTAAGTACCGATACCTGCATCTCTCAGCCGACGATAGTTCTCTACCGTTGTAGCGGCAATATTTACGTTTACCCGCCGGATAGCACCATTCTTATGATGAATACCATAGATGGTCTGAATAGATTCCAGAATATAATCGATGGGGTTGCGTAGCGGGTCTTCGCCGGCTTCCAGTGCCAGACGTTTGTGTCCCATATCCTGCAAGGCAATCACTTCCCGGCGTATTTCTTCCTGTGATAATTTCTTGCGGGCGATAGTGCGGTTCTTTGCATGATAGGGGCAGTAAACGCATCCGTTCACACAATAATTGGAAAGGTATAGCGGGGCGAACATTACGATGCGGTTGCCATATAGTTTTTGCTTAATTTCTCGTGCCAGATGGAAGATACGTTCCGTTAGGTCGGGCTGGTCGCATTCTAACAGTAGAGCGGCTTCACGATGGGACAAACCTTTGCATGAGGCTGCCTTTTCGAGCAGACTCTCAATGAGGGCACGGTTGTCTTTATTGGTATGGGCATAGTCCAGCGTATCCAGTATCTCCTGGTGATCAATGAACTCTTCTGCCTGCTTTGAACTTACATTATACACGTTTTTTAGTGATTAGGGGTGAGTGATTAGTGATTAGTAGTCTCCTCTTTCTTTTGATATCCGGTATCCGATAACCGTCAGTTTTTCTTCTAATTGTTGTAAGCCTTCTGCAGCTTCGGCTCCCAAAGAGGCTTTGTTATCATAAAGTGAGTATTTGTTCCGTTGTTCCGGGGGAGAAAGGTTTGGCATTACTACGTTGGCTCCTGCCAGTATTCCGCGTTCTCGTCCATCCGGTGCAAGCGTTGCTAATGCTGTGGTAGAGGGTAATAACACCTTCGGATGCATTAACCGGAAGATGGAAAGAAGTTTCAGAGTCATCTCTATGCTTCCCGGCGGGCATGCTGCAAACGGGGTATCGTGGTGCGGAATAAAAGGACCGATTCCTATCATTTCAGGATGAAATTGCTCTATAAAAAGGAGATCTTCTACCAGATGATCGGTGTTCTGTCCCGGACTGCCTACCATAATACCTGTTCCTGTCTGATATCCTATTTCTTTCAGCCATGCCAAACATTGCAAGCGTTGTCTGATAGACATCTTATCGGGGTGCAGATGATGGTAATGCTCTTCATTATGCGTTTCGTGGCGAAGCAAATATCGATTGGCACCCGCCCGGAAGAAATGCTCGTAAGTCTCACGGGACTTTTCGCCTAATGATAGTGTGATGGCGCAATCCGGAAACTCACGATGTATAGCAGTAACAGTTTCAAGGATAAAATCATCTTTTACAGAGGATGTTTCACCACCTTGCAAGACGAAAGTCCGGAAACCGAGGGTATATCCTTCACGACAACATTTCAGAATATCCTCCCGTGTCAACTCATAACGGAGAACAGATTGATTTCCTTTCCGTATACCGCAATAATAGCAATTGTTACGGCAATGGTTGGTAATCTCAATCAGCCCACGAATAAATACCCGATTGCTAAACTGCTCAAGTGACACCTCCCGTGCCCGCTCCTGCAGATACTTTAAAGTATCAGCGTCTTGGCAAAGGAGTAGTGCTTTATAATCTTCAGCACTTAGGGTCCGCTCGTTATGTAATTGATCAATCAAGTTCTTCATGCTATTTATTTTTCATCCGCAGATGACACGGATCACACGGATTTTTTCTCTCCGTGCTCGTTGTATACTATAGAAACATGGCGCAGCCTTAAGAACAGCGTAATCCGTGTTATCTGCGGATGAAAAATAGTCTGTACGCCGAAAGGAAGCCTTGCTCCAGCGCTACGCTGGTTTTAATACGTCTTTTCCTGTTTAGCTAATTCTTGTACAAACTGACGTTTACCTGCGGCAATCTCATTGTGCGTACAAGGTCCGGTGATACAGCCACCTTCACATGCCATCACTTCTATAAATTGCCCCGGTGCTTTGCCTGATTTGGCATACGCCCGCAATGAACCGATGGTTTTCTTATCCAGATTAGCTACTTGGATGGCATTGATTTTGTCAGCTTCTTCTTTCAGATAGGCTTTTACAGCTCCCATTACGCCACCAGCCTGGGCAAATCCATGTGCCTCGCGCACGGATGCGAACGACATGGCATAAGGTTGCGATTGTTCCAACTGAATATTCAGTCCGTCCAATACAGATGCCACTTCTTCGAAAGTCATAACAAAATCTACAGCTTCATCACGCTGGGCCTCTTTACGTTTGGCTACACACGGGCCGATAAAAACGACTTTAGCATCCGGATGTTTCTCTTTGGCAATGCGTGCTGCATAATACATCGGTGAACCTGTGCCTGAAACATAAGGTTTCATGCCCGGAATATGTTTATTTACGAGTTCTATGTAGGAAGGGCAACAGGAAGTAGTCATAAACTTCTGTCCTTCTTCCAACTTCTCTATCAATTCATGTGCTTCGTTGCTGACCGTATCCATAGCTCCCTGAGCCACTTCGATGACATCAGTGAATCCTACAGCTTTGAGTGCGCCATATACCTGTTCAATAGTAGTCTTGAATTGTCCCAGGATAGATGGTGCCACAATGGCCACTATTTTTTCTCCTTTGCGTATCTTGTGCAGGATATCGAATACCTGTGACACTTCGAAAATTGCTCCGAACGGACAAGCGTTGAGACACTTTCCGCAATAGATACATTTGCTTTCGTCGATGTGCTCGATACCTTTCTTATCCTTGCTGATAGCTTTCACCGGACAAGCCTCTTCGCAAGGTACTGGGATATAGACGATAGCATGATAGGGACAACTCTTGTGGCAAATACCACAACTGATGCATTCATCATGGTCTATCCATGCCTGTCCGCTTTCCTTTACATGGACAGCTTTCTTCGGACAGTTGGTCTGGCAGCTACGGGCGGTACATCCGCGGCAAAGGTTGGTGATTTCGTAATTGATTTGTACGCAGGCGGAACATGCTTCGTCAATCACACACATGATGTTATCTTTCGGCGTTCCGTTTTCTGCACGGTCCAGTGCATGTACTGCATACTCTGATAATGGGGTTAATTCATCTTTTTCATCTTCCATATCCAGTCCCAGCAACGGCAGTGATTTGTATTTCCACACGGCGCGTTCTTTATGTACGCAGCAGCGTCCTGCATGCTTTGACCTTCTCGGACTCAATTCAATGGGAAGACGGTCTATTTTCTCTACAAGTTCGTTATCCCTCCACAGTTTTACCAGCTCTGTCAGCAATCTGTGGCGGACAATCATAATGTTGTTGGTAAATGCCATAATATTTATTCTCGGATTAGTTAGTCGGTAATTACGGTGCAAAGATAATGAAAAGTTATAGTTTCTATGAACCTTTCTACCCTCAATATGCTTATCTTTGTATCAGAATAAAAAAACGAAATTGACGATGAAAGACTTTATTTACTATGCACCCACACAGGTTGTGTTTGGAGCATTATCGGAAGATAAAACAGGGAAATTGGTGAAGCAATATGGCGGTGCTAAAGTCCTGGTACATTATGGCGGACAGAGTGCGGAGCGTTCCGGTTTGCTGGATAAAATATGCCGGGCATTGGAGGCGGAAGGTATTGCTTACGTAAAACTGGGTGGGGTGGTTCCTAATCCACGTTTGTCGAAAGTACACGAGGGTATTGAATTGTGTCGGAAAGAAAAGGTTGATTTCATTCTTGCCGTAGGTGGCGGTAGTGTGATTGATTCTGCGAAGGCGATTGCTTTCGGTGTACCTTATGAGGGTGAAGTCTGGGATTTTTATATGGGACGAGCCCATGCGGAAGCTTGTCTGCCGGTTGCTACCGTGCTGACAATTCCTGCTGCGGGGAGTGAAATGAGTAACAGTACCGTGATAACCAATGAGGACGGTGATTTGAAAAAAGGTTATTCCAATAATCTGTGCCGTTGCAAATTTGCTGTGATGAATCCGGAACGGACTTATACATTGCCCAACTATCAGACAGCTTGTGGTGTAACGGACATTATGATGCATACCATGGAACGTTATTTCTCTCATGATGACGATATGACGGTGACTGATGCCATTGCTGAAAGTATTCTCCGTACGGTAAAAGATAGCGTTTTTGAAGTACTGAAAGAACCGGAGAATTATGTACATCGTGCCCAAATTATGTGGGCAGGTAGCTTGGCACACAATGATTTGACGGGATGTGGAACAACTGGTGACTGGGCAACACACCAGCTTGAACATGAACTGAGTGCACTATTCGATGTAGTACATGGTGCAGGTCTGGCAGCTCTTTGGGGAAGCTGGGCACGGTATGTCTACAAAGAAAATGTAACCCGTTTCGCTCAGTTTGCCGTGAATGTGATGGGTGTAACAAATGATTTCAAATCACCCGAACATACTGCTTTGGCAGGCATTGAAGCCATGGAAGATTTCTATCGCGCAATTGGAATGCCGGTTAGTATTTGCGAGTTGATAGGACGGCAGGCCACTGACGAAGAAATCAAACTCATGGCAGATAAATGTAGTTCCGGTGGTAGTACAACAACCGGAAATTTGAAGGTTTTACATCGCGATGATATGAAAAATATCTATCGCATGGCAAATAGATAACGGATTTTTTATTGTTTTTCTGACAAATACTTGTTATCTTTAGGGGCATATATCAATTGGGGGGTAGTAAAAAAGTCCTGACCCACAGGCAAAGAATATGAGAATACATTTTGAAATTAGAGAAAAACTACCTGAAATTATCGAAGAGATCCTGAATTGTGAGAGATGGACAACTTTAGTAAAAGAGGATATTTCAGGCAGAAAGTTGGTTGTCATCCGTGATCCGAATTACAATTCGGAGGCGACAGTAGAAATCTATGCCCGCGAGATTACCATCAAGACGGCATGGTCAAACTACACGTATCGTTTGTTTGTTTTGGGTGATAATGTTTGGTGTGAGTACAATGGTGCTTATCGCGGACTGTTGGAACAAAATCTATTGCCTACCATCACTCCCAGGGAAGGTTTGTTGGAATCTGAGGTATTGGATAGCTCTTTGTACGGGAGTGAAAAGAGGAAACTCAGAGAGTATGCTGAAGACAATTTGAAACTGAAAAAATTCCGTCGAGAGAACTTTAATGAAGATCGTACAGGTGTGGCTCATTTTGACCATCCCAAGAGGGTATATGACGAATTCATTAAAGAAGATTACGTGGTCCCATCTTCCGACGAATAGCGAGGTAGGAAGATGATCATCAGTGCCAGTCGCAGGACGGATATACCTGCTTTTTATTCGGAGTGGTTTCTCAACCGGATAAAAGAAAGGTATGTTTTGGTACCTAATCCGTATAATCCTAATATGATCAGCAGGGTCAACCTGGACCCTGCTGTCATTGATTGCATTGTCTTTTGGACGAAGAATCCTGCACCGATGATTGATAAACTGGACAGATTGCAGGACTATAAATACTATTTCCAGTTTACACTGAATCCGTACGGAACGGAACTTGAAAGTAAACTGCCACCACTTCAAAAGCGTATAGATACATTCAAACGCCTTTCTGATAAGATAGGAAGGGAGAAAGTGGTGTGGCGATATGATCCTATTCTTACGAATGAACAATACACAGTTGCTTTTCATCAAGACAAATTTGTTGAAATGGCATTTGCTTTGCATGACTATACTGAAAAGTGTATGCTGGGTTTTATTGATCATTATCCGCATGTGCGTGCCTCTCTCCGTGAGTTTCATATCGAGCCGTTGATAAAGGAAGATATCGATGCCATGGCCATTTCATTTAAGAAGGTTGCGGATGAATGTTCGATGGAGTTGGATACTTGTACAACGAAGGTCGACTTATCTCATTTGGGCATTTCGGGTGGAGTGTGCGTTGACAATAGGTTGATTGAACGAATTGTCGGATATCCTATTATTGCCCGTAAAGACAAGAATCAGCGGGACATTTGCCGTTGTGTGGAAAGTCTTGACATCGGCACTTATGAAAGCTGCCTTAATGGCTGCATTTATTGCTATGCTATTAAAGGTAATTATAATACGGCAAAATTTAACCGGAGTAAACACGATAAGGATTCTCCGATGCTAATAGGAGAAGTGGATAAGGACGCAGTGATTAAAGAACGGGAAATGAAGAGTCTGCGTACCGATCAGCTTTCTATGTTTTATTAAAAAATCATTCTGACCGGAAACAATTATTGCTTGGATTGTTGTACCTGATAAATAACTTATAATTTAGTGTATCCTTAAAATAAAGAGCATGGAGAAAGAGACTGAGCAAGAATTGATCAAAAAGATGATTGGCTTTCAGAAAGAGGAAATAACGTCGAGTATTATATACCGGAAGTTAGCGGCAAAGGAAAAGGATATTCATAACCGGGAGATATTGCAACGTATTGCAGAGGATGAAAGTAGGCACTACGCCACACTACGAGGCTATACTCATCAGGATGTCAGTCCTAATCGTTGTGAAATCTGCTTTTATGTATGGTTAGTGCGTCTGCTGGGTGTTACGTTTGCCGTTCGTCGTCTGGAACTGGGAGAGAAAGAAACGAGTGGGGTATATTCCCAATACCCGAGTATGGAACACTTTGCCGAGATGGCGCGGGATGAGCAGCACCATGAAGAAAAGCTTATTGAAATGATAGATGAGGAGCGCTTGCAATATATGGGTTCGGTAGTCTTAGGGTTGAATGATGCTTTGGTAGAGTTTACCGGAGCATTGGCAGGTTTCACGCTGGCACTGAATGATACGAAACTGATTGCGCTGACCGGCAGCATTACAGGGATTGCAGCGGCACTTTCTATGGCTTCTTCCGAATATCTTTCCACTAAATCAGAAAAGACTCATAATAAGCGTCCGGTTAAGGCAGCTATTTATACGGGGATAGCTTATATCATAACCGTAGTAGCTTTGGTAGGTCCGTTTATCTTATTGTCAAGTCCTGTTCTGGCTTTATGCATCATGCTGGTGATGGCATTGCTGATTATTGCCTTTTTCAACTATTATTATGCCATTGCCCGTAATGAAAGCTTTAAACGCCGTTTCACGGAGATGGCGGTGTTGAGCTTCTCCGTGGCCGGAATCAGTTTTCTGATAGGTTATTTGCTGAAGACAGTGACGGGAGTAGGGGGATAGGGATATCCGGATACCGGACTCCCTTTAGATATCCTCAGTGTACAACTGACTGCCCGAACGAAATTTACTTTTCATGAAACGTACCAGTGATGCCGGATATAACACACGTATGCCATCTCCAAAGCCTAAGATTTCACGTTGCAATTCATGATTGATGACTACTGTAATTTGAAAAACCATGGAACCGTCTTCTCTTTGTTCTATGAGATGCTGGCTTTTATGAATAGGTTTGGTCAGGACATAAGGGGCATGTTCCGGATTTACCCAAAAACGTACTTCTTCGGGGTGTTGGTTGATTCCTTTAGTTACACCTACTATATCATCGAAAAAGGTAGAAGGGTCGAAGTTACTATTTCCGTAATAGGGCTCATCTTTTGCCGGAGCCAGTTCCAGTATACGGTCGAGTGCCAGATTGTAGAGCATACGCGTATTCTTCTTTGAACCGAAGACGAACCAGCGATTCCGGTATTCTTTCAATAGATAAGGATAGAATACGAATGTAGCTGCTGAGCGTGCTTTGAAAGAACGGTATTTTAAACTTAACGGTTGCTGGTTCAAAATGGCCTGGTAGAGATCATTGAGATAGTTTAATCCTGTCAGACTATTATTTTTTTCAAAATCAATGATGGGAGTAGTCTTTTGTCGGACTGAGGTGACATGGTCTTCCAGACGACTGATAATGTCTCCCATACCCGAGAAATAAGAGAATCCATTGAATTGTTTCAGAAGTTCCACGGCTTCCGACATCACTTTCAGGTCCTGTTCGGAAAGGGGCGTATTCGTAATGCTGTATTCCGGATCTTCGTATGTATAGTATTTATGGTCTTTCACCACGATTGGAGCATTGTAACCCAACTTTTCACTACGCATCAATTGGATATCCATTTGCACGGTGCGCTTACTGATGCCTTTGCCAATACCTTCATATTCATACAAAGCATCGGAGCAGGCATCCACTAAATCTTCGAGTGTCCATTTCCGGAAACGGTTCCGCAGACAAGTATCTATTGTTTTGTAGCGGATTAAGGCATTTCTACTGACAGGCATAATTGACTCTTTTAGAGTTTTCGAACAAAAATAGAAAAAAAGTTTCAACTACGCAAAAAGGCTGCGCAGTTGGGTATGTAACTTTGTCCCGGAAACAAGAAAACAGGTCAAGTATGGGTTACTTCAACAATCATCTGTTAAATGAAAATCACTCATGCAATTATCAGTTTTCTTTTTTAAAGGAACAGTAGCTCAGTGGGTAGAGCATTATATAATCAAGGTCAAGGAAGACTTACTTCAAAACAGCAGGAATGCTTCATCTGATATTCACAGTCTTCCGATTACCTTTTAAAAAAATGAAGTATGAAAAAGGATTTATTGAAAGTTTCTATCCGGCAGAATGCTATTTATTTGCCTCCGGTAGAAGGAATGGGAGAGAAGAAGAAGCTGACTTCGACAACGGTGGCTTTGGTAGCTCAATTGCGTAAAATGGGCTACGGGGTGTCGGAAGAATTGTTGCATACGATCAATGAAATTACTCCGGCTGAACAAATGGAAGTATTTCAGGTGATGAAAGAAGTTTTAGGTGTGAATCTGAACTGGGCACCATTGGTGAAAGGGTGGGATACGCCTACGGGAGAAACACAACTTGATCACTTGATTACGTGGATCACTAACCTGTTTCAGATAAAAAAAGAAGTGAAACTGCCATGCGGACATATAATTCCGGATAATACTTTTCCATTAGAAAGATATAACGGTTGCCCTTTCTGTGGAACACCTTTTGAAACGGCAAGCACGGAATATTTCGGTCAGGGGAGCAAGCTGAAAGTGTTGGAACTTTGGCAGACGGCAGAGCTGGAAGGCTTCTTCAAAGATTTATTAGAATCGCGTACGGCTCTGGATGCTACACAAGCGGATAACCTGAAGATTTTGCTTTGTGAGCTTCCGCTACCGGATGTTAAGGTGAAAATGAAGGAAACCGTGATGCTGGTGATAGATACGCTGGTTGAACAAGGCAGAGAACAGGAAGCACAGGCTTGTTTCTCGAGTCCGAATGATGTATTACGTTATTTGTGGTACAAGAAAACCGGATTCCTGCAAATCATAGAACCCAAAACAATCCTGCGCAAGGCAGGTAGAAACCATGCGCATATGTGTGCGGGACTGGATAAAAGTAAATCTGCGAAAGAGCAAAAACGAGAGGAACTGAAGTTGAAGTATACTCGTCGTGAATGTCGTATGGTGGCTTCTTGGTTGAACAATATGAATATGGATCCCGAGAAATCATGCGAGATAATGCATCCTAAAAGGGAAATGTGGGTACGGATGATACGTGCCTTGCGTTTGGCAGAGTATGCCCGTAAAGAAGAATTCGGGAAACTGAAGGAGTTGATGGATATATTCTATAACCAAGCATACACCGTATGGCAGGGAGAGGTAGAGCACTATCGCTTGAAAGCAGATGCGATACGTACACTTTCATTATTGAAAGAACGTCCGGGACTGTTTGCCCGTTCGTTGTTTGCCAATATGTTGTGGTTCGGTCCGGAAGATACTCTGGCTGCTTTCAGGGAAGTAGTTCATCTGCTGCCTGCACGCTTGATTCTTACATTAGGTATGTATGCTGAAAATTATTTCGATCCGACACGTAAAAGAATGGTGAAGCCTCTGGGTGGAAATGCGAAGGTGATAGAACCATACTATTTAGTTGGACTTTATCAGCCTGAACAATTGATGGATATGGTGGAGCAAGTGAGGGGATTGTGTAAAGAGGTCGTTTCCGCCCGTTTTGCGAAGGTTGCTACCGAAAGCAAAAGTATGTATATAGATCCCATGTTATACTGCATACCTTTGTCTATCGGTGACCGTAGTGAGACAATTCAGGATATGTCCTGTGCCTTGCAGGGAACACGATTCCCGGTAGAGGGTGATCAAGTCCGCCTCTTCATGCAATGGGGAAAAGGACTTCCGGCACAACATTTGGATATGGATTTGAGTTGTCATATTGCTATGTCTCATTCAACGGAAGTTTGCTCTTACTTCCACTTGCAGGCTGTCGGTGCTAGGCACAGCGGGGATATCCGAAGCATTCCGAATAAGAAAGGAACGGCAGAGTATATCGAACTTGATCTGAAAGAACTGGATCGTATAGGTGCGAAGTATGTAGCTTTCACTTGCAATGCATATAGTAATGGCTCTATATCTCCCAATTTGGTGGTGGGGTGGATGAACTCGGCTTATCCGATGAAGATATCGGAAAAGAATGGAGTAGCGTATGATCCATCTTGCGTACAACATCAGGTGAGGGTCGCAGAGAATTTGATGAAAGGTCTTGTGTTCGGTGTCCTGAAAGTGAAGGAACGGGAAATTGTTTGGTTGGAAATACCTTTCGGTGGACAGACTATTTTGTCTATGAATGCCCAGACGATAGAAAAATATCTGGATAAGCTGGAGGCGAAAACAACCATCGGAGAACTGTTGGCAGTGAAGGCAGAGGCGCAAAGACTGGAATTGATGGATACTCCTGAAGCCGATGAGGTTTACACCTATGAATGGGCAATGAATAGTGCTGCGGTAAGTAGACTGTTGATAGGAGAATGATTTAAAAAGCCCTGAAGTGCGAAACTTCAGGGCTTTTGTCTTTTGTCAATCGATGAAAAATCAACTGAATTATATTTTGGAACTGTGCAGTTTTTTATAGAGTTTTACACGTTCGGCTATTTCAGCTTGAGATAGATTGGCCGGAAGTTCAATTGTTGTTCGTGGAGTAATTGCTACAAGAATAACTTCTCCAACTTTTTTCTTATGCTCTTTAAGAGCGTTTTCTGCTAACTGACTGGTCTCTGGTCGGACAATACTCTTTTTCATCATATTGAATTGTTTTTAAGTTTTCATTTTTGCTGGAGCTAATTGGCAGGTTGCTAAAAGAAATTCATTGTTTAATGTAGTTATCACTTCTTTTACGCTGCGTATTTTTTCAGAGAGAAAAGCATTACTTCCTGCAAATGCATATCCTCTTTTCATATTTCCTTTGGCCGCATTATACAGTGCTTTGATGATGCAGTAAGGACTCTTCTGATAGTCACACGTCTTGATGCAATGGAATGAGCAACATTTGGGCTTTTCCTGTCCTTTCTCTACATTACGGATAAATTCCCCATCAATGGCTCGTCCGGGCATTCCTACGGGACTTTCGATAATGAGAACGTCTTCGGGCTTAGAGTGGATATAAACCTCTTTGAAGGTTTGTGAAGCATCGCACTCTTGGGTTGTTACAAAAATGCTTCCCATTTGTACGGCCGAAGCTCCCAATTGCATGAATCGTGCAATATCTTCGCCTGTAGAGATTCCACCTGCGGCAATTACAGGAATATCTTTTCTTTCCTTATAGCTCATTGCAATTGCTACAACTTCGGGTATCAAGGACTCCAAAGCGTATTTCTCATCTTGTATCTGTTCTTTCTTAAAGCCCAAATGTCCTCCGGCTTTAGGGCCTTCTACTACTATGGCATCAGGTAAATAATCAAAGTTCTTCTGCCATTTGTCGCATATAATCTTGGCCGCTCTTGAAGAAGATACAATGGGCACCAACTTCGTTTTGCTTTCCGGTGTCAGGTATAGGGGGAGGTCGAGCGGAAGTCCTGCACCGGCAAAGACTACGTCGATTTTTTCGCTTATGGCAGTGCGTACCATCTCTGCATAATTGGAAAGGGCCACCATGATATTCACTCCGATGATTCCTTTTGTTTTTTGGCGGGCTTTTCTGATTTCCTCTTTGAGTCCGCAAATGCACTTTTCGGTATAGTCGCCTTTGCCTTTAGGGTATAGCAGGCCTAAACCTGCACATGAAATAACACCAATGCCGCCTTCGTTGGCTACGGCTGATGCCAGGCCGGACAATGAAATTCCGACTCCCATTCCACCTTGTATGATAGGTGTTTTTATCTCTATATTTCCAATAAAAAATGGCTTCATAAAACTGATATTGTAATAAGACTGTAAGCGGATAAATATACTTCCGGGTATTCTATTCGTTTAGCGATGTTCTTTTCTTTGTATTGCTGTTTTAGTTGAAAAAAGCAAGAACAGAAGATCTGATCTCCTGTTCTTGTTGTAGGGTAGACATTAATAACGTCTGGAATTATAACCGTTGTTACGGGGTCTTTCTTCACGGGGACGTGCAACGCTTACTGAAATAGTTTTCTGATCGTATTCTGCTCCGTTAAGTTCATTAATTGCCTTTTGTCCATCTGTATCGCTTGTCATTTCGACGAAACCAAATCCTCTGGATCTTCCCGATTCTCTGTCCATAATAACTTTAGCTGAAGAGGTCTCTCCATACGCTGAGAATAATTCGTTCAAGTCAGCATCATTTATGCCATAGCTTAAACCTGAAATGTAAATGTTCATTTGAAATTTTAATTAAATAAATATTAAGTAAGAGTGAGGGGATAATTAAAGGAGAGGTCTGCTTAATAAGATATAAAAAGGAGAACTATACGATAACGATTCGTAACTCAAACCGCGACAAAGGTAATACAATAGTTGGGAATGGCAACTTTTAATTCGTAATTTGTTAATAAAAAAGTGATAATTGTTTTTTATTAGCATTTAGAAAGGCTATGGTATATTGCACTTTTTTTAAAAGGTGAAAATCCTTTCTTTTTCAGGGCTACACCCTTTCCCCCGGATGGCTACACCTTTTGGGGTAAAGGGTGTAGCCATCCGGGATAAAGGGTGTAGCCCTTTTTAATGTGCCTTACAGGTACTCGTGGACGGTATATTGACTATCTATTTATCAAGGAGATCTTATACAGTACATGTCTGCATAAAGGATGGTCGGGACTGACCAATGGATGATCAAACTCTTTGCTTTTTACCATACCTATTTTTTGCATCACGCGTTCCGAACGTTTGTTTGGGAGTGAGGTGAAAGAATATAATTCTTTCAGTCCCAATGTCTTTTTTGCATATTCCAGACAGGCTGAAGCTGCTTCGGTAGCATATCCCTGATTCCATACTTCGGGAATCAGGCGCCAACCTATCTCTACGGCCGGGGCAAAATCTACGTCGAACGTAATATCATGCAACCCTACATAACCTATAAACGCATGGTTTTCTTTCTTTTCTACTGCATACAACCCATATCCTCTGGATGCGAATTCCTTCCGGATGCGATTATAGAAGTCGAGTGTTTCCTGATAAGATAGCTTTTTGAGAAAGAATTCCATTACCTGATCGTTGCTATTTAATTCGGCAAAGACAGGGATGTCTTCTTCTTTCCAATCACGTAGAATCAGACGCGGGGTTTCCATGTATGTATTCATCTTGTTCTTAATTTATTCGATTTGTTTTTTCCGCTTTTTACGGTTCATATATTCACGTAGTAGGGTTGGGGTGGCACAGAAGATGAGTTGTGCCCGATTCCATTTATAGCATTTTTGAAAGACAACCATGGCAATGGTTATGAATAAGGCGGCTCCGATAGAAGCCTCCAAAGGTAACCAAGCCAGATTCTCTTTGGGTAATAGCATAGGAATGAACGCCAGTGCTCCGGCAGGAGCAAAGAATTTCCCTGTCCACTCGAAGATGAGGAATAGGATAGCCGCAATGGTTAAAGCAACGATACTTTCCGGTAGATGAAGATGGTAGTGACCAACTATTTGAAGTACAGTACCCAAAGTCGCTGCGGTAGTCAGAAAGAGAAATACTTGTGTAGGGCGATTTCTGAATCCTGCTTTGGAGTTTACCATTTCTACAAAGGTCACCATGAGTGGCGGCAATATGAGATAGGGATAATCCATGCCGACGGCCAATTCGGCCAAAGCACCTACAAAACAGAATAATATCAGCCATCTGATGATATCTTCCTTGTCGGGTTTTCTGTCGACAGGTTTAGGCATCCGGTTACGTATTCCGCATTTTTCCAGGATGATTTGTACAAGCACTACTGACACTGACATTGAAAAGACTGCTATCGGATAAACAATACTTTCCGTATGAAGCAAAACAGGTAATACGCAAGCTGATATCAAAGGAATCAGTGTAGCGCGACTGATTAAAAGGGAAGCACCTGCAAAAGCAAATGCAGCGCATAGATTGACCACATAGGGTAGGGGTGAATAACGAACAATGCAGATACCGACTGCTGCTCCAAGAGTCATAAGCAGGATGATTTGCCAACGTTTTACATTCCATACCCGTTTATCGATAATCAACAGGCCGATGATCAGCGCTGTCATTTCCGGAAACAGAATTTCCTTTTCATTGGTCCATTCGGCTAAACCGACCATCATCAGGATCATTACCAGCGATATCAGATATCTTGTCAGTTTTCTGTGTTCCATTTTATAATCTTGAATTTTGGGCACAAAGTTAAGGGAAACTGCCGTATTATGAAACTTCTTGGCTATCTTTGCGCGCTGAAAACCTTGAGTGGCTTTCTTTATAAAAGAGTTCTGTATGCAAAATTTGGTAAAGAAGGAGTATAAGATTCCTTTTATTCTGGTAACTTCCCTATTCTTCTTATGGGGATTTGCACATGCGATATTAGATGTGCTGAACAAACACTTTCAAGATGTGCTGGTTATTACACGTGCCCATTCGGCATGGGTACAGGTCATGTTTTACCTGGGTTATTTCGTGATGGCTATTCCTGCCGGACTGTTTATCAATAAGTACGGTTACCGAAAAGGAGTGGTTTTCGGTCTGTTGCTTTATGGCATAGGCTCCCTGCTTTTCATTCCCGGGGAATATTGGATGTCTTTCAACTTTTTTCTGTTTTCCCTGTTTGTCATAGCCTGTGGCTTGGTTTTTCTGGAAACAGCGGCTAATCCTTACATGACGGAATTAGGCGACCGGGAAACGGCTGCCAGTCGCCTGAATCTGGCGCAGTCATTCAATGGATTGGGATGTATTTGCGGTCCGCTTATCGGGGGATTGTTATTATTCTCGGAAGGGGGCGAAAGCAATATATCATTGCCTTACACACTGATGGGGATCATTGTATTGGGAGTTGCTCTGGTATTCTATAAGATACGCCTGCCGGAGATTGTTCATGAAGCTGATGAAGAAGAAGTCGGAGAAAACGGTGCACGCGGACTTTGGTCGCACAAGCTGTTTATCTTCGGTATTATCAGCCTGTTTTGTTACGAGATAGCTGAAATCTCAATCAACAGCTTCTTTATCAATTATGTGGTGGATGACGGCTGGATGAATGCCCGCGATGCATCTGTAGTACTTTCGTTCGGTGGTCTGGGACTGTTTATGTGCGGACGTTTTGCCGGTAGCTGGATTATGCGGTATATCCGGGCAGAAAAAGTGTTGTTCGTTTGTGCAATGGGAACGGTGGTCAGCACGTCTTTGGTAGTTCTTAATCTGGGCATTTTGTCATTAATAGCTCTGTTTCTGGGATATGCGTTCGAAGCTATTATGTTCCCCACGATTTTCGCTCTCTCATTGAGGGGATTGGGGAACTATACGAAGCGTGCATCTTCTTATCTGATGATGTCCCCCATCGGGGGAGCGGTAGGACCGCTCATGATGGGGTATGTGGCTGATCAGACCAATATGTCTTTCTCGTTCATCGTTCCGTTGCTTTCGTTTATCGTGGTGTTGCTTTATGCCTGGAAAGTAAAGCAACGTTCGTTTTGCTAATATCCGAACTTTTCCGCAGCCTTTTCCATCTGTTCGATGATGGCTACTCCAAAGGGACAGTTCGTTTCACATTGTCCGCACTGAATGCACTCCGAGGCATGATGCGAGAGCGTCTTGTAGTGTTCGCGTACTGTCTCGGGTATTTCATTCTGGGCAATGGTTAGGTTATAGTACTTGTTTACACTCGCTATATCAATTCCTACCGAGCAAGGGGCGCAATGTCCGCAATACATGCAATGCCCTTGCCAGCTGAACTTTTCCATACCTGCCATAACCGGGGTGTAATCTTTTTCTTCCTTAGTAGCATTGCACCAGTTGATGGCAGCTTGCATCTCATCGCAACTTTTGCAACCGACCATTACGGAAGCAACAGCCGGACGGGTTAGCGCATACTCAATGCACTGCACCGGTGTCATAGCTTTGCCAAAGGGGGAGTTCGTTTCACTCAGTAAGTCTCCGCCGCCATAGGCTTTCATTACATCCAGACCTATACCTTTCTGCTCACAGAGTTCATAAAGCTTTTCACGTTCCGGATCTATATTTTCAAGGGAATGGGCATAACTTTCGTCAGCCCATAAATCATCTACATTTTCGCTGGGCGGTTGCAAATCGTAACAGGGATTAATGGAGAACATCAGTACTTCAATCAATCCACTTTCTACAGCCAACCTTGCCACAGTAGGGTTGTGGCTGCTTAGTCCGATATGGCGAATTTTACCTTCTTCTTTCAGACGCAGGGCCAACTGAATGATAGGACCATTGAATACTTCATGGAAATCTTCTTCACTATCTACATAGTGAATCATACCAATATCAAGGTAATCCGTATGAAGACGTGTCAACTGGTCTTCAAAAGAAGCGATTGTTTTTTCTACATCGCGGGTACGCAGGTACTGATCGTTTTCCCAGGTAGCACATAGATGTCCCTGGATAATAAACTGCTGCCGGCGCCCTGCCAATGCTTTGCCGATATTACTACGCAGATCGGGGTTTGAGGCATACATATCGATAAAGTTGATTCCTTTACTGATGGCGAAATCCATTTCCGAATGTACCTGTTCTTCCGTTTTTCCCACGAAACCTTCACAGCCCAGTGCGATGACACTAACTGATAGTCCTGTATTTCCTAATATTCTGTATTCCATGATATTTCAAATTCTTAGTATGTTTTTGCGAAGTTACTAATATTAAAGAAAACGTTTCCGTTTTAATCCGAATAAATTTGCACTGATAAATAGTCGGGGATGGATATATGAAAGCTTGGAACGATTGAGATGAAGACTATTTATTTTATAATTATCCGGAAAAACGGAAACGCTTATAATGATATGGTTTTATGAAGGTCCATTTTTATATAGTTATAGGAGATTTTAAGAAAGTTGTCCGAAAGCATGTTTCAGCCTTTCCAAACCTTTAGCCAACTGTTGCCGCGGACAGGCAATATTGATACGGATAAAATTGTCTCCGTCTTCCCCGTACATACTGCCTTCATTGACCCAGACCTTTTCTTTTTCCAGTAGAGCCGTCACGATTTCTTCCGATGGCTTCTTCAACACCGAACAATCTACCCATACCAGATAAGTACCTTCTAATTTAAGTACGGGGAAATCCGGTAGATGTTCATTGAAATAGTTTCTCAGATACTGATAATTGGCAAACAGATAACTTTTTAGTTCTTCCAGCCATTCTTCCCCTTCATTGTAGGCGGCTATCAATGCCTCCACACCGAATGGGTTCACATCACAAACCTCGTTGATATTAATGGCTTTATCTATTTTTCTGCGTATATCTGCATCAGCGGAAATGATGTTTGCAATCTGAAGCCCGGCCAGATTAAAAGCTTTGCTGGGTGATGTGCAAGTGACGGAGTGCATCCGGAACTCTTCTGAAAGAGATGCAAAAGGTGTATAAGTATATCCCGGAAAGCCCAGTTCACAATGTATTTCATCTGATACCACCCATACATCATTCTGGAGGCAAATCTCACCAATACGTATTAATTCCTGTTTGCTCCAGACTCTTCCGGCCGGATTGTGCGGATTACACAACAACAGTAATTTTACTTTAGGATCTGCCGCTTTCTTCTCCAGATCGTCAAAATCAATCCGATAGGTGTTATCCTCATAGATCAATGGATTGGAAATCATCTCGCAACCATTATTACGGATGGAAGAAAAGAAGCAATTATACACCGGAGTCTGCACCAGAACTCTATCACCAGGATTCGTCAGGGCTTTTATGATTGCTGATAAAGCCGGTACTACTCCGGTTGTATAGATTATCCATTCTCTCTCTATTTTCCAATTATGACGTCTGTCGAACCAGTGGATTACCGCATGATAATAGCTGTCAGGCACGCGGACATAACCGAAGATACCATGTTCTACTCGCTTTTTCAGCGCTTCTGTCACGGCTGGGGCTGTACGGAAATCCATATCGGCTACCCACATTGGCAATATGTCGGCATCATTGGCAGAATCCCATTTATAAGAGTTCGTACCCCGGCGTGGAATGATTTCGTCAAAATTGTATTTCATACCTAATCAGTCAAAACAGGTTTGGTCGTCCCATAATTTTAATTCACAGTTGCCCGGTGCTTTTATATTCTCATCCAGGATTATAGCTCCGAAACTTTCGGCGGTGATACTTCCTGTACGTGGATTTTTTACACTGTGAACAGGACTATGGATAGTGGCTTGTACACTGCTATATTCAAAAGCGAGGTCTGCATCTTCTGTCATCGTGCAGTTTTCCATAATCAGATCGTGGGCATAGCAAAGTGGCTGTGTACCTGAGATCTTGCAGTTCACCAGACGCAGATTTCTGGAATGCCAGCCTAAATATTCCCCATTCAATACAGAGTCATAAACCGTCACGTTTTCCGTATTCCAGAAAGCATCCTTTGAATTGATTACCGCATTACGGATTTCTACGTTTTTGCAGTATTGGAAAGAGTAGTTACCATTCATCTCAAAGTCATCAATCCTGATATTTTCACCGTGTACAAACAGATAATCACCTTTGTCTACTTTTACATTCTTCAACTCTACATTCCGGCAAAACCAGAGGGTTTCCAGTGCATAGGGCAGTTGTACGTTTTCCAGTCGGATACCATCCATTTCACGGAACATCTTCGGTGCTTCTACCAAAGTGTCTGTCATTTGCAAATTATTGGAATACCAGAGGGCGGCACGTGCTCCTTCCGTAAACAGGCAGTTTTTCACAACGAAACCATCGTTATGCCAGAAAGGATATTTTCCTTCGAAACGGCAATTTACAGCTTCGATATTACTACATTCTTTCAGGGCAGATTCGCCGGTATGGATCGTTACGTTTTCCAGATGAAGATTGTGAGTGGCGAACAAAGGGCGTTCACCTTCGTAATGAGTGTCTTTAATTAGTTCCATTATTCAAGTTTTTTTGTTTGTTGTTTATTAAATGATTGATTACCTTTTTTCTATATTGCAAAAATACGGCGGAAATGGGATACTCCTTGTAGACGGATTACGGACATAATAACCCGGATTACAGATTCTGTTTATCGGGTACAAAGGAGGCTGCATCGGAAGATAAATTCATGTTTCTCATTATCGTTCAGAATATGAAATTAGCCCGGATGCAGCCTCGTACAATAACTGGGCTTATGAATTAACGAAACGATTTGCGGTAAATCTCCACGCAGTCTTCGTGCTTCAATTCGTAAGGGTTGGCAAGGAATAATCCGCCCATAGTTTCCTTGGCATTGGTGGCAAGGGTATCAAATTCATCGGGCGTAAATCCATAATCACTCATCTTCAGGTTTGCCACTCCACAAGCTTCCTGTAGTTTTACCAGCATGGTGATAAAGTCTTCCGGTTTGTCAGCTTCCGGCATACCCATTGCTTGTGCCATTTTGATGAATCGTTCATCACAGGCATGCTTCTCTATAAAGAATTCATAGAATGCTTTGGAGATCATAATCAATCCGGCACCATGTGGCAGCTCCTGATGATAAGCGCTCATAGCGTGTTCTAAAGAGTGTTCGGCAGTAGTGCTGCAAAAGGTCATTACCGCACCGGACAGATTATTGGCGAATGCGACTCTTTCACGAGCCTCCGTATCAGCTCCGTTGGCAACTGCACGCGGTAGGTATTTAGCTACATTTTCAATAGCGGTCAATGCGTACATATCGCTCATCAGACTGGCAGTGTTAGAGATATAACATTCTGTAGAGTGGAACAACGCATCAAATCCCTGATAGGCCGTGAACTTAGCCGGAACAGATTTCATCAACTCCGGATCGACAATAGACAGCACCGGGAAGAGTTCATCATAACCGCCAAAACCTATTTTCTCATTAGTTTCATCATTGGTGATAACGCCCCATTGATCTGCTTCGGAACCTGTTCCGGCAGTGGTGGTAATGCAAACCAGGGGTAGGGGCTTGTTTACCATCGTTTGTCCTTTTCCGGTTCCACCACTGATGTAATCCCATACATCGCCGGGATTCGTGGCCATGAATGCCATCGCTTTGGAGGCGTCCATTACGCTTCCACCACCCAAGGCAACTAAAAAGTCGCAATTGTTTTTCTTGGCAAAAGCGGCCCCCGCCATTACGGTCGATTTTAGCGGATTGGCTTCTACCTTGTCAAATACGGCAGTTTCAACACCTGCTTGTTGGAGCTCGGCTTCTACTCTATTCAGATATCCGTTATCCTTGGTAGAGCGACCGTTTGAAATAACAATCATTGCCTTCTTTCCGGGCAGTTGCTGATTGTGAAGTTCCTTCACCATACCGGCACCAAACAAGGTGCGGGTAGGAATGTAAATTCTAAAATGACTCATTATTCTTCTTTTTTAAATCCTATAAATTATTCTATTTCTTTTCCCATTTCATAAGCTTCCCGTAGGGCTGGTTTATCTTTTATTTCGCCCACATGCCAAACTCCGGTTCCATACACAACTCCTTTGATGGTTGGATTTTCCAGGCAATCCAGAAATCCCTGGAAAGTGTCTACGGTACGTTCCATTAGTTTCCGATCATCTTCGGCAGCGGTGACAATGAAATAAAATTCCTTATTCTTCATTTCCGTATAGAGGCCACAACAACGATCTATCAACGTTTTCATCTGTGCACTCATCGTGTAGAAATAAACGGGTGTAGCCATAACTATTACATCGGCTGCCACCATCTTCTCTATAATCTCTGCCGCATCGTCTTTCTGCGGACAAGGTTTTCCGTGCAGGCTACATGTGCTGCATCCTGTGCAATAATGGATTGTCTTGTCACGCAGGAAAACCTTTTCTGCTTCGTTACCACTTTCAATTGCTCCTCGCATAAATTCGTTGCAAAGGGTGTCGGAGTTTCCGCCACGACGAGGGCTGGATGATAAAATCAATACTTTCTTAGTCATAATCATTTTATATTATAAAGTTAAAACCACTTCTTATTTCTTATGCAGCCATTTCCATTCTGATTTGTCTTTCGGATTGTGTAGCACGTATTCTTAATACGACAAATACAATGCTTAAAACAAGGAATATCAAAGAGCCGATGACGGAATAACGCGTATTGAAGAAGGTGATAAACAATCCGCAGACGGCTGCACCTACTGTAGTACCGAGATTGGCAGATAACAAATACAGTCCGTTGGCAAAATCCGGTGCTTCGGGAGCGGCATGTGTTATCATGTATTGCATGGTGTTCTGTCCGTAGCCCGCCAGAACTCCCAGGATCAAAATGATAACTGCCATTGCCATAAGCCATTCCCCAAAAGCGAATACTCCTATATAAAAAGTCAGTAGTGCCAAAGGAATCATTATCATGCTACGTACCGGATTGACCGCCAGTTGCTTTCCGGCTATTACATTTCCTATAATATTGGCCAGTCCATAAATCAGTAGCATTGTACTGATTACGGTATACGAAACCCCGGTGATTGTCTTCAAGTAATCAGACATATAGCTGAAGAATCCGAATAAGGCTCCGTTAATCAGCGTGATAGCGAGAATGGAGTACCAGACTACTTTCTTTTTTAATACACTGAGTTGTGTACCGTAGGACAGTTTCTCTTTGACCGGCATGGAAGGTACAAACAGGATGGTTGCAACCAGTACCAATGCATTTACAACGGTGAAGAATAACATGCTCATTGAATACGAAACTTCGCTTGCAATGTAACTCGTCACCGGCACCCCCAGCACCATACCTGCTGATACGCCGATGAATACTTTTGCTACCGCCTTTGGTGCCTTCTCCTTACTGACAGATGCTGCTGCTACCGTGAAAGCCATGGATACATATACCGGATGAAGGAATGCCGGGAGTGCACGGGATATCAGCAACACCGTAAAATTAGTGGTCATCATGGAGATGATATTACTTAATGTAAATAATCCCAGTGCCAGTATCATCACCTTTTTTCGGTTGATACCCGAAAACAGTAAAGGGGTGATGGGAGCGGATATTGCTACTACCAGCGCAAATATACTGACCGTCCAACCCGCTTCCGGAACAGTTACTTGAAAGTTCTCGGCTATCAGGGGCAAAATTCCAATCACACCCATTTCGGTATTGATTATTCCGAATACACCGGTTGTGAGGATGAATACAAGTAGGGTACTTGAATTGAGTTTGAATTTATTCTTCATATATTTCTTTTTTTGTACTGCAAAGGTCGGGGAAACGTAGCATTTCCTTTGTAGATAAATTACGGATATGATAACCCCAAATACAGTTTCTCGTAAATGCAAAGCGCCCCGCTGCATCATCAGTGTGCAGCGGGGCGTTTTTTGAATAGAGGTGCGGTGCGTTGTCTTCTTATCCCAACGGGTCTTCTTCTAAGCCACCGTCTCCGCCGCTCGGTTTACCGGAACCGGTGCCGTCAAGACCACTGATGGAGCTGACGTTGGTCCATGTCACGTTCTCGCCGATGAGGGCGCGGGTGACGGCACTGCCTTGGCGGCGCGACTCGGGGATGAAGCGGACGCGGGTACCGGAGATTTGGTTGGCGTTCACCTTCTCGGCGCTGTCCACGCCCTTGCCGTTGGAGACGCAGGTGTAGTAGAAAGTGCCCAGACCTTCCACGTGGACGGTGCGACCGGTGTTCATACTGCTCCCCAGCACCAGGCCGAGGGCTTCGAGCGTGGCCTTGCTGTCGGCGCTACTCACGGTGGAGATGAGGGCGATTTGCTTGCAAAGCTCGTCCATCTCGATAGGTTTACCCACGCTCACAGCCTGGGGATGCCACTTCTTGGACATCTTTTTGTAAATAGGTTTGAAAAATGCCATACGTTATGGTTTTTAAGTAAAACATGCCCTGTAGACCATTCTGAAGGAGGTGGGAGACTTATAAGAAGTGTCATCGATACTTGTGCTAAGTATCACGGACACTTGTGCTAAGTGTCGGGCATACTTGTGCTAAGTGTCAATGACACTCTTTAGAGGCTTCTACGGTTCATCTTGACTGTCAGGATTTATTTAATTATTGTTTGTTGAAAGTATTTCAGTTGATGATTAGGGGGATTTTTCGCATATTCCACTGATTTGTTCATAAGGGACGCATGCACAGCTACGGTTGTCCAGATAACGCAGTGCCACATAAGGAACTACTTCACAGGAGATGCGCAGATGCAAGGTAGCAATTACTTCCGCAAGGCGCGGATGAAAGGAATAATCCCGCCCATTGTATATCTGTACCCATACATGGTCTCCTTTCTTGATGTGTAGTTCTGGATTCTTCATAAGCTGTATAATTAATGTGATTGTGTGGGGTTACTTGCATAGTAACGGCAGGCAACTATAGCGGTGTAGGTTGAAAAAGCGTTTTTGGACGGCACCCAACCCAGGAATGAGCATATAAATAGAAGTTGTCTTGGTAATAAGGCGCACAAATAGTGCATCCGTTTTCAGGGATTGAAGGCGGAATTATATTTCGTATATCTATTAGGATAGTAAAGAGGAGTCCAGATAGTAAAATATAAGATTAAATAGCTTTTTTATTAGCATTTGTTTGCTTTTTTGTCAAAAAGTATGCATCTTTGTATGTGACTTTTGCCGTTACTATGCAAGTAATATCACCTTAATAAAGTGCCGTACAGCATATTGATGCTATCTGCTTTCTTCTTTTTGCTTCCTTTCACTAAAGCGATCACCTGTCTGTTTACTTTATCTATCACCTCCGCATCGAAGGGCTTCAGATAGCTCATTGTCACCCGTATGGACGAATGTCCCAACGACTGGCTGATAAGTCCAAGAGGTGTTCCGCTATGATAAGCCAGCGTCGCCCACGTATGGCGGGCGGTATACGAACTCACGGAAACGCCGGGCAAGAGTTTCTTCATCAACCGTGCCAGTTCCCGGTTGAAGCGGCGCAGTGTATCCTGATAAAGATGATACCGTTCTTTACCCGGAGATGCCTCATTCAGTATCGGGAACAAATACTCCGATTCAGCCCTGTTTCTGTACTTCTGTAGCAACCGGAATGCGTCCGGCGGCACGTCCACCATCATCAATTTACCTGTCTTGTGACGCCGGTAGACAATACGCCTGCCTTGCAAGTTCTGTTTCCGCAAATGTGCCAGGTCGATGAAAGGCATACCGCGAAGCATGAACATCAGCATGAAGCAAGCAAGTACACGCTGTTGCGGTAGCGACAACGCACAGAATTCTGTAGTTTCTAACTGTCGCATCTGCCCCGCTGTTAGTGCCCGCTTGGTGCGCGACTCTACTTTGGTATACAATTCCTTGAACAATATCGGATTGTGGTTTACCATGCCGGGTGGCATCCAACGGTTATAAACTGCCTGAAGCGTGCGCATGTAAGTGGAAATAGTGTTCGGACTGCATTCACATTCCGTTAGCCATGTCTCATACTCCTTCAGTCGCTCCGGTGTAAAGACATTCTGTATCGGTGCAAGGACGTTCGGCACTGATGTCGGATCACTTCGCATCGATACAGGGGTATTCCAAAAACGGGTAAAAGAGCGCAGTACGCTCCGGTAAACATGTGCTGCTGGAAATTTCCCTTCTTTTTCCAAGTCGGCAATTACCGTCTCCATGTAGTCAGTCAGGTTATCACCTGCTGACACTACATTTTTCTTTTCTTTATCTTCCATAACGGTACTAAAATTAATCTTCATCCAAACAGGCACAAGTTCAGCAATGTTTATGAGAATAAAGAATAACCTATTCCTGCTGTTCGCCAATAGGCATCGTAAATGATGTTTTAGTTTCTTTTCCGTTTAATTAGTATACTCTTACGAAGAAAGCCGATGGATGTGTCTATTTTTGTCCGAAACTAATACAATACATTTATGAAAAAACTTAGCTATCTTGTTTTATTTTTCCTGTTAGCTATTCCTGCATCGGCGCAGAATCAGTTCAAGTTGAGCTCTATTCCTTTTCTTCTTTCCTGGCATAACACGTCTAAATCCTTGCAGATGACAGATATTAATAAGCGTATTTCCACTATTCCGCACAATCTGATTATTCACAACCGCCCTGTTGATTATGAAATAGAAAAAGACCGGATCAGCATAACTGCGGCAGGAAAGACGAATCTTTTCAACAGCCCTTCCGGGAAATCGAAGGTTGCGAACGCTCCACTTATTCTGTTTGAGCCGGAAGCCGATTTTACAATGAGTGCACGGGTTACAGGCAAATTGAAGTCGATTTATGATGTAGCTGCCCTTGTCATTTATCAGGATGATGATGTCTGGGCGAAATTCTGTTATGAGAACTCGGTTCATCTTCAGCCGACAATTGTTTCCGTTGTCACCCGTACTTTCTCTGATGACTGCAACTCCATGCCGGCAGGCGATTACGCATATATGGCAGTAGTGAAGAGGGGATCGGAATATTCATTCTTCTACTCCTCTGACAATAAAAACTGGTTGATGGTCAGGAATTTCAATCTTGAGACGAAGGGGAAGATTAAAGTAGGTTTCGCGGCACACGGTTCTCGTGGCGATGGCTTTACGGGAGTATTCAGTGAGATAAAATATCAGCCGAAAGCTTTGGATGATATGCGAATGTTGTCTTTGTTTTGAAGCTGTATCCCGAAATTTGTACCCTTATTACGGATATGATAACCCCAATTACAGATACCTGATTTCTCAATTGAAATAATTTCTATCTTTGTTGCAGTTCAAATACTTATGAATATGGATAGAGTTATAAAATTAGATAATGTAGATCACTATAACAGTCTCTACGGATTGGAAACCCTGCATCCTCTGGTGAGTGTGGTGGATCTTACCAAAGCAACCAAATCGGTCAATCATATCCAAATGACTTATGGCCTTTATGCACTCTTTCTGAAAGGAGCTAAGAACTGTGATATCAAGTATGGTCGCCAGCATTATGACTATCAGGAAGGAACCATCGTTTGCTTTGCTCCCGGCCAGACTGCCGGAGTAGAGATGCTGAATGATGTAGTGCAGCAAGAAGTGTACGGTATCCTCTTTCATCCCGACCTGATTCGCGGAACCTCCCTCGGAAAGACAATAAAAGATTATACTTTCTTCTCTTATTCAGTAAGCGAGGCTTTGCACCTGTCCGATCAGGAAAAAGAGACTGTGATGGATTGCCTGAAAAAGATCAGCATCGAGCTGGAGCATCCTATCGATAAGCATAGTAAAGCATTGATTGCTATGAATATCGAGCTTCTGCTCAATTACTGTATGCGGTTCTATGAACGCCAGTTCATCACCCGGAGCGGCGTCAATAAAAACTCTCTTACCAAGTTTGAGCAACTTCTGGATGAATATTTCAGAAGTAATCTTCCTGTGCAGGATGGCTTGCCGTCCGTGAAATACTTTGCGGATAAAATCTATCTCTCGCCCAATTATTTCGGTGACATGATTAAGAAAGAAACAGGTATGACGCCTCAGGAGCATATTCAGATGAAAGTGATTGAACTGGCTAAAGAACATATCGTTGAAACGGACGAGACAATCAGTGAAATTGCTTACACCTTGGGGTTTCAATATCCGCAACACCTCAGCCGTCTGTTCAAAAAACGTGTCGGCTGTACGCCCAATGAATATAGACTGCAAAATGTACAGTTTTGAAAAAGGATATATTGAACATAGAGACCGTACACCAGTGCAATTGCTGTTTGGGAAATAAGACCTTACATCCGTTGGTGAGCGCCATTGACTTATCTAAAGCCAATGTGATGCAGCGTACTATCAAGTTCGATTTCTACACCATCTTACTGTTGGAATGCGAATGTGAAGATTTCATCTACGGGCGTAAGTATTACGACTATTCCAATGCAACAATGATTTTCCTGACTCCGGGACAATCCATCAATATCAACGAAGGAAAGGCATTTCCCCGAAAGGGCTGGTTGTTGGCTTTTCATCCCGACTTGCTTTGCAGCACTTCATTAGGGCGGAACATTAAGAATTACTCTTTCTTTTCTTATCATCTGAATGAAGCGTTGCACCTTTCCTTGCGCGAAAAGGATAAAGCAATTGAATGTATGTACAATATTGAGAAGGAACTGCAACATGCAATAGACTGTCATAGCAAGACCTTGATTTCAAGATATATAGAACTCCTGTTGGATTATTGTTCCCGTTTCTATGACCGTCAGTTTATCACTCGGAATGAAGTCAATAAGGCGATATTGAACAAGATGGATATTGCGTTGGATGACTATATCCAGTCCGGACAATTGAAAAACGGTGTATTACCCTCTACAAAATACTGCGCAGATATACTTCATTTATCTCCCCGTTATTTCAGCGATTTATTGAAGTTTGAAACGGGGAAGAATCTGGATGAATACTTCCAGTTGAAAAGGCTGAAAGTCGCTAAGGAGATGCTATTAGGCAAAGGTGATACGGTAAGTTCGGTTGCTGAAAAATTGGGCTATCCAAGCGTACAATATTTCAGCAACCTGTTTAGAAAACTGGTAGGGGTATCTCCCTGCGAATATAGATTGTCACAAAACTAAGTGCTCTTGACATTCTGCGATACCCACATTCCTATATCCTGCTTACTGAGTGCTGCCGCCATCAGGTCGGGGAACTTATCGGGCGTACAAGCAAAGGTAGGCACACCGATATTTGCCAGAAATTCTGCATGATTTTTGTCATAAGAAGGGGCACCGTCATCATTCAGGGCGGGCAGTACGATAAGTTGCACGCCACTATTCACCAGTGATACGAACTTCTTTCGCATTTCTCTCGGATCGCCCCCTTCATACAAGTCGGTCACCAGTACCAGTACCGTATCTTGCGGACGGGTGATTACTCCCTGGCAATAGGTCAGGGCGCGGGCGATATCCGTGCCGCCACCCAATTGTACACCGAAGAGTAAGTCTACCGGATCTTGCAAGTCATCGGTAAGGTCTACCACAGCCGTATCAAATACCACCATCCGCGTGTTCACTGCCGGAATGGAAGCCAGTACAGACCCGAATATTCCGGAGTAAATGACGGATGTCCCCATTGAACCGCTCTGGTCCAGACAGAGGATGATGTCTTTCATTGCTTTCCGTTTTCTGCCGTAACCGATACGGACTTCCGGGATGATAGTCTTGTATTCCGGTTGGTAGTTTTTCAAATTCTTGGTGATGGTGGTCTTCCAGTCTATCTCGTTATAACGTGGATTTCTCCGCCGTGCAGAACGGTTGAGCGCTCCCGTCACAGCCTGTTGGGTAGGGGCGGAGAGCTTGCGTAGCAGTTCGTCCACCACTTTGCGGACTACCTGCCGTGCCATTTCCTTATTCTTTTCAGGAATAACCCGGCTGAGTGACATCAGTGTAGCTACAAGATGCACATCCGGCACTACCGTTTCAAGCATTTCCTTTTCCGTCAATAGTGAGGTGATATTCAGCCGTTTGATGGCATCGCGCTGAATGACCTGCACCACAGTCTGCGGAAAGAACTCACGGATATCTCCTAGCCAGCGGCTTACCTTTGGGGCGGATGATCCGAGTCCTCCGCGGCGGTCGCTGTCATATACGGCTTCCAATGACTGGTCGATGCGTTGCTCTTCCGGTGTCAGTGTAATACCCGTTCCGTCGGCTTCGTTTCCGCCCAGTATCAGGCGCCACCTTTTCAGATATTCTTCTTCCATTGCTTTCTCTTTACTTTGTTTCAATTCCTAATAACCGGTGAATCAAGGGAATCACCCTCACAGCTTCCTCTTCATTGTGTGAAGTTGCTGAGGCTGTTGCAGTCTGTATGCCGCCTGCACCGCCCGCCTTGGCTTTCTCACCCAACTTCCGGCGTTCTGCGGGACTGAACTCGCTGAACGTGCGTTTCAGTATGGGAAGCAGTTCCATGAAGGTTTCTTTTTCCTGCGAACATACCCAGTTATTTACCAGGTTCCACAAATTATCATCCAGCAGCAGAATGGAACCGGAAGAACGGAGGAAACCCTCGAACCAGTAGGCCATATCTGCCGGTGCATTACCGATGGAAGAATAATAACTAAGGGTATTCTGCGCCTCTCCGGCTGAAATGTCTCCCTTGTCGTTCAGCAGTCTTGTGGCATAGCCGGATAACAGCGGATGTACATTAACGGATGTACGCACCTGGCGGATAAACTCCAGCCACATCCTGTTCAGCTCCGGATCATTGAGAGTGGAAACTGCGTAATCCGTAGACACCAGTTTGTTGAGTATGTCCGTAGCGGCCTCCTCGTCTATATTGATACAAACAAGTACTCCACCTGCAAGGATACGGGCAATCATAGCTTGGAGCATATCGCCTACCTTTGAGAAATCCAGATTGCGGACATTGCCGTAGCGGACGATATTTACCAGATCGGGTACTGCCTCCATCATCTCGATAATATCAGTGGAGGCAGCCGAGAGGCGGTCGAGTTGCATCGTCATGGCTTCCACTAAGTCCGGTAGATTGGCAGGGATTACCCGGTCGAGCAGCCGGGTGAGTTCCGGAATATGCCGTATCTCTTTCGTCTGTTTGAGCAGAAACTTCTGCGTTGCTTCTTCCAGTGTATTTCCCCAGATAGCCTTTTCGATGATGCTTATAATCTGTTCCGGCTTGTGGTAGAGTGTCCATTTTTCTTTGAAAGTACCTTTACCGTCAGTACCGCCCGGAATTGCCCAATCTATGTCGAGCAGGTGCAGGCGATGGAAGAAGATACTTCTATCCAGATCATTCGGTTTACGAAGGTCGAGAGTCAGCTCTTTGATTTCGGCTGTAAATGGAACACGCAGCCGTTTTTGAGTCTTTTCCACATCTACCAGCAAGGGAACTTTGGGTACATCATCGGGAACACGCCCCAGACGGTTACTGATGATAAGTTCTTCCTTGATGATCTGTAAAAGGATATCGTCGCCAAAGCCCATGACGGTGGTGATGGCTTCATTAAACTCAGCCAGTGAAGGGGCTGGGAGATTACGTAAAGCAGCCGTCACCTGTGCCAGACGCACAGTTTCGATGACGTGGGCTACGGAGATATCCATATTCTTCTTGCGGAAAAGGGAAGCAGCCTGACTGATCCAGAGTGTACCGTCGTCCTGCGGATGATGCCAAAGATAATGATACCAACCCGGAGATTCTATGCCGGCTCCGTATCCGCTGCGGAAAGCAAGCCGGTCGTATGTCCAGGGAATCCAGGTACATTCTATTTTTATTTTGGGCAGTCCTTTCAGCAGTTCGTTATCCTCTTTTACTTTAGGCATATTTTCGAGGGCGGGCACATGCCAGGCACCACAGACCACGGCGATGCGTTCGAAGTTTTCTTTCTGTGCCGTGCGGATCATCTTACGCATCCAGGCTTCGCGGAGCTGGTCACGGGGAGAGGTCTGTTCGGGAAGTTCCTCCCGCAATGCGGTTACGGCTTCTTTCACAGCCTGAAATACATCGGCACTATCTTTGCGGTGCTCAATGGTAGTTTCCCACCATGACTCTCCGTCTGTATATCCGGCCGCTTCTGCCAGATAGTCAAAAGGATCTCTGTATACGGTGGGGATAATCTCCTCCTGTTGCTCTTCGGTTGTATTATTGGGTTCCTGATTTTGCGCCATCGAATGTACCAGTGGCAAATCGAAGAAGCGTAACGGTACTTCGTTCCGCAGGGCGTAAACTATCGTCTGCCATTCCGGAGAGAATTCGGCAAACGGATAGAACACCGCATTTTGTGGCTGGTCGGGTTGATAGGCGAGTAAGGCGACGGGTGGTTCCATCTGCTCATTCAGCACGCATGGAAGCAAAGTCTCGGCTTCTGCCGGACCTTCCAGCAAGATGAGATCGGGCTGAAGCTCTTGCAGGTATTCCAGTACGTTCCGGCATGAACCGGGACCGTGATGCCTTATTCCTAATAAGTGAATTGCCATTCTTTTAATCTTTTAGTTCGTATGATGGAGTGGGAGGTATCAGATCATATCCCTTGATGCACGGTAGATATCTTTCCATCCGTCGCGGTTCTTCACTACTGTTTCCATATATTCCTGCCATACCACTTTATCCTGTACCGGGTCTTTCACCACTGCTCCGAGAATGCCCGAAACAAGGTCTTCGGCATGTATCTGTCCGTCTCCGAAATAACCTGCCATGGCCAGACCGTTATTTACCACCGAGATAGCCTCGGCCGTACTTAATGTACCACTGGGTGCTTTCAACTTCGTCTTTCCATCATTGGTAGCTCCCTGCCGCAGCTCACGGAAAATGGTTACTACACGACGGATTTCTTCAAGTGCCGGTTTCTCTGCCGGAAGTTGCATCACCTTTTCAAAGCTTTCCACGCGGCGGCGTACAATGTCTATCTCTTCGTCAATCGTATCCGGCAAAGGAAGAATAACGGTATTGAAACGGCGTTTCAAGGCGCTCGACAGATCATTGACTCCTCTGTCGCGGTTGTTTGCTGTTGCAATGATATTGAAACCGCGTATCGCTTGTACTTCTTTATTCAACTCCGGAACCGGAAGTGTTTTCTCCGAAAGAATCGTGATCAGAGTATCCTGCACGTCAGAGCCGATACGTGTCAACTCCTCGATACGTCCTATCTTGCCTTCCTGCATGGCCTTCATTATTGGGGTTTGCACCAGTGCGCCTTCACTGGGCCCTTCTGCCAGCAGTCGAGCATAGTTCCAACCGTAGCGGATGGCTTCTTCTCCTGTTCCGGCAGTACCTTGCACTATCAGTGTGGAGTTACCGGAAATGGCAGCAGCAATATGCTCGCTCACCCAGCTTTTCGCCGTACCGGGAAGTCCGTATAGCAGCAATGCGCGGTCTGTTACCAGGGTAGCTACTGCTATCTCCATCAGACGGCGGTTACCTATATATTTAGGTGAAACTTCGAATCCGTTCTTCAGTTTGCCACCCATCAGGTAGGTGACTACCGATTGCGGAGACATTTCCCAATTTTCGGGAACAGAGTTTGTTTCATTCTTTTTCAGTTCGTGCAGCTCTTCTGCGAATTGCTGTTCGGCATGTTGTCTAAGTAAGGTACTCATATTGTTTTGTATTATTTATTGTCATTAAACAAGCTGTTTATTTTTTCTTTCATTCTCATATATTCCGCTGTCAGTCGGCAAAATTTGGCAATGGCATGGTCGGCATCGTATGCCACTGCCTGTTGTTCCACTTTGGGCAACATCTCCGGAGGAAAGTATAGCGACAGGCGTTCTGCCATCTCTTTCGGATAATAGTAATAATTGCTATGGAACAATCTTTGTAAAGCTCGTGTGGAGAATTTTATTCCCCATTGCGTCCCGTCCGCATTATACCAGGGTTCGGGAATATAATTGCTCTTGCTGTCTGTCTGGAAGTTGATTTCCTCCCGTTGCTCCGGCGTCAGTAATCCCATCAGCGAAGAGGCGTAGACTTCATTTGCATCTTCTTTCAGGGTTTGATACGTCCACAGATTGTCACCGAAGTTTTCTATCGGCTGGCATAAGTTGAAGTAGGAACCGAATGGTGGCTTCTTTGCCAGTTTTGCGGCGGCTTTCTCCGGTGAACAGTCGTAGAACTCTGCCCAGAAACTGAGCGGTACACGTTCGGCGAGTTGGCGGAGCAGAAACTCTTCATCTTTTTCTTTCTTGTTGGAACTGACCTCTTCCAAACCCAATTTCTTCATCTCAGGTGTAAAGGTGATTTTATCGTATGACCAGCCCAGTAACATCTTATAATGAAGTTTTCCACGCAGCAGGTCACAGTATGTTTTTACCAGTTCCGAGTCGGGCAGACTGCATAACAGGCGACGGGCGGTTTCTTTTACATTACTGCTTCGGTCGGTGGTGATAATCTCTTGCAGGAAGTTTTCATCCGCTTTACTCAGATTGGTGCGCAGGCATTGTATCAGTTCGTCGCGGTGGGCGGCAGATTCATTTTTCAGTTCGGTTTGCAGCAAGGCAAGTCCCTGTCCGGGGTTCTCTTTTCTCAGGCGTTGCAGCATCCGCTTTCGTTCTTCATGCGAGGCTGTTTCCCAGGTTTCGTTTCCGGTATCTCCCCAGTCCGGTAATTCCATGTGGGTAAGCAGCCAGCGTCCACGGTTACCTGTTAAGGAAGAAAGCAGTGCTTGCTCTTCGTGCTTATCGGGATTATTGCGGTCGTAGGCATGTGAGATTAGCGTCCGCAGGTAGAATGGCGGAATAAGCTTGTTGCACCGGGCAGCTTTCCGGTAAGCATATAATAAAAGATACCGGTTCTGTTCATTGACCATCTGAATCAGCAGGTCGCCGATATTCCGGTCGAAATAGGGCAGACTGTCATCCGGAGCTTCATTCATGGTGATAGCTTCTCCGGTAGGTAACGGTTCCATTCCGGCACGGCTGTAGGCGAAAGTCAGGGCTGAAAACTGATAGAAAGCGTCTTCCGCATCTTCGCTCTTTTCTTGCAGCAGCCGGAAGTTTTCTTCCAGAGTTTCCGGTAAACCGTTCGGAATGAATTCTTTGGCAGCGGTTCCCAATAAGGCTGCATTAATGATTGGTTCAGTTACGTTCATCTCTCCAAATATAATAGTCAGATTGATACCACATTGAATTTAGCTCCCAGCAATTGGCGTCTGCCAGAAAGAAGGCGGCAAACGGCTTTCCACCCGTGACGGATAGAATGTCTGTTCGGGTGATGTCTTGCATCTGCACAGGCATCAGTTCATTGTTTGCATCCTGCACACAGAGTTGTTTCCCTTGAACAGCCAGTCGCAGATTTTCTACTAATACGGGTACATTTTCGGCAAATGGGTTCTGTTGCAGGGCTTTCCTGTATCGGGCGGTTGCTTCTTGCAGATTCGCACAGAAATACGGGGTAATTGCTTCTTCGGATAATTCACATTCTTTGAACAAGGCGCGAAGACTGCCTACTCCTTTATAATAACAGAGTTTTCCGTCGTAGGTACTGCCGGGAACAAGATTGAATTCTGCCAAGGTTCCGGGAACTGTGAAACTGAGATAGATAGCGAAACGATTGCTCCGACATCCGTATAGCCAGTAAATATCATTATTCAGCTCGTTTATCTTCTGACTTCTCTTATGGAGTACCAGCCACTGGTCGGTAATTGTTTCACCCGCCAGCACATCTTCTTTTGCTTGCGGATAACCTATCTGTGTGCGGATTTCCTGTTGCCACTCTTCCGGTTGCAGGTCCAGGTTCCGGTAACTCTTCATCAGGAGGTAGAGTTTTCCGAGTTGGTCGGTTAACTTGTATTTCCAACTTTCCTCGTAGAAGTTTATTTCTTGGATGGCTTTCAACCGATTGGCGAGTCCGGGAGCCTGGGCGTCGACCATACGGCGGGCAATACCGTCGAAAAGAGTATAAGCCCGTTCCGGTATATTGATTAATCCGTTGCGTAGCAGGTCTTTCAGCCAAATCTCCAGTTCATCAATACCGTTCAGTACCTTTTGGTGGCGCATAGCCTGACGTTTGGCTTGTGCTGCTTCATCTACAGGCGTGTCGCTTTTGGCTTTCTGTTCCTTCTTTTCGGCTTTTTCTTCCCGCTTGGAAAGCCAGGAAGTCACCCATTCCGGTTCGTTCGCTTCTTTGAACTGCTCAGCCTGTGCGGCATATAGAAATAAGAGTCCCAATCCATGTTTGCATGGAAACTTCCGGCTAGGACAGGAACATTTGAATGCTACGTTTTTTGTATCGATTACGGTCTGGTATGGAGTTTTCCCACTTCCTTGGCAATGCCCCCAGATAGCACGGTCACTGTGTTCCAGCAACACCCACTTGGCTCTTGTCGCCAACCCTTTTCCGGCTTTTACGGAGGCTGCATCCGGGGCTAATTGTATGATTTGTTCTTCTGTTAGATTTAATAACATGATAATCTTAGTCAGCTATTAGTGTGTTTTTAGATTGCAAGTATAATGCTTTTTTTCTGTTTTTCAGATTTTTCGAAGAGAAGAGTTTTCTGTTTTTACCGGAAATCATTTGATCCGTATTCTTAAAGCCGGGAAAGATTCTGTAACTTTGCGGCAACAGGCACCACATACCTGCGAGTAATATATAAAACCGATTTGTATGGATTTTGAAACTTGCATAGCCTCTCATTCTTCAGTTCTGATGGAAGGGGCATTGGGAGAACGATTGAAGCGTGATTATGGTCTCACCATCAATGGCAGTGTAGCTATGGCTGATTTGATTTATAGTCAACAGGGGCGGCTGGCATTGGAAACTCTTTGGCGGGGCTACATGGGGATTGCTGAAAAATACAATCTACCGTTCTTGGCTACCACCCCAACCAGACGGGCCAATAAGCAGCAAGTTATTCAGGCCGGATATGATGAGGCTATTATTGAGGATAATGTCAGGTTCCTCCGTAAGATAAAGGAGACATCAAATATTGAAATGTATATTGGCGGTCTGATGGGGTGTAAAGGAGATGCTTATACAGGCGCCGGTGCTCTGAACATTGAGGAAGCTCACGACTTTCATCATTGGCAGGTGCAACTATTTAAATTTGCGAAAGCAGATTTCCTGTATGCGGGAATTATGCCTGTGTTGACCGAGGCAACGGGTATGGCGAGGGCCATGTCCGATACCGGAATCCCCTATATCATTAGTTTTACCATCCAAAAAGACGGGAAACTTATTGATGGGCATACCATCGACTATGCTATCCGCTTTATCGATGATAATGTATCTCGCAAACCGGTGTGCTATATGACAAACTGTGTACATCCCTGCATCGTCTATGAAGCTCTTGCGCACAACTTCAACCAAACCGAGGCTGTCCGGACGCGGTTTATCGGTATTCAGGCCAATACTTCCGCACTGTCTTATAGTGAACTGGACGGTTCCGCTGATCTGCAATCTTCTTCTCCTGCCGACTTGGCTGAAGGTATGATGAAATTGAAATCAGAATATGATTTTAGGATATTTGGCGGCTGTTGCGGAACGGATGATACACATATGGAAGAAATCGCTAAGTCTATATCTTGCGGAGTATTGTCCTGATGTTTTCAGTCTTTTCCGAAAATCGCAAGTTTGGATAAGTTCATTCTTATCGGATATGCCTACATTTGCTCCATAAACAATAAATATGAAAAGAATCATGGAAGACTTTGTTGGAGCATTAGTTTGTGATCATAAGAATGATCGAATACCGGAGGAATATAATTTCTTTGGAAAACTGGTAGGAGTGTGGGATCTTGATTGGAACGATCATCTGCATGAAGCAAAAAAAAGACGTGTAAAGGGAGAATGGATTTTCTCGTGGGTACTGGAGGGTATGGCTATTCAGGATACTTTCATCGTACCTTCAAGAGTTGAAAGACTTACAGATATTCAGCCGGATGCGTCGTATGGTACAACTATCCGTATCTTTAACCCCAGCACCTTGGCATGGGATATATTCTGGGGAGAACCGGGCGAATCTATTAGATTGGAAGCCAGAAAAGTGGATCAGGAAATAGTTTTGACGGAAAGCACTCAGCAAAGTATGAAGTGGATATTTTCGGAGATAACGGATACTTCTTTCGTCTGGAAACGGATACGTAGACAAGAGGATGGAAGCTGGCGTCTGGAAGTTAAAGCATTGGGGACACGAAAAACGGTATAAGATGGAAGAGCATATATGTCAAAGCTGTGGAATGACTATGGCTGCTATGCAGCATTTCGGCACAAATAAGGATCATAGTCTCAATAAGGATTATTGCAGTTATTGCTATCAGAACGGAGAATTTACCGAAGAATCTACTGCTTACAGTTACCTGAAACCTGTGAATCAGGTAGTCGATTATATTCAATCCAATTTGCAGGAAAAAATAGAGTTGACCACTTTGGCAAATCTTGCGAATATCTCTCATTTTCATTTCCATCGGATTTTTAAGTCTGTCATGAATGAGAATGTCGGAGAATATGTCCAGCGAGTCAGATTAGAGAGGGCGGCTTTCAAATTGCAGACTACCAATTTGAACCTTACGGAAATAGCCGAGCAGGTAGGATACCAAACCCAGTTCGCCTTGTCCAAGGCCTTTAAGAAGTATTTTAATATATCTCCGAGCACGTACAGGAACATGCCTACGGATTTAACCATTCCCGTTCGGCGTGAGGAATGCGGAATTTCTGATATACGGCAGGATATTCGAGTTATTGAGCCTGTGGAAGTGGTTTATATCCAAGTCGCCAACCCGTACAAATATATAGATGCATTTACCAAGGCATGGGACAGGTTGTTAAAATACGTAAGGAAAGGAGGCATACCGGATGGAGAAACAGAGTATTTCACATTTTCTCGTGATGTCCCTACAATTATAACTTCTCCGGAGCAGCAACGGATCTTTGTTTGTGTTAATAATTCCGACCATCTGGAACCTTCCGGTACTATTGGAGTACAAACCATAGAAGGAGGAGAGTATGCTGTTTTTACAATGTATGGCGCATACAGGCAATTGCCGGATGTATATACTTATATATATCGGTACTGGTTATTCAACAGTGACTATCAGATAAGAGACAGCATGGTCTTTGAAAAGTATTTGAATTCACCTGACGAAGTAGAAGAAGACAAGCTTATGACTGAAATCTATATTCCTGTTTCTAAGAAATAAATGTGCATGTATATATAGTGGTGTACCGTAATATATACGGTTCTATTCCAGAATCGGGAATTCGGGTATGAATATCTGTAAATCATATACAACCTTTTTTATTTAATCGCAGTATATTTGCAGTCAGAAGTTTAACACTAAAAATAGATGATGATGAAAACAATCCTAAGCATTCTGACTCTGTTCGTCATGCTATCATGCAGCACGGCGGTGAAAGAGAATACCGATCAACCTAATATAACAGAAATGAACAAGAAAAATATTGGAAATCTGTTAGCACTCTATCCGAAGCCGATGACGGTTGTCGGTGCACAGGTAGAAGGAAAAGTAAACTGGCTCGTTGTCGGGCATACGGGCATTATCGGTCACGACCGTATCCTGCTTAGTATGAGCAAGCAGCATTATACCAATCAGGGAATCAGGAAATCAAAGAAACTCTCCATTAATCTCGTTAGTCGTGAAATACTGTCCAAAGCCGACTATGTGGGAAGCGTGAGCGGTGCGGCAGTCGATAAGTCGAATGTGTTCGCTTATCATATCGGGGAGAACGGTACGCCTGTCATCGACGAATCCCCTTTGACGATGGAATGCAATGTGGTGGACATTTACGAAACCGATGGCTTCGACAACTTCATCTGCACTGTAGTCAATACCTATGCTGCTCCCGATGTACTCGACAGTACTGGCAAACTTGACTATACCCAGTTAAAGCCCGTTTTGTTTGCGTTTCCTACTTATTCCTATCTTGCAACAGGAGAGATAATCGGCAAATGTCTGAATCTGGATAAACAGCCCGCTATGTGCGCCAAACTGCCTATGGCGACAGATGGTATCGTGCGGCTGTCGAAAATCGAGGTTTGGCCGGAGTATCTCGAAGAATATATGAAATATGCGACCGAAGTGGGAGAAGTCTCCTTGCGCACTGAACCGGGAGTATTGACCATGTATGCTGTCCGCGAAAAGGAGAATCCCGGTATGATAACCATTCTCGAAACTTATGCGAGTAAAGCGGCTTATGAATCTCATATCGCATCGGAGCATTTTCAAAAGTACAAACAAGGAACGTTGCACATGGTCAAGTCTCTCGTATTATCAGACCAGACTCCGCTAAACCCTGCAAACTGCCTCAATAACTTCATTCAATAACCGAAACGCTAATTGATCAGACCATGCGAATGAACTTACTTTCTTTTACCTGATTCTGTCGTTTTTACGCGAGTTCTTTGTATATTTGCCTCTTAACTTTTAAAATACCACAGTTATGAGAAAAGTACAACTATTGTTAGTTTGTTTAGTGCTTTCAGTGGCTGCTTCTGCTGCTGATAAGGTAGTTAAGTTACCCAAGCCCAATTTGAATCGTGCCGGTACGGTAATGAAAGCATTGTCTGAACGTCAGTCTACACGTGAATATGCTTCGAAAGCATTGAGCCTTGCTGACTTGTCGGATTTATTGTGGGCTGCTAACGGAATCAATCGTCCGGAGTCTGGAAAGCGGACAGCTCCATCGGCTTTGAATAAGCAGGATGTAGATGTATACGTGATATTACCCGCAGGGAGCTATGTGTACGATGCGAAAAATCATCAGTTAAATCTGGTTTCTGAAGGAGATCATCGCGATGCTGTTGCAGGTGGTCAGACTTTTGTAAAAGCGGCTCCGGTATCTTTGTTACTGGTCAGTGATGTTTCTCTCTTTGGCGATGCTCAGAAACCACAAAATCAGGTTGTTGGAGCTATGGATGTTGGTATCGTTTCGCAGAATATCTCTTTATTCTGTGCTAATGCTAAATTGGCTACAGTGCCACGAGGTTCGATGGATGCCACTCAGTTGAAGAAAGTATTGAAACTGAAAGATAGTCAGATTCCTATGTTGAATCATCCTGTAGGGTACTTTAAATAATAGAATAAGAAATGAGGGTGTGTCGGAACTCTCATAAACTTAAAATCCCCCTCGCTACAACTATCTGTGGCGAGGGGGATTTTAATTTTGTTTATTTGGCATCTTCAATAATAGAACAGATACTAACCCGGTTCCAGTCTGGTTCTGTGAACATGTCACCCACTCCCTGACCTTCGGCAGTAATACGTGACGGGTTGATTTTATACTTATTGACCAAGATTGTCTTTACGGCTTCGGCACGTGCTTTAGCTATTCTTGCATTGACTTCGGCACTACCTTCCGGTGAAGCGTAGCCTTTAATCACCACTGTTGTATTTGCGTATTTCTTCATGTAAGAAGCCACACGTTCCACATTTGGCAACTGAGAGGCATCGACTGTAGATCTACCTTGTTTGAAAGTAATGATGGATTCCGGAATACGGCTGGTCTCCACTACCGTCTCAACAGGGATTACCCGGTTCTGTAAGTTGTTTACTTCTTGTTGCAGTGCGCTGATCTTCTGTGCGTCAATATTGATCTGACCGTTCTTCTCATTCACTTGTGAGCGAAGATTATTGATAGAATTGTTCAGGTCGCTAATCTCGGCCGGATCATAGAGTTTAGCCAAGGTAAAGTGATGGCTTCCGTTGCTACCACCAAAGTGGTAAGCTACACCTGCTGTTAGTTCAAAGGCGGCATTGTTTACATTGAATCGGCTACGGTTGTGGTCGCCTTGCATATCATATACCAATGCCGGTTTGACTCCTATCGTCCAGGCTTTAGCTTCTCCGAGATTGAAGTTGAAATTCATTCCGAAACGGCTGGACCAGGAGTTCACATCTCCAGGGCCGTCCATGTAGTAGTGCAGCCATCCCGCACCGGCTACGGCCTCTACTTCGAATATGCGCGGAGTACCTGTATAGCCTGCGAACAGGTTCATCAGGTTGACTTTACCCAATAAGCTAAGGTCTGAAGCATCAAAAGCTGTCTTACTGTTCGAGGTGTTTATATATCCCATGCCTTGAACTCCCAGTCCGAAAACGGGGGTAAGTTGCTTCGTAAACTCAATTCCCAAAGCCGGGCGGGCATTCTTGAAGAAAGCGCTGTGGCTTACAGGAGTTATAATACCGGTTTTTAGTTCTATAGACCAATTGTCTGTGAATTTGCTGCCTTGTACGGTAGTCTGGGCATTTGCAGCCAATGTTGCTAAAACAAATGCTGATAAAATAATTGATTTTTTCATAATTGAAATGCATTAATAGTTGATACAATAAAATATAACATGCCCTGAAGTAGTTTATTTGTTTGCTCTTTTCAGGAATAAAGCGGGAGGGTTAGGTTGCAGATTTCTTGTTTGCTTTGATCTTTGTTAAGTTTAAAGTTAGTTTAATCATATAATCTACTCTTTCTCGAATCCCGTTCATTAACGTAACAGCGATTCTTTCTTTAAAAATTTAATTTTCTTCTTCATAATTCATTATTTTAAATTCATAATTAAGGTTGCTGTTCATTTGTAACAACATAATCTTTGAAACATGGTTCGATGTATGAAAGGGTAATTAACAATAATTTAATGTTGCTCAAGATTCAATAAAAAGTTGGCTCGGTTTACTCTCACTACCCTCACTTTTAAAATAGCTTATTGATAATTAGAATATTAAGTGTGGGTGAGAGTAAAAATCCGGCGTGAGAGTAAGCCGCTTACTCTCACGCCGGATTTTTACATTTCTACATCATAACTTCTTCTGTTATACCGTAATACCCCACGTTTGGCGCATATATCGGTTGGTTCTGTAATCCGATGTTTTTTAGCTTTCCTTCCCCGCGTAAGCGGCGGATATGCCCCATTGCGGTCGATTTCATCATGCCGCATACCCTTTGGAAGTCACTTCTTGTCATCATGTGGTGCTGACTGAAGTAGATGGTTAGTCGGCTGTCTATTTCTTCGTCCGATAATTTGTTGGAGTGTCCATTGTGTTTTATATTCTTCAGTTTCACATTTCCGATTTCACTCCTCAGATCCTGATCCGCCCGGAATTTGATGCCTTTCAGCCTTACTTTCGTATTCTTCCGTTTTGTATCTTCTTTGATTTCTTCCGTGCAGGTCAGGGTAGGGTGGAAGTAACCGATACCATCCAGATGTACCTGCCTGCCTTCCGCCAGTTCTTCACCCATTGCATGAGACAGGGCGTCGAGCACGGCCGATACATCAGTTTCCGTCAGTGAACAACGTTCCTGGATTTTGCGTCGCAACCTGTCGGTTCCTGTTTTTCCGTTCAGTGTGATGCGTGCATGCAGTTTTGTTTCTTCTTGTGACTGGTTGGGAGCCACCGGGTTTTCGTACCATTCAAATAAGATTGCCATAGTTGCTTGTTTTAATTATAAGGTGTTAATTTGTTTTACATTAGGGACTATTCTGTTTCCTCCTAAGGAACATCCCTTTTACCCTTAGGAACGATTGGGTATTAATCTTGGTCAACAGGCTTGTCAACGTTGGTTGCTCGGCTTGTTGACCTCCATTGCACGGCCTGTTGACCAAGGTTAACACCCAATAGGACTTACTACAAAGATACAAAATAAGCAGGGCTAAGTCAAGTGATTCCCTGTTTATTTCTCAATTATTATTGAAGCTTTTACTGCAAAATGTATGAGCTGAACTTTTTTGAAATAAATGCAGAATAATATGCTTAAATACTTGACTTTCGCTTTTTGGAGCAGTATCTTTGTAACTCTTTAAAGGAATTATACTATATAAATAAAATTCAAAACAGATAATGATATGAAAATCACTTCAATAAGACATGACAAAGATGCAGGCAGAGAGATGATGACCGTTTATGATGCCGACGTGCTGATGGAGAAGATGAAAACGGAAACCAGAGACGGGTATGTGACGGGGTTACGGACTATCATCCCTCAGTTGGAAGGTACTGAATCCGCATTCTCTCATATTGACAAACTTCCACGTGTCTATCCTGCCGTGGAGTGCGTCCGGACTAAAGACGGAGGGCGAAGGATGAAACGATACAATGGTCTGGTTCAGCTTGAAGTGAAGAAGCTGGCTGGACTGGCGGAAGCTGAACTGGTAAAACGTCAGGCGATGCTGCTTCCTCAGACGTTTGCTGCTTTTTGCGGTTCCAGCGGAAGGAGTGTGAAAATATGGGTGTGTTTCGCCCTGCCGGATGGAAACTTACCGAAGCGTGAACAGGAGGCCGCATTGTTTCATGCCCATGCCTATCGCTTGGCGGTGAGTTGCTATCAGCCGTTGTTCCCGTTTCCCATTACCTTGAAAGAGCCCTCACTGATGCAAAGCTGCCGGATGACACTCGATGAACATCCCGGATACAATCCTCATGCGGTACCTTTCTGTCTGGAGCAGCCATTCTCCATGCCCGGCGAACAGACCTTCCGGCAACGGCAGTTGGCTGAGAAAAATCCGTTACTGAGGCTGGAACCGGGCTTTGAAACATCGCAGACCTTCACCATGCTTTTTGAGACCGCCCTCGATAAGGCGCTCCGGGATATGGAGAACTGGCGACGGGGAAATAATCTCCAACCGTTGCTTGTCCGCCTTGCGGAGTATTGCTACAAGGCGGGCATACCGGAAGAGGAAGTTGTGAGGCAGACGATTATTCATTATTATGCACAGGCGGAGCAGCAAACGGTACGTACTATGGTTCATAATATTTACCAAGAGTCTAAGGGCTTTGGCTCTAAAACTATTTTGACTCCGGAGCAGGATACCGCTCTGCGCCTGGAAGAGTTTATGGAACGGCGCTATGAGTTTCGTTATAACACGGTGTTGAACGATCTGGAATACCGTCAGCGGAATTCCATTCATTTCTATTTCAGACCGATGGATCGGAGGGTACGCAATACGGTGGCGATTAATGCCCTGAAAGAGGGGATTCGTGCCTGGGACCGTGACGTGGAGCGTTATCTGACATCAGAGTATGTGTCTTTGTACAATCCTGTTGAAGAATACCTTTGCAGTGTGGGGCGTTGGGACGGAAAAGACCGCATCCGGGCGCTTGCCAATCTTGTGCCATGCAATAATCCGCATTGGCGGGAGTTGTTTTATCGCTGGTTTCTCAGTATGGTGGCTCACTGGCGTGGGCTCGACCGCCAACATGGAAACAGTACGTCGCCATTACTGGTTGGGGCACAGGGGTATCGTAAATCTACCTATTGTCGCATTATTTTGCCGCCTGAACTGCGTTTTGGATATACGGATAGTCTTGATTTTAAGAGCAAACAGGATGCGGAGCGTTATCTGGGGCGTTTTCTGCTGGTGAACCTGGATGAGTTTGATCAGATTAGCTCCAACCAGCAGGGGTTTCTGAAACATCTTTTGCAGAAACCTGTGGCAAATTTGCGGAAACCTTACGGTTCTACCATTCAGGAAGTGCGCCGTTATGCCTCGTTTATTGGTACCAGTAATCAGATGGACCTGCTTACCGATCCCAGCGGCAGCCGCCGTTTTATCTGTATCGAAGTGACTGCACCTATTGATACGAATGTCACCATCAACTACAAGCAATTGTATGCTCAGGCCATGGATGCCATTTATAAAGGTGAGCGCTACTGGCTGAATGATGAGGACGAAGCTATCCTGAAAGAGACCAACCGGGATTTTGAACAGGTCAGTCCGCTCGAACAGCTTTTCCACTGTTATTTCCGGGTGACGGAAGAAGAACGGGAAGGGGAATGGCTGACCGCAATGGAGATATTCAATTATCTACAGCAGAAAACCCGCGATAAACTGTCGGTCAGCAAAATAGGGCACTTCGGCCGTTCGCTGAAGAAATTGGATATTCCTTGCAAGAAGACGAATAGGGGGACGGTGTATCATTTAGTGAGACTTGGATAATGGCTGAAACAATTCCTCAATTCTACAAGAGAATACAACGTTGCGATCCGAAACTGGATGCAACTTATTCTAAAGGGAAAGAATATTTCAATATCTTCTCCCGCCGGTGCAATTTCGGTACTGTGCAATTCAGCTATCGGGATTTCTATAAAGTAACTTTAATCATGGGTATTGGGAAATTATATTATGCTGATAAATGGATTCTGGTAGATCGTCCGGCGCTGCTGTTTTCCAATCCTCTTGTGCCTTATGCTTGGGAGTCTGTCAGTGAAGAGCAGAGGGGTATGTTCTGCATTTTTAATGAGCAGTTTGTGCAATCCGAAGAGAAGAACGGATCTTTGGCGAATACACCTTTATTTAAACTGACGGGTGATAAAGTCTTCTTCCTGGATGAATCTCAACTGATGAAAGTACAAAATATATATGCTCAGATGCAGGAAGAGATACAATCCGGTTACGCAGGTACACTTGATGTGTTGCGTTGTTATCTTCATTTACTGATACATACGGCCATGAGGATGCAGGATGCTAATCAGTATGAATCGCATCCGAATGCTTCACAGCGTATTGCAGAATTGTTTATGGAGTTACTGGAAAGGCAATTTCCGATAGATTATCCCCGTGCTGCATTAGTTCTGCGTACGCCGACTGATTATGCCAATCGGTTGTCTGTGCATGTGAACCATCTGAATAAGGTTATTAAAGAAACGACAGGAAAAACGACCTCAGTACTTATTGCAGAAAGAATCGTAAAAGAAGCTGTTCAATATCTGCAACATAGCAATCTTTCTATTTCAGAAATGGCATTTGGACTGGGCTTTGAGTCTGTTTCCTACTTTAGTAAGTTCTTTCGTAAACATACAGGTAAGTCGCCGACTGAAGTCAGGGGGAAGGTAACTATTTGATTTGTACAAAGGATGATTTGAATAGTACTCATCCGTCCGTACGCTAACACCTAACTTTGCACCGAAATGAAATATTAAAATTATGAAGTACAGAAAATTAGGTAAAACAGATGTGCAACTTTCCGCTATCGGACTGGGTTGTATGGGAATGAGTGCTGCGTATGGGGTGGCGGACGAAAAAGAGAGTATCGCAACGTTGCACCGTGCCTTGGAATTGGGCATAAACTTTTGGGATACGGCTGATGTGTATGGGAATGGAGCCAATGAGGAACTGCTTTCGAAGATGGTAAGTGAAAAAAGAGACCGGATTTTTATTGCTACAAAGTTCGGCTTTCGTTTACGTAATAATCAAGGCAGTGTATTTGGTGGTGGTGAAAGTTATGTGGACGGTTCTCCCCGGTATATTAAACAAGCGGTAGAAAACAGCCTGAGGCGATTGAAAATAGAAACCATTGATTTGTATTATGCTCATCGGATAGATCCTGCTGTTCCGGTTGAAGAGACTGTGGAAGCAATGGCTGAACTAGTGCGCGAAGGTAAAGTCCGATATTTAGGTTTAAGTGAGTGTTCGCCCGAATCCTTGCGAAGAGCTTGCGCTGTGTATCCTATTGCCGCTGTAGAGAGTGAATATTCTCTGCTGACCCGCGATGTGGAGAAAGAGATCCTGCCACTGACCAAGGAACTGGGAGTTACGTTAGTTCCTTTCTCACCATTGGGTAGGGGGCTGGTTGCCAATGCAATCCGTATAGAGACATTGGGTGAAAATGACTTTCGCAGGCATTTGCCGAGATACACTGGTGAGCATTGGGTAAATAACCAATGTCTGGCTACTGATTTGGCCGGTATGGCTGCGGAGAAAGGTGTCACTTCTGCCCAACTTGCATTAAGCTGGATACTGGCACAAAGTGAGAATATCATTCCGATACCGGGTACTAAGCGGATGAAATATTTGGAAGAGAACGCTCGGGCGGTTGATGTGGATTTGTCAGTTCAGGATATGGCGGATATAGAAAAGCTGTTGCAAAAGTATCCCAATGTTGGCAACAGATATAATGAGCATGAATTTAAGTTTGTAAATAAATAAATTTAGTACTGATAAGATGAAAAACTCAATTCCCCGGTATACATTCTATAAGAATAAGTATGGAAGTGAACTTCTAATAGATGTGGTAGAACTGAAATATGTAAAGAGGTTCCTGGCTAAAAGCGCCGTACACACGTTGACTTATTATGACATTACTTTTGTAACAGAAGGGGAAGGGAGTTTTTCTATTGATAACCGGACATATCAGGCTGTTCCCGGTGATGTTTTCTTTTCCAAACCGGGTGAGGTGCGGAATTGGGATACCGGTCGGATTGTAAATGGGTATGCTCTGATTTTTGAAGATGACTTCTTATCCTCCTTCTTTAAAGATCCTCTGTTTGTGCTGCATCTTCCATTCTTCAAGATGGAAAAAACTGCATCCGGATTGCACTTGCCCGATGAACTTTATAAGCGTATGCTTCAGCTTTTGCATGATATTAAGGTAGAAATAGACCAATACAGGCAGGACGATGTACATGTGTTGAGGGCATATCTTTACGAGGCGCTGATGTTACTGAACCGAGCCTATCAGAATCTGATTTCGATGGAAGAGGGGAACAAAGAAGCGGGTGGTACACATATCAGTAAATTTATTGAATTAGTCGGGGCAGATATGAGAGAATACCATTCTGTCCGGCATTATGCAGACAAACTTTGTATCACTCCCAATTACCTGAATGAGATTATAAATTCAGCTATGGGAATGAGTGCGAAACAATATATTCAGAATAAGGTTATGGAGGAGGCGAAAAGACTGCTTGCCTATACCGATTTTCCTGTTTCGGAGATTGCATTTGAACTTCATTTTTCTACAGTTTCTTATTTTGTGCGATGCTTTCGCCAATGTACGGGTGAGACCCCTTTGATTTACCGGAGTATGCATAAACCGTGAAAAGTACTATTTCTCCCTTTGTTTTTGTTATGCCGATTTTCTGTTGTGTCCTTATCTTTGCCTCATTCAATAACCATTAAAATAATAATAGAATGAGAGATGCGGAAAAAACAATCGGGAATATGATTGATAAATTGAAAATCGCTTTCCTGGGTTCGGTGGATGAAGAAGGCTTCCCAAATGTAAAAGCTATGTTGCAACCCCGGAAGCGGGAAGGGATAAAGACGATTTATCTGTCGACAAATACTTCATCGATGCGTGTCGCACAATTCCGGGAAAACAATCGTGCCTGTATGTATTTCTGTGATTCGAGGTTTTATAGAGGAGCAATGTTGCGTGGCACGGTAGAGGTGTTGACGGACAGTGCCAGTAAAGAAATGATATGGGAGGACGGGGATACCATGTATTATAAAGAAGGTGTTACTGATCCCGACTATTGTGTACTGAAGTTTACGGCAACTTCCGGAAGATTTTACAGTAACTTTAAATCGGAGAGCTTTGTTGTGGTGTAATTACGTATTGCTTGGGAGATATCAGATTTCTTCCAATGCATAATACTGGTAGTCGCGGAGAACGGTCTGGAGAAATTTCTCCTGATTGTTCTCACGGGGTGTCACAGAAAGAAGTTCCTGAACTTTTTTTGTCAGTTGTGCAATGTACCGTATGCGGTCTTTTTTCCCGGATTGTAAAGTTCGGGTAATTACGTTTATCTGTTCCAGCGATAAGTCAGCGGCTTGCGGATAAGTAGGCTGGTAGTTCTGGGTCAGATAATCAAATTCGTCAAGGCTGACATGTATCTTGCGGTAGTTTTTCTCTTTGATAACCATGGTACCCGCGGCAAGGTCTCCCATCCGTTGACTATTTTTGGTTAATAGAGCGACTAACAGTCCGAGACCTCCGGTAATCGGACCATCGATAGGGAAGAGGAGCCACCGGAGTAAGTAGGAACTTATGCTCGGAACGGAACCGTCAGCTTTTACAACACGGATATTCATCAGTCGTTTCCCAAGGCTTTGTCCGTAATTGAACATCTCGCATAGAAAAGAATAGAACAGCACCGGTAAATAGATTACCGCCAGGAAGAAAATCATAGTGAAATCCGAAGGCAGGCGGAGCTTGGATAATACCGTTACAGTTGAAAATATATAGAATCCAATCAGAACGTAATCAATAATCAAAGCAATGATTCGCTCGCCAATACTGGCGGGCGTCTGGCTGATGCGGACAAATTGCCCTGTAAGAATAGTAGATTCTGCCATTGCTGATTGAATATTTCTAAGTATTTCGTTGCAAATATATCATTATTCTCTTACTTTTGTTATTGATTTCAGACAAAACTCATTCGAAGTCAGTAAAAATATGAAAGAAGTAACGTTTATTCGTCGGAATATAGAAAAATGGAAAGAAGCCGAAGGCGTGGTGGAGCAAGCCACAAACTCGTCTCCTGACCGGCTTGCCGATGTGTATACGGATCTTACTGCTGATCTGGCATTTGCGCAGACGCATTTCCCGACTTCCCGTATTACTATCTATCTGAATAATCTCGCTTCTGCTTTACACAATAAAATTTATCGGAACAAGCGTGAGAAATGGTCGAGAGTCATCACTTTCTGGACGAAGGAAATTCCTCAGGTTATGCACGATGCACGCCGGGAATTGCTGGTTTCATTCCTGATTTTTATAGTGAGTGCCTTGGTCGGTGTTATATCCGCTGCCGCTGATCCGGATTTTGTCCGCCTGATTATGGGGAATTCTTATGTAGACATGACGTTGGACAATATTGCGAATGGCGAACCCATGGCGGTGTACAATAGCTCATCTGAGGTTCCGATGTTTTTGGGAATCACGTTGAATAATATTATGGTTTCTTTCAACTGCTTCGCAATGGGGATACTGACCAGTTTTGGTACAGGTTATATGCTTTTCAGTAATGGAGTCATGTTGGGAGCTTTCCAAACATTCTTTTATCAGCACGGTTTGCTTTGGGATTCTATGCTTGCCATCTGGTTGCATGGAACGCTCGAAATCTGGGCTATCATTGTAGCCGGCGCTGCCGGTTTGGCTTTAGGTAACGGATGGCTTTTCCCCGGAACTTATTCAAGACTGGAATCTTTTAAAAGAGGAGCGAAAAGAGGATTGAAAATTGTAGTGGGGACAGTCCCTGTGTTTATTATGGCAGGTTTTATTGAGGGGTTTCTCACACGCCATACCCAACTGCCGGATATGTTGAGACTCGGCCTGATCTTTACATCCCTGACATTTATTTTATTCTACTATATTTATCTACCTAATAGAAAACGACATGGAATCACAAAAGCCTAAAATCGCAATGTATGTAAAACGTAATTTCGGTGAGAAACTGAGTGCGTCTTTTGATTTTATAAAAGAAAACTGGAAGCTGATGCTGAAATTTACTACGTATCTGCTTTTACCGATTTGTCTTATTCAAGCGCTGAGTTTGAACGGGATGATGGGATATATGACGGTGCTGGCTGATTTATCAGGTGGCAGCGTATCTTCTGATGCATCTCTAATGATGTCATTCTTTTCTTATTATAGTCTGTACATGTTTGTTTTTTTGATAGGAACGATTGCGCTGACTTCTTTGATTTATGCATTGATCCGAACCTACAACGAACGTGACGAACGTCTGCAAGGCGTAACTTTGGGGATGTTGAGGCCGATGTTGCTCCGTAATGTGAAAAGATTGGTTGTGATGACTCTTTTCGGATTACTCTTAATGGTACTTTTAGGGGTGATTATGGGATTCATGGCGGCATTGCTTTGGCCCGTCCTGTTCCTGGTGATTCCGTTTGTGATTATTTTGGCTGTACCATTTGCTCTTTGGGCACCGATTTATCTCTTTGAGGATATCTCCGTTATGGAATCTTTGAAGAAGACTTTTCGTCTGGGTTTTGCTACGTGGGGAGGTATTTTCCTGATTTCCCTTATTATGGGTTTGATTGCCGGTATCTTGCAGGGAGTGACGATGATGCCCTGGTATATAGGCACTATTGTGAAATCCATATTTGCAATGAGTAGTGGAGGCAGTGAGGCTACGGTATCGGTAGGATATAATTTCATGCTTTATCTGTTGGCCATTGTCCAGGCATTCGGTGCTTATCTTGCTATGATCTTTTCACTTGTAGGTCTGGCGTATCAGTACGGGCATGCTTCGGAAAAGGTGGACAATATCATGGTGGAAAGTGATATCGATAATTTTGATAAGCTCTAAAAACAGAATTGTATAAATGATAACTTCTCCGGCTGATACATTGGTATGTGATACTACCCAGCTTGCCGTGTGGCAATCTGATCCGGCGTATGACTATGGCCGTGAGTTGATGGCTCCTGATATTAATGTGTTTGAATGGTTCAACAGGTGGTTTGGAAAGATTCTGCAAAAAATATTTGGCAGCCATTTTGCTGAGGAATACTCGGAGCTTATTCTGATAGGCATTGCTATCCTTCTTTTAATTTTGATAATCTGGTTCGTTTACAAGAAGCGACCGGAGTTATTCATGATTTCCCGTAAAAATGCTTTGCCTTATGCAGTGGAAGAAGACACTATTTATGGAGTTGACTTTGCGCGAGGTATTGCTGACGCGCTTTCGCGTAGTGATTACCGGGAAGCGGTACGATTGCTGTATTTGCAGACGTTGAAACAACTCAGTGATGAAAAGCGTATAGACTGGCAGCTCTACAAAACGCCTACACAATATGTTTATGAAGTGCGGATGCCCGCTTTCCGACAATTGACCAATCATTTCCTGCGAGTGCGTTATGGAAATTTTGAAGCTACGGAAGCATTGTTTCATGTCATGCAGTCTTTGCAGGAAGAGGTGAAGAAAGGAGGCGCTGTATGAGAGGAAGCCATTGGTTTATTATCTGTATCGTATCCTTTCTGGTCCTGATGTTTGCAATAGAATGTCGGTTGCCGAAGAAATTCGTATGGACTCCTACTTTTAGCCACTATGATAAACAGCCTTTCGGATGTGCTGTTTTTGATAGTTTACTCTCTGCTTCATTGCCGATGAGATATTCGGTATCCGGGAAAACCTTTTATCAGTTGGAGCAGGAAGATACGGTTTCCCGCCGGGCGATATTGGTTGTTAACAATCATCTGGCTCTGACAGATGTAGATGTGAATGCATTGTTGAAAGGGGCGGAGCGGGGAAATAAAATAATGTTGGTGAGTAATTCATTTACAGGAAACTTACGGGATACACTGGGGTTTGAGAGTAGCTACTCTTATTTTAATCCGATTGTGTTGAGAAAGTATGCCGCTTCATTGTTGTCGAAGGATAGTTTGCATTGGGTAGGAGATTCTACTGTCTATCCCCGGCGGATCTTTCGTTTTTATCCGCAATTGTGTTCCTCTTATTTCTGGCAGGACTCGCTCTCTGTGAAAGTGTTGGCGGAGAAATCTATTTCATCAGATGAATTCAGATATGACTTTGGGGTGAAGTTTGATTCATTGCAAGTGGATACCCTTTGCAATGTTCCGGTTGCCATGTCTTGTTCGTGGGGAAAAGGGGAAATTATTTTGGTTTCTACTCCGCTGCTTTTTACCAATTATGGTGTACTGGACGGAAAGAATGCAGCTTATATTTTCCGTCTGCTGTCTCAGATGGGAGAGTTTCCGATAATACGCACAGAGGGATATCTGGAGGAAGCTGCACAGGTACAGATGTCTCCTTTCCGCTATTTTATTTCGCAACGACCGCTTCGCTGGGCTTTGTATCTGACAATGATTGCCATTCTGCTCTTTATGACATTTACTGCGCGAAGAAGACAACGTGTGATACCTGTGATTCATGAACCGGAAAATAAATCCATGGAGTTTACGGAACTGATCGGTACGCTTTATTTTCAGAAGAAAGACCATGCCGACCTGGTTCATAAAAAGTATATTTACTTTGCCGAAGAGTTGAGAAGAGAAATCCAGGTGGATGTGGAAGACGTGGCGGATGATGAACGCTCTTTCGATAGGATTGCTCAGAAGACCGGCATGAGTGCGGAAGAAATCGGTAAGTTTATCCGTACGGTCAGACCGGTGATTTATGGAGGGCAAACGATAACTGCGGAGCAAATGAAGCAGTTTATTGATAAAATGAATGAAATAATCGATCATATATAAAGAAGAAGTTTATGGAAGAGAATACAGAAAAACGGGTGGATCTAACTCTCTTTTCCGAGAAGATACAAGAGTTGAAAGACCGGATTGCTTCCGTCATTGTAGGGCAGGAACAGATGGTGGACTTAGTGCTGACCGCTGTGTTGGCAAATGGGCATGTGCTGATAGAAGGAGTGCCGGGAGTGGCGAAAACATTGTTGGCACGCCTGGTTGCCCGTCTGGTTGATGCAGATTTTAGCCGCATCCAGTTTACTCCGGATTTGATGCCGAGTGATGTGCTGGGTACAACGGTATTCAACATGAAAACCAATGATTTTGATTTCCATCGCGGTCCGATCTTTGCTGATATTGTACTGGTAGATGAAATAAATCGTGCTCCTGCCAAAACACAGGCTGCCTTGTTCGAGGTTATGGAAGAGCGTCAGGTCAGCATTGACGGAGCGACCTATCCGATGGGAGAACTTTATACGATTCTGGCTACACAGAATCCGGTGGAGCAGGAGGGGACTTATAAATTGCCCGAAGCACAACTTGACCGTTTTCTGATGAAGCTGACGATGGATTATCCCTCATTGGATGAAGAAGTGAATATTCTGGAGCGTCACCATACGAATGCTGCATTTGTGAAGCTGGAGGACATTACCCCGGCTATTACTAAAGAGGAGCTTTTGTCGCTTCGTAATCTGATGAAGCAGGTGTTTATAGACCGTACATTGCTTCAGTACATCGCCTTGATTGTACAGCAGACGCGTACAAGTAAAGCTGTATATCTGGGGGCTTCTCCGCGTGCGTCCGTGGCCATGTTGCAGACTTCGAAGGCTTATGCGCTTTTGCAGGGACGTGATTTTGTGACACCGGAGGATATCAAGTTTGTGGCTCCATACGTACTTCAGCATCGTCTCATCCTGACGGCGGAAGCTGAAATGGAGGGCTACTCACCAGTGAAAGTAACGCAACGCCTGATTGATAAGGTAGAAGTTCCGAAATGATTCTGACCCGCCGGTTTTATATGGTTCTCATCCTAATTATCCTGTTGATGGGTAGTGGGTATGCTTTTGCTCCGTTGTTTACCATCGGGCAGGGGTTGCTTTTTCTCCTCTTGCTGTCGGTGCTGGCAGACGGATATATGCTTTACCGGATTCGTGGGATTCGGGCATTCCGTCAATGCTCCGCTCGTTTTTCCAATGGGGACGAAAATGCGGTGAATCTTCGGGTGGAAAGCTGCTATCCGTATCCCGTCTTTACGGAGGTTATCGATGAAGTACCTTTCATTTTTCAGCAGAGAAATATTAGTTTCCGGGTACAGCTTCAGGCGAATGAAGGAAAACAAATCTGTTATCATTTACGTCCGACAAGCCGGGGAATTTATGGTTTCGGACAGATTCGCGTATTCGTAACCGGTCGGATAGGTTTGCTCTCCCGGCGTTATACATGCGGAGAGGAGCAGGATATTAAAGTGTATCCTTCTTATCTGATGCTGCATCGCTATGAATTGCTGGCAATGAGTGATAATCTGACGGAGCTGGGAATCAAGCGTATTCGTCGTGTGGGGCATCATACTGAGTTTGAACAGATAAAAGAGTACGTCAAGGGGGATGACTACCGTACAATCAACTGGAAAGCCAGTGCCCGTCGGCATGAACTTATGGTGAATGTATATCAGGATGAACGTTCACAGCAGATTTACAGTGTGATAGACAAGGGAAGGGTTATGCAGCAGGCATTTCGCGGAATGACTTTACTGGATTATGCAATCAATGCTTCCTTAGTTCTTTCGTACGTTGCCATGCGGAAAGAGGACAAGGCAGGGATCGTGACTTTCAATGAACATTTCGATTCGTTTGTTCCGGCCTCAAAGGCTCCCGGTCAGATGCAAACTCTGCTTGAGAATCTCTATAGCCAGCAGACTACCTTTGGTGAAACGGACTTTTCCTCTCTCTGCGTGCATTTCAATAAACATGTCAGTAAACGCAGTTTCCTGGTATTATATACCAACTTCTCCAGTATGGGAAGTATGAATCGCCAATTGGCTTATTTGCAGCAACTGAATCGTCAGCATCGCTTGCTTGTTGTTTTCTTTGAAGATGCTGATATGAAAACGTATATTGCCTCTCCTGCGAAGGATACGGAGGGATATTACCGCCATGTCATTGCAGAGAAGTTTGCTTTTGAGAAACGTCTGATTGTATCTACACTGAAACAGAATGGTATCTATTCGTTATTGACTACACCTGAAAATCTCTCGATTGATGTGATAAACAAATATTTGGAGATGAAATCAAGACAATTACTCTGAAAAACAGGAGCAAATAATAAAAGATGCCTATTTTGGATAATCATATCCGGAATAGGCATCGTATATTTGTGCCATGAATCAAACAGTGGACAAACAGTACTGCCAAAGTTGTGGGATGCCCCTCCGTTTCGATGTGGAAGAGTATTTAGGTACCAATGCCGATCACTCCTGCAGTGACGAGTATTGTTACTATTGTCTGAAAGATGGGAACTATACGGTGGACATCTCTATGAATGAAATGGTGGATATATGGGTGAAATACACGGATAAGTACAATTGGTATTCGGGAACCGACTATACTCCACAAGAATTAAAAACCTTATTGAACAAGCGTCTTCCCACCCTGAAACGCTGGCGACAGAAAGAGATGACACAACATGTTCACTATGAAGCTGTCAATGGGGTTCGGACTTATATTGATCAAAATCTCTTTCATGAGCTTGATCCCGAACAGTTGGCTGAAATGGTTCACCTTTCATTCTTCCATTTCCGAAAGGTTTTCAGAAATGTTACCGGTGAGAATATCGGTACATATATTCAACGTTTACGGCTGGAATATATTGCCCATCTGCTTATCGCTACCGGACAGAGTATTGAAGAGATAGGTATGCAGACTAATTATCAGACAAAGTTTAGTCTGGCAAAGGCTTTTAAGAAGCATTTCGGTATTTCAATGTCAGCTTATCGCGAAAAGTATAAATCTGTCAATGCGAAACAAGAACCGGATAGTATGCCTGAGGCTAAAATAAGACGTATCAATACTTTGAAAGCCGTTTGCATAGAAGTAGGTGATACTTTTCGTGATAAATATGCTTACACTACAATCTGGAAGCAATTACTGCATTATAAAGCAGTTCATTTGCAGAATGGTCCCGGTAATCGTTTTGTGAGTATAAGTCAGGATAATCCTTGGGTTACACCGATGAAACAACGGCGGTTCTATATCGGGGTTCTTGTTGAAGGGAGTGTCAATTCCGAAGGGAAATTATTACTTCGGGAAATTCCCGGAGGGATGTACGCTGTTTTCAGGTATAAAGGCAGTTATTCTGATTTACCAGAATTTTATAAGACGATCTATAATCAATGGTTTCCTTACAGTATGTATCATCAGAAACGTCCGTTGACGTTTGAGGTGTATCTTAATGCACCGGATGAAACGCCGGTTGAGGAATTGCTGACGGAGATTTATATTCCTATTGATAAATAACTAAATGATATAAGAGTATGTTAGAATTGCCAGAAGTACTTACATTGAGTAAGCAAGCCAATGATGTTTTAAGCGGTAAAACGATTACGCAAGTGTTCAATGCTACCAAGCCTCATAAGTTCACGTTCTATAGTGGCGATCCACTGGAGTATGGGAAGTTGCTCGTCGGAAAGACGATTTTGTCGTCTAAAGGATATGGAATGTTTGTCGATTTTTATCTGTCGGGCAATGTGATAATGAATATCGGTGATGGGGTGAGCGCACGTTACTATAATCCGGGTGATAAAGTTCCTGCCAATTACCAGTTGCTGCTGACTTTTGAAGATGAATCGTTTCTTGTATTCACGGTTGCCATGTATGGTTTTATCAGTGCCTATCCCGATGGCGTTATCGACAATAAATATTATACGATAAGTCGTGAAAGTATTTCTCCGTTGAGTGATGCTTATACGGAAGCGGAATTTGAGAAATTATTTGCTTCAGCTAAAAAGACATTGACGGCTAAAGCTCTGCTGGCTACCGAACAACGTATTCCGGGTGTAGGCAATGGGGTAACGCAGGATATTCTGTTCAATGCCGGGATTCATCCGAAACAAAAAGTGCTTGACTTGTCGGATGGACAGAAAGGGGCACTTTTCAAATCTCTGAAGGATACCTTAATGGCTATGACTTCCGGAAGAGGCCGTGATACCCAGACGGACCTTTATGGAAATGAGGGAGGGTATAAAACGATTCTTTCTTCCAAAACATGGAAGAATCCTTGCCCGCGTTGTGGCAGCGTAATTGTCAAAGAAGCCTATCTTGGAGGATCGGTTTACTATTGTCTTGAGTGTCAGAAAATAAGGAAAATATAATAACAACTTAAATTATAGTTATGGCGAAAGGGACAGGTCGCAAGGGTGGTGTTCTTTTTTCTCTTCCGATAATTTGCAGGAATAAAAAGTCTGCCTATCTTTGTGGAGATATAAAAAAATGTTGAATGTTTAAAGTTAAGAAGAATTCGGTAAGTAAATAACTGTGGGCATCATGAGTAACGAAAATAAATCTATTCACGAATTTGATTTTAGTTTAATCTGCGAATACTTTTCAAGTGTAGAACGTCAGGGACCGGGAAGTGCTGAAACAACAATCAAGGCTCTTAGCTTTGTTGAGGGGCTTACGGATAAATCTCTGATTGCTGATCTGGGTTGTGGCACAGGTGGCCAAACGATTACGCTGGCGCAACATACTCCGGGGCAAATTACAGGCATTGATTTGTTTCCTGATTTTATCAACCAATTCAATAGTAATGCCGAGCACTTTAACCTTCAGGATAGAGTGAAAGGTATTATTGGATCAATGGATGAACTCCCGTTTCGGAATGAAGAATTAGATCTTATCTGGTCGGAAGGAGCCATCTATAATATTGGTTTTGAATACGGGTTGAATCTATGGCGTTCGTTTTTGAAGAAAGGCGGTTATATTGCCATATCAGAGGTGTCATGGTTCACTGACGAACGTCCGGCTGAGATCAATGATTTCTGGATGGATGCTTATCCTGAAATAAATACGATTCCCAATAAGCTGACACAGATGCAGAAGGCCGGATATATTCCTGTAGCCTGTTTCTGTATACCGGAAAATTGCTGGATCGAGCATTTCTATATGCCACAGGTTGAAGCCCAAGAAAACTTTCTACGAAAATATGCGGGTAACCAGGCGGCTGAAGAACTGATTGCCAATCAGCGCCATGAGCAACAATTATACTATAAGTATAAAGACTTTTATGGTTATGTATTCTATATCGGAAAGAAAATCTAAATGAAGAAAAGGCCGTATCAGAATGGATGATAATCCTTTGTTGATACGGCCTCTTTTATGGGTTGTAAAACTCTAATTCATCCACTGCTTTCCATCCAAAGATACCGTTTTTTATTGTAACATGCAATATACATCCCATAGCTACTTGTGCATTTATGGGGACATGGAAGTAAAGAGAGTCGTCAGGATTATCTTGGTCGACAGCTTTCAGAATTCTACATTCAGGCAATATGGTCCGATAACGAGCCAATTTGTTGGGCTTTAGAAAACGGATTTCTGTTACTCTGTATTCTTTGCGTACGGGAGTCCTGCTTGCCAGCCAATGATTCATATTCAGTAACAGATTGACACCCATACCGTGAAAAAGCATTCCTATAACAATGCCAAAGGCGATGGTTTTCAGGTAATATCCGACTTTTGTGTATTTATCTGCCAGTAGTATGCCAATAACAATGATAAAAATGGCGGTGAAAAGCATCACGAATGCCATGAGTGGGCGATAACTGATACCCCGAAATGCTGTTTGCTGGAGCAATACAGTACTGGGAGTGGCCAGATAACCCACTCCGACAAGTATTGCCAGGATCACAATTACTATCAGCCAGACATATATAGATTGCCTGCGCTCTTTCTTTTTTTCCCGGATTTGTCCGGTGGTTGTTATTCTTCGATATCTCATTCTGTTGACGAAGGTACGCTTTTATATCTTCATATAGCCTATCTCCTTTAAAATTCTATTCAAGCTTCTTCTGAGAAAAGAAATAAAAGGCTTTGTTTATAATAAGCTTAAAGAGATTTTGTATATCTTTGCATAATTAAAAAACTAGACTTAAAGAAAACATTATGAAGACAAAACGCTTATTAGGATTATTGCTATTAATCCTGTCAATCACTGGCTTTGTTGCTTGTAGTGATGATGAACCGCAAGACAAAGTAAAAACTGTAAAAATGCTTATTTCTGACAAAACAGGTACTTATCAGCCTTGGGGAAGTGATTCTCCCATTGATTGTATGCTGGTGAAAGAAGAAAGTGAAAGCGACTACAAAACGCTGGATTTTCAAGGTATTACTGATTTCGTTTACGAAAAAGGCTATGAGTATGCTTTATGGGTTGAGAAAAGAACTTTGGTTGATCCTCCTGCTGATGGGAGTAGCATTGTCTACAAATTGATAGATGTAATATCGAAGGCAAAAGTAGAGTATGAATACACTATAAAAGTAGATGGTCCTAATCCTTTTATCCTGTCTCCCGAAGGTGGTGAATATGAAATACCTTTTACCTGTAAAGCGAAGAAATTTGCAGAGGGTGGTCTGGTTGAAGATAGGTATATTCCTTTAAAAGGGTTGAGATATAATATGGGTACCAATTACGGAGGGTTGACAAGAGTCGTAAAAGATGGTGAAAAGGTTGGGTTTTATAAATTTGTAATAGAAGGTATTCCGCGCTTTAATATGAAAGCGGCTCCTGTATGGTATTGTGGTATTTACACTCCGGATGCAGATTTACTTTTCGGACCTGAGCCGGAGCCTATTTATAAGCAACTGTTTGAACAACCGCAAACAGAGGGTGAGGATTATTTTATGTATTCGGTAGTCTTTATGTCTACAGGCACATTTGCTGAATAAACTCTAAAATAATATTTAAAACATACCTGAACCGTATCTGGTCCGTACCCGCTCCGTACCTGGTAAGGCAGCGAGAGTATATTAGCGGATGCATCAAGAGTTGTGGGTGAATCTTATATTTAAGAATATTAAATGTTTTTCTTCTTTATAAACCAAATATGATTTTTTCGCTTCGTCTATAAACAGAGAAATCAAAACATGAAATTTCTGTAATCCGAGCTAATGGTGGCATTAGTATCTGTAAATGACATAGAATGATGCGATTGAATAAAGTAATCTTATCTGTAATCAGCTATATTGTAGTAGGCAGTTTTCAAATAGTCGTATTGGGACAAACCATTAGCGGCAAGATAATAGACAGTGAACAGCGCCCCATAGAGGGGGCAACCATTGTATTGCAAACGGTAGACTCTATTTATATAGATGCGTCGATATCAAACGCTGACGGTATATTCACTTTGAATGGCCAACAAGAAAAATACCGCTTGATTATCCAACATCTTTTATTTCATACGAAGCAAGTAACCGGCAATGGGAAAAATGCCGGGACTATTCAGTTACAACTTCAGGATTATGCCTTAGATGAAGTGGTGGTAAAGGCGGAACGCCCATTTGTAAAAGTGGAGAATGGACGTTTAGGTTATAATCTCGCTGTTTTATCTGAAAAGCAAGTAGTGAATAATGCTTATGAAGCATTGATGAGGTTACCGGGAGTGCAAGAAAATAAGGGGGCATTGACTCTGGTCGGTGCAGGAAATCTGACTGTAATTCTGAATGGAAAACCTACCACAATGGATGTCGGGCAGCTTGAAACTCTTTTGCGTAATACTCCGGTAAACAGGGTGGAGAAAGTGGAAGTAATGTATAGTGCACCCCCAGAATATCATGTACGGGGAGCGGTTATCAATGTTGTTTTAAAACGCTCGAATGACTATTCTTTTCAAGGAGAAGTAAGTGCTGATTATAAGAATCAATATTTTAATAGCGGTGGCATGAAGGGGAATTTCCGTTTATCGACACCCAAGATGGCTTTTGATGTGATGTATGGAGCGAATGATGTGAAGAATATGGAATACATAGATCTCGATTCCAGGCATACACTGAAAAATGAACGGTACGATATCAGTCAGAATGAGCAATTACGCAGTAAGTATTGGAATCACAATTTCAGAACTGCATTTGAGTATAATTTCAATGATAATCATACGATCAATGTGATATATACAGGCAGTTATAGCCCCGATCAGCATAATAGTAGCGAAACGACAGGAAATTATCAAACCAGTAATGTGGATAAATATCTTGATACACAGATGAATAATGTCACATTGCAGTATCATTCAGGATTTGGGTTTGAAATAGGTGGTGATTATACGCATTATACATCCGACAATCATCAAAGCCTCTATGCTGACTATCAGGATGGCAGACAAAGCAGTTTTTCAATGGTTGGCGGACAAAGAATAGATCGCTATTCTATTTATGCAGATCAAAAGCATTCATTGTCTAAAGGATGGAGTTTAGGGTATGGGGCATCCTATCGGTTTGCAAAAGATCTTGATTTTCAAACTTATGATAAGGTAGTGGGGGATATTCATACTCAGAATATGTACTCTGATCTGAAAGAACAGACTACTAATTTTTATGTGTCACTCAGTAAAAACTACGAGACAGGAGTTTCGTTCTCAGTATCGGCTACAGGAGAATATTATACTATCGGCAATTATCATAAATGGGCGGTTTATCCACAGGCATCGCTGACTTACTTTAAAACCCCGAAGCATACATTCCAGTTCTCCTTATCTACAGATAAGACGTATCCGAGCTATTGGGATATGCAATCGTCTGTTAGTTATCTCAACGGGTACACTGAACTGTGGGGAACGCCGGGATTGAAACCTATGACTAATTACAATTTGAACGGGAGTTATATCTTGAAGCAAAAATATATTTTTAACCTGTTCTTTATGCATACTCCAGATTACTTTATACAAACTCCTTATCAATCTACCGACAGACTGGCGTTAATTTATAAAAATACAAACTGGAACTATATGCAGTTGTGGGGAGTAAATATCATATTGCCTTTCAAAACAGGAAATTGGTTGGATTCTCGATTAACTGTAGCCGGTATGCAGATGAGGCAACGTTGTGATGATTTCTTTGATATACCTTTCAATCGAAAAAAGTGGGTGTTCAGTGCTATGCTGGATAATACTTTTAAAGTGAATAAAAATCTGGCTTTTGAATTGATGGGGAATGTGCAGACACCGGTTATACAAGGAACATTCGATATTGAATCCATCTTTAATCTTACTGCCGGATTGAAATGGAGTTTTGCAAACGACAGGATGAGCCTTTCCGCTCGTTGTAATGATATTCTTAATACAGGGATGCCTAAGACAAAAGTTCGTTTCAAGGGACAGGACTTAGATATGAACAGTGCTTTCTATTCGCGGGCTTTTACTCTGAATCTCAGTTATCGCTTTGGAGGGTATAAGAAAAAGAATCTGAAAGAGGTGGATACATCAAGGTTTGGAATGTAATTATTATTAGGTGGAACACCTGGTATATTGAACAAAAAAGCTCTGAAATCATTCGATTTCAGAGCTTTAAGCGGTGCGTACGGGACTCGAACCCGTGACCCCATGCGTGACAGGCATGTATTCTAACCAACTGAACTAACGCACCATAATTTCATTTCCTTAATTGCTTTCTCTCTCGATTGCGGTTGCAAAGGTAGGCATTTCTTTGAAACCTGCAATAGCTACGATGAAATTTTTTTGCTTGATTTTATCACTTTTCCTTTTATATCCTCATTTTGAGAACATTGGAATATGAAAAAAAATAAGTTCTTGCAGAGCTTTTTGTGAAAGGGGATTGGGATGGTTTTGTAATGAAAACGAAGCTTTCTGTTGCTTGATTTAAACTTCTTGCTCGAAAACTTCGTTATTTTACAATAAATCGTTATTTTTGCAAACTCAAATCGAGAAAATTGTAATTTGAAAACGATAAAAACGATAATTTAGGATGATGAAAACGGCTAAACTGTTACTTCACTGTCCCGACAAACCGGGAATTCTGGCAGAAGTGACAGACTTTATAACGGTAAACAAGGGAAATATTATCTATCTGGACCAATATGTCGATCATGTGGAGAATATCTTTTTCATGCGTATCGAGTGGGAATTGAAGAACTTTCTGATACCGCAAGAGAAAATTGAAGATTATTTTGCTACGCTGTACGCACAGAAATATGAAATGTTTTTCCGTCTCTATTTCTCGGATACGAAACCACGTATGGCAATATTTGTGTCTAAGATGTCACATTGCCTGTTCGATTTACTGGCACGCTATACGGCAGGAGAGTGGAACGTCGAGATTCCTCTTATTATAAGCAACCATCCCGACTTGCAACATGTTGCTGAACGTTTCGGAATACCTTTCTATTTGTTCCCTATTACAAAGGAGACAAAAGAAGAACAGGAGAAAAAAGAAATGGAATTGCTGGCAAAACATAAGGTGAACTTTATTGTACTGGCGCGTTATATGCAGGTGATTTCAGAGCGGATGATTGATGCATATCCCAATCGGATTATCAATATTCATCACTCTTTCCTTCCTGCATTTGTGGGAGCAAAACCTTATCATGCAGCATTTGAGCGTGGTGTGAAGATCATTGGTGCTACCAGTCATTATGTAACAACAGAATTGGATGCAGGACCGATCATTGAACAAGATGTGGTTCGTATCACTCATAAAGATACTGTAGAAGATCTTGTAAATAAGGGGAAAGACCTGGAAAAGATTGTTCTCTCACGTGCCGTGCAGAAGCATATTGAGCGCAAGGTACTGGCATATAAGAATAAAACAGTGATATTTAGTTAAGGTATATTCATGAAAGTAGCGATTATCAAATATAATGCGGGCAATATCTATTCGGTGGATTATGCGCTGAAGCGTTTGGGCGTGGAGGCTGTGGTAACGGCAGATAAAGATGAATTGCGTGCGGCGGACAAAGTGATCTTTCCAGGTGTGGGCGAGGCGGAAACAACCATGAAGTTTCTGCGTGCCAGTGGTATGGATGCATTGATTAAGGAACTTAGACAGCCTCTTTTAGGGATATGTCTGGGTATGCAAGTGATGTGCCGCCATTCTGAAGAAGGAGGAGATGTGGACTGTCTGGGTATTTTTGATACGGAAGTGAAGCGTTTCGTTCCACAGAAGCATGAGGATAAAGTACCTCACATGGGTTGGAATACGCTCACAGAGACGAACAGTGGCTTATTCAAAGGCTTTACAAAAGAAGAGTTTGTCTATTTTGTGCATAGCTTCTACGTTCCGGTCAATGAATATACAGCTGCTGTGACGGACTATATACAACCGTTTAGCGCTGCCTTGCATAAGGATAATTATTACGCTACCCAATTCCATCCAGAGAAGAGTGGAGGTGTGGGAGAACGTATCCTGCGCAATTTTTTAGAATTATAATTAAGTAGATGAATATTATGATAGAGCTTATTCCTGCAATAGATATTATCGACGGAAAGTGTGTACGCCTTTCGCAAGGTGACTATGACAGTAAGAAGGTGTATAACGAAAATCCGGTAGAAGTGGCCAAAGAGATGGAGGCGCACGGTATTCGCCGGCTTCATGTGGTAGACTTGGACGGAGCGGCTTCTCATCATGTAGTCAATTATAATGTTTTGAATAGAATCACCTCACAGACTTCCCTGATAGTTGATTTCGGTGGTGGTGTGAAAAGTGATGAAGACTTGAAGATCGCTTTCGAGAATGGGGCACAGATGGTTACAGGCGGCAGTATTGCGGTGAAAAATCCTGAGTTGTTCTGCCATTGGCTGGAAGTTTACGGCAGTGAGAAGATAATTCTTGGTGCGGACGTGAAAGACCGGAAGATAGCTGTGAATGGCTGGAAGGATGAAAGTGCTTGTGAATTGTTCCCTTTCCTGAAAGAATATGTAGAGAAAGGGATTCAGAAAGTAATCTGCACGGATATTAGTTGTGACGGTATGTTGCAGGGGCCTTCTATTGAACTGTATAAGGCAATGCTGGAAAAATATACCGACCTTTACCTGATAGCAAGTGGCGGTGTCAGCAGTATGGAAGATATACGTGCATTGGAGACGGCTGGGGTACCGGCTGTTATTTTTGGTAAGGCTCTGTATGAAGGGCGTATTACTTTGAAGGAAATTGAAAGAATGATGCAGGATTATTGACGAATCATTCTCAATTGAGTTAGATTTAGATTATATATCCTCATGAATATAAATCGTTAAAACAAAACAAAAGTGTTAGCGAAAAGAATTATCCCCTGTCTCGATATCAAAGACGGACAAACAGTGAAAGGAACCAATTTCGTCAATTTGCGTCAAGCGGGCGATCCGGTGGAACTGGCGCGTGCATATAGTGAGCAAGGTGCTGATGAATTGGTTTTTCTGGATATAACAGCCAGTTTTGAAGGTCGCAAGACATTTGCAGAGTTGGTGAAGCGCATTGCTGCCAATATTAGTATTCCGTTTACGGTAGGTGGCGGTATCAACGAATTGAGTGATGTAGACCGCCTACTGAATGCCGGTGCAGATAAAATTTCTATCAACTCTTCTGCAATTCGCCGTCCTGAACTGATTGATGAAATAGCTAAGAACTTCGGTTCGCAGGTATGTGTGTTGGCGGTAGATGCCAAACAAACTGAAAAAGGCTGGTGGTGCTATTTGAATGGAGGCCGTGTAGAAACAGATAAGGAACTGTTTACCTGGACCAAAGAAGCTCAGGAACGTGGTGCCGGAGAAATACTTTTCACCAGCATGAATCATGATGGCGTAAAGACCGGATACGCTAATGAAGCGCTTGCTGAAATGTCTGATAACCTCTCTATTCCGGTGATTGCATCGGGCGGAGCAGGAGCAAAAGAGCATTTTCGTGATGTGTTTTTGCAAGGAAAAGCAGATGCGGCGTTGGCAGCCAGCGTTTTTCATTTCGGAGAAATTAAAATTCCCGATTTAAAATCGTATCTTTGCGCCCAGGGAATCTCGATGCGGGTGATGTAAAAGTGATAGAGTGGCAAAGTGATAAGGCGATAAAGATGACAGAATATTACCGCATCACGCTGCATAGCAATTAATAATTTATAGCTCATAATTAATAATTACCTAAATGGATTTTGATAAAATGAACGGACTTGTTCCGGCAATCATACAAGACGCAGACACCGCTAAGGTGTTAATGTTGGGCTTCATGAATAAAGAGGCTTACGACAAAACGGTAGAAACCGGTAAAGTGACTTTTTTCAGCCGCACCAAGAACCGTCTTTGGACGAAAGGTGAGGAGAGTGGTAATTTCCTGAATGTCGTTTCTATCAAGGAAGACTGTGATCAGGATACATTGCTGATTCAGGTACACCCTGTGGGACCTGTTTGCCATACAGGCACGGATACATGCTGGGGTGAGAAGAATGAACAGCCTGTAATGTTCCTGAAGCATCTTCAGGATTTTATTACTAAGCGCCATGAAGAGATGCCGGAAGGTTCTTACACAACCAGTCTGTTTGAGTCAGGTGTGAATAAAATGGCACAGAAAGTGGGTGAAGAAGCTGTGGAAACAGTGATCGAAGCTTGCAACGGAACTGACGAACGGTTGATCTATGAAGGAGCTGATTTGATATACCACCTCATCGTGCTGCTAACATCCAAAGGATATAGTCTGGAAGATTTGGCACGAGAATTGCAGGAACGTCATAGCGCTTCGTGGAAGAAACACTAATTAATTAATAATTAAAAATTAATAATTAAACGGGAATGGCTGAACCGCTGATACGATATAAAGATGTGGAAGTACACCAACAGGACTTGTGCGTGCTGAATGAGGTAAACCTCGAGCTGCAGAAGGGAGAGTTTGTGTACCTGATCGGTAAGGTAGGTTCGGGTAAGACCAGTTTGCTAAAGACACTCTACGGAGAACTGGATATCACTGCCGGCGAAGCAATGGTACTGGGGTATGATATGAGCCGCATTAAGCGCAAGCATATTCCGCAGTTGCGTCGTAAGCTGGGCATCGTGTTTCAGGATTTTCAACTGTTGACGGACCGCACGGTGAACGATAATCTTGCTTTTGTATTGAAGGCTACGGGCTGGAAAAACAAATCGGAAATAAAAGATCGTATTGCTGAAGTGCTGATGCAGGTAGGGATGGGTAATAAGGGATATAAGTTCCCTAACGAACTTTCGGGAGGCGAACAGCAACGCATTGTTATTGCCCGTGCTATGCTCAACTCTCCGGAGATTATCCTGGCGGATGAACCGACCGGTAATCTGGATGCGGAAACGGGACGTGCTATTGTAGGACTGTTACATAACATCAGCCGCACGGGTGGCTCGCTGGTATTGATGACTACGCACAACCTCCATCTGCTTCACGAGTTTCCGGGACAGGTATATCGCTGTGCAGGTCATCAGATAACAGATGTAACGTCCGAGTATTCGGGTATGATGCCGACTGTAGAAGAAACAAATAATAATATATAATCATTTAATACAGGAACGAAAATGAAAGTTTTAAAGTTTGGAGGTACTTCCGTAGGTTCTGCACAGCGGATAAAGGAAGTAGCCAAATTGATCACTGATGGTGAACAGAAGATAGTTGTACTCTCGGCTATGTCGGGCACAACTAATACATTGGTGGAAATTTCGGACTATCTGTACAAGAAAAATCCGGAGGGTGCCAACGAAATCATTAACAAGCTGGAGGCTAAATATAAACAGCATGTGAATGAGTTGTATTCCACTCCCGAGTATAAACAGAAAGGTCAGGAACTGATTAAATCTCATTTTGACTACATCCGTTCTTATACCAAAGACCTTTTCACACTGTTTGAGGAGAAAGTGGTTCTGGCACAGGGAGAACTGATCTCTACTGCCATGATGAACTATTACCTGCAAGAGTGTGGTGTGAAGTCCATTTTGCTTCCGGCTTTGGAATATATGCGTACCGATAAGAATGCGGAGCCCGATCCTGTATATATTAAGGAGAAACTTCAGATGCAGTTGGAATTGCATCCCGGTGCTGAGATTTACATCACACAAGGATACATTTGCCGCAACGCTTACGGAGAAATAGACAATCTGCAACGTGGTGGAAGCGACTATACCGCTTCTCTGATCGGTGCAGCTATCAATGCTTCCGAAATCCAGATATGGACCGATATCGACGGTATGCACAATAATGACCCGCGTATCGTTGATAAGACTGCTCCTGTACGTCATCTTCATTTTGAAGAAGCTGCCGAGCTGGCTTATTTTGGTGCGAAGATTCTTCACCCCACTTGTATACAACCCGCCAAGTATGCCAATATACCGGTGCGTCTGCTGAATACGATGGACCCGACTGCTCCCGGTACTATGATTTCCAATGATACTGAGAAGGGCAAAATTAAGGCAGTTGCAGCAAAAGATAATATTACGGCTATTAAGATTAAATCCAGCCGTATGTTGCTTGCTCACGGTTTCTTGCGCAAGGTATTCGAAATCTTTGAAAGCTATCAGACTTCTATCGATATGATTTGTACTTCTGAAGTAGGAGTATCTGTATCTGTTGATAATACGAAGCATCTCAACGAGATTCTGGACGACCTGAAGAAGTACGGAACCGTTACGGTGGATAAGGATATGTGTATTGTCTGCGTGGTAGGTGATTTGGAATGGGAGAATGTCGGTTTCGAAGCGAAGGCACTGGATGCCATGCGCGACATACCGGTACGAATGATCTCATTCGGTGGTAGTAACTACAATATTTCTTTCCTCATCCGTGAATGCGACAAGAATAAGGCATTGCAGTCGCTTAGTGATGCACTGTTCAACGAAGAATAAGAGAAATAAGGAAGTACAGATATAATATGATATGGAACGCAAACTACACAAATTACACAACTCGCTGATAAAGGCTCTTGTGTAATTCGCGTAATTTGCGTTCTTTTCTTTATAAACAAAGTTTTGAAGTATGAAAGGAACATTTCCCATAGATAAATTCCGTGAGCTGCGTACCCCTTTTTATTATTATGATACGAAGGTGTTGCGCGACACTCTTTCCTGCATGCGTGCAGAAGCCGCTAAGTATGGCAATTTTGAGGTACATTATGCTGTGAAAGCAAATGCTAATCCGAAGGTACTTACCATTATCCGTGAGAATGGACTGGGTGCCGATTGTGTGAGTGGGGGAGAAGTGCGTGCTGCCATCAAGGCTGGTTTTCCTGCGAATAAGGTTGTTTTTGCAGGAGTAGGTAAGTCCGATTGGGAGATCAACATGAGCTTGGACTACAATATCTTCTGTTTCAATGTGGAGTCTATTCCTGAGTTGGAAGTAATTAATGAATTGGCGGCTGCTAAAGGTAAGATCGCTAATGTCGCTTTCCGTATCAATCCTAATGTAGGTGCACATACGCATGCCAATATCACTACCGGACTGGCGGAAAACAAGTTTGGTATTAGTATGCAAGACATGGATCATGTGATAGAAGTGGCTTTGGAGATGAAGAATGTGAAGTTCATCGGATTGCACTTCCACATTGGTTCGCAGATATTGGATATGGGTGATTTTGTTGCCCTGTGCAATCGTGTGAATGAGTTGCAAGACAAACTGGAAGCACATCGCATCCGTATCGAGCATATCAATGTAGGTGGTGGACTGGGGATTGATTATAAGCATCCCAACCGTCAGGCAATACCTGATTTCAAAGATTATTTCTCTACTTATGCCGAACATCTGAAACTACGCTCTTATCAAACACTCCATTTTGAACTGGGGCGTGCCATAACGGGGCAGTGTGGTTCACTTATCTCGCAGGTGCTTTATGTAAAACAGGGAGCCAATAAGAAATTTGCCATCCTTGATGCCGGTATGACGGATTTGATTCGTCCTGCGTTGTATCAGGCTTACCATAAGATAGAGAATATTACTTCCGAGGATGCGGTTGAGGCGTATGATGTGGTAGGGCCTATCTGTGAATCGTCGGATGTTTTCGGAAAAGCGATAGACTTGAATAAGGTGAAGCGCGGAGATTTGATAGCATTGCGTTCTGCAGGCGCCTATGGTGAGATAATGGCTTCGAGTTATAACTGTCGTGAGTTGCCACAGGGGTATACTTCGGACGAGTTGGTATAAAGATTTAATCTTTTCATGACTCAGCCCATTAGGTTGAAGATTAGAGGAAAAAGCTATCTTTATTGTCATAACATTAAAAGAATAAACTTGTTTGTTATAAGTTTTGATATGGGTGGTCCGATTTTACGGACATTGTAAAACAATATGTAAGAACTCCTAAAAGTATAAACTATATGTATGAGCGTGCACATCATCCTTTTGATGATTGTACGCTTTCATTTTTATTTTCTATCCTCACTTTCTTTACTTTGTGTTCATAGACATTACGCCTTTGATTTCTGTTTTCAGGAGTTATTTTGTAGTGTGCAACTAAGTTATGAATACAGAAAGATTTGAGAAAGATGAAGGCGGTATGGACCTTGCGTTATATATGGTGTAGGTTATCATTATTATATTAAGGAAGAACGGAGATATCAAAAGTCTTCGTCCGGTTTTAAAAAACGGTGCGCACGCCCGGAGCCACAACGCTCGCTCAATCGGCGTGTGCTATGAAGGTGGACTGGATGTGAGCGGATACTTTGCCGATACGGGAACCGACTTTCAGAAACATTCCCTCTGCTGCTTGCCAAGTTGCTGCTAAAAGATTATCCGGATTTCCGGCTGGTGGGGCATCGTGACCTCAGCGCTGACTTGAATGGTTATGTGAAATAGAACCGGAAGAATGGATCAGACAGTGTTCGTGTTTCGATGCTGCTGCAATTCTACGGGAAAAGCCTGCCAATCCGGGTTGTTTTATATAAAAAATGTTATTAAATGAACAATGTCTGTGTATCATTGTTACTTTTGTAATGATTTCAAATTAATTTAAAAAATACGATTATGATTACTGAAAAATTACAGAATGCAATTAACGAGCAGATCACGGCTGAAATGTGGTCGGCTAACATGTATTTGGCTATGTCTTTTTATATGGAGAAAGAAGGTTTTAGCGGTATGGCACACTGGTTGAAGAAACAGTGGGCAGAAGAAAACGAGCATGCCTGTGCAATGGCCGATTACGTAATCAAGCGTGGTGGTAAAGCCAAAGTTGATAAGCTGGATGTAGTTCCCAACGATTTCGGTACTCCGCTGGAAGTATTTGAACAGGTTTACAAACACGAGTGCCGTGTATCCGAAATGATCGATAAGTTGGTGGATGTGGCTGCTGCCGAAAAAGATAAAGCAACACAGGACTTCCTGTGGGGATTTGTACGCGAACAGGTGGAAGAAGAGGCAACTGCTGCGGGCATTGTTGATATGATTAAGAAAGCCGGTGCAACGGGTATCTTCTTTGTAGATGTGAAATTGGGCGAACGTTAATAATCTTTTGATATAGAATTGCTAAGTAGGGAAGCTGTCTGATTTTTTTCAGACAGCTTCTTTTTTGTTTTCTTTGGATTATACATATTTTATTCTACCTTTGTTCCACTTATGGATCAGACAGTCGAATCATGAAAAACACATTTCTGCCTATATATGCATGGATTTTTCTGTTTTTTTTCGTTTTGAACAGCTGTTCGGATCGGGAAGAACGGCGAATTTTAATCGTGCATTCTTATGAGGAAAGCTATGTCGGCTATCCTGATTTCAATCGCTTGATAGATAAAGAATTCAGAAGAAACGGGGTGAATGCAGATATTCGTATCGTATATCTGGATTGTGAGGCTTTTCAGGAAGAACCGGAATTGAAGTATATGTATCATCTGCTCGATTCGGTTTCCGACGGCTGGGAACCTGAAGTAATTCTGGTGAATGATGATCAGGCTGCCTATTCACTGTTCAAGTGTTGTCATCCTTTAGTAAAAGAAATTCCGGTGGTTTTTGGTGGAGTGAACTATCCTAATTGGGAATTATTGAAAGAGTATCCTAATGTGACGGGGTTCCATGACCGGATGGATCTGATGAAGAATATACGCCTGGGAGCAAAGTTATTTGGTGAAGATGTGGAGCTGTTTACGGTACTTGATTCTACGTATATTGACCGGCAGATACGGGCGGATATAGAAAATCAACTGAAAGATGAAAAAGTGACCTGTATGGTCGGCTACTCGGGAACTCCCCGTGAAAAGAGGTTGCATTATCCCCATAAAGAGGGATATACCCGTTTTTCCAGCCTGTCGGTACGAATTGGACAGAAACAGGAAACTGCTAACTTTATCTGGACTTTGAGTAAGTATTCCACAGGAATGTGCTACCTCCAGATGAAACGCGATTATACATCGGTCAATATTGGAAATATATGTGCAAGCCCCAGTCTCACTGCAATTAATGAGGCATTCGGCTATAACGAAAAATTGCTTGGTGGATATATTACGACATTCCCGATTCTGGCCGAAGAGGAAGTGAGTGCTGCCATACGTATTTTGCATGGTGAGAAGCCTTCGGATATACCCGTCAGAGAGAGCCGTAAGAAATATGTGGTAGACTGGAACGTGATGCAGCAACGGGGTATTTCCAAAGAGAGTATTCCGGCGGAATGTACGATTATAAATATTCCTTTCCAGGAAGAATATCCGGTAGTATGGGGAATCGGTGTTGTGTTGATTATCATTCTGCTTTCCACGTTGTTTGTCTGGCTCTTCTTCCTTTATCGCCGCGAACAAGGGCGGAAGAGACGTGCCCTTTATGAACTGGAAAGTGAAAAGGAAACATTGGCGTTGGCTATTGAAGGTAGCGACACTTTTGCCTGGAAGCTGGAAAATGACCATTTTGTATTTGAAAAGGAATTCTGGATATCACAGAAAATGAGTGCTAAGTCACTTGGCTTTGAGGAACTATTGTCGTTTATGCATCCCGATCATTGGGATGAGGTGAGAGGGTACTGGAAAAACATTTCTAAGGCAGGCAAAGTGGTTTCTCAGGTGCGTTGTGACTTTAATGAAAAAGGCTATCAGTGGTGGGAGTTTCGCTATAAAACGATACTGCTTCCCGGTGGAGGATATAAAGCTGCCGGTCTGTTGCTGAATATACAGGCGATTAAAGACCGTGAACAGGAATTGGAAGAAGCAAGACTACTGGCTGAAAAGGCTGAATTAAAGCAGTCTTTCCTGGCAAATATGAGCCATGAGATTCGTACGCCGCTGAATGCAATTGTGGGCTTCTCCAATATATTGGCGCTTGATGATGGTGTGAGTCCGGAGGAGCGTCTGGAATATATCGGCAGTATTAATAAAAACAGTGATTTATTGTTGAAACTAATCAATGATATTCTGGAACTTTCGCGCATCGAATCCGGATACATGTCATTTGAATACGAGAAGTGTTTCGTTTCAGAATTGGTTGACAGTATATATATGACTCATCAGATGCTGATTTCCGAACAATTGGAATTCATCAAAGAGTTGGATGCGGTGCAGGTGGAAGTGATGGTTGATAAGGGGCGCTTGACACAGGTGATCACTAATTTCCTGAATAATGCTTCTAAGTTTACTAAAACTGGATATATCAAGTTGGGATACCGTTATCTTTCTGAATCGGACCGAGTGGCTATCTACGTGGAAGATACCGGAAGAGGCATTGAACTCTCGGAACAGAAAATGATCTTTAGCCGTTTCTATAAACAGGATGAGTTTTCGCAAGGAGCCGGCTTGGGACTTTCTATCTGTCAGGTGATTGTAGAAAAATTGCGGGGCAAAATCGAACTGTGGTCGGAACCGGGGAAAGGAAGCAGGTTTACGGTGGTGCTGCCGGTGGTAAAAGCTACAAGTGACGAGTTGTAAGTTCCTTTCGGTGTGGTAGTCTGGCGAACAATTATTCGCTTACGAATACAGCGCAGCAACTTGTAACTCGTCATTTGTAGCCCGTAGCTTATCGCGCTTTAGCGCGATAATACTCCAAGTTCTTTTCCTACCTTGATGAATGCATCTATACATTTGTCAAGATGTTCTCTTTCGTGTCCGGCAGAGATCTGTACACGGATGCGTGCCTGGTCTTTCGGAACCACGGGATAATAGAATCCGGTGACGTAAATGCCTTCTTCTTGCATACGGGCGGCGTAAATCTGCGAAAGTTTGGCATCATACAGCATCACGGCGCAGATAGCACTTTGTGTAGGCTTGATGTCAAACCCGGCGGCAGTCATTTTTTCGCGGAAGTAATTAACGTTTTCTACTAATTTGTCATGCAGGGCATTGCTTTCTCTCAGCATATTGAAGACTTCGATACTTGCACCGATCACGGCAGGAGCAACAGAATTGGAGAACAGGTATGGGCGACTGCGTTGGCGCAGCAGGTCGATAATCTCTTTGCGTCCGGTGGTGAATCCGCCCATGGCTCCGCCAAAAGCCTTACCCAGTGTACCGGTGTAAATATCCACACGTCCGTAAGTTTTGAATAGCTCGCTTACACCGTGGCCTGTTGGACCTACTACGCCGGCAGAGTGAGACTCGTCTGCCATGACTAAAGCATCATACTTTTCTGCTAGATCACAGATTTGATCCATCGGAGCTACATTGCCATCCATGGAGAATACACCGTCTGTTACAACAATGCGGAAACGCTGGGCCTGTGCTTCTTGCAGACACTTCTCCAGTTCGGCCATGTCGGCATTGGCATAGCGGTAACGTTTGGCCTTGCACAGGCGTACACCGTCAATGATGGAGGCGTGGTTCAGGGAATCGGAGATGATAGCATCTTCCTCGCTGAATAGAGGTTCGAACACTCCGCCGTTGGCATCGAAACAAGCAGCATAGAGGATGGTGTCTTCGGTTTTGAAATAGTCGGAGATAGCAGCTTCCAGTTCTTTGTGGATGTCTTGTGTTCCGCAGATGAAACGTACGGAAGACATGCCGTAGCCACGGTGATCCATCATCTTTTGGGCAGCGGCAATCAGTCGCGGATGGTTGGACAAACCCAGGTAATTGTTGGCGCAGAAATTCAGCACTTCCTTCCCTTTTACGGTGATGGCGGCTTGTTGCGCACTCTCGATCAGGCGCTCTTCTTTGTAGAGTCCGGCCTCTTTAATTTCAGCAAGCGTATTGCTGAGGTGTTCTTTCATTTTCCCGTACATAGCTTTATAAATTAAAAGTTTGTCATCTTATTACTAAACGATACAAAGGACACGATTTTTCTTCAAATAAACAATAGCAAAATGATAGAATAATGAAAAAAAAGTATGTATATTTGCACGTCTCTAAGGATGGAGCACCTTATAAATAAGTCGTATGAAGAATATTTTGGTAATTGGAGCAACCGGACAGATAGGTTCGGAACTCACATTGGAATTGCGTAAACGTTATGGAGATGACCATGTTATAGCCGGATACATTCCGAGTGCTATGCCTAAAGGAGAATTAAAAGCATCGGGGCCTTCTGCTATTGCCGACGTAACCGACCGTCAGTCTATTGAAGTGGTGGCGCGCCAATTCAAGATTGATACGATTTATAATCTGGCAGCTTTGCTTTCGGTGGTTGCCGAAAGCCGCCCGGCCATGGCTTGGAAAATTGGTATAGACGGATTATGGAATGTGCTGGAAGTGGCACGTGAATATGGTTGCGCAGTGTTTACTCCGAGTTCTATCGGTTCGTTTGGAGAAGCTACACCTCATGTGAAGACGCCGCAAGATACGATTCAGCGTCCTCGTACGATGTATGGGGTAACCAAAGTAACTACTGAATTGTTGAGCGATTATTATTATACTAAATATGGAGTAGATACTCGTGCGGTTCGTTTTCCGGGCATCATTTCCAATGTAACTCCTCCAGGAGGGGGGACTACAGACTATGCGGTCGATATTTTTTACTCCGCAGTGAAAGGTGAAAAGTTCGTATGTCCTTTGAAACCCGGTACTTATATGGATATGATGTATATGCCTGATGCGCTGAATGCAGCCATTTCGTTGATGGAAGCAATCCCAACACGTCTGAAGCATCGGAACGCTTTCAATATCGCTGCCATGAGTTTTGATCCGGAGGAGATCTGCCGGGAGATAAAAAAGCATGTGCCCGATTTTGAAATGGTATATGAGATTGATCCATTGAAGCAATCCATTGCCGACAGTTGGCCCGATAGCTTGGATGACAGTTGTGCTCGTGAAGAGTGGGATTGGAAACCGCAATATGATTTAGAGTCCATGACGGTGGACATGCTTGAGAAGTTAAGAGCTAAACTAAATAAGTGACCTTCAGGGGCCGGTAAAGAATGAGAAAAATAGGATTGGGGTTCTTTCTTCTCGTTTTCTTGGTGTCGTGCGGCAACAAGAAGACGAAGATGGATCCTTTTGCGACAATCACCAATTTGGTGGATTCAGCTACACACAAAGCTGATACTGTACCACAGGCTGAAGTTGATAATGACCCTAAGCCAATAGAAGCGGATGAATCGTTTGATGATTTCGTCTATAGTTACGCTTCGGATGACGCTCTGCAACGGCAGCGGACTAAGTTTCCATTGCCTTTTTACGACGTTGATAAACCTTCTAAAATAGAGAGGGGGGAGTGGGAACATGATTATCTGTTTACCCAGCAGAGCTATTACACATTGCTCTTCGATGATGAAGATGACTTGGAATTGGTGGGAGATACTGCCTTGACATCCGTACAGGTGGAATGGATTTTGCTGGAAAACCGTATGGTGAAGAAATACTATTTCGAACGTACCAAGGGCGTCTGGATGCTGGAAGCTATTAATCTCCGGCAGATAGAGCAGGGGGAGAATGAAGACTTCGTTGCGTTTTATTTGCGTTTTGTGACTGATAGTGTTTATCAGAGCCGGCATATTCGCGAACCTTTAGAATATATTACGATAGATCCGGATGATGAATTTTCTATCCTGGAGACTACACTCGACTTGAATCAGTGGTATGCTTTCCGTCCGGTATTGCCTGTAGACAGACTGTCCAATATCAATTACGGACAAAAGAATAGCGATTACTCTAATACGAAAATCCTGAAAGTAAATGGGATTGGAAACGGATATACCAATATTTTCTATTTTCGCAGACATCGTGGAGAGTGGGAGTTATATAAATATGAGGATACGAGCATTTAATAATTAAAAATTAATAATTAAAAATTAAATGAAGATACCCAATACATTCGGACTTGATGTAGAAGCTGCCGTGTTTTTGGAATACAGTTCAGTAGAAGAATTGGAGAAGTTGATTGCCGCCGGACGCATCACTTCTCCTTATCTGCATATTGGCGGAGGGAGCAATCTGTTGTTTACCGGAAATTATGAGGGGGTGATATTGCATTCGCGTATAGGCGGCATTGAAGTAACGGCTGAAGATGAAGAAAAGGTTTCGGTGCGTGTAGGTGCCGGTGTGGTGTGGGATGATTTCGTGGGCTATTGTGCGGATCGGGGTTGGTATGGAGTTGAAAACCTGTCTCTTATTCCTGGGGAGGTGGGGGCTTCGGCTGTACAAAATATTGGTGCTTATGGCGTGGAAGTGAAAGATCTGATTTCTTTCGTAGAAACGGTGAACATACAGGGCGTGAAGCATGTTTACCAAACGGATGAATGTGATTATTCATACCGGAGCAGTGTTTTTAAACGGCCGGAAATGAAGCAGGTGTTTGTCACATATGTTGGTTTCTCTTTGAGTAAGAAAGAGTCTTATACATTGGACTATGGTACTATTCGTCAGGAACTTGAAAAATACCCGAAAGTTGACTTGAAGACATTACGACAGGTTATTATCGATATTCGTGAAAGTAAATTGCCTGATCCGAAAGTATTGGGTAATGCCGGTAGCTTCTTTATGAATCCTGTCGTTGCGCGTGAAGTTTTTGAAGCCTTACGGGAACAATATCCTCAGATGCCTTTTTATGAAATGAGTGCTGACCGGATAAAAATTCCTGCCGGTTGGATGATAGACCAGTGTGGTTGGAAGGGGAAATCGCTGGGACCTGCCGCCGTGCATGATAAGCAGGCATTGGTGTTGGTAAACCGGGGTGGGGCAACGGGGGCCGATATCGTAGCTCTTTCGGATGCTGTAAGGGCGTCAGTTCGCGATAAGTTTGGCATTGACATACATCCCGAAGTGAATTTTATTTGAAGTAATCGTGATTATCAGAGGTTGCTTTTGAATGAACTGATGATTGATAATTAATATGTAATTAAAGTGAAACTAAGAATATTAGGAAGCGGAACATCGACAGGAGTGCCTGAAATAGGTTGTAAGTGCGAAGTTTGCACTTCTGCCGATCCGCGTGATAACCGCTTGCGTGCGTCTTCTTTGTTGCATACGGATGACGCGGTGATACTGATTGATTGTGGACCGGATTTCCGGGAACAGATGTTGAGGGTAGCCTCATTTGAAAAAATAGATGGAGTGTTGATTACTCATGAGCACTATGACCATGTAGGAGGACTGGATGATCTTCGTCCTTTTTGCCGTTTCGGCGAGATTCCCATATATTCCGATGACTATACGGCAACTCACTTGCGTGCGCGAATGCCCTATTGTTTTTTGGAACATAAATATCCCGGTGTACCTCAGATTTTCTTGCAGGAAGTGGAGCCGGGAAAGAACTTCTTTATCAATCATACGGAGATTATTCCTTTTCAGGTGATGCACGGGCGTCTGCCTATTCTGGGGTATCGTATAGGTAAACGTTTGGCTTATATTACAGATATGCTGACCATGCCTGAAGAGTCCTATGAACAATTGCAAGACTTGGATGTTCTGGTTGTGAATGCCTTGCGTGTCAAGCCGCATCCTACGCATCAGAGTATTTCCGAGGCATTGGAGACAGCAAAGCGCATTGGTGCGCGCGAAACTTATTTTATTCACATGAGTCATCATGCCGGATTGCATGTCGAACTCGAAAAGCAGCTTCCTCTTGATGTGCATCTGACTTTTGATGGAATGGAAATAGAGTTTTAAAGGCGGGCATTCTAAAACTTTTTTATATCTACTAAAGTTTTTGAAACATTTGTTTTGTTTTATTAGTAGAAATACTTATTTTTGCCGAAACTTGATGCCTGAAAAACCATGAAGTTACGCCTTATCATAAGAATTGCCATGATTGTGTCCATAGTGTTGCTATGTACGGGGTTCGGGGTGTATTCATTCTTTAGGCTGAATGAGGTGGAGAGTCAGAAAGATTTTAATTTATATACTCTAGTGCCTCAAAGCGCAATAGCTGTGCTGGAAACAGACCGTATGGCAGAATTGGTGGATGACATCAACCAGTTGAGTTGCAGCAAAGATAACCACTTCCTTTATGCTTCCGAACTTTTTGTTTATCTGAAAAACTATCTGCATACCTTGCTTGAGGATACTCCGCACGGACTTAGTAAGCAGATGAACAAAATGCTTATCAGTTTTCATGAGCCGGATACACCATTGAACCAAGTGTTGTATTGCAGTCTGGGATCAGGTGATTATGAGTTGGTGGAGTCGTTCATCAGGAAATATTGTTCCAGTTCATTCCCTTCTAAATTCTTTGATTACAGAGGTGAGGAAATCAGCATTTATCCTATGCCTGACGGACGTTTCCTTTCAGCGTATTTCACATCGGACTTCCTGGCGATCAGCTTTCAGAAGCGATTGATAGAACAGGTGATTGACGCGCGGCTCTCCAAAAAATCGTTGATAGATATGTCTTCATTCAAACTGATGCATGCCGGGAAGAATGCGAACGTGGAAGCTACGGTGTATGTGCGCATTAAATCGGTGGAGATGGGTAAAAATACAGATGGTATTCGTTCGCAGACCTATTTGGGAAGTTGGGCGGAATTTGATTTGAAGCTGAATGAGAATGCTATTTATTGTTCGGGGATTAGTCACGGATCGGATACTACACATACTTTTATAAATGCTTTGCGTCGCCAGCAGCCGGTAGAGGGGTTTCCGGGAGAACGGCTTCCACTTTCTACTTTCTTTTATGATTGTTGGGCCATTTCGGACATGGATGCCATGTGCAGCTTTACGGCGGAACAGGAATATGCCAAGGCGACTTATTCCGATTATATTAAAGAAAGAGATGAAGAATGGATGGATTTCTTGAAAATGTATGCAGGAGATCAGGTGATATCCTGTCTTTTTCAGTCGAAAGATACAGTAAATGAGATTCCTTGTGCGGTGATGAGTGTTCCGGTGAAGAATGTGTTGCAGGCTGAACGCCGCTTGCAGTCATTGCTTTATACTTCTCCGAAGGAAGTGGATGCGCCTCCTGTTCCGCAGGCATACCCTGATTATCATCTTTATCCAAAGGCGAAAGGATATCGTTATTATATATTGCCTCGTAATACCTTGCTGACTCAATTGACAGGTATCACAGAGTCTGCTCTTTATACGTATGTGTGTTTTTATCGCGGGCATCTGCTGATGGCACCGGATGTTGTCAGTCTTACGGCTTATATAGATGCCATGGAGAATGAGGAAGTATTGGATGATATTCCGTTGTATGAAGAGGGGATTGGGAGTCTTTCACCCACATATAGTTTTGTAATGATGGTGGATATGGAAAAGATGGTGGAGCAACCGGAAACTTATGTGCGTCTGATACCGAACTTTTTCTTTCGCCAGGCAAAGTTCTTCCGGCATTTCGTGCTTTCAATACAATTCACTTGTGTGGAGGAGGTGGTATATCCGAATCTGGTGTTTTTATACAAAGGAGATAAAATATAAGATTTAACACAAAAAAGGGAGAAAATTTCTCCCTTTTTTTGTGTTAAATTCTTTTTAGTTTAGAATGGCAGATCATCTTTTGCGTCACCTGTGAGGAATTCCGGTGCGGCAGTCGGTGCCGGTGGCGGAACAGGTGCGCCCGGTGCGCCTGCAGGGGCTGTTGCACTAACACGTTCTACTTTCCATGCGCGGATACTGTTGAACCAACGGTCCTGCCATTGGCGTGCGTCCACATCAAATGATACGGTCAGTTCTTCGCCCATCTGGATGTTAAACTGTTCTATTTTGTCTGCTCCGAAAACATCGAAACACATTTTGCGGGGATATTGGCCGTGGTCTTCAATCACGTATTCTTGTGCTTTCCACTCATTGCCCGACTTTGCCACTCCGCCTCTTGGTTGGAGTATAGCGATAATTTTTCCTGTAAATTCCATTGCGTTCTTTTTTAATGATGCGGCGAAGTTACAATTTTTTAGGGAAATCCGGAGAAGTTCCAGGTGTTTTTTCTTAATTTTCTTTGCTGTGGGAAGATCTTTTTTTGTAACTTTGTCCGATACTATGAAGTTATAGTACGAATAGGGAATAATATAAAACTTAAATACACAGAACATATGAAATTTATCGTTTCGAGTACTGCGCTCTCCAGCCATTTACAGGCTATCAGCCGTGTGATTAATTCGAAGAATGCGTTGCCCATTTTGGATTGTTTCCTCTTTGAACTGAAAGACGGAACATTGTCGATTACTGTTTCTGATAGTGAAACAACGATGGTGACATCAGTTGAAGTGAATGAAAGTGATGCTGACGGACGCTTTGCCGTAGCTGCCAAAACAATTCTGGACGCATTGAAGGAAATCCCCGAACAACCGCTGTCATTTGAAGTAAATACCAATTCCTTGGAAATCACAGTACAGTATCAAAACGGTAAGTATAGCCTGATGGGACAGAATGCAGATGAATTTCCTCAATCGGCTATGCTGGGTGACAATGCCGTACGCGTAGAAATGGATGCATCCGTATTGTTGGGCGGAATTAATCGCGCTGTATTTGCTACAGCTGATGATGAACTTCGTCCGGTGATGAATGGTATCTATTTTGATATTACCACAGAAGATATTACAATGGTGGCATCTGATGGCCACAAATTGGTGCGTTGCAAAACACTGGCTGCCAAAGGTAATGAACGCGCAGCATTTATTCTGCCCAAAAAGCCGGCTTCGTTGATTAAGAATTTGTTGCCTAAAGAACAAGGACAAGTTGTTATTGAATTTGATGAACGTAATGCTGTGTTTACATTGGAAAAATACCGCATGGTGTGTCGTCTGATTGAAGGACGTTATCCTAATTATAATTCGGTGATACCGCAGAATAATCCTTACAAAGTGACTGTGGACCGTATGCAGTTGGTAGGTGCATTGCGTCGTGTATCTATTTTCTCATCACAGGCAAGCAGTCTTATTAAGCTGCGTATGCAGCCCAATCAGATTGTTATTTCGGCTCAGGATATTGATTTCTCTACTTCTGCCGAAGAAACACTGGCTTGCCAGTATGATGGTAACCCGATGAGCATCGGTTTTAAATCGACTTTCCTGATTGATATTTTGAATAATATCGCCGCTGATGAAGTGATAATTGAACTGGCAGATCCGTCACGTGCAGGTGTCATCATTCCCGTTGAACAAGAAGAAAATGAGGAGTTGTTGATGCTACTGATGCCGATGATGCTAAATGATTAAAAAAATAATAGAGTTAACGAGGAACGAGTTGACAAGGAGACAAGGGCTGTGCTGTTATGCCGGGAATGCCTTGTTCCCTTGTCAACTCGTTCCCTTGTCAACTGTAAAATAGAAGAATAATGAAATTAAACCTCAAAAACCCGATTGTTTTTTTTGATTTGGAGACGACCGGAACGAGTATCAATGTAGACCGTATCGTTGAAATCTGTTATCTCAAAGTACACCCCAATGGTAATGAGGAAGCAAAAACACTTCGTATCAATCCGGAAATGCATATTCCCGAAGGTGCGTCTGCTGTTCATGGCATCTATGACAAGGATGTGGCAGATTGTCCTACCTTCAAAGAAGTGGCCCGTACTATTGCCAATGATATAGAAGGATGTGATTTGGCAGGATTTAATTCCAACCGTTTTGATATTCCCGTGCTGGCGGAAGAATTTCTTCGCGCCGGTGTAGATATTGACCTGAGCCGCCGCAAGTTTGTGGATGTACAGGTCATTTTCCATAAATTGGAGCAGCGTACACTTTCTGCTGCTTATAAATTCTATTGTGGAAAGAATCTGGAGGATGCACATACGGCGGCAGCTGATACGCAAGCAACTTATGAGGTGCTAATGGCACAGTTGGACCGTTATTCGGAATTGCAGAATGATGTTGCTTTTCTGGCAGATTATTCCAGCTTTAACAAAAACGTGGATTTCGCAGGACGTATGATTTATGATGATAATGGTGTGGAAGTATTTAACTTTGGAAAATACAAGGGAATGTCGGTGACAGATGTGTTGAAACGCGATCCGGGCTATTATAGCTGGATATTAAACAGTGACTTTACACTGAATACCAAGGCTATGTTGACAAAGATTCGTCTACGTGAATTAACCAATAAGTAGTATCATGGCGAATACACTGAAAGGGAAGAAAATTGTATTAGGAATAACCGGAAGTATTGCTGCTTATAAAGCTTGTTATATTATCCGGGGACTTATAAAGCAAGGTGCTGAGGTACAGGTAGTCATAACTCCTGCAGGAAAAGAATTTATAACTCCCATTACGCTTTCGGCATTGACGAGTAAACCGGTTATCAGTGAGTTTTTTGCCCAACGTGACGGCACATGGAATAGCCATGTGGATCTGGGTTTATGGGCGGATGCTATGCTTATAGCTCCGGCAACTGCTTCAACTATTGGTAAGATGGCAAATGGAGTGGCTGATAATATGTTGATTACGACTTATTTGTCGGCTAAGGCTCCGGTATTTGTGGCACCTGCCATGGACCTTGATATGTATGCCCATCCTTCTACACAAAAGAATCTGGATACGCTCCGTTCTTATGGAAATCATATTATAGAACCGGGTACGGGAGAACTTGCCAGCCATCTGGTAGGTAAGGGACGTATGGAAGAACCGGAAGTCATTATTCAACATCTGGCGAATTATTTTGCCGGGAAAGAAGGTGATTTGCGAGGTAAGACCATTATGATCACTGCCGGACCTACTTATGAGAAGATCGATCCGGTACGTTTTATCGGGAACTATTCTTCCGGTAAGATGGGGTTTGCTATTGCAGATGAATGTGCTGCCCGCGGAGCTAAGGTCATTATGATATCAGGTCCTGTACAACAGCAATTGAAATATCCGGTACGTTGGTTTCCTGTGGAATCGGCAGATCAGATGTATAATGCTGCGTGTAGCTTTTTTGCAGAGGCTGATGCTGCTATTCTTTCGGCTGCTGTTGCCGATTTTACACCGGAACAGGTTGCTGATGCTAAGATAAAGCGGGAAAAGGAAGGCGAAATGACGTTGCGTTTGAAACCTACGAAAGACATTGCCGCCTGTCTGGGACAGATGAAGAAAGAACGTCAGGTATTGGTAGGTTTTGCTCTGGAAACGAATGACGAACAGCATAACGCTGAGGATAAGCTGCGACGGAAGAATCTGGATTTTATCGTTCTGAATTCTCTGAATGATAAGGGAGCCGGTTTCCGGTACGACACGAATAAAATCAGTATCATTGACCGTGAAAGCAAGACGGACTTTCCGTTGAAATCAAAGGCGGAAGTAGCTGCGGATATTGTAGATTGTCTGGTGGAAGTATTGGAGAATAAGTAAATATAGATAGTGAGAAATAAGACACTTTATATGATTCTGCTTCTGGTTGCTGTGGCGCTAAAGTCCACTGCCCAGGAATTGAATTGTAAATTTACGGTGAATTATTCTCAGATACAAGGTACGAGTACACAGGTTTTTACTACGCTTGAAAACGCCTTGATGGAGTTTATTAATACCCGTCGGTGGACGCAGGCGCAGTATGAAGTGAATGAACGGATTCGTTGTTCTATGAACCTGACCGTGAAAGAATATAATGAGGCGGATGGACGTTGGAAGTGTGAGCTGATTGTACAGTCTACACGCCCCGTCTGGCAATCCGGGTATCAGACGGTAGTTTTTAGCTTTAAAGATACGGATGTTGCTTTCAACTATCGTGAGTTCGATCCGCTGCAACTGAGGGATAATGTTATTGACAGTAATCTGACGGCAGTAATTGCTTATTATGCTTATATGATTATCGGACTGGACATGGACACGATGGCTCCACAGGGTGGTACGGAGGTTTTTCGGGCAGCTGAAGACATTGTAACGGCCGCACAGAACCTTGGTGAAACCGGTTGGAAAGCGTTCGATAGCAGTCGGAATCGTTATGCATTAGTTTCTGATTATCTGGAAGATGGCATGACGCCTTTGCGCAAACTGATGTATGGATATCATCGTACAGGTATGGATGAACTCTCTGTGAATGTTACCCGTGCCCGCGCTGTAATAACATCTATGCTTAGCGGTTTGAAAGAGGCGCAACAGAATAAGCCAATGTCGGCATTGCCCGGTTTGTTTACTGAAATAAAGAAAGATGAATTGATTAATCTTTATTCCCGTGCTGCAATGAAGGAAAAGGAAGAAATATGTGAACTACTATCATCTATCAATCCTTCACTAACTACCGAGTGGGAAAAGATAAAGCAATAATTAGGAAGTGAGTAAGATTAAAATTGTAAATAAGTCATGTTACGTTCGCTTTACATACAGAATTACGCGCTTATAGAAAAGCTTGATATTAGCTTTGGTGCAGGTTTCTCCGTTATCACGGGTGAGACGGGTGCCGGTAAGTCTATTATACTGGGTGCTATCGGCTTGTTGCTTGGTCAGCGTGCCGAAGTAAAAGCCATTCGCCAGGGTGCATCGAAGTGTGTGATTGAGGCCCGTTTTGATATTTCAGCTTATGGTATGGAGCCTTTCTTTGAAGATAATGAACTGGAATATGAAGAAGAGTGTATCTTGCGTCGTGAGGTTTATGCATCTGGTAAGAGTCGTGCATTTATCAATGATACTCCGGCTTCGCTTGTACAAATGAAGGAGTTGGGTGAACAGTTAATTGACGTGCATTCTCAGCACCAGAATCTTTTGTTGAATAAAGAAGGATTCCAGTTGAATGTACTCGATATATTGTCTCATAATGATGAACAACTTTCTACTTATCAATCTTTGTATAGAGAATGGAAGCAGGCACAACAGGAACTGGCAGACCTCATAGCCCGTGCTGAGCAGAATAAGGCAGATGAAGACTATATCCGTTTCCAGTTGGAGCAGTTGGAAGAAGCAAATTTGTCTGCAGGTGAACAGGAGGAACTGGAACAGGAGACGGATATGTTGAGTCATGCTGAAGAAATAAAGGCCGGTTTGTTCCGTGTCGGACAATTGTTGACCTCTGATGAAGGTGGTCTGCTGGCCGGGTTAAAGGAAAGTCTGAATATAATGCTTGGTCTGCAAAAAGTTTATTCTCCGGCTACTGAACTTGCTGAACGCCTGGAAAGTACATATATTGAATTGAAAGATGTTTCCCAGGAAATTTCTTCTCAGGAAGAGGATGTTGAGTTTAATCCTGATCGTCTGGAGGAGGTAAACGATCGGTTGAATCTGATTTATACCTTACAGCAAAAACATAGGGCAACTACTGTGGAGGAGTTACTGACACTTGCTGAAGAATATGCAGCAAAGTTGGCGGCCATTACTTCTTATGATGAATGTATTGGTGAGTTGACAACTCTTTGCGATACTTTATATAATAAGGTGAGAAAGCAGGCTGCTGTTCTTACCAAGGCCCGTACCGGCGCCGCTCGTGAAGTTGAAAAGCAGATGGCTTCCCGCTTGGTGCCGTTGGGTATGCCTAATGTGCGTTTTCAGGTGGAGATGGGAATAAGAAAAGAACCTGGTGTGCACGGTGAAGATACCGTCAACTTTCTCTTTTCTGCCAATAAAAACGGCTCATTGCAAAATATTTCATCGGTAGCTTCCGGTGGTGAGATTGCACGTGTCATGTTGTCCATTAAGGCGATGATAGCCGGTGCAGTGAAATTGCCCACTATTGTATTTGATGAAATAGATACAGGAGTATCCGGTGAGATTGCCGACCGTATGGCGGACATTATGCAGGAAATGGGAGAACAGGATCGTCAGGTAATCAGTATTACCCATTTGCCGCAAATTGCTGCGCGCGGATGTGCACATTATAAAGTATATAAGCAAGATAACGAAACCGAAACCAATAGCCACATACGCCGTCTGGCAGATGAGGAGAGGGTAGAGGAAATAGCCCATATGCTCAGTGGGGCTACTTTGACAGAAGCTGCTTTGAATAATGCAAAGGCGCTTCTTGGTATCAAAAGATAGCCTTTAATTTTTAATTTCTAATTTTAATTTCTCAAAGATGGTTGATAAGAGTGAAATGATTTTCGGCGTTCGCGCTGTGATAGAAGCAATACAGGCAGGAAAGGAAATCGATAAGATTCTGGTGAAGAAAGACATTCAGAGCGATTTATCCAAAGAACTTTTTGCTGCGCTAAAAGGAACTTTGATTCCGGTGCAACGTGTTCCGGTGGAACGCATTAACCGTATTACCCGTAAGAATCATCAAGGGGTGATTGCTTTTATTTCATCCGTTACGTATCAGAAGACAGAAGACTTGGTACCTTTTCTTTTCGAAGAAGGCAAGAACCCGCTGTTCGTCATGTTGGATGGTGTGACTGATGTTCGTAACTTTGGTGCCATAGCTCGTACCTGTGAGTGTGCAGCTGTAGATGCTGTTATCATTCCTGCTAAAGGAAGCGTGACGGTGAATGCTGATGCAATGAAAACATCTGCCGGAGCATTGCATGTTCTGCCGGTTTGCCGTGAGCAGAATCTGAAGGTTACATTGCAATATCTCAAAGATAGTGGTTTCCGCATTGTGGCAGCTACAGAAAAGGGTGACTATGATTATACCAAAGCTGATTATACAGGACCGATGTGTATCATAATGGGAGCTGAAGATAAAGGTGTTTCTTATGAGAACCTGGCTCTTTGCGATGAGTGGGTGAAAATCCCAATGCTGGGTACTATCGAGTCGCTCAATGTTTCTGTTGCGGCAGGTATTTTGATTTATGAAGCTGTGAAACAAAGAACCAACTAAGATATGAAGAAGAACTTGTTGTTGACGCTCGCCCTCTGTTTGCTGGCACAGTGGAGTGTAGCTCAGGCACCCAAATGGGTGGAAAAAGCCAAGCGTGCTGTTTTCTCGGTGGTCACGTATGACGAGAGTGATAAGATACTTAATACGGGAAATGGATTTTTTGTTACCGAAGATGGAATTGCTCTGTCTGATTATAGCTTGTTTAAAGGTGCGCAGCGTGCCGTTGTCATTAATTCGGAGGGTACACAAATGCCTGTGGAAGTTATTATGGGAGCAAATGACATGTATGATGTTGTGAAGTTCCGTGTAGCGATTTCAGGAAAAAAAGTACCTGCATTAGTGGTAGCTCCTGTGGCCCCGACTGTAGGTGCAAGCATTTATCTGTTACCTTATTCTACACAGAAAGATCGTTCCTATACTACCGGACAGGTGAAAGAAGAGTCTAAGGTAGAAGGACAATATCATTATTATACACTTGATATGCAGCTGAAGGACAAAATGGTAAGTTGTCCGGTAATGACTGCTGAGGGACAAGTATTCGGTCTGGCACAGAAATCTTCTGGAAAAGATACAGCCACCATTTGCTATGCAGTAGGTGCCGATTATGCTATGGCTCAAAAGATAAGTCCTCTTTCTTTCAATGATCATACTTTATTGAGTATCGGCATTAAGAAAGCATTGCCTGAGACGGAAGAACAAGCATTGGTTTATCTCTATATGGCTTCTTCACAGCTTGCACCGGAGAAATACACCGAGTTGCTGAATGAGTTTATATCTCAGTATCCCAACAGTGCTGACGGTTATCTTCGTCGTGCAAACAATCAAATCTTCCAGTCGAAGGAGGCAAGTTCAATGGATAAGGTTGCTGCTGATATGGATAAGGCACTTGAAGTGGCACAAAAGAAAGATGATGCATACTTCAATCGTGCCAAACTGATTTATGGTTATCAGTTGGATAAACCTGAAAAAATCTATAAAGATTGGACATATGACAGGGCTTTGGATGAGGTTCGTAAAGCGATTGCAATCGAAGCTCTTCCGGTTTATGTTCAGTTGGAAGGTGATATCCAGTTTGCCAAGAAGGACTATGCGGCTGCTCTTGCCAGTTATGAAAAGGTGAATGATTCCAATATTGCCTCTCCGGCTACATTCTTTAGTGCCGCAAAGACGAAAGAATTGATGGAAGCAGCTCCGGAAGAGGTGTTGGCTTTGATGGATAGTTGTATGGCGCGTTTTGTGCAACCGTATAGTGAAGAAGCTGCTCCTTATCTGCTGGAACGTGCCCAAATGCGCCTGAATGCCGGACAAGGACGCGGTGCGATGCTTGATTATGATGAATACTATAAAGCGGTTCGTGGCAATGTGAATGATGTGTTCTATTATTATCGCGAACAGGCGGCCGTTCAGGCAAAGCAGTTTCAGCGTGCGTTGGATGATTTGGCAAAAGCTATTGAACTTAATCCGAAAGAGCTGACTTATTTTTCGGAACTTGCGGTGGTGAACATTCGTGTGGGGAGAAATGAAGAAGCGATCAAGGTGCTGAAAGATGCTTTGGAAATTGATTCTAAATATGCTGAAGCTTATCGTTTGATAGGAGTTGCCCAGCTACAGTTAAAGCAAAACAAAGAGGCTTGTGCCAGTTTCGCAAAAGCTAAGGAACTGGGTGATCCGAATGTTGATGCTTTAATAGAAAAACACTGTAAGTGATAGTATTGCAGATGATATCTTTATAAAAAAGGCTCTGCTTTCACAAGCTGAGCCTTTATCGGGAAACTCCCGTGTCAAAAAAGAATTAGCTAAGTCTAGGTTTTAAAACAGGTATAAGTGAATTTTTCTTTTGTGTATAATCCTATTAAGTAAATGCATGAAGTTGCAGAATACTGCATAAGATACCAATTTTTTTTCTTGAATGAATCATAAATTGTTGAATACTAAAATAATATTAGAATGAAAAAAGTAATTTGCAGTCAGAAAGCTCCGGGAGCTATTGGTCCTTACAGCCAGGCTATCGAAGCAAATGGAATGATATTTGTATCTGGTCAATTACCTATTGATGCGACTACCGGACAGATGGCAGAAGGTGCTGAAGCACAGGCACGTCAGTCATTGGAGAACATCAAGCATATCCTTGGAGAAGCAGGTTTGACGATGGCAAATATCGTCAAGACTACTGTTTTCCTACAGGATATGTCATTGTTTGCAGATATGAATAAAGTATATGCTACCTATTTTGATGGTGATTTCCCTGCCCGTTCAGCTGTTGCAGTGAAAGCCCTGCCGAAAGATGCTTTAGTGGAGATTGAGTGCATCGCGGTTCGCTAACAAATCGGCAACAATAAAACTACTGCCTCCTACGAAGATAAAGTCTTCCGGGAGGCTTTTTTCTTGTGCAGTCCGCACGGCAGAGGGAACATCTGGATAGCAATTTCCTTGCAATCCGGCCTCAGAGGCAAGTTGGGCAAGTTCGCTTTCAGGTAATGCACGCCTTACGCTGGCTTTTGTGAAGTAATATTCGGCTTCTTGGGGTAATAATGCTAATACACCGTGTATGTCTTTGTCGTTTACCATACCTATAATCATATGTAGTTTCCGGTAAGATTGCTGTTTCAACTGCTCTGTGATATAGGTGATGCCACCTACATTGTGTCCGGTATCGCATATCAGGGTAGGGGCATCCTGCAATTTTTGCCAGCGTCCCATCAGGCCGGTCAGTTCACAGACATGGGCGAAGCCACTTCGAACAGCCTGCTCACTCAGATTGTATCCGGCTTTCCGTAGTTCTGGGATGGCTGTGAGTAACGTGCGGGTGTTTTTAGTTTGATATAATCCTTTCAGCTCACATTCCAATCCGGGGTAATCATCCTTTTCATCTTCTTCTGCAAAGAGAATGGGAGCACCTACTTCGCGAGCCTTTTTTGCAAATACAGGTTTTGTTTCAGGAGTCGTTTCTCCGATTATGACAGGTATTCCACTTTTAATGATCCCGGCTTTTTCTCCCGCTATCTTTTCTAATGTATTACCCAGGAATTGGGTATGGTCAAAACTAATATTGGTGATGATACATAGATCCGGGTGTACAATATTGGTGCAATCCAGTCTTCCGCCAAGTCCTACTTCGATAACCGCTACATCTACATGTTCATCAGCGAAATACCGGAATGCCATAGCGGTAGTCAATTCAAAGAAAGAAGGATGCAGAGGCTCAAAAAAATCACGTTCTTTTTCTACAAACCGGACTACATATTCTTCCGGGATAGGCTGTCCGTTTATTCGGATACGTTCGCGGAAATCTACGAGGTGCGGAGATGTGTAGAGGCCTACCCGGTACCCCGCTTCCTGCAAGATAGCAGCAAGAGTGTGCGAGCATGAACCTTTGCCATTCGTACCTCCTACATGGATACTGTGGAAGTTCCGGTGCGGGTGTCCGAAGTGTTCATCCAGTGCCAATGTATTCTCCAAACCTTCCTTGTATGCCGAACTTCCCACCTGTTGAAACATAGGGACACTGTTATATAAGTATAATAAAGTGTTCTGATAATCCATCTTTTAAAATATTTAACGAGAAAGCAAACTATTCTCTCTTTTTAATTCCTATCTTAGAAGCTGCAAAGATAATGCAAACTGAGAGCAGAATAAAATGAACTTGTTCATTTTTTATGCCGAAGTACAGCTTATCTTCGCTTTGGAGGCAATATCAACAATTTAAATCTAAAAGAGTATGGGAGCAAAGAAAAATTTTGTGATTGATACGAACGTAATCCTTCACGACTATAACTGTCTTAAGAATTTCCAAGAGAACGACATTTATCTTCCCATCGTAGTTCTTGAAGAATTGGACAAATTCAAGAAAGGGAATGAACAGATAAACTTCAATGCCCGTGAATTTCTCCGCGAGCTCGATTTAGTTACCGATGACAATCTTTTTAATAAGGGTGCTTCTCTGGGCGAAGGACTGGGAAGTTTGTTTGTAATTGCCGGTTCGGTGGATGCTCCGGATGTGTTCGATTCATTCCCCGAGCGTATTCCCGATCATAAGATTCTGGCTGTAGTGGACTGGTTGACGCGCCAAAAGAAGGATATGAAAACCATTCTGGTGACAAAAGACGTGAACCTCCGGATGAAAGCACGTTCCATAGGCTTACTTTGCGAAGATTATATCAACGACAAGGTGATAAATGTGGATATATTTGAAAAGTCAAATGAGGTGTTTGAGGGAATTGATCCTGCTTTGATAGACCGGATTTATTCTTCCAGAGAAGGACTGGATATCAGTGAGTTTGATTTCAAAGATATCATCCATCCGAATGAATGTTTTATCTTGAAAAGTGACAGGAACAGTGTACTTGCCCGTTACAATCCTTTTACACATTCCATTTGTCGGGTGAATAAAACAAAGAACTATGGCATTGAACCCCGGAATGCCGAACAAAGTTTTGCTTTTGAAGTGTTGACCGATCCAAACATCAAATTGGTTGCTTTGACAGGTAAAGCCGGTACAGGAAAAACATTGTTGGCTCTGGCAGCTGCCCTTAGTCAAATGAATGACTATAAACAGATTTTGCTGGCGCGTCCGATTGTTGCTTTATCCAATAAAGACATCGGTTTCCTGCCGGGTGATGCCAAAGAAAAGGTAGCTCCTTACATGCAACCCTTGTTTGATAATCTGAATGTGATCAAACGTCAGTTTGCTTCTAACTCAACAGAGGTAAAACGTTTGGAAGATATGCAGAAAAGTGAGCAACTGGTTATTGAAGCATTAGCTTTCATCCGTGGACGTAGTTTGAGTGAAACTTATTGCATTATTGATGAAGCACAAAACTTGACTCCGCATGAGATCAAAACCATCATAACCCGTGCGGGTGAGGGTACGAAAATGGTGTTTACCGGTGATATCCAACAGATAGACCAACCTTATCTCGACAGTCAGTCCAATGGCTTGGTTTACATGATTGATCGTATGAAAGATCAGAACCTTTTTGCTCACGTAAATTTGTTAAAAGGAGAACGTAGCCAATTAAGTGAATTAGCCAGTAATTTGATGTAACAGAGCTTTATAGGTCGTAAATATGGTGGCAAAGTTATACCTGTAACTTTGCCACCATTTAATTTTATCACACATTTTTATCTTTTTCTTGTCCTATTTGATAAAAAATAATGTATCTTTGCCTCGCCTAAAACAAAACTGTCAAACGAAATGAAACATAAAATTTTTCATCGGTACCTTTCAGCAAAGGTATTGCCGATTTGGACTATTCTGTTGATCGATGTATTGATAATCGTCGTATCCAGCTTATTGGCTTATGCGCTTCGATATGATTTCCGGAGTATTTTCCTGGAATCCTCTACCATTGACAAAACGATTGTATGGACGGTCATTGTCAACTTAGTCTTCTTTAGGGTGTTCCGCACCTATTCCAATGTATTGCGCTTTTCTTCGTTTATAGACATTATGCGCATTTTTGTTTCATTGACGGTGTCTTATGCACTGTTAATGATTTCGAGTGTGCTTTTGGCAAGTTATCTGGATATTCGTCTGGCACCTGTGAGTGTGCTGTTTATGGCGTATATCATTAGCTTTGCCATTATGTCTTGCTCACGTATAGTTGTGAAGATGTTCTATGAACTTCTGAATTTTGATGGAAGTCATAGTGCCAATGTCTTTATATATGGTGCTAAGGAAGCGGGAGTGAACATTGCGAAAGCGTTGCGCGTCAATCTGCGTAATCACTATCGTCTGCGTGGTTTCATAGCGGATGAGCCGGAACTGATTAATAAGGTGATGATGGGCGTAAAGGTATTCCCGAATGACGAGTCTCTGATTGATGTATTGAATGACCGCGATGTGCATACAATTATTATTTCGCCGGCTAAAATGGAAGAACTGAAGAAGTCTGATATGGCCGATCGTCTTCTGGCACACAACATCAAGCTTATGACTGCACCTCCTTTGAGCGAGTGGAGCGGACAGACTTTGAACCGTACTCAGTTGAAAGAAATTCAGATTGAAGATCTTCTGCAACGCGATCCTATTGAAATAGATATTCATAAGGTAGCTTCCCATCTCGAAGGAAAGCGCGTAATGATTACCGGTGCCGCTGGTTCTATCGGTAGCGAAATAATGCGTCAGGTAGCTTCCTTCAATCCTTATAAGCTAATTCTGGTAGATCAGGCGGAGACTCCGTTGCATGATATTCGTCTGGAATTGCAGGATCGTTGGCGTGACATTGATGCAGAGACTATTATTGCGGATATTTCCAATGCTACGCGTATGGAAGATATCTTCAAGGAATACCAACCGCAATACATTTTCCATGCAGCGGCTTATAAGCATGTGCCGATGATGGAAGATAATGTTTCCGAGTCCATTCAGATCAATGTGTTCGGTACGCGTACACTGGCTGATCTGGCTGTAAAATACGGTGCTGAGAAGTTTGTAATGATCTCTACGGATAAGGCTGTAAATCCGACTAATGTAATGGGATGCTCCAAGCGTATCTGTGAGATTTATGTGCAGTCTTTAGCTAAGAAACTTCAGGAGAAAGGCGGGCATGTGACGCAATTCATTACAACACGTTTCGGTAATGTGTTAGGTTCTAATGGCTCGGTAATTCCACGTTTTCGTGATCAGATTCAACGTGGTGGTCCTGTAACAGTGACACATCCTGAGATTATCCGTTATTTCATGACTATTCCCGAAGCTTGCCGTCTGGTACTTGAAGCCGGTAGCATGGGGAATGGCGGTGAGATTTATATCTTTGATATGGGTAAACCGGTGAAGATTGTGGATCTTGCCAAGCGTATGATCAGCCTTTCCGGACGTACGGATGTGAAGATTGAGTTCACTGGATTGCGTCATGGTGAAAAACTGTATGAAGAGTTGCTGAATGTGAAAGAACTGACAAAGCCGACTTATCATGAGAAGATTATGATTGCTACAGTTCGCGAATATGATTATGATGAGGTGAAGCAACGCATTCAGAAGTTGATAGAGGTTAGTTACACGTATGATCAGATGCAGATTGTAGCTGCTATGAAGGATATTGTTCCTGAGTTTATCAGCAAGAATTCATGCTTTGAAGCCTTGGATAAGAAACCCGAATAAAGAAAAAGTTCCTATGTAAAGGAAACGCCAATATATGTAATGCCCCGTAACAATATATGTTAGATATGCTAACAATATATGTTACGGGGCATTACTTATAATGATATGTTGTGCGGTTCCTGTTTATTTTTTACTGGAGAAATATTTCATGAACTGAGTACGTTCGAAGGTATTTACTCCATTCAAGTCGCTGATATTCAGCATTCCCTTGAATTGAGGGATGTTTTCCATGCCTTTGCGATCCATCCATAAGTTCAGGAAGTGGATATATTCTCCTACAAGGGCATAACTGTTCTGATAGAATGCGCTACAAATCTCTACAGCTGAAGCTCCTGCCAAAATTGCTTTTACAATGCCTTCGGGAGAGTGAATACCACCTGATGCTGCATAATCCAGCTTATTCACAGCTGCGGAAGCGATACCGATCCAGCGTAAGGCTTTAACCAGGTCAGCTCCTGTGCTGAATACATTTCCTGAGATTTGCTTCATCTTTTCGATATCAATATCCGGCTGATAGAAGCGGTTGAATAATACCACGGCAGCTGCTCCGTTGGCATATAGCTGATCTATCAGAGCTATCGGATTAGTCAGGTTATCACCCAGCTTCATGATGATCGGAATACGTACCGTCTTTTTGATGTGGCTGAGAATATCGATATGGCGTTGTTCGAATGAACCGTAATTGTATTGCATATCTGTTTGGAGAGCCAGGATATTGATTTCTATAGCATCAGCTCCTGCTGCTTCCATTTGTTGTGCAAATCCTACCCATTCAGCATCCTGATAGCAGTTTATGCTGGCAATAACAGGAATGGGGCATACTTTTTTAGTATCCTTAATCAGTTCCAGATACTCTGACAGTTTATGTTGGCGGACGTATTCTACCAAGTAATCACTGCCTTCAGGATACATATTCGGATCTCCCAGCCAGTCAGCTTCCAACATGATCTGCTCTTCAAAAAGAGATTTCAGAACAATGGCACCGACACCGGCTTCATAGAATTTCTGATTTTTTTCAGCACTATCAGTTAAACCTGAGCTGCTGACGATAATCGGGTTTCTTAATTTTAACCCGGCAAAAGTAGTTTTTAATGTTGCCATGGTAATAATGTTTAATGAATAATGATTAATACGTTCTGTCTCCAAAGATTTTGCTTCCTACGCGTATCAGAGTACTTCCAGCAGCAATAGCTTGGTGATAATCGTGGGACATTCCCATGGACAACTCCCGAAAAGCCTCCGTGTCGGCAAACCATGAGTCTTTCACTTCTTTGAAGAAGCTACTTAATGAACAAAATTCCTTCTCTATTTGTTCATTGTCGTCTGTATTTGTTGCCATACCCATCAGACCGCATAATTGTATGTTACTGAGAGTTTTCCATTCACCGGCTGCTAACATTTCCCGACATTCGCCAAAACTAAAACCAAATTTGGTTTCTTCTTCTGCAATGTGCAGTTGCAACAGGCAGTTGACTACTTTTCCGGCTTTTGCAGCTTGCTTATTGACTTCTACAAGGAGTTTGTATGAGTCAATTCCGTGGATCAGAGCCACGTAGGGCACGATAAACTTGATTTTATTGGTTTGCAGATGCCCGATAAAGTGCCATTCAATGTCTTTGGGAAGACTTTCGTACTTGGCAGTCATTTCCTGTACTTTGCTTTCTCCGAATATTCGTTGTCCGGTGCGATAGGCTTCTTCTATCGCTTCATTGGGGTGAAATTTGGAGACAGCTACCAGTCGCACCCCATCAGGCAGTTCGCTTAGCACTTGTTGAAGATTCTCTGCAATATTCATGATTAGAAAATTGAAATATGAAATTCAAAAGTTGAAGATCAAAGCGTTCTGTGTTTACGCTAATCACTTCAACTTTCAATTCTCAAAAGATTAAACTTCCGGTTTGTCATTGGGTTCCGCGCTATACGGATATACATCCATAAGGGGTGTTTCGGATACTAAAGCGATCTGGTAATCCGCCATCGTACCCTTCATACCTTCATCCAGTTTCTTAACAGCATCGCGCAGGTCGGCAGCTTGTACCAATACCTGAGTGGATGTTTTCTTTTCAGCTCCACTCTTTTCGTCCAGAGTAATAAAGATCAGTTTACACTTGAACCAACGGTCGGCAGCCTCTTCTTCGCTGGGGAATAATTCACTATAGTTGGCACGTTTGATGTCTGATACTGTAAATTCGCCTGAAATAAACGGCGTCATTTCTTCAATGATGCGTGCTTCCGCTTCCGTAAAGCTGAGTGCGTCCACCAAATAAGGTTCTGTAACTTTCTTGTTCATACCGTTTTCCATCACTTTTTCGTAACGGATCTTGCACTCAAACCATGTATGCATTGCCATAATTCCTTTGTTTTTTAATTATGAATTTATATTCTTGTTATAAAACTGACTACAAAGATAATGCAATTTGAGTGCATAACTTTCATGCTCGCATGAAAAAGTTATGCTGAGATTTTTTATTGTTTCTTTTTATGACTGGTGCTTCATCCTTGAAAATGTACTTCTACATAATTTGTCTCATAGTATCAGAAATATCTGTTGTCAAATAAAAGAGCCTAAATAGAGGCAATCGCCTGTATATCATTGATTGGAGGGAGTGTGATTTCTCGCTGTTATTGCTGTTCTTTGGCGCGTTAAACCTATAAAAACAACAAAATTATGGTAGTAGCTTATTTAAGAGTAAGTACAGAAAAACAATTTCTGGCTAATCAACGTGAAGAACTTCTGCGTTTTGCAGAGAAGAATGGATTGCAGATTGACAAATGGTACACCGAAACGGTGAGTGGTAGTGTGAGAAGCAAAGACCGGAAGCTATCGGGGGTGTTGAACCGAATGCAAAGAGGTGACTCGCTGATTGTGACGGAAATTTCAAGATTAAGTCGTACAATGTTGGAAATCATGACGATTCTTAATTCTTGTATCAAGAAAGAAATTGTTCTGTACAGCACAAAAGAGGGGTATGTATTTCAAAATGACATGAACAGCAAGGTATTGGGGTTCGCATTCGGATTAATGGCAGAGATAGAACGTAATCTGATTTCCATGCGAACAAAAGAAGCATTGGCGAGGCGCAGGCAAGAGGGGGTAAAATTGGGACGAAAGAAAGGAACCTGTCCTGCTATGAGGGTACTTCGTGAGAACAAAAGACGTTTGATAAAAGATGCTCAACGAGGTGTTTCCTGTTCGGAGCTGGCTCGCCAGATGGGAGTATCCCGAACTACTATGCATCGTTTCCTGAAGTGTAACTAATGAGAAAACGAGTTGACAAGTTCCTGTTTCCAGGCACTTTAGTCAACTCGTTTCTCCGGGCAGTGGAATTCTTAACTATCCTACGGGAATTTCTTTATCTTCGTTTTCCTCTTTCATGCTTTTTCCACGTTTATGCAAACTCTTCAGTTCAAATGACAACATGATGCGGAAGAATCCGATAATCAGGAATGCGAATGAAATCATGTAAACTGCATAGAGAGCGCCTATTGCCGGTTGCCATAAGATGATGAGCGAACAAATTACGGCTAATATGCCGAAAGCAATATACCAGCCCCAGTCTCTTGTACCATATCTTTTCAGATCCATGGCATAGCCGACAGATGAGAAGCCCCGGAACATCAGCCAGAATGCAATAATGAAAGGAATAACTTCCATACTCAGTAATGGATAAGCTATCAGGTAGAAACCGAATATCATGTCGATGATACCTCCGGCCAAATACCAGCCCCAACTGGATACATTTTTCCGGTTGCTTACAGCAAAAGAAATCTCCAGCAAACCGCTGAATAACATGGATATGCTGAACAGGATACTTAAAACTGCGTAGCCGCTCAACGGTGCGAACATCAGGCTGACGGCAACTACTACGTAGAGTATGCCAAGCAAGAGAGAGAGCCACCAGTTTTTTACTTCGCATTGAAGTTCGTCAAATAAAGTTTTCATGCAAATTGAATTTTAAATGGTTATTGTAATCATGTTTGTGAGAGTAACAATTTACAGTTGGAAAAGTTTTGAGCGAACTTTTCTAACAGTTCGTTTGTTATATAAACATATAAAAAAAAGAAAACTATGGCTACAACAAAATTCAAGGGACAACCGGTTAAGATTATCGGTGAGTTTATAAAAACAGGAACAGTTGCTCCTGATTTCGAGTTAGTAAAGACTGACCTTTCTTCTTTTTCTTTGAAAGATATGAAAGGAAAGAATGTGATATTGAATATCTTCCCGAGTTTGGACACTAGTGTTTGTGCAACGTCTGTGCGCAAGTTTAATAAGTTGGCAGCAAGTCTGCCTGATACCGTGGTACTGGCGATTTCCAAAGACTTGCCTTTTGCTCACGCTCGTTTCTGTACGACGGAAGGTATTGAAAATGTAATTCCTTTGTCTGATTTCCGTTTTTCGGATTTCGATGAAAGCTATGGCGTACGTATGGCAGATGGACCATTGGGCGGTTTGCTGGCACGTGCAGTAGTTATCATTGGTAAAGATGGAAAAGTGATGTATACTGAACTGGTACCCGAAATCACTCAGGAGCCGGATTATGACAAAGCAATAGAGGCTGTGAAGAAATAGTAAATTCAGATTTTTAAATAGCAATAAAAAAGATAAGGTGCACAAGGGTCGTGAGGCTATTGTGCACTATTTGTTTTTTATATAGTGAGTTGGCGTGTGAATTGATTGTGGATTATCTTTTGTGTATTTTATTTGCTTTATGGTGAGTAACTGACTTTTTTTGTTTTACTTTGTACCATGAAATCAAGTATTAATAGATAACAAAGAAAAATGGAACGAGGTTTAAAAGACTACACCTTACTCATGCTGAAAGGTGTGGGAATGGGAGCAGCCGATGTGGTTCCCGGAGTATCGGGAGGAACAATTGCTTTTATTGTGGGAATTTATGATGAACTGATAGATTCGATAAAAAGCATCAACGGAAAAAGTTTAAAGTTGTTTTTTACAGGAAAATGGGGAGCGTTCTGGAAAGCTATTAATGGTAATTTTTTAATTTCCATTGTAGCTGGAATCGCTGTCAGTGTATTTTCGTTGGCTAAGGTTATTACATGGTTGCTTACGGATCATCCGGTAATGGTTTGGGCTTTCTTTTTCGGACTGGTGCTGGCTTCCACCTGGTTTGTGGGGAAAGATATAAAGGAGTGGAATAAGAAAACAATTCCGGCTTTTATCATAGGAGTGGCAGTTGCTTATTACATTACGGTGGCAACTCCTGCTGAAACGCCATCCAATCTGTTTTTCATTTTCCTTTGCGGTGCGATTGCTATTTGCGCAATGATCTTGCCGGGCATATCGGGTAGTTTTATTTTGGTACTGTTAGGCAAATACTTCTATATAATGGAAGCGGTCAAGACATTTGATATAGCGACTTTATTAGTATTCTTGGCAGGCGCCTGTATAGGTATAACTACTTTTTCACGAGTTCTTTCATATGCACTAAAGAACTTTCGTAATATTACGTTGGCGGTATTGACCGGCTTTATGCTGGGGTCTCTTAATAAGGTATGGCCATGGAAAGAAACGCTTGAAACGTTCACAGACAGTCATGGAGTAGTGAAGCCACTGGTTGAAGCGAATATCCTTCCTAATCAATATATTGTTGAAGCTGTAGTATTGATGATTGTTGGTTTCTTCCTGGTATATTTTTTGGAGAAGCTTTCTACACGTAGCGCTAAATAAGGATACCCTCTACAATATAAAAAAACAGAGAGTAAAGCGATCAGCTTTACTCTCTGCTTTTTTTATTGCAATGCTTTTATGATATTTTGCATATAAACAGCCAGATCTTCCCGGTCTTCATTTTCCATCATAGCCTGCATTTTCTCCAGTTCTTTCAGATCAAAGGGGCGGGTACACTTCTGATTGTACTTTATGAAGTTTTCCTTATCATGCAACGTCATGTAGAGAACGGTCAACTTTTCATTGATACCTTCAAATTCCGGTTCTAACTCACAAACACGTTCAAAAGCTATTTTCGCATAATCCAGATACCCGATTTCCATGCTGTGCATACCTATTTCATTCCAGGTATCAGCGCTAGGAGCACAATTCAAGGCCTTTGCCCATTGCTTTATTCCCTTTTCGTAGTCACCTTCTTCGACGTACATACGGCCTTCAATCAGGTAGGCTTCAGGATCTTTTGGTTCCAGCTTTTGGGCTTTCTTACAATACTGGTGCGCTTTGCGCTTCTTTTTCATTTTGGAAAGGCAAAGCCCTGCATTGGCATATAGGCTGGGTAGAGTAGGTGCGGGAGTTTCTTCCGCTTCGTTAGCCTGGATTGCTTTTTCCAGATTTTCGTATCCTTCTTCCCATTCGCCTTTGGATACCTTGCATAAACCGATGTAGGTATAGACAAACTCAGGAGCTAGCCCATGCATCTGCTCAGCTTTCTGATAACATTCCAGAGCTGCATCCTCATTACCCAACTGGTAAAAACAATGCCCTTTCATTACATAGGCGTCTGCAAATTCGTCATCACCTATCAATGCATAGTCGCAGGCATCAATTGCCTGGTCGAAGTTCAGATCTTCAAAATGGCATCTTGCCAATCCGAACCAGTAGGGAGCCGAATATGGATTCTGATCTATCAGTTGGTTATATAGAGGAATTGCTTCTTCTATCATGCCTTTCCCATAATAACAGTCTGCAACTACGGCAATGTAAGCTTCTTCATCGGCATATTCTTCCTTTACCGGGTTGAGCCATGCCAGAGCCTTGTCCGGATAGCCCATATCGAGGTACATATAAGATACATCGACTACATTTGCCAGATCCTCTTTATCTTCAATCGTATCGAGTAACTGTTCGGCATCATCCAGCTTACCTTCACTCAGCAGCAAGTGAGCACGTACCACCTTGGCTTCCGGCGAATAGGTGTCGGGAAGGTTTTCGATGATTTCACGTGCCTTTGCTCTTTTTCCGCTATCCAGATGCAGGTAAGCATATTCTATCATTAATGCCGTACTGTCGGGATGTAGCTTTAGACCATATTCTGCAATTTCTAAAGCCTTATCATAATTCTTTTTGGTGCCATACCAGTCGGCAAGGTCAGCCAAATCGTCTGCGTCCAGATAAAATGGTTGTTTCGCGGACATTGCCAATTCATATTGTTCGGCAAGTTCCTGAAGTTCTTTATCTCTGCCGGACAGCAGGTTTTTATTGCTCATTAATAGTTTACTCCTATAATCCTTACTTTATTTGTTAATCTTGCCCCAGGTATCTTTCAACCCTACAGTACGGTTGAATACCATCTTTTCCGGTGTGGAGTCCGGATCTACATTGAAGTAACCGATGCGCTGGAACTGCAAGTAAGTAAGCGGTTTCATGCCTGCGGCATATTTCTCAATGTAGCAACGGGGCAGTATATGCAATGAATCCGGGTTGATAATTTCTTTCATCGCTTCCAGGGCATCGCAGTTTTTAGCTTCGCGAATAGCGGCAAGTTCGTCGCGTGGGTTCTCCACTTTCCACAGACGGTCGTAGAGGCGTACTTCGGCTTCGAGACAATGGTCGCAGCTGACCCAATGCAAGGTACCTTTCACCTTACGGTTTGCTTCGGGCATACCGCTCTTGGTGTTCGGGTCGTATTCGCAATATACTTCGACTATTTCTCCGGCTTCATTTTTCTTGCAACCGGTGCACTTTACGATATAAGCGTTCTTCAGGCGCACTTCCTGTCCCGGAGTCATACGGAAATATTTTTTGGGAGCATCCTCCATGAAGTCTTCACGTTCCATCCACAGCTCACGGCTGAATTCGATGAAGTGACTGCCTTCTTCCGGTTTTTCCGGATTATTGATAGCTTCCAGTTCTTCCACTTGTCCTTCGGGGTAGTTGGTAATAACCAGCTTCACCGGATTCACAACGGCAGATACACGAATTGCGCGGGAATTAAGGTCTTCGCGCAGGGCGCTTTCCAGCAAAGCAAATTCATTGAGCGCATCATAAGTGGTATATCCGATTTTATCGATAAACTTGTGGATAGACTCAGGAGAATATCCGCGACGGCGGAAACCACAGATGGTCGGCATACGGGGATCATCCCATCCGTTCACCAGTTTCTCTTTTACCAGAGTCAACAGATTACGTTTGCTCATCAGCGTATAGCTGAGGTTCAGTTTATTGAACTCATACTGGTGAGGGCGGTTATCATTCAAATCCTGTCCTTCTTTCACCCAGTCTACAAAAAGATCGTAGAGCGGACGGTGAGGAACGAATTCCAACGTACAGAGAGAATGGGTTACGCCTTCGAAGTAGTCGCTTTGTCCATGTGCGAAGTCATACATCGGATAAGCTTTCCAAGTGGTGCCCGTGCGATGGTGCGGATGGTTCACTACACGATAAATGATAGGATCGCGGAAGTGCATGTTCGGATTCGCCATGTCAATTTTGGCACGGAGCACCATAGCACCTTCTGCTATTTCACCTGTATTCATCTTCTTGAACAAGGAGAGACTTTCTTCTATTGGGCGGTTGCGGTAGGGACTTTCCACACCCGGTTGGGTAGGAGTACCTTTCTGCTGTGCGATTTGCTCGGAAGTCTGCTCGTCAATATATGCTTTACCTTCTTCAATGAGGCGGATGGCAAAGTCCCACAATTGCTGGAAGTAATCGGACGCATAGTATTCATTACCCCATTGGTAACCCAGCCATTGAATATCTTCTTTGATGGCTTCTACATATTCCACATCTTCCTTGGTAGGATTGGTATCATCGAAACGCAGATTGCAGATGCCATTGTGGTCGGCTGCAATACCAAAATCAAGGCAAATAGCCTTGGCGTGACCGATGTGGAGGTATCCGTTGGGTTCGGGCGGGAAACGCGTTTGCACCTTACCACCGTTTTTACCCTCTTTTAAATCTTTCTCAACAATTTGTTCAATGAAGTTGAGGCTCTTTTTTTCGCCTACTTCTTCGCTCTTAATATCTGCCATAATGGTATGTATATATTCTAAAAATCAAGCTACAAAAGTAAGACATTTTTTTCGTTTATCCTTATTTCACGGGAATATATCCACTCTTTTTAATGATTTCCTGACCGGCAGGTGACAGGATGAAACTGATGAGTGGGTTTACTTGTCCGGCGTTTTCCGTATTATAGTAATAATACAGAGGTCGTACGATGGGGTAACTCTTGTCTGTGGCACTTTCCATTGTGGGCGGCGCAAAGTGTTTACCGTCATAAGATACGGAAAGTGACTTGACGCGAGGGGAGAGATAAGCCAGCCCTACGTACCCTATTGCTCCCTTCGTCTGACTGACGGATTGGATAATGGCTCCGGTGGCGGGCATGGAAAGGCTACTGCTCATATAATTTTTATTTTTGAGAACGCTTTCCTTGAAAAACTCATAGGTGCCCGAAGATGTTTCACGGGAATATACTACGATTTTACGATCATCTCCACCCACTTGCTTCCAGTTTGTTATTTTTCCCCGGAAGATATCTTCCAGTTGTTGGCGTGTCAGTTGTTTCACGGGGTTGGAAGGGTGTACCACGACGGCGAGGGCATCGTAGGCGACGATTACTTCTTCTACTTCCTTGCCTGCGGACTTTACTTTCATTTTCTCGCTGAACTTGATGGGGCGGGATGCCATGGCGATATCCGTTGTTCCGTCCAATAAAGCGGAAATACCCACGCCGGTACCGCCACCCGTGACGGTAATCCGGGCATCGGGATTGAGCGCCATAAACCTTTCAGCGGTCTGTTGTGCTACGGGGAGTACGGTGTCGCTGCCTTTAATACGCTGTGCTTGCATGCTACTTGCAGCTAATGTCAGGAGTAGGATAATACTTATTCTTTTCATAATAGGTATTGTTTATAATTACTTTATGTAGTAAACTAATGATAGTATAACAACCTTCATACTACTCTTTTTGTTTATTCTCTGCAAATAAAGCAATCGTGTATTACGATGCTATTACAAAGCTTGTGTTTTTGCGGGTTGTAACGCTTTTGTAATATGTTTGAAACATTTCTTTCAAATGTTAGTCACACTCTCTTAACATCGGCCCCGTTTCTTTGCATGCAGAATATCAACAGGTATTTATGAAGAAACTTTTTGAAAAAATAGTAGAAGGTATATTGGCTTGCAGTGGTTTCGTAACAAGCATTACCATTGTGCTTATCATCCTGTTTCTCTTTTCCGAGGCGTTGGGATTGTTCAACAGCCGGGTGATTGAAGAGGGATATGTATTGGCATTGAATAAAGATAATAAGGTTACTGAGCTGACACCGGCTCAGATAAAAGATGTTTTCGACGAGGAAATAACAAACTGGAATGAGGTCGGAGGGCAGGATATGCCTATCCGGCTTTTCCGTTTGGAGGATATCACCCAGTATTATACCGAAGAAGAACTGGGCCCTTCTTATGAACACGCCGGAGCAAGAATTACCGAGTTGGTGGAGCGTACACCGGGCATCATTGCTTTTGTGCCGCAACAGTTTATTGTCCGGCAAGACTCCGTACACTTGTTGCGCGATAATACGATTTCAGTGAAAGACGTCTTTGCCGGTGCCGAATGGTTTCCTACGGCTACACCTGCCGCGCAATTTGGCTTTTTGCCACTGATAACGGGTACATTATGGGTGAGTCTTTTTGCCATTCTAATTGCTCTTCCGTTCGGCCTTTCGGTAGCTATCTATATGTCCGAAGTGGCAAATCCTAAGGTACGCAATTTGTTGAAGCCGATAATTGAGTTGCTGAGTGGTATTCCGTCAGTGGTATATGGCTTCTTCGGATTGATAGTCATTGTGCCGCTCATACAGAAAGTGTTCGACTTGCCGGTTGGCGAAAGCGGTCTGGCGGGAAGCATCGTATTGGCAATAATGGCATTGCCCACGATTATTACTGTGACAGAAGATGCCATGCGCAACTGTCCCCGTGCCATGCGTGAAGCCAGTCTGGCATTGGGAGCTTCGCAATGGCAAACTATATATAAGGTGGTGATACCCTATTCTGTATCGGGCATCACTTCCGGAGTAGTGCTGGGCATCGGACGCGCCATCGGAGAAACGATGGCGGTATTGATGGTGACAGGCAATGCGGCTGTTATACCGCATACCATTCTGGAACCGTTGCGCACCATTCCCGCTACGATTGCAGCGGAACTGGGAGAGGCACCTGCCGGAGGAGCTCATTATGAAGCTTTATTCCTTCTGGGAGTAGTATTGTTCTTTATCAGTTTGCTGATCAACTTCACGGTGGAAGCTGTATCGGCCCGGAAAAGATAGTGTTTTACAGAGAAAAGTAAAATGAGTATGATAGATAGGAAACATCTTTCGCAACGCATTGCATTCGGTACATTCCGTTTGCTGAGCCTGACGGTGGTAGGGATACTCTTTGCCATTCTCGGCTTTATTATATATAAAGGTATAGGAGTTATCAGTTGGGAGTTTCTGACTACCGCGCCGAAGGACGGCATGACGGCAGGTGGTATTTGGCCTGCCATCGTCGGCACATTCTATCTGATGATAGGCAGTGCCCTGTTTGCCTTTCCGGTGGGAGTAATGAGTGGTATCTATATGAATGAATACGCTCCGAAGGGCTGGATCGTCCGTTTTATCCGCATGATGACGAATAATCTGAGTGGGATACCCTCCATTGTCTTTGGTCTTTTCGGTATGGCCCTGTTCGTTAACTATATGGGGTTTGGCGATAGTATCCTTGCCGGCTCTCTTACATTGGGATTGCTCTGCGTGCCTTTGGTGATCCGTACTACCGAAGAAGCGCTGAAAGCTATTCCCGATACTCTGCGTGAAGGAAGCCGGGCTTTGGGAGCTACCAAATTGCAAACCATCTGGCATGTGATTCTGCCAATGGCCATGCCGAATGTGATAACAGGGCTTATTCTTGCTTTGGGACGTGTTTCCGGTGAGACCGCACCCATCCTGTTTACTTGTGCCGCTTATTTTCTTCCTCAGTTGCCCACAAGTATCCTCGATCAGTGCATGGCATTGCCTTATCATCTATATGTTATTTCTACTAGTGGTACGGATATGGAAGCTCAGCTTCCGCTGGCTTATGGCACTGCTTTGGTTTTAATAATAATCATTCTCTTTGTAAATCTTCTGGCAAATGCCTTACGGAAGTATTTTGAGAAGAAAGTAAAGATGAACTAACGGGAATAATAAACAGTAAATGAAATGATTGGTAAAATAGAAGCAAATGATGTAAACTTCTGGTATGGTGACTTTCATGCTCTGAAAGGTATCAGTATGTCGATAGAAGAACGTTCGGTGGTAGCCTTTATCGGTCCTTCGGGATGCGGTAAGTCCACTTTCCTGCGGTTATTCAACCGTATGAACGATCTGATTCCCAATACTCGCCTGACAGGTGAAATCCATATTGACGGAAAGGATATCTACGGAAAAGATGTCCAGGTGGATGAGCTCCGTAAGAAAGTAGGTATGGTGTTCCAGCGTCCTAATCCTTTTCCTAAAAGTATTTTCGAGAATGTGGCCTATGGCCTTCGGGTGAACGGGGTGACGGACAATAGTTTTATCCGCCAGCGTGTGGAAGAGTCCTTGAGGGGTGCCGCCTTGTGGGAAGAAGTAAAGGATAAGTTGAAAGTTTCCGCTTATGCACTTTCCGGCGGACAACAGCAACGCCTTTGCATAGCCCGCGCCATGGCTGTGTCTCCCTCCGTATTGCTGATGGACGAGCCGGCTTCTGCGCTCGATCCTATTTCTACGGCTAAAGTAGAGGAGCTTATTCACGAGTTGAAAGAACAGTATACAATTGTTATCGTTACACACAATATGCAGCAGGCTGCGCGCGTTAGTGATAAAACAGCATTCTTCTATTTGGGGCAAATGGTAGAATTTGACGATACCAAGAAGATATTTACGAACCCCGAGAAGGTGGAGACTCAGAACTATATTACGGGCCGTTTTGGATAGGCATTTGTTTCATTGCTTGAAACTCTGAGTTTCTCGGCGTGAAACCAACAGTTTCAAAGGATGAAACTAAGAGTTTCACGGCATGAAACCGGGAGTTTCACACAGAGAAACTAAAGGTGGCTCGCTGCAAGACTCAAAAGAGTGACAGGTTTCCTCTAATTAATCATATAAGTAATCTTAAAATAGAAATTTATGGTAAAGTTTATCGAATCGGAACTCGTCTTACTTAAAAAGGAAATAGACGAAATGTGGACCTTAGTATATAACCAGCTCGACCGGGCAGGGGAGGCAGTCTTGACTTTCGACCGCGAACTGGCGCAGCAAGTGTTGGTGCGCGAACGTCGCGTGAATGCCTTGGAATTGAAAATAGACAGTGACGTAGAAGATATTATTGCCCTGTACAATCCCGTAGCCATTGATCTGCGTTTTGTGCTTGCCATGCTGAAGATCAATACAAACCTGGAACGGTTGGGGGACTTTGCCGAAGGTATAGCCCGTTTCGTGCTGAACTGTAAAGAGCCTGTCCTCGATCCGGACCTTTTGAAGCAATTACGTCTGGAAGAAATGCAGGCGCAAGTACTTGCCATGCTGGAACTTGCCAAAAAGGCTCTTCAGGAAGAGAGTCAGGATCTGGCAACTTCAGTCTTTGCTAAAGACAATTTGTTGGATGAAATTAATGCTGAAGCTACTACGATTCTGGCAGGTTATATTGCTAAACATCCGGACAGTGTTCTTCCTTGCCTGAACCTGGTAAGTGTCTTCCGTAAGTTGGAGCGTTCCGGCGATCATATTACCAATATTGCCGAAGAAATAGTCTTCTTTATCGATGCGAAAGTGTTAAAACATAGCGGAAAAACGGACGAACATTATCCTTTAAGCAAGAAATGAGTTCTTTTTTAGGTAAAATTTAGCGTTTGTTAGAAAAATGCTATATATTTGTCCATTGAAAACGATTGCGGATGTGGAAAGGCTATAGAAGTGGTAATAAAACCAAAGAAATTTCAAAAAGATGTTATAAGACATATTTTTTAATTTGGTAAGTAACCTGAAAAGCCGCTATATTTGCAGCGTTATCCTGAAAACAATCTTTTTACCTTAAAAAAAAACTAATACCTATTGAAAACTGAAAAATGGGGCTTTGTGAAAAGCTCCATTTTTTTTGTACTTATATTCCCCTTATTTCGTATCTTTGGAGAAGATAAGCTGCATCTCGGCAGAACTTTTTCATGCAAGCATGAAAATTCTGCGATTAATTTGCATTATCTTTGTGTTCTCCAAATAAGGAATTATAAATCATTAAATCGTAAACTGAATTATGTTTTCCGGAATAGTAGAAGAATGTGCCACTCTTGTGGCATTGGTAAAAGAACAAGAGAACGTACACTTCACGTTCAAGTGCTCATTTGTAAATGAATTGAAGATAGACCAGAGTGTATCTCATAACGGTGTATGCCTCACGGTAGTCAGCATGACAGAGGATACCTATACGGTTACAGCCATGAAGGAAACATTGGAGCGCTCCAATCTCGGGTTGTTGAACGTAGGAGACAAGGTGAATGTAGAGCGCAGCATGATGATGAACGGTCGCCTTGATGGACATATCGTGCAGGGGCATGTAGATCAGACTGCCACCTGCATCAGTGTAGAAGATGCCGAAGGAAGTTATTACTTCACTTTCCGATATGCTTTCGATAAGGAGATGGCAAAGCGGGGATACATTACTGTGGACAAAGGCTCTGTAACGGTGAATGGTGTCAGTCTGACTGTGTGTAATCCAACGGACGATACTTTCCAGGTAGCTATCATTCCTTATACTTTCGAATATACCAATTTTCACGATATCAAAGTTGATAGCGTAGTGAACATTGAATTTGACATTATCGGCAAATATATCAGCCGGATGCTCCAGTTTAAATAATAGTTCACCACAGATTGCACAAATAGCGCAGAAATATTATCCTTTTATAATCAGTGTTTATCCGTGTAATCTGTGGTGCAATAAAAACATATATCAAATGGACTTTTTACAATTAGTAGCCTCCCGTCAGAGTGACCGCGCTTATGATATGACACGTCCTGTAGAGCCCGAGAAACTGGAACGGATACTGGAAGCTGCCCGTCTGGCCCCATCGGCTTGTAATGCGCAACCGTGGAAGTTTGTCGTAATCAATGATCCGGAACTTTCCGTTAAGGTAGGCAAAGCTACTGCCGGACTGGGGATGAATAAATTTGCTAAGGATGCCCCCGTTCATATTTTGGTTGTGGAAGAATCGATGAATGTCACTTCATTTCTAGGTGCAAAGATTAAGGATAAGTATTTCCCTTTGATAGATATAGGTATTGCCACTGCTCATATCACTTTAGCTGCCGAGAGTGAGGGATTAGGTTCTTGTATTCTTGGCTGGTTTGATGAGAAAGAGATTAAGAAGCTGACCGGTATTCCATCTTCTAAGCGCTTGCTATTGGTTATCACCATCGGCTACTCTGTAAAAGAGAAGAGAAAGAAGGCGAGGAAACCGAAGGAAAAGGTGGTTTCTTACAATAAATACTGATTCAGTGATAAAGGGTTAGTGATAAGTGATTAACAGATTGCGCTATGACACCGCATGGTACTAATCACTTATCACTAACCCTCTAAAATTAAAGATCTTTCAGTAGCACATGGCTTGCGCTCTTATAATATTCTTCCCGTGCATTCATTAATACTTCCCATTGTTCGCTGAACTCCTTGTCCTTATCTATTTTGAAATCCTCCGAACCATGCGTGTCCAGTCTGTCTAACAACAGTGCGACGTTCATCTTATTGATATCCATGGAGGGTTGATAGCCGATATCTTCATTGTTTTCGTCTACTACTTCATGCAATAGATTTATTTCTTGTAACTCATATAGAATCTGGTGTGTCAACCGGATTGGTATCTGACACTCTTCGGATATTTCTTCTGCTGTATATGGTTTTGCATTCTCCTCAAATCTTTTGGCAATGAGGGACATGATAAGGATAGCCACGAAATCCCGATACCTCCGGCTGATATTTTTGGTGTCTTTGTCAAAACTGAAGTTCCGTATGTTTTGTCCCGCATACGTCAGTTCTGCACCAAACAGGCAGATTGTCCACGATATTTGTAACCATAGCAGGAATAGGGGAAGGGCGGCGAAACTACCATAAATAGCATTGTAACGCGATACCCACAACTGACCACTGATGTATAGAAACTGGAATGCCTGGTGTGCCGTTCCTGCAAGAACCCCCGCAATGAGCGCATGCTTGAACTTTACTTTAGTATTCGGCATATAGATGTATAGTCCTGTAAACATGAACCAAGTCAAGGCAAAAGGTATGAGGCGGATCAGGAATTTCAGAATAGGAGCAAGCAGTACAAAATCTTCAATGTACTTCAGCGTTGTACTCATGAAGATGGAGAGACCACCCGAAATTACAATCAAGATAGGCATCAGCAGGAACATAGAGAAATAGTCCGTAATTTTACGGTACATACTTCGTGCCTTTTTTATTTGCCAGATGCGGTTGAAGGTTATTTCAATATTGGTGATCAGGTTGATAACCGTCCATAGCAACATAATTAAACCTACTCCGATAAATATGCCGCTTTTAGTTTCAGAAAGATAAGAGTCTACGAATTGGAGGATGACTTCTGTGGTCTGGTTATGCCCTCCGAATCCCATTCGCACCTGATTCTCCATCAGATTGGAGAAGCCGAATCCACGTGCTATGGCAAATAATATGGCAAGTATAGGGACAATGGCAAGCAAAGTGCTATAAGTCAGTGCAGAGGCATTGTTTACTAGTCTGTCCTTGGTGAAGCGGTTGATACATAAATAAATGGTTTTGATTATATTGTAGAGGGAAAAAGTCGTTTTGGTGACTTCATCCTCTGTAATACGCCAGATGTCGTATGTAAGAAATTTCCAAAGAGCAGTAATACGTTTATTCATAATCAATGAAGAATTAGGAATGAAGAATTATGAATATAGAACGGAGAACTCTATCAAATTGTTGTATCATGCAGAAATTCTTCATTCCTCATTCTCTGTTCTTAAATTAAAAAAAAAGCAGTCGGTCTGTAAGCCGGGTTCTGTTCTCTGTTTTCAGGAAGAAATCTTCATTATTCATTCATCATTCTTCATTCAGCAAAGTGTCTGTCATTTATCTGAGCCGCATGTTACCATACAGGCTTTAGCGGTCTACCCTCCGACATGGAGCGAGCAGCTCTCATAGCGTCGGTTTACATGACCTTACAACTCCCAAGACGCACAGCCCTTGTGTCACCACAAGACTGGTAGGCTCTTACCCTACCTTCTCACCCTTACCCATGCCCAAGGACACCGGCGGTTATTTTCTTCTACGTTACTCTACCCTCGCGGACAGCTTTCTGTTAGGAAGTAGGATGCTCTATGTTGCCCGGACTTTCCTCATACGCCGAAGCGTAAGCGACAGACCGACCGGCTGCTTTTGTCCGGCAAAGATACGATTTTTATGCCAGCGGACACAGAAACTTGTAGAGTTTTTGTGTAAGGGAGGGCTTTTTCCGTATCTTCTCCGTAATTATAGATACGGACCGGATGCGGGGTAGATAACCTCCGGATAGCTTCCTTTTCTAAACACTTTCTTAATATTCCTGAAAATATATAACCAAAGTAGAAATTATTTCTAACTTTGCTAACACTTAATAACCCCCAAATCATTTTAGCTAATGAAGAAACTTATTCCTATCGTATCCCTGTTCCTTTTTGCTTCGTTGTATTCGGTAGCTTCGGAAATCGGGGACAGGACTATTCCTGCGGATGTAGCACAGTTGTCCGACAGCTTGAAGCGTCAGTATGCTCCTGATAAACGGGTAGCACTCTTTGATGTAGATTATTCCTTTTCCGGTAAAAATGTGATGTTACGTGGTGTGACTACTTCGACCGAGGCGAAAGCTGCATTACTGAACGGGCTGTCGAAAGCTGACTATCAAGTAATGGACTGCTTACAGGTATTGCCGGATGAGGCTGCACTGGAAGGAAAAACTTATGGTATCATAAATGTATCGGTGTCCAATCTTAGGGTTGATCCTGACTTCTCATCCGAAATGATGACCCAGGGATTGATGGGAATGCCTGTCCGCGTATTACAGCGCGACGGTTGGTATCGCATTCAGACACCGGATAATTATATCGCTTGGGTACATCGTGTAGGTATTCATCCGGTAACGAAAGAAGAACTTCATGTCTGGAACAGAGCAGAGAAGATTGTGGTGACTTCTCATTATGGGTTTGTGTATTCTGAACCCAATCAGTCTTCGCAGACTGTTTCGGATGTAGTTGCAGGCAATCGCTTGAAGTGGGAGGGAACGAAAGGTGCATTCTATAAGGTTGCATATCCTGACGGGCGGACCGGTTATATTTCCAAATCTATCTCCATGCCGGAAAAGAAATGGCGTGCCGCTTTAAAACAGGATGCTGCCAGCATTATTCGCACGGCACATACGCTGATGGGAGTTCCGTATCTTTGGGCAGGCACTTCTTCCAAAGGGATAGATTGCAGTGGCTTCATGCGTACCATTCTTTTCATTCATGATATCATCATTCCTCGAGATGCTTCACAGCAAGCGTATGTAGGCGAGCATATTGATATCGCTCCTGATTTCAGCAACCTGCAACCGGGCGACTTGATCTTCTTTGGACGTAAAGCTACGGCAGATCGAAAAGAACGTGTGGTGCATGTGGGAATGTATATTGGCAATAAACGTTTCATTCATTCGCAAGGTGATGTACACGTCAGTAGTTTTGATTCTGCCGATGAGCTTTTTGACGAATATAACCTCGGACGCCTTCTGTTTGCTACGCGCGTGCTACCTTATATAAATAAGGAAGCATCCTTGAATACTACGGAAACGAATCCTTATTATAAATAATAAAGTTACGAACTACAAGCTACAAGTAGCAATGCTCTCATTCTGCAAAGCTCTTGTAGCTTGTGGCTCCGTAGCTAGTAGCTCCTAACTTAAAAACAAATATTATGCAAAACAGAAGAGATTTCCTGAAAACAGCTGCTTTTGCCGCATTGGGCTCCGGTGTGGTTATCAATGATGTATTTGGAGGAGAAAGCGCTCCAAAACTGTTCAATATCAATAAAAGTGGTGTGAATGCCAGGATGAAATTGCGCTTCTTTCCATATGAGTTGAAGTTACGTCATGTTTTTACAGTGGCTACTTACTCACGCACTACCACTCCTGATGTACAGGTAGAGATTGAATACGATGGTGTTATCGGTTATGGTGAAGCTTCCATGCCGCCTTATTTACAGAAAGAACTGGGTACGATGGAAAGTGTACTGGCTTTCCTGAAAAAAGTTCAGGATATCATCGGACAGTTTCCCGATCCTTTCCAATTGGAGGATATTCTCGCTTATGTAGATAAGCTTTCACCGGGAGATGCCGCCGCTAAAGCTGCTGTAGATATTGCTTTGCACGACCTTGTGGGCAAATTGCTGAGAGCTCCGTGGTATAAGATATGGGGATTGGATAAGGAAAAAGCTCCTTCGACCACTTTTACCATTGGTATCGATACGCCGGATGTGGTACGAGAAAAAACGAAGGAATGTGCCGAGCAATTCAATATTCTCAAAGTAAAACTGGGGCGTGAGAATGATAAAGAGATGATTGAAACAATCCGTTCGGTGACCGACCTGCCTATTGCCGTCGATGCCAATCAAGGTTGGACGGATAAGCATTATGCCATTGATATGATACAATGGCTGAAAGAAAAAGGGATTGTCATGATTGAGCAGCCGATGCCTAAAACCCAGTTGGATGATATTGCTTGGGTGGCACAACAGAGTCCGTTGCCTATCTTTGCTGATGAATCTTTGCAGCGTTTGAGTGATGTGGCCGGTCTGAAAGGTGCATTTCATGGCATCAATATCAAGTTGATGAAATGTACCGGTATGCGTGAAGGCTGGAAGATGGTGACATTAGCACGTGCTTTGGGTATGAAAGTGATGGTGGGCTGTATGACGGAAACATCCTGTGCTTGCTCTGCTGCTGCCCAGTTTTCTCCTGCGGTTGACTTTGCTGATCTGGATGGCAATCTGCTTATTGCCAACGACCGTTTCAAGGGAATGGAGGTCGTAAAGGGCAAGATCACGTTACCAGATTTGCCTGGCATCGGAGTTGTGAAACTGTAAGGATCCTGAATCGTAATTCAATTTCCGTTCTCAATTATCATCTATAAATTAGCTTATTATGAAAAAAGTATTGTATGCTGCTGCCTTGCTTTTCCTTGTAACTGCCTGTACTCCAAAACCGGAAAGCAAGCCCTATACCTGGGAAGATGATCTGCACCAACGCCTTCTCACTGATTTCTCTCGTACGGAAGATGAAGTGAAAGAGTATATTCGTAAGTATATCCCTGATGTTTCCGATGAGCAGATGTGCCAATGGGAAGCCTCCAAAGCATTGGAGTGTATGACTCTGAATGGTGAGAAGCGTTATTTCCGTAATGCCGCACCTAATTTATTCCGTGTAGACTCTGTCTGCTATCAGATAAAAGCTGCCAAAGATGGCGTCTCCTTCAGTGGCAGTGAAAAAGTAAATATGGAGAACCTGCCCGAAATCATTGCGAGTGTGAAAAAGAGTGGTAATCCTATCACTGCTCCCAAACGAATGCGGGTCACCTATACGCTCACGGTAGACAGTAATGCCGTTCCTGCCGGAGAGCTCGTCCGTTGCTGGCTTCCTTACCCACGTACCGACCAGTCACGTCAGCAAGATGTAAAATTCATCTCTGCCAGCGAATCCAAGTATACTTTATCCCCACAGGATTGCCTTCATAGCACTCTCTACATGGAAAAACGTGCAGTGCAAGATCAACCAACCGTATTCTCTGAAAGTTTTGAGTATACAACTAATGCTGAATGGCATAATTTGAAACCGAAAGATATTCAGCCTTATGATACAACTTCTTCTATATATAAGGAATATACGGCTGAACGTGAGAAGCATGTCATTTTCTCACCACGTATGCGCGAACTTGCTGCCAAATTGACAGCTGGGGAAACCAATCCTTTGTTGAAAGCTAAACGCATCTTCCGTTGGGTGAATGATAACTTCCCTTGGGCTTCTGCCCGGGAATATTCTACTATAGAAAATATTCCCGAATACGTGTTAGATAATCATAAAGGTGATTGTGGGCAGGTTAGTTTGCTGTTTATTACGCTTTGTCGTATCAGTGGTATTCCTGCCCATTTCCAGAGTGGTTTTATGATGCATCCTAAAGCATGGAACCTGCACGACTGGGCGGAAATCTATTTTGAAGGCATTGGCTGGGTTCCTGTAGACCAATCATTTGGCATCCCTACTTTTGCCCGTAATGCGGATGAAGAATATTTCTTCTTGGGTGGCATTGACTCCTGGCGTATGATAGTCAACAGCGATTACGGTATGCCGCTGATACCCGAGAAAAAATATCCTCGTAGTGAAACGGTGGATTTCCAGCGTGGTGAAGTGGAATGGGAGGGAGGTAACCTTTATTTTCCGAAGTGGGATTATCACATGGATATAGAATATCTCGATAATTAAAGAGGTACTTTTCCCTGAAAACAGACCATCTATTTTAAACGGATAGATGGTCTGTTTGATTTTAACGCCTATCTGCCTTATTTTCACGTCAGTAAACGTGCATAAATGTAAAATTGTCAGGTTCTGTCGTTAACCGCTGTTAAGCCCCAAAAGTTCACTGTTAAAAGAGAACAAAAAAGAGTGACAAGCGGAATAAGTGAACGATTTTTGTCGTTATTTTAACGTCGAAATGTTAAACAAAACTTGAATATTAACAATTAAAAGAATAGAAAATTAGTATGAAACAGACAACAAAAAACATTCTCGGGGTTGCAGCTATCGTACTTCTCAGCTCAGGAGTAGCAGGTTTAACCACCTATAAGATGCTGCAAAAAAATATGCCTGCTGATAGTACCAGTGCATTCAATGAAATGTTCCAGCAAAATCCGAACGTACGTTTGGCCTCTTATAATGCCGTTGATGCGCAACCAGTAGATTTGACGCAAGCAGCAGAAAATTCAGTTCACGCTGTGGTGCATATTCGTTCTACTCAAACTTCCAAAGTTCAGGAAGTAGAAGTTAGAGATCCGTTCTCTGATTTCTTCGGTGAATTTTTCGGTGGTCGGGGCGGTACGCAAAGACGTCAGGTACAGACCCCTGAACGTACAGGCTTTGGTTCCGGCGTTATTATCTCTAAAGATGGATATATCGTAACGAACAATCACGTAATTGCAGGTGCAGATGAAATCAGTGTGACGTTGAATGACAATCGTCAGTTTAAAGGACGTATTATTGGTACGGATGAAGAGACAGACTTGGCTCTAATCAAGATAGAAGGTGATGATTTTCCAACTATTCCGGTAGGTGATTCTGATGCACTGAAAGTTGGTGAATGGGTGCTTGCAGTAGGTAACCCGTTTAATCTGACTTCTACGGTGACTGCGGGTATTGTCAGTGCTAAAGCACGCTCTTTAGGCATGAGTCAGCAAACTGGTAAACAGAGTATCGAGTCGTATATTCAGACTGATGCTGCAATTAATCAAGGTAATAGTGGTGGTGCATTGGTAAATGCTCAAGGTGAATTGATTGGTATCAACGCTGCTCTTTTCTCTCCGACTGGATCAAATACAGGTTATGGTTTTGCCATTCCTACCAGTATTATGAAGAAAGTCGTTGCTGATTTGAAGCAGTTCGGTACGGTACAACGTGTGAAATTGGGTGTGAGTGTAACAGCACTTACTGAAGAGCCGGGTGACACACAGGTTGCTGATAAAGCTGGTAAGAAGTTGAGTGATATAAAGAAAGAAGCTAGAGAAAAATATGGTGTTATTGATGGTCTTTGGGTACGTGAAATCGTAGAAGGAAGTTCTGCTTCAGGTTCTGATATTAAAGTTGATGATGTAATCATTGGCATGGATGGTAAGGCTATTCATAAATTTGCTGACTTGCAGGAAATCTTGGCAAAACATCGTCCGGGAGATAAGGTACAAGTGAAGGTGATGCGTGATAAGAAAGAAAAGAATATAGAAGTTACGCTGAAGAATGAACAAGGTACTACGAAGATTGTGAAGAATGCCGATATGGATATTCTTGGTGCCGCATTCCGCCCTGTACCCGATGAATTGAAAAAACAATTGAATCTGGGTTATGGTCTTGAAGTAACGGGTGTTAGCAATGGTAAGATGGCAGAAGGTGGCGTCCGTAAAGGTTTCATTATCCTAAAAGTGAATAATGTACCGATGAAGACTGTGGAAGACTTGGAGAAAGTGATGAAAGAAGCTGCTAAGACTCAGGAACAGGTTTTGTTTATTACAGGTATGTTCCCCTCTGGAAAACGTGGCAGCTATGCAGTAAGTGTCGCTCAGGATTAATGGCTGGCATCGCTAAATTGTAGATTGTACATGTGAATAGGTAAGAAGATTGTAATATTAGCTAACAAAGAAGAAAAAGGATGTCGACAACTAACTTGTCGGCATTCTTTTTGTTTATATTGTATAGTGAATAAGATAAAAAAGTTAGGGCAAGTTTGCTTGTAACAAAATAATTTGTCGTAACTTTGCAACCCAAATCTGTTTTAGAAGAATGAGACAACTTAAGATTACAAAAAGTATCACTAACAGAGAGAGCGCTTCTCTTGACAAGTATTTGCAGGAAATCGGTCGCGAAGACCTCATAACTGTCGAGGAGGAGGTAGAGCTCGCTCAACGCATCCGCAAGGGTGACCGTATCGCACTGGAGAAGTTGACACGTGCCAATCTGCGTTTCGTTGTATCTGTGGCCAAGCAGTACCAGAACCAAGGTTTGAGTTTGCCCGACTTGATTAACGAGGGTAATTTAGGACTGATCAAGGCCGCCGAAAAGTTCGATGAAACACGTGGTTTCAAATTCATCAGTTATGCAGTATGGTGGATACGTCAGTCCATTTTGCAGGCTTTGGCAGAGCAGTCGCGTATCGTGCGTCTTCCGTTGAATCAGGTAGGCTCGCTGAATAAAATCAGCAAAGCATTCTCCAAGTTTGAACAGGAAAATGAACGTCGCCCGTCTCCCGAGGAGTTGGCAGATGAACTGGAAATCCCTGTTGATAAAATCTCCGATACGCTGAAGGTATCCGGACGCCACATTTCGGTGGACGCACCTTTTGTAGAAGGAGAAGACAACAGCTTGCTGGATGTGTTGGTGAACGACGACTCTCCTATGGCGGATCGCTCTTTGGTGAACGAGTCTCTTGCGAGGGAAATTGATAGAGCACTTTCTACGTTAACCGATAGGGAAAAAGAAATCATACAGATGTTTTTCGGTATCGGACAACAAGAAATGACATTAGAAGAAATCGGCGACAAATTCGGTTTAACCCGTGAACGTGTACGCCAGATTAAGGAAAAAGCAATTAGAAGATTAAGACAAAGTAATCGTAGTAAATTGCTCAAGTCTTATTTAGGATAAGTAAGAAATATCAATTTCCGACAAATAGAAGGAATTAAAAACCGGTAGGTCATGATCTGATCACCGGTTTTTTTTGTTATCATTATTATAAAAGTGAAGATAAGCTGTATCTCAGCATAAAAAATGAATGAATTCTTTTTATTTTGCTCTCGGTTTGCATTATCTTTGTCGCCAACAATATATAATAAAAAACAGATTATGAAATACGTTCGTATACTTTTTGCTGTAGCTTTAGTTTTTATGGTATGTTCAGCATTCTCATTCAAGAAGGGTAAAGGAGAAAAAGCTGTGTATGCATTTGGTGTTGCTGCCTCTTTCAACGACACAGTAGTGTATTTTACTGATATTCAGGTGTTGGACAGTGTGAAGCTGGATAAGGGTGGCTTCTTGCCTAAGCGTGATCTTTATACGTATCAGTTGAAGAATTATTTGGAATATGATTTGAAATCTCTTGATTATACGTGTATGATCTACTTTTCTGAAAACAAGAAGAAGTTAGAAAAGGAGGCTGCAAAAGTGAAGAGCAAGTATAAGAAGAATAAAACGATAGTATTGATGCCTATTGCTCCTGAAGCTTTCCGATTCAAGAAGCCGGAAGAGTAATTTGCTTTATTTCCTTAAGAACTTAAGGAATTTACTTAAATAATAGACCGTAGTCATGAAAACGAAACTTTACTTCTTTTTGTGGGTTTGTCTTTCTACATTGCTGATTGCATGTGTTGACGATGATATAGAACCGGATGTTGTTCCTGTAACAGGTGTGTCATTGAATAAGACTGCCCTTGCGTTAGATGAAGGGGAAAGTGAGAGTTTGATAGCTACTGTTATTCTGGATAATGCTACAAACAAAAAGGTTACCTGGAAATCTAGCGATACTAGTGTGGCTACGGTGAATGCAAGTGGAAAAGTGACAGCCCAGGCAACTGGAACTGTAGTTGTAGTGGTGATTACGGAAGATGGTGCGGAGGTTGCAACATGTACTGTTACTTGTGGTGATGGGGCTGTGGAACCTGAGATACCTGTAACCGATGTTGCATTGAATAAAAGCACTCTTTCACTAATAGAAGGGCAAAGTGAAAGCTTGCAAGTCATCATTACGCCGGACGATGCTACAAACAAAAAAGTCGCCTGGGTTTCGAATGACGAAAGTGTAGCGATGGTTGATGTAAATGGTAAGGTTACGGCTTTAAAGGCCGGAAGTACTACCATTGTAGCTGTAACAGAGGATGGTGCGATGACTGCTTCCTGTAAAGTGACTGTTGAGCCGGCTGCGCTTCTCAAAGGAACTCGTACGATTCTTGCATATATTGCGGCGGATAATACCCTTGCTTCATTTGCTTCTTTGGATTTAGCGGAGATGAAAGCGGGTATGGCGAAAGTTCAAGATTCTAATGTTCATTTTCTGGTTTATATAGATGATGGTAAATCTCCTCGTCTACTTGAGCTGAAGAATGAAAAGGGGGCAGTAGTGGAAACGGTAGTGGAAACTTATGGAAGTCGTAACTCTGTAGGTGTATCTGAAACGCAGGAAGTTTTTGCAAAAGTCTTTTCGAATTCCAAATATCAGGCTGACAGTTATGGATTGGTTTATTGGTCACATGGTGATGGGTGGCTACCTTATCCGTTGCGTGCTGGTACTCGTTGGGTAGGCCAGGATAAAGGTAATGGTGATAACAGAATGAATATCTCTGAATTTGTTGAGATATTAAAGTCTGCTCCTCATTTTGATTTTATATTGTTCGATGCTTGTTTCATGCAAGCAGTGGAGGTTGCCTATGAGTTGCGTGATTATACGGATTATTGTATAGGTTCTCCGACTGAAATTCCAGGTCCTGGTGCTTCGTATGATGCAGTTGTTCCCGCTATGTTTTCTGCTGAGAATGCGGCAGTGAATATTGCTAAGGCTTATTATGAACCTTATGCGGCTAAATATGATGAAGGTAAAGGCTTGTCAAATAGTAATTGGACAGCGGGTGCCTCTGTGTGCACTGAGAACTGATAAATTGGTTGATCTGGCAAGAATAACGAAACAGGTTTTGCCTGGATCAGTTGATAATGCGCAATTGCGCAGTTTGATTTTTGATTATGATAAACGTCGTGGTTCTGATGGATTTCAGGATGGTCATGTAGGTTATTATGATATGGCAAATATGATGAAAAAAATCACTGTTAATGGTGGTTATCTAACGTGGAGGCAGGCTTTTGATGCCGCTGTAGTATATTGGGCGACTACTTCTATGAACTTTTCTGGTGTTATCCAGAAAATGTTTTCTATGGAAGGCACTAATGGAGTGTCCTGCTATATTCCTTCAGTATCTAATACTGTTACTGATAAAGCATATCGCTCTACTGAGTGGTATACATCCGCCGGCTTTGCCGCATTAGGCTGGTAATATTTTCTTTTTAATATATAAGTGTGGTGTTTGAGCCTGTAAATTAGCCTCAAACCAGATGTCTGTGTCTCTTCTTATGCACCTAAATTAAGGGTATATGAACTTTCTCTCTTTGAATATGTAGTATGTTTCTAATGGACTTAATGTGCGCTATTTTGTTGTTGTATTGTGATTTAACATTATTTTCCATTGGAAATTATTTTGTTTTAGAAAATATTCTTTTCTTTGCACTATCAAAACTAAAATAAAGGAGTATGAAGTATATAATTATTGGAGGTGTTGCCGGGGGAGCTACGGCGGCGGCACGTTTAAGAAGAGTTGATGAGAAATCTGATATTCTTTTATTTGAGAAAGGGAAATACATTTCGTATGCAAATTGCGGCTTGCCTTATTATATAGGTGGTGTCATCGCAGAGCGTGAGAAATTGCTGGTGCAAACGCCGACTTCTTTCGGCCAACGCTTTCGTGTAGATGTACGTGTGGAGAATGAAGTTATCGCTATTCATCCTAAAGATAAAACGATTACTGTTCGCACTGCAGATGGTCGCGAATATGAAGAAACCTATGATAAACTTTTGTTGTCTCCGGGTGCTACACCTGTTCGACCACCACTGGAAGGTATCGATTCTGAAGGAATTTTCACTCTCCGTAATGTTGAAGATACCGATCATATAAAGTCTTATCTTACGGAAAACTCCGTAAAGCGAGCGGTTGTAGTAGGTGCGGGCTTTATTGGATTGGAGATGGCAGAAAATTTGCATCATGCCGGAGTTGCCGTATCTGTTGTGGAAATGGGTAATCAAGTAATGGCGCCTATTGATTTTTCGATGGCTGCGCCTGTTCATCAACATTTGATACAGAAAGGTGTGTCGCTCTATCTGGAAGAAGGAGTAACTCATTTCCAGCGTACAGAACAAGGTATTACCGTCTTTTTGAAAAGTGGAAAAACGATTCCGGCAGATATGGTATTGCTTTCTATCGGAGTGCGCCCTGCAACGGCTTTGGCTAAACAAGCCGGACTGAAGATAGGTGAAGCAGGTGGTATCTGGGTAAATGAATATCTGGAAACTTCTGCAAAAGATATTTATGCTGTAGGGGATGCTATTGAATATCCGCATCCATTGATCGGGAAACCGTGGTTGAATTATCTGGCAAATCCGGCTAATCGTCAGGGACGTATTGTGGCTGATAATATGGTATTTGGTAATAAGGTTGCTTACGAAGGTGCTATCGGTACTTCCATCGCAAAAGTATTTGATATGACGGTTGCTTCTACGGGACTTGCTGCTAAGCGTCTGAAGCAATGGGAGATGGAATATCAAAGTTCTGTTACTCATTCGTCTTCTCATGCAGGGTACTATCCGGATGCATTACCCTTGACTTTAAAATTAACATTTCATCCTGTTACGGGAAAATTATATGGCGCGCAGGGTATTGGTTATGAGGGTGTGGACAAACGTATTGACCAGATTGCCGGCTTGATCAAGCGTGGTGGAACGGTATATGACTTGATGGAAACGGAGCATACTTACGCTCCTCCGTTTTCTTCTGCAAAAGATCCTATTGCTATTGCCGGATATGTTGCTTCTAATATTATCAGTGGTGCAATGCCTGTCGTAACTTGGCGAGAACTGGTACAGCATAAGAATGAAGTAATGTTAATAGATACCCGTACGGCTGAAGAATTCTCTTTTGGAACTATTCCGGGAGCAATTAATATTCCGTTGGATGATTTAAGAGAGCGTATGCTCGAAGTTCCTACTGACAAGCCCATTGTATTGTTTTGTGCTGTAGGTTTGCGTGGATATCTGGCACAGCGTATCCTGATGGGAAATGGATATAAGAATGTGCGTAATCTTTCGGGAGGATACAAACTGTATTCTGCTGCGGTTGCTCCGGTACCGGTACCTTCTATAGCGGCTGCTTCAGTTGATGCTCGCGTAACTTTTGGCTCTACTGAAACTTCGGGAACTGTTGTGCAATCCGATTCTATATTATCAGCTGGAGGTTCATCTAAAGAACCATTGAAAATCAATGCTTGTGGTTTACAATGTCCGGGACCTATCATGCAAGTGAAGAAGGCAATGGATACTCTTGAACCGGGAGAACAGGTGGAGATTGTGGCAACTGATGCCGGATTTGCACGTGATGCTTCTGCCTGGTGTGATACGACGGGTAATCGTTTGGTGGGGAGCCATGAGGATAAAGGACGCTATACGGTAGTTATAGAAAAAGGTAATTCGAATATGGTCTGCCCTTCTTCCACCGGAACTGTAGCAGCGGGTAGGGGAAAAACATTGATCCTTTTTAGTGATGATTTGGATAAAGCTTTAGCTACTTTTGTATTGGCAAACGGGGCTGCGGCAACCGGGCAAAAAGTTACGGTATTCTTCACTTTCTGGGGATTAAATGTTTTGAAAAAAGTGCAGAAACCGAAAGTAAAGAAAGATATTTTCGGCAGGATGTTCGGTATGATGCTTCCTTCCAGTTCTTTGAAACTGAAATTGTCTCAGATGAATATGTTCGGTATGGGAAGTCGCATGATGCGCTTTTTAATGAAGCGTAAAGGGGTAGATTCTTTGGAATCACTTCGTTCGCAGGCGCTTGCTCAAGGAGTGGAATTTATAGCCTGTCAGATGTCTATGGACATGATGGGAATCTGTCGTGAAGAGTTGTTGGATGAGGTAACTATCGGTGGTGTTGCAACTTACATGGAGCGCGCAGATAAAGCCAATGTCAACCTTTTCATATAGTTATTTGTTATTTAACAAATAAAGAAGAAAAATATATGGAAGACTTATGTAAAATACGTGATGTTTACCGGGCGATAGCTGAGTTTGAAACCCAATTTATGCAGCAATACAATCTTTCGCTGAATGAAGGAATGTTGCTCTGTACACTTCTGAATACTCCCCGGCTTACTTCCGGGGAAATAGCAGAAGCCTTGGGATTAACTTGTTCTAATACTTCCAAGTTGATACGTTCTGTCGAAGAAAAGAAGTTAATAGCCCGTATTATTGGTAAAGTGGATAAGCGCCAAATGCATTTTTCATTGACTGCAGAAGGAAAAGAACAAATCACTGCGATCAAAAGTACTACTCATGAGATGCCTGAACTCTTACAACAAATAGTGGGTTTGCTGGAAAAATAGAAGATGGAGATAATTTTATCTCCATCTTCAAAAATATTAAAATTTTTCGTGGATTTTGCTTAAGATTGCTTTAATTTGCAGCTAATATATTAAGCATTATAGCAATTGAATATGCAAAAATTATTATCCTTGCCGCCTAATCTTGTGTCGGCATTCTATGAACTGGAAAATGTAGACCGTACGGAATGGTTTTGTACATCTGACCCTATAGGGATGAAACTGGGGTCGGGTGGTGGAACCACTTGGCTTCTGCGGGAATGGTATAGAAACCAACAAACAGAACACTCAACAGAGAAACGTATTCTGCTGCATGCCGGTGGACAAAGCCGCCGCCTCCCTGGATACGCTCCCTCCGGGAAAGTATTAACTCCGATACCTGTATTTCGCTGGGCACGTGGACAGAAGTTGGGACAGAATTTATTGTCTTTGCAAGTTCCACTTTATGAGAAAATCATGGAACAGGCACCGGAAAAACTGCGTACTTTGATTGCGAGTGGAGATGTGTATATTCGTGCTGAGAAACCTTTGCAGGAAATACCGGATGCAGATGTGGTATGTTATGGACTTTGGGTAGATCCGGTATTAGCGACACATCATGGAGTGTTTGTTTCTGACCGGAAACAACCGGAAGCATTGGATTTTATGTTGCAGAAACCGTCATTGCAGGAACTGGAGAATCTTTCCAAGACTCATCTCTTCCTGATGGATATAGGAATCTGGTTACTGAGTGATCGGGCTGTAGAGTTATTGATGAAGCGTTCGCTGAAAGATGGCTCGGGTTCTGATTTAAAGTACTATGACTTGTATTCAGATTTCGGTTTATCCCTTGGTAATCATCCACGCATTACTGATGATGAGTTGAATAGGTTGTCTGTAGCTATATTGCCATTACCCGGTGGAGAATTCTACCACTACGGCACGAGTCGTGAACTACTTTCCTCAACTGTTACTTTACAAAATAGGGTGTACGATCAGCGTCAGATCATGCACCGGAAAGTAAAGCCCAATCCTGCAATATTTGTACAGAATGCAGAAGTAGGTATCTCTCTTTCTTCCAATAATGATAACCTTTGGATTGAAAATAGCTTTGTTGGTACATCATGGAAGATAGGTTCCCGGCAAATCATTACGGGAGTACCGGAAAATGACTGGACGTTAGAATTACCGGATGGAGTTTGTATAGATATTGTGCCTCTTGCAGAGAAGCATTGGGCAGTTCGTCCGTATGGTTTCGATGATGTATCTAAAGGAGATATCCGGGATGAAAAAACTTTGTATCTGGGGATTTCCTTCCCTGATTGGTTAGCGGAGCGTGGACTGACTCCGGATGATGTAACTGGAAGAAAAGATGACTTACAGGCTGCCGGAATCTTCCCTGTGGTAGAAGGTGTTGAGCAGATGGGCGCAGTACTTCGCTGGATGACTTCGGAGCCGGAATTGACAGAAGGTAAGGAAATCTGGCTGAACAGTCAACGTCTTTCTGCCGATGAAATTTCAGCGAAAGCTGATTTACGTCAATTATATGCCCAGCGCGAGAGTTTCCGGAAAGGTAATTGGGAGTTGCTGGCACGCAATTATGAGAAGAGTGTCTTCTATCAGTTGGATTTGGCTGATGTTGCCGAGGATTTCCATTGTTTGAAGATAGATAAACCGGATGTGTTGCCGGTTGATGCACCTCAGATGCAGCGTATTCATAATCGGATGCTTCGGGCTCAGATAGATAAACTGAACGGAAAAGACTTTCAGAATGATGAAAAAGAGGCTTTCGGATTACTGCGCGAAGGATTACTTTCTGATTTGTATGAAAAGAAAAGCAGCCCATATCTGAATGTATACAGCGATCAGATTGTTTGGGGGCGCAGTCCCGTACGTATTGATGTTGCAGGTGGTTGGACGGATACTCCGCCATATTCTCTTTTTGCCGGTGGGAATGTAGTGAATCTGGCGATTGAACTGAATGGACAACCTCCTTTGCAGGTTTATGTGAAACCTTGCAAAGAATATCGCGTTGTGTTGCGTTCTATTGATATGGGAGCGATGGAAGTAGTGAATACTTTCGAGGAATTGCAGGATTACTGTAAGATAGGTTCTCCTTTCTCTATTCCGAAAGCAGCGTTGACATTGGCTGGTTTTGGTCCGGCGTTTTCAGAAGTGGTTTATCCTTCGTTGGAGAAACAGTTGCAGGCATTCGGCACAGGTATAGAGATTACTTTATTGTCTGCTATTCCTGCAGGCTCGGGCTTGGGAACCAGTTCTATATTAGCTTCTACGGTTTTAGGCTCTTTGAGCGATTTCTGTGGCTTGATGTGGGATAAGAATGAAATATGCCGTCGTACACTTGCTTTGGAACAGTTACTAACAACGGGCGGTGGTTGGCAAGATCAGTATGGCGGAGTGTTACAAGGCATCAAACTGTTGCAAACAGAAACCGGGTTTGTACAGAATCCGTTAATACACTGGTTGCCTGAACATCTCTTTACGCATCCTGAATATCGTGACTGCCACCTATTATATTATACGGGAATTACACGTACTGCTAAAGGTATCCTGGCAGAGATTGTGCGTTCCATGTTCCTAAACTCATCTGCGCATTTGGCTATATTGGAAAATATGAAAGCGCATGCATTGGATATGGCAGAAACCATTCAAAGGAACGACTTTGAAACCTATGGCGCATTGATTGGTAAAACGTGGATGCAGAACCAAGCTCTGGATTGCGGTACTAATCCTCCGGCAGTAGAAGAAATTATCAATAAGATTAAGGACTACACACTGGGATATAAATTGCCGGGTGCAGGTGGGGGAGGTTATTTGTATATGGTGGCGAAAGATCCGCAGGCTGCATTGCGCATCCGTGAGATACTGACGCAGGATGTACCGAACCCTCGAGCACGATTTGTAGAAATGGCGTTGTCGGGAACAGGATTCCAGGTGTCAAGATCTTAATTAAGATCGTTATTCGTGATGGTAAGGACCGCCATTGAGTATATTCATGGCCCGGTATAACTGCTCTACAAAAATCAGCCGCACCATCTGATGCGAGAAAGTCATTTTAGAAAGGGACATTTTCTCATGTGCTGCCTGATATACTTTGGGTGAGAAACCATACGGTCCACCGATAACAAATACAAGCCGTTTATTTACGGTGTTCATCTTGCGCTTCATATAGTCCGCGAACTCTATGGAGCGCATTTCTTTTCCTCCTTCGTCCAGCAATACAATCACGTCGCCAGGCTGGAATGCCTTGCATATCAATTCCCCTTCTTTTTCTTTCTGAACTTCCATTGAAAGACTTTTCGTATTCTTCAATTCCGGGATAACTTCCATTTCGAAGGATAAGTAGCGTTTAGTACGCTGTACATAGTCGTTAATGGCAGTTATAAAGTGCTGTTCTACAGTTCTTCCTACGACGAGTAATGTTGTTTTCATGCTGCTTACATTCTGATTTGTGCACAAAATTAGCGCTTTTTTATTGTATTTTACAATAAATGCTTACCTTTGCGTATCATTAATACTTGTGATTATGAAAAAACGAGTAGTTTTATTGTTGACCTGCCTTTTCTTATGGGTGTCCTCGATCTTTGCTCAGGACGTACCTGTGGGGGTGGTTGTGGCCTTCAAGAAGGGAAACTCTCAGGAACTAAACAGGTATCTGGGTGATAAGGTGGATCTGATTATCCATAATCGCACGACCAATGCTGACAAGCAAACGGCAGAAGGAACTATGGCTAATTTTTTTGCCGAGAACAAAGTCAGTAGCTTCAATGTGAATCACGAAGGAAAGCGGGATGAATCAAGTTTCATCATCGGCACTTTGGGAACCGCAAATGGAAACTTTCGAGTGAATTGTTTCTTCAGAAAAGTACAGAACAAATATGTTATACATCAAATAAGAATAGATAAAACGAATGAATAAGGAAGAAGAACTGATTGACAGGCTGATAGATCTCGCCTTTGCAGAAGATATAGGTGACGGAGATCATACCACCCTTTCGTGTATTCCCGCTACGGCAATGGGTAAATCCAAACTTTTGATTAAAGAGCCGGGTATTCTGGCTGGTATAGAAGTTGCCAAAGAAGTGTTCCGTCGTTTCGACCCTACTATGAAGGTAGAAGTCTTCATCAATGATGGAGCTGAGGTGAAGCCGGGCGATATAGCAATGGTAGTGGAAGGCAAGGTGCAGGCTCTGTTGCAGACAGAACGCCTGATGCTGAACATTATGCAACGCATGAGTGGCATTGCTACCATGACGCATAAATATGCCGAGAAACTGAAAGGTACGAATACGCGTGTGCTCGATACCCGTAAGACTACTCCCGGTATGCGTATCCTTGAGAAGATGGCTGTAAAGATTGGTGGTGGTGTAAATCATCGTATCGGACTGTTCGACATGATTTTGCTGAAAGACAATCATGTGGATTTTGCCGGAGGCATCGACAAGGCTATCAATCGTGCTAAAGAATATTGCAAGGAAAAAGGTAAAGACCTCAAGATAGAGATTGAAGTACGTAACTTCGATGAATTGCAACAAGTGCTTGATCTTGGTGGCATAGACCGCATCATGTTTGATAACTTCACGCCTGAAATGACAAAGAAGGCTGTGGATATGGTAGGCGGTCGTTATGAAACCGAGTCTTCGGGTGGTATCACTTTCGATACGCTGCGCGATTATGCCGAATGTGGCGTAGACTTTATCTCTGTAGGTGCTCTGACCCATTCTGTAAAAGGATTAGATATGAGTTTTAAAGCATGTTGACAAAGGCGAAAGGCTGTATTTAGAAAATAGCAAGAAGCCTCTCATAAGTTTGCCATCATATTGCAATCTTAATGAGAGGCTTTTTTCATAGATACTTGGAAAGTATGGAAAAGATAGATTGGAATAGGGTAAAAGCTACTATCAGAAATTGGAAGCCTGGCGAGTATATACGGCAAACTTCTATTGTTGTGATCGGTGTGCTGATAACCTTCGTTGGCAGTGAACTGGTCACCAGATGTTCGGAACAAGCGGATATTAAATCTACTATGTTGCTGATTAAGGATGAACTGAAAAGTAATCGGAAGAACTTTGAAGGTATTGTGTCTGAATTCAGCACAGATGAGCGCCTTTCTGCTTTGTTGGTGGAACATGATATGAATGTTCGGCTGATACCGGAAGATTCGCTGAAGCAATTTCGTTATTCTATAGGGCAGATTCGTAGTTTCTATTATACCCGGAATGCGCTGGACATACTTAAGAACTCTATGCTGATGCAGAAAATATCCGATAAAGAGTTTTTGCTTTCATTGATTGATGTTTATGAAGCATTAGAAGGATTTAAACTATCAATGAATGGGTATTATGATATGAAGGAAGATGCGGCTATTCCTTTTTATTTGACTTTGACTGATGAACAGACAAATACGGTTAATGAGGGAAAATGGGAAGCATGGGAAATATATCTTTCAGATAGGAAGTTGCGAAACTTTTTGAAAATTCCACAGGGATATTTTATTCCTGGCTATCAAGAACGTATAGAGCAAAAGATTGATAAGATGATTCAAACCATTGAACAGAAATATGGTTCAAGATAAATACTTATGGGAAATATAGATAAGATAAAGTCTACGATTAAAGGCTGGAGATTGGGAGACTATTTCCGTCAGTTCAGTATTGTGGCGGCAGGTATTATCGTTACCTTTTGGGGAAGCGATAAGGTTACGGAGCATAGTCGTCAAAAAGAGGTGCGGGCCGCGATGCAACTGGTGGCGGAAGAATTGGAGTATAACAGAAAGGAACTGCGTAATATAAAGCACTTGTTGGATATAGACAGGAACATGAGTTCTTTGCTAATAGAGCATAAAATGGATATATCGGGAATACCGGCGGATACTTTAAGTAAGTATGACAAGCTTTTCAATAATATGAGTGAACTCTCTTATAAAACCGATGCATTGGATGTCTTGAAAGGTTCTTCGTTGATGCAGTATATTTCTGACAAGCGTTTGTTGCAGGATGTATTGCAAACCTATTTTGAGTTGGGAAGGCGGAAGAAAGATGTCAGTGATTACTATGCAGCAAAAACGGATGTAATTATGAAACTTGCCATGTCCAGGAATTTTAAGTTTGCTTTGAAAACTAACAATAACTTGCTGGATCAAATCTCATTTCTTATAAGTAATGATCAATTTGTCAATTTTGTCATAATGGTACCCGGTTTCTTATACTGGGAAGAATTTGATGAACTGGATGAAATGCTTGACAAGCAGATACAGACTTTGAAAGCAAAGTATAAATAATCTCCAATCTTTAACTTCTTTTTAGATATAACATTGCAGCATTCTACGGAAAGCTGCGTCTAACTAACAAACGACGCGAAGAGGCGTCCGTAAAAAATAGCACTGACATTGGAAAATGAAATAGAACTGATAGAGGGCTGCCGGGCAGGAAAGGATTCCGCACGTAAGGAATTGTATACCCTTTATTCCAAGCAGATGCTTGCGGTATGCTACCGCTATACGGGCGACGAAGATGCTGCGCATGACGTACTGCACGATGGGTTCATCAAAATCTTTACCCATTTCACTTTCCGGGGCGAATGTGCATTGGCAACGTGGGTGACAAGAGTAATGGTGACACAGGCAATAGATTATCTGCGAAAGCAGAAACGCATCACCCAACTGGTGGTGAACGAAGAACAATTGCCTGACATACCCGACGAAGCAAGTATAGCCGATAGCGGTAGCCGCCTCTCCGAACAGCAGTTGATGGCATTTGTGGCAGAATTACCCGATGGATGCCGAACCGTTTTCAACTTGTATGTGTTTGAAGAGAAATCACACAAGGAGATAGCGGAAATGCTTGGGATTAAGGTACATTCATCCACCTCGCAACTGCATCGCGCCAAGAATTTGTTAGCAAAAAGAATTAAAGAATATACAGAGTATGAAAGGAAATGATGAAATAACCGGTTTGTTCCGCAGTCGCCTCTCTGGTGCAGAGATGACGGTGCGGGATGGCTTTTGGGAGGAGCTGAAAGGCGACCTGTCAAGAGTTGAAACCGATGCAACCAATACTTCTGCAGCTACTAAACGTTCTGTCCTCACTCCACGCTTCTACCGGGTGGCTGCGGTGGCTTCTGTAGTATTAGTGCTTGGAGCTGCTTCCGCTGCATTCTGGTACTTCTCTCCGAAAGATGAGATTCAGGAAGCATTCACCAAGGTGGCTACACTGACACCGGAAGGTAACTTGAATGGAGATGTGGTGCAGGAAAAGTTCCCCTCTATTCATGAGACTAAACCTACAGCGCAAAATCCTGGTCATAAGAATCCTGTACCAGTATCATCCGGAGGCATACTTGCTGCGAATGGTGATGATGAAGAGACTGTATCAGTCACTGTCTCCATTACAATTTCCCAACGCGTATATGGCAATCACCACCAAGGTAACGGAATGTATGGTCAAACAGCTTCATCAAGGAATGAAAATAATCATCGTGTCACGGCTACTGATCCCGCTGTCACAAATTCAGAGCTTGGCTCAGATTCCGATAAGGCGCTCCCCATTACCAATGCGGGTGGTTGTGCTAAAAAATGGGCTTTCAAAGCAGGTATAGGTACAGCGTTGCCAAAGGGGGACTTCGGGATACCGTTCACCGCAGGGTTTTCTGCTGAGCGTCATTTGAACAAACATTTTTCTCTGGAGGCAGGTTTGCAATACAACCGTCTTGACGGAGAGCATGCGATACACACACTGGCTGTTCCGGTAAAACTGAATGCGGTGCTGGCAAGCAATTCTAAAGTAGACTTTTACGCTACATTGGGTGGTGCTGCCGAGAAATGCATAGCCGGAGCTGAAGACAATGGTTTTGGAGCAGAGCCTATACAACTTTCCATTGCGGCAGGTCTGGGAGTCCGTTATAAGTTGAACGACCGGATTGCTCTGTTTGCAGAGCCTACGGTATCTCATCATTTTGATACGGATTCGCAAACAAAAACGCTGCGAACGGAACGTCCAACGAACCTTAATCTACTTTGCGGTGTTCGTATGACATATTAACCTTAATACAATGCAACAATGAAAGCAATTTCTAATATACGTGCCGTAATGGCCATTTTGATATTCTTCTTTTCTCTTTCTTTTGTATCATGTACGGAAGAAACGTTGGACTACAATAATCCTGACGTGGATTTATTCGTCAAGCAACTAAAAGCTGGAAAATACTCTGTCGAAAGTCCGGAAGGTCTGAACACTATTCCCCGGTTTACTGTTGATGACATAGGGGACTTGTTGAAGTATGCCGAAGATTTGACGGTAATTCCTTCTTTCCCATTGGCTCCGGTTTCTTATTCCGCAGGTGGCAAGCTTCGTTTAGGTGAGTGTATTTTGTGGACAGTAGAAACAATCCGTCTGGGGCAGAATGCCTCGATGGGGTGTAAAATGGTACATGTGGATGCAGAGAATTATGAAGGTATTTACTTCTTATCGGATGATGAAGTTCTGGATGCTTCCGCCCGTTATCGCCGCTGGTGGGAAAACCGCAAATACCCCCGTACGATGTGGACCATAGACCCTTGTTATGATGAACCGCTTTGTGGAAGCGGATATATGTGGTGGTAAGAAAATAAATAAATGAGAAAATATTGCACTATAATCGGACTGCTTTTAGTAGTAGTCCTTCCCGTTTGCGCTCAGAACTGGACACCTCAGGACTCTCTGCGATTGCGCCGTCTGCTGGATGGAGAAGGAGAGATTAAGCTGAATCCGGAAGTTCTGAAAGAGATGGGAGTACAGGAACCTCTGGGTAAACAGCAGATATCAATGGAGAAACAATGGCTGGATTTCAACACAACACTTCCCGAAATACCAAATACACCGAAGAAGAAAGTTGTTCTTACCTTGCGCCCGTATACTGCAACTACGAAGTACAATTGGGACCCGGTGTATCAGAAGAAGATTAAAATAGATAAGGACACGTGGCGAGGGGATCCTTTCTATGAACTTAAAATACTTCGCATTTATTCCGATTGGGCAAAGACGCCTTTCGAAAAGGGTGTCCGTAAAAGTATGGATGAAATAGAGGCAACCGGAATGCGCTACCGAATGACAGAACGGGCTAATAATATGGCTGTAGGTAGCTGGCAGGGTGCTAGTGGCGGTTTAGGATTTTCCGGTGATTTTATGGCACCTTTTACCAAAGAATTCTGGAACGTCAAGGGACGTAAGCGCCGTGCCCGTACGCTGGAAGTGTTACGTGCATATGGAGACTCGATAACGGTACGGGGTAAAGAACCTGTCAAGACGATTAAGAATTAAGGATTTGTATAATTTGAACATCCGGTGATATGTATGTTGTAAATTCGTATTTCCGGGTGTGTTTTTTATTACAATTCGCCTTTTCTTCCGAACCTTTCATCCTTTTTTCTTGTTTCTTCCTAATAATCCCTAAACGGAAAAACTATGAACAGAATTACTTCCCTTTTCGGAATTCGATATCCAATAATCCAAGGTGGTATGGTTTGGTGCAGTGGCTGGCGCTTGGCGTCGGCAGTAAGTAATGCGGGTGGACTGGGCTTGCTTGGGGCAGGTTCCATGCATCCTGAAACGTTACGTGAGCATATCCGTAAATGCCATGCTGCTACACATAATCCTTTTGGAGTCAATATTCCATTGATGTATCCGCAGATTGAAGAAATCATGCAGATAGTGGTAGAGGAAGGAGTCAATATAGTTTTCACTTCCGCCGGAAGCCCTGCCAAATGGACGGGATGGCTGAAAGAGCGGGGAGTGACAGTGGTGCATGTGGTCAGTTCTTCCCGCTTTGCGATGAAAGCCGAAGAGGCGGGTGTGGATGCTGTTGTTGCTGAGGGCTTCGAGGCCGGTGGGCATAACGGAAGGGAAGAAACTACCACTTTGTGCCTGATGCCTGCCGTGCGTGCTGCTACTACCTTACCATTGATTGCTGCTGGAGGAATTGCTACGGGTGAGGCTATGCTTGCTGCACGGGTGTTGGGAGCAGAAGGAGTACAAATAGGTACGCGTTTTGCATTGACTCAGGAAAGTTCAGCTCATGAATATTTCAAGGAATATTGTTTGCGTTTGCAGGAGGGGGATACCCGGTTATTGTTGAAGAAGCTTGCTCCGGTACGTTTGGTGCGGAATAATTTCCGTGACGCTGTAGAGGCAGCCGAAGCCGTGGGGGCTACACAAGATGAACTTCGTATTCTTCTGGCTCATGGACGTGCCAAGAAAGGGATTTTCTATGGAGATCTGGAAGAAGGAGAACTGGAGATTGGTCAGGCTTCTGCATTACTTTATGGTAAACAGATAGAGACGGTTGCTGAGGTGATGCAGGAACTGACAGAAGGGTATAGAAGAGCGTGGGATGCGCTAAAGGAATAAGAATTTAGCTATATGAGACGATGAAATTCGTCCCATGAGATGAAAAAAATTGTATCATGAGGCAAAAATAAATGTCTCGTGGGTCAAAAAGATTCATCTCATAGGACGAATTTTTTTGAATAGGGGGAATGAAATGGAGTCATTTCACTTTCTTACCGTCCAAAATAAAAAATGGGGCTGTACGTCAATCTGTACAGTCCCATTTTTATGTTTTCCGGTTGTATCCCTATGATTTAGGTGTGCCGGAATTATTTGTTGTACTAGTTGGATTTACGGTAGGATTTGCAGTTGGTGTTGCCGTAGCTGTGCTTGTTGTGCCTGCTGCTGTTGCAGTGGCTGTTGCTGCGTTTGCTGCAACTTTTGGTTGTTCTTCCCAATGGAAGGGTTCGAAGTTAGTATTCGGATCAACCCAAGTCGGTTTCTTGCAAGCGTAAATGATGAACGGAGCTGCCACAACAACGATGGCACCGATAATCAATACGGAGAACCAAACTGTATTGCTACCCGTTGAAATCTGGCTGGGCGGGATAAAGCTCAGGATGAATGCCAACAGAGAACCACAGAAACCGAGTCCGCCGATGAACCACATCAATCCATTACCACCCTTACCGATACGGAACGGACGGTTCAACTTCTTCATCTTGTAACGCAATACGATAGCTCCTGTAAACATCAACATATACATGATAAGGTAAAGAACTACTGTCAACTGTGACAGTATCTGATAGAAGCTCTGTACGGAAGGCATTACTACGAACAAGAGGCTCAATACTGTTACAGCACCACCTTGTACGAACAGGATGTTCTTCTGTACACCCAGTTTGTTTGTCTTCTGGAAGAACGGGGGCATGTAACCTGCCTTACCTACGGCAAAAATACCTTTGGACGGACCGGCAACCCAAGTCAATACACCTGCCAGCACACCGAATGCAAGAGCAATAGCGATGATCGGTGATAACCAGGAAGCATGGATGTACTTGAAGTAATTGTCGAAACCAACCAGCAAGCTTTGTGTCAGACTGATGTCTTTGGCCGGAATGATAACACCCAGTGCGAAAGTACCCAGTACGAAAATGATAACTGTGATAGCTGCACCGATAAATACTGCTTTCGGATAATTCTTGGAGGGGTTTTCTATATCCTTAACGTGGATACCGCCCATTTCCATACCGGCATAAAAGAGGAAGATACTTGCGGCGAGTACGACGTTGTCGAAGTTCGTCAGATCGGGGAAGAAGCTGCTGTGGAAGTCCAGATTAGAGTGTCCGCCTGTAGCCAGATAAATGATCCCCAGGATAATCAGCAAGGCTGCCGGGATAATGGTACCAACCATACCGCCGACTTTGGCTACCTTACCTACCCATCCCATACCTTTCAATGAGATGAAAGTGGCGAGCCAGTAGATGATGAGCACTACGGCGAGTGTGTAGTACTTGTTACTTGCCAACGACATATCGTGTGCGTCGTTCATTCCGATGAAGGCGATGGATACAGCACCGAATGTCAATACGGTAGGGTACCAGATAGTACTCTCAATCCATTGCACCCAGATGGCAAGGAAACCGAGCCGCTTACCGTAGGCTTCTCCTACCCAGCGGAACACACCACCTTGTTTGTCCTGGAACATCGCAGCCAATTCCGCAGCGACAAGTGACGTCGGTATAAGGAATACGATAGCTGCAAATAAATAGTAAAAGGCCGAACTCATTCCGTACACGGCCTCGGCAGGTAGTCCACGTAGGGATACTACTGCCGTTACATTCATGATTGCGAGGGTGAACACACCCAGCTTCACTGTTTGTTTAATATTTGCCATAAGTTAAGGTTTTAGGTGAAAAATATGTTTTAAAATCAGTCTCTATAACAACGACCCGGTGGAGTTGTTTTCAGGGATAAAGTGAAAGTTGGTAAATTAACACTTAAACAAATGTCTTGTGCAAGACGTTTTAGGGCAATCGGGCAGAAATCAATAATATATTAAATCAGAATAAATAATAGGTATTATTATGAAAATGGCTCTTTCAGAATTTGCATTACGAGAGAAGGGAATTTATGGTGTCTTACACATTGTGATTCTGTTACTTTCGTTATTTTTAGTGGTTAGTATTTCAGTAGATACATTCAAGGGTATTCCTTTCTATACTCAGACGGTATTTATGAAGGTTCAGTTTGCCGTGTGCATCCTGTTTTTGCTGGACTTTATTTTGGAGTGGTTTTTAGCAAAGCATAAAGGACGTTATTTTGCTACTCACTTCGTTTTTCTTCTGGTAGCCATCCCTTACCAGAGCATTATTTCCTGGGCCGGATGGACGTTTTCAGAGGAAATCACTTATTTATTGCGTTTTATTCCTTTAGTGCGCGGTGGTTATGCGTTGGCCATTGTGGTAGGTTGGTTGACGTATAATAAAGCATCCGGTCTGTTTGTTACTTACCTGACTACTTTGCTTGCTACGGTTTATTTCTCCAGTCTGGCTTTCTATGTTATGGAGCATGGGGTGAATACATTAGTTACAGGCTATGGGGATGCTTTGTGGTGGGCGTTTATGGATGTAACGACGGTTGGTTCCAATATTATTGCTGTGACGGTGACGGGGCGTGTACTGTCAGTTCTGCTAGCAGCATTGGGGATGATGATGTTTCCGATATTTACGGTGTATGTGACGAGTCTGGTGCAAAAGAGGAATCAGGAGAAACAAGAGTATTATAAGGAGTTGCAGGGAGGGGATATAAAGTAATGTTGTGTGTGTGTACTTTTTCTTTCGGCTTGTTCCGAAAGAAAAAGATACCAAAAAGAAAGGGACCCCGGCTACGTCTCCGGTGCTACTCCGGTACTGCCATTCGCAGACGGGGCTCGAACTCGCTTCGCTCAGACAGATCGCCCCTTACCTGCGCCTGACAGTGCCTACGCTTACGCACCTGCGCCTATGCCGGAGGGCTGCGCGGTAGGGTGCTGCGCTATGGCGATGGTTATGTGCTGGAGGTATTAATTTATATTGGTGCGGTAATGAGCTATATTCCCATTAGGACTGAACGTACTTCCCACTACGACTGAAGCCACTTCCCACTACGACTGAACTAGTGTTCCACTACGACTGATCTTAGTGGAACACCAAGTAGACTATCACACAAGAAGTTATATTCTTCAGTTCACTCCTATATAATGCATATCGGTATAGGAATGAATAAGACTCACCACAGATTACACAGATTCACACAGATTTATTAATCTAATAATCAGTAAAATAGAATCTGTGTCAATCTGTGTAATCTGTGGTGAATTAATTCATAACCGAAAAGAAATGAATTAATTTAGCTGATAGCTTCTATAGTTTACAAGCCGTATATTGAGTATATATAAGTACAGGCGCCGCCTATCCTCTCCGGACTGACGACGCCTTTTATTTATGAAAAAGAGAGATTGTCTTATTCTACAATAGTCACACGGTCACCATTGAACACGCCCAAACCTAATTTGTTCATGATATACTTGATGGCGAGCTGTGATTTAACAGAATTTCCTGCTTCGTCCAAAGGAGGTGCAAATGCAGCTGCGCCGAATACACCGGGCAGTACAGACATAACTCCACCACCTACACCACTCTTGGCAGGTATACCGGCAGTGTACATCCAGTCACCTGAATGTTCGTAGAAACCTACGGTAGAAATCATGGAAGTAATCTTCGGAGCTAATGAAGCTTCAAACACTTCTTTCTTGGTGACAGGGTTTACACCACTGTTAGCGATGGTTCCGGCAGCAATCGCCAGTTGTCCGGCAGTGATACCTAATGAGCATTGACGAGTGTACAGGTCGAGTGCCATATCCGGATTATCGTAGATACGGTTGTAGTTCTTCAGTAACCATGCAATAGAGCGGTTGTTGAAGTTCGTAGCCGTTTCCGATTTATACAGCTCATCAATCAATTGTGGAGCTGAACCGCACAAATCAGTAATATTCTGAACGATAGCTTCCCATTTCTTATCTGAATTGCCCACAGGCTCAACCATGGAACATGCTGAGATGGCACCTGCATTTACCAATGGGGTAGAAGGGTGATCATTCTCCAGCAAAATGGCGATGATTGAGTTGAAAGGTAGTCCTGTAGCATCTGCACCAATCATATCCAGCACCTTCTGTGCTCCGTATTGACGGAGGATGAGGATGGCTGTATGTACTTTGGAAACAGATTCTATACCGAAACGGTAGTCAGTGTCACCTATATTAATGGTTTGTCCGTTCATCAGACAGATGCTGATGCCGAACAGATTCTTGTCGATGTTGGCAAGGTAGGGGATGTAATCGGCATTTTTTCCCCCGGTGTTACCCTTCACCTGTTCATAGGCTTCCTGGGCAACCTCTTTTAGTTGAGAGATTGAAATCTTTTTATCCATACGTTTTCTTTTTAGAATTGGCAAGGGGACGAGTTGGCTTGTCCCCTTGTTGATTGGTTCCCTTAATTATTTCGCTGCTTTGTGAGCTTTACAACCGTGATTGAACACTTTAGCTTCTACTGGCAAGTTCTTTTCCTGAGCCATGCGGGTAGGAGTAGGATAATCCAATTTTTCCAGTTCAGTGATGGCATTCTTGATGTCGCCCAGCAACATGTCTGCCATGTCGCGGCTGAAGCCCTGGCGTACTACCACACGCATTACGACGTAGTTGTCCAGTTTAGAAGGTAGGGTATAAGCCGGTACCATCCAACCATGTTGCGACAGTTTATCCTGAAGATCGTACAACGTCCATTTAGCATTCTTGGCGTATTCCGGTTTCATGTACCAGATGAACAACGGGTTCACCACTTCTTCTGAATAGTTGACGAACGGTTCCATCTTAGCGATTTCATCATGGATATACTTCGCGATGGTCAGTGAGTTATACTGTACCTCTTTGTATCCCTGGAATCCTAAGCGAATGAATTGGTAGTACTGACCCAGGATTTGAGCAGCAGGACGGGAGAAGTTCAATCCCACCTGAGTAATGTTTGCACCCAGATAGTTTACGCTGAATGACATTTCTTCGGGCAGATATTCTTTACCTTTCCAGCAAACCCAACCCAGACCCGGATAAACGAGACCGAATTTATGTCCGCTGACACTGATAGAAAGAACCCACTTCAAACGGAAGTCCCATTTCGTTTCAGGATAGAGGAACGGCAGGATGAATCCACCACTGGCAGCATCTACATGGATAGGAATATCGTAACCGGTCTTGGCGTTGTAAGCATCAAGAGCTTTGTCCAGTGCTTCTACGTCATCGTTCAGTCCGGTCCATGTTACACCCTGAATAGGTACGATACAAATGGTGTTTTCATCACACATCTTTAAGGCTTCTTCCGGATCAAGAGTAGTCTTGTCAAGGGTCAAAGGTACTTCACGCATTTCAATCTGCCACAACTGTGCGAACTTTTCCCATACTACCTGGAAACCTGTTGAGATAACGAAATTAGGTTTATCGAAAGGTTTGCCTTGAGCCTGGCGTTTTTTACGCCAACGCAGCCAAGCTGCCACACCGCCCAACATACATGCTTCACTTGAACCAATGGCCAGCGCACCTGTTTTCCAAGTATCCTTTTCCGGAGAGTTCCACAGGTTTGCTACGATGTTGATACATTTTCCGTTCATCACGGCGATACGGGGATATTCCGTTTCGTCAATGTAGTTAATGTTGATCGCCTCGTTCATCAGCTTGGTGGCGTAATCGTCCATATAAGTGGTGACGAAAGTGGCCAGGTTCAGACGGGGTTGAGTTTGAGCGAAAGTTTCGTCTTTTACCATCTGATAAGCAATCTCGGGAGTAGTAGGTCCATCAGGGATCTTCTCTACCGGAGAGGGTTGCAACATTCTGTTTGATCCAAACACTTCTGTTTTGGCATCACCTTTTCTGAAATTTACATCTTCCATTTTACTAATATTTTAGTTTAGGTTTAGGCGGCGAGGATTTTCCCCGTCGAATTTCCCAGAACAACGGCGTTTGCAGAGGAAAGTTCCGACGTTTTACATCTTTTGGCGTTTATTAAAGGGAAGGTAAATGATAATTTAGGAGTGTAGCTATTGATATTCTGACTATCTCAATTCCCCTCCTCCTCCGAGGAGGAGAGTTTAAGATACTCCCGACTGACATTCTCTCTCCGTTAAATGATTATTTATCCTTTCCTCCTTTTTTGAACTTTTTATAACCATAATTGTTTCTCTTGCACTATTTCAAACCCTATAAATATATATGTGTATATGAAAATCAATACCGGCCGGGGAACCATTCCTCTTATTACATTGATCGGCATCTGGTCTATTTCTGCATTGACCTCTTTGCCGGGATTGGCTGTTTCTCCTATTTTGGGGCAGCTTTCCACTACTTTTCCGGATGCTTCGGAACTGGATATTCAGATGCTTAGTTCTTTACCGTCGTTATTGATTATACCTTTTATTTTGTTGGCGGGCAAGTTGGCTGAGAAACGCGACTTTGTCCGTCTGTTACGCGCGGGGCTCTGGATGTTCGCCGCGAGCGGGGTGCTGTACCTGTTTTCCACAAAAATGTGGCAATTAATAGCTGTCAGCGCCCTGCTGGGAATTGGTGCGGGACTGATTATTCCGCTTTCTACCGGATTGATTTCCCGTTATTTCACGGGAACCTACCGGGTGAAGCAATTTGGATACAGTTCCGCCATTACAAATGTTACGCTGGTGGTGGCAACCGCTGTTACCGGCTATCTGGCAGAAGTGAACTGGCATCTGCCTTTCCTGGTCTATTTACTACCTTTGGTAGCCATCATACTCACCATCCATCTGAAAGACGAAAATGCGGATGGTGAAGCACAAGTCACTTCATCGGATAAATCTCCTGCCGATACTTCTTCATCGGCAGAAACGGCTGCTCCCGCTATCCCCGGCAAGTATGGTATTCATGTCCGTCATCTGCTGCAACTGATGCTTTTTTATGGGCTTACCACTTATATTGTATTGATCGTGACGTTCAACCTTCCGTTCCTGATGGAGGAACATCACTTTTCCAGTGGGAACTCGGGAATGATGATTTCCCTCTTCTTCCTTGCTATCATGGCACCCGGTTTCTTTCTGGGGCATGTTGTAAAGTATCTGAAGGAAAAGACGAAGTTTTACAGCCTGCTGTGTATTGCACTGGGGTTGGCACTGATATGGATTTCTCCCAAAGAATGGCTGATCATACCGGGCTGCATACTGGTAGGATTGGGCTATGGTGTTATCCAACCGTTGATCTATGATAAAACGGTGGATACGGCTGTTCCCCAGAAAACCACGCTGGCACTGGCTTTTGTGATGGCAATGAACTACTTGGCTGTGCTGCTTTGTCCGTTTATCGTAGATTTCTTCCAATCATTGTTTCATGTACGTTCGCAGGAGTTCCCATTTATCTTTAACCTTTGCATTACGATACTTGCATTGATATGGGCGTATAGGAGGAAGACGGATTTTCTGTTCAGGGATAAACTGTGATTGATCATTTATACAAAGAAAAGGAGTTCCATAAAAACGGAACTCCTTTTCTTTGTATTTATAGCTACTTGTTATAGTTCTATCGGTTCATATTCCAGTCCGAATACATCCGCTACAGCTTTATAAGTAACTTTACCTTCCACTACGTTCAGTCCCTGTGCCAGAGCGGGATCGTCTTTACATGCTTTTTGCCAGCCTTTGTCTGCCAATGCCACGGTATAAGGTAGTGTGGAGTTCGTCAGTGCCATAGTTGAAGTGAATGGTACTGCTCCCGGAATATTGGCTACCGCATAGTGCACGATGTCATCCACTACATACGTCGGTTCGCTGTGGGTGGTAGGATGAGAGGTTTCAAAGCATCCGCCCTGATCTATGGCAACATCTACGAGAACGGTTCCCGGTTTCATCATCTTCAGCATATCTTTGGTAATCAGATGTGGCGCTTTATCTCCCGGAATCAGTACGGAACCAATCACGAGGTCTATGTTGGGCAATTCCATTTTGATGTTATGCATAGAAGAATATAGAGTTTTTACATTTTTGGGTAACACTTCACTGAGGTAGCGCAAGCGCGTCAGATTAATATCGGTGATTAATACTTCCGCACCCATTCCGGCGGCCATCTGTGCAGCATTGGTTCCTACTACACCACCACCCAGAATTAATACACGTGCAGGACGGACACCGGGTACGCCACCCAGTAATTTCCCTTTTCCGCCTTGCGGCTTTTCCAGGAAACGGGCACCTTCCTGTGTAGCCATGCGTCCGGCCACTTCACTCATGGGGGTGAGCAATGGGAGGGAGTGGTCTTCTTTCTCTACGGTTTCGTAAGCGATGCAGATACCACCGCTTTCTATCATGGCTTCGGTAAGTATTTTATCGGCGGCGAAGTGGAAATAGGTAAATACCACTTGACCCTTTTTAATCAGTTTGTACTCGGGGGCGATAGGTTCTTTCACCTTCACAATCATTTCAGCTGCGGCATACGTAGCTTCGATGGTTGGCAGCATTTTCGCACCCACTGCAATGTACTCTTCATCAGGAAAACCGCTGTTTGCACCGGCAGATGCCTGTACATACACTGTATGACCTCTTTTCACCAACTCGGCTACTCCGGCAGGGGTCATTCCTACACGGTTCTCGTTGTTTTTGATTTCCTTAGGTACTCCGATAATCATAACCTTGCAATTTTAATTGGGGGTTAAACATGTCGCAATGTAGCGATTTCCGTGTTTCGGTGTACTTCGGGAATAGGTGTTTTACAACAGTATTTTTATACAGGTTTTAATCTGGAATAATCGAATGCCCCCTGAGTTTCAATATTTTGCTCAGGAGGTAATTCTTGTATGAATATGAAATGATTAGTGCCCATACCAGTCGTATTTTTTCTCCTTGGTACTTGCTTTATCCTGTTTTTGCAACTGTTTTTGTGTACTGTGCAAACGGCGCATAGTAATAATCGTAAATACGACGCCTAAAATGATAAGCACTACTAAGACAATGCTTGCATAAATAAAAATAGTATGGCTCATAAACTTCTGTACGGTGTTTTTAATTAGTTTGTGCTGCAAAGATATGGCTTTTGGCGGATCCTGCAAGCATATTCCTAATCAAATTTCCATCCCTGCGTCTCCTTCGCTGTTCGTACCTTCCTGCCAGGGATTGATACTGACGGTGGCGTTGTACTAAGTCTACAGGTGCGCATGGTAGTAAGCGTTCGGATACGTACTCTTGGTTATCTCAAGGGAGAGTGTTCAAAGCTTCGCCTCCTTCTTCTCCTTCGTTTCCGTCTTCAGGTTGTTTATATGCGATAAATATTTATCGGGTAATATTTGCTTGCATTTCTTTATAATCTACCCGGAATAATGTACATTTGCCCGACAAATTATTTATCGACCTATATGAAACATACTATATTATCCCTTATACTTCTGGCATGGGGAGCGCAGGCTTATCCGCAAACAACGGAGAATGTGCCTTCCGATGCTACTTTTACCCCTCCTTTTGATTTCCCCATCACCTTCTCCGGGAATTTCGGTGAGATACGTGCCAACCACTTTCATGGCGGATTGGATTTCAAAACAGGAGGAACCATCGGCAAACCGGTACATGCCCTGGCCGAAGGATATATTTCGCGTATTCGCGTCACGCATGGTTCGGGATATGTGCTCGATGTAGCTTATAATAACGGGTATAAAACTATCAACCGGCATCTCAGTGCTTTTGTAGGTGATGTGGCACGCCGTGTGGAAGACCTGCAATATGAAAAGGAATCATGGGAAGTGGAGATTACTCCCGAACCGGGTGAATATCCGGTGAAGGCAGGGCAGGTGATCGCTCTGAGTGGTAATACTGGTTATTCTTTCGGGCCACACCTGCATCTGGATATGTTTGAGGCGGATACGGACGATTATATCGACCCGTTGCCCTTCTTTAAGAAGAAAGTGAAAGATAATACGGCTCCCCGTGCCGAAGGCATTATGCTTTTTCCTCAACCGGGCAGGGGAGTAGTAGACGGAAACCAGAAGCATCAGGCGTTTCCGCTTACCCCAAAACAACCTATTACTGCTTGGGGATTGGTAGGTTCCGCTATCCGTGCCTATGATTATATGGACGGGGTGAGCAATCGTTACGGAGTACATACTGTCATTCTGGAAGTAGATAGTGTGGAAGTGTTTCGTAGTGTGGTAGACCGTTTCTCGGAATATGAAAACCGGATGATTAATTCGTGGACATACGGTCAATATATGAAGTCGTTCATCGAGCCGGGAAATACATTACGTATGCTGCATGCTCTCAATGGAAACAGGGGACTGGTTGATATTAATGAAGAGCGTCCCTACCGCTTCGTTTATACACTGAAAGATGCGCTGGGAAATACTTCCAAAGTACGTTTTACGATACATGGAAAGCGTGCGGAAATAAAACCTGTGGAGCACCGGGAGAAGTACATTTTTCACTGGAATAAAGTAAATATCCTGCAAGAGCCCGGTTTGAATCTGGTTATCCCCCGAGGAATGCTCTATGATGACGCATATCTGAATTATGCCGTGCGGGCTGACAGTGGAGACATTGCTTTTACCTATCAGTTGAACGATACCCGTATACCTTTGCATGGACGTTGCGAATTAACTATCGGATTGCGCCGCCGTCCATTGGAAGATATGACGAAATATTATGTAGCAAGTGTGAGTAATCGTGGAAAGAAATATAGTATAGGTGGCAAGTATGAAGACGGATTCATGAAGACGACGATTCGCGAACTGGGCACTTATACTGTTGCCATTGACACCGTACCGCCCCAAATCACTCCGCTCAATCCAAAACAATGGGGGAGCGCGGGACGCATCACTTTCAAGGCAAAAGATGGAGAAACCGGTATCAGTAGCTACCGGGGAACCATAGACGGAAAATATGCTTTGTTTGGCAAGCCCAATTCCATCAGTGGAAATCTGGTTTGCGAACTCGATCCGAAACATGTGAAGAAAGGGGGGCGGCATGTTGTGGAGATGACCGTAACGGATGGTTGCGGTAATCAGACGACGGAGCGATTTGAGTTTGTCTGGTAATGGAATATATTAATCGATAATTAAAATAACTGAAGTATGAAAAGTAAAAGACTGACTCTTTCCATCTTATGTATGGTGGCAGCCGTAGCGCATGCGTTGGCTTGTACCAATCTTATTGTAGGTAAAAATGCCTCTACTGACGGTTCTACCATCGTTTCCTATTCTGCCGATTCCTACGGGTTGTTCGGTGAGTTATACCATTATCCTGCCGGCGTACATAAGAAAGGTACTCTGATGGATGTACACGAGTGGGATACCGGTAAATATCTGGGCCAGATAGAGCAGGCTCGTCAGACTTACAATGTTATTGGTAACATTAACGAATTCCAGCTCACCATTGCCGAGACCACTTTCGGTGGTCGTCCGGAATTGGTAGATACTACCGGTATCATCGATTATGGCAGTCTGATTTATTTGGGACTGCAACGTGCCCGTACGGCCCGCGAAGCTATCAAGGTGATGACTGATCTTGTGCAGGAATATGGTTATTACAGCAGTGGGGAATCTTTCACGATTGCCGATCCTAACGAAATCTGGATTATGGAAATGATAGGTAAAGGTCCTGGTGTACGTGGTGCCGTATGGGTGGCCGTACGCATTCCGGATGATTGCATCTCGGCTCATGCCAACCAGTCCCGTATCCACCAGTTCGATATGAATGATAAGAATAACTGCCTCTATTCTTCCGATGTGATTTCTTTCGCTCGTGAAAAAGGCTACTTCACTGGTGTGAATAAGGATTTCAGCTTTGCTGATGCGTATGCTCCTCTGGATTTCGGTGCGCGTCGCTATTGCGAAGCCCGCGTATGGAGCTATTTCAATATGTTTACCGATCGTGGTGAGGAGTTTCTGCCATACATAGAAGGTAAGACTAATCAACCCATGCCGCTCTATTTGAAGGCAAACCGCAAAATCTCCGTACAAGATGTGAAGAATGCCATGCGCGACCATTACGAAGGTACTCCGCTGGATATCAGCAAGGATTTCGGTGCAGGTCCTTATCACACTCCCTATCGTCTTTCTCCGCTTTCTTTTAAAGTGAATGGTCAGGAATATTTCAACGAACGTCCTATTTCTACCCAGCAGTCCGGTTTTGTTTTCGTATCTCAGATGCGTTCTACCATGCCCGATGCTATCGGTGGTGTGCTCTGGTTCGGTACGGATGATGCTAATATGACAGTGTTCACACCTGTATATTGCTGTACCGATAAAGTGCCTGTATGCTACTCTCGCGTAGATGGCGCCGACTATATTACTTTCTCTTGGAATTCTTCTTTCTGGATCTTCAACTGGGTGGCGAATATGGTTTATCCCCGTTACGATCTGATGATTGGAGATGTACGTGCAAGCCAGTCGGAGATGGAAACCACTTTCAATGATGCACAGGAAGGAATCGAATCAGCTGCATCCAAGCTGTATTCCAAAGATCCTGCCCGGGCAAAAGAGTTTCTGACTAACTACACGAATATGACTGCACAGAGTACGCTCGATACCTGGAAACGTCTCGGCGAATTCCTTATCGTAAAATACAACGATGGTGTGGTGAAACGTATGAAAGACGGTAAGTTCGAACGTAATTCCATCGGTCAGCCGGCTGGTGTGATACGTCCCGGATATCCGAAAGAATTCCTTGAGGAATACGTAAAACAAACCGGTGATCGCTATAAGATGCCGGAATAATACAGTGTAAATCTTTAATGAAAATGTAGGAAATTTGAACTTATTCGCCTACATTTGTGTCTTGTAAATAACAGATATATTTTAACCTCTAAAATAACAATGATTATATGGAAAATCAGGAACTTATCAAACAGGTAACTGAGAAAGCCCAGAGATGGCTCACCCCGGCTTATGATGCCGAAACTCAGGCGGAAGTGAAACGCATGTTGGAGAATGAAGATAAAACCGAATTGATAGATTGCTTTTATAAGGATTTGGAGTTCGGAACGGGTGGCTTGCGCGGTATAATGGGCGCAGGAACTAACCGTATGAATATTTACACGGTAGGTGCAGCTACACAGGGCCTTTCCAACTATCTGAACAAATGCTTCAAGGATAAAGAACAGATTTCTGTAGTGGTAGGTTATGACTGCCGTAACAATAGTGACAAGTTTGCCCGGATTTCTGCAGATATCTTCTCTGCAAACGGTATCAAGGTATATCTCTTCGACGATTTGCGTCCTACACCGGAAGTTTCTTTTGCTATCCGTCACTTTGGTTGCCAGAGTGGTATCAATATCACAGCAAGTCATAATCCGAGAGAATATAATGGTTATAAGGCTTATTGGGATGATGGTGCACAAGTACTTGCTCCGCACGATACCGCTATCATTGACGAAGTAAATAAGGTGACTGTTGATGATATCAAGTTTGAAGGTAACAAAGAGTTGATTCAGATCATTGGTGCTGATGTAGATAAGGTTTATCTGGATATGGTTCATTCTATTTCTATAGATCCGGAAGTTATCAAGCGTCAGAAAGATCTCAGCATTGTTTATACTCCTCTGCATGGTGCAGGTCGTGTGCTGATTCCTTCTTCTCTGAAGGAATGGGGATTTGAGAATGTGAATTGTGTACCCGAGCAGATGGTGAAGGATGGTAATTTCCCGACAGTGGTATCTCCGAACCCTGAAAATGCTGAGGCGCTTTCTATGGCTATCGCATTGGCGAAGAAGATCGATGCTGATATTGTAATGGCCAGTGACCCGGATGCTGACCGTGTAGGTATGGCTTGCAAAGATGATAAAGGTGAGTGGGTGCTTATCAATGGTAATCAGACTTGTCTGATCTTCTTATATTACATTATCAAGAATCGTATTGCAATGGGTAAGATGCAGCCGAATGACTTTATTGTGAAGACCATTGTAACTACTGAACTGATTAAGGCTGTCGCTGATAAGAATAAGATTGAAATGCGTGATTGCTACACCGGTTTCAAATGGATTGCACGTGAAATCCGTTTGAGCGAAGGCAAGCAGCAATATATTGGTGGCGGTGAAGAAAGCTACGGCTTCCTGGCAGAAGACTTTGTTCGTGATAAAGATGCCGTTTCTGCTTGTTCATTGTTGGCTGAGATCTGCGCCTGGGCTAAGGATCAGGGCAAGACGCTGTATGATGTGCTGATGGATATCTATGTAGAGTATGGTTTCTCTAAAGAAACGACTGTAAACGTCGTGAAACCCGGTAAGAGCGGTGCGGATGAAATCAAAGCCATGATGGATAACTTCCGTGCTAACCCACCGAAGGAAATCGGAAGTTCACCTGTCAAATTGATCAAGGATTATAAGACATTGAAGATGATCGATGCTCAGGGAAATGCTGTTGATCTGGATATGCCGGAGACTTCAAATGTTCTTCAGTATTTCACGGAAGACGGTACAAAGATTTCTGTTCGTCCGTCGGGTACAGAACCGAAAATCAAGTTCTATATCGAGGTGAAGGGCGAAATGGGTTGCCCGAAATGCTACGCCAGTGCTGATGCTGAAGCAGAAGAAAAAGTGGTGGCAGTACGTAAGTCACTCGGCATCTGAGAAAGATAAACTGCTGTAAGGCAGAAGGAAAGGTGTAATCCTGCGAAGGGTTGCACCTTTTTTGTTTTTTATCCGTTAGCGTGGACATTCTTTCCGTTTTAAGGTTCTTTTGCTTTCTTTAAGTCAACTCTGAAATCATTCTCTGTTAAATGCCGTTTTATATGCAACGTATAAACCTAACCTAAACCTTAGTAATATCCATCAGGATGATAAAAGGGGATTTTGGCAATTAGTGGCGTAAGAGCGTTTTCAATAGTGAAAGCATCGGTTGAGATAAATTGCTACTATCCTCTTTTTTTCTGATGGATATATTTTAGAATTACTTGATGGAGGTCGAATGACCGGGAGATGAGAAAATATACAGATTGCGGTTGCATGCTAATTGGTTGATGTGAATGAGAGTCGTTTCATTCGTAGTTGTTCGTTTGTTGAATGCATGTCCTCCGCAATCTGTTTTTATTTGAGTGATTTCCGTCTTTTAATTATTGCTTAGCCACCAGTCTATCATTTTTCGTGCTATGCTCATTTTTCGTGGAATTTCCGGCATATTTTCTTTTGAATAGAATGCTCCGGCACTGAGCTCGTCTTTCTGTAACTTGATTTCCCCACTTTCATAATCAGCAATGAAGCCTACCATCAGTCCGCTGGGATAGGGCCAGGGCTGGTTGCCGAAATAAGTGATATTCTTCACTCGTAATCCGGTTTCTTCCATCACTTCGCGTTGTACGCATTGTTCCAGAGTTTCTCCTGCTTCGAGGAAACCGGCTACCAAACCATAGAATGTTCCGCGGAAATTGCGGGCATGTACCAGCAAGATTTCTTCCCCGCGGCGTATTAGTACAATGATAGCTGTAGAAATAGGTGGATATATTTCGTAAGCACACGAAGGGCACTTTTTCATGATAGGGGTCTTATGTTCCGTAGGCATACCACACGCGGGACAAAAACGGCTATGCTGATCCCAATACAGTATCTGATATGCTTTTCCGGCAGCTTTATATTCGTCCAGAGTGATGTATTCGTAGGAACCCCGGAGGTTGACCATAACCCATTCTTCAGTTTCAGTAACGAGCTGTTCAATGGCGAATGCATGTACCATTTCATCCGTGGGCAGAAAGACTTCATGGATCGTACTACCTGAGCCGGGGGCCAACGGTGGTTCTGTACCATAAGGTACACTGTATTTAATCTCTCCTTTTTCTGTTTTCTCTTTTTTCAGCAACAGTTGGTCTTTGAAAAAGATGAACCACTGTGTAGGGCCCTGTTTTTTACTATTCTTCATTCCTGATAAAATATCTGTTTAAAAGATTATATATTAGCTATATTTTTTCAATACAGCCATTAATTTAGCCCGGTCTATGGGTTTAACAAGATACTCGTTGCATCCTGCATCCATAGCAGTTAGGCGGTCATTCTCAAAAACGTGTGCAGTTAATGCTATAATGGGTAATTCTGCATTGAATTTACGGATTTCAGCTGTAGCTGTCAGTCCGTCCATAACAGGCATCTTCATATCCATGAGTAGCAGATCTATGTGACGTTTATGTAGTATTTCTATGGCTTCCTGACCGTTGGCGGCATGCACCAGATTAAAACGTTTCCGCAACAAAGCTGACACTAACTGGTAATTGCTTTGAATATCCTCGGCAACCAGGATTGTTTTACGTCCGGGAGTATTGCTTGACGAGGTTCCGGCAACTATATCTTTTTTATCTGATGAGGTTACCCTTTCTGTTCTTTGCTGAGTAATTTCGGATGGTATTTCCACTTCACAAGGTAACAGTGCCCAGAACAATGAGCCTTTACCGTATTCTGATTCAAATCCTACATTACCTCCCATTGCTTCCGCAATTGCTTTACAAATAGATAGTCCCAAACCTGTACCTTGTGCAAATTCGTCTAATTTCTCAAACCGGTGGAATACTTTGTTTTTCTTTTCGTCCGGTATGCCGATTCCCGAATCTTTTACATAAAAATAGATTCCCTCTTCTCTGTATTCATAGCCCATTTCAATAGTTCCTTCCGTGGTATATTTAATGGCGTTGGTTACATAGTTGGTAATGATTTGTGCAACGCGATTACGGTCGAGAGTAACTAAACAGTGTTGGTAAGGATTGACAGCTACTATTTGTATTTTGGGGTTTGTGGCCCTTTGCTTCATAGAAGCAAACATGGAGTTGAAATAGTCCGTCAGGTCGAATTCTTCATATTTCAATTCTACAGAGCCGGCTTCCAGTTTGGACAAATCAAGAATATCGCTGATCAATTTCAGTAACATTTCATTGTTATTATTAATAATCTGCATGTAATCCTCCTTCTCTTCATCGCTTGCATACATCATCAGTCCGGAGAAACCGACGATGGCATTCAGCGGGGTACGGATTTCATGACTCATGTTAGCTAAGAAAGCAGATTTGAGTTTGTCTGATTGTTCAGCATGCATCTTTGCTATCTGCAATTCCTTAATCATCTCTTCACGTTCGGTCACATCGTCTACACGGATGACAATGCCATCAGCTGTACCGTCTTCAAGAAAAACTGGAGTTCCATATACTTCGACGACGTGTGCATTATCAAGTTTAAATTTGATGAGTTCTGTCTGACGGGATTGGAAAGCACGTGATAATATACACTCCTCGCACGGTGAAGTTCGGTTGTGGGCACTTTTATAGCAAAGTTCACCTTGCTTGTAGGCTTCGAAAGACAAGCTTTTTGAGCAGGAGGAGACATTTTCCCACTGTACGCGATAGTCTCGGGTGATGTATGCTAAGCCGGAATTGGTATTGTTGAGTACTAATTCATTCAAGGTAACCAATTTCTTCAGTTCTTCTTTATTTTTGAGTAATGTCAGTTCTGCTTGTTTGTGTGCATCTATGCAGATGGTCATGCCAAACATATATTTATAGGGAGCATCATTCAGGGTGCTTGTTTCCAGCATGCCACGGGTTTGCCACCATTGATAAACTCCGTTACCGTTTAAATCGAGTTGGTATTCCAATTCCCAAATACCATTATCCTGTTCAACAACGGCTTGCAGGGAATCATGGAATTTTTGTTTGTCATCAGGATGCACACAACTCAGAAATTTCTCCACCGAACAGATCTCAGAAGCCTTTTTGGTAACTTCATTGAACCCTTCGCCAAAACTTATCCTGTTTTTGTCCGGTTCAAAGAACCAAGTAAAGGCATTCATAGCTCCCAGAGTGATTGAAAGAATCTGTGCGCGACGTTTAAGTTCATTTTGTAGACTTTGATCCCAACGGGTATTCAGTAGTAAACGTTTTCCATCATCTTCGATAACGCTCTTGCGCACGATTGTATCATAACTGCGCCCGTCTTTCAGGTTTACACGCTCTAGTCCCAGATAAGGACTACCGCTATTGAAGACCTCAAGATCTGTTTTTTGAATACGTGCCACTTGTTCTTCATCCATGACATCGTATGTTGTCGTATCTTCGCTCGTACCGAACATACGTTTACTTTCTTCATTGCAGAATATATAACGGAAGTTATCTTCTACATCTTTTATATGGATGGAGAGCGGAATATTATTCAATATCTTATCCAGAAGCTGCTTCTTTTTATGGATATCTGTATTGTTTTTGCGAGTACCCACGTATTTAAGTACCTGTCCGCTTTCGCTATAAGAGTAGGGGGAGCCGTTGACGAAGCAATATTGCCATTCGGAAGAACCGAATAACTTGATGCGTCCTTCGAATGTGAACGAGAAGTCTTCACCGCTATTCATTCTCTGCATGATGCTGACCATTTCTTTACGGTCTTCAGGATGAATCGTTTCTAAATAAAGATCTATTGACAGGGGACGTGATTTGTCATATCCGTTCAGAGGCTCATTGTCACTAAAAAATAGCTGGGAGTTGACATCAAACTCCCAAAGCATGATATCTGCTGTTTTTATGGCTATCTCTGTCTTCAGACGGCTTTGGCGGAGCATCTCTTCTTTCTCCAAAGACTCTGTGATGTCTTCCATGATAATAACATAACTTGCCAATTCCCCGTTTGGGTTACGAATGGGTTGCCCATTACATTCCAGGTAACGAATGCCGGTATATACGGTAGTGATGTAACCGTCTACTTTTCCAAAATCATACGGAAAGGAGGTGGATATGGGTAATCCTGCTTTTATTGCATTTTTAATTTCGTCGGTCACTACCGGACTGTCGTATATGTTTGGATGACTTTCTGCCATCTCTTCCATATCTGTCCCAAATATGCGGCAGAAACGTTCGTTGAAATACAATATCTTTCCTTTAGCGTTATAGACAGCTACTGCTACCGGAAGTGAGTTGAGGATAGTCATGCTCTGGTTATAAAGACTATCATATTGCTGCTGTAGTTTAACATGTTCGGCAATATCGTTTGCTAGTGAGTGCTTCTGTTCTTTTTCCATGCGTTTGAGCTGTTATTTGTCTAAGTTCGTAAATACACACATAAAGATGCATCTATACAAGTAAAAAAATACTGGCTAAGGATTCTTAATTGAGAAAGGCTATGCATGCCGCTGCGTTAGCTGCATGAATCATTCTACAACGGATAAATCCGTCTTGTATAAACAAATGCTGCATGATGACATGCTGCATAGCTGAATTAGAAAGCTGGCTGAGACGATTTTCTATCATACTCTGTTGCTATTACTTGAAATAATTTATTTCAAGGCGCAAACATATATAAAAAAAATCATTTTCAGTCTTTCTCTCAGCAGAAAAAAAACGAAGATTATCGTGATATTTTTTGGTATGCAATCCTGGGCGTCCCATTTGAGACATAAACCGTCCCACAACGGATAAATTCGTTTCGCGCAAGGAGATTTTGCATGATGATATTGTCTTTATGTGTGTCCGCACGTAAGCTTGGATATTGCTTGGTGCACCAATTTAAACAGATATCGCCAATGCCTTTGTAACTTCCGTCGGAAGCGATACGGTGAATCACATAATAGGGATCATCATTCAGCCAGGCTCCATCTTCGATAATGGAATAAAAGGGGTCGGGACTCGGAACAAAACAAAATGTTCCGACGATTTTTCCGTGTTCATCTTCGCATGCGTAGCAATGTCCGTCGGTGATTTCTTTGGCAATCAGTTCACGCTGCGGGTAGCCGTTGATCCACTGGTTTCCGTTTCCTACGGATGCCATAAACTTGCGGGCATGATCGAATATCTCCATCAGGCGGTCTAAGTCAGAAAGTTGGCTGGGACGAATTTGTATCATATCTGTAAACCTGTTAAGTTGCTTAATTCCGGAATACAAATGTACATCATTATTTTTTATATTATCCTTTTCTTTTTCCTTTCATTAGAAATTCTTCAAAGAATGTATCGCGGTAGCTGTTGCCTATGGCAATCTCATAATTGCCTATATAGATGTCATTGTTATCAAATGAATCGATGTGACGGGTATTGACGATATAGGACTTGTTTACACGGAGGAACAGATCCTGGGGCAAGAGCTCGGAGATGCCTTTCATATTCATACGGGTTATGATGCGCTGCTCCGGTAATTGAAGGATTACATAGTCTTTCAATCCTTCGATGAAGAGAATATCGGCATAGTTTACTTTGAAATATTTCCGTTCGGACTTGACAAAGAAATACTCGGAAGATACATTGGCTTCAATAGCCTCTTTCTCTTCTTTCATCAATAAGGAATGATAGGAGAGAGCCTTCTGTACAGCTTTCTGGAAACGTTCTGTTTCTATCGGCTTGACCAGATAGTCGATGGCATCGACTTCATAACTATCCAGTGCATATTCCGTATAAGCAGTGGTGAAGATGATAAGTGTTCGTTTGGAGACAGTATGTGCGAACTCTATGCCCGTGATACCGGGCATCTGGATATCCAGAAAGATCAGGTCGACAGAATGTTCTTCCATAAACCGTGCGGCGGACACTGCATTGTTGAACATGCTCAGTAAGCAGAGCTCTTTATTTTCTTCTACCAGCATTTCCATAGCCTCGCGTGCCAGGGGTTCATCATCTATTATAATACAATTCATAAGTTCAGCTTTAAATTTACTACATATTTGTTTGCTGTTTCGGACACTTCCAGCAAATAGCGACCGATATATAAGAGTTCGAGCCGACGTCGGATGTTTGTTAGGCCGATTCCGCCTACACGGCTCTTGCCTGTTGCTATGGCAGGCTTGGAGTTTTCACACAGGAATTCCAATTGATTATCATCAACTTTGAAGAAAAGGTGAACGTATGACGGATGTTCACTATCGAAATTATGCTTCACTGCATTCTCTACAAAAGGAATGAATAGCAAAGCCGGCAATTGTATGCCATCGATATTACCTTCCTCTGTAATATTGTAGTCAAAGTGGTCACGCCGTACTTTCTCCAGATTCAGATAATCGTTCAGGAAATGGATATCGGAACGGAGAGGTACATGTTCGCGGAAGTTATCATTCATCTGGTAACGCAATAAATCTTCAAGCTTGAATAATACTTTAGATGCTTCTGCGGGATTTTTTCGAATGAGTACATTAGCATTATTCAGCATATTGAATAAGAAGTGAGGATTTATCTGGTTTTTGAGAAACTTCAATTCAGAATGTAGAGTGGCAGATTGGATCTCATCTACACGCTGGTTATAGAGTATCCAGTGACGGAGCAGGAGTATGGCGGACATTCCAGCTACGGTAAATCCCATGGCTAATACTCCTGATATGGCATTTACCACGATAGGCAACAGACCGTTATCGGATGAGGGAACAGAAATATCTATGGTGAAAATTTGGAATATGGCTACAGCTATAATGACTATCAGACTAACTCCGGATACACCGAGGGCATATATCAACAGGCGATTTTTCAACAGGAAGCGAGGGAATAACCAATAAAGATTGATATAGAAAACTGCATCAATGGAAATAAAATAGATGGCCCATCCCAGCAATCTTTGAGGGAAGCTGAGTGGTCGCATGGGGACATTCCAAAGTATGTTTACTGTAATCATAAATACCACGAATTGCAGAAACAGATGCCTTGCCGTCCGATAACGTGGAGCAAGCAGGAAATTGGTAAAACGGTTATTGATCATTTTCCACCTCCTTTCAATTCAAGCTGAATGCTTTGGCCGGTTAATTCCAGCCGGTAGTTCTCTCCGTATTGCAAATCAAGACGTTGCCGGATTTTATTTAATTCCTGTTCCGGTTCCAAGCAAAGTCTGGATACCTGGCAGTTGAACTTAATATTCTCATCTTCTGCATGCAGATGGATGTCAATGGATGCAGGATGTTCTTCCTGTGTTTCGATTTGTTTTACGGTGTACTGTATAAAAGGGATGAAAAGCAATGGGAATACAAAAGTGCGTCCTGTCTCTCCCGATGCGTTCATGTGGAAATCAAATTTGCCGGAGACAAGTTGTTCCAGTTCCAAATAATTGGTGAGGAATTTGATTTCTGTATTTAACAGCACTTTTTCCCGGTTACAGTCATACAACTGATACCGGAGTATCTGGCTTAGTTTCATTAACATTTTCGAAGCCTTTCCCGGATTTACCAATGCCTGCTCTCCTGAATAGTGGAGTACCCGGAATAACATGGAAGGACTAATTTGCTCTTTCAGATGTTCTATTTCAGACTGCAACCTGATTTTTTCCAATTGCATCACTCGTTGGTTTTCCAGTATCCAAAGCCGCAGCAAGACAGTCATGCCACCGCCCATGATACTGAGGAGCGTTAATGGGAAAGAGGAAAGATAGTCCATCACAAATGCCACTTTAGAGTATCCGACATAAATGTTAGGAACTGAAAAGATATCGGATACAATATACTCCTGTGTAGCTTGAAAGATAAAAACTACGATTAAAGCGGTTGAGAGGGAAAGAATATATGTCAGATATCTTTGTTTGAGCAAGTAACGGGGTACCAGATAGAGCAAATTGAAATAGAAAATGGAACCATAGAGCAGAAACATATTGAAGATAAGAAGATAGGTCCACTTCCCCAACATCTCTATATAGCCCTGACAACTGAATAATACCAGATTACAGGCTATGACAAGCAGTGCCACGATGACAGTGATATGTCTGGCTACCCGGAAGCGCGAACTGACGAGGAAGCGGTATAGAAAAGAATTATCATTGCCTATAATAGGTATTACTTTCATGGAAGTATCTTTCATTTGAGGTGACGAAGATAGAATAAATTCATATAAAACACTGGATTATCCTAAATTAAAACTCTATTTTGTAGCTGATATTGGTCAGACCTGTTTTCTGTTCACTTACCTCTATCTTTCCTGTTTTTATATTATAGAGGTGCTGAATGAACTCTTTGCTGCCCGTAAAGTTGAGGCCTTTCACGGAGAATTCATGAGATACACGTCGTTTATTGATGCGGTAGCTTACTGTATAATTACCAATCAACATCGGAGAACGTTGAATGGAATATGCCCGCATTTCATCATACTGTACTTCTTTATCGGGGTGATCCATCGTTGCTTCCACATCTATCGGAGCATAGCGTTCTCCGCCTTGCAGAGTGAGCTTCAGATTGACACTGAGAATGTTTTGTTTATTGCGTCCCAACATCCATTCTTTGCCGATTAGCCCGTTCAATACATATTTTCGGTTAAAGCGTGTGTTGTGCCAGACACCGTCGCCACCGCAATAACGGGAATCGAACAGGGAGGCAGTTATCATGTAGTAGAGGCCTTTGTTCAGTGCTCGTTCCCATGTGAAGTCTACACCGAAGTTGCGCCCTCGTCCTTTGTTCACTAAAGCATTTTCCACGAAAAACTCATCTCGGTTAAGCACTGAAAAAGAACTATCGCGCATGACGGGCACATCGTATAGGAACTGAATGTAAGGTTCCACTTTCAGACTTGTATTTTCTGAAACCTTATAGGCGAATGAGAGCATCAGATGGTGTGCTTTGGTGAAATCGAGGTTTTTGTTTACTGACCGGTCACCGGTACTTTGTGTCTTTACAAAGTAAACGTCCATTTTTTCCATACGGCTATACATACCATAAGCCAAAGCAAAGGAAGTCCGGGTATTTGTTTGCCATTTCAGGCTGGCACGTGGCTCAAGGGTCCAACGATTATTTAGTGTGAGTAGTTGTCCGTGCAGGCCGAAGTTCAGGCTTAGTTTATCGTTTATTCCCCATGCGGAACTGTTGTAGGCTGAAATCAAACTGGTGTTTCCGTCTCCTTTTGAGATTGTTTCCAACGGTTGGTCAATGAATGGAGCAAGTTCTAAATTCATGTTGTAGAACATTTGTGTAAAGGTTAATCCGGTTTTATTGGTAAAACGGTTATTTACTTTCCGGTTCAGTGACGAAGTCAGTATCAGGTTTGTGCTTCTGCTGTTCTGATCGATGTTAGGTGAAGGATTAAATTCTCTGTCATAAGTGGTTTGTATGGCTTCTTGGTCGGAATAGGTTCCGGCAAGTGTGGTTTTCAGCAACGTATTTTCATTAAAGAAGTAGCGATGGGTAACACCTCCGGCTGCCATGTACTGCGTAGAACGTCCCTGTCCGGCATCTTCCAGGTAATCCCATTTATCCGGATTCTTTTCGAGTGAGCTTTTATATTTGTCAAGTAAAGCAGTGCCCCATACGGCGAAGGTGCCTGCGTGGCGGGTGGGGAAGTTTAGTTTGAAGTTCAGGTCTTGATAGTCCATCTTTCCACCTAAGTCAACGTTCAGTAATCCTGTAGTGGAGTAGCGGTAATTGAAGATATACGAAGCCTTATGTTTCTTGCTTAACGGCCCTTCGGAGGCGAAATCTATTCCCATGATACCTACTTGGAATGTGTTTTCATTTCGCTGGTTGTTTCCGTTGCGTAGCTTCATGTCGAAGACACCGGAAACAGCATTGCCATATTCTGCCGGAAAAGTACCTGTGAAGAAGTCGGAGTTTCCTAAAACTTGTGCACTGAGTGAGGACAGAATTCCACCTCCTAAAGTGGCGATATCTGCGAAATGGTTTGGATTGGGAATTTCCACATCTTCCAGTCGCCACTGCAATAAATGCGGGGCATTACCGTGGATAGATATACCATTGTTGGAAACGCTTGGCGTTACTCCGGCAAATGAAGCAACCAGTCGGGCCGGATCATCAAATCCACCTGCATAGCGACTCGCTTCTTCCACGCTGAGCATACGTGCTCCTGCGACAGCCATTTTATTCATGGCTTCGTTCCGGTTGTGCGCACGGACCACTACTTCGCTCAGTTCGTTTACGCTTTCCTGCAAAGCTATTTCCAGATAAACTTCCTTAGCGGAAGTCACTAGAATTTCCCGTACAGTCACTGACTCATATCCCATGAAAGAGGCTTGTACAGAATGACGGCCTACCGGAACTTTTGGAAGTGCGAAACGTCCGAGACTATCGCACATCATCCCTAATCCCGGAATATCTGTTAACTGTATCGTAGCATACGGAATAGGATGTCCTGATGCCCGATCATTGACTACTCCTCGCAGTGTTTGTACGGGGCGTCCGCTACTTTGAGGGATATTCTCATTATCAGCCGATGCTTGTCCGGGGATATTAGAAACTTCTTTTCCGAAAGAGCAAATTGAAATTAGTAATGCAATTATTACTAATACTTTAGTTTTATCCATCTTTATCGTTTTTGGTTTAATGCGACAAAGATAGGTCTCCGCAATACGCTACTCTTTTATTTGAGACGAACCGGATGGCTTTGTAGACGAAACTCAGAAATAGCGGCTAAAGCTTGCCCTGCTTTTTCTTCAGGCACAAAAATGTGATCATGGTAGTACGCGGCAACCACATTGGCACTAATATTCTTTTCTGCCAATTTAGTTGAAAATGCAGCTGTTAATCCAACAGCGTCCAAGCTTGAATGTACATTTAGGGAAATGAGCTTATAAACAGATTCATAATCTATATTTTTATCAATAGCCTCTTGTTGGGCGATGATAAGTGTCACTCCCTCTTTTTCATGGAAAAAGCCGATGGGCTTCAATTGATGTACATCATCCCAATGGAATTCGGGAAAAGTACAAAAAACAAAACTGCGTTCATCCAGAACAGGATCGATACTGGATAATAATGTCTCTAAATCTTTGATGCCTGCCATAACGTATTGATTTATATTCTTTTTCTTCTCGTTGATGAAGTGATTCTTAATATGCTTTCAATTGCAAAAATAGTACTTTTTTTATGATTTAACGGAAGAACCTTTATACTTATGACTCCTTCTTGTTTTATCTATTACGAAAGCCTTACCAGTTATATAACTCATACGTGTTGAGTTGTATAACCCAGGCTGTATAAGTTGTATAACTGGTAAACCTTTTCGTAGTAAGTAAGAGAAAAAAGAAGTTAGTAAGCTATTTGCTTTCTAACTTAACCCATGATTTACAGTTTATTTCTTTCAGAAATTCCTTATCATGTGATATGGCGATTACCGTTCCTGTATAGTCCCGGATAGTTGCTGTAATGATCTCGATACTTTCAATATCCAGATTATTGGTCGGTTCGTCCAGTATGAAAACATCCGGGGTGTTATCTGCAATCATCAGGCAACAGAAGGAAAGGCGCATCTTTTCTCCACCACTAAGTAACCTGCAAGACTTGTTCCATGTAGCTGCTGGGAAGAGATAACGATTCAATATCGTTTTCAGCTCATGCTCCGGCAGGTGGCGCCGATTGAAATATTCCGCTTGTTCCAGAATACTATATTCATTATGGATAAGAGAATATTCCTGATCCAGATAAACTGTGCTGAAATCAATACGGTCAAGTGTTCCACTGACGGCAGAAAGATCTCCGCAAAGTAGTTTCAACAATGTGGTTTTGCCGCTGCCATTATTGCCTTCAATATAGAAGCGGTCGCCACTCCGTAACTGAAAGCTTAACGGTGTTGTCCACATGGGTTGGGGAGCATCCGGATATTGAAAGTTCATTTCTTTTGCAGTAACCAATACCTTACCTTCGTGTAGAGTGGAGGCATTGAAATTTGTTTTTAATTTCTCTACAAGGGGAAGAGTACTTTTTATGTTTTGCATGTCCTGCTGTAACTTTTCAGCTTTCTCGGTATGTACACTTTTTAGTTTATTAGTACTTACTTCCGCCCTGTTTTTCATAGTACCCATCATAATGCGGGGAATGCCTTTCTTGATGGCAGCCTTTTCACCCCGTACATTCTGTTTTGCCTTTTGTTCCGCCAATTCACGGGCAGTTTTCCGGGCAAGTCGCAGGGCTTTTTGCTTTTCTTCCAGTTGCTCTTGCAGGGCGTTCAGTTGGATTCCTTTTTGTTCCTTAAAGAAATCGTAATTGCCGCCATAGAAAGTTAGTCCGTTAGAGGCTAATTCACAAATGGCAGGTAACTGGTTTAGTAGGGTACGGTCATGGCTGATAACAAGTACAATGGCCGGAGTGCGCCGTACGAAATCATATAACCGTTGCCGTCCTGTTGCATCCAGATGGTTTGTTGGCTCATCCAGCAGAATAGCGACAGGTGAGTGCAATTCCATGCCGGCAAGAAAGATACGTGTTTTTTCTCCCCCGCTTAATCCGCCCATCAGATGGGAGAGGGGAATACCATCCATTCCCCAGGCCGACAAGGCAGCTTGGGCACGTTCTTCAATATTCCAGTCATCATTCAGTGTGGTGAAATGTTTTTCAGATACATCTCCGTTTAGAATGGCATGTAAGGCTTTCAGTTTGCCATCTATCCTTAAAGCCTGTGCAATGGTCCGGTCATCATATTGCCCGAAATGTTGAGGCACATAATAGAGATGTTCCGGGTGGCTGACCGTTCCGGTTGTAGCAGATAAATCACCTGCAATAATCCGCATTAAAGTGGATTTTCCGCAACCGTTGTTTCCAGTCAGCGCTATTTTATCTCCTGGGTTGATAACAAGGTTCAAATGTTGGAATAAGACTTCTTTGTCGGAATGGACATAGCTAAGATCTCTGATAATAATACTCATGGTAAATACTGTGTTTAAAGAGGTGAATACACTGTACCCAAAAATGCTTTGGATACAATAAAATCTCGATTGTGGAGGGGATAGACAAACACAGTATTGGCTAAACATTCACGTTTGTGATGCTCAGCGTTCTGAATTATAAAGCATGTAAAAAGTGATGTTTACCGAAATGTTTGTCTTTACTTGGAAATTCTCATCGTAGTAATTATTAGTTAGTGGGTGCAAAGATAGGTATTTCTTTTGGATATTGCAATATTACTATTAAAAGGTGGATATTCTGAGTATTTCGATAAGCCTTCGATTATTAGACTTTTAGGTAAAATACCGTTTTTAAGAAGATTTTCTTAAATTGTAGAATAAAACCATATGTTTGCCAAATAAAACCATATATTTGCAAAATATAGGGTGTATCTCGTGAGAGAACAATTAATCATTATATTTAATTTATCTCAATAAATCTCGTATGAAATCTACTGATTCCGAACAAGAAGGAGTCGGCATGGAACTGGAACAGTACCGTAACCGGCTCGAACAAATGGTCGAAGAAAAATCTAAAGACCTGATTGCCATTCAAGAAAATCTGGAAGCAACCAACCGGCGGCAGGCATTATTCATAAAAGTATTGCAAATATTACAACTGGAACCGGACATACCTACAGCCATGAATATGGCACTTGCAGAAATCGGTCGTTATACCGGCGTTGATCGTTTGGCAACATGGGAAAACCACCTTGACGGAATTACGTACGGATGCACCAATGAATGGTGTAACGATGGTATTGAACCGGCTATAGATTACTTGCGGAGTATGACTATTGAAGCGGGGAAGCCTTGGTTCGACATGCTCGAAGAAAACCATATCATCTGTACGTCTGATATTTATTCACTTGATCCCTTTATTACTCAGATGCTTGAAATTCAGGGTGTAAAAGCTATTGCTGTTTTTCCTTTGTCGCAGTTAGGGGTGCATTTCGGTTTCCTGTCATTTAACTTTTGCTGGAATAAGCAGTGGGACGAAAAAGATGTGGAACTAATGAGCCAAATATCGCAAATTGTATCTACCGCTACGAAACGCTGGCAAGTAGAAACTTCCCTGCAATTGTCTCAGCGAACCATGCAAAAGGTGTTGGATAATATCAATGCAAATATCTTTGTTTGTGATTATGATACACAGAAGGTGCTTTTTGCAAATAAGCCTTTCAGGGAAGAAGCCGGACAGGTTTCGGGAAATGCAGAATGCTGGAAAATGCTGAATGCAGGATTGAATGGATTGTGTGCGCATTGCCCGAAACCACAGTTGCTCGATGCTGATCGCAAATTTACAGGTGTTCATTTCTGGGAAGACTATAATCCAATTACCGAACGTTGGTATACCATCCAGAGTATGGCGATAAAATGGTTCGACGGACGATGGGCAATCATGGAATTGGCCACTGATATTACTACTCGTAAGCAGGTAGAACTGGAGCTGATTTTGGCAAAGGAAAAAGCGGAAGAGTCGGATAGACTAAAATCAGCATTCCTTGCGAACATGAGCCATGAAATACGCACTCCTTTGAATGCTATCGTGGGCTTTTCAAGCCTGCTTGCCGAAGCTGATGATGATGAGCGTGAATCATACATGTCTCTGGTAGAGGAGAACAACGAACTGCTGCTTAATCTTATTTCTGATATTTTGGATATTTCTAAAATAGAGGCCGGTACAGTAGAGCTTATTATAACAAGAGTGGATGTGGCCCGACTTTGCCGCGAAGTCATTTCCACCTGTTCGCATAAAAAACATGAGGAGGCGGTGGGGTTACGTTTTGACGAAAGTTCACCGCAGATAATGGTTGATGCCGATAAGAATCGAATCATGCAGGTACTTTCTAATTTCATAACTAACGCTTTAAAATTTACAACCAAGGGATCGGTCACTCTTTCCTATAGATTGGAAGATGACGGTCTGTTGCATTTCTGTGTGACGGATACCGGTAAAGGTATTCCTGCTGAACAGCAGCATGAGATTTTCAGTCGTTTTGTAAAACTCGACTCTTTTTCACAGGGTGCCGGTCTTGGTTTGTCTATATGTCAGAGTTTAGTAGAACGGATGGGAGGACAGATTGGAGTAAACTCCCGTGAAGGAGAAGGTTCGTGTTTCTGGTTTACACATCCGTATACACTCGATGCCTCATTGGATTCGGATGTTGTAACAAAGGGTGGAGAGCAAGTTATAAAGATCGTTTCAAGGAACTATAAACCTCTAATTCTAGTGGCCGAGGATATAGATAGTAACTACTTGTTGATCGAGGCGCTTCTCAGAAAGGATTACCGTCTGCTGAGAGCACATGACGGCAATGAAGCTATAGACCTTTTCAATACTCAAGCTCCTGATCTCATTTTTATGGATATGAAGATGCCGGGTATGAACGGGATAGATACAGTCGTTATGTTAAGGGAAGGTGGTGCTCAGGTGCCCATCATTGCACTTACGGCATTTGCTTATGACGATGATAGGGCATTGGCACTCAATGTGGGCTGCAATGACTTTTTGACCAAACCTGTTTCGCCACTCGAGTTACGTAGGATGGTCAGTAAATGGATAGGGAAATAAGTTTTGGAAGTATTATTCCATAGAAGACGCGTCAAATGACAAAGGCAGCAAAGCGCATACACTCTTCATTTCGTAAATACCCTTTTTCCCGAAGAGTAAAATGCGCATCGGTTGTTTGAAGCGTTTTTCTGTTTCAAGCATCACTTGACGGCATGCACCACAGGGTGGAATCGGATCATCCAAAAAATCCCGTTCATTGCGTGCAGCAATGGCAAGTGTTTCTACTGCCTGATCGGGATATTGGGAGTTTGCATAAAACAAGGTAGTACGTTCGGCACAAAGTCCCGATGGATAAGCTGCGTTTTCTTGATTGGTACCTGTGACAACCGTACCATTTTCCAAACGTGCAGCGGCACCCACGGAGAAGTGCGAGTAGGGGGCATAACTGCGTTGGGTAGCTTCGCGTGCGGCATCCATCAGTTGGCGGTCAGCATCACTTAATTCATTATAATCGTATATTTTAATGTCAATTTGTAAGGTCAAATCTTTCATAAGGCAGTGATGTATATTGTAATTAATGTTACAAAGTTAGAAAAGAGATTGGTAATTCCAATTCTTTTTAAGATTTTTGTACCTCAACTTTTACTGATATGAATAGAATTAACGCTATCAGACTCACTGCAATCCTGGCACTTCTGGTTTGTACCGTTGCCGCCCAGGCACAGCGCCGGAATACCCGTTACGTGGAATATATAGAGAAGTATGCTCCGCTTGCCGTACAGCAAATGAAGGAACACAAGATACCTGCCAGTATTACCCTGGCACAAGGGCTTCTTGAAAGTGGTGCCGGACAGAGTGCACTGGCACGCAAAAGTAATAATCATTTCGGCATTAAATGCGGTAGTAACTGGCGTGGACGTACGGTGCGTCATGATGATGATGCCCGCAATGAATGTTTTCGTGCATACAGCAATCCCAGGGATTCTTATGAAGATCACTCCGCTTTTCTGAAAAGGGGTGCGCGTTACGCTTTCCTGTTTGATCTGAAAGTTACAGATTATAAAGGTTGGGCACGCGGTCTGAAGAAAGCCGGATATGCAACTGATCCCTCTTATGCTAATCGACTGATAACAATCATAGAGGATTATGACCTTTATAAGTATGACAGTCGTGGCATGAGTAAGCGTGAAGCCCGTAATTGGGAGAAGGAATTGAAGAAGAAACCCTGGCTGGCTAATCCGCATCAGGTATATATAGCTAATGACATAGCTTATGTTGTAGCTCGTGATGGCGATACTTTCCGTTTCCTGGGTAAGGAATTCGATATCAGTTGGAAGAAACTGGTGAAGTATAATGATTTGCATAAGGATTATACATTGGAAGCGGGTGATATTATCTATTTGAAAAGTAAGAAAAAGAAAGCCTCTAAACCACATACAGTTTACATTGTGAAAGATGGTGATTCCATGCATACCATTTCACAAAAATATGGTATACGGTTGAAGAACCTGTACAAGATGAATCGGAAAGATGATGAATATATACCGGAAGTAGGTGACAGATTAAGATTAAGATAAAAACAGATTGCATATACTAAAAATGACCGCTCATAAGCGGTCATTTTTAGTATATGGCAGAGGCTTGTAACAGAAATATAATTTGCTTGTAACCGGAAAATCCTTCTCTTGGACATACTTTTGCATTTTCTTTTAAAATATTCCGGTTATGGCGACAGGTGACTCTTTTTACGAGGACGAGTACTTGCTTTCCTTGCTCAGACAAGGCAGTCAGGATGCATTTACGCAGATATATAATAAGTACTATTCTATGCTATACTCCTTGTCTTGCAAGTATTTGCAAGACAGAGAACTTGCTGAAGACGTGGTTCAGCAGGTATATTTGCGTTTATGGGAATCCCGTTCTTCTGTTTGCATTACAGCGAGTCTGAAAAATTACCTTTATACAATGACGAAGAATCATGTTCTGAATATGATTCGTGATAAAAATGAATGGATAGTCAGGCAATATGAAAACATCCAGCAAGAAAATGATATTGCAGACGATGGTTTGCAGGAAAAGCTGGAGGAAGAAAGAAAACTGAGTTGCTTCTACCGGGCTGTGAAGCAATTGCCGGGAGCTAAGCGGGAGATATGTTTGCTGAAGATATATGAAGGGTTGAATAATCAAGAGATAGCTCATAGACTGAATATACCTGTGGGAACAGTGAAGAACTATTATACACAATCCATACAGTTATTGAAATACTACCTCAAAGAATTATATTGATGAATGCAATAAAAGATGTAATGATGAATAAGGTACTTGCTGGTGAAGCCGGTAAGGAAAAGGCACGTGAGTGGGGACGTTGGCTGGCTACGGATGAAGGGCAGGCGTATCTTGCTGCGCAAATGGATGCCGATTTCTTTGAGGAAAGAGAAAATATGGATGATGGTATCTGTGAAGAATCCCGTAAAAGGGTATTCTGCAATCTGCAAAAGAAAATTTCGAGAAGACGTTTTGCCGGACTAACTCTAAAAGTGGTAGCGGCGATGGTACCCGTTGCAGCTGTTATAGCCATATTACTCTATCTTAATACGCAGGTTTCTCTTTTTGAACCTCCGTTTTACCAGGATATCTATGTGGCGAAGGGAGAACGGATGCAAATAGCTTTTCAGGATGGTACCCGTGTTTACTTGTATCCCGGTTCCCGTCTTTGTTATCCGGATAAATTCGGTCTGACGGAGCGTAGGGTGACTTTGGATGGGGAAGCTTATTTTGAAGTGAGCAAGAATTCTCACAGACCCTTCATTGTTGATTTGGATAAAGCTTCTATCCGAGTGACAGGAACTTCTTTTCATTTGCAGGCCTATGCTTGCGAACCGGACATCACAGTTGAACTGGATGAAGGGCAGGTAGATTTACTATATGGTGACCGGCAAGAATACTCTTTGCGTCCGGGCGAATCACTTATATATAATAAGGTGAAAAACGCTTGTATGCTTCAATTACAGGAAGGAGTAAGCGGGCTTATTCGTTGGAAAGAACAGGAGATCGATTTCCGGAATACTCCGATGAAGGAAGTGCTGAAAGAATTGGATTTGCATTACGGTGTCCCTTTTTGTGTCGGAGATACGGTTGTCTATCAGTATTCTTATACTTTTTGCGTGAAGAAAGCCTCTTTGGAAGAAGTGATGAAGACACTTGAAATAATCTCCCCTGTCCGTTTTCAGAAGGGAGATACCATCCGGGTACGGATGAAATAGCATTGACATGTAAAAGACATGTTCCCGTTATACACTTTAGCTTACCCTTTGTGTCAATAGTACGTATAAAGATCATATTGAATTAATTTCATTAATCATTTAACGTATAAAAATGAAACGAGGTATTTTGATTGTTTTAATGGCTTTTCTGGGCTTGACTTCTGTTATGGCTGCTCAGAAAGTAACTCTGAAGTGTAGGGAAGTTGCCTTAAAGGAAATCTTCGCTAGAATTACGAAACAGACAGGGCTGGCGGTAGCCTATAGTTCGCAGGTGCTTAATGTAGATACAAAAATCAGTATTGAGACAGAGAATGCGGAAATAACAGAAGTCTTGGAGAAATTGCTACCCGCTACAATAGGGTATAAGATCGAAAACAGTTCAATCCTGATATTCAAAAAAGAAGTTTCCAAGAAAGCTTCTACAGTCAGGATGAAGGGAATTGTTTTTGATAAGAAGACGCGGGAACGGTTGGCAGGTGTAACACTGGTTTTGAATGATAATCCGTCTGTAGGTACCATTACCGATATAGATGGAGTGTTTCAAATAACTGCTGCCCAGGGGAGTAAGTTGAAAGTGTCCTATATAGGATATGAAACGCAGCTGGTTGCTATAAGTCCGGTAGATGAATTGAAAGTGGAACTTGATCAGGATAACTTCAAATTGGATGAGGTTGTGGTAACAGGCCAGGGGGCTGAGGTGCAAAAACGCCGGTTATCATCGAATGTAACCACTGTTAGCAGTAAGGAACTGGAACGTATGAAACAGGGGCGTATAGACCAGGTGTTGCAAAATGCTCTCCCCAATGTGCAGATAACGATGTCCAGTGGCCAGGCAGGTGCAACTTCATTGGTAAAGTCAAGAGGTCTATCTTCTGCTTTCTCTAACTCTACTCCCGTGATTTATGTAGACGGAGTGCGTGTGGATAATATGAACACAGGTGCAACTTTGAATAACTCATTAAGCGGAAACAGTGCAGTGACCGGTTCTATCGGTGATATTCCGATGGAGAATATCGATCACATTGAGTATGTGACGGGTGGTGCGGCCACTACTCTCTATGGTTCAGATGCAGCCAATGGCGTTATTCAGATTTTTACAAAGAAAGGAGCGGAGCAGAAGACTACGTTCTTTGCCGAAACTCAATTGGAGGCGGATATTGCTTCTTCCCAGTTTTATCATTTTAAACGTACCAAAGAATTGTTGCATCAGACAGGATTCACACAGAAGTACCGTGTCGGCTTTGACGGTGGAACAGAGAAGTTCGGTTATAGTTTTGGCGGCAGCATGAGTAACGGTACGGGAACTCTGATAAAGAACGGTAACGAGGATCGTAAATATGACTTGCGCTTCGGTTCAAGAATGAAATTCAATGAACAGTTTGAATATCAGAACTCATTTGGTATGGTGATAGAAGACTTTGCGAGAAGCCGCAACGGTAACCAGGGAGGATATACCGGATTATGGTTTACGGAAGGCGCTGCGGCTACTAATTTCAGGTATACGGATGCAGCGGGCGAACTGGTGAATTATGGCGCTGATCTGGACGCTTTGGATGACTATACTTTTGCTCAGATGAAGGCTTTTGTTATGAAAGCGGAGGCATTGCAAAACAACCGTGAGTCCGTAAAGCGTTTTCAGACTTCCCAATCTCTGAGCTATGCTCCTCTGGCTAATCTGACTTTCAAAGGGGTATTAGGAGTAGATTATCGATTGAATACCAATAAGAACATCATAACTAATGAATATCTGATTCACACCCAGCAGAAGCCGGAAGGAACTTCAGATGCAGGCAGTATCTCCAACTTCGACCGCAACTATTTCGGTCTGACTTTGGATTTAAACGGACAGCATAAATATCGTTATAAAGATGTTTTTAGTCTGATCTCTACGGCAGGCTTCCAGTTCTTTAGCACTTATGACCACCAGTCGGTATATAATGGAACAAACGTACGTGATGGTGCCCAGATAATAGAGGGTGCGGGAACGTTAACTTCTAATGAATGGCTAAGCTATCTGTATAATTACGGCTACTTTATTCAGGAAAATATCGGTTTCCTGGACCGCTATTACATTGATTTGGGATTGCGTTCGGACTATAATACTGCTTTTGGTGACAATGTAGGCTGGCAGTATTATCCCAAAGTAGGACTTTCTTATGTTCTCTCTGAAGAACCTTTTATGCAGAGACTGAAAGAGAATAATCTTGTAAGCAGTTTCCGTATTCTGGCCAATTATGGTATTGCCGGTAGTTATCCTCCTGCTTTTGAATATCAACGTACTGTGGCGTTCAATTCTTTCCAGGGAGGGCAAGCCGCTTCTTTTGGTAAATATGGAAATCCGGATCTGGCACCTGAAAAGAAACATTCGTATGAAGCCGGTTTTAATGCTGTGCTTTTCAACCGTGTATTGAATTTGGGATTTACTTATTATTATGCTCTGACCAAAGACGCTCTTTTCAGTATCCCGTCCCTTCCTTCATCCGGTCAGTCTGCCAACTATTTGTCTAATGTCGGTGAAATAGAGAATAAAGGTATTGAATTGAGCATTGGGCTGCAATTAGTGGATACAAAAGATTGGAATGTTCGCCTGAATGCATCTTATAATACGAATCATAATAAAGTACTGAGTATTGGTAATGCAGTGCCTTTTGCTATTGGCGGTTTCTCTTCGCGAACGGTTCAAACGGTGGTAGCTGAAGGAGAACCGGTAGGTTTCATCCGTGGTTATAAGGCCGTACTGAATCCGGATAACTCACTGAAGGAAATTCTTCCTTTACAGAATCTGGGCTCTACACTTCCTACCGCTTATGGTAACTTCTCTTTGTCGGCAAGTTATAAGAATCTTTCGTTCATGCTCAGCGGTGATTATCAATATGGAGCTTATGTACATTCGTTCGACCGCCAGTTCCGTTTCTCAAAGGGTCTGAAAGACGATGCTATTCCAGAGAAAGCACTGGAAGGACTTGATCAGGGGGCTAACTGGCTTAATTTCACTAACTTTTTCGTAGAGAAATCAGATTTCCTGAAGATCAGGAATATCGGAATAGCTTATGATTATAAGCCGAAGAAGTATCTGAAATCAGTCAATCTGGCTTTCAATGTTTATAATCCGTTTGCCTTTACAGCCTCATCGGTAGACCCGGAAGCTGCCCTGGCAGGTGCCCGTTCGCAAGGTGCAGTAGCGGTAGGTGGATTGAACTACTCTTCTTATTCCACTCCTCGTCAGTACGTGGGAACGATACGTGTCTCTTTTTAATCATTAGTTTAACTCATAAATAAATATAGATATGAACATTAAGAATTATATATTGATAGCTTCCCTGGCTTGTGTCTGTTCGTCTTGTGAACTTTTACAGCCGAATGAGATCATTAATCCGAATGTAGATGAAGATACATTTCTGAAGACTCCTAATGCCATGAGTACTTGGGTGAACGGAGCCAACCGTTCGTTTGCCACGATTATCGGTTCGTATGTGGAATTGACTGAAATACTCTCCGATAATTATTTTAATAACTATAGCCAGAGTAGTAAGGTTTTCGATTTTCCCACTATCCTGTATACGGATATAGATGTAACCAATTTGCAGCGTCACGTAGGTACATTGCGGGAAACGGCGATCCAGGGATTAGAAGTAGTGGCTAAGGCCGATGCAACTACTACAGATGAACAACGCTATAATCTCTATTATATCAAGGGATATTCTTATCTCCTGGCAGGAGAATATTTCCGGGCGCTCCCTGTTGAAAACGGGGGAGAGGTAAAGGGCTGGAAGGAGAACCTGAATCTGGCTATCTCTACATTTACGGAGGCTCTGAAATTTACAAGTGATACGGATGAGACAGCGTTTATCAACACCTTGATAGCCCGTGCCTATTATCGGCTCGGAGATAAAGTAAATGCAGTGAAGTATGCCAGCAATGTCTTGACGTTGTCGACGGATTTCACAAAACAGGTGACATTTGATGGAGAGAATAATGTGATAAGTTCTATTCAGGGATATATTTATGGCACCAATTTCCAACCACTGCCCCGTTTGGATTTCCTTGATCCGAAATATTTTCAGACTAAGGCAAAAGAGGCACGTCCTATCTGTATTGCCAAAGCGGAAGAACCCTATCTGATTTTGGCTGAAGCTGCTTTAGCTGACAACGATGTAAACGGAGCAAAAGGTTTTCTGAAAACATTGTTGACGCTTGTTAGCAATCGTCCGGTAGCAATAGACATTAATGATCAGTTGGAAGGACGTTATAACGGAGGGTATAAAGAATATCCTAACAGTTCGGAGTACCGGGTAGCCGCATCTTCGGAGGATGAATTCAGGAGCGGACTTGTGCTCGACCGTCAGTCACCTCATTTGATTTCTGTTCCTTATATTTCCGGTACTTCCGTTACAGAAGAAATGATTGATGCTCCAACCACAGTCGATGGGCTTTTAGAAGTTCTTTATCTGATGCGACAAGAAATCTTTATGGCAGAAGGCAGACGTGCAGCCGACTTGGGCATTCGTTTCCCGGTATGTGAAACGGAAGCCGCAAATACACCTTCGGCAGCAGAATATACCACTGCACAAATTCCTTCTTTCATTCCTTTGAATCAGGATATGGATGCTTTTGAAATGGATAAGGAAGCGAAAACGGTTGTGATTAAATATAATATGAACCGGATTATCGTACAGAATAAATCTTCGGAATATGTAGCGCCTTTCTTCAATTAAATAATAATCCCCTATGTAGGTATTACTAATATATAATGCCGGCATAGGGGATAATTGGTATAATATCCGGAGTTATAACCGAAGAAGTTGGGATATTAGAATGATAGTCTCATTGTACAACGTATTCCTTTTGTCTGAATGTCCGGATGGTTGCGATAGTTTAATCGCCAGACATAATCAACGCGAAGGAACTTAAAGATATTCTCAACGCCCACACTTGCTTCCATATAAGGAGCCTTTCCCAATGTATATGAACCCTTTGGGAAAAGATATAGCCCGTCCCCTCCATTCTTAGGATTATTCTTCTCAGTCAGATGTCCCCATAAGCCACGGAAACAGAATACCTCCCTTGCTTTCAATTTCTTGATGAGAGGCAGACGATTCAGAAGATTTCCATTCATATAGTATGTCAAATCCCAGGAAACATATTCGTCACTGATAAACTCCATGGCGTTCATATTCGTATAAGCTTCCGGCTGAATGGTATAAGAAAGGTTTGCATTCGGCAGAATTAACAGCGGATACGGAACTTTGCTCCATACCTTTCCGGCTTTGGTGATAATGTCGATATATCCAAAAGCTGAAAACCAGAAACGTTTCTGTATGCCGATATCCGTACGATGATAATCGTAGGATGAGCCAAGCAGGTTTTTCTTTGCCATGACATGACTGAAATTAAAGATTAAAGCATCAAATGTAATTGGAACACGACTATTGCGAGTCTGATAGAATTTTTCATTTTTGCCATAACGGAGCTTCAGTTCCAGTTCCGTCATATTATAGTGCTTGACATCGCTGATGGTTCCGTCTGCATTGATACGGTCGAAAACAGCATATTCCGTGGCATATTCGCGACGGTTACGAACAATGGCATTATATGCCAGTCCGTTATACTGTTCGTAAGAGTAAGTCAGCTCAGCTTGTCGCAAATAAGTTGCCCGTGTATCCTTCTGACGTCTGATACTTAGAAGGACATTATCCTTGCTGGTGTACATGTACTGCTGTCCCAACTTGTTAATATCATACATATATTCAAGCCGGATTGAATTTATCGGAAATTCCTTGCGGTATTCTTTGCGTTCATTGAATGAATATTCAACAAGGACATTATACTTCAGCTTTTCATCTCTCGTTCCATACGCCATATAGCCATCGAAGAACCAATTTTTATTGAGTGCGGGTGTCGTTGTGCCTCCCACCCGAAAGCGTGCCCCTTCGATTGCACTACCGCTAATGGTAGAATTCATCGGACCAAATTCGAATTTATTCATAGCCGGGTCTTTATTGGTAGGGATATAGCCCGACACGAGAGTTGTGACGACCTTTTCCGTTACATAAAATACCGGAACAGAGCGTAATTTCACCATCAGTTTTTCCACGGAGTTCGGATTCTTTTTGATTGCTTCTCCCGGACGATTGCTTATCCAGAAATCATCCGGCTGGCGATAAGCATCTTTTGAGATGATGACAGGTGCACTACTTTTAAAGATTTGGGCTTGTTCGGCATTGGGTTCTTCGAATGACTGGTTGCTATAGACATTCAAACGCCTTGCATACATTCCTTTAGTTTTCTCACTTAATTTGAAATTTACGCTGATATCGTCTTTCTTAATAATACGGGTACTATCTGAGGTCCGTTCGAATATCTGCTCGATAGTCATTCTGGAAACAAAATTCAAATTGATATCCTTAGGAACATTGAGGATTGCTTTTTGGACAAAATAAGTGGAGTCGAGCGTGACATACAGATGCCCGGTAAAACCGAAGGTTTCCGAATTGAACGGAACAAATCCGAGATCCACACACTTTTGGCCATTTACGTTTAATGTATCCATCAGATAGTATTTATAATAGTTCGGTCCGATTGTGGAAAGTGGGCTTACAAACCTCTGTAGAAATAACGGTATGTCATTTTGGAAAATGTCGACTTCCCTGAATACTTCGCTCAAAACCTGCTGGATACCGTCGCGCGAGAATATTTCATCTACACCGGACGATTTGTTTCCTTTTACTATATGTTTCTTAGACTTTGGGTCCTTACGGTAATAGACCGTCTCGACTTTCTCTTTCTCTGAAACCGGCAGAATGGTGGTGCCAATATCAAGCGTATCGACAAAATCGGCCAGGAAATCGAACTTGCCTGACTTGCCATTCTTTTTAGGCTTTGGTTCATACTCATTCATGGCGAAGACCATTTTTTCATACCGGTCGTATTGGAAATAGTCATGATTATGGGGATCATTACTTTCACGTAGAGCAATCACCTGCCTCACAAATGTTACAGCTGGGTTTTCTTTCTTGCTGTATTTCTCCTTTTGAGGTCTGACAACCACTTCATTCAACATAATTCCATTTGGAACTAATTGTATTTTCAGGTCATTGGTTTTCCCCGGGATGACTTTCATTTGTTTCTTGTCATATCCCAAATAAGATATTTCCAGAATCTTATCGATGGTTGGAGTAGAGAATGAAAAGTTCCCATCCCCATCGGTGGCTGCTCCTATGGTTGTACCCTCAAATTTAAGAGATACATAAGGCAACCTTTCGCCTGTAATCGAATCGGTTACGATTCCTTTTATTATTGTATTCTGTCCATTCGCCACCCACACGAAGAAGAAGGACGCTAACAAAAAAACAATCTTTTTTCCCATTGTAATCTCCTATTAGTTAGTCGGAGAAGTCATATTGCGTATAATTCTTGCCCTTCTCATTCATGCGTAAACCTTTAAATTCGGATGATTGAATATCGATGGTCAGTACGAACGATGTGAACATCATCCTGCGCTTAGCTTTCGCATCCGGAATAATCGGAGTGATGGTCAGCGCGCAGAGATTCCCTTGTTTCGTAATTTCCATGTCGGCCACTTCTTTGATATCCGTACTGTCGCTATCGCTCGAAAGTAGATTCCTGAGAACAATCAGAAGAACTTCAAATTGCTTATGGGTTACTCCCTTAGCTATGCTTTCCTGACCATCATTGATCATGGTGAAGACACCGTTGTCCATTATCAGCATATCTTTTCCTTCATTAAACGTCATGTATGCTTCATTAGGCTGCATGAAGTGAAATTTACCTTTGGTAACAGCGTCTTCTGCCACTGCTGCATGGTGCTTAGTCCGAATCACGGTAGCTGTGAAGGTATTTATGCCTTTGTATCGTTCGGCAACTTTCCGGATATCAGCTTCTTGTGCCGATAAGGCGGTACACAAGAGGATGGCAGTGATAAATAGGATATATAATCTTTTCATACATGTAGTTTAAGTATAAAGTCCTCCGTTAATTGAAATCACATTACCGGTAATGTAACCGGCGTTTGGCGAAACCAGAAAGCCAACCAGTTCGGCCACTTCCTCGGGAGTACCGAAGCGGTTGGCTGGAATGGTTTTCTTCAGTGTATCTTCGTCGAGTCCCTCTACCATATCTGTTCTGATAAATCCGGGGGCGACAGCGTTGACGGTTACATTTTTGCGTGCTACCTCCTGAGCCAGTGATTTCGTGGCGGCTATGATGGCTCCCTTTGCTGCGGAATAGTTGGTCTGTCCCGGCATTCCCTTGACACCGCTTACGCTTGCCATATTGATGACACGTCCGAACTTACGGGCCAACATGGATTGAAGCAAGGGTTGTGTTACATTGTAAAAACCATCGAGACTGATGCTGAGTACACGATGCCAGTCGTTTTCAGGCATGAATATCAGGAGATTGTCACGGCGTATACCGGCATTGTTAACCAATACTTCAATGTATTCTTCAGGATGGGCGTTCTCCCATGACTCGATGGCTTTGCTGGTCTGTTGCCGGTTGCTTACGTCGAACATCAGTATCTCGCCATCCTGTCCGGCCTGGCGTACCAGTTCCAGAGTCTTTTGGGCCTCTGTGGCGTTACTTACATAGTTGATAATGATGTGGTAGCCCATCTGAGCTAATTTTACACAGACAGCACGGCCAATGCCACGGCTGCCTCCGGTTACTAATGCATACTTCATTGTTAGGTCTATTTTAGTTTTTTACTATATTCCATATCGGTTCCTTTCCTAATACTTCAGCACAAGTGAAGAGCGCTGTCATGGTCACACCGTGTAACCCGTGCAGCATCAGATTCTGTCCCGTAAGAAGCAGGTTGGGGATGGGTGTACGTGGTGAGAGCAGGGTTATCATCGGATTTCTGAAATCCTTGCGCAGGCCATAAGCTGACCCCTCAGGTGTGAGAGTATAATTACGGTAAGTGAGTGGCGTGCTGGTGTAGCATCCGGTGATCCTATCACGAAGGCCGGGAATGAAACGTTCGGCAAGGGTGATACATTCGTCTGCGACACGCTTCTTCATCGCTTTATAATCTTCACCACGACGGCCCACTTCGGTATAGCTCCATTGTTCACACTCACTCCAGTTCATTGGGGTGAGGAGATCTACCTGTTGTACATACTTACTGCCATCTTCCGGTATGCGGCAACTTACCAGTACTCCGCTTACAGGATTGTTTTTCAGATGAAATGCCCATACATCCGGTTCCTTATAAATATATTGGTTCCAGTTAAAGTATCTGAGAGTTTGCGGCTTGATGCGAAGCGATACGGTGAACATGCCGAAAGTATTCTCCAGATGAGTAATTCTGCTGCGATAAACTTTCTTCATCCTGCTGCTTTGTTTCACTAGATTGCAGGTGACAGCAGGATGGATATTGCTGATAAAAATAGTGCCTTCGTAGATTTCTCCATTAGAGCATACTGCATGTACCAGTTTACCGTCTTTTTCCACTAACTCCTGAACTTCGGCATTACAGATAATCTCGCCACCATGCATACGAATGCCATCAGCCAGTGAGTTTACTATCAGAGAACCGTCACCTTTTAATCGCCAACTGCTTTCAATGAAACTTCCGTTACCATGAGCGAAGGTGAACAATGGAAGAGATTCTTTTCGCAATTCCATTTTCAGGGAAGTGCCGCAGAGTACATTTATTAGTAGTGGATCATGGAATGTCTCTGTCAGATACTGATAAGCGCTTGTTTCAAAAAAACGGGAAAGTACTGATGACTCTCCGGTTTGAGGATTCAACGCATCGAATTGCTGCTCACCGCACTGTTTCAGCATATCTGCATATCTGTTCAGCGCATCGCGTTCAGCAGGAAAGGCTACTGTTAATGTTTCGACAAATGCATCATATCCTTGTGCAAAATTGAAAGTCTGATTTCCGATTGTTACCTGGTCGAAATGGTTGTCAAGGCGTTGCCATGGAAGACGCAGCAGTCCCAGATGCCTGAATGCAGAGTGTAGTGATTGTCCCTCGTCCAAACCTCCTACATAGTGAAAGCCTGTATCGAAAGCCAATCCATGCCTTCTGTAGCTTTGGAGGCATCCACCTGCTTGTGTTCCTCTTTCAAGCAGAAGAACGCTCATACCGGCTTTCGAAAGAATGTGTGCACATTCCAGCCCACCCAGTCCGCTACCTATGATAACTGCATCGTACTTCATTCTTTATTCTTATTAATCATTCTGAAAATGGCCGGTTGCACCACATAAGAGATCACTACTGCCGAAATCATGCCCACAAGAGTGGAGAATCCTACTGATTTGATGGCAGGATGTTCGGCAAACAGCATGGAACTCACGGTAACAATCAGGATAAATGCACTGAAGAATATAGCTGTTTTGTGATAACCCAGCAAGCGCGAGTTCTCTTTCCCGCCAATAAGTCCGTTCATCACGAATATGCTATAATCAACCCCTATACCAAAGATAAATGTGGAGATGATAATGTTGATGAGATTGAACCGTACATCAAAAATCACCATTGCCCCCAACACTATAAGCCAGCTTGACAAGATTGGCATAAAACCGAGCAGGGTATGCTTGATATTGAAATGAAAACTGAAGAAGAGTACGATGAGTACAAAGAGCATGGAAACCCATTGCAGCACATTGAAGTCGTCATTCAATTGGATCAGTGTATCTGTGGTATAATAATAGGTGTCGAGCACAAGCAGGCTAGGTGATGAAACTATAGCCTCACAGATACGGTTATAGTCACTTTCCTTGCTATGGATAGAGTCGTTTTTGCATCTTACGGATGTAAAGCATAGATACTCGTCGTTGTAGGACTGTTCCATCAGAGTAGACTGGTAGCCTTCCGGAATAATACTTGCTTCATAAAGAGCGTCAGGCTCATAATCAGCAGTTGCAAATTCAAAGAAAGGAGAGAATGCATCGGGAATAAGACCGGCTTCGGGAGCTGTCTTATTGATTAAATCGTGTACAAGTTGCAAGCGTTCTCCGGTCCAGAAGTTTTTCCATGCGTCAATGCGTTCTTGTTGTACATGCAAGGGTACAAATATTTGATTCGTATGGGTATAGCTCTTCACAAGTCCGATATTTTGCAGGGAATCGAGTTTGGCAGCCATGATTTCAAAATTCTCAATGGCTTCTTCCATCGTTGCCCCTGAACTTGCGAAGTACTTCTGTTTGTCACCTGTATGGGTTTTGGTACGAAGCAGATTCTCTGAATATGAAGTGCTTTCGGCTTTATAGCCTAAGTTGTGCATGTCGGCATCGAATTGTGTTCCTCCGGCAATATAGAATCCTATACACACTACCGCAGCGGTAAGTATGGTGAAAAGCAGGGGCTTTTTACGGTCGAACGGGTAAGCATTAATACGGTCGATGATGGCGAATGCACGGTGATTCAACTTGTTTTTCCTTGGATTGAGGAACTGTGGTAAAAATACCAGGCTGAAGAATGTAGTCCCCACAATGGCGAAAGCAGCGAAGAGCCCAAAGTCCTGTAACAGTTCTGTCCGAATGAAGATAAGTCCCATGAAGGAACCAATGGTGGTAAGGCATCCTAAACAAACAGGTTTGACCTGATCGCGCAACACTTGTTCGGGATCACTGATATATTTATAATGCGTAATGATATGCAGTACATAGCTGAGTGCCACTCCCAGTACTATTGCTCCGATACCGAGTGCCAACAATGAGAAATGTCCTTTTATAAAATACATTACAGCAAGTCCGAAGAGAGTGCCGAATACCACGGGAAGCAGTAATAGCGGTATGGTATTGTAGTTGCGGAAGCAGATAGAAATAAAGATAAGAACCAGTACTAATGAGCCGATAATAGTTCCTTTCAGGTCCGATTTTATTCGCCATGAATTATAGAATCCACTGGCAGGAGTACCGTGATAGCTGATTTTTACGTCGGGAGCAGAGGCAGAAAACTGTTCTATCTGATCATTCAATATGCGGAATAGGGTAGAACCCTGTCCCGTATTGGTGGCTGAATACATGGGTGTAATAAATGCTACACACACTGTGGAGTCTTGGACGAAGAAATGCCCGTTAAGGGTTTTGTAGCTGCCGGCTGCCCCTTCGGTAAAAGGTTTCATCTGTTCCATAAGTAAACCACGCAGTCCTACAGGATCCATCTGTATAAGTTCGGGAAACATACTTCCCACCGGACTCAACAAGTCATCGTGGTTAGCTTTCATTTGCTGCTTCATGTGTGGGTAGGTAAGCATCGCATCGAGACGAGTGTAGACGCTTGTGTCGATATATGCCGGTAAGTGCGCACTCATATAATCGATAACGTCCAGCATCAGGTCATCGGGCAATCTGTAGAAAATATTCCCGATGACCTGCTGTGTTGAGTCCATGGCTGCATTTCTATATTCCAGAGAATCAATGAAAGCATCACATATTTCGGTTATATGTTCCACAGAGGCTCCATTCTTTCCTTCAAAGAGCAAGAATGTTTTATCCTTGATGCGCAGGTTGGCAAAGGCGAGTTTGGTAGTACCATCCTCATTTTTCGATGAGGGCATCAGTTTGTTGATGTCTTCTTCCAGATATATTTTTGAGGCAAAATATCCGAAGAAGGCATATAAAGCAATCATTGACACCCAGAAAACTGCGCGATGATTACGGAAAAAGCGATAAATCTTTATGCAGAATTCTGTCATACTACCATCTCTTTATATCTTTATTATTCACTCTGCCCGAAGTGTGATTCTATATAGTCATAGAGATTGTTGAAGGTCTGAATCTTCTGTAAATCGGTTACGGGAATTTTGATCTTGTAGGTATGCTGGATAATGGCTACAAGATCCACAAGACTGAGGCTGTCCAACGAGAGTGTTTCCTTTACATTGGCATCCGGTGTAAAAAGGTCCTGATCAATTTCAAATTCTTCAGCCAATATGGCATTTACCTGTTCAATAATACTTTCACGTGTCATAATAATTTTCTTTTTAAATGGTTACTATAAATTTCTTACAATAAGGGTTGAGTTTGTTCCGCCGAACCCAAAGGAATTGGAAAGGAACATATCAAAGTGCGCTTCGCGCGTTTCCGGTAATATATGGATACGGGCAGTTTCCTCATCCGGATTTTCAAAGTTGATGTTTCCTGCTATAAAGTCGTTCTTCATCATCAACATCGAGTAGATCAGTTCGCTGGCACCAGCCATCCACATCTCATGCCCTGTCTGGCTTTTGGTGGAGGTTACGGGAACCTTGCAATCGCCAAATATCTGAGCTATGGCTGACGCTTCTCTGCTATCTCCGATACGTGTAGAGGTGGCATGTGCATTGATATAACCTATTTGTTGGGGAGATATACCCCCCTTGTTCAGACACAATTCAAGCGAACGGGCCGGCCCTGCTACATTGGGAGTGGAAATATGATCCCCATTGCCCGAGAATCCCCAACTTACTATTTCTGCGAGTATGGGTGCCCCTCGCTTCACGGCATGTTCGTAGCTCTCTATGATTACTGTTGCCGCACCACCACCGGGTACCAGACCGTCACGGTCGCGGTCGAATGGACGGCTGGCCTTGGCGGGATTGTCTTCACGTATAGAGAATGATTGGATGCCGTCGAATGAAGCCACGCTGTATAAGTTGGTTTCCTGAGCACCGCCGCATATAATGCAATCCTGCATTCCGCTACGTATAAGTGTGTATGCCAATCCTATAGCCTGGGAACCGGATGCACATGCGGCTGAGGCCGTCAGGTTAATACCGCGCAGTTTGAACAGGCAGGCAAGATTCATCGTCACGGTAGAGTTCATCGACTGGAAAATGGCACCGCTGCCGCAAGCTGATGTATCCTTGAACTCACGAAACTTATCGAGCGCCTGCATGGTAGCTTCAGCTACGGAGTCGTTTCCATAGATAATGCCGATCTCATTTCTGTCCATATAATCTTGATCCAGCTTTGCATTTTCGAGGGCCGACCGTGTGGCCATATAAGCATATTGAGCTTCCTCGGGCATAAAATGCCGTAAATTGCGTGGGATGAACGGTTTAAGGTCAGGACGCTCTACATTTGCACATAATGCGGAACGGAATCCGGCATCTTTGCGTTCCTGGCTGAAGATAATGCCGCTTTTTCCGGTATATAGCGAATCGCGTACATCTTCGAGTGTTTTTCCGAGGCACGACCATATCCCCATGCCTGTGATTACTACTTTTCTTTCCATATCTCTTTTTATCGTTATTATAATTTCTTTTTATAGCATCGTCTCCTTTTTGTCAGGGTGGGATGCAGGGGCTTCCATTGGGTCAGTTCTTTTACATTGTCTTCCAGTTGCGGACCTGTCTCAGCCCATTTAAAGTGACGCTCATTATAAACCGGTATAAGGTCATCGAAGAATAATGCGTTTACCCCCAGTCCCTGATAATCGGGACGCACCGCTATCAGGAGCAGTTCGGCTTTTTCCTCTTTTTTCCATTTCAGGGCACGAACCAGATGATACCATCCTAAGGGGAAGAGTTTTCCTTTGGCTTTTTGCAGGGCATGAGACAGACTTCCCATGGTGATTGCCACTCCTATAACTTCTTCATTCTCATTTTGTATGACGGGCAGCATTTGCTTGTCTATCAGCGGGAAGTATCGTTTGACATACATATCCACTTGTTTGTCTGATAATTCTGTATAGCCGAAGAGGGGAGCATAGGCAGTGTTTAAGAGTTTGAATACTTTCCTTCCATAACCGTGCTTTACAACATCAGCGTTGGTTAATTTTTTCACGCGTAGTCCGAACATCTCTTTCGAAAGTTGGGTCACACGGGCATATTTAGACGGTATTTCTTTGGGTACTTCAATGCAAACCTGCACCCAATCCACTTCCTTTTCATACCCTAACGTGTCCATGTGTTTGGGATAGTAGGGGTAGTTATATATTGTAATCATTGATCCCAGCTTATCGAAATCTTCAATAAGCATCCCTTCCTTGTCGAAATCGAAAATTCCCATCGGGCCTTGTATATAATCCATACCATGTTCCTTGCCCCATTGCTCCACGGTTTTCAGCAGTGCGGCTGATACTTCCAGGTCATCAATAAAGTCTATGAATCCGAATCGGACGTTCTTCGTTTGCCATTTTTGGTTGGCTCGATAGTTGATGATACCCGCTATGCGGCCAACCGGTTTTCCAGCTTCGTTATATGCAATAAAAGGTTGTAGGACGGAGTATTCCAATCCTGCATTCTTACGCGGATTAAATGTATTACGAATATCCATTTCCAAGTCAGGAACGTAGTATGGACAGTCTGCATACAACCAGTTTGTGAACTTCACAAAATCGTCCATTTCGCGCTTCGTTTCTACTTTTTTTATACTGATATTTTCCATAATGAGGGTAAAAATATAAAAGGATTTTCTTATCACAAAGAGGATGAAATAAGTTGCGCCTTATTAACCAATGTTTGAGGATTTCAGAATATCGTTGACCGCTATGATGTGTTTATCTGGGAAACTATGACAATATTATTGATGCGTATATTGTCCTCTTTTTAGTTTGATTCTAAGCTATTCATTTGTTTTACACCAGGGATCATTTCGTGCAGGACTAATGAATAGTATGTTTATCCTTAGGAACAATAGGGTGTTGACCTTGGTCAACAGGCTTGTTAACCAAGGTTGACGGATTCGTTAGCCAAGGTTGATAGGCCTGTTAACCAAGGTCAACACCCGATAAGACTTACTGCGGAGATGAAAAACAAGCAGGGCAAAAGTAAACGACTGCCTGTCTGTTGCTAAATAACTGCTGATGCTTTTATTGTGAATGGTGTGGGATGAACTTCCTGAAGTATGATATACTTATCCGAAAATGTACAGAGTGTTCGATATCGGACACTCTTCTTTTTTCTCTATTGTCTTGTTTTCAGTTACTTACATTTTTGGCACGCATTTAGTATATATAAATAATGTGAATAATATGCCTGTTCGTTTTTGAAAGCGGAACAGGTTGAAAACTGATAAAATAATAAATAACTCAATATTCAACATGGACAGAGAAATTCCGAAAGAAGTGCGTAACAAAGAGCGCAACAAGAAAATTATCCGCTACGGTGGCATCGGCGTGGCAAGTGTAATCGTTATCAGCGTACTCATCTCATTTATGCGTACGGGAGTGAAAACAAAAGATCTGGTGTTTTCTACGGTTGATAAGGGTACGATTGAAGTCAGTGTTAGTGCATCAGGAAAAGTGGTGCCGGCTTTTGAGGAAATCATCAATTCACCTATTAATACCCGTATTGTCGAGATATATAAGAAAGGTGGAGACAGTGTGGATATAGGTACACCAATCTTGAAACTTGACTTGCAGAGCGTGGAGACGGACTACAAGAAATTGCTGGACGAAGAGCAGATGCGCAGCTATAAGTTGAATCAGCTTCGGGTGAATAATCAGACCAAACTGAATGATCTGGCAATGAAGATTAAAGTATCGGCCATGCAGTTGAACCGTAAAAAAGTGGAATTGCGTAATGAGCAGTATCTCGACAGCTTGGGTTCGGGAACTACGGATAAAGTGCGTCAGGCTGAACTCAGCTATAATGTGGCCCAGTTGGAATATGAGCAGCTGGAGCAGCAGTATGATAATGAAAAGGAAGTGCTTGCTGCCGAATATAAAGTTCAGGAATTGGATTTCAGCATATTCCGCAAGGGACTTGCCGAGATGAAACGTACGCTGGATGATGCACAGATTCGCTCACCGCGTAAAGCTATTCTTACCTATATAAATAATCAGATTGGTGCGCAGGTTTCACAGGGTAGCCAGCTTGCAGTGATTTCCGACCTCAGCCACTTCAAAGTAGAAGGTGAAATAGCTGATACATACGGTGACCGTGTGGCAGCGGGAGGCAAAGCGATTGTAAAAATAGGCAGTGAGAAACTGGAGGGTACGGTTAGCAGTGTGACACCGTTGTCGAAGAATGGAGTGATCTCTTTTACGGTACAGTTGAATGAAGATAATAACCGTCGTTTGCGTTCGGGCTTGAAAACGGATGTCTATGTGATGAATGCAGTGAAAGAAGATGTAATGCGTATTGCTAATGCTTCTTATTATGTGGGACGTGGTGAGTATGAGCTTTTCGTTCGTAACTCTGATAAAGAGATTGTGAAACGTAAGGTACAGTTGGGAGACAGTAACTTTGAGTTTGTGGAAGTAGCCAGCGGCTTACAACCGGGCGACCAGGTGGTGGTGAGCGATATGAGCAACTATAAAAATAAGAATAAGCTGAAACTGAATTAGCTGTAAGTAACCTGATACATAAATCTTATGCACAGGTTTATATCCCCTATAGTGTATCCTCCTATGCGATAATCATTAAAAACGATGATACTATGATTAAACTTTATCTTAAACAAGCGTGGACCATGATAAAGCAGCATCGGCTCTTTACCGGAATCTACGTGGTGGGTACAGGACTTTCAATAGCCCTTGTCATGACATTGTTCATTATCTTTTATGTGAAGTTTGCGCCCATATATCCCGAATATAATCGCAACCGGATGCTGACAGTGACGAAAATGAAGTCTTATCCTAAAGATAATGATAAGAGTTGGAACTGCTCTGCCGTTAGTTATGATGTAGTGAAGATGCTGCAAGATTTGCCACATCTGGAAGCTATTGGTGCAACAGCAAGTAACTATCGTGAAAATTACGTAGAGGTTCCAGATAATAATGAGCCGATTAGCGTAACCCCGCTTTATACTGATGCCGGCTTCTGGAAGGTTTTCACTTTTCGATTTCTGCATGGAAAACCTTTCACGCAAGCGGATATCGATGCGAAACGCAGGGAAGTGGTTCTTCCGGTGAGCGTGGCGAGGAAACTGTTTGCTACAGATGACGTAGTGGGAAGGCGCTTTAATATGGATGCACAGGAATATCGGGTTTGCGGAGTGGTGGAAGATGTTTCTGCCGCTACGCCTTCTTCTGTGGGAGATATGTGGTTACCGATAACGCTTAATTCCTGGGTTACTTCGGATGCTACCGGGAAATTGGTAGGTAGTGTCGGTATATATATGACCGCTCCTGATGCTGAGGATAAAGAAGCCTTAAAGGAAGAAGTGCGTGAAGTTTTCAGAAAATTGAATCTTGCCTCCGATAAGTACATGAATGATTTAATGGGGCAGCCCGATGATTATTGGGCCAGTACATTCCGGTTCGACTCTTGTTCAGCTCCTGATTTGGCTTCTGAGTTGAGAATGTATCTTTATATGTTGCTTGCTTTACTTTTCATTCCTGCAATGAACCTGAGTGGTATGATGTCTTCACGTATGGACGAGCGCCTTTCCGAGTTGGGAGTACGCAAAACTTATGGTGCTACTAATATGAGGCTTATAGGGCAGGTATTATGGGAAAATCTCTTGCTAACCTGCATTGGCGGGTTACTGGGATTACTGATCTCTTATCTGATTGTGCTGACGGTAAGTGACTGGATACTTACTCTCTTTGACAGTTATACAGATGTGGAAAAAACTCCTTTCCTCTCATTCGAGATGCTTTTCAATCCGACGGTATTCTGTGCGTCATTCGGACTTTGTGTGCTACTGAACCTCATATCTGCACTTATTCCTGCAATATGGGCATTGCGCCGAAACATTATTCAGTCGTTGAACTCTAAACGTTAAGATGCTATGATGAAGATAATAAGACACCAATTATGGAATCAGCGCCGGCAGAATGGTTGGATATTTGTGGAACTGGTGGTCGTGAGCTTTTTTCTCTGGACGGTAATCGATCCTATTTATGTATTGACATCCAATCTTGCCATTGATCCCGGTTATAATGAGGAACGGGCGTATGCCCTTTATATGGAATACTATGATGAATTGCATGGTAAGTATGACAAAACCCAGGACAGCACTGCGATTAAGCAGGAGAATCTGTATCGTATTACCCGCTTGGTGAAGAACTGTCCGGAAGTGGAAAGCTTTGCTTTGGTGACCAGTGCCAGCTTCCCAAACAGCTCTTCGTGGAATGGCGCGGAATACTTCAATGACACATTGAAGGTACATTCGCAATATTACCAGTTTGTACAGACAGAGGGGGGAGATGTATTCCGTACGTATGGTATGAAGGATGCCAAGAGCGGACAGATAATGTCTTTGCCCGAAGATTGTGCTGCTCGTGAAGGGGTATTTATTACAGAACGTATGGCGGAAGAGCTTTTTGGCACCACAGATGCGGTAGGTAAAAGGGTGAGGTATAATGACAGTACTTTCCATGAGGTTATGGGAGTATTGCAGGATTATAAACACCGGATTAATGAACAACCGGGTAATCTGTTGATACAGGTCAATAGTAAGGTAGGGAATCACAGTTGGATTCAGTGGATGTATATGTTGACTTTCAAATTGAAACCCAATGTGGATGTCCCGACTTTTGAGAAACGCTTCAAGGCGGAAGTGGTTCCCCAGCTGAATGTAGGTAATTTCTATTTTACCAAGCTGGGACGTTTTTCAGATATCCGCCACAAATATGAAAATGAGAGTGGAGTGACGAATACTTTACGCCTGCAATATTCATTGGCAGGATTTGCTTTGCTCTGCGTGTTCCTTGGTATGGTAGGCACATTCTGGATACGCTGTAATGCGCGGAGGCAAGATATCGGATTGATGCGCAGTATGGGAGCTACAAAGAAAGTTATCCGCAATCAGTTTCTGATGGAGGCATGGCTACTGGTAACAATCGCATTTGCAGTTTCTCTGCCTTTGACTATGCACCGTATCTATGTATCAGGTTTTGCCAATCCGTCTGAGAATGGTAATCCTGTATACTGGCAAAACCAGCCACTGACGCATTTTCTGATAGTCAGTGTACTGGCATATATCGTATTGCTTATTATTGCATTGCTGGGTACGTATGCACCCGTTACCCGCGCGGCAAAGATATTGCCTGCTGAAGCTTTAAGAGATGAATAAAATAACGATGCGGACAGCTGAAAACGGACAGAGTGTTCATTTCCGAACAGCTGCTTGGAAATGTAAATGATTGATAATGAATGTATGTTTGCTTTGGCATACCATTTGACTGAAAGCTGTGAAGAATCTATAAATTGAGAACTGAATAAATCAATAACAATTAAATACTTACCATTATGATTAAATTGACTGAGATAAACAAGATTTATCGTACGAATGAGATTGAAACCGTGGCATTGGAAAATGTGAACCTCGAAGTTGAAAAGGGAGAATTTCTCAGTATCATGGGACCTTCCGGTTGTGGAAAATCTACATTGCTCAACATTATAGGGCTTTTGGATGCTCCCACGAGTGGGATCATTGAGATTGGTGGTACTCGTACAGATGGTATGAAGGATAAGCAACTGGCTGCTTTCCGTAATAAGAAGCTGGGCTTTGTGTTTCAGTCTTTCCACTTGATTAACTCATTGAATGTGCTCGATAATGTAGAACTTCCTTTATTATACAGAAAGGTGTCTGCAAAGGAACGCCGCCACTTGGCAGAAGAGGTGTTGGCAAAGGTCGGTTTGAGCCACCGTATGCGTCACATGCCTACACAACTCTCCGGTGGTCAATGTCAGCGTGTAGCTATTGCCCGTGCCATTATCGGTAATCCTGAGATCATTCTTGCCGATGAGCCGACCGGTAACCTGGACTCTAAGATGGGTGCTGAGGTAATGGAACTGCTGCATCAGTTGAATAAGGAAGACGGACGTACCATTGTAATGGTAACCCATAATGAGGAACAGGCAAAGCAGACAAGCCGTACCGTGCGCTTCTTCGACGGACGCCAGGTAGAATAAGAATTGTAATTAGTAACTCGTAATTATTATGATGCAAACTATTCGTCAAGCCTTTACGATCCTGAGGCAAAATCCGTTGCTGAGCACTATATCCATACTGGGTACGGCTTTTGCCATCACCATGATTATGGCTATCGTGATTACCTGGCAGACGAAGTATGCTGACTTGGAGCCGGAAGTGAACCGCAGCCGCTGTCTGTATTTCTCTGCTATGCACATGCAGGGAAAAGAGAATAAGGATAGGAATAATTATAGCACTCCTTCGGCTGCGTTTATGAAAGAGTGCATACAGCCAATTCCGGAAGTGGAAGCTTGTACTGCATTTACAACGGCAGATGTTGCACTGGTATCTTTAGCTGATGGTAACAACCGATTGAAAGTTGATGCAATGAATACTGATCCTGAATTCTGGAAAGTTTTCAGTATGCAGTTTCTTGGTGGAAGAGCTCTCACTGAAGCCGATCGAGGAGGAGATATGCGCTCTATCGTTATTTGTGCTTCTGTGGCCCGAAAACTTTTTGGAACAACAGAGGCTATTGGGCAGCAAATATTACTGAATAGAGAACTGTCGCGTATCATCGGAGTTGTGAAGGATGTTTCTGTTACTGCCAAAGATGCTTATGCTCAAGTATGGGGGCTGTACCATACCGATGAATTGAAAGTAACTGGTTGGTGGAGCTATCTGGGTGGAAAAACGATTGCAGTATTGGCACGTACTCCTGATGATTTTCCTGCTATCAGGCAAGGAGTTGAGAAAAGAGTGAAGGATGTCAATGCCGGTCTGGAAGAAATGCAGATGGACATTATGGAGCAACCTGACAATATTGTGGCGCACGTGAACCATGTTTGGGCTAATGTAGGGCCGGATCTGCCGATGCTTTATCTGCAATATGGAATTGCCCTGTTCATCATTTTGCTGGTACCCTCACTCAATTTGTGTGGGCTGAGCAATAGCCGTATGCAACAGCGCGTTAGCGAACTGGGTGTACGCAAAGCTTTCGGGGCAACCGGTAGCACGCTTATCCGTCAGATATTGAATGAGAATCTGGTACTTACATTGATAGGAGGCGCAGTAGGGTTGGTATTCAGTTATCTTGCTGTTTACGTTATGCGTACATGGCTGTTCACTAATAGCCAGAATATCGGTACGGCAGGTGATTTCAGTTTAAGTATGGACGCTTTGTTCAGTCCGATGGTGTTTGTATTGGCTTTTGTTTTTTGTCTGGTGATTAATCTGTTGAGTGCAGGATTACCCGCTTGGCTTGCCACCCGCCGTACAATTGTAGACTCATTGAACGATAAATAAAAAGGAGACCTTATGAAATTCATATTACATAATCTACGCATGATTTGGTCGCGTTTCCGCAGTAACGGATGGGTGCTGGCTGAACTGTTCCTGGTGTTTGTCGTGATGTGGTTCCTTTGTGACTCATTGGGTTGCCTCAAGTACACCTTTTACCGTCCTCTTGGTTACAACATTGACCACGTATATAGACTTACAACGATTATAGGTGGCGCTACAAGTGATACAACTTTGACAAATGCCGACAGATATCTGCGTGTATTGAAGAAATTGGAGCAGGAACCCAGCGTTGAAGCAGCTGCCCTGTGTTACTGGAGTTTGCCGATGCACGGAAGCAACAGTTACAGTTCATTGGCTGCACAAGATACTATAGGTGTAAATGCACGTATCATCAATACCACTGGTGGATACATTAACGTTTTCCGCATGAGTGATGATCCGCAACGTCCCTTTGTGGAGACTCCTTCAGGGTGGGACAATGTGATGTTGAGTCAGGCTGCTTTCGACCGTTTTCAGAAAAGGATGCCGACGTTCTCGTTGGATACACCATTGAGCAAGTACGGTGACTCCACATCAGTCGTCACGCAAGGTGGAAAGATTGAAGCTTTTAGAACCTATCGCTATGGAAGTGATGCTCCTTGCTTTTTCTATCGTATGGATGAAAATCTGATTAAGAGACATTTTACCGACGAGTGGGCACAGATAGTCTTTCGTGTGAAACCTGCTGCCGATGGTCCGGATTATCGTACAAATTTCATTCGTGAGATTGCGCCAAGACTGGATGTAGACGATCTGTTTGTGGCTGATGCTGTACCTTATACCGAACAGCAACTGCAATTTGAAGTCATGAACGGTGATACGGATAAAGTGAATAGCCAAGCTATTGTTGTGCTTTTTTTGCTTGTAAATGTATTTTTAGGATTGATAGGCACTTTCTGGTTCCGCACTCGTCGTCGTCGCAGTGAGATCGCCTTACGACTGGCAATGGGGAGTACAAAGAATCAGGTGTTCAGGTTACTGGCGGGCGAAGGATTATTGTTGCTGGCATTAGTAACAATACCTGCCATGATTATCTGTTATAATATAGGAATCGCAGAATTCACCATAGGACGAACGGAGCTTATTTCTACCTGGCCGGTAGAGTGGAGTTTTGTACGCTTCCTGCTTGGTTCTTTAGCGGCTTGGTTCTTGATAGCACTTATGGTGATGGTGGGTATTTGGTTTCCGGCGCGGCAGGCGATGAAAATACAGTCGGCTGAAGCTTTACATGAAGAATAGAAAAGAGAAATAGTAAAAACAATTTTAAATAGCAAAACTTATGAAGACTTTATTTATAACTTTGAGTTTATTATTTGCCGCAGTAGCCGGCACAGTATACGCAGCTAATGAAAAGGACCCGCAGGTAAGCGAAGTTCGTAAGGTGGAAGCTTTTTCTTCTGTAAAGGTAACATCTGTAGCGACGGTGTATTTCACGCAGAGTAATTCGTATTCTCTGAAAATAGAAGGTAGGGAAGAGTATGTAACCACTACTACTACAGAAGTGAAAGGAGATTGCCTGATTATCGGTTTCAAGAATAAGAAAGATGGTGATAATAATCGCAACAAAGGGGTGACCATCTATCTGAGTGCACCCGATCTGAAAGATGTAGAGTTTACTGGTGTAGGCTCTTTCAATTGCGAAGGTGCGCTGAAACTGAATGATGTCAAGTTCGAGATAGAAGGCGTGGGTAAAGTGAATGTGAAAGACCTGACCTGTAAATCTTTAGTTGTAAAGATGGAAGGTGTAGGTAAAGCTGATATCCATGTGGATTGTGACCGTTTGCGTGCCAGTATGGAAGGCGTAGGCAGCGTTACCCTGAGCGGACGGGCACGTCAGGCAGACATCTCTAAGGGTGGTATTGGTGGAGTGAATACACGTAACTTGAAGATTGGAGAATAATGATAAAGCAATATTTTACTCAGGCCTGGGCACAGCTTCGGCAACAGCCGCTGATAAGTGCTGTCAGCATAGCCGGTACGGCACTTGCCATCTTCCTCATTATGTTGGTGGTGATGATGCAGCAGGTGAAGGTGGCGCCTTTTGCTCCGGAGAGCAACCGTGATCGTTTTCTGCATGTCCACTACATGAGTATTACGAATAAGAATTGGGGTGGTGGTAGCAGTAACGGTCCGATGGGACTCAAGACGGCACGCGAGTGTTTCCAATCCCTGAAAACACCCGAAGCTGTGACTATCTACACCTGCATGGTAGTTTCTACGCCTGTAAACTTGCCGGGACAACCCGGCACAGGTATCGACCTGCTGCAAACGGATGATGCTTTCTGGCATGTGTTCGATTTCTCTTTCATTGCCGGAAAACCCTATGATCGGGCTACATTCGATGCCGGACAGCCGGTAGCAGTGATTACCGAAAGCGTAGCACGCCGATTGTTTCAGACGTCGGATGCTATCGGTCGTGAGTTCCTCCTGAACCATGCGCCATACAAAGTGGCGGGCGTGGTAAAGGATGTTTCTACATTGGCTACCGTTGCTTACGGGCAGGTATGGGTACCTTATACTTCAACGGAAATAACTAAAGATACTTGGAGTGATGAGCACATGGGTATGATGAGTTGCACCATCCTGGCACGGAGCCGCGATGACTTCGAAGCTATCCGTGAAGAAGCGGAACGACGCAGGCAAGAGTACAATGTCATTCTCGGTGAGGATGGCTATGAACTGATTTATCGTAATCGTCCTTATGATCAGGAGAAGAGTTCGATTGCGTTCAGTGCCAATCAGGAGCCCGACGTGGAGCAGCATCGCCGTCAGCGTATGATTATTTTTATAATCCTGTTGATAGTACCTGCCATCAATTTGAGTTCGATGACTCAAAGCCGCTTACGCCAACGTGTGGCAGAGATAGGCGTACGCCGTGCATTCGGATCTACGAAGATGGAACTGATGGGGCAGATTATTTCAGAGAACTTGGTAGTGACGTTGCTGGCTGGTGCTTTGGGGTTGTTGTTGAGCGTGGCGTTTGCTTATCTGGGTAACTCGTTGCTGTTTGCACAGGAATTCAGTCAGACGCTGAGTCCTCCGGCAGTGGATGCCGGTATATTGCTGCATGCGTCTACTTTCGGTTGGGCATTGCTGTTCTGCTTTGTGCTGAATTTGTTGAGCAGCGGTTTCCCGGCGTGGCGTGCTTCAAGAGTGGGAATTGTAAATGCATTGGGCGGTCGCCTACATTAATCACTAAACATTAATCATTAAAGAAAATGACCAAGAAACTTCTTGTACAAATAAAGAATGAATGGCGCAATAATCTCTGGCTGGCGCTGGAGTTACTTGTGGTGAGTGTAGTGATGTGGTATGTGGTAGACTACCTGTACACCCGTGCCGCCACTTATCTGGAACCACGCGGATTTAATATAGAACATTGTTACCTGATAGAGTTGGGTGAACTGACGCCAAAGAGCCCGGATTACATTGCCGATCGGAAATCCGAAGATACTCACAATGATATTGCCGAACTGGTAGAAAGGTTGCGTCGCCGCCCGGAAGTGGAAGCTGTCAGCCTTTCACAGAACTCCTATCCCTATAATGGAAGTAACAGTAGTGGAGAGGTGAAAATCGACACGTTGAACTCTCCCGGTTGGACTATCCGTCGCATGGTGACTCCCGACTTTGTCCGTGTCTTCCGTTATCAGGGTGCACAAGGTGAGACGCCCGAACAAATGGCTGAAATGCTGGAGCGTGGTGAGATCCTTACTTCTAACAACCTTTATAGTAAATATAATCGTAAAATGACTGAATTCATAGGCCAACGCTTTCAGCTTTTTGGTGATACAACGAGGACCTATCGTCTGGGAGCTGCATTACAAAACGTGCGTTATCATGACTATGATCAGGCCCGCAATTCGTACTGTTTCTTATGTAAGCAGTCATTCTACTATGTAGGTTTGGAGCTTTGTGTTCGTGTTCGTGAGGGACAGGACCATGATTTCATTCAACGGCTGAAAGCAGACAGTGAAGCTCAGTTTCGCGTAGGTAACCTCTTTATTTCAGAAATTCGTTCTTTCCATGATATACGTCGTAACTTCCAGCAGGCATGGACCAATGATATCCGTAACTATGTAATGGGTATGGGATTCCTGCTTTTGAATATCTTCCTCGGATTGCTTGGTACATTCTGGTTCCGTACCCAGCAACGTCGCTCAGAGATTGCATTGCACAAAGCCCATGGGGCGACGGACAGTGCTATCTTCAGCCGATTGCTGAGTGAGGGTTTGCTGTTGCTGGCAGTTGTTACGCCTATAGCATTGGTTATAGACTGGAATCTGGCACACATGGAACTGAATTCATGGAGAAATAACACTACGCTGGAGTGGGACCGATTATTGCTTTGTGCAGCTATCAGCTTTGTATTGATTGCTCTGATGATTGCCATTGGCATTGGTATTCCGGCACGTAAGGCAATGAAGGTACAACCGGCTGAGGCTTTACATGATGATTAAATTACTTTAAAATATGATACGACTCTACTTCCTTCAAGCCCTCTATCACTTGCGTGAGAACCCTATCATTACCTGGGTGTCCGTGTTGGGTACGGCAATGGCCATCTGTATGATTATGGTGCTTGTCATCACTTTCCAGGTGCGTCTCGTAGATTGTGAGCCTGAAGTGAATCGCTCACGTACACTCTACGTACCTTATATGTCCGTCAAGCTGAAAGGGAAATCGGACAATGAATCGGCTAATGCTTCTATGTCAGTGCGTACTGGACGTGAATGTTTCCGTGCGTTGACTACGCCGGAAGCTGTGACTCTAGTCAGTAGTGCTGGCAAAGTGCGTGCCTCTGTGCCTGCCGGATCGAAAGCTACTGCTGATATGGTACAGACTGATGAAGCTTTCTGGAGCGTTTTTAGTTTCCGTTTTCTCAGTGGTGCAGGATTTACCCGTGCTGATTGTGATGCCGGACTACCGCGTGCCGTGCTGAGTGCTACGATTGCCCGCCAACTCTTTGGTACTACCGATGTTGTCGGGCATACGGTGCAATTAAACTATATAGATTACACAGTTGCAGGTGTCGTGGCAGACGTATCTATGCTTGCTACGGCCGCTTATGCACAGATATGGGTACCTTACACCGCAGCCGATGCGGAATCCCTCTCTTGGCAGGATGACACGATGGGACCTATGCATGCGGTTATCCTTGCCCACTCATCGGCGGACTTTGATGCGATCCGAAAGGAAACAGAACTCTTACGCCAAAAGTATAATGACGGATTACGGGATGTAGAGATTTTCTATCGCGGGCAACCCGATACACAACTGGCTTATCTCTATCGCCGTTGGTACGCTGAACCTGATGTTCCCGGAGTTATGTTACGTTATGGTATCGTTATCGCCATCTTATTATTGGTTCCGGCAGTGAACTTATCCGGTATGACTCTTTCACGTATGCGTCGCCGTATGGCGGAGATAGGTGTGCGTAAGGCTTTCGGTGCTACTGGCGGTGAACTGATACGGCAAGTTTTCTTTGAGAATTTTGTACTGACGTTGCTGGCAGGTGTTGTCGGATTAGCGTTGAGTTATGCAGCCACATTCCTACTGAATGATTTTCTTTTCAGTAATTCGACAAATGCCTACCTCAGTGGAGAGACAGCACTGACTCCCGGTATGTTATTATCACCGTGGGCTTTTATAGCAGCTTTCGCATTCTGCCTCCTGATGAATGTACTTTCTGCAGGTATTCCTGCATGGCGTGCGTCGCGGATGAATATTACTGATGCAATAAACCAAAGATAGCTATGAAGAATCTACTTACACAAATTAAAAATGAATGGCGAAGTAATCTCTTTCTACTCGTAGAGTTACTGCTGGTTTTTGCTGTACTTTGGTACATTGTAGATTGGGTTACTGTCACTGCGCGCGTTTATCGCGCTCCGATGGGCTTTGATACGGAACATTGCTATAATTTGTCTTTCAGTACCTTGACATCCAAGTCGGCACTTTATAATCCTGAACTCACAGTTGAGGATAATATAGATGCTTTGCTTGAGATAACCGAACGTTTACGGCATCGTCCGGGTGTGGAGGCTGTCTCCATTTCACAGAACTGTTACCCTTATAATGAGGGAAGTAACAGCGCCCAGTTTTATTTGCAGGATAGTATTCATGTGGGTGCTTACCTAGTTTGGTCTGATCCGGATTTCTATCGTGTTTTCCGTTATCAGGCAGTTGATGGAGGCTCTTCCGAGCAACTGGCTGCTGCTATTTCCGACCAAACCATGATTATCACGTCCAATATCACTGAGGATTATCCGGTACTTGATTTACCCGATGCACGTCCGCTATTGAATCGTGAAGTGGCCCTGACTTATCCCGATCGTGGGTATCATCGTCGTATTGCTGCCATTGCCGTTCCTGTGCGCCGTTCTCATTTTGAAACATCGCACGAATGGGGTGGGGCGTTTATCGGGAATAATCTGAATAGAGATGAGCTGATAAATGAGCTGGGTAACGTGCGCTACGTCCAGGTGAGTCTCCGTGTTTCTCCTGATGCAGACAAAGACTTTGTAGATGCACTTATGGCAGATGCCGACCGCTTGTATCGGGTAGGTAATATCTTTCTGTTGGAGGCATCTTCTTTCAGCGATATTCGTCATATCAGCGAACTTGAAGATGTGAACGAAGTGAAGACACAGCTTTGCATCCTGTTCTTCCTGATGCTGAATATCTTCTTGGGAGTGATTGGTACATTCTGGTTCCGTACGCAACATCGTCGCCGTGAAGTGGCATTGCGTATGGCAATGGGATCCAGTCGCCGCGGCATTTTTCTGCGCTTGATGGGAGAAGGCATATTACTCTTGACGGTAGCTGCCATTCCTGCATTGATTATTGCTTTTAATGTGGGTATTGCCGAGTTGGTGGATATCAGTAAAATGCAATTTACAGTCGACCGGTTCCTGATTGCAGCTATACTTACGTGGTTGCTTATGGCGTTGATGATTATTGTCGGCATCTGGTATCCTGCTTATAAAGCCATGCAGTTACAACCGGCTGAAGCACTTCATGACGAATAGTGTTGTTTTCTTAGAAAAAATATACCTATGAAAATCAGACAATCATTTACACTTTTGCGACAAAATCCGTTTTTCAGCGTTGTTTCCATCATCGGTACGGCGGTGAGTATTGCTTTTGCCATGGTAGTCTACATGGTTTATGACATTCAGACTGCCAATATTCGTCCCGAATCGCATCGTGATCGGATGGTTTATTCATCTTATGGTTATAGCTATCGTAAGGCAGACCATAGTAATGCAAACACGGGCATGTCTTACCAGGCTGCCAGTCGTGTTTTCGGGGACCTACCCGGTGCGGAACTTGTTACTTACACCAGCTATGTTTTCATGGAGTATTGTGGTGCTTCACCCGAGAAAGGTAACCGTTATCAGAAACGTCATGTCGATCTGAATTTCTGGCGTCTTTATGACATTCGTTTCGTAGCCGGTCGTCCTTTCGATCAACAAGAGTTTGATGCTTGTTCGGATGTTGTTGTCATTGCCGAGCGGTTGGCACGTGAAGCTTTCGGTTCTGCTGAAGAAGCTATTGGCAAGAGTTATTTTGTCGGTTTCCGTCCAAAACGTGTAGTAGGGGTTACGGAAGATGTAAGTTCCCTTTTCACTTTCGCTTATGGCGAGGTGTGGGTGCCTTATTATACTAAAGACCCGGCTTGGGGGAGTGAAGGTTTGCGTGGTGGTTTTGAAGCGATGGTATTGTGTAAACCTGATGTCAGTTTAGATGAAATGAAACAACAGATAGAAAGTTCACTGGATCGCTTGAATGCGTCACTTACTGAATATGAGTTGGCGCTTCCCGACCTGAGTACTTACGCTGAGCGCCAGTTCTTCCGCGATGATTTTCTTAACCCTATGGCTACTTGCATCTTTCTGGGACTTATTTTACTCATTGTGCCTGCAATCAATGTCAGTGGTCTTATCTCTTCTCAGATGTCACGTCGTTTGTCGGAACTTGCGGTGCGCAAAGCTTATGGTGCCAGTCGTCTGACCTTGATGTCACAGTTACTAATTGAGAACTTGCTGATGGCGTTTATCGGTGCGTTACTGGGATTCCTGCTCTCATGTCTGTTATTATGGTTGGGTAAAGATTGGATGTTGGCAGGCGGATATACCAGTGGAAACTTTGAAGTCAGTATTTGGCTTTTCCTACGGCCTGCTGTATTCCTGATGGTATTGGGTGTATGTCTGCTTTTCAATTTGCTATCCGTATTTATTCCGGCATGGAATGCCACTCGCCGTCCGATAGCAGAAGTTATCAGTGGAGAATGATTGTTTAAAAACTAAAGATAAACCATTATGATAAAGTCCATTCTGACCCAAATCTGGAACCAACGCCGCTTGAACGGTTGGATCTTCGCGGAACTGCTGATTGTTTTCGTGCTGTTATGGTATTGTCTTGACATGCTCTATGCCTTTGCTTATGCAGAACGTCAGCCTAAAGGGTATGATCTGGAGCATGTATATAAAGTCAGTATTTCCACGAATCCCACTCAGTTGGTGCTTTGTTCTTCCGAAGATAGTTTGCAAAATTTCTGGTTCAAGCCTATGGAGGAAGTATTTCGTCGTATCAAACAAAATCCGGCTGTGGAGAGTGCCAGTATCTGGCTTGGTTCTGATGCTTATACTCGAGGCACTGTATTTCAGGGATACACTATAGATAGCATAAGTGGGGAAGGTGCTAACATTCGTTATGTATCTCCTGAATACTTTGATGTAATGCGTATTCCAATACAAGAAGGTGCAGGGATGTTTTCCGCTGATATGAATGTTTTTGAAAGCACTTCCGGCTCTTCGCTGTCATTTGCTTCAGCCGAGTGGAATCCTGCTGCCACCCCATTGCCTGCCGTCGTTACATTAGACTTGGCTGACAGTCTTTTCCACACTCATAAGGGAGTATTGGGGAAGGAATTCTTTGACTACTATGCAGGTAGCAGTCTTCGTTACCGGGTGACTGCCGTATGCGACCATCAGAAAACAGATGATTATGCCCGTTATGAACCTTTCATTCTAACCCCTCTTCCGGATTGGTTTTACAGAGCGCAAGCTGTTCCTTTTATTTCCATCCGCGTGCGTCCCGAAGCCGATACGAATGACTTTGCCACCCGTTTCTTTCGTGATATGACTCCTCAGTTGCAGGTTGCTCCGTTCTATCTGTTTGAGGTCCGTAGCTATGATGAACAGAAAGCGGAGCGTGATGCATCCGAGGGGATTACTCCGTATATCCGTAGTGCACGGCTTATCGCTATATTCTTTAGCTTCAATGTTTTTATCGGGTTGATGGGCACTTTCTGGTTTCGTACCCGTCACCGCCGTAGTGAAATAGCTTTGCGTATGGCGATGGGAAGCAGTCGTTCCCGGATACGTTCCCGGCTGTTGGGAGAAGGGTTGCTGTTGTTGGTGCTGGCTGCTATTCCGGCTCTGATTATTTGCGGTAATCTGGTTATGGCGGAAGCCATAATGACAGAACAGGCTGATGCTACCGGACTTCGCTTTGTTGTAGTCTCATTATTCACTTTCTTTCTTATGACTTTGATGGTAATTGCCGGTATCTGGTTCCCTGCTGCACAGGCGATGCGAGTGAAACCTGCGGATGCCTTGCACGACGAATAGTCAGTTTTTCTTCTATATGTGCACCTTTTCTTTTGCATGGGGTAAAAGAAAAGGTGCATTCTGTTCTGTATTTCAATATAATCCGTATATTTGCGAGGAAAATTCATAGCACATTTATTCAAAACAGAAGAAAAACGAGATATGAAGAGACGCTTATTCCTCGTGATGCTGATAGGCCTGTTTCCTTGCATTGTATTTGCCGGACACCTTTATGCTGCGGAACGTACATACAACGTGCTTTTCATCCAGTCATATAATCATCGTACTCCTTGGAATGACCGCTTGACGGAAGGAGTGCGTGATGGCCTGTCACGTGGAGGTATAAAAGCGAAAGTCACAACAGAATATTTGGATGCTGATTACTGGACTTTTGCATCTGAGTGTGTCATTATGCGGTGTATTTGTGAACGGGCACGTCAAAAAAACACGGATATTATTATTACAAGCAGTGATGAGGCTTTTTATACATTGATGCATTGTGGAGATTCCCTGCCTTATAAACTACCGGTTGTGATATCGGGTATCAAATATCCCAATGAAAAGCTGATCTCGAAGTTACCCAATGTTTGTGGGTATACATCCAAGATTGATTTCGTGCACCTACTCGAAAATGCACGTCGTGTATTTCCCAATCGTACAGAAGTTATTTGTGTTTCGGACAGTAGTCTTTTAGGACTTAAAGGTGTTGCTGAACTGGAGCGTATATGGCCCAATTTCCAGGAGCTTCATCCGGAATATAAGATGAAAGTAATGAATGTACAGTCACAGGCTCCTAATCCTGTCATTTCCTCTATTTGTTATGATTATAATGCCTATAACCGCATTGTCATTGCCCCCAAATGGACACCGTTCCTTTCTTTCATCGGAAAAAACTCTAAAGCTCCGGTTTTTGCCGGACAAAGTCTGGCATTGACTAACGGAGTATTCTGCGTGCACGATATGGAACCTTACGAAGGAGCTAATGCGGCAGGAAAGTGTGCTGCACAGGTGTTGCAAGGAGCTATCCCTTCGGTGATAGGGGTCGTGGACCTTCCCGGTAAACTGCTTTATGACTTCAAGCAGTTGGAATTTTTTAGAGTGAATGCGGATAAAGTGAGTGATAGTGGCATTATCATGAATGCACCGCTGATGGAGCGCTACCGTATCTGGTTTGTGCTGTTTTACTCTGTCGTGGTAGGTGCATTGGTCTTTCTTGTTATCTGGCTCTATCGCTTGAACCGTCATGAATCACGTCGTCGTATGCACGCCCAGACGCGTTTGCTGATACAGAACCGCTTGGTGGAGCAGCGTGACGAATTTGATAATATCTTCTGTTCTATCCGTGACGGACTGATAACTTACGATACGGATTTCCGTATACATTTTGTCAACCGTGCTTTGATGTTGATGCTCGAACTGGACCCTGACACTCATACGGCACGTTCTTACGAAGGGCAGATGGCAGGTTCCATCTTCCATATTTATTCAAACGGAGAAGACATCCTGCAATCATTACTGAAACAGGTGAGGACAGAGCGTCGTGTAATCCCTATTCCGGAAAAGGCTTTTATGCAGGAAGTTCATAAGGGAACCTATTTTCCTGTTTCCGGTGAAATTGTGCCGATTTACTCCAAGAACAAGATGACAGGTATGGCTATTTGTTGCCGCAATATCTCGGAGGAAGAAATGCATAAACGCTTCTTCAACCTGGCTGTGGATGCAAGTTCCGTATATCCTTGGCAATATGACGTACGTACGCACAGTTTCCATTTCTCAGGTGCATTGCTCGATTACTTCGGGCTTCCCGGCAAGCAGACCATCTTGCGGAAAGAATTGGAGCTTTTTATTCATTCGGATGATTTGGAAGAGGCTCGTCAACATTTCACAGCTATTTTCAAAGGCGAGGAAATGGATACCCGGATGAGTTTCCGTATGCGTAGCGGAGAAGGTAAATATGAATGGTGGGAATTCCGTAGTGCTTCTTACAATGGCCTGGATTCCGAGGCACCTTATATGGTATTGGGTGTTTGTCAAAGTATCCAGCGTTATAAGGCTACCGAAGAAGAATTGATAGCAGCCCGTGACAAAGCTTTGCAGGCTGATACTCTGAAGTCGGCTTTCCTTGCCAATATGAGCCATGAAATCCGTACTCCGTTGAATTCTATTGTCGGTTTCTCCGACTTGCTGAAGGACATTGAAGCATTCAGTCCTGAGGAAGTGAAACAGTTTGTGGATACGATCAACACGAACTGTACCTTATTGCTGGCACTGATTAATGATATTCTCGATCTATCCCGTATCGAGTCCGGTTCAATGGACTTCCGTTTTGCCGGATACAACCTCACGTTTGTGATGCAGCAGATCTATGACTCTCAGCGCCTGAGTATGCCTCGGGGGGTAGAGCTGGTCATGAAGCTGCCCGAAGGTGAGGGTAAATCGATAGTAACGGATTCTGTCCGTCTGAAACAGGTGATTAACAACTTCATCAACAATGCCAAGAAGTTCACTACTCAAGGTTCTATCACTTTCGGTTTCCAGACAGAAGAGCCGGGCTATACCGTTTTCTTTGTGGAAGATACCGGAAGCGGCATTTCAGAAGAAAATCAGCGACGCATATTCGAACGTTTCTATAAAGTGGATAGCTTTACGCAAGGTGCCGGCCTGGGACTGAGTATCTGCCAGACTATTGTAGAGCGTTTCAGAGGGGAAATAAACGTATCTTCTGAATTAGGAAAAGGTACACGCTTTACAGTACGTGTACCTGATTTTAATGAATAGTATTATTCAACTCTTTTGCATCCGTTCGCTTGCAGGAATTCATCCAGCAGTATTTCGTAATTTCCCTGTATCAGGATATGATGGTTTCCCAATGGATTTTTGAGGAAATACTCTGCGGGTGTATCCATTTTAATGCGTACCTGTGTGCGGCACATATTAATGTAGTTCGTATTCTCAGTCAGGGTGCCTGTGCTCAGGTAATATTCGTCCAGACATTCTCCGCCACATTTTACCAGAGTGACGTGTCCCGTAGGCAGGATTCCCTGAATACCGATACCCATCTCTGTTTCAAAGTGATTGCGGATGATGTATTGTTCGGTTTGTGCAATACCTACGGTACAGTGAGCAAGTACGATTTCGTTGGTGCGTGCATTGATCATGGAAGGGTTTGCCATGAAAGAAGCCTTGCCGGTCAGCACTTTTACGGCAAGTTGGGTAAAGATAGATTGCAGGTCACCTTCACATCCGGCAATGATACCGTCATCGTTCAATAGGGAGAGGGCGAGGCATCCGGTGGTTCCGGTTTGTTCTATCAGTTTAAAACAGCTCAAGGTGAGTGCACTCAGTTTTTCTTCCTCCACAATCCGTTTAATGGTGCGATACAGGCGCATGGCTTTTATCAGATCCTCCGGTGTAGCTTCGCGGCAGGCAAGAGCTTTACCGGCAAAAGCAGCGCAGGCTTCGCCCACTTCGTCGTCTGTTACCTGATTGTAATATTCATAAACGCGTTCCAGTGAAATGTCGGTGTATTCAATTCCCCAGCGCCGTTTGGAAAGAAGGTAATCTACATTGCTGGCAACAAGCCAGGAAGAGGGGGAGCCTATTACGCCGATACGCGATCCGAAGAGTGCTTGTTGAGCTTTGAAGTTACTGTGGAGTACGAAGATACGTTTGATGATTTCGGGTAATTCTCCGTGGAGGATTTCACTTTTCATACCCCGGCCACGTAGCCAGGACGAGATTTCGAGAGCGGCGGCCAGTGAGTTTTGCATACCGTCCGCCAGTAAGATTGCAGGGCGGGGCAGAGACTCGAAGTGCTGGATAACCAACCGTTCTACACCGCCGGTAGCAATGAAAAGCAGGCTGAAATCGTCTTTAGTGAGTTTGTTTATGTTTTGATATTCTACAATATTTACAGTGAAATATTTCTCCAGTTCGTTTAATATAAGTTCGTGTGAGCCGAGAATGGATGCTTGTTTATGCAGCAACGATGCAAATGTTATCAGGTTTAATACCATGGCATTGTATATGATTTACGATTTGACACTCAAAGGTACAATTTCTTTTGAATTCATCACTATCTTTTAAGTCATAGCTAGTGTTTTTAAACTTTTTTGCCAATGCTTTCCCGTCATTTCAAATAAAGTGTTACTTTTGCACCTTCGATTGCATATATATGAAAGTGTATCGTCAATCGTTAATATTTATTTGTCAAATTGTAAAAACTTAGACATGCCAGCAATATCTATTCGCGGAACGGAGATGCCCGCGTCTCCTATCAGAAAACTGGCTCCTCTGGCTGACGCAGCCAAGCAAAGGGGAGTGCATGTATTCCACCTGAACATCGGACAACCCGATTTGCCCACGCCGCAAGTCGCGATTGATGCGATACGCAATATCGACCGGAAAGTTCTGGAATATAGTCCCAGTGCAGGATATCGCAGTTACCGTGAGAAGCTGGTGGGCTATTATGATAAGTTCAACATCAAACTGACGGCAGATGATATCATCATTACGTCCGGTGGTTCGGAGGCGGTATTGTTCTCCTTCCTGGCGTGCCTCAATCCGGGTGACGAGATTATTGTTCCCGAACCGGCTTACGCTAACTATATGGCGTTTGCCATCTCTGCCGGTGCTAAGATACGCACCATTGCCACTACCATAGAAGAAGGTTTTTCGCTTCCTAAAGTAGAAAAGTTTGAAGAGCTGATTAACGAGCGCACCCGGGCTATCCTGATCTGTAATCCTAATAATCCGACAGGTTATCTTTATACCCGTCGCGAAATGAACCAGATACGTGACCTTGTGAAGAAGTACGATTTGTTCCTCTTCTCCGATGAAGTGTATCGTGAGTTTATTTATACAGGTTCTCCCTATATCTCTGCCTGCCATTTGGAAGGTATTGAAGACAATGTGGTACTGATTGACTCCGTATCCAAGCGTTACTCGGAATGTGGTATCCGTATCGGTGCTTTGATTACGAAGAATGCGGAAATACGTAGTGCTGTAATGAAGTTTTGCCAGGCACGTCTCAGTCCTCCGTTGATTGGTCAGATTGCTGCCGAAGCTTCTCTGGATGCCGATGAGGATTACCTGCGCGATACGTATGATGAATATGTAGAACGCCGTAAGTGCCTGATAGACGGACTGAACCGTATCCCCGGTGTGTATTCGCCTATTCCTATGGGAGCATTCTATACAGTGGCAAAACTTCCGGTGGATGATTCCGATAAGTTCTGTGCCTGGTGTCTTTCTGACTTCGAGTATGAAGGACAAACCGTATTCATGGCACCTGCTTCCGGCTTCTATACTACTCCCGGTTCCGGTCGGAATGAAGTGCGTATAGCCTATGTGCTGAAGAAGGAAGACCTGACCCGTGCGCTTTTTGTCTTATCAAAGGCATTGGAGGCATATCCGGGAAGAGTTGAATAAATACGTAAGAAGAACACAAGTTATTATGACATGAGTTTAGCCCTGTTTTTGGCCCGACGTATTTATCGCGACAGCGATGCGGGAAAGCAAGTTTCCCGTCCTGCCGTGCTCATTGCCCTGATAGGTGTTGCTATCGGTCTGGCGGTGATGATTATCACGGTGTCGGTGATTGTCGGGTTTAAGAACGAAGTGCGTGGTAAAGTAATAGGTTTCGGTGCGGACATTCAGATAACGAATTCGGATGCTGCACGTTCCTACGAGACGCGTCCTGTGGTGGTGAACGACAGTGTCATCTCCATTCTATCCGAATATCCTGAGGTGAAGCATGTGCAGCGCTATTCCACCAAACCGGGCATGGTAAAGACTGCCGAGGATTTTCAAGGCATGGTTCTGAAGGGGATAGGACCAGAGTTTGATCCTGCTTTTTTCCGTGAACATCTGGTGGAAGGAGAGTTACCGCAGTTCAGTGATACGGCTTCTTCCAATCGGGTAGTCATTTCTAAGGCACTGGCTACAAAGCTGAGGTTGAAACTTGGAGATAAGATAGATACCTATTATATCCAGGATGATATTCGTGCCCGCCGTTTGCAGATTGTAGGAATTTACCAGACTAACTTCTCGGAATACGATAACCTTTTCCTCCTTACCGATTTATATCTTGTAAACCGTCTCAACAACTGGGAACCGGGGCAAGTGAGCGGTGCAGAATTGCAGGTACGCGATTATGATCGTCTTGAAGAGATCACCTATCAGATTGCTGCCGACCTGGACGGAATGGAGGACCGGTACGGTGAAGACTATTGTGTGCGCAACGTAGAGCAGCTGAATCCCCAGATATTTGCCTGGCTCAGTATTCTGGATGTGAATATCTGGGTAATATTGATACTGATGGCAGGCGTAGCAGGTTTTACCATGGTGTCCGGCTTATTGATTATCATCATCGAACGTACTTCCATGATCGGCATACTGAAGTCTCTGGGCGCCAATAACACCACCATACGCAAGGTATTCCTTTGGTTCTCAGTCTTTCTTATCGGTAAAGGTATGCTATGGGGCAATGTCATCGGACTGGCGTTCTATTTCTTGCAAAAGTGGTTTGGTATCTTCAAACTTGATCCGGAGACGTATTACATGGATACCGTTCCCGTATCCTTCAATATTTTGCTGTTCTTATTACTGAATATAGGTACTCTGCTGGCATCTGTCCTGATGCTGTTAGGCCCCTCTTTCCTGATTACACGTATCCATCCCGCTAACTCAATGAGATACGAATAAAAGTGATTAGGGGTTAGTGATAAGTGCCTTCGGGATAGCTCGTAGCTGATTCATAACGGTATAGAAAAGAACAAAAGTGATTAGTGTTTAGTGATAAGTGATTAGCGCTATTCGGTATATTATTTTTTAGACGCGGATGACGCGGATAACGCGGATTTAAAAGGCTGCGCTATAAGAAGTATAAAAAAATCCGCGTTATCCGTGTCATCCGCGTCTAAAAGATTATTTATCATTTAACTCATAACCGAAAAGAAATGAATTATTCCCGCCTACTCTTATTTTCTCAGGAAACTACTTTTCTTTCTGAATAGGCAATACAACTTCCAGCGGAGTGATTGCATAGGCTGTAGAATATCAAATACCGGAAGCGTAAAGATGTAACGTCGTTTCTCTCCGAGATCCTTTGCCGTCTTATTGATAATCAGCGCTTGCAGGGTGTATCGCAAGGCGAACAACAGAAATGCAATGCCGGCTGCCAACCAGTGAAAATTCAGTATCCCAATCACCAGAGCGGTTATCCATGCTGCATGAAACAGTAACCGTGTAGTCGTTTCAAAGCCCGATAAATAGCGTTGGATACCCCGGTAGAAATGTGCTGTACCCATATAGCTGATTTTCTCTTCCCGCCAGTCCTTGGCACGGTAAACGGGTTGCACACGTACCACTGCATTGGCATCGGTCTCTATCCTCGTGTTCTCGGCTGTAGCTGTCTTATTGATGAATAAATCATCATCTCCGCGTTGCAGGTTCAGGTGTGCTGAAAAACCTTTCTGGGCATAGAATAACTCTTTCCGGTATGCCATGTTGCGTCCGATACCCATATAAGGCTTTCCCGCCAGTGCATAGCCCAGGTAGCGCATGGAAGTAAACAGATTATCAAAAGATACCCGTTTGTGCAGCCAGCCTTTTCCACGTTCGTATCCGCTGTATCCCAGTACGATTTGCGCACGGGAGGTAAAGTTGCGTGCCATGGTGCGCAGCCATTGGTTGCTTTCGGGCAGACAGTTTGCATCGGTAAACACAAGCCAGTCATATTTGCTTGCCTTTATTCCGAGAGTGATGGCCAGTTTCTTGCGGCTGATGTAGCGTGAAGAACTGGGCACGAAGCTATGATACAGGTTCGGGTACTTTTCCCCTTGCAGAGTCAGGTAATCTTCGCTTTCATCCGTGTTGCCATCATTGATGACGATCACTTCGAATTGCGGGTAATCCTGTTCCAGCACAGCAGGCAGATTACGGCGCAGATTTTCCACTTCCTCGCGGGCATAGATGATGACCGATAAAGGAGGCAACTCCTGTGAAAAATGTATGTCACTTCGCTTTACGGCACGGCTACGGGCATGTATACGATTATAAAGACAAAAGTAATAAAGGAGTTGAATCAGGAAAAGGATACCGACAGCGGCAAGTAATGCTTGTTCTGTAGTATTGAATGTTAATGCTTCCATGTGGTCGTATGACGTTTTTTGTGTTGCAAATGTACACAAAAAATATGATTATACGACAGGTACCACCACAAACTTGCTTTTCGGGAAATACTTATCCAGATACCGGTGGATATACTGCATCGTATCTTCTTGTATTGTAGTATCTTTTACGGTAGGATAGAGATTATACAGCACTGTATCCAGTTGTATTCCTCTGCTTCGGATTGCCTCGAAGCTGAGCAATGTATGGTTGATACTTCCCAGTTTGCCGGAAGTTACGAATATCAACGGATATTGTTTTTCTGCAATGTAGTCAATCGTCAGGTAATCCTCGGTAAGGGGAACCATTAACCCGCCTGCACCTTCCACGAGCACCACATCGTAGCGTCGGGCAAGTTCTTGTGTGGCACGTTCTATCTTTCCGAAGTCAATCGGACGGTTGTCGATACGTGCAGCCAGATGAGGAGAGCAGGGATAAGAGAATATCTCAGGCATGGTCAATCCCTCACGGTCTTCCTCCGTCATGCCGATGCCCATGAGACGGCGGTGCAGGTCTATATCCTCGGAATAGCCGATGTTACCTGTCTGGATAAATTTCTGCGTGATAACACGTTTGCCGCTGCCAATCAGTTGACAGGCATAATAAGCTGTACAATAAGATTTTCCGGCATCCGTATCGATACCGCTGATAAAATACACATTCTTTTCCATTTCTTTTAATACTTAATACTTATAGTTCACCACAGAGTAACACAGAGTATCACAGAGTTCTATTCTTTTGATTTCAAACTGATTAAACTCTGTGATACTCTGTGTTACTCTGTGGTGAATAGCTCATTTATATATCTTAATCTTTTTTCTTCGTGTAACAATATAAATAGGATGATACGTCAGAGTGACATTTCCGTCCTCCCGTCTGAACTGTTCGGTATAGCTGTTGCAGAAAGTCTGTAACCGTCCCCGTGTCCATACTTTCTTTTCCGTTCCTGTCACTCCGGTTTCCTTCAGATGTTGCAACACCTGGAGTGGGGTGCTGAAGGGGAGGGAGACTATTTCCTCTTCAGCATACACAGTCTCAAAATGAGGAGCAAGGAGTTCTTTCAGCGCTTCTATGGGCAGATAATCAAGTCCATGTCCTGTGAGCGTGCGGATTTCGCGCATATTTTCAGTACCGAAGGTGCTGAAAGCCAGATAACCGTCTTCCGACAGGAAACGATGACAGCGGGCGAAGAACTCCTTCGGATCATTGAACCATTGCAAGGTAGAGCAGGAAGTGATTAAATCCGTCTTTTCGGGGAAGTCCAGCGCTTCAGCATCTCCGGGAATGAACCGCACGGTATCTTGTGGAAGCAAATCGGTGAGACACTCTTTCATCTCCGGACATAGATCGTTCAGCAGCAGGCTTTCCGGTTGCAACTTGTGCAGCAACAACCTGGAATAGCTGCCGGTACCACATCCGAACTCCACGATACGGCGAAAGAGCGGAGAAGCGCGCTCCGTCAGCAGTTGCAGCATTTTCTCGGCTACCTGTTGCTGTACGCGGGCTTCGTGCGAGTAAGTATCCCGTGCACGGGCAAATCGTTCCGCAATCAGTCTTTTGTCCATATTTCCTGTAAATAGTATCGGAACAGTTCTACTTGATAATGGGCATCTTCCGTGTAATGCACCCGTAAGGTTTTCCGGCTGATTTCCGCTTCTTTTCGCCAGGCATTCAGCTGATTATCGGGAGGAATGATGCGGTCGTTGTTTCCCACTACCGCCTGTTGCCAATAGAACGAAGTGGCGGGCAGCGAGAGATACATGCGTTCTATTTCCGCCAGTTCCTCTTTCAGCTCCTCCAGCGGCCGCCTGGGTGTAATGTTCAGGAACTCTTTGAAAGCCTCCCCGTTGAAGCACATTCTTTTCAGAAACTTATGCAGGGAAGGGCCGGTCAAACCTTCCAAGGTTCCGTGATAGATTGCAGTCGGAATGCCGTATGTATCATCAATAGGATAGGGGGTTCCATTGATGGCTATACTGTTTTTGATGACGAGAGCTGTATCCGTTTCCTGCAATTTACCCATTACTTGAGTTGCCGCCCATACTCCCATTGACCATCCGATGACATTGATTTCGCGGTATTCTTTCAGCAAGGAAGCATCAAACTCCAGTGTCCGGTAATCGTAGCAGAGCATGTAGTCACTGTCCACAGGTTGATAATCTTTGAACGGTGTTTCGTCGGCTCCCCATCCGGCAAAGAATAGTAATAACCGGGGATGTCTGTCTTTTATGATATAAACTTGCTTCATAATTCTGTATCTTTTTTCTAAGGTACGCGGACAACACGGATGAAAAATTAAAACTCCGCGTTCGTCCGTTTCATCCGCGTCGTCCGCATACCTGTATTATTATTATTTAATATATTTTACTAGCTTCCTGACTTCTTCCTCCCTTATTTCCGCCGTCAGCGAAAAGCGGATACGCGATGTCCCCTCCGGAACCGTAGGTGGCCGTACAGGTAAGGCATAAAAGCCATGCCGTTGCAACTCCTCGGCCTTCAGAATAGTCTCTGAGCTTTTTCCTACAATCATAGGAACTATATAACTGGCACTCGGACACTCATATCCCTTCTCTTTCAGAGCTTCGCGAAGAATATTGCTGATATTTTCCAAATGTATTCTTCGCTCCCTGAAACCACCCAATCGGCGGATGATAAACAAAGTCCATGCGATATTTACCGGAGGAAGAGCCGTTGTAAAAATAAGTGTTCGCATTCTGTTCACTAGATACTCCCGGATGGTGCGTCGGCAAACAATGTATGCTCCGGCTGATGCGGCTGCTTTGCCAAAAGTGCCTACCAGAAAATCAATCTCCCGGATGCATCCGGTTTCTTCGGCACAGCCCAGTCCTTGTTCGCCCCGTGCTCCGAAAGCGTGCGCTTCGTCCACGTAGAGCAATACGTTTTCGTACATCTGTTTCAGCCGTACCAGTTCTTTCAGATCGGCAATATCTCCGTCCATGCTGAAAATACTTTCGGTGACGACAATCACCTGTCTGTATGCCGCATGATTTTCGGCGAGCAACCGTTCCAATTGTTTCAGGTCATTGTGCCGGTAGCGGATACATTTGGCTGACGAAAGCCGGATGCCGTCGATCAGGCTTGCGTGTACCAGCTTATCCGCCAATATCAGTGTTTGCGTATCGCTCACGGCGGGCAGGATACCCGTATTGGCATGATAACCGCTGTTGAACACCAGTGCCGCTTCCGTTCCGAACAGCTGTGCAAGCGTCTGTTCCAGTTCCGCGTAGACGGTGAAGTTACCGGTCAGCAGGCGCGATGAGGAAGAGGTGGGCAGAAAACTGTCGGCTGTCAGTTCTTGCAGAAACTCTTCCCGCAAGTTGCGGTCGGCAGCCAGCCCCAAGTAATCATTCGAAGAAAGATTCAGCATACGCTGTCCACCTTCGATAACCTCCCGTCCTTCATGGATCAGGGCGGGCAGGGTTCGCAGGTTGCTGCGCTCTTTCAGTCTTTGCAGCTCTTGCTGCATTTGATCTGTTACATTCATCCTATTTCTCCTATAATCTTCAATAATCCGCTTGTCAGCTTTGTCAACTGCTCCGGTTCTATGATGAACGGTGGCATAATGTAAACCAGTTTGCCGAAGGGGCGCACCCAAATTCCTTCCTCCACGAACCGTTTTTGCATCCATGCCATGTCTACCGGGTCTTGTACTTCAATCACACCGATGGCGCCCAACACCCTCACATCTGCCACCTGTGGAAGTGCCAGCGCAGGTTCCAGTTCACGCCACAACTGTTCTTCAATGCGGGTCACTTTTCCCTGCCAATCGTATTCGGGTGACGTCAGCAGGCGTATGGAGGCGCATGCCACTGCACATGCCAGCGGATTTCCCATAAATGTGGGGCCGTGCATGAAAGCTCCCGGTGCATGATTGGAAATTGAATCCGCCACTTCGTTTGTGGTCAGCACGGCGGACAGCGTCATGTATCCGCCCGTCAGCGCTTTGCCTATGCACATGATGTCCGGTTCCATGCCTGCATATTCCCAGGCAAACATCTTGCCTGTACGCCCGAATCCGGTGGCTATCTCGTCAAAGATCAGCAGAATGTTATATTCCTTGCATATTCTGGCGGCTTCACGCAAGAATTGCGGATGATAGAACCACATGCCGCCGGCACCTTGAACGATGGGTTCCAGAATTAGTGCAGCCAGTTCTTCGTGATGCTTTTCCACAATGTCCAGCAGTTCCAGTGTGTCGTCGGCATTCCAGTCGCCATCAAAGCGCGATTGCGGACGGGAAGTGAAATACCGCACCGGCAATGCCGAGCCGAACAGGGAGTGCATTCCGGTCACCGGATCGCATACGGACATTGCGTTCCAGGTATCTCCGTGATACCCGCGACGGATGGTTACGAAATTACTTTTCTTTGCCAAATGTGCCCGTCCGGGAGCCGACTGACTTTTGGCATACCAATACTGTACAGCCATTTTCATGGCTACTTCCACAGCTACCGAACCGGAGTCGGCATAAAATATCTTTTGCATGGATGGCGGCACCAGTGGCAACAGCAGTTTGCCCAGTTCTATCGCCGGATCATGCGTCAGTCCGCCGAACATGACGTGTGACATCTTTTCCGTCTGTTCCCGGAGAGCCTGGTTCAGCACCGGATTGTTGTAGCCGTGCACCATGCACCACCAGGACGACATACCTTCTATGAGCACCTCTCCGTTTTCCAGTGTGATGGTTGCCCCGTCTCCCCGTTTCACCTTATACACCGGTAAGGGGTTGGTGGTCGATGTGTAAGGATGCCACAAATGTTCCCTGTCGAACTGTGAGTCGCTGAAGCGGTAGCCTGCATCTTCTATCAGTGCTTTGTCTTCTGAGACTTTCGATCCGAGGGTCGTGAGCAAATCTCCCACGATGGCGGAGTTCACACCTATGTACAAGGATTTTTTCACGGCTTCCTTTGTCAGTTGAGAGCGTCCGCCTGCAAAACGCAGGTAGGCTGTGGGGTTGATGAAGCGGAACAGGGCGATGGTGGTCAGCACTTCTTCCTCGGTCAGCCGGGACTGGCTTTCCAACGGTGTTCCCGGAATGGGTTGCAACAGGTTCAGCGGGATAGAGGGCACTTCCAGATCTCTCAGTGTAAAAGCGAATTCAATCCGCTGTCCGGCTGTTTCGCCCATGCCGATGATGCCGCCGCAACAAATATCCATTCCTACGCGACGGGCGGCTGCCAGGGTTTGTAGTTTTTCTTCCTGTGTGTGCGTGCTGCACAGGGTGGGGAAGTGGCTTGGGGCGGTTTCCAGGTTGCAGTGATAGCGCGTCACGCCTGCCGTATGCAAGGCACGCAGCTCGTCTTCATTCAGCAGTCCCAGCGAAGCGCAGAGTTGGATGGAGCTTTTCCGTCTCATATATCGGGCGGCTTCACACAGCTTCTCCATGTTTTTCCCCGAAGGCTTCCGCCCGCTGGTCACCAATGAGAAGCGGGCTACGCCTTGTGATTCGTTGTGCAGTGCATGGCGCAGGCACTCATCCTTATCCACCAGATCGTAAACATCCGCTTTCGTCTTATAGTGTGATGATTGTGCGCACCATTTGCAGTTTTCGGGGCAGCGGCCGGACTTTGCATTGATGATGGAGCACATATCGAACTCCTGCGATGCCCGTGCGGCGGTGATCTCGTGTGCCGCTTCATAGAGGGCTTCCTTATCCGGCTGTGTGGCCAACCATTCCGCTTCTGCCTGTGTGATGGGGACATCTTGCAGTACTTTGTTTTTCAATTCTTCTACTGTCATATTCTTACTAATTTAGCAAATTCATAGGAGTTATTATTTCATTAGGAATTAAAGGAGGTAAAGCCGATACTCCTGAAAAAAGATTTTTGGGAGCTACCTCCTTTACCTCTAAATACATGTGACGCGAATCGTGCAAATCTGAAAACAGCATTTGCATGATCCGCGTCACATGTGTTCCACTCTTATTTATAATGGTGTTTATATCCAACCCCTGTTTTGTTCTGAGATAGGGGGGATTTACATACTTTTTCCCTTTAGGACCGATTGTAGCCGGGCACAAAACAGGCATCAATCCTCTGAAACCGAAGATTTCGAGCTTTGTTCCCAATCCGTTCTCGCTTCCCAACGGTATGCCTATGTCAGTTTCCTGTCCTTTATCGTTGTCTGTATCTTCCAGGCTCTGCCTGCCGCTTTTGCAGCCAGCTGATGTTCCGGACTTTTGTTTGGAGAGCGAAGAGTCCGCCACACTTTTGGGCAGGCAACCGATAGTGACGCAACGTCCCAGGCTGGCAAATGCAGCATAGGCTTTCCGGCTCCATTTCCTGAAGCGCAGGGTCGTTCTATTGAGTTGTCTTTTTCTCATGGGGTTTCCGGATCGGTTCAATGCCGTTTTTCGGTATTATTCTTGTTAATCGGCTGCAAATGTAACAAAAATATTTTTCTCTTTATAACGATTGAAGGCCTATGATCGCATGAATAAAAAATAGTTCCCCCACGTTTCACAACGTAGAGCCGAAGTTTCATCGGACGTTGGTACACTTGGTACAGAGGTTCACTGTTCCCTTTGCTTCACACACACGCGCGTAATATATAAGGTGCACACTCAAGAGGAAAATGTGGCAAATGACAGTAATCCGCTGTCATGGGGGAGCTTTTACGTTTCGCCTCACCGACGAGCAGAAGAAGGAATTCAAGGCCTATGGGATCTCGCCATTACCTCCGCTTCCACTTGGCTGAAGCACTTGTGGAAATACGGTCTGTTGGAAAGCGTAGCCGTAAATGGAACTTATACAAAGTCGGATAAGCGGTGAGGAATGATTAGTGGTGGGGACAGAGTGGTGGGGATTCACACCTTATTATACGCGCACGTGTGTGTGAAGCAAAGGGAACGGTGAACCTCTGTACCAAGTGTACCAACCCCACCATTACAAAACCATACCTCAACTCCGCAAAAATGAATCTCAACCTTACCTCGCTAAACCTCAGCTCTGCAACGCTAAACCTCAGCTTTAGGTTCTCAAACCTTAGCTTTACACTTCCAATCCTCAGCTTTAAGGTTCTCCCAGTACTTTTCCCGGCCTCTGTCTACGCGCACATTGCGCGCACGCATATATAATAATGTACCCCCTTCCAGCTCCTTTCATTCTCCCTTTC